>Ga0163144_10000075_pt1 | contig 224411 bp, 188 predicted proteins | sample OliLak19BULKMAT1_FD_123175 | JGI IMG/M metagenome (GOLD analysis project Ga0163144, IMG submission 123175) | Freshwater microbial mat bacterial communities from Lake Vanda, McMurdo Dry Valleys, Antarctica - Oligotrophic Lake LV.19.BULKMAT1 | ecosystem: Environmental > Aquatic > Freshwater >... | reverse complement strand
CGCCGACACGCACGCAGACGCGCACGCCGACGCCGACCGTGCCGCGCCCGTTCGGGCCCGAGATCACCTTCTTCGGCATCGCCACGGCTGACAACCGCCTGCGCACGCCGAGCGACCAGACCAACGATGGCGTGCCGATCTACGATTGGCCGACCCAAGCCGGTTTCATCATCGTGGTCGAGGGGCGCCCTGGGACCAGCAACCGAGCGCTGGCGACCTGCGGCACCATGGGCCTCGGCCCGTGCGCCGAGCGGGCCGCCGTGCAGGTGCTGGTCGACCGGCCGCTCGGCAACGGTAGCAGCGCCGTCTGCGACGATGCACAGCCGATGATCGGCGGCGTGCCGGCGGTGCCGTCGCTCGACTTCGGCGGCGGGCAGATGGTGACCGACGCGATCAACGACCTCGGTTGCCGCTTCGACGTGCACGTGCAGAGCATCCAGGCGTGCACGGTCGACGAACTCGGCAACTTCGCCTTCGCCCGCGACCGCGTCGGCGATCCGGTTAGGACCACCCTGCAGTACTGTACGGCGCCGGCCGTCGGGCAGGAGTTGGCGTTCAAGTCCGGCCAGACGCGCCTGCGGGCACAGGCGCTCGACGTCTCGGGGAACAGCGGCAGCACGGCGGAGATCGTCGTCCGGGTGCCGTGACGCAGCACAGGAAGCGGAGGAGAGGCGCATGCGCGCAACAGTGACGACGGCGGCCCTCCTGGCCGCGTTCCTTTCCGGCCCCGCCGCGGCACAGCTGAGCGGGCCGGTCATTCAGCAACTCGGTCCTGTCGTGCCAACGCCGCAACCGTCGCCGAAGCTCGAGCAGCACATTCGGCTGATCAGTTCCTTCACGCTCGGCAACAAGCCGACCGGCGAGAGCGTCATCGCCTTCGAGGCCACCGACTTCGGTGTCGCCGGCGACAAGAAGGACGATACTCGCTTTCGCACCATCGCCTCGGAGCAGTACACGCTGGTCGAGCCGAAGCCGCAGGTGAAGGCGCTACGCGACGACATCATGCGCAAGCTGCGCGAACTCGAGAGCGACCTGCTGCGCTACGTCGAGTTGACCGGTGGGCCGCGCAGCCGCGACCCGATTCAGGCCGTCGGCGCCGGCTCGGCGCGTCCGTAGCGTCCGAGAATCGTCACCACGCCCGGGAGGATCCGCCCTGGAGGGCGCCCCACCGTGGGCGCCTGTTGAACGGGGCTTCCGCGACCTGATGCAACAGGCGCCCAGGCGGGGCGCCCTCCACAGCAGAGCCGCCAGCGACGTCCAGAAGGCCGGGCTCAGGGCGTCGGGGACGGACTCGGCGCGCAGCCGTTGAGGGCGTTGTTTACCGCCGTCACCAACTCGTTGACGGTCACGTCACCGTCGCCGTTTTCGTCGCCGGCCCGGCAGGAGTCCACCGGCGACGTGCCGAGGGCGATGTTCACCATCGAGATCAGGTCGGCGACGGTGACCTCGCCCTCGCCGCCGCAGTCGCCGACGCAGCCATTCGGCGTCGGGGTCTCGGTGGCGGTCGCCGTTTCCGTCTCGGTCGGCGTCTGGGTCGGGGTTCGGGTGCGCGTGCCCGTCGCGGTGGCCTGGCCGGTCGGCGTCTCGGTCGGCGTCGGCGTCACCGTCACCGTCGGCGCCGGCGTCTGTGCGCCGCCCTGATAGAAGCGGGCGTACTCGAGCAGGTTGTCGAGGGCGCGGCCGATCGAGTTCGGCTGCGCTGGCGTGCAGAAGGTCAGGGTGGAGACGATGACGCGGCCGGCGCCGTAGTCGTACTCGACCAGCGACGGCTGCGAGCCGGTGCCGGGATTGCGCAGGATCTCGCGCGCGCCGATCGGTAGGCCGGTCAGGAAGCCGCGCGCCGTCGGACCCCATTGCGAGAAGGCCGACGCGCTCAGCGGTTCGCCGCCGTAGCCCTCTCCGGTGACGTAGGGGTGCAGCGCATTAGCGATCGCCTGTCCGTTGCTCTGCAGGGACGGATTGGCGTAGTCGACGCCGCCCGGCGCGATGTCGCTGCGCGGTGCTCCGTCGGCGCTGGCGACGTTGATCACCGCGACGCCGCCGAGACGGACGAAGCTCTCGATGAAGCCGCCGTCCTGCACCGTGGCCTGCAGGAACGTGTAGTCCTCGTCGCTGAGACCGGGGGCGACGTAGACGCCGAGAAACTGCTGCAGGCGCGCGGCGGCGTTCTCGCGCACGGCCAGGTCCTGGAAGGTGATGGCGATGCTCGTGAAGCCGAGTCCGACGGCGCGGTCTTCGCTGCACTCCCAGTTGTTTTCGCCCATGGCGAGAATGTAGTCGCCGCGCGGCGGGAAGGTGTTGGTCGGTGTCGGCGTCGGGCCGGTCGCGGTCGGCGTGGCGCTGACCGTCGTCGTGGCGCTGACCGTCGGCGTGGCGGTGATCGACGGCGTCGCGGTGAGCGACGGCGACGGCGTCGCGGTGGCGGTCGGGCCGGGCGCCGTCGCGGTCGGCGTCGCCGTCTCGGTCGCCGTGGGTGTGTCGAGCGGCGTCGCCGTGCCGGTGGCGGTCGCGGTGCCGGTGCGCGTCGCCGTCGGCAGCGGCGTCTCGGTGCTGGTGGCGCTCGGCGTTGCCGTGCGCGTCGCGGTGCTGATTGCCGTCGCTGTCGCCGTCGTCGAAGCTGTCGGCGTCGCCGTACGGGTGGCCGTGCCGGTCGCGCTGGCGGTCGGCGTCGGTCCGGTCGGCGTCGGGCTGATGGTTGGGGTGAGCGTGACGGTGGGCGTCAGCGTGACGGTCGGCGTCGCGGTCGGCGTCCGCGTCTGCGTCCGCGTCAGCGTCACCGTCGCCGTCGGCGTCGGCAGCGGCGTCGGCGGGTCGCGATCGTAGACCACTTCGAGCACCACCTGTGAGATGGTGCTGGTCTGCCCGTTCATGGCGTGCCGTACGCCGAACTCGGTGGCGGCGATCTCCTGCGGCGCCCAGGCGGCGCCGGTGACCGGATTGGTCTCGTCGAAGCGGCCGAAGCCGGAGAAGTTGAGCCCCGCGTCGAACGGCACCTCCGGGGCGCCGGGCGGGTTGTTGACGCCAGCCGGGTTGTTGCAACCGCCGCTGCGCAGGAAGATGCCGCCCGGCGTGGCGATCTGGTCGAAGTCGCGCGCCCCGACGATGGTCTTGATGCCCAGGATCGGCCCGGTGACGCCGCGGGCGGCGGGATCCTGCTGATAGCAGAAGCTCTGCAGGGCGTTGCTGATCGACGACTGCAGCCAGACGGAGGAATCGGGCGGTCGGCTCTGCACGCAGGTGAAGTCGCCCGCGCCGCTGCAGCCCTGCTGCGCCCAGGCATTGGAGAAGAAGCCATCGGTGGTGGGTGCCAGCGCCGCCAGGCCGAGATCGCCCGGCCACATGGCGGCGGTCGAGAACAGGTGGTCGTCCCAACGCAAGCGCGGCGGGTTGGCGGCGGTGTCGTCGGGCCCGATGCGCAACGTCAGGACGCTCTCGGCCGAGGTGTGCGCCGCGTCCACCTGGACGACGCCGTCCATGCGCAGGATGGCGCGGCCGCCGGCGCCGACGGCGAGGTACCGCACCTCGACCTGGGAGTAACTCGGACAGGCGGCGATCGGCGCGTCGCTGCTGTCGAGCATGACCCCGCCGACGCGCAGCTCCAGGCGCGCGTCGGGCAGCAGGTAGAGCTCGACCACGGGTTGCTGCGCCACGGAGCCGAACCAGTGGCGGATGCGGCGGGCGCCGCCGCTGCCGATCGAGCTCGGGAAGCAGACGCGGATGCTGTCGGTGAAGGTCGAGGTCGGGGTGGAGAGCGAGGTGAATACGTAGCGCGCGGCGCCGACCACAGCGGCTTCGAGGGCGAACTCGCCGCTGCGCGCCGCGTCGGTCACGGCCGCATTCGCGCCCTGCGGTACGACGCTGTAGTCACCCGCCCAGCCGCCCTCGAAGCCATTGACGCGCACCAGCGAGCGCAGGATGGGCGTCAACGTCGGCGACGGCGAGTTGGTCGCCGTCGCGGTGTTGGTGACGGTGGGCGTCTGCGTCGGCGTCGCGGTGACGGTGCGGGTGAACGTCGCCGTCGCCGTGCGCGTCGGGGTGGAAGTCTGCGTCGGGGTCGGCGTGATGGTGGCGGTGAAGGTCAGCGTCACTGTCGGGGTCACCGTTGATGTCGCCGTCGCCGTCGCCGTCCGCGTCGGCGTGGTGGTGACCGTCGGCGTCGGCGTGTCGGTGGGTATCGGCGTGTCGGTCGGCGTCGGCGTGAAGGTCGGCGTCAGGGTGGACGTCGATGTCAGCGTGAAGGTCGCGGTCGGCGTATAGGTGGTGGTGGGGGTGAAGGTCGCGCTCGGCGTCGGCGTCGGCGTTACGGTGGGCGTTGGCGAGGCGAAGCCGAAGGTGTCGAAGGCCACCTCGCGCACGACCTGCGTCACCCGAACCGGGAGGCCGCCGTCGAACGTGAAGGCAACCGCCGCCGCGCCCAGGTCTGCGGCGCTCCACAGACCGGCGACAAAGGGATTGCCGGTGTGGACGCGCGATACGGTCGTGTACGCGCTGCCGAGATTGCGAGCTGCCGGGGCGGCGGTACCGCCTTCGCTGCCACCGCATGCGAGGGCGTTGACCTGCAGGCCGAGGCCGATCGTCGACGAGCCTCCGGTCCCGCGCCCGACGACCAGGCTCTTGGCCGCGATGATCGATCCGAACACCCCTCCACTAGCTGGCGCGTCGAGGCATACCATCTGCGCCGCCCCGACAGACCCCGCAGAGAGGTAGGTGCCATCGTCATCGTGGGGCTGCTCGTCGATGCAAGTAGCCGCGCCTGAGCAACTTCCCCCGCTGATCCACTCGCTGCGGAAAAGCGGGTCCGGTTGCGGCAGGCGGGGGAGGAGCCCGGCGATGCGAAACTCGGTCGGGAAGGTCAGGCCGGTGACTAGGCCGTGGTCGTCCCAGACGACCGCGGTCGCATCGGGTTGGCTGTCATCAGGCCCGATCCGCGTCGCGTCGATCAGCGCCGAAGAGAGGTGGGCTCCGGACTGGCGCATGCCGTTGACGGTCAGCGCCGCGCTTCCCGAGGGGGCTCGCGTGTATTCGACGAAGATCGACGACATCTGCGGACAGGTCGCCAGCGGGGTGCTGGTGCCGCCGATCGGGATGCCGTTGATCGTCAGCAGCAGGCGGTTCGTAGGGGGGATCAACGCCAGTTGCGCGATGGCGGTCCCGCCGCTGAGCCAGCTGCGAATCCGCCGCGCCCCCATCGTCGGCGCCGTCTCGACGCAGGCCCAGATGGCGTCGGTGAAACTCGTCGTCGGCGCCGACAGCGTCGCCTGCACATACTCGTTCTCACCGCTCGCCGCCGCGGTCTGCAGGCCGAAGCGGCCGGCGGCGTCGCTGCGATGGGTCACCGACCCGACCGGCGTGCCGGCGCCGATCGCGTAGTCGCCGGCGCCACCGCTCTCGAAGCCGTTGAAGCGATCGAGAATCGGCGTTCCCTGACCGGCGACGCTGCGGGCGACGAGCGCGGCGGCCCCCACCGCGACGAGCAGCGCTAGCGCCGCCAGCAGGTGCGGCATGCGAGTGCGAGCGGCCGTGGCCGGGGTGGCAGTTGGTAGAGGCACGTCCGTCCCGTTCCGCGCGTTTCCAAGCTGGTGCCAATCTCCACGAGCGTCGGCACTTCGTTGACTTGGGATAGCCCCTTTGATAGCCGCTCGAACTTCTTCATTCAAGCGCTCCCACCTGCATGAAAGTCGCGTCAGTTAAAGGGTTTCATGACGTCCTGCCGGGCGAATCGGCGCGCTGGTCGGGGCTCGAAACGACCGCCCGCGCTGTCTTCGACGCCTACGCCTTCGACGAGATCCGCCTTCCCATCGTCGAGCGCGCCGAGCTCTTCAAACGCTCGATCGGCGCGACGACGGACATCGTCGAAAAGGAGATGTACGCCTTCGCGGACCGCGACGGCAGCGCGTTGACGTTGCGTCCGGAGGGCACGGCGGCCGTCGTGCGGGCCTACGTCGAGCACGCCATGCACGCGGTCGAGCCGGTCGCCAAGCTCTTCTACTTCGGGCCGATGTTTCGCCGCGAGCGGCCGCAGAAGGGGCGCCTGCGGCAGTTCTCGCAGATCGGCGCCGAGGTGCTCGGGCGCGACGATCCGGCGGCCGACGCCGAGGTGTTGTTGCTGCTGCACGATCTGCTCGCCGACTTCGGCGTCGCCGACGCCGCCGTGCATCTCAATTCGCTCGGCTGCCGCGCCTGCCGGCCGGCGTATCGCGCCGCGCTGGTCGCCTGGGGCGCCGCGCATGCCACGCAGATCTGCGACGATTGCACGCGCCGCCTGGAGCACAACCCGATGCGGCTGCTCGACTGCAAGCAGCCGGGCTGCGTCGCCATCCGCGCCAGCGCTCCACGCATGCTCGATCAACTGTGCGAGGCCTGCCGCGTCCACTTCGAGCGCGTGCGCGCGCTGCTCGACGCCCAAGGCGTGCGGCCGACCCTGCAGCCGTACATGGTGCGCGGCCTCGACTATTACTGCCGCACCGCCTTCGAGGTGGTCGCGCAGGGGCTCGGGGCGCAGAACGCCCTCGGCGGCGGCGGTCGCTACGACGGGTTGGTCAAGGCGCTCGGCGGGCCAGAGGTCGCCGGCGTCGGCTTCGCGCTCGGCGTCGAGCGACTGGCGATCGTGCTCGGCGCCGCCGCGGCGGCGAAGCCGGCGGCGCCGGAGTTCGTCGTCGCGCCGCTCGGCGTCGCCGCCGAGGGCGCCGCGGCGGTGTTCGCGCATCGGCTGCGGCGCGCCGGCGTCCGCGTCGAGGTGGAGCCGGGCGAGCGCAGCCTGAAGAGCCAGATGCGCCGCGCCGGCAAGCTCGCGGCGCGCTACGTCGTCATTCTCGGCGACGAGGAGATCGCCGCCGGGCGGGTCACCGTGCGCGACATGGCGGCGCGGCGCGATCTGCCGCGCGTGGCGGCGCTCGACTGCGACGCGGCCGCGCTGCGGGCGGCGCTGGCGGCGGCCGCCGCGCTCGACGCCACCACACTGAGCTCCAGCGGGGCGGGGACGGAGCGGCACGCATGAGTCTGGATCTGCTCGGCGACTGGCAGCGGTCGGTATACTGCGGGGTGCCGCGCGCCGCCGACATCGGCGGCGAGGTGACGGTGATGGGCTGGGTGCACGGGCGGCGCGACCACGGCGGCGTGGTGTTCGTCGACCTGCGCGATCGCAGCGGCCTGGTGCAGGTGGTGTTCAGCCCCGAGCACAGTCCGGCGGCGCACGAGCGCGCCGGCGGGCTGCGCAGCGAGTACGTCATCGCCGTGCGCGGCGCGGTGCGGGCGCGGCCGGCCGAGACGGTGAACGCCAACCTCGCCACCGGCGAGATCGAGGTGCTGGCGGCCGAGGTGCGCATCCTGAACGAGGCGGAGACGCCGCCGTTCGTCATCGACGACGACACCACCGTCGCCGAACAGACGCGCCTGAAGTATCGCTACCTCGACCTGCGCCGGCCCAAGGCGCAGCAGAACCTGATCTTCCGCCACCGCATCGCGGCTACCATTCGCGGCTATCTCGACGAGCAGGGCTTCATCGACGTCGAGACGCCGATCCTCACCCGCAGTACGCCGGAGGGGGCGCGCGATTACCTGGTGCCGAGCCGCGTCAACCACGGTAGCTTCTACGCCCTGCCGCAGTCGCCGCAGCTCTTCAAGCAGATCCTCATGGTCGCCGGGCTCGATCGCTACTACCAGGTGGCGAAGTGCTTCCGCGACGAGGACCTGCGCGCCGACCGGCAGCCGGAGTTCACGCAGATCGATATCGAGGCGTCGTTCATCCAGCCGCAGGACATCTACACCCTCATCGAGGGGCTGCTGGCGCGGGTGTTGGCGCTCAAGGGCATCGAGGTGCCGAAGCCGTTCCCGCGCCTGACCTATGCCGAGGCGATGCGCCGCTTCGGCAGCGACAAGCCGGACCTGCGCTTCGGCATGGAGCTGGCCGAGATCACCGACATCGTCCGTACCGCCGAGCTGCGCGTCTTCCGCGACGCGGCGGAGAAGGGCGGCCTGGTCAAGGCGCTCTTCGTGCCCGATGGCGGCAAGCTGACGCGCAAGGACCTCGACGGCCTGCCGGAAGCGGTCGCCACTTACGGCGCCAAGGGCGTCGCCTGGGCGCGCCTGAATCCGGACGGCTGGCAGTCGCCGATCGCCAAGTTCCTCGACGAGGCGCAGCGACGCGCCATCGAGCAGGCGACCGGCGCCGCGCCGGGGGGCATCATCCTGTTCCTCGCCGACCAGCCGCGCGTGGTGAACGACTCGCTGTCGCATCTGCGCCTCAAGCTCGCCGCCCAGCTCGGCATGATCCCGGCCGGCAGCAACGCCCTGCTGTGGCTGACCGAATTCCCGCTCTTCGACTACTCGGCCGAGGAGAAACGCGCCGTGTCGGTGAATCATCCCTTCACGGCGCCGATGGACGAGGACCTCGAGCGGCTCGAATCCGATCCCTACGCGGTGCGGGCCAAGGCCTACGACGTCATCTGGAACGGCGTCGAGCTCGGCGGCGGCAGCATCCGTATCCATCGCTCGGACCTGCAGCAGCAGGTCTTCCGCCAGCTCGGCATGACGCCGGAGGAGGCGCGCGGCCGCTTCGGCTTCCTGCTCGACGCGCTCGCCTACGGCGCGCCGCCGCACGGCGGCATCGCGTTGGGGCTCGACCGCCTGGTGATGCTGCTCTGCGAGGCCCCATCGCTGCGCGACGTCATCGCCTTCCCGAAGACGCAACGCGCCGTCTGCCTGATGACCGAAGCGCCGAGCGCCGTCGATCCGCGCCAGCTGCGCGATCTCGGCGTCAGGGTCGTCGGGTGAGGGTGGCGCGCCTCGTCGCCCTGGCGGCGCTGGGCGCGCTGGCGGCCTGCGGCGCCAGGCCCGACGAGCGCCCGCCGCTGCCGGTGCGGGTGCTGGCGGTGCTGCCGTTCGAGACCGCGGCCGCCGCCGACCAGGGCGGCAAGCGCGGCGAGAACACCCCGGGCGACGTGGTGACGGCGCAGGTCTATCGCGTCCTCGCCGAACAGACCGAGTATGATGTCGTGCCCGATCTGACGGTGGACGACACCCTGACGACGCCGGAGTTGCGCCGCGCCGTCGGGCAGCTCGACCGCGCTGCCGCGCTCGGCAAGGCGCTCGGCGCCGACGCGGTGCTGGTCGGCCGCGTGACGCGCTTCCACGAGCGCGTCGGCACCGCCTACGGGGCCAGCGAACCAGCCTCGGTCGGCGTCGAGATGGGCCTCGTCTCGGTCGCCGCCGGCGAGCTGGTGTGGAAAGGCACCTTCGAGGACACCCAGGAATCGCTCAGCTCGAACCTCTTCGACTGGTGGATGTTCTGGGCGGCCGGGCCGCGTTGGCTCACCGCCGCCGAACTCGCCGGCCTCGGCGTCGAGCAGCTCTGGCCGCAGGCGCACGACGCCATGGTCATGCCAGAATGACGATGCCGGACTGAGCGCTGCTGGACTGGATGGAGATTGCCGGCGTGATCAGTCGGCCGTGGCGCGGCGCAGATCGCTGAGCGTCACACCGGCGAGTGGCATGGCGATCAGGCCCTGCAGCAGCAGGGTCAGGAACTGCACGGCGTTGAGCACCAGGCCGTAGGCCAGCGCATCCACCTGGCTGACGCCGAACAGGCCCAGCGCCAGGATGCAGGCGTACTGGTAGGGGCCGACCATGCCCGGCACGTTCGGCAACGCCGTGCCGAAGCCGATGAAGATGAACACCACCACCGCGGCGCTGAACGGGATCGGGAAGTCGAAGGCGCGGATCATGATCCAGCTCGACAGGATGGGCAGGAACCACAGCGCCAGCGAGGCCAGGAACACCGCCAGCAGCAGGCCCGGGTTGGGCAGCACGCGCATGCCGGCGACGATGGCGCCGATAACGCGTTTGACGCTGGCGCCGAAGCGCTCGGGCAGCCGGCGCAGCACGTAGTCGTCGACGAAGGCCTCGCCGCGCCAGTAGAGCAGCAGCACCAGCGTCACCAGGACGGCGGCGCCGGCGGCGGGGAACTTGGCGCCGGTGCGCACCCACGGCGGAAGATTGTCGATCAGCACCAGGCCGGCGAGGATGTAGAGCAGCGTCACCAGCGCGTCCATCGTCTTCTCGACCACCAGGTTGCCGACGACGTTGGCGAACGACACCGACGAGCGGCGCGAGAGCAGCCACGGGCGGACGATCTCGCCGAGCCGCGCCGGCAACAGGTTGATCGCCAGGTAGGCTACCGCCGTCACCACCCACAGGCGGCCGAACGGCACGTGCTCGAGCGGTCGCAGCTCGAGCTGCCAGCGGAAGGCGCGCATGATCATGATCAGGAAGCTGACCAGCACCGCGAGGCCCAGCCAGGTCGGATCGACGCGGCGCAGGGCCGCCCCGAGGTCGGCGAGCGGCACGTTGCGGAAGGCGAGATAGAGAAAACCGCCGCTGACGAGCAGGCTGAGGGCGGCGTTGCGCCAGGCGCGGGCAGACATGCGAGCGCCCTGTCTACGGCGCGCCGCCGTCGCCCGCAAGCGGCGCACGCCAGACACCATGCGCTCCGCGTGGCGCAGCAGTTTCCGCTTGACCCGAGCCCCTCACGCGATAGTAACGGCGCAGCATTTTTCTATCTGTGGCCTTACTGCTGCAGGGGTGGTTCAGCGCCAGCGGGATGAGTGGAGGTCTCTAGTGTCCAAGCGCGACGGAAGTGGCAAGCATCGGGCGGTGACGGTCCTTCGCCGCATCGGCACCAGCGCCGCGGTTGTGGTCACCGGGTTGCTCCTGTTGGCCGGCTCCGCCCGGGCGGCGGAGGCCGTGCGAGCCATCGATGCTGCCGCGGCGCTCGGGTGCTGCGTCTGTCGCGGCACCGCCGGCGGCAACGCGAGCGCGGTGCGCGCCTGCAGCGACGCGCGCACCGCCGACTCGTGTGTCAGCGCCTGCAAGGGCATGAACGCCGACTCGATCGCCTTCGGGTACCAGCAGACCTGTTCGCAGGGCTGCGCCGGCTTCCCGACGCAGAACCTGAAGTGATGAGGCGGGGGATGACGACCATGACGAGATCCTTCGCTGCCATTCGCAGCTTGCTGCTTGCTGCTCCGTTGCTGCTGGCGATGGCGACGGTGCCGGCCGCAGCGCAGCCCGCGACGCCGACCCCTATTCCGACCGGCTGCTGCCTGTGTCTCGATTGCCCGAACTCGGCCGGCTTCTGCACCGCCCCCCAAACCGTTGCCGACTGCTCGAGCGGCTGCCTGGCCGCCCTGGGTTGCAATGCCCTCGTCTTCGGCATCGGCGATAGCTGCATGATCGACGGCTCCTGCGCCATGGTCGCCCCACCGACCTCGACGCCGACTCCGAGCGCGACCGGTACGGCGACACAGACGGCGACGGCGACGCCGACCGAGACCGCCACCGCCACCGGCACGGCGACCGAGACCGGCACCGCGACGGAGACCGCCACGGCCACCGCTACCGAGACCGCGACGGGTACGGCGACGGAAACCGGGACGGCGACGGAGACCGCCACAGGCACCGCCACATCGACGGCGACCCCCACCGCGACGGCTACGGGGACGGCGACCGAGACCGGCACCGCGACCTCCACCGCCACCGGCACCGCCACGGCGACCGGCACGGGGACGGCGACGGAAACCGGCACCCCGACGTCCACCGCCACGGGCACCGCCACGGCCACCGCCACCGGTACCGGGACACACACCGGGACGCCGACCTCCACCGCCACCGGCACCGGCACCGCCACGGCGACGCCGACGCAGACCGGGACGGCGACCGCCACCGGCACCGGCACCGCGACGGCGACGGCGACGGCAACGGGCACGGCGACATCGACCGCCACCGCAACGTCGACCGCCACGGGTACCCGTACCGTCACCGCAACGGGTACGGTCACCAACACTGCTACCGCGACCCCGACGCGCACCGATACGCCGACGCCGACGCCGGCGGTGCCGAAGATCGGCGGCGGCCTCGAGCCCGGCGACGATACCGTCCCAGGCGACGGCGAGCCGAACTGCGCCATCATCCAGATCTGCCTGATCGGTGCCGGCGGAACGACGCCGAGCGTTCCGCCCTGCACGGCGCCGGATAGCGTTCTCGGCTCCGGGCCGAGCGACGCCAACGGCAACTTCAACATTGCCGTGCCGCCGTTGGTCGCGAACCAGTGCATCTACGCCTACGACACCTGTAACCTCCTGCTCGGCCCGACGGTCTGCGTCCGCCTGCCGGCCCCGGCGCCGGCCCTCTCGCCGCAGATGACCGCCCTGGCGATCGGCGTCCTCAGCCTGGTCGCCATGCTCGGCATGCTGCGCCTGCGGCGCGATATCTGAACCTGCGCGGGGCGGCTGCCGCACGGCAGCCGCCCCGGCGGGAATCCCGGCGTCCGTAAGCGTCGAGGGCGCGGCACCCGCCCGCCGCATTAGTCCCGACGTGGCACGCGCCGCGCCCTCCGAGACTGCTAGCCGATCAGCACGCCAGGGTTGAGCACGCCGCGCGGATCGAGCGCCTGCTTGGCGGCGCGCAGGGCCTCGGCGAACAGGTCGGGGCGCTGGCGGTCGTACCAGGGCCGGTGGTCGCGGCCGACGGCGTGGTGGTGGGTGATGGTGCCGCCACCGGCGATGATCGCCTCCGCCGCCGCCGCCTTGATCTCCGCCCACTGCTGCAACTGGCTGCCCGGGCGCGCCGGCGCCATGACGGTGTAGTAGGGCGCTGGGCCGTCGGGATAGGCGTGCGTGAAGCGGCAGGTGACCGTACCGGCGCCGCAGACGCGCCGCACCGCGTCCTCGGTGGCGGCGGTGACGGCGGCATGGAAGGCCTCGAAGCGGTCCCAGGTGACGGCGGTTTCGAAGGTCTCGCTGATCATGCCCAGTCCGACCAGGGCGTCGCGCAGATAGGGCGCGCCGAGAAACGCCGAGCGCCAGGCGCCGGCGGCGCCGTCGCGCGCCCCAGCCCCGGCCGATTCGTGGCGCGTCGCGCCGGCGCCGTCGGGCACGACGCCGCCGTGCGCGCGGGCGATGTCGAGGGCGCGCGCCATCCACGCGTCGAGGGCATGGTCGGCCGATTCGAAGGCCAGCAGCAGCACCGCCGCGTCGCCGCTGCCGGCGCCGTTGAGCAGCGCCTCGCCGGCGTCGAGGACGCGGCAGTTGGCCGGGTAGAGGCCGGCCTGGGCGATGACGCGCACCGCCCCGGCCGCCGTGAGCAGATCGGGAAAGGCGACCGATGCGGCGGCGCGAAACGTCGGCCGGTCCTGCAACCGCACCCAGGCCTCGGTGATGATGCCGAGAATGCCCTCGGATCCGATGAACAGGCGGTCGGGGCTGGGGCCGGCGCCCGAGCCGGGCAGGCGCCGCGATGCCACCACGCCGCGCGGCGTGACGACGCGCAGCGCCTCGACGAAATCGTCGATGTGCGTGTACAGGGTCGCGTAGTGCCCGCCCGAGCGGGTGGCGATCCAGCCGCCCAGCGATGAGAACTCGAACGACTGCGGATAGTGGCGCAGCGTCAGCCCGTGCGGCCGCAGTTGGTCCTCGAGGGCGGGGCCGAGCACGCCGGCCTGCACGCGCGCCGCCCGCGAGGTGCGGTCGAGCTCGAGGACGCGGTCGAGGCGCGTCAGGTCGATCGACACCCACCCCGGCCAGACCTCGCGCGCCGGACCCTCGACGCCACCGACGACGCTCGAGCCGCCGCCGTAGGGAATCGCGGCAACGCCGGCCGAGGCGCACCAGTCGACCAGCGCCGCGACGTCGCCCTCGCCGCCCGGGAAGGCGACCAGGTCGGGCGGGTTGGCGAAATTGCCGGCCAGGCCGCGGACGATGTCGCGGAACGACTTGCCAAAGGTGTGCCCGGCCCGCGTCGCCGCGTCGCCGCGGCACAGCGCCGCCAGCGTGGCCGGCGCGACGAGGCGCGACGGCGGCAGGGCGAGGTCGGCGAGGCGCGGCGGCACGGCAGCGGTCGGCGGGGTGATCGCGAAGCGCGCCGCGACGAGCTGTCCGAGGCGCTGCTGATGCTCGGGCGTCGGGCCGGCCCCCTCGTTGCCCCATCCCCAGAAGCTGCGCGTCGTCATGCCGAGCGCGACTGGCGGGGGCGACGCCGCACGCCGGCGCGGGCGTGGCGCGGTGTGGTCCGGCCGCACACCGTGCCGATGGTCCACATCAGGTCGTGCAGGTAGTACAGCTCCGGATGCAGCAACGGCTTGCCGCTGGTCATCAACGCGCCCGCCACCTGACGGGCCGGATCTGCCCAGGTGATCATGTTGGTGAAGCCGAGGTGGCCGAAAGCGGTCTCGGTATCGGGGCCGTAGAGACTGAACGTGCGCCCGCCGAGCATGAAGCCCATGCCGTAGCGCAACGGCAGCACCAGAGTCAGGTCGAACTCGAGATACGACGTTTCCTGCACGGCGCGGCGGATGGTGCGCGGCTCGAAGATCTGCACGCCGTCGAGGGTGCCGCCGTTGAGCAGCAGTTGGTAGAAGCGGCTCGCTTCGTTGGCGGTGGCGACGACGTTGCCGGCCGGGATGACGGCGGTGAGAAAGCGCGCATCGTTGCTGAGCGCCACGGCGCGGTCCATGGAGACGCCGAGGGCGCGCTCGAGCAGCGTCGAGATCGGCGGCAGCAGCGGCGGTCCGGTGATGTAGTTGAGGGCCACCTTGCCGACGTCGCGCGGCGCGACGCCGTAGTTCATGCCGCGGAACCCCAGCGGGGCGAGCACCTGTTCGCGAAGGACGGTGCGAATCGGCTTGCCGGTGACGCGCCGCACGATCTCTCCGAGCAGGAAGCCGCCGGTGACGGCGTGATAGGCGAGGCGCTGGCCCGGCCGCCAGGTGAGCTTGCTGTCGCATAGCAGGCGCAACACCTCGCCTTCGTTCTCGAGCGTCTCGAGCCGCATCACCTCGCGCGGCAGATTCGGCAGGCCGGCGCGGTGCGTGAGTACGTGCTGAATGGTGATGTGCTTCTTGCCGCCGATGCCGAACTCCGGAATGTACTCCGCCACCGGGTCGTTGAGGTGCAGCAAGTGCCGCTGGTCGAGCAGGTGGATAACCATGGCGGTGACCGCCTTGGAGGCGGAGAAGAGGTTGAAGAGCGTGGCCGGAGTTGCCGCCACCTTGCGCCCATGCGGCGGGTCGTCGGGCCCGTTGCCGGCGGCATGGCCGATGGCCCGGTCGATCAGCACCTCGCCGTGGCGCCGCACGCAGAGCTGGATGGCGGGGTGGATGCCGCTCCCGTAGAGGCGCTGCGCGGCGCGCCAGATTTGCGCGACCCCGTCCGGGGCGACGTCGAGCGACTCGGGGTCGACTTCGGCTCCGTCGTTGATCGCCGTGACCGCATCGAGGTCCTGCGGCACGCGGCAGCGCGTCACCAGCGTCGGAATCATCCATCCCCCCCGCCGCGCCGGATAGCAGGGCACCTGCCGGGATGCGAGCGGCGCGCCGCGCGCCGGTACGCGACAGTCGACAGGCGATGGGCGATGTGGCAGGGACCGCGTCAGGGAGAGCGGCGTGATGTGGACGGCAGGTCGGATGGTGGCGATAATCGTGGTGCTCGTGGTGGCCGCCGGGGCGCCGCGTTCCGCTGACGCCATGTGCTGCGTCTGCGACGCCTGCGCCGGCAGCGGTTTCTGTGTCGACGGCCTGGCGGACGCACCGGACTGCGCCGCGTTCTGCGCCGACGCCGGTTGCGGCGACATTCTCTTCGACAGCGCCGACACCTGCGGCGGCGGCTGTGACGGCGCGCCGGACCTGCCCACCGCGACACCCAGCGTTACCGCCACCGCGACGGCGTCGTTGACACCAACGCCGACCGATACGCCGCCGCCCAGCGACACGCCGACGGTCACCGCGACGCCCAGCGCGACGCCGACCGATCTCGACACCGCCACGCCCACCGCATCGCCGCCGGACACCGCCACCCCCAGCGCGACCGCGACACCGCTCGACACCGCCACCGCCAGTGCGACGGCGACGCCGGTCGCGGTCGATACGCCGACGGCGACCGCCACGGCGACCGACACCGCGCTGTCGACGCCGACCGACACGGCTACGCCGGCCGGCACGGCGACGGCGACGGACACGCCGCTGTCGACGCCGACCGACACCGCGACGCCGGCCGGGACTGCGTCGGCGACGGCGACCTACACGGCGACGGCGACCTACACGGCGACCGCGACCTACACGGCGACCGCGACGCCGGCGGGGACGGCCTCGGCAACCGTGACGGCGAGCCCAACGCAGTCCACCACGCCAACCAACCCGTCGCCGCCCGCGACCGTCACCGCGACGGTCACCCGTACGGCGAGCGCGACGGCGACGCCGACGACGATTCCCGGCGACTGCGCCGGCAACGGCATGGTGTCGATCGAGGACCTGATCACTGGCGTGAACATCGCCCTCGGCATCCAGCCGATCAGCGTCTGCCCGGCCTTCGACGTCAACGGCGACGGCAAGGTGACGATCGATGAGCTGATCAAGGCGATCAACGCGGCGCTGTCGGAGCCGTAGGACGGAGGGCGCGGCGCTGCCGCGCCGGCTCTGAGACGACGCGGCAGCGCCACGCCCTCCGTTTGCTTCACCCCTGCAGCACCAGTCCCACCGGCAGCGTTTCATCGAGCATCCGCGCCCGCTCCTGGCCCTCGAGCGGCACCGCTTCGCTGACCAGGCGCGCCGCGCGCGCGCCCTGCGGCAGCTGGCGCAGGCGGTCGGCCAGGCGACGCCGCAAGCCGTCATCGAGGTCGCGTTCGCGGTCGTCGACGCAGCGCGCCAACTGCACGCAGGCGAAGGCGACGGCGCCCGGCCGCGGCCAGTTGGCGCCGAGCAGCGCCTCGACCCAGCCCTCGACAGTCGCGCGCGGCACGACGCTGGTGAGCGGCCCGGCGAACGGCGCCCGCGCGCCGAGCCGGCCGAACGCCCAGATCTCGGCTTCGCTGGCCTTGCCCTTCATCACGGCCGGTAACAACACCGCGCCGAGCTCGGCCTTCGCCTCGGCCGCCAGGCGCTCGCAACTGGCCAGCAGCTGCCAGTATTCCCGCACTTCCTGCGGACCCACTGCGGCGCGCTTGTCCCTGGCGCGGGCCTTCAAGCGCGGTAGCAGCGCCGGCGCCGTCTGGTTGTAAAGCTCCTGCTGTTGCGCCCGGCTGAGGCCGCCGACGATGCGCTTCCACAGACCCCACCACTCGACCCGGCCCTGCACCGCGCGCGGAAAGCGCAGCCCCTGCGAGTAGAGCTTCCAGAGCTGTTGCACGCGCCATTCATCGAGCTCGTGGCCGAAGCCCGGCCGCAGCAGGAAGCCGCACAGGTTGAGCCAGCGCGCTTCGTGTGCCGCCGTGACGCCGCGTCCGGCGGCGCCGGCGAACAGCGCGTCCCAGAGCGGCCGGATGGTCGCCAGCGGCCAGGCGTCCTTGCCGACATCGAGCGCCGTCGCGAGCGCCTTCACCAGCGTCACCGGGTCGCCGCCGCCGGGGAAGACCACGGCGAGCGCGTCGAGCGCCGCCGCGACGCGCTCCCCGGCGATGGCCAGCTCGCCTCCCGACGCCGCCGGCGCCGTCTCGGCCTCGCTCGGGCGCGCGTCGCGCAGGCCGAACTGCAGGCGCCAGCGGTGCTCGGTGGTGAGGGAGCGACACCACACTTCGAGCGTGCCGACCTCGGTCAGCGCGGCGACGACGTGCACGGGCAGCTCGGCGGCGGCGAGCTTCTTGCCGAAGCGCAGCACGGTGCGGATCGGCGGCAGCTCGCTGAGCGACTCGCGCTCGGCGCGGACGACGGCGCCGGCGCGGTCGCCGAGGCGCGTGCTGGAGGAGAAGAGGGGAAAGCTCACCGGGCGGTTCGCCAGCACCGTGAAGGCCGGGCTGGTGATCTCGACCTCCTCGCCGGCGTGCAGGCCGCGCGGCACCAGGCAGACGGCGTCGACGCTGCCGGCCGGCAGGTCGGCGGCGGCAGCCAACCCGAGATAGAAGGCGCGCGGGCTGCCGCCGCCGATGCGCACGCCGAGCCCGCGGCGCACCAGCCCATAGTATGCGGCGCCGCGCGACACGGCGAGGTCGAGACTAGCGCTCTCGAGCAGGGCCGGCGGCGCGCCGCCGTGCCAGCTCGCCAGCAGTGCGCCGAGGCGCTCGCGCACCAGCGCCGGGCTCAGCGCGCCGCCGTTGAACAGCACGGCGTCGGGCGCGCCGAGTGCGGCGTCCCCGTCGGAGTCGTCCCGGTGCTGGGCGAGGAAGGCGGCCAGGTGGCGCGACACCTCCGCCTCCGCGGCGAAGGGCAGGCCCCACTCCTGCAGCCCGGTGCGCGGCGTGCGGCGCGGCCGGGCGTCGGCGGGGACGAGCGGAAAGAAGCCGTCGAGCACCAGCCGCTCGACCTCGACGCGCGTCAGGTCGGCCTGCAGCGCGCCGCCGACGACGGCGCGCCCGCGGCCGCCGAGACGGATCGGCGCCGCGTCCGGCGGCGCCAATCCGAGCAGCGTCTCCTTGGCGGCGCGACAGAGGTTGGTGAGCGCGTGCCAGCGTTGGCTGTCGAGCGTCTCACCGAGGCGCGGTTCGAGCTGGCGGGCGAGGGCGACGTCGATATTGTCGCCGCCGAGCAGGATGTGGTCGCCGACCGCTAAGCGCTCGAGCGCCAGGCGCTCGCCGTCGGGGCGGATGCGGATCAGGCTGAAATCGGTGGTGCCGCCGCCGATGTCGATCACCAGCGCCAGGCGGTGCGGGCGCAGGCGCGCCTCCCAGTCATCGGCATGGGCGGCGATCCAGGCATAGAAGGCCGCCTGCGGCTCCTCCAGCAACGTCACGCGGCTGAGGCCCGCCCGACGCGCCGCGGCGAGAGTCACCTCGCGCGCCACTTCGTCGAACGACGCGGGCACCGTCAGGACGACGTCTTGGTCGGCGAGCGGCGCGTCCGGGAAGCGCTGCGCCCACGCCTCGCCCAGGTGTCCCAGGATGCGCGCCGAGGCCTCGACGGGCGAGAGCTTGCAGACGTCCTCGGCGGCGGCCCAGGGCAGGATATCGGCCTCGCGATCGACGCCGCCGTGGCACAGCCAGGATTTCGCCGACGACACCAGTCGCCCCGGCACGCGTGCGCCGTGGGTGCGCGCGAACTCGCCGACGGCGAAGCCGCGCTGCGCCGCCCACGGCAGGGCCAGCGCACCGGGCGCGACATCGTGGGCGCCGCCGAGGTAGAGGAACGAGGGCAGGGTCGGGCGCTCGGCGACGGTCGCCTCGGCGACCAGCTGGGCGATCGGCAGCGACTCGATGGCGTTCCCGGCCGTCGTATCAGCGTACGCCACCGCCGAGTTGGTCGTGCCGAGGTCGATGCCCACTACGAACCGCGCTGCCATTCTCCTCCCTATCTTTCACACCCAGGCACGCAGGCACGGAGAAGCGGATCACTCTCCGTGCCTCCGTGTTGAGCGATGAAGCACTTCCTAGGCTGCGTCCCGGACGTTGAACTCGAGTTTCCAGCGCCGCCCGTCGTCGCGGCCGACGCACCACAACTCGAGAACGCCGAGGTCGGTCACCAGCGCTTCGAGGTGGACCGGGACCATGGCGCCGTCGTGACCCGGCCAGTCGACCGTCGTGTGCAGCGGCGGCAGCTCGGCGAGATCCTCCTCGTTCCAGGTGTCGAGCAGCAGGCCGGGATGGTCTTCGCGCCGAGTCGTCGAGCTGAGGAAGCGGAACTCGGTTTCCTCGCCGACCACCAGCCCGAACTGCTGCGTCGGCAGCTCGACGGCGCTGCCCTCCTCCAGACCGTGCGGGACGACGCACAACGCCTTGATCGGCGGCCGTAAGCCGGGCACGGCGGGGGCGGCGCTCTCGATACCCACGTAGAACGTCCGCGCCGTGCCGCCGCGGATGCGCACGCCGCGGCCGCGCCGGGCCAGGCCGTAACAGGCGGCACCGCGGGCGACGGCGTGCTCCGGGTCGGCGCCATCGAGCACGCGCACCTCGGCGCCCGGGTACCAACCGCGCAGGACCTCGATCAGGCGCGCGCGCAGCGCCTCGGCGCGCATGACGCCGCCGTTGAAGAGCACCGCGGTCGGCCGCGCCGCGTCGCCGTTGCGGCTCAGAAAGTGCGCCAGGTGGCGCGTGACCGCGGCGTCGGCCGCGTAGGGCAGGCCGAGCTCCTGCAGCCCGGCGCGTCGCGGGCTCTGCGGGCGATCGCTGAGCGCGCAGCGCGGGAAGAAGCCGTCGACCAGCGCGCGCTCGGCGTCCTCGCGGCCGACCTCGGCGCGCACGGCGCCGCCGACCACCTTGCGGCCGCGACCGAGAATGGCGACCGCCACGCTCGGCACGGCGGCGGCGCCGAGCAGGCGCTCCTTCGCCTCGCGGCAGCCGGCGACCAGTCCGCGCAGCTGCCAGGCGTCGAGCGCCGTCCCGGCGGTGGCCAGACGCTCGCGCACCGCGTGCGCCAGCGCCAGGTCCATGTTGTCGCCGCCGAGCAGGATATGGTCGCCGACGGCGACGCGCTCAAGGGCCAGGCTGCCGCCGTCGTCGCGCGCGGCGATGAGACTGAAGTCGGAGGTGCCGCCGCCGACATCGCAGACCAACAGGACATCGCCGGCGGCGAGGCGCTGCCGCCAGGCGGCGCCGGCGGCGTCGATCCACGCGTAGCAGGCCGCCTGCGGCTCCTCGAGCAATGTCACCGGCGGCAGGCCGGCGTCGGCGGCGGCACGCACGGTGAGTTCGCGCGCCGCCGGATCGAAGGACGCGGGCACGGTCAGCAGCACGTCCTGCTCGACCAGTGGCGCGTCGGGAAACGCCGCCGCCCACGCCGCCGCGAGCTGCGTCAGGTACGCCGCCGACGCCGCCACGGGCGAGCGCTTCGCCACGTCGTCGGCGGCGCCCCAGGGCAGGATCGCGGCGCCGCGGTCGGTTGCGGCGAAGGACAACCAGGACTTGGCCGAGGCGATGACGTGATCCGGGACTTCGGCGGCGCGCTGGCGGGCGAAGGCCCCGACCACCGGCTCCGCCGGCGTCTCCCCCGCCAGCGGCAGGTACAGGAACGACGGCAGCAGCTGCCGCGCCTCGACAGTCCCCGGTGCCGTGGTTTGGGGAATCGGCAGGGCGGCGATCGGCGCCGAGCCATCCACCGGTGCGTATGCCACGGCCGAGTTGGTGGTGCCGAGATCGATTCCGACTACGAAGCGCGCTGCCATGAAGCTTCCCCGCGGCAATGGCGGGCGCGGCGCCCGCCGCGCCCGCCATCCGCTCGCCCTATGCGATCTCCACCTCGGCCGGCGCCAGCACGGCCGGATCGATGCCGGCGGTGCGGGGCAGCGACACCTGCGTCACCCGCCAGCCGCCGTGCTGCAGCACACCGCGGAACGGCGGCTGGCCGTGCACGTTCCCGGTCAGGCGCAGACTTGCCGCGTCGAAGCCGGCGGGCACCTCGACGGTGGCGCCGTCCTCCTCGGCGAAGATGCGGTCGATCTGCATGCGTTCGCGCAGCGCCTTGCGGCAGCCGGCGTGGATGTCGCGCACGGCCGCGCCGACCTGGGCGTCGCCGTACGGCATGATGTCCTCTTCGAGGAAGTCGACCAGCCGCCCCTCCTGCTGCAACAGCGCCAGCAGGCGCAGCGCGCCCTCGGTCGTGGCGTCGCCTGGGCGCGCCGGCGGCGCCGTTGCGGGCGCGCCGCCGCCGCCGCGCTGCAGCCCGACCAACAGTGCCAGCACCGCGCCCACCAGCAGGGGGGCGCCGCTGAAGAACCAGACGAACTGCGGCCGCTGCCGCACCGCGTCACCGAGGGTGTGCACCAGGTGCTGCGCAAAGCCGCCCTCCGGCGGCGGCGCGATACCAGTCAACTCCTGCACCACCAGGGCGTGGCACAAGATGTTGCCGACGGCGAGCAGGACCGCCGAGAGCAAGATGACGACGATCAGCAGCGTGCGTCCGCTGGAGCTGGACATGCGGCGGTTCCTCCCCGACGAGATGACAAGTCGCCACCTATAGCCAACCGCTTCGTGCGGACGCCAGTGGGGCGGGTGTGCCCGGCTGATCCGGAACGTCGGAGGCTGAACCGTCCCGGCTTTCCCGGAGGCGCCGGTGTGCCCTCGGTTTCCTCTCGGCCGGGTGCTCGCGCAGCCAGGGGCCGACGGGTACATGAAGGCCAGGGAAGCGCAGACCTTCGCTGAGGTGTCGTGACCCGCGCGCGTCAAGCAGGCCATCGTCGTGTTCTGAGGAAGGCGGTGTCGCGCAGGTCACCGGCCCGGGGGGCGCGAAGAGCAGTGGCGCCAGCGCCCTCCCGACCCCGACAGCCGCACCGCGGCGGTGAGCGGCTGGTCGCTCACGGCTCGATTCTGGTACCGTCGCGGCGATGAACGCCGCGCCCCTCCTCCGCCGCATCGCCGGGGCGCTGATCGACTGCCGGCTCGAGGCCGTGCTGATCGGTAACGCCGCCGCCGCCCTGCACGGGGCACCGGTGACGACGCTCGACTTCGACTTCCTGTTCCGCACCACCCCGACGAACATGCGTAAGCTCAAGGCGTTCGCCGACCGCCTGCAGGCGACCATCCTGCGCCCGTACTATCCCGCCTCGTCGCTCTTTCGCGTCGTCGACGAGGGCGGTCTGCAGGTCGACTTCATGACCACCATCCATGGCGTGCGATCGTTCGCGGCACTGCGCGCCCGCGCGCAGCGTCTCGAACTCGACGGAGCCGAGTTGCTCGTCGCCAGCCTCGACGACATCATCCGCAGCAAACGCGCCGCCGGTCGGCCACGCGACAAGGCGGTCCTACCGATACTGGAGGCGACCCGTGCCGAAGCCCGCGCCCCGCGCAAATCGCGGCCGTAAGCTCGCCGCCCTGAAGAAGGAGAGCGAGGCGGCGCTGCGCGACCAGATCCGCCGGCTGCGGGACCGGCCGATGGCCGAGCGCACCCATTTTCTCCGCGTCCGTCTCCCCGGCGGCGGCTCGGCGCTGTAGCTGCCCCACCGGCGCGGGGGCGGGATCAACCCGGCGGGCTCGGTCGGGGGAGGGCGGGCCGCGTATGTCGGCGGCAGACACGCCCGGTTTCGCTCTGGTGACCGGGACGGCGCTGTGGCACATCGCCGCCATGCGCCGCATCGGCATCGACCTGGGGGGCACCAAGATCGAGGGCTGCGTGCTCGACGACGCCGATGGGCGCGTGCTGCGCCGCCAGCGCGTGCCCACCGAGCAGGAGCGCGGCTACGACCACATCGTCGAGACCATCGCGGGCCTGGTGGAGGCGCTGGCCGGCGACGCGACGGGCGGCGTCGCGGTCGGTGTCGGCACGCCCGGCGCCGTCTCGGCGCGCACCGGCCTGATGAAGAACTCGAACACCACCTGCCTGAACGGCCGCGATCTGCCCGCCGACCTGGCGCGTCGGCTCGGCCGCCCGGTGCGGGTCGAGAACGACGCCAATTGCTTCGCGCTGGCCGAGGCCTGCCGCGGCGCCGGTCGCGGTGGCCGGCTGGTGTTCGGCGTCATCCTCGGCACCGGCTGCGGCGGCGGCCTGGTGATCGACGGCCGCCTGTGGTCCGGCCCGCAGCACATCGCCGGCGAGTGGGGGCACCACGTCATCGATCCCGCCGGCCCCCCCTGCTACTGCGGTCAACGCGGCTGCGTCGAGGCCTTCATCGCCGGCCCGGCGGTCGAGCGACATCATCGCCAGCTGGGCGGTGCCGCCCTGGACATGGAGGGCATCGTCGCCGCCGCCCGCGCCGGCGACGCGACGGCGCGGGCGGCATTCGACTCGTTTATCGCCCACTTCGGCCGCGCCCTCGCCAACCTGATCACCATGCTCGATCCGGACGTCATCGTCCTCGGCGGCGGTCTGTCGAACATCGAGGAACTCTATAGCGAGGGGCGCGCGGCCGTCGCGAGGGTGCTCTTCAACGATGAACTGCGCACGCCGATCTGCCGCCACCAGCTCGGCGACTCGGCTGGCGTCATCGGCGCCGCGTTGCTGGCGCCGGGCGGATGAGCGCGGGGCGGGAGCGGCGGGTGTCCGCCGCTCCCGCCCCGCCTCAGGGCACGATCTGCTTGGTCGACGGCAGGCAGACGAGGTCGGACTTCATCACGTCGAGGGTGACCTCGACCTCGATGCCCGGCTCGACGGCATTGCGGATCTTGACCGTCTTGCCGGCGAACTTCGGTTGCGGCACCGCCAAGCCCTTGTTGTCGTCCTTGATCTTGTAACAGACCAGGTGGTCCTTGGCGTTCTTCAGCGGCAGCGGCGTCCTGGTCGGCGACGGCCCGGCCGTCGGCGTCGCTCCGCCCGGCGTCGAGGTCGGCAGCGGCGACGGCACGGCCGAACGCAGGCTCGGATTGCAGAGCAGGAAGGGCTTCAGCACGGCGGTCCGCTTGCGCTCGAACTGGTCCTCGATGATCACCACGCGCGTCGGCAGCTTGTCCTTGGCCTTGACGCGGTAGCACTTGTAGGGGTCGATCACCGACGGGATCACCTCGGTCGGCGTCTGCGTCGGCGTGTTGGTGACGGTGAACGTGGCCGTCGGCGTCGCGGTCGGCGTCGGCGTCATGGTGATCGTCCGCGTCAGCGTGAAGGTCGCCGTCGGCGTGTTGGTCTGGCACGTGTTGTCGCCGAAGACAGCGGAATTGCAGGACGAATCGGGCCGCGGTGTGCCGCCGCCGGATCCACAGGTGCCGGGCCCGGTCGGTTGGCCGCAGGAATCGGTATACTCGCAGCACTGGATCGGTGTCGGCGTGATCGTCGGCGTGTTGGTGATCGTCGGCGTGTTGGTGACCGTCGGCGTCAACGTCTCGGTCGGCGAGGCGGTCGGAGTTTGCGTCGGCGGTTGCGTCGGCGACGGCGTCGGCGTGTCCGTCGGCGTGCCGATCGGTCCCGAGGTCGGCGTCGCCGTCGACCGCTCCGGCGCAAGCGAACAGCCGCCGTTGCAATCATCGGTCAGGCTGAGCGTAAAGGCCGAGCAGCCGGCGGTCAGACAGATCGAGTTGCAGACGACGCCGTTGCTGACCGCATCGACGCAGAATCCAGCTCCACAGCCGCTGCTGCACGAACAGCAGGCCGCCTGCGCCGCATCCGGCAACAGAACGGGTGCCAGTTGCAACACTCCGAACACCAAACCGAGCCGCGCCACCGTCCCCCAGAAGCGCTTCGTCATATGTGTATTCCTTCCCAGCGGAGCGCCACGCTGTATCGCTGTCCCCCTGGAGCATCGGCTAGCCGGTCGGCGCCAAGAAAGTCAATGAAAATCATGCATGTATGCGCTGCATCGAGGGACTCCCCAGGTCCGCCGCGTCACCAATCATTCGCACCATCGATTCATTCCGTTCAATCCACGAATGACAGAATTTCATTCGGTCGTAGGCTTGAATCCACTTCATGATTCGACTATCTGCAGGGCATCACCTTATGAAACTCGACGAAAATCAGGTCGATCTCGACGAGATCGACGTGCAGATCCTGGCGCTGCTGCAGGAGCACTGCAAGACGCCGCTGGCGAAGATCGGCGCGCGGGTGGGGCTGTCCGCCCCGGCGGTGATCGAGCGCATCAAGAAGCTCGAGGAGGGCGGGGTGATCGTCGGGTACACGGCGTTGCTCGACGCCCGCTCCCTGGGCTGCGACATCGCCGCCTTCATCGGTGTGCTGACCGCGCAGCCGAGCGGGATCAGCGACGTCGAGACGCAGATCGAGAGCCGGCCGGAGGTGCTCGAGTGCCATCACGTCACCGGCGGCTACACGCTGCTCTTGAAGGTGAAGACGGCCGACACCTCGACGCTCGAGGCGCTGATCAGCGACCTGCGGGCGATAGACGGCGTGGCGCGGACGGAGACGATGGTGGTGTTGTCGACCCGCATCGAGCGGCAGTTGATGGTGCGGCCCGAGTCGCCGCCGCACAAGCGCCGGCCACGTCGGTCGGTGACCAAGATGCTGCACGCCAGATCGGCGAATTGAGCGGGACGACCGAGAGGAACGACTATGCTGAAGCGAGCGTTGCGACGCCAGGGACTGTACGACCCCGCCTTCGAGCACGACGCCTGCGGCGTCGGATTCGTCGCCAACATCGACGGGACGAAATCGCACGCCATCATCGAGCGCGGCCTGACGGTCCTGCAGAACCTCACGCATCGCGGCGCCTGCGGTTGCGACCCGGAGACAGGCGACGGCGCCGGTATCCTCATTCAGATCCCGGACGCGTTTCTGCGCAAGGCGTGCGCGGCGATCGACATCGCGCTGCCGCCGCCTGGCGAGTACGGTGTCGGTCTGGTGTTCCTGCCGCCGGACGTGCAGGAGCGCAACTTCTGCGAGCAGGCGTTCGCCAAGGTCGTCCGGCAGGAGGGGCAGAAGCTGCTCGGCTGGCGCACGGTGCCGATCGACGAAAGCAAGTGCGGCAACCTGGCGCGGCAGAACCTGCCCGAGCTCCGTCAGGTGTTCGTCGGCCGGGGCGCGCAGACGCCCGATCAGGCGGCCCTCGAGCGCAAGCTCTACGTCATCCGCAAGCGCGTCGAGCGGCAGATGCGCGAAGCGAACCTGAATGACCGCGAGTACTTCTACGTCGCCAGCCTGTCGTCGCGCACGCTGGTGTACAAGGGCCTGCTGCTGCCCGAGCAGATTCCGGCCTTCTACCGCGATTTGGTCGATCCCGACCTGACCAGTGCGCTGGCGCTGGTGCACCAGCGGTTTTCGACCAACACCCTGCCGTCGTGGGACCGCGCCCATCCCTACCGCTTCATCGCCCACAACGGCGAGATCAACACGCTGCGCGGCAACGTCGGCTGGATGCACGCGCGGCAGGGGCAGTTCGCCTCGGCGCTGTTCGGCGACGACGTCGCCAAGCTCTTGCCGGTGATCGAGCCGAACGGCTCCGACTCGGCGATGTTCGACAACGCCCTCGAACTGCTCATCCACACTGGCCGCTCGCTGCCGCACGCGGTGATGATGATGATTCCCGAGGCGTGGCAGAACCACGAGAGCATGAGCGACGCGAAGAAGGCGTTCTACGAGTACCACTCGTCCCTGATGGAGCCGTGGGACGGTCCGGCCTCGATCGGCTTCACCGACGGCACCGTGATCGGCGCGGTGCTCGACCGCAACGGCCTGCGTCCGTCGCGCTACGTCGTCACCAAGGACGGGTTCGTCGTCATGGCCTCCGAGGTCGGCGTCCTGGACATCGCGCCGGACAACGTCCTGTACAAGAACCGCCTGCAGCCGGGCCGCATGTTCCTGGTCGACACGGCGCAGGGTCGCATCATCGACGACGACGAGCTGAAGGAGGGCATGGCGGCGCGCCACCCCTACCGCGCCTGGATCGACCAGCACCTGGTGCGCCAGGCGGACCTGCCGGCGGCGGCGGCGGTGCCGTCGCTGGAGCCCGACGACGATCTGCTCACCCGCCAGCAGTGCTTCGGTTACACCCTCGAGGACCTGCGGATCCTGATGGCGCCGATGGCGATCAACGGCCAGGAAGCGGTCGGGTCGATGGGCACCGACACGCCACTGGCGGTGCTTTCGAACAAGCCGCAGCCGCTGTTCAATTACTTCAAGCAGCTCTTCGCGCAGGTGACGAACCCGCCGATCGACCCCATCCGCGAGGATCTGGTCATGTCGGCCGTCACCACCATCGGCCCGGAGCGCAACCTCTTCGAGGAGACGCCCGAGCATTGCCGGCAGCTGCGCCTGGAGTCGCCGATCCTCACCAACGCCGAGATGGCGCAGGTCCAGGCGCTCGATGCGGACGGGCTGCACGCCGTGACGCTGCCGATCCTGTACCCGGTGCGCGACGGCGGCGCCGGTCTGCGCAAGGCGCTCGACGCGTTGTGCGCCAGCGCCTCCGGGGCGCTGGCCGCCGGCAAGACGATCCTCGTCCTCTCCGACCGCGGCCTCGACGCGACGCAGGCGCCGATCCCCAGCCTGCTGGCGGTCGCCGCGGTGCACCACCATCTGATCCGCGAGGGGACGCGCACCCGCTGCGGCCTGGGGCTCGAATCGGGCGAGCCGCGCGAGGTGATGCACTTCGCGCTGCTGAGCGGCTACGGCTGCGCGGCGGTCAACCCGTATGTCGCCTTCGAGACGCTGGTGGAGATGATCCGCACCAACGTGCTCACGGGCGTGACGGTGGACGAGGCGATCGCGCACTTCGTCAAGGCGGTTACCAAGGGGCTGCTCAAGGTGGCCTCGAAGATGGGCATCTCGACCGTGCAGAGCTACCGCGGGGCGCAGATCTTCGAGGCCATCGGCCTCAATCGCGACCTCGTCGACCGCTACTTCACCTGGACGCCGTCGCGCATCGAGGGCATCGGCCTCGACGTCATCGCCGAGGAGTGCGCGGCGCGGCATCACCACGCCTTCGAGATGTCGCCGTCGCTCGACGGCGATCTCGACGTCGGCGGCCAGTATCAGTGGCGCCGGGGTGGCGAGTTCCACATGTACAATCCGGAGTCGATCGCGACGCTGCAGCACGCCGTGCGCAAGGGCAGCTACCGGCTGTTCAAGCAGTACACGCGCGTGGTCGACGACCACAGCAGCCAGATCGCGACGCTGCGCGGCCTGCTGCGCTTCAAGCCGTCGCAGGCGATTCCGCTCGCCGAGGTCGAGCCGGCCAGCGCCATCGTCGCGCGCTTCAAGACCGGGGCCATGTCGCTCGGGTCGATCAGCCGCGAGGCGCACGAGAACCTCGCCATCGCCATGAACCGCATCGGCGGCAAGTCGAACACCGGCGAGGGCGGCGAGGATCCGGTCCGCTTCACGCCCGACGCGAATGGCGACCTGCGCCGCAGCGCCATCAAGCAGGTGGCGTCGGGCCGCTTCGGCGTCACCAGCTACTATCTGGTCAACGCCGACGAGCTGCAGATCAAGATGGCGCAGGGCGCCAAGCCGGGCGAGGGCGGCCAGCTGCCGGGCCACAAGATCGACGAGTACATCGCCAAGATCCGCTATTCGACGCCGGGCGTCGGCCTCATCTCGCCGCCGCCGCACCACGACATCTATTCGATCGAGGACCTGTCGCAGCTCATCCACGATCTGAAGAACGCCAACAACCGCGCCCGCATCAGCGTCAAGCTGGTCGCCGAGGTGGGCGTCGGGACGGTCGCCGCCGGCGTCTCGAAGGCCAAGGCCGACGTGGTGCTGATCAGCGGCTACGACGGCGGCACCGGCGCGTCGCCGCTCACCTCCATCAAGCACGCCGGCATCCCGTGGGAGCTCGGCCTGGCCGAGACCCAGCAGGTGCTGGTGATGAACGACCTGCGCGGCCGCATCCGCGTCGAGACCGACGGACAGTTGAAGACTGGTCGCGACGTGATCATCGCCACGCTGCTCGGCGCCGAGGAGTACGGCTTCGCCAGCGCCGCGCTGGTGGCGTCGGGCTGCATCATGATGCGCGTCTGCCATCTGAACACCTGTCCGGTCGGCATCGCGACGCAGGACCCGGTGCTGCGCAAGAAGTTCGAGGGCAAGCCCGAGCACGTGGTCAACTTCATGATGTTCCTCGCCGAGGAAGTGCGCGAGTACATGGCGCAGCTCGGCTTCCGCACCATCGAGGAGATGGTCGGCCGCGTCGACCGCCTCGACGCGCGCGACGCGGTGGAGCACTGGAAGGCGCGCGGCATCGACCTGACGCAGATCCTGCACAAGCCGGAGGTGCCGGCGACGGTCGCCACGCACGCCGTGACGACGCAGGACCACGGGCTCGACCGCGCGCTCGACAACCAGCTCCTGGCGCTGGCGCAGCCGGCGCTCGAGCACGGTACGGCGGTGGAGATCTCGCTGCCGATCCGCAACGTCAACCGCACCGTCACCACCATGCTGTCGGCCGAGGTGTCGCGCCGCTGGGGCGAGGCGGGGCTGCCGCCCGAGACCATCCGCATCAACTTCACCGGCTCGGCCGGCCAGAGCTTCGGGGCCTTCATGGCCAACGGCCTGTCGGTACACGTCGAGGGCGACGCCAACGACTACTTCGGCAAGGGCATGTCCGGTGGCCGCATCGTCGTCGTGCCGCCGGCGTCCGCGACGTTCGTGCCGGAACAGAACAGCATTGTCGGCAATGTCTCGCTGTACGGCGCCACCGGCGGCGAGGTCTTCCTGCACGGCATGGCGGGCGAGCGCTTCGGCGTGCGCAACAGCGGCGCTACGGCGGTGGTCGAGGGCGTCGGCGATCACGGCTGCGAGTACATGACGCGCGGTGTCGTGGTGGTGCTCGGCAAGACCGGACGCAACTTCGCTGCCGGCATGAGCGGCGGCGTCGCCTACGTGCTCGACGTGGACGGCGATTTCTCCGTCCGCTGCAACGCCGGCATGGTCGACCTCGACCCGCTCGAGCCGCGTGACGCCGAGCAGTTGCGGGCCCTGATCACGCGCCACCAGCAGTTGACGCGGAGCGCCGCGGCGGCGCGCATCCTGGCGGCCTGGCCGGCCTACGTCGAGCGCTTCGTCAAAGTCATGCCGACCGAGTACCGCAGCATCCTCGCCAGGGCGCACCTCGATTCCGAGGCGGGCAAGCTGGCGAGCGTCTGACCTGACGGGATTCACACGCAGGCACGGCGAGGCGGACAGGGCTCCGCGGGTTCGTGTGAGAAGAAGAGCGAGCAGGGTTGATGGGAAAGAGCACGGGATTTCTGGAGACCGAGCGGACGCTGCCGGCGCGACGGCCGGTGGCGGAGCGGCTGAGGGACTGGCGCGAGCTGGAGGGGAAGTTCGACGAGCCGGCCCTGCAGGCGCAAGGGGCGCGCTGCATGGATTGCGGCATTCCGTTCTGCCACAAGGGGTGCCCGCTCGGGAACATCATCCCCGACTGGAACGATCTGATTTACCGGGGACGCTGGCGGGCGGCGATCGACCGTCTGCACGCGACCAACAATTTCCCCGAGTTCACCGGCCGCATCTGCCCGGCGCCGTGCGAGGAAGCCTGCGTCCTCAACATCAACGACAACCCGGTCACCATCAAGCAGATCGAGAAGCAGACCATCGATCACGCCCTGAAGGCGGGCTGGGTGGTGCCGCGGCCGCCGCCGGCGCGCACCGGCAAGTCTGTCGCCGTGGTCGGCTCGGGGCCGGCCGGCCTCGCCTGCGCGCAGCAGCTGGCGCGCGCCGGCCACCTGGTGACGGTGTTCGAGCGCGCCGACCGCATCGGCGGCCTGCTGCGCTACGGGATTCCCGACTTCAAGATGGAGAAGCACCTGATCGACTTCCGCATGCGCCAAATGGAAGCCGAGGGCGTGACGTTCAGGCCGGGCGTCGACGTCGGGCGCGACGTCAGCTCGGCGCAGCTGGCGGCGGACTTCGATGCCGTCGTGCTCGCCGCCGGCGCGACGCGGCCGCGCGATCTGGCGATTCCCGGACGCGACCTCGACGGCATTCTCTTCGCGATGGACTTTCTGCCGCATCAGAACAAGGTCGTCGCCGGCGACCGGGTCGACGCCCAGGTCAAGGCCACCGGCCGGCACGTCGTCATCCTCGGCGGCGGCGACACCGGCTCCGACTGCCTCGGCACCTCGAACCGCCACGGGGCGCTGTCGGTGCACCAGTTCGAGTTGCTGCCCGAGCCGCCGGAGCAGCGCACGCCCGACATGCCGTGGCCGAACTGGCCGATGATCCTGCGCACCTCGAGTTCGCACGAAGAGGGCGTCATTCGCGACTGGAGCATCAACACCAAGCGCTTCCTCGGCGCCGGCGGCACGGTCCAGGAGATCGAGGCGATCCGCCTGGAGTGGGTGCCGGACGCCAGCGGCCGGCCGCAGATGCGGGAAGTGGCGGGCAGCGAGTTCCGCATCAAGGCCGACCTGGTACTCCTGGCATTGGGCTTCCTCGGTCCCGAGGTGCAGGGACCGATCACCGACCTGGGGCTGAAGACCGACGAGCGCAGCAACGTCGTCGCCGACGCCGCCTACATGACCAGCACGCCGGGCGTCTTCGCCTGCGGCGATGCGCGGCGCGGCCAGTCGCTGGTCGTCTGGGCGATCTGGGAGGGCCGCGAATGCGCCCGCGGTGTCGACCTGTTCCTCATGGGCCACACTGACCTGCCTGCCAGCCCGATGCTGTGATGGGTGGCGACCGGCGGGGCGTGACACCGGCCGCGACGGGGCGGCGCCCCACACCGAGCCGGATCGGAACGCGGCTCATGGCGATCGGCGCGACGCTGGCGGCGGTGCTGGTCGGCGCCGCCGCGAATGCGGCGCCGCTGTCGCTCGACGCGACCCTGGAGCCCTATCTGGCGCGCTACGGCCTGCCGGCACTGGCCGCGGCGGTGGTGCGCGACGGCGAGGTGATCGCCGCCGGCGCGGTCGGTACGCGGCGCGCCGGCACCCGCCGGCCGGTGGGACTCGACGATCGCTTCCACATCGGCTCCGATACCAAGGCGATGACGGCGCTCCTGGCCGCGATGCTGGTCGAGGAAGGGAAGCTGCGCTGGGACACCAGCATTGGCGAGGTGTTCCCTGACCTCGCGCCCACCATGGACGGTGGGCTGCGCACCGTGACGCTGACCCAACTCCTGTCGCATACCAGCGGCGTGGCCGCCGACAACGCCGCGTTCACCGACCTGCTCGAACGCTCCCTGCGCCAGGACGGTAACCTCGACGCGCTGCGCGCCTGGCTGCTGCGCGAGTGGCGCACGCAGCCGCTGGCCACCGCGCCGGGCACGGCCTTCGCCTACGCGAACATGAACTACGTCATCGCCGGAGCGATGATCGAGCGCGTCACCGGGGCGACCTGGGATGAGCTGATCACGGCGCGCGTCTTCGCGCCGTTGCAGTTGACCACCGCCGGGCTCGGCAACCAGGCATCGCTCGGCCGCGTCGATGCGCCGCTCGGGCACACCGTCGTGGATGGCGTGGCCACTTCCGTCCTGTCCGGTCCGAACGGCGACAATCCGCCGATCGTCGGCCCGGCCGGCATTGCCCACATGTCGGTGCTCGACTTCGTGCGTTGGGCGGCCTGGAATGCCGGCGAAGGGCGCCGCGGACCGGCGCTGGTGACGCCGGAGACGCTGCGCCGGCTGCACAGGCAGGTGATCGCCATGCCGGCGCGGCCGGACGCGGCGCCCGGGACGCCGTCCGGGACCGGCTACGCACTGGGTTGGGGCACCCTGACGGTCGACTGGGCGCCGACACGGATGCTGCAGCACGCCGGCTCGAACGGCAAGAACCTCGCGCACATCTGGGTGGAGCCGGCCCGCGACGTGGCGCTGGTGCTGCTCACCAACGTCGGTGGGCAGCGCGCCGACGACGCGCTGCGGGCGCTGGCGCCGCAGCTCTATCGCGCCTATCTGGCGGCCGAGGCGCCGCCGCTGCCGACCGTGGCGCCGACCCGGCGGGCGCCGTACTTCTCCGGCGATCCGCGCCGCGGCCAGGGAAAATGACGGCGCGCGCCAGCTGTCTTTGCGCCGCCGTGGGCTGGGAACTCGACGGCCCGTTCGCGCTGTTGTCACACTGCCATTGCTCGCGCTGTCGCAAGGCCCACGGCGCCGGCTTCGCCACCTATGTCGGCGTGCCGGCCGGGCGCATCCGGCTGCAGGGTGGCGCGGCGGTGACCAGCTTCGAGTCGTCCGCGGGCTTTTGGCGCGCCTTCTGCCGTCACTGTGGGACGGTTGTCCCGGCGGCGCCATTCAAGGGCGTGGTCTTCTCGCCCGTCGGCCCCTTCGACGACGAACCGGGTCCGTCACCAGGGGCCCACATTTTCGTCGACTCCAAGGCCGCTTGGGTCGAGATCACCGACGCTCTGCCGCGCTATGCGGCCTATCCGCCGGGGATCGATGCGCCGGTCCTCGATGCTGAGGACCCGCTGCCACGCGGCGCGGCGTTGCGCGCCAGCTGCCTGTGCGGCGGCGTCGCCTTCGAGCTCGCCACGCCGCCGCTGCGCTTCTACAACTGCCATTGCCGTCGCTGCCGCAAGGCGCGCGCGGCGGCGCACGCCTCCAACCTCTTCGCCGCGGCCGACGGGGCGCGCTTCACGCGCGGCGAGGCGCTGCTGGTGTCCTACAAGGTCGCCGAGGCGGAACGCTTCGCGCAGGTGTTCTGCCGCGTCTGCGGCTCGCCGATGCCGCGCATCGATCCGGCGCGCGGCAGCGTCGTGATCCCCGGCGGCGCGCTCGACGACGACCCGGGCCTGCGCCCGCAGGCGCACATCTTCGTCGCCGCGGAAGCCCTCTGGTGGGAGATCCGCGACGGCCTCCCGCAGTACGCCGCGTATCCGCCCGAGTGACGACCAGTCCGGCTCAGCGACGGCCGCCGCGGAAGCCCTGCTGACCGCCGCGGAAGAAGCCGCCGTCGATCTCCGGGCCGCGCGCCGTCTTGGTGCTCGCCATCGGCGTCACCGTGAAGGCGGCGCGGTCGATGGCACGCTTGACCGTCGTGCGCAGCTGGGTGTGCTGCATGGACGACTGCTTGGCGGCTTCGATGTCGCGCGCCGGGATGGCGAGAACGGCCTTGTGCTTGCGCAACGTCACCGTCGCGGTGACCCCGGCTTCCCCACCGGGCTGTGCGACGACGACCACATCGGCCTTGCGATCAATGGTCCGCACCATCGCTGTCAGCAGTGTTCTCGCGTCTTCAAGCGTGACGGTCATTGTGCCTCCTTCGCGCGCCTGCGCCCCGCGCCGGCGCCTGGATCGCGCCGACGGATCGAACGCCCCACCCTAGGCAGAACTCCTGCAGAGTCAAGCTGACCCTTGCGCAGGCCCGCCGGGGCCAAGGCCTAGGCCGAGGCCGCCCGCAACGGCGTCGCGGGCGGCTCGAGGGCGGTCTCGAGCACCTCCTCGATGGTGTCGACGAAGATGAAGCGCATCGACTGGCGGATGGCGTCCGGGACGTCCTCGAGGTCCTTTTCGTTGCGCCGCGGCAGGATGACGGTCTTGATGCCGGCGCGATGGGCGCCGAGCACCTTTTCCTTGATGCCGCCGACCGGCAGCACCTTGCCGCGCAGCGTGATCTCGCCGGTCATCGCCACTTCGTGCCGCACCGGCCGGCCGGTCAGCAGGGAGGTCAGGGCGGTGGCGATGGTGACGCCAGCCGACGGGCCGTCCTTCGGCACCGCGCCGGCGGGGACGTGGATGTGGATGTCCATGCCCTCGAAGAAATCCGGCGCGATGCCGAGCCGCGCGGCTCGCGAGCGGATGTGGCTGAGCGCCGCCTGGGCGGATTCCTTCATGACGTCGCCCAGGTTGCCGGTGACCATGATGCCCTTCTTGCCGGCCATCTTGGTGGCCTCGATGAAGACGATGTCGCCGCCCATCGGTGTCCAGACCAGCCCGACCGCGACGCCGGGCTCGTCGGTGCGCTCCGCCACCTCGGAGAAGTAGCGCTCCGGACCGAGCAGGGCGCGGATCGTTTCCTCCGTCGCCACCACCGGCTCGCTGCGCCCCTCGGTGACGCCGCGCGCCACCTTGCGGCAGATGCTGCCGATCTCGCGCTCGATGTTGCGCAGGCCGGCCTCGCGCGTATAGCGATGGATGAGAAACAGCAGGCCCTCGTCGGTGAAGGTCACCTGCTCGGCGGTCACGCCGTTCTCGGCCAGTTGCTTGGGAATCAGGTGCCGGCGAGCGATGTGCAGCTTGTCCTCCGCCGTGTAGCCGGCCAGCTCGATGATCTCCATGCGGTCGCGCAGCGGCGGCGGGATGGGATCGAGCAGGTTGGCGGTGGTGATGAACATCACCTTGGAGAGGTCCACCGGTACATCGAGGTAGTGGTCCTGGAACGTGCTGTTCTGCTCCGGGTCGAGCACTTCGAGCATCGCCGACGCGGGGTCGCCACGGAAGTCGGTGCCGAGCTTGTCGATCTCGTCGAAGACGACCACCGGGTTGTTGGTGCCGGCGCTGCGCAGGCCCTGGATGATCCGGCCGGGCAGGGCGCCGACGTAGGTGCGGCGGTGGCCGCGGATCTCCGCCTCGTCGCGCATGCCGCCGAGCGACACGCGCACGAATCGGCGGCCGAGGGCGCGCGCGACCGACCGTCCGAGCGAGGTCTTGCCGGTGCCGGGCGGGCCGACGAAGCACAGGATCGGCCCCTTCGAGTCGTTCTTCAGCTTGCGCACGGCGAGGAACTCGAGGATGCGATCCTTGATCTTGTCCAGATCGTAGTGGTCGTCGTCGAGGACCTGACGGGCATGGACGATGTCGAGGTTGTCCTCGGATGACTTCGACCACGGCAGGTTGACGATCCACTCGAGGTAGGTGCGCACGACCGAGTGCTCGGCCGATTCGACGGGGATGACGCGCAACCGCTCGAGCTCATTCTCGGCCGCCTTGAGCACCGCCTCGGGCGGAGCGGCCTCGTCGAGCTTGCGGCGCAGCTCCTCGACGGTGCCGTCGCGGGCGTCGCCCTCGCCGAGCTCCTTCTGGATCGCCCGCATCTGCTGGCGCAGGTAGAAGTCCTTCTGGGTCTTGCTGAGCTCGTCCTGGACCTGCGTCTGGATCTTCTGCCCGAGTTCGAGCAGCTCGATCTCGCGGCCGAGGATGGTGGTCAGGCGCTCGACGCGGCGGCCGACGTGCAGCTCGTCGAGCAGCGCCTGCTTCTCTTCGAGTGCCACGTTGAGGTTGGCGGCGATCAGGTCGGTGACCTTGGCGGGATCCTTGATGTTCAACGCCACGACCTGCAGCTCGTCGGGTAGGTAGGGAATCATGGCGACGAACTTGCCGAACTGGGTGACCATCGCGGTCTGTGCCGGCTCGAGGTCGACCGCCGCGTCGACGGCATCGACCAGCTCGCGCACGCTGGCCCGCAGGAAGGGCTCGTGTTGGGTGATCTGGGTCAGGTCGATGCGGCGCAGGCCCTGGACGAGGATGCGGACACTCTGATCGGGGTACTTGAGCATCTTGAGGATGCGACCGGCGGTGCCGCGGGTGTACAACCCGTCCGGCGCCGGCGCCTCGTCCTCGGGCGTCTTCTGGGTCACCAGCGCCACCATGCGGTCGCCTGCCAGCACCGCCTCGACGACCTTCAATGAGGTGTCGCGCGAGATCAGCAGCGGGACGATGGCCGACGGAAAAACAACGACGCCGCGCAGGGGCAGCACCGGGAGCTCGGACGGCACCGCGATGGCGCTGAGGTCTTCCTCGAAGCCGAAGACGCGATTGGTCGGGCTGATGTCCTGGACTTCGTTCTCGCTGTCGGCGGGATCGTGAGGCATGGGCCGGAACATAATCCGGCAGCGCCCCACGTCAACCTGTGACCGCAATGTGTGGTTGCCCCGTCGGGTCCGACTTGTCATGTTCTCCCGGTGAGCCCCGAGCCGCGTCTTTTCACACTCGAGGAAGCCAACGGGCTGATCCCGCGCCTCGATCTCATCATGGAACGTATGCAGAAACGCGGCCTCGAGCTGCACCACGCGATCGAGACGATGGCGCGGGAGACCGATGAGCCGATGGCCAACATCGAGGTCGGACACCTGCTGCAGCGGCGTCCCGAGCTGCAGGTGCTGGTCGAGGAACTGGAGCGCTGCATCGCCGAGATCGAGGAGGTGGGCGGCCAATTCAAGGGCCTCGAACTCGGCCTGGTCGACTTCCCCAGCTATGTCGAGGGCCAGCTCTGCCTGCTCTGCTGGCAGTATGGCGAGAAGGAAATCACCCACTGGCACGCCCTCGACGGCGGCTTCGGCGGCCGCCAGCCGCTGCCCAGCGCGAGCCGACGTGCGTTCCTGCAGTAAGCGGTGCGTATGACCGGCCTGTTGCTGTGGGTGCATGTGCTGGCGCTGGCCGTCTGGCTGGGTGAAACGGTCTTCTTCTCGTTCGTCGTCGCACCGCGGCTGTTCTCCGCCCTTCCCACGGAGCAGGCCGGTGCGATCGTCGCGCTCCTCTTTCCCCTCTATTATGCCGTCGGGGGAGGCTGCGGCGTCCTCGCGGCGGTGACAGCGGGGCTGCTCTGGCGCCGCGGCGGTGCCAATGCGCGCGGCTGGCTGGCGGCGATGCTGATCGCCGCGGTCGGCTTGGCGGCGGTGCTCGTCGCCGGACTGATCGTGCAGCCGCGCGCCAGCGCGCTGCGCGCCGCGCGGCAGCAACCCGACGCGCCGGCGGCCGTGGGCGAGGAGTTCGCCGCGCTGCACCGGCGCGCCATGCAACTGAACGGCGTCGTGCTGGTGGCGACGCTCGCTCTGTCGGGCCTGCTGGCCGCGCAACTGGCCGGCGCCGCGCGCGGGGCGCGGCGCAGCGCGTTCCTGCCGTGAGCCGTTACCGCGCCATCGTCTTCGATCTCTTCGGCACCGTCGTCCACTTCCGCGGCCGACCCGATCCCGCCGTCGGCTGGCTGCAGACGGCGCTGGCGGCGACCTGCCCGGGCGTCGAGTTCAGCGCCTTCCGCGTCGCGCTCGGCGCCGTGTCCGCCGAGATCCATGCGGCGCGCGGCGCCGAGTGTATCGAGGTGTCGTCGCGCGAGCGCTTCCGCCGCGCCCTGACGCGGGCCGGTGGCGATGAGGCGATGGCGGAGGCGCTGTCGCTGGCGCACATGTCGTACCTCGCCGACCAGACGGTGCTCCCGGAAGAACACCCGGCGGTGCTCGCGGCGCTGGGCGCGCGCCACCGCCTGGGATTGGTGTCCAACTTCGACGACGGCCCGACGGCCCTGCAGGTGCTTGCGCGGCACGGCGTCGCCGAGCACTTCGCGGCGACCCTGATCTCGGCCGATTTCGGCCGCCGCAAGCCGCATCCGGCGATCTTCAACGCCGCCCTGGCCGCGCTCGACTGCGCACCGGCGCAGGCGCTCTACGTCGGCGACACGCATGCCGAGGATGTCGTCGGCGCCCTCGCCGCCGGCATGGACGTCGCCTGGCTGGCGCCGCCGGGCGCCCCGGCTCGCGATCCGTGCCCCACCTACCGAGTCGCGACGCTGGCGGAGCTGGCGACCCTGGCGGCGCTCGCTTGACCGTCCCGACCGGCACCAGTAACTCTCATTGATTATGGATCGACAGATCGAGGCAGTCGGCGAGCAGGTGCGCGAGGAATCGGCCTTCGTTCACGCCCTGCGGCAGGAAATCGGCAAGGTCATTATCGGCCAGCGCTACGTCATCGACCGGCTCCTGGTCGGCCTGCTGGCCAACGGCCACATCCTGCTCGAGGGGGTCCCCGGGCTGGCCAAGACGCTGTCGGTGAAGACCCTGGCGCAGGCCATCGACGCGACGTTTCATCGCATCCAGTTCACACCGGACCTGCTGCCCGCCGACCTCATCGGCACGCTGATCTACAGCCCGCGCGACGGCGTCTTCACCACCAAACGCGGCCCGATCTTCGCCAACGTCATTCTGGCCGACGAGATCAACCGCGCCCCCGCCAAGGTGCAGAGCGCGCTGCTCGAGGCGATGCAGGAGCAGCAGGTGACCATCGGCGACGAGACCTTCGCGCTGCCGACGCCGTTCCTGGTCCTGGCGACGCAGAACCCGATCGAGCAGGAGGGCACCTATCCGCTGCCCGAGGCGCAGGTCGACCGCTTCATGCTCAAGTTGTCGGTGGGCTACCCGACGCGCGCCGAGGAGCGGCTGATCCTCGATCGGATGGCCTCGACCGCTCCCGACCTGGGCGTCGCGCCGGTGACGACGGTGGCGGACATCCTGCGCGTGCGTGCCTTGGTCGACGCCATTTACCTCGATGACAAGATCAAGGAGTACATCATCGATCTGGTGGTGGCGACGCGTGAGCCGCAGACCTTCAAGCTCGATCTCGCCCCGTACATTCAGTACGGCGCCTCACCGCGCGCGACGCTGTTCCTGACCCTGGCGGCGAAGGCCTACGCGTTCATCAACGGCCGCGCCTACGTCACCCCGCAGGACGTCAAATCGATCGGTGCCGATGTGCTGCGCCATCGCGTCACGATCTCCTACGAGGCCGAGGCCGAGGAACTGACCTCCGACGTGATCGTCCAGCGGATCTTCGACGGCGTGCCGGTGCCCTGACGCCGCACCGATGCTCACCCGCGAGCAACTGCGGGCCGTCCGCAAGATCCAGATCCGCACCAGCCATCTGGTGAGTGATCTCTTCGCCGGCCAGTACCACAGCGTCTTCAAGGGACGCGGCATGGAGTTCGCCGAGGTGCGCCTGTATCAGCCCGGCGACGAGGTGCGCACGATCGACTGGAACGTCACCGCCCGCACCGGCACGCCGCACGTCAAGCGCTTCGCCGAGGAGCGCGAGCTGACCGTGATGCTGCTGGTCGATGCCAGCGGCTCGACCCGTTTCGGCTCGGTACGCCAGTTCAAGCAGGAGCTGGCGGCGGAGATTGCCGCGCTGCTCGCCTTCTCCGCCATTCGCAACAACGACAAGGTCGGGCTGCTGATCTTCACCGACCGTATCGAACTCGCGGTGCCGCCGAAGAAGGGCACTCGGCACGTGCTGCGCGTCATCCGCGAGATCCTCAACCATGTGCCGCAGGGCCGCGGGACCGACGTGCCGCTGGCGCTCGACCACCTCGCCAAGGTGGTGCCGCGGCGCTGCGTCGCCTTCCTGATCAGCGACCTGCTCGCTGGTGACCTGCGCCGCCCCCTGCGCGTCGCCAACCGCCGCCACGATCTCATCGCGGTGGTGCTCGAGGATCCGCGTGAGACCGAGCTGGCCGATGTCGGACTGTTGGCGCTCGAGGATCCGGAGTCCGGCGAGACCGCCGTGATCGACACCGGCGACGCGCGACTGCGCGCCGCCTTCGCGCAGCGGCAGGCGGGGGCGCGCGTCGACCGCGATCGCTTCCTGCGCAGCCTCGCGGTCGACGCCGTGACCGTGCGCACCGACCAGCCCTACGCCACCGCGCTGCTGCGCTTCTTCCGCGCCCGTGAGCGCCGCCGATGAGCGCACCGGTGGCACGGGTCCCCCGGCCGGGACCGCGGGCGTCGCGCCCGCCGCGCCGCGCGGTCATGATGGCCATCGCCGCGATCGCGCTGTTCGCCGGCGGCGCGCACGGCGCCGATCCCGTCGAACTGCACAGCGCCGTCGACCCAGCCTCCACCGCCATCGGCACCCCGTTCCGCTACACGCTCACCGTCACCGCCGACCGCGGCGTCGAGGTCACGATTCCCACCCTCGAGGGGGCCCTCGGCGACTTCCAGGTGGTCGACTTCGGCGCCGCCGCGCCGCGCGAACAGAACGGGCGCGTCGTGCAGGAGCGCTGGTTCACCCTCGTCACCTACACCCCGGGCGAGCAGCAGGTGCCGGGTCCGACCGTGCAGTATCTGGCCGCGAACGGCGAGTGGCAGAGTCTCGCCGCGGCGGATGCAACGGTGCATGTCGAAAGCCTGCTGCCCGCCCCCGACGCCAGTCCCGGCGCCGCGCTGCGCGATATCAAGGCGCCGGTCGCCGTGGCGCGCGACTATACGCCGCTGCTGTGGATCGCCGCCGCCGCCGCGCTGCTCGGCGGCCTGATCGTGTGGCTGCTCCGTCGTCGCCGCCGCCCGCGCGTGGTGCTGGCGCCCCCGCCGCGCCCGGCGCACGAACTCGCCCTCGAGGCGTTGACCCGTCTGCGCGACGAGCGCCTGGTCGAGGCCGGACGGCACGAGGTGTTCTACGTCCGCCTCTCCGCCATCGCGCGCGAGTATGTCGAGGCGCGCTTCCGCCTGCGTGCGCCGGAGATGACCAGCGAGGAGTTCCTGCAGGCGGCGCAGCGCAACGCGCAACTCGGCGCGCCGCAGCGGTCGCTGCTCGGCCAGTTCCTCGGCGAGGCGGACCTGGTCAAGTTCGCCCGCCATACGCCGACCGCGAGCGATGCCGAGCGCGCCTTCGACGCGGCGCGCGACTTCGTCCACTCCACGACGCCGCAGGTGCCCAGTGCCGCTGCATGATCCGTGGGCGCTGCTGCTGCTGCTCGCCGTGCCCTGGCTGGCGCGCGGGCGCCGCCGCGCGGCGCCGCCCACGCTGCCCTACCCGGTGCTGGGGGCGCTGCGGGCGGTCGGGCCCGGTCGTCGCGCGCACTGGCGCTGGCTGCTGCCTGCCCTGCGCGCCCTCGCCCTGGTGCTGCTGGTCCTCGCGCTGGCTCGCCCGCAGCTCGGCAAGGCCGACAGCGTCGTCCGCAGCGAGGGCATCGACATCATGCTGGCGGTCGATGTGTCGAGCAGCATGCTGGCGGAGGACTTCCAGCTCCCCGACGGGCGCGCCAACCGCTTCGAGGCGGTGAAGGCGGTGGTGCGTGACTTTCTCGCCGGGCGGCCGAATGATCGCGTCGGTTTGGTGCTGTTCGCCGGACGGCCCTACACGCAGGCGCCGTTGACCCTCGATCACGGCTGGCTGCTCGCCAATCTCGACCGCGCGCGCATCGGCATGATCGAGGACGGGACCGCGGTCGGCTCCGCCCTGGCGGCGGCGGTCGCCCGCCTGGAGGGTTCCGAAGCCAAGCGCAAAGTCGTCATCCTGCTCACCGACGGCCAGAGCAACGCCGGCAAGGTGGCGCCGTTGACGGCGGCGGAGGCGGCCAAGACGCTCGGCTATCGCGTCTACACCATCGGCGCCGGCACGCGCGGCGCCGCGCCGTACCCGCGCCTCGATCCGTTCGGCCGCCGCGTCTACGTGAACATGCCCGTCGACGTCGATGAGGACACGCTGCAGCAGGTCGCCGAACACACCGGGGGGCGCTACTTCCGCGCCACCGATACCGACAGTCTGCGCCAGATCTACGCCGAGATCGATCAGCTCGAAACCACCTCGCAGGAGGGTCTGCAGTACCTCGACCACTATGAGCTCTATGTCTGGCTCGCCCTGCCGGCGCTGCTGCTGCTCGCCGCCGAGGCGCTCCTGGCGCAGACCTGGCTGCGCGTGCTGCCGTGATCTCCCTGCCATGACCTTCGCCGCATGACCTATCCCGCATGACTTGGCGCGCCCCCCTCTACCTGACCCTCCTGCCGCTGGTCGTCGCGCTCGGCGCGGCGCTGCTGGTGCTGCTGCGCGGCCGCGCCGCGGCGATGGCGCGCTTCGTCGATGCCGGCCTGGCGGCGCGCCTGACGCCGCATCTCGACCGTCGGCCGTCGCGCTGGCGCGCCTGGCTGCGTATCGCGGCCTTGCTGTGTCTCGTCGTCGCGCTGGCCGGACCGAAGTGGGGCTTTCAGTGGCAGGAGATGAAGCGCGAGGGACTCGACATCATCGTCGCGCTCGACACCTCGCGCAGCATGCTCGCCACCGACGTGAAGCCGAATCGCCTCGAGCGCGCCAAGCTGGCGGTGCTCGATCTGCTGCCGCTGCTGCAGGGCGACCGCATCGGCCTGGTTCCCTTCGCCGGCACGGCCTTTCTGGAATGCCCGCTGACCCTCGACTACGGCGCCTTTGCGCGCTCGCTGCGCGGCACCGAGGTCGGCATCATCCCACGCGGCGGTACCGCCATGGCGCGCGCCATCGACGCCGCTCTCGACGGCTTCGAGGCCCGCCAGGGCAAGCACGAAGCGCTGATTCTCATTACCGACGGCGAAGACCACGAGGGCGACGCCAAGGCCGCGGCGGCGCGCGCCAAAGAACTCGGCGTGCGCATCTTCACCGTCGGCATCGGCACCCCCGAAGGGGAGCTGCTGCCGCTCGGGCCGGACGGCTACGTCAAGGACCGCGCCGGCCAGGTGGTGAAGTCGCGCCTCGCCGAGGACCCGCTCAAAGCGATCGCCTTGGCAACCGGCGGTGCCTACGTGCAGGGTCTCGGCCCGTCCCTCGGCCTCGACCAGGTGTTCCGCGACCACATCGCGACGATGGAGCGCCGCGAGGTGGCCAGCGCGCTGCAACGGCGCGCCGAGGAGCGATTCCAGTGGCCGTTGGCGGCGGCACTGCTGCTGCTGGCCGTCGAGGCGCTCGTACCGCTCGGCCGCGCCGCCGCGTCCGCTGGACGGCGTCGCGGCTCCGCCTGGCGGCGCCGTCGCGGCGCGGCGGCCGTCGCCCTCTGCCTGCCGTTGCTGGTCGGCTGGTTCGATCCGCCCGGCGACAGCGGCGCAGAGGGCAATCAACTCTACGACGCCGGCAAGTTCGACGCGGCCGCCAGTCGCTACGGCGAGGGGCTGGTCGACGCGCCCGCCTCGCCGGCCCTGCAGTTCAATCTCGCCGCGGCACTTTTCAGGCAGGGGAAATTCGACGCCGCGGTTGCCGCCCTCGATGCCCTCGCCGCGGCTGGCGATCCGCAGTGGCTCGGCCGTGCCGCCTACAATGCCGGCAACGCCCGCTACGAGCTTGGGGCCGCGGCGGAGGAGAAGGAGCCGCAGGCCGCCCTGGCCGCGTGGCAACAGGCCCTGGCCGACTTCAAGCGCGCCATGGTCGCCGATGCGAGCGACGCGGACGCGAAGTACAATCACGAGTTCGTCACCCGTCGCATCGCCGAGTTGGAGAAGAAACTCGAGGAACAGAAGAAGAAAGAAGAACAGCAACAGCAGCAGAAACAGGATCAGGAGCAACAGGATAAGCAGGACACGCAGGACAAGCAGGAGCAGCAGGACAAGGCGGACGAGCAGGACAAGCCCGAGCAGGCGGAGCAACCGCCGCCGCCGTCGGAGGGGGAGCCGGGCGAGGAGCCGCCCCCACCCCAGGAAGCGGGCGAGAAGCAGCAGCCGCCGCCGCAGGGCGAGCCGCAGGAGCAGCCCGCGGAGCCGGCGGCCGGCACCGCCACGGAGGCGGGCGAGCTCGGGCCGGACGAACAGGCGGCGCGCGCCATTCTCGACACGGCGCGCGGCGAAGAGCTGCAGCCCCTCGACATCGAGCGTCCAGACGCGGCCGGCACCGGCGAGCCGGCGCAGGACTGGTGACGCGCATGCGCGCCCGCCTGACGATTGCCGGCGCGCTCGCCGTCCTGCTCGCGCTGCCGCTCGTCGTCGGCGCCGCCGGCGCGGCCGCGGCGGCGGCGCCGATCACGGTCAGCGCCGAGGTCGAGTCGACCGACGTCGCGGTCGGCGAGCCGTTCCTGCTCTCGGTCGCCGTCGAGGGGGCGCAGAACGTCCCCGTGCCGGTCGTCGAGCCGAACGACTTCCGCGCCAGCTACATGGGGCCATCGACGCGGGTGGCGCTGGTGAACCTCCACATGACCACCAGCGTCACGCACCGCTACCGCCTGATCGCCGAACGCCCGGGGACGTTCACCCTCGGGCCGTTCCTCGTTGGCTACGACGGCCGGCGCTACGAGACGAATACGATCGCGGTGAAGGTGCGCCCGGCGGGGACGCGGGCCGACGCCCAGGCGGTGGCGCCCGGCGGCGCGCAGGCTCTGCGCCTGGTGGTCCAGCCGTCGCGCGACGAGGCGTTCGTCGGCGAGCGTGTCGGTCTCACGGTGACGCTGTACGTCGGCGAGGTGCGCGTCGACGACGCGCAGTTCCCGGTCATCGAGGCCGACGGGGTGACGGTGGAGAAGTTCAATCCGCAGCCGGACCAGGCGAGCGAGATGATCGACGGGCGGCGCTACACGACCCTGCGACTGCGGACGACGCTGACGCCGCTGAAGCCGGGCGCCGTGGCGCTGCGTACGACGATGAAGCTGGCGATCGCCGCGGCGCGGCGCGGCATGGACCCGATCCTTGGCCAGTTGATCCCCGGTGCCTCACGCCAGGTCGAGCTGGCGGCCGACCCCGCCGAACTACGCGTCCTGCCGTTGCCAGAGGAGGGCCGCCCGAGCGACTTCGCCGGCGCCGTCGGGGACTTCTCGTTCGACGCCAGTATCGCGCCGGCCAGCGTCGACGCCGGCGATCCGATCACCGTGCGCCTGACGATCGCCGGCACGGGCGACCTGGCGACGGTGGCGCCGCCGCTGCTGCCCACCGGCGACGAGTTCCGACGCTACGATCCGCAGCCGGTCAAGGGCGAGGACGACGCCGGCCGGCGCGTCTTCGAGCAGGTGGTCATCCCGCGCCGGGCCGGCGTTACCGCCGTGCCGGCGGTGCAGTTCAGCTTTTTCGACCCCGCGGCGCGCGCCTACAAGACGATATCTCGCGGTCCGTTTCCGATCGACGTGCGCGGCGCCGTCGCCGCCCCCTCTGGCGTCGTCGCCGCCGACGCGCCGCCCCCTCCGAGTCCCTCGCCGGCGGCGGTGGGCCGCGACATCGTCTACATCAAGAACGACTCCGGGGCGTTGCGGCCGAGCGGCGTGCGTTGGTACGGCGGAGGTTGGTTGCTGGCACTGGTGCTCCTGCCGGTCGGTGGGTTCGTCGCCATGCGCGAGGTGCTGCGGCGGCGCGAGCAGCTGGCGGCCGACCCGCGTCAGCAGCGCTTCCGCGCCGCCGGACGCGAGGCGCGCCGCGCCCTGGCCGCCGCGGCGGCGCGGCCGGCCGAGGCACCCGACGCCGTCGACGCCGTGGCCGGCGCCGTCAGCGCCTACTTCGCCGCCAAGCTCGACCTGCCACCGGGCGGCGTCGAACGCGAGCGGGTGCTCGCCCGGCTCGCCGCGGACGGCGTGGCGGCGCCGCTGTGCGAGCAGGTCGGGCGCTTCTTCGCGGTGACGGAACGCAGCCGCTACGCCGGCACCACCGGCGCCGCGCGCGATGAATTACTGCAACTCGCTGGCAGCGTCGTCGACGGCATGGAGGCGACGCGCGTCCTGACGCGCCGCGCCAGCGCGTTGCTGGTGCTGCTCGGCGCCGCCGCGCTCGGGGTGGCGGGGGCCGAGGCGCCGCCGCCGCAACAGTTGTTTTTCCAGGGCAACGAGGCCTACGCGGCGGGGCGCTACGACGAGGCGGTGCGCGCCTACGAGGCGGTGCGCGCCGCCGGCGTGGAGAGCGGCGCGCTGCACTTCAACCTCGGCAACGCGCACGTGAAGCGCGGCGAACTCGGGCCCGCCCTGGCGAGCTACGAGCGGGCGACGCGACTGGTGCCGCGTGATCCGGATGTGGAAGCCAATTTCGCCTTTGCCACGGAAGAGGCCGGCCTGGAGGCGTTGCCAGCGCCGCTCTGGCAGCGTCTGCTCTTCCCGTTCGCGCTCCGCGCCAGCGCCGAGGAGTTGGCGGCGGTGTTCGTGGCCGCCTGGCTGCTGGGCTGGGGATTGTTGACGGCGCGCCTGGTGGCCCCGCGCCAGGCGACTGCCCTCGGGCGCGCGGCGGCAGCGGCCGGGGTGGTGGCGGTGTTGGTCGGCGCCAGCTTCCTGCTGCGGGTCGGAGACATCGAAGCCGCGGCGGCGGTGGTGGTGGCCGCGGGCGACACGCCGGTGCGCTTTGAGCCGACGGCGGCGGGCACCGAACACTTCGTTGTGCGCCCGGGGACACGCCTGGCGGTGACCGATGCGCGTGACGGGTGGCTGCAGGTGCGCCGCGCCGACGGCCTGCGCGGTTGGATCCCCTCGGACGCCGTCGACACGCTGTGATCCTCTGCTGGGCGCCGCCCCGTCGGCGCCTGGTGGCGGGGACGCGCGAGGCTCGATCCAACAGGCGCGGACGGGGCGCCGCCCTCCGTGCGCGGCCCCCGGGAACCAAGCGCGTGCCGGGGCGGGTCAGCGAGCGGCGGGCACTGGTTCAGGCCGCGCGAGGAAGCGGTGCAACCGTTCCTGCACTGCCGGCCACTCGTCGGCGATGATGCTGAAGTAGACGCTGTCGCGCCGGCGCCCGTCTGGCATCACCAGGTGGTTTCGCAAGGTCCCTTCCTCCACCGCCCCGATGCGCCGCAGAGCGCGCCGCGATCGCTCGTTCAGGCGGTCGGTCTTGAACTCGACGCGCAGGCAGTCGAGCGTCTCGAACGCATGCCGCAGCATCAGCAGCTTGGCTTCGGTGTTGACCGCGGTGCGCTGTCGGGCCGGGATGACCCAGGTGCCACCGATCTCGAGCCGACGGTGCTGCCGGTCGGCGGCGAGGTAGCTGCTCGAGCCGATCGGCACGCCGCTGACCTGGTCGACGGTCGCAAACGCCAGGCCCCCGCCGCGCGCGTGCAGGCGTGCCGCCGCGGCGATGAAGACGCGCAGATCGTCCTCGCTGGCGAGGTGGTAGGGCTTGTAGCGATAGATGGCCGGGTCGCCGCTGCCGGCCCACAGCGCCGTGGCATGCGCCTCGGCGAGGGGCTCGAGGCGGACGCCGCTGCCTGCCAGAGTGACCGGCTCGATCCACATGCGCCGCAGCTTCGCGCGCCGGCGCCTCCAGCGTCAACGCGTGCCGCGCCCACGATCGTCGGCGCGCGCGCGCTCATGCGACAGCCGGATCGACTCCGTCGGTGTCGACGGCGAGCTCGGTGATGGCGCGCGTCACGGTCTCGACCGGCACGGCGCCGCGGCGCGCCAACTCGGCGAGGCCGGCGACGGCGATCGACGCGGCGTCGATCTCGAAGAACCGCCGCAGCGCTTCGCGCGTGTCGCTGCGGCCGAATCCATCGGTGCCGAGTGGCACCATGCCGGCAGGCAGAAACCGCGCCACCTGCTCGGGCACCACCTTCATGTAGTCGGTGGCGGCGATGACCGGCCACGGCGCATCGGCAAGTCGGGCGGTGATATAGGGCTGGCGCGGCGGCTGATCCGGGTGCAGGCGGCTCCAGCGTTCGCAGGCGAGGGCGTCGCGGCGCAATTCGGTGTAGCTGGTCACGCTCCACACGTCGGCGGCGACGCCGCGCTCGGCCAGCAGCGCCTGTGCCGCCAGCGTCTCGCGCAGGATGGCGCCGCTGCCGAAGAGGTGCAGGCGCGGCCGATCGCCGGGATCGCTCACCGGCGCCAGGAGATAGAGGCCGCGTCGGATGCCGTCCTCGACGCCCGCCGGCATGCCGGGCATCGGGTACATCTCGTTGTACACCGTCAGGTAGTAGAAGCAGTCCTCGCCCTCGCCGACCATCCGCCGCAGGCCATCCTGGACGATCACCGCCACCTCGTACGCGAAGGCCGGGTCGTAGGCGCGCAGGGTCGGCACGACGCTCGCCAGCACGTGGCTGTGCCCGTCCTGGTGCTGCAGCCCCTCGCCGGCGAGCGTCGTACGGCCGGCGGTGGCGCCGAGCAGAAAGCCGCGGCCACGTGCGTCGGCGTTCTGCCAGATCAAGTCACCGATGCGCTGGAAACCGAACATCGAGTAGAAGAAGAAGAACGGGATCATGGACAGGCCGTGCGTCGCGTAGGCGGTGGCAGCGGCGGTGAACGAGGCCATGGCGCCGGCCTCGGTGATGCCCTCCTCGAGCAGCTGCCCATCGGTGGCCTCGCGGTAGTAGAGGACCACATCGGAGTCGGCCGGTTCGTAGCGCTGGCCGAGGTGGGCGTAGATGCCGAACTTGCGGAACAGCGCGTCCATGCCAAACGTGCGCGCCTCGTCGGGCACGATCGGCACGATGCGCGGGCCGAGCTCGGGGTCGCTCATCAGGCGCTGCAGCAGCCGCACCATGGCCATCGTGGTGGCAACCTCGCGCCCGTTGGTGTCGGCGTGGAACTCGGCGAACCACTCGGGCGCCGGCGTGACCAACGGCACGGCATGTACGCGCCGCGAGGGCACGAAGCCGCCGAGGGCGCGACGTCGCTCGAGCAGATACTGGATCTCCTCACTGTCGTCGGGCGGGCGGTAAAAGGGGGTCTCGAGCAGGTCGCGGTCGGCGATCGGGATGCCGAAGCGGTCGCGGAACTCGCGCAACTCCTTCTCGTTCAGCTTCTTCTGCTGGTGCGTGACGTTGCGTCCTTCGCCGGCCTCGCCGAGACCGTAGCCCTTGATGGTTTTGGCGAGCACGACGGTGGGCGCGCCGACGTGGCTGATGGCGGCGCGAAAGGCGGCGTAGACCTTCTCCGGATCGTGCCCGCCGCGGCGCAGCTTGCGCAGCTTGGCGTCGGTGAGGTTCTCGACCATCGCCAGCAGGGCCGGATGGGTGCCGAAGAAGTGCTCGCGGATGTGATCGCCGCCGGCGACGCTGTACTTCTGGTACTGGCCGTCGAGCACCTCGCCCATGCGCTGGACAAGCAGGCCGTCGCTGTCCTGCGCCAGCAGCGGATCCCAGTCGTCGCCCCAGATCACCTTGAGCACGTTCCAGCCGGCGCCGCGGAAGACGGCCTCCAACTCCTGGATGATCTTGCCGTTGCCGCGTACCGGGCCGTCGAGGCGCTGCAGGTTGCAGTTGATGACCCAGACCAGGTTGTCGAGGTGCTCGCGGGCGGCGAGGGTGATGGCGCCGAGCGACTCGGGTTCATCAGTTTCGCCATCGCCGAGGAAGGCCCAGACATGGCTCCCGTCGGTGTCGCGCAGACCGCGGTTGCGCAGGTAGCGGTTGAAGCGCGCCTGATAGATCGACGAGATCGGACTGAGTCCCATCGAGACGGTTGGGAACTCCCAGAAATCGGGCATCAGCCACGGATGGGGATACGACGAGAGGCCGTGGCCGCCGCCGCTGATCTCGCGCCGGAAGGCGTGCAGTTGCATGACCGAGAGGCGCCCCTCGAGGAAGGCGCGGGCGTAGATGCCGGGCGAGGCGTGGCCCTGGAAATACACGTGATCGCCGGTGGCGCCGTCGGCGTGGCCGCGGAAGAAGTGGTTGAAGCCGGTCTCAAACAGGGTCGCGCAGGAGGCGAAGGTCGAGATGTGCCCGCCCAGGCCGGCGTGCAGCCGGTTGGCGCGCACCACCATCGCCATGGCGTTCCAGCGGATCAGGCTGCGGATGCGGCGCTCGATCTGGCGGTCGCCCGGATACAGGGGCTGCGCGGCGGCCGCGATGCTATTGACGTACGGCGTGTTGGCGGTGAAGGGCAGGGCGACGCCGCGCGACAGGCCGTGCTCGATCAGGCGCCCGAGCAGGTAGCGCGCCCGCTGCGGGCCTTCGCCCTGTAGGACCGTGTCGAGGGACTCGATCCAGGCGCTGGTATCGGAAGGGTCGGTATCGGCGCGGTAAAAGGCGTCCATGGCGGCAACCTACCACGCCAACGCCTTTTCACACGGAGGCACGGAGGATGCGGATTCGTATCCGCACCCTCCGCTTCTCCGTTGGTGCGTGTGAATCCGGGCGTCAGTTCACGGTGACGGGGATCTGGCGACGGCGGGCGCGGGCCGCCTTCGGCAGGCGCAGTTCGAGGACACCGTGCCGCAGCGTCGCGCTGACCTGGTCGGCGTCGTAGCGCTCCGGGTCGCGCAGGGCGAAGCGGCGCGCGAACTCGGTGACCGTCCGCGTGCCGCCGTTACGCTCGCCGTGCTCGGCGCGCGCATGCAGCGTCAACACGCCGCCCTCGATGGCGACGTCGACGTTGCCGGGGGCGACGCCGGGGACGTCGGCGGAGACGAACAGGGCCTGCTCGTCCTCGTAGATCTCGACCTCCGGCGTGCGCCGGAAGACGCGCTCCGGGGCACTGGTCTGGATATCCTGGTTGGTCATCGTTGGGCTCCTTGTCGGATGAGGGGGATGCGGAGGGTCAGGCGACCTTCACTTCGATCTGGCGCGGCTTGATCGCGGCGCGCTTGGGTATGCGGACGGACAGGACGCCGTTGCGGCATGCAGCGCTGACGGCATCGGCGTCGAGTTCGTCCGATAGGCGCAACGCATGCGAGAAGGTTCCGTAGGTGCGTTCACGCAGGCGGTAGCCGTGTGGCTCGCGCGGCTCGGTGCCGCGCGCGGCGGTCAGGGTGAGGACCCGATTCTCGACGGCGATGCGGATCGCGTTCGGGTCGACGCCCGGCAATTCGGCGCGCACCGTGACGCCGTCGGCGTCGGGCGTGACGGAAAACGGCGGGGCGGCCGGCGCCGGTGCGTCGACACCGAGGGCGTTGCGGACGATGCGGTCGACGTCGCGGTCGAAAGTCCGAACGTCGACCAAGGGATCGCGATCACGAACGTGTACGTGCATGGGACATTCCTCCTGCGGAGCGATGCGGGATTCACGGACGCCGGCAAGCTAAGTTGGTCGGCGGCGCTGTCAACCCCGCGCGCCGCGGTTGTCAGCGGTACGTGCAATCCGCTTCAATGGGCGCGTGCCGTCGCTCGCCGCCCTCAGCGCATTGCCGCCCGCCGATCTGCCGCGCGAGGCGTGGTTCGATCGCCTGCGCACTGGTCTCGGTGCCGCGCTCGACGGCGCCGTCGTCGCCGGGGTGCGGCGCGTCGTCGACGCCGCGCTGATGCCGTCGGCCGCCGACCTGCCGCGCCTGCGCGCCGCCGCCGCGCCGTTTCTCAGCGGGCCGCTGTGGGAGCAGCCACGCACCTACCTGGAGTTCGTCGACGTGCCGGCCGACGTCGTGGCACCGGAGACGTTGTACCGCCGCGGCCTGGCCGGCGGCGCGTTGGTCGGACGCCGCTTCGCCGGCCGCTACGTGCCGTTCGATGGCGGGCCAGCGGACGCCGCGGCGGACGGGATACTCGTCGAACACTGGATGCATGAGCGCAGGCCGCCGCACGGCACCGTGCTCGCCCTGCACGGCTTCAGCATGGGCGCGCCGCGCCTCGACGCCTGGGCGCTGTTCGCCGCGCAGTGGTATCGCCTCGGCCTCGATGTGGCGTTGCTGACGCTGCCCTATCACGGCGCCCGGGCGCCGCGCGGCTCGCGCGTCTCCGGCCAGCGCTTCGCGGATCCGAACCCGGCGCTCCTGCACGACGCCGTACGGCGCGCCGTCTACGAGATCCATGTCGTGCGCGCCTGGTTGCGGGAACGCACGCTGGCGCCGGTCGGCCTGCTCGGCCTGAGCCTCGGCGGCTATCTGTCGGCGCTGACCGCCGGACTGGTCGACGACCTCGACTTCGTCATGCCGATGGTGCCGCCGGTGTGCATCGGCGACCTCGCCTGGCGCTTCTTCAGCGCCAGTCGCCGGGAGGCCGGCGCGACGCCCTACGCGCATGCGGAGCTGCGCGCCATGTACCGCGTCCATTCACCGCTGACCTATCCCCTGCGCCTGGCGCGCGAACGGGTGCTGATCATCGCCGGCCGCGGCGACCGCATCGTGCCGCCCGAGCATCCGCACGCATTGTGGCGTCACTGGGGCGAGCCGGGGATCCACTGGTTCAGCGGCAGCCACCTGGCGCCGTTCGGCCGCGACGCCATCGTCGCCGCCGGGGCCGCGCACCTGCGCCGTCTGGGGATCCTGTGAGCGGCCGCCCGCGGCGCCCGGCGCAGGTGCGGCGCCACGCGGCGGCGACACGTCGGGCGGCTGGCGGTCGAGCCGGGGCCGACGCGCTGCCGCCGCCGGGGCCGCTCGGGGCGCTGATCGGCCACTGGAGCGATCCCGTCGGGCGCACCGGCTGTACCGTCGTCCTGACGCCCGCGGGTGCCGTCGGCGGCGTCGCCGTGCGCGGCGGCGCTCCCTGCACGCGCGAGACCGAGATCTTCAAACTCACGCGCGGCGTCGAGCCGCGCCTCGTGCATGGGGTGGTGCTTGCCGGCGGCAGCGTCTTCGGCCTCGCCGCCACCGACGGCGTCGTGCGCTGGCTGTCGCAGCGTGGCGTCGGGCTGGACACCGGCCACGCCTGCATTCCGATCGTCGCCGCCGCCGGCCTTTACGATCTCGGCCGCGGCGATCCGGGCGCCTGGCCCGACGCCGCCGCCGGCGCCGCGGCCTGCGCCGCGGCGCGCGGCGTCGGCGTGGCGGAAGGCGCCGTCGGCGCCGGGACCGGGGCCAGCGTCGGCAAAGCCGCGGGCGGCGCGCGCAGTTCGGCCGGCGGCATCGGCATCGCGCGTCGATCGGTGGGCGGGGTGCGCGTCGAGGCCATCATCGCCGTCAACGCCTTCGGCGAGGTCGTCGATCCCGCCAGCGGCCGCATCGTCGCCGGCGTCCGCGCCGCGCGCGGGCGCGGTTTCACCCCCATCGAGAGCCTGCTCGCCGGGGCCGCTTCGACGCCCTTCGGCAACACCACCATCGGCGTCATCGTCACCGACGCCGCCCTGAGCCGCGAGGACGCCGCCGAATTGGCCGCGACCGCGCACGACGGCCTCGCCCGCAGCATCCGCCCGGTCCATACCCGCGTCGACGGCGACACCCTCTTCGTCCTCGCCACCGGCGAGCCGCACCGCGCCGGCGCCGTGTCGACGCTCGACCGCATTGCCTTGCAGCACGCCGCCGCCACCGCCGTCGCCGACGCCGTCCTGCGCGCCTGCGGCCACAGGCCGAACTGACATGCCGGGCTCCCGGATGCTGGCGCGCACGCAGCATCCGGGAGCGCGGGCGGCTCGCCCGCAGCGCAGCGCGCCTCACGTCGTTCGTCGCTGCCGCGCCGCCGCCGCAGACTCACCGCTGCGCGAACACCCCACTCAGCGCGGGAATCGGGCGGCGATCAATCGGCGCCGCGCGCATCGAGGGAGTGAGCCGCGTCGCGTCGACGCGGATCCGATCGACTCCGCATCGTCTATCGCCGGCTGACGGCGAGGCCGATCGCCGCCACCAGCACCGCAGCCCCGAGCAGGGTATGGGGGCTGAGGTGTTCGCCGAGGAAGGCGGCCTCGAGCAGCACCGCGGAGACGACGCTGGTGGCGGCCGCCAGGCTGGCCTGACTGGCCGGGGCGAAGCCGAGACCCTGGTGGAGCAATACCTGGCCCGCCACCGAGGTGAGGACGACGCCGGCCAGGGCCACTGCCAGCGCCAGGCCGACCGGCGGCAGGCCGCTGAGGAGGGCGGGGGCGGTGAGGACGGCGCCGACGGCCATGAACCAGGTGGTGATCAGGTAGGCGGTTTCGGTCTGGCGCAGTTGCCGCGCCGTCGCCACGGCGGCGCCCGCCAGCACAGAGGCGGCGAGTGCGAAGAGGGTGCCGGTGCTGGCGGCGCGCGACAGCTCCGCGCCCGGGCCGACGACGACGCCGATGCCGACGAGGAACAGCGCCAGCGCCGCGCCGAGGCGGGCGTCGAAGCGCTCGCGCAGCAGCGTCGTGGCGATCAGCGTCGTCCAGATCGGATACGTGCAGTGCAGCAGCGTCGCCAGGCCCGCCCCGGCGCCGGCGATGCCGCGGTAATAGAGAATGATCGAGGTGCCGCCGAGCAGGCCGCGGAGCAGCACCGGCGGCAGCGCCCCGCGCGGCAGCAGCGGTCGCCCGCCGCGCAGCGCCAACAGCACGGCGAGCGAGCCCAGGAAGCGGCAGCAGGCGATCTGGTCGGCCGCCATCTCGCGCGCCGCCAGCCGCACGCACACCGCCATGGCCCCGAACATCAGCGAGCTGCACAGGATGACGGCGATGCCGCGCACCAGCACGCTGCGGCGGTGCGGGTCGAGCGACGAAAGAGGATTCAACACGGAGGCAGGGAGACACGGAGGTCGGACGAAGGGGCGCGAATCGCCGCACAGAATCCGGCACTCATGATCCTTCTCTGTGAGACTCCGTTTCTCCGTGCCTCCGTGGTGAACCGCTTTGGCACTGCCGGACCAGGGCGATGGCCAGGAGAGCGAAGGGCACGAAAGTCAGGCCGGCTTCGAGCCAGCCGCCGTCGCCTGGCGTCCGCAGCGCCAAGGTGCCGCCGAGGCCGGCGACGATGAGGCCGGCGAAGACGATGCCGAGCAGGGCGTCGCCGGCGATGAGGCCGGAGGCGAACAGCGTCGCCGGGTCGTCGTCGGACTGAGCGCGCTTCCAGCCGGCGGCGATGAGGCCGCCAAAGATGAGCGAGGCGGTGGTGGTGATCGGCAGGTAGAGACCGATGGCGAAGGGCAGGCTCGAGACGCCGGCGAGTTCGACGCACGCCGCGAGCGCGACGCCGAGGCCGAGCAGCGCCCAGGGCAGCTGGCCGTGCATGACGCCCTCGGCGAGCGTCGCCATCAACCGCGCCTGCGGCGCCGGCAGGTCGGGCGATCCGAGCGTGTAGGCGGCGTGCAGCAGGGCCAGCAGCCAGCCGGCGCGCAGGGCGGCGACGAGGACGCCGATGACCTGGCCGAGCTCGAGCGCCCGCGGCGTGGCGCCGACCAGGGCGCCGCATTTGAAGTCCTGGATGGTGTCACCGGCCAGCGCCGCGGCGCTGCAGACGATGGCGGCGACCGCCAACGTCGCCGCGACGCCGGCGCGGCCGTCGTAGCCCAGCGCCGCCAGCACCGCGGCGGTGACCAGCAGCGCGGTGATGGTCATGCCGGAGATCGGCTGCGCGGTGGTGCCGACCAGGCCGACGATCTGACCCGAGACGACGACGAAGAAGAAGCTGAACAGCAGCGCCAGCAGCACCTCTGGGAGGGCCATCTCGAAGGCCGGCACCAGCCACATGGCGAGGCCGAGCGCGACGACGGTGCCGACGATGATGGCCGGCGACAGATCGCGCTCGGTGCGGATCGCCGTCGGAGTGGCGCCGCGGCCGGCGGCGGCGAGCGACGCGAGCGCCCGGCCCATCACCGGCAGCGCTCGGGCGATCGACCAGACGCCGCCGCAGGCGACGGCGCCGGCCCCGACGAAGCGCACCTGGCCGCTCCAGATCTCCCGCGCGCTCTGCGCCGAGAGGTCGGCCGGCAGACCGAGCAGCGCGCCGGCGCCGCTGCCGGCGAGGGCGTCAAAGAGGGGGATGAGCACCATCCAGGCGAGCACGCCGCCGGCGAGCATGATCGCGGCGATGCGCAGGCCGACGAGGAAGCCGACGCCGAGGAAGAGCGGCGTCAGTTCGGCGCCGAAGGCGGCCTTGTGCAGCGCCGGGAGACTGAAGAAGACGGTCGAGCTCCACAATTGCAGACCGCGCGACGCCACCTGGTACAGCGCCCCGAGGGCGATGCCGAGAAACACCGGGCGCGCCGCCGCCGCGCCGCGGTCACCGGCGATCAGCACCGCCGCGCAGGCAGTGCCCTCGGGGAACGGCAATCGGCCGTGCTCGCGCACCGTCAGCTCGTGCCGCAGGGGCACCAGCATGACGACGCCGAGCAGGCCGGCGGTGGCGGCGAGCAGGAAGATGCGGAAGGCGCTCGGGTCGTAGCCGAGAAAGATCAACGCCGGGATGGTGAAGGCGACGCCGGCGGCGAGCGAGTCGCCGGCCGAGGCGGTCGTCTGCACGACGTTGTTCTCGAGGATTGTGCCGCGCCGCAGAATGCCGCGCAGCACCGCCATCGACAGCACCGCGGCGGGGATCGAGGCCGAGACGGTGAGGCCGACCTTCAGCGCCAGGTAGGCGTTGACCATGCCGAAGGCGACCGACATCACCGTGCCGAGCAGCACCGCGCGGGCGGTGAACTCGGCCGGCGCCTCGCTCGCCGGCACGTAGGGCGCGAAGCGCGCGGGCTCCTGCGGCGGCGGCATCGCAGTCAGCGGCTCGCGTGGAGGGCGCGTCGACCCGCGTCTGTCGGAACCGTCATGCTCACGCGAGCGGCTCGAAGCACTCGGCGCGGGTGATGTCGGCGAGCGTCTCGCGGCGCGAGGCGAGGTGGGCGCGGCCGTCCTCGAGCCAGACCTGCGGGGCGCGACCGAGCGAGTTGTAGTGCGAGCTCATCTGGACGCCGTAGGCGCCGGCGTCGTGCAGGACGAGGAGGTCGCCGAGGCGCGGCATCGGCAGCGGCCGCGGGTCGAGCAGCTCGCGGTCGTCGCGCGTGAAGACATCGCCCGATTCGCACAGCGGGCCGGCGACGACCAGCGGCACCCGCGGTGCGGCGGCATCGGCGCCATGCACGGTGATGTGGTGGTAGGAGCCGTACATCGCCGGACGCACGAGATCATTGAACCCGGCATCGACCATGACAAAGGTGTGACCGGCGCCCTTCTCGTTCGTGCGCGTCGCCTTGACGTCGGTGACCCGCGCCACCAGCACGGCGCTCGGGGCGACGAAATAGCGGCCCGGTTCGATCTCGATGCGCAGTGGTCGGCCAGCGCGGGCGCTGAGGCGCTGATGGGCGGCGGCGAGGGCGCGGCCGACCGGCGCCAAGTCGATGGCCGGCGCGTCGGGCCGGTAAGGATGCGGGATGCCACCGCCGACGTTGACCGCTTCGAGGGCCGGGAAGTCCGCCAGGCGTTCGCCGAAGAAGTGTTCGAGGCGGCCCATGTTGGCGGTGAACTCGTCGATCTGCGGGCCGCTGCCGACATGCGCGTGCAGCAGCACGACCGCCAACCCGGCGCGCTCGGCGGCGCGGCGCACGGCCTCGAGATCGTCGGCCCAGACGCCGTGTTTGGAGCTCGGGCCGCCGGTGTCGCAGGCCTGCACATGACCGTGCCCGAAGCCGGGGTTGACGCGAATGCCGATCGGCCCGCGATAGCCGGCGCCGGCGAGGGTGTCGATCATCGCCGGCGAGCCGATGTTGGGGAGGACGCCGTGGCGCAGGACGACCTCGAGGGCGTTGTCGCGAAAGACGTCGGCGGTGAGCAGGATGGTCGGCGGCGTGTGCCCGGTCGGGAAGCCGGCGGCCGCGGCGCGCAGTACCTCGTTGCCGGAGACGGCGTCGATCCAGATGCCGGCCTGGTGCACGGCCGCGAGGACGCGATGCAGCGAGCAGGCCTTCATCGCGAAGCGCGCCTGCACGGCGCCGCCCGGCGCGATGGCGCGGATCTCGTCGATGCGGCGGCGTAGCGTCGCGGCGTCGTACAGATAGAAAGGCGTGCCGACCTGACGGGCGATGTGCTCGAGATCGACGGGGGCGAGGAACGTGGCGGGCATGCGGGCGAATCCTTGCGTTGGGCGCCGGTGCGGAAACCCGGCGCTCTAGCCTGCCGTCGGGCTAACAGGGCGGCCCGGACGTCGCAAGGTGCGCCTTGCCACAGGTGCGCCCTGCCACGCGTGTCGTGTCCGACCCGGCGCGGCTGGATCGCCGCGCCGGGCTGCGCTAGGGACGCGCCATGCCGCGGCGGGTCGAGCGCATCGGGCTGATCGGGTTCGGCAAACACGGCCAGCGCTATGCCCGCCATATCGGCGCCGACCTGCCCGATCTGCGGCTGGTGGCGGTGGCGCGCCGCGACGCGACCCGCCTCGACGCAATCGGCGCGCTCGGCGCCACGCCCTTCGCCGACTACCGCGTCATGCTCGAGCGCGCCGCCCTCGACGCGGTCATCGCCGTCGTGCCGCCGACGCTGCACCGCGACATCGTCGCCGCGGCCGCCGCGGCGGGCGTGCCGCTGTTACTCGAGAAGCCGGCGGCGCCGAATCTTGCCGACGGCGCGGCGATGCGCGCGACGCTGCGCGCCCGACCGCTGCCGGTGATGGTGGCGCAGACGCTGCGTTACAACAGCGTCGTCGCGGCGCTGCGTGCGGCGTTGCCGCGCGTCGGTGCGCTGCGCTCGGTGACCTTCACGCAGCGCTTCGAGCCGTCGCCGCTCGACTGGCTCGACGATCCGGTGCGCGCCGGCGGCGGCATGATCCTGCACACCGGCGTGCACGGCTTCGACCTGCTACGCGTGCTGACCGGCTGTGAGGCCGACACCGTCACCTGCCAGCTGGCGGCGGTACACACGCGCCGGACGGAGGACCATTTCGTCGCCACCGTCAGCCTCGGCGGCGGCGCGGTGCTGGCGACGGTCTCGTGCTGCCGTGCCGCCGGCGGCCGCAACGGCACCATCGAGCTCGCCGGCGAACGCGGCACGCTGCTGGCCGACCACGTCCTCGGCCGCGCCACGCTGGTCGCCGGCGGCCAGGCGGAGCCGCTGTCGGTCGCGGCGCCGGCCGCCACCGTGCGCGACGTCGTGCGCGCCTTCGTCGACGCCCTGCGCGCCGGGGCGCCGATGCCGATTCCGCTCGAGGAGGGGCTGTGCGCGGTGGCGCTGGCGGAGGCATGTTACGTCGCGGCGCGCGGCGGTGTCGTGGCGCCGGTGGCGCGCCTCGATTGAGCGCGGCGGGCGCGGCTTGCGTCGACCGGCGGCGACGGGGGACAGTCGCCACATGACCGGAACGCTGTACGTGGTGGCGACGCCGATCGGCAATCTCGAGGACATCACCCTGCGCGCCCTGCGTGTCCTCAAGCAGGTGGCGGTGATCGCCGCCGAGGACACGCGCCACAGCCGTGGCCTGCTGACGCACTTCGGCATCACGACGCCGCTGACCAGCTACTTCGACCATGTCGAGCGCGAGCGGGCGCCGAAGCTGGTCGAACGCCTGCGCGCCGGCGACGACGTCGCCTTGATCTCCGATGCCGGTACGCCGGCGATCGCCGACCCGGGCTATCGTCTGGTGCGGGCGGCGATCGAGGCCGGCCTCCGCGTCGTGCCGGTGCCCGGCGCCTCCGTCGTCATCGCCGGACTGAGCGTTGCCGGCGTTCCCACCGATCGCTTTGCCTTCGAGGGATTCGTCCCGGCCAGATCCGTCGCGCGCCGTGCGTTCTTCGCCCAGGTCGCCGGCGAGGCGCGCACCATCGTCTGCTTCGAGGCGGGGCGCCGGCTGGCGGCGTCGCTCGTCGACCTGGCGGCGGTTATGCCGGAGCGCGCGGTCGTCATCGGGCGCGAGGTGACGAAGTTCTACGAGGACTTCGTCCGCGGTCGCGCCGCAGCTCTCGCCGCCGGGGCGGCCGATCTGGTGGCGCGCGGCGAGGTGACGCTGTTCATCGCCCCGGCCGAGACGGCGGCGCCGTCGATGAGCGAGGATGACGTGCGGGTGGAAGTGGCGCGCCGTCGCGCCGCCGGCGAACCCCTGAAAGCGATCGCACGCGCCGTGGCGAAGGCGAGCGGCTGGTCGGCGCGTGACGTCTATCGCCTCGGCATCGAGCGCTAGCGCGCCGCCGATTCTACGTGGACAAACCCAGGGGGCGCTGATAGCGCTGCCGGCGAATGAGCCGCTCGCAGCCGATCAAGACGCGGCCGGGAAAGAAGCCCGGCGAGATGATCGTCACCGTGCCGCCGGGCTGGGAGTTGCGGCTGCGACGCGTGCTGCGCGAGATCCTCGGCGAGACGTGGCCCGATCCGCGCGAGGAGGGGTTGACGCCGGCGCAGCGCGAGGCGCGCCGCCAGCTGCGCCAGCGCCGCATGCGCGAGGCGATGTGCCACTTCGTCAGCGAACTGATCACCGCCGACCTGGTGGGCAAGGAAGTGGCGTTGTCGTCGCGCAATCGCTACGGGCGCCGCAGCGGCTCGCTGCGCGAGCAGGTGCAGGCGATCTTGCGGCTCGGCTGATCGACGACTGCGCTGCAGGGCGCGGCGACGCCGCGCCCCGTCCGTCAGCCGCGGAACTTGCGCTCCGGCCACCACGGATAGAACGGCGGCATGTCGGTGGTGGGACTCAGCGTGAAGCGTGCCGGCCGCTTCTCGAGGAACGCGGCGACGCCCTCGCTGGCGTCGGCATTGCGGCCGGTCCAGAAGACGCCCGGCGAATCGACCTCGTGCGCGTCCATCGGGTGGGACGCGCCGAGCATGCGCCACATCATGGCGCGCGTCAGGGCGATCGAGACCGCCGAGGTATTGGCGGCGATCTCCGTCGCCAACGCGTAGGCGGTCGGCAGCAGCGCCTCGGGTTCGACGACGCGGCTGACCAGCCGTCCGGCGAGGGCCTCGTCGGCGGCGAAGACGCGTCCGCTGTACGTCCATTCGAGCGCCTGGCTGATGCCGACGACGCGCGGCAGGAACCAACTCGAGCATGCTTCCGGGACGATGCCGCGGCGGGCGAAGACAAAGCCGAAGCGCGCCGTCGAGGCGGCGAGCCGCACGTCCATCGGCAGGGTCATGGTGGCACCGACGCCGACGGCCGGGCCGTTGATCGCGGCGATGAGGGGCTTGCGGCAGGCGAAGAGGCGCAGCGCCACCAATCCCCCGGTATCGCGGTGCTCGTCGCCGCGGTGCTCGTCGCCGCGCTGCTCTTGGCCCTCGTAGTTGAACGTGCCGCCGCCGCCGCCGAGGTCGGCGCCGGCGCAAAAGCCGCGCCCGGCGCCGGTGACGACGATGGCCCGCACCGTATCATCGGCATCGGCGGCGTCGACGGCGGCGATCAGCTCGTGCGCCATTCGGTCGGTGAAGGCGTTGAGCCGCTCGGGGCGGTGCAAGGTCAGGGTGAGGATGCGCTCGGCGATCTCGTAGCGGATGTCTTGGAAGTCCATGCCGCCGTTCAGAGCACAGCGCGGGCGGCGCGGCTACGCCGCCCGCGCTGCGGCCGGCTGTCGCGGTCCTCTACCGGCGTTCGGCGCTGCGCAATTTGGCGCTGGCGGCGCGCGGGTTGGCGGCGACTTCCTCGTCACTGGGCAGGATCGGCTTGCGCTGGATCAGGCGCAGGCGGCCGGCGGCGACCTCGGCGCGCAGGAAGTGCTTCACCAGTCGGTCCTCGAGCGAGTGGAAGCTGATCGCCACCAGGCGCCCGCCCGGAGCCAGCGCGGCGACCGCCTGCGGCAACGCCGCGGCGACGGCGTCGAGCTCGTCGTTGGCGGCGATGCGCAGGGCCTGGAAGATGCGCGCCGCGTCGCGGCGGGCGCGCCAGCGCGCGCCCGCCGGCAGCGATTGCTCGATGGCGGCGAGCAGGGCGTGCGTGGTGGTGATCGGCGCGGTGCGGCGCCGGGCGACGATGGTGCGGGCGATACGCGAGGCGAAGCGCTCCTCGCCGTAGGTGCGGAAGATCTCCGCCAACGCGTCGGCGTCGCGCTCGGCGAGGACGTCGGCGGCACTCTCGCAGGCCTCATCGGTGGGGTCGAAGCGCATGTCGAGCGGCTCGTCGTGGGCGAACGAGAAGCCGCGGCCGCTGCTGTCGAGGTGATGCGAACTGAGGCCGAGGTCGAACAGTACCCCGTCGAGCGGGCCGACGCCGTGCGCGGCGAGGACGTCGGCGAGCGTGGCGAACGAGGCGTTGACGAGCGTCAGGCGGCCGCAGGCGATCTCGGCGGCGCTGCGCGCCTGCAACGCGGCGAGGATCTGCGGATCGCGATCGAAGCCGATGACGCGACCGTCCGGGGCGCTGGCGGCGAGCACGGCGCCAGCGTGCCCGCCGCCGTTGATCGTGGCATCGACGTAGGTGCCGCCAGGCCGCGGCGCGAGGTGGCTGAGCACTTCGCGCAGCAGCACGGGCACATGCCCCGCCGCGGTCATGCGCCGCGGCTTTCGGGCCCAGCCGCGGCGGGATATCGCAGTTCCCGATAGAGATCCAGGTAGGCGCGCGCGCTGCGCGCCCACGAATGGTCGAGGCCCATGCAGGCCGTGGCGAGGCCGCGCCAGGCGTCGGGCGCGGCCTCGTAGAGGCGCCAGGCGCGCAGCGTCGCCTCGCCGAGGTGGGCGCTGTCGAAGACGTCGAAGCGGAACCCCGAGGCCGTCCCGGCGGCGAGGCGTTCGGCCGTGGCGTCGACGACGGTGTCTTTCAGGCCGCCGGTGGCGTGCACCACCGGCACGGTGCCGTAGCGCTGGCTGTACATCTGATTCAGGCCGCAGGGTTCGTAGGCGCTGGGCATCAGAAAGGCATCGGCGCCGGCCTCGATCTGGTGCGCCAGGGCCTCGTCGAAGCCGACGGTGAGCGACACCTGGGCGGGGAAGGCGGCGGCCAGCGCGCGCGCCTGCGCCTCGATGCCGGCGTCGCCGGAGCCGAGGATGACGAGCTGCGGGCCGAGCGGCGCCAGCAAGCGAAAGGCGTCGCAGACCAGCGGCAGCCCCTTCTGCCAGTCGAAGCGGCCGATGACGGCGAGCAGGAAGGCGCGCGGCGCGACCGGCAGGCCGCTGCGTTCCTGCAGGGCGCGCTTGCAGTGCGCCTTGCCGGTCAGGTCCCGCGCACTGAACGGCGCGGCGGTGTACTCGTCGTCGGCGGGGTTCCAGCGCGCCACGTCGATTCCGTTCAGGATGCCGCGCAGTTTCTCGCGCTGGGCGCGCAGGACGCCGTCGAGGCCGCACCCGGCCGCGGGGGTTTGAATCTCCGCGGCGTACGATGGCGAGACGGTGGTCAGGGCATCGGCGAATACCAAGCCGCCCTTCATCAGGTTGACCCCGCCCCAGTACTCGAGCGCGCCGGGGTGGAACCAGCTCGAATCGAGGCCGGCGGTGAGCAGGTCGGCGGCGGCGGCATGGCCCTGATACGCGAGGTTGTGGACGGTGAACACGCTGGGCGCGGCCGGCGCGGCGCCGGGCGGACCAGCGGCGCGCAGATAGACCGGCAGCAGCGCGGTCTGCCAGTCGTTGCAGTGGAAAATGTCCGCCCAGCCCTGCGTGCCGGCGAGGCGCAGCGCGGCGGCACAGAGGTGCCCGAAGCGCGCGACGTGATCGGCATAGTCGGCGCCGCCGGGGGCGCCGTAGAGCCCCGGCCGATCGTAGAAGCCGTCGTGGGCGATGAAGGCGAGGCGGCAGCCGTCGCGCCGCGTCACGCGCGCGCGGACCGGCTGATCGACGCCGGCGATGCGCACCGGCGGCGCCGCCAGGTCCTCGAGCGGCAGGCCGGCGGCGGCGAGCGCCGCGGCGGTGCTCTGGTACAGCGGGCTGATCACCGTCATGTCGCAGCCGAGGGCGGCGAGCGCCGCGGGCAGGGCCGCGGAGACGTCGGCGAGACCGCCGGTCTGGCTGAACGGGCGCACCTCCGAGGTGACGAAGGTGACGCGCACCCCCTCAGCTCTCGAGGCTCTCGGGCGTGATCTTCACCGAACCGGGCTCGTGGATGCGCGGCTGGATGCTGCCCGGCGGCGGCAGCGAGGTGCGCTGCAGCAGCGGCCCCTCGCGCGGCACGACGGCGCCCTTGGGGATGACCACGACGCCGCCCGGGCTGACGAGGAAGCGTGCCGCATCGGCCTCCGCATCCTCGCCGATGACCGTGCCGTCCTCGATGGTGACGTACTTGTCGCAGATGACGCGCCGCAGGCGGACGCTGCGGCCGATGTTGCCGCCCTGCATGAGGATCGACTCGTTGATGTCGCAGAAGCTGTGCACGAAGACGTTGTTGAAGACGACCGAGTCGCAGACGCGCCCGCCGGAGATGATGGCGCCGTTGGCGATGATGCTGTCGACGGCATGGCCGCAGCGCCCCTCGGTGTCGAAGACGAACTTCACCGGCGGGTACTGCAACATCGCCGAGCGCACCGGCCAGGCGTGGTTGTACAGGTTGAGCATCGGCGAGACGCTGCGCAGGTCCATGTTGGCGGCGAAGAAGGTGTCGATGGTGCCGACGTCGCGCCAGTAGCCACGTTCGCGCTCGCCCTCGCCGGGAACGACGTTGTCGAGGAAGTTGTAGGCGTAGACGGGGTAGCGATCGATCATCGCCGGGATCACGTCCTTGCCGAAGTCGTGCGAGGAGTTGGCGTCGGCGTGGTCGCGGCTGAGCACGCTCTCGAGCACCTCGGTGTTGAAGATGTAGTTGCCCATCGAGACCAACGCCTTGCCGGGGTCGCCGGGGATCGGTTTGGGGTCGGCCGGCTTCTCCTCGAAGCCGACGATACGCCACTGCTCGTCGACTTCGATGATGCCGAACTGCCCAGCCGCCTCGCGCCGGTCGAAGGGCAGGGCGGCGACGGTGCAGCCGGCGTGCCGCTCGCGATGAAAGTCCATCATCTGCCGCACGTCCATCTTGTAGATGTGGTCGCCGCCGAACACCGCGACGTCCTGCGGCAGCTCGTCCTGGACGATGCTGAGATTCTGGTGGATGGCGTCGGCGGTGCCGGCGTACCAGCCCATCTCGCCGACGCCCTGGTGGGCGGGGATCGGGTCGACGTAATGCTCGGCCAGGGAGCCGAAGTTGTAGCCGCGCGCCAGGTGAATCAGGAGCGAGTTGCTGCGGTACTGCGAGAGAACCTTGATGCGGAAGAAACCGCTGTTGATGAAGTTGCTGAGGGCGAAGTCGATGATGCGGTAGCGGCCGCCGAAGGGGACCGCCGGCTTGGCGCGATCGCGCGTCAACGGAAAGAGGCGTTCGCCCCTCCCGCCGGCGAGGATCATCACCAGGACATCGATCACGCCCGCGATCTTGCAGGAGGGCGTGGCCTTTTCAAGCCATACCTACGCGGCCCTGCGCGCGCGCCGCACGGCGTCCTGCACCTGATGGCGGCCGGGGCCGGCCTGCAGGCGCGGTCGCCGGAAGGCGCGGCGGCGCGTGCGCCAGGCGGCGACGGTCTCACGCACCCGCGTCGGGTCGATGTCGAGGACATCGCAGATCGACGCGAAGGCAAAGGGCCCGGCGTGTTCGTCGCTGGCGAACCAGCGCTCGGCCTCGCCCGCGACGGCGCGCCGCTCGGGCGTCACCTCGCCGATACCGGCGAGCAGGCTGCCGATCGCTTCCTCAAGCACCGCCACCAGCAGCCGCCGCTCGGGCTCGCTGCGGGGGTCGGACGGGGCGGCGAAGAACTGCGCCGGCAGGATGACGTCATCACCGGCCGGCGCCGCGTGACCGGCCAGCGGCGCCGCCTCGGCGATGCGGCTGCCTTCGGGTTGCTCGGTTTCCTGGACCATATTCACGTTGCACCTCTCACCCCAGGGATGAACGCAATCGGCAAAAAGTTCCGCCGCATGCTGTACGCAGACGCCGGCCGGTCGGATTTTTCTCCCAAGCGGTGCCCGGGCGGTCCGAACGGCGCTGCGCCGCCGCAGCGGATGGCGCGAATCAGCGCGGTTTCTGGCCGTCGGCGATGGCGCGCAACGCCGTCGGCGGCAGGAACCATTCGAGGGTGCCGATCGAGGTCGGCGGCAGGTCGCCGACGGCGATGGCCGCCACGGCGGCCTTCTTGAAGGGCAGGTGGGCCCGCTCGGCGCTGCCGGTGAGGAGGTAGGAGGCGAGGGCGCCGAGGTCGGGTTGGTGGCCGACCAGCAGCACCTGCTGGCTGCGCCGCCACGGGCGCAGGCCGTGGAGGATGGCGACGGGCGTCGCCCCGGCGGCGAGCGCCGGGTAGTTGGTCACCTGCGACGGCCCGAGGATCTCGCCGACGATGCGCGCCGTCTCGGCGGCGCGCCGCAGCGGGCTGGCGAGGATGACGTCCGGACGCACGCCGAGTCCGGCCAGACCCTGCGCGACGCGTCTGGTCTTCGCAACGCCTTCCGCGGTCAACGCCCGTTGTGCGTCGGACAGCCCCGGCCCGGGATCCTCGGCGATGCCGTGGCGCATCAGGTAGAGCGTGTGTGGCATGACGTCAGGCGTTGTGGGCTGGCGCGGCCTGGTCTGCATCGGCCGCCGATTTCAGGGCCGCCAGCAGGGCGCGCCGGCGCCGCCGCGTCGCCTTGCCGGCGAAGCGCTCCCAGGCACGGTGGAACTGCGCCTGGGCGGCGCCGGCGCGCCGCAATTCGGCGTCGGCGACGGCGTTCAGGGCATCGCGCCCCTCGCGTTCGAGGCGGTCGGCGTGCGCCTCGACGTAGGCGCGGACGACGCCGGCGGCGACCATGGCGTCGTTGAAGCGGCCCAGAACGTCCTGCAGGCGTGCCAGCTGCCGCGCCAGGCGGCGGCCGGGCGCACCGGTGATCGGCTTCAGCGCCTCGAGGACGTAACGCAGGCGCTTGGCGCGGATGCGCAGGGCGTGCAGGTCGGCGGCGGCGGGCAGCTCGTCGATCGCCGCGCCGCGCGCCAAAAGGCGGCGCAGGGCACGCTTGATGGCGTGCCGCCCGGCGCCTGCGATCGGTTCGGCCGCGACGCCGGCGGGTGGACGCCGCGGCTCGACGCCGGCCCGCTCGATCGCCAGCAGGAGGGCGTTGTAACGGCGCGTGTCGAGCGACGCCACCAGCGCGGCGCGGGCGCTGCCGCGGGTGCGGCCGAGGTGGCGGCGGAACCCATCGAGCAGTCGCCGCGCCGGCGGCGCCAGGCGCAGGCGGTGCCAGTCGAGCTGGGCCAGTTGCACGTCGAGGTCGCGCACACGCCCGAGTTCGCCGCCGAGCCATGCGAACTCGGTGGCGAGGCGGGTGCGCGGGCCGGCGGGCAGGGCGTCGCCGCCGAGGCGCAGGGCGGTGCGCAGGCGGCGCTGGGCGACGCGCATGGCGTGCAACGCTTCGGGATCGCGGCCGGCGCGGGTGCCGGGTTCGGCGGCGCGCAGCGCCGCCAGCTGCGCCGCCAGGGTGGCGCGCGTCGCGCTGGCCAGGGTGTCGGCGAGGGTGACGGCGCGCGGACCGGCGCCGCTCGGCGCGGCCTCGCCGTGTGCCGCGGCGAGGCCGCGGGCATACTTGGTCGCGCGCGATGCGACCAGGCCGAAGCGGCCCCGCAGCTCGCGCGCCACGGTGAGGCAGTCGCGCGCCGTGCCGCCGCGCTGCTCGATCTCGACTTCCCAGTACACCGCCGCCACCGGGGCGCCGTCGGCCTGCGCCAGTTGCACCGTGTCGAGCGCGATCTCGGCCAGGGGCACGGCGGGGCCGTCGGCCGGCAGGACATCGACGAGGCGGCGCGTGATGGTGGTCAGCAGAATCGGCTGCAACAGGCGCCCGAGGACGTACGGCGCCAGGTGGTCGCGCAACGGCCCGGCTGGCAGCACGAACGGGGCCGCCGGCGGCGCCGCGAGGGGCACGGTGAGTTCCGGACGTTCGTGCAGGGCGCCGACGACGCGGCCGGGCCACTTCGCCGTCGCCTCCCAGCGCCGCCCGGCGCGACGCACGCGCAGCGCGACGCCGGCGCGGGCGAGCGCGAAGCCCGGCGTGTCGAGGTAGAGCGTTTCGAGATGTTGCGTGCGCCGCGGGCGCAGCCGGTAGGGGCCGAGGGCGCGCAGGGCGGCGATGTCGACCAGGGTGTCGGCGGCCGCCGCCTCGAGCTTGACCTCGACCTCGTCGGGGATGGCGTCGTCGGTCATGGTCAGGGGCTGACGCGGACGTCGACGGCGAGCCCGAGCACGTCCTGCAGCAGGCCGGCGCGTTGCTTGGCATCCCACAGCTCGAGCTGGGCATCGCCCGCCGTGGTGAGTTGCAGGGTGACGCGCTCGCCACGGCGCGCCACCGCGACGTCGCGGACGACGCCGTAGTGCGTGCGGTCGAGGGCGTCGGCGATGCGCAGCAGCGCGCTCAACACCCGCACGGTGTGCTTCGCCTTCTGCGGCAGGCGGCGGAACTCGGCGTCAGTGGCCTTCGGCGCCGCCTTGCGGTGGTAGCGGGCGGCGAGGCCGATGATCTCGAGTTCCTCGCGGTCGAAGCCGAACAACTCGCCATTGGTGATCAGGTAGTACGAGTGCCGATGGTGGTTGGCGTGGTCGATGTGGTGGCCGACGTCGTGCAGGAGGGCTGCGTATTCGAGCAGTTCGCGGGCCCCGGCGTCGACCCGCAGCAGCGGTGCCAGCTGGTCGAACAGGCGCAGCGCCAGCCTTGCGATACGCGGCCCGTGCTCGCCGGTTTCGCCGAGATGGCGCGCCAGGCGCGCGACGCTGCGGCCGCGCGGCGTGCCGAAGCGCTCGTTCTCCTCGATGTGCTTGCGGTGGCGGCTGATGAAGTCGAGCAGCACGCCCTCGCGCAGGGCCCAGGTGCAGGCGACGAGCTGCTTGGCGCCGAGGCGTTGCAGGACGAAATCGGTCAGGACGGCGCCGGCGGTGATGAGGTCGACGCGCTTGGCGTCGAGGCCGCGCAGCTTCAGGCGTTCGTCGCGGTCGGCGCGCGTCAGCAGGCGGCGCACCTTGGCGATCTCCAGACCGGTGACGGTGAAGTTGTTGAGGTGCAACTCGGGCGGCTCGCCGCGCAGATGGCCGGCGAGGGCGATGAGGTTGAGCATGGTGCCCGAGGTGCCGACGACGCGGCGCACGCGGTGCGGGCGAAAGTCGCTCAACATCGGGTCGAGTTGGTCGGCGAGGAAGGCCTCGAGGGCGGCGATCTCGCGCGCCTCCGGCGGGTCGCCGAGGAGGAAGCGCTCGCTCAGCCGGGCGACGCCGATCTTGTGACTCTCCAGGGCGACCGGCTCGCCCTTCTCGGTGAGGATGAACTCGACGCTGCCGCCGCCGATGTCGACGATCAGCATCGGCTTGCCGGAGAGGTCGATGGCATGGCGCACGCCAAGGTAGATGAGGCGCGCCTCCTCGCGGCCGGGGATGACCTTGACGCGCAGGCCGACGTCCGCCTCGACCCGCTCGATGAAATCGCCGCCGTTGGACGCCTCGCGCACGGCGCTGGTGGCGACGGCGGTGATGCGCGATACCCCCTGCCGTTCGGCAAGCGTGCGGAAGGCGGCGAGGGTGCGGACGCCGGCGTCGATCGCCTCGGCGGACAGTTTGCCCTTGTTCAGCGTCTTGCGGCCGAGGCGCACCATGTCTTTGGCGCGGTCGAGGACGCGGAAGCGGCCATCCGCCTCGACCTGGGCGACGACCATGTGGATCGAATTGCTACCGACGTCGACGGCCGCGATGCGCATCTCCGCCCTGGCTACCGCCTCTATCGTGCCCCCGCAATCCCTGCCGTGCGGCGGCGACCGCCGCGCCCCGCGCTTATGGCGTCGTCACCGTACAGGTGCAGCCCGGCACGCCGGATCCGCCGGCGGCACAGCTCTCGACCTGGCAGGCGATATCGGCGAGCGTCGCCGCCGGTGCGCTGGCGCAGCGGTCGAAGGTGGCGGTGAACAGCGTCCCGAGGGGGACGTTGCGCGACACCAGCACGCGGACGGCGTACTCGAGGTCGTTCGGGGTGAAGGCCTGCGGCAGCGGCGGCGGTGCGACGACGCGCTGGCGCACGCTGGTCGCCGTGCCGGTTCCGGGAATGCTCAGCCGGGTGCTGTTGTAGCCGAGCAGCACCGTGGCCGTGGTCGGCTGGAAGCCGAGCGGCGGGTTGAGCGTCACCACGAAGGCCTGCGTCGGCGCGCCCGGATTGCTGCAGGGACCGACGACGCAGTCGGCGGGGCAACTGGTGCAGGTCTCGCCCGGCTCGAGGACGCGGTTGCCGCACGTCGCCCCGCCGGGCGTCGGGGTGACGGTCGGCGACGGCGTCGGGGTGGCGGTCGGGGTGGAAGTTGCAGTGGGCACGCCGCCGATCGGCGTCGGCGTCAGCGTCGGCGTGCTGCTCGCCGTCGCCGTCGGCCCGGCGGGCGTCGCCGTGGCCGTGGCGCTGACGGTCGGCGTCGGGCTCACCGTCGCCGTGCCGCTCGGCGTCGGCGTCGCAATCGGGGCGTCGCCCCGGTCCTTGAACTGAACTGTGTCGTTCTGCTTCGCCGGCGGCGAGTAGCGCGCCTCCCAGCAGCGGCCGGCCTGGAAGGTGTTCTTGAGCTGCACGATCACCTGCGGATCCTGCGCCAGCGGCAGCGGCGGCGTGTCCAGTTCCACGCCGCCGCCCTTGATGATGATCTTGGCTTTGCCGGCGGCGCCGGACTTGAGGGTGATCTTCTTGATGCCGTCGGCGGCGCCGGCCGAGTCGCGGTACGCGAAGCCCTTGCTGGTCGCCTGCCAGCACGGCGCGCCGTCGCAGCTGCCGCCCGCCGGCACCTGCGCTTGCAGGGCGAGTTGTGCCGTACCGGCGACCTGCCCGTAGACGCACAGCGTGTACGTCGTGTCGCCGCCTGTCGGGTCGCCGAAGTCGAGGCCGCTGGTCGCCTCGCCCTTGGTCCACTTCCAGATCAGCTTGTCGCGGGTGCCGCCGTTGCTCTTGATCACCAGCGACGCCTTGTTCGCCGCCAGTGGCTGCTTGCAGGCGACCAACGGCTGCGCCGAGCAGTTCGGATCTGGGGTGGGCGTGGCGGTGACGGTGGGAGTGAACGATGGCGTGAAGGTCGCGGTCGGGGTGTTGGTGACCGTCGGCGTCGGCGTCAGCGTCGGCGTCGCCGTCGCGGTGAACGTCGCCGTGAAGCTGGCGGTCGGGGTGTTGGTCGGCGTCAACGTCGGCGTCGCGGTCGGCACGGCGACTTCGAGCACCAGGCGCGGCCGGCTGCCGGCCGCCTGGCGGGAGTTGTAGTCGGCGGTGCCGTTCTGCGGCTCGTCGCTCTTGCGGACCAGCCAGCCGAAGTTCGGGGTGCCGGCGAGGAAGGTGGCGACGTCGGCGGTGACATCCCAGCTGACGTATTGATTGACCGCGGCGTCGGTCTGCGTCACCGCGCTGGTCGCGGCGGCGGCGAACGTGCCGCCGGCCCACTGCGCGGCGCAGTCGGGCGAACTGTTGCCGGGGTTGCTGTCGATCGGGCAATTCCAGGTAGCGCCCAGCTCGCTCCAATCGGCGGTCATGCGGTGGGCATTCACCGCCCGTCCCGGGGCACCCCACGAATTGGCATCGCTGACGAACAGTTCGAGACGGGCCGAGAGGAGCACCATGCCGGCGGCGGCGGCGGCGATGTCGGCCTGCGCGAAACGCACCAACGAGCGGTTCGGGCCGGTGCGGACGCGCAGGAAGGTTTCACTGCCCTCGTTGGCGTTCGGACCGCCCTCGCGCAGGTAGGTGTCGGCGGTCGCCTGCAGCGTGACCGTGCTCGCCGCGGCCGCCATCGGTAGAACCACGGCAGTCGCCAACAACAAGGCTGCTCGAATACGCATGTCTCTCTCCCCCGGCGCGCCGGCGCCATTCCTCGGGGACCGCCCCCGGGTGCTCCAACCACCAGCACCGCTATCACCCGCAGGTGACGGCGAGGTTGCGCCGCCATGACGGTTCGCGCCGGGGCCGCGCCGGGTCGACGCGGAGTGGGGAAGTTCGCGGAACGATCACGGTGCCGTCACGCCAGTGCAACGCAGCCGGTTTAGGGTCTGCCGTGCGTGCGGCGATTGGCATGGAGACCCCCCTTATCTCTAGCCCGTTGATGCGCGTGGGGAGGGGCCGTTCGCGGCCTCTCCCCGCAACTCCCCAAGCGACCGGTCTCGGACCTGTAACATTGCCGTAACATTCTCGTAATAATTAGGCGGCTAAGCGTTGGCACCGAAATCTACGGGGGGTCTCCAATGGCAGCCGAGCGTTTTGCGCGAGCCGCGGCGGTGATGTGTGTGGCCGTGACGGTGGCGATGAGTCCGGTTCTGGCGGAGGAAAAACGGGTGGTCGACGAGTTGCTCGACATCCTGCGCCAGAACAAGCAGATCAGCGACCAGCAGTATCGGCAGCTCAAGCAGCGCGCCGAGAGTGAGCGGTTGCGCGATCAGGGAGCGGAGGAAGTCGCCGCCCCGACGCCCACCGCGGCGGCGGTGGCGGCGGCGACGCCGGCGGTGCCGAAGGGGGCGATGCCGATCGAGGCCTACTGGAAAGACTCGTTCAACCTGGGCACGGCCGATGAGTCGTTCAAACTCCGCATCGGCGGCCGTATTCAGAACGATTGGGCGGTGGCGAGCAGCAGTGCCGGGCTGCGCGAGAAGTACGACATCGCCGCCGTCGAGACCGGGACGGAGCTTCGACGTGCACGCATAGACCTGCAGGGCAACATCTGGAAAGTCGTCAACTTCCGCCTCGAGTACGACTTCGCCACCGGCGAGGCCGAAGCCAAGGACGTGTACATCGGCTTGCGCGCGGTGCCGTGGGTGCAGAACATCCGCGTCGGCCACTACAAGGAACCCTTCGGCCTCGAGTTCATCACCTCGAACAACGATATAACCTTCATGGAGCGCGCCATCCCCTTCGCCCTGACGCCGGGACGCAACACCGGTGTGGGCATCTACGGTGCCGAGTTCGAGGAACGCGTGACCTGGGAGGGGGGCTTCTTCGCCCTCGCCGACGACACCGGCTTCGGCTTCGGCCCGGCCGCCGACTACGACCTCACCGGCCGCGTCACGGGCCTGCCCTGGGCCGCCGACGAGGCGCATTTCGCCCACCTCGGGCTCGGCTACAGTCATCAGTTCCGCGGCGATGACTTCGAACTCGCCTACCGCCAGCGGCCGGAGTCGCACTTGTACCCGGTGTCCCTGGTCAACACCGGCAATGTGCCGACCAACGGAGTCGACCTGCTCAACGCGGAAGGGGCGGTGGTGTACGGACCGTTTTCGGCGCAGGCGGAGTACAGCCAATCGTTCGTCAGTATCCCCGGTTCGGTCGATGCCAACGTCGGCGGCTTTTATACCCAGGCGAGCTGGTTCCTGACCGGCGAGAGCCGGCCCTACCGTCGCGCGCGGGGCTACTTCGATCGCGTCCGCCCACTGCACAACTTGGCCTTCGACGGCACGGGCTGGGGGGCCTGGGAGGTGGCGGCGCGCTTCTCGTGGCTCGATCTCAACTCGGGCAGCGTGCGCGGCGGCCAGCTGAGCGACGTGACCGCCGGTCTCAATTGGTACCTGAACCCCAACGTCCGGATCACGGCCAACTACATCCACGCGCACCGACAGGCGACCGGCGACGCGAACATCGTGCAGAGCCGCTTTCAGTTCGCCTTCTGATCCGCCACCACCGACGAGGAGGAATCGACCCATGTCCCATCGCCCCGCACTCACCCGCGCGCTGGCCGCCCTGATGCTGGCGGCGCCGCTCGCCGCGCCGGCCGGCGCCGCACCGATCACCGTCGATCCGGCCATCGCGCCCTATGCCAAGGTCGGTGGCGTCTCCGGCAACCTCAACAGCATCGGCTCCGACACCCTCAACAATCTGATGACGCTGTGGGCGGAGGGCTTCAGGCAGGCCTACCCAAACGTTCGCATCCAGATTGAAGGGAAGGGCTCGTCGACGGCGCCGCCGGCTCTGATCTCCGGCACCGCGCAGATCGGACCGATGAGCCGGGCGATGAAGCCGACCGAGATCGACGAGTTCGAGAAGAAGTTCGGCTACCCGCCGACGAAGATCCGCGTCGCCATCGACGCCCTGGCCGTCTACGTCAACAAGGACAACCCGCTCAACGAGCTCTCGCTGCCGCAGGTGGACGCGGTGTTCTCCAAGACGCGCACCTGTGGCTTCGCCACCGACTTCGCCACCTGGGGCGCCCTCGGCCTGCAGGGCGCCTGGGCACAGAAGCCGCTCAGCCTGTATGGCCGCAACTCGGCCTCGGGGACCTACGGATTCTTCAAGGAGCACACGCTCTGCAACGGCGACTTCAAGGACACCGTCAAGGAACAGCCGGGGTCGGCGTCGGTGGTGCAGGGCGTCGCCGAGGACACCTACGGCATCGGCTACAGCGGCATCGGCTACAAGACCTCGGGCGTCAAGGCGCTGGGGCTGGCGCCGAAGGCGGGCGAGAAGGCGATCACGACCGACTCCGAGAACGTCTACGCTGGCACCTACCCGCTGTCGCGCTTTCTCTACGTGTACGTGAACCACGCCCCCAACAAGCCGATCGACCCGCTGGTCAAGCAGTTCATCGCCTACGTGCTGAGCCAGCAGGGGCAGACGGTGGTGGTGAAGGACGGCTACCTGCCGCTGACGGCGAAGATGGCCGAACAGGAGATCGCGGCGTTCCACTGATGGCGCGAGCGGAGGACATCGCCTCGGTACTCCCGAGCGGCGGCCGGCGCAGCGATGCGCCGGTGCGCCGGCTCGACGCGGCGGCGCGCGGGCGCCGCCGCGTCGCCCTCGACCGCTTCGCCACCGGACTGGTCAGCGCCGGCGGCTTCGCCATCATCGCCAGCATCCTCGCCATCCTGGTGTTCATCGTCGCCGAGGTCGTGCCGCTACTCACCGCGGCGACGGTCTCGGTGGCCAAGGTCGCCCCGTTGCCGAGCGCGGCGCCGGTGCGGGCGCTGGTCGGCGACGAATTCGCGACCCACGTCGCCGCCCTCGACCTCGACGGCGTGGTGCGGGTGCTGCGCATCGCCGACGGCGCCGTGGTGGCCGAGGAGACCCTGCCGACCGGCGCTGCGCCGCTGGTCGCGGCCCAGGTGCCGCCCGGCAGCGGCCTGCTCAGCGGCGCCACCGCCGACGGGCGTGTTCTCCTCGCCCCGGTGCGCTGGGAGGCCCGTTTCGAGGGCCAGCAGCGCGTCGTGGCGCCGACTCTGGCGGCGCCCATCGCCATCGAACTCGACACGACGAAGCGCCCGGTACCGGTGTATGCCGCCGGCGTGACGCCGTCCGGCGCGGTCACCGCCGCCGGTCAGCTCGCCGACGGGACGCTGGTGGTGGTGCGCCAGACGCGGCGTGAGAACGAGTTCACCGGCGAGGTCAGCGAGGCGCAGGAGCGCCTGCGCGCCGCGGTGCCGGCGCGGCTCACCCACCTGGTGCTCGATTCGCAGCAGCGCAATCTCTTCGGCGCCGACGAGCGCGGCAACCTGCTGTGGTGGGCGGTGGGCAGCGCCATCGGCGACCCGCAGATCGTCCCGGCGGGGCCGGCGGTGACGGCGCTCAGCCTGCTGCTCGGTGGCCGTTCGCTGGTCGTCGGTCAGGCCGATGGCGCCGTCAGCGTATGGTTCGCCGCGGCGCAGGCGGAGGGACCGCCGCGCCTGACCCGCGTCCGCGATTTCCCGCCCCGCCCGGCGCCGATCACCGAGATCGCGCCGTCGCAGCGCGACAAGGGGTTCATGGCCGCCGATGCCCAGGGCGGTCTCGGCCTCTACTACTCGACCTCGCATCGCGTCCTGTGGAGCGGTGCGGCGCCGTTCGCCGGCGCCCTCGCCCTGGCGCCGCGCGGCACCGCCGCCTACCTGGCCGGGCGCGGCGAGCTGGCGCTGCTCGACGTCGCCAACCCGCACCCCGAGGTCAGCCTGCGCTCGCTCTTCGGCCGCGTCTGGTACGAGGGCTACGGCGAGCCCGCTTATGTCTGGCAGTCGAGCAGCGGCACCGACGACTTCGAGCCGAAATTCAGTCTCACGCCGCTGCTCGTCGGCACCCTCAAGGGCACCGTCTACTCGCTGCTCATCGCCATCCCGCTGGCGGTGTTCGGCGCCATGTACCTGTCGCAGTTCATGCACCCGCGTCTGAAGACGGTGGTCAAGCCAGCGGTCGAGATCATGGCCGCGCTGCCGAGCGTCGTCCTCGGCTTCCTCGCCGGCCTGTGGCTGGCGCCGCGCGTCCAGCGCCTGTTCCCGGCGCTGATCCTGATGACGCTGCTCTTTCCGCTGCTGTCGATCGGCGCCGGCGCGGCCTGGTCGCGGCTGCCGAAGCGCTGGCGCGGCCGCATCCCGGCCGGCGGCGAAGTGGCGCTGTTCGTCGTCGTCCTGGCCGCTGGTCTGTGGCTCAGCGTCGCGCTCAGTCCGTGGCTCGAGCGGGTGGTGTTTGGCGGCAACTTCCAGGCCTGGCTGCTGAGCACGACCGGGCTGCCCTATGACCAGCGCAACGCCATCATCGTCGGCCTGGCGATGGGTTTCGCGGTTATCCCGATCATTTTTTCCATCGCCGAGGAGGCGTTCTCGAACGTGCCGCGCGAGCTGGTCTCGGGCTCGCTGGCGCTGGGCGCAAACCGCTGGCAGACGGTCACCCGCATCGTCCTGCCGACCGCCAGCCCGGGCATCTTCTCGGCCATCATGGTCGGCTTCGGGCGCGCCGTCGGCGAGACGATGATCGTCCTGATGGCCACCGGCAACACGCCGATCCTCGATTGGAACCCCTTCAACGGCTTCCGCACCCTGTCGGCCAACATCGCCGTCGAGATCCCCGAGGCGCCGATGAGCGGCACGCTCTACCGGGTGCTCTTTCTCGCCGCCCTGTTACTCTTCCTCGTCACGTTCGTGGTCAACACCGCGGCCGAGTTGGTGCGCCAGCGCCTGCGCCGGCGCTACGCGCAGCTGTGAGCACCCTGATGCGTTCCCGTCACGGCGAGGCGCTCGGCCAGTCGTTCACCTGGCTGTGCGGCGGCGCCCTGGCCTTCAATCTGCTGCTCGCCCTCGGCCTGCTGCTGTTGATCGCCGTCAACGGCCTGGCGTTCTTCTGGCAGCGCCCGTTGGAGCTGCTGACGATGCGCGACGGCACGCGGATCCTCGGCGAGGTGCACGAGCGCGAGGAGCGTCCCGGCGCCGACTACGGCAGCGGCGCGGTTGGTACGCGCATGCGGCTCAAGGTCGGCAATCGCGACCTGTACGGCCTCGATTTCCGTTGGCTCGACGACAACGACGTGCGCGAACGGACGCGGCCGCGCGACGCCGTGCTGCTCGAGCGCTTCGAGTGGGGCAACTTCTACGGCACGATGCGCGCCCTGCGCCGCGGCGACGCCGTGCTGGCCGAGGGCCCCGAGGCCAGCTGGGAGGCCTTCGCGCCGCTGCATGCCGAGAAGCTGCGCGAGCGGGCGGCGATCAGCGCCCTGGAGCGCGGCCCGCTCGGCGACGTGAACGTCCAACTCGAGCGCCTGCGCCTGACCGAACGGCGCCTGGCGCTCGACGCGCCGGCCGAGCGCGAGCGCGCCGCGCGTCAGGCGGCGATCGACGCGCCACGCGCCGCGCTGACCGCCACCTACGAGACGCTCGCGGCGCAGCTGTTCGCGGCGCGCGAACGCCTGGGCGCCGAGACGCTGGAGATGGAGTCGGCCGACGGGCAGACCAAGGTGATCGCCGTCGGCGAGATCGTCCACGCCCTGCGCCCGAACGCCATGGGGACGCTGGCGCTGCTGCGGCTCTATGCGCAGCGCATCGGCGAGTTCGTCAGCGCCGCGCCGCGCGAGTCGAACACCGAGGGCGGCATCTTCCCGGCCATCTTCGGCACCGTGATGATGGTCTTCCTGATGTCGTTCCTGGTCGCGCCGTTGGGCGTGTTGGCCGCCCTCTATCTGCGCGAGTATGCCCGCGAGGGGGTGTTCGTGCGCGCCGTGCGCATCGCCGTCAACAACCTCGCCGGCGTGCCGTCGATCGTCTTCGGCGTCTTCGGACTCGGCTTCTTCGTCTACCTCGTCGGCGGCTCGATCGATCAGCTGTTCTTCCCCGAGGCGCTGCCGACGCCGACCTTCGGCACCGGCGGCATCCTCTGGGCCAGCCTGACCCTGGCGCTGCTCACCGTGCCGGTGGTCATCGTCGCCACGGAAGAGGGTCTGGCGGCGGTACCGCGCATCGTCCGCGAAGGGTCGCTGGCGCTCGGCGCGACGAAGTTCGAGACCACCTGGCGGGTGGTGCTGCCGGCCGCCGCGCCGGGCATCCTCACCGGCATGATCCTGGCGATGGCGCGGGCCGCCGGCGAGGTGGCGCCGTTGATGATCGTCGGCATGGTCAAGCTGGCGCCGACGCTGCCGCTCGACCACCACTTCCCGTTCGTCCACCTCGAGCGCAAGTTCATGCACCTCGGCTTCCACATCTATGACGTCGGCTTCCAGAGTCCGAACGTCGAAGCGACGCAGCCGCTGGTCTTCGCCACGGCGCTACTGCTGGTCCTGGTGGTGACAGCCATGAACCTGGTCGCCATCATCGTTCGCAACCGCCTGCGCCGTCGCTACGCGACGAGCGCGGTCTGAGACCGCCCGGTCTCGCCTCCCATGGAAAGAGGGTATATGGATCGGCCTATGAACGTCGTCCCGCCGCTGCTGCGCGCCGGGGCGTCCCTGGCGGACGAGGAGGCGGCCGGGCTCGATCCCGCCGCCGGCGCCGCCGCGGCGCCACGACCGGGGCTCAACACGTTGCTCGAGGTCGATGCGCTGTCGCTCTGGTACGGTGCCGCGCGCGCCCTCGACCGGGTCAGCCTGGCCATCCCAGAGAAGCGCGTCACCGCCTTCATCGGCCCGTCCGGCTGCGGCAAGTCGACCCTGCTGCGCTGCTTCAACCGCCTCAACGACCTCATCGATACGGTGCGCGTCGAGGGGGACATCCGCTTCGCCGGTCGGAGCATCTACGACCCGGAGCTGGACGTGAACGGGTTGCGCAAACGCATCGGCATGGTGTTCCAGAAGTCCAATCCGTTCCCCAAGTCGATCTTCGAGAACGTCGCCTATGGCTGCCGCATCCACGGCCTGAGCCGCAAGGACGACCTCGAGGCCATCGTCGAGCGCAGTCTGCGCAGCGCGGCGCTGTGGGGCGAGGTGAAGGACCGGCTGCAGGAGAGCGCCCTCGGCCTCTCCGGCGGGCAGCAGCAGCGGCTGTGCATCGCCCGCGCCATCGCCATCGAGCCCGAGGTGATGCTGCTCGACGAACCGTGTTCGGCGCTCGACCCGGTGGCGACGGCGAAGATCGAGGACCTCATCCACGCACTGAAGGCCGACTACACGATCGTCATCGTCACCCACAACATGCAGCAGGCGGCGCGTGTCTCGGATTCGACCGCGTTCATGTACATGGGCGAGCTGGTCGAGACCGGTGCGACGACGCAGATCTTCACCGCGCCGGCCAAGCGCGAGACCGAGGATTACATCACCGGCCGGTTCGGCTGAGGCGGGGGAGGGGACGAGTCATGTCGACGCGCACGCACATCGATCGCCACTACGAAGAGGAGCTGCAGGAGCTACGTCACCTGCTGCTCGAGATGGGCGGCCTGGTCGAGCAGCAGATCGCCGACGCCATGCGCTCGCTGGTCGAGCGCGATGACGAGTTCGCCCGCCTGGTGATCGAACGCGACCACACGGTCAACCGCATGGACGTGCAGATCGACGACCTCTGCCTGCGCCTGCTCGCCCTGCACCAGCCGGCGGCGCGCGACCTGCGCCTGATCACGACGGCGCTGAAGATCACCACCGATCTCGAACGCGCCGGCGACATGGCCGAGAACATCTGCGAGCGCGCCATCGAACTGTGCCGCGAGCCGCAACTGAAACCGCTCATCGACCTGCCGCGCATGGCGGCGATCGCGCAGGGCATGCTCCGCCAGGCGCTCGACGCCTTCGTGCGCGAGGACGTCGAGCTGGCGCTGCAGGTGTGCCACCAGGACGACGCGGTGGATCAGCTCACCGACCAGGTGATGCGCGAGTTGCTGACGTTCATGCTCGAGGACCCGCACACGATCTCGCGCGCGCTGCGCCTGATCTTCATCGCCAAGTACCTCGAGCGCCTGGCCGACCACGCCACCAACATCGCCGAGATGGTCATCTTCATGGTCAAGGGCAAGAGCATCCGGCACATGGACCGGCCGCCGGCGACGCTGTGAACGACGTCGGCAAGAAGAAGATCCTGGTCGTCGAGGACGAACCGGATATCCGCGAGCTGGTTCGCTACAATCTCGAGCAGGCCGGCTTCCGCGTCGCCGAAGCCGAGGACGGAGAGGATGCGCTGCGTCAAGTGGCCAGCGAGCTGCCGGCGCTGGTGATCCTCGACCTGATGCTGCCGCAGGGCGACGGCCTCGAGGTCTGCCGCGCGCTGCGCGGCAGGCCGGAGACGGCGTCGCTGCCCATCGTCATGTTGACCGCCAAGGCGGCGGAGGTGGACCGCGTGCTCGGCCTCGAGTTCGGCGCCGACGACTACGTCACCAAGCCGTTCTCGCCGCGCGAGCTGGTGGCGCGCGTCAAGGCGGTGCTGCGCCGCGCCGAGGCGAGCGAGCCGGCGCCGCTGACCAACCAGTTCGACCGCGGTCGGCTGCGCATGGACTTCGACGCCCACGAGGCATGGCTCGACGGCAGACCCCTCGAACTCAGCCTGCGCGAGTTTCAGCTGCTCAAGTTCTTCGTCCGCAACCCGAACCGTGTGTTCGACCGCCTGACGATTCTCGACCTGGTGTGGGGCAACGACACCTACGTCGAGCCGCGCACGGTCGACGTGCACGTGCGCCGGCTGCGCATTCTCGTCGAACGCGACGCCGCCAACCCGGAGCTGATCCAGACCGTGCGCGGCGTCGGCTACCGCTTCAGCGACCAGGCGCTGGGGTAGGGCTGCCGGCGATGCGCGCCCTCCGCGCTGCCGGGAAGGCCCGATGGAGCTGATTCCATTCCTCGGCTGGCTCGTCGCCGGCCTCGGCGGCGGGCTGGTCTGGCGCGCCCGCCGGCGCAACGCCGCGCGCCTCGAGGCGCTGCGCGGCTTCCTGCGCGCCGTCGCCGACGACGCGCCGGTGCCGCAGCTGGCGGAGCCAGCCGATGGCCCGCTCGGCGATATGCAGACGGCGCTGGTGCGCGCCCTCGCCCACCAGGGGGACGGACTCGACGCGGCACGGGTGGAGCAACGCCGCCTGCAGGGCGTCCTCGGCGGCATGGTCGAGGGCGTCCTGGTCATCGACGCCGACGGCACCGTGCTGCTGAGCAACCGCGGCGCCGAGGAATTGCTGGCGCTGCCGCCGGGCGAGACCTACGCTGGCCGGCCGCTGATCGAGCTCAGCCGCCATCCCGACCTGCACCGCCTGGTGCGCTGGGCGGTCAGCGATGAGGGCCTGGCGCACGGCTCGACGTTGGAAGTCAGCCTCGGCGGCACCGGCAGCTACGTCTTGCAGGTCACGGCGACGCCGGTCGATGCCGGCCCCGACGCCGGCCGCGCCTTCATCCTCGTCTTCCACGACATCACGCAGATGAAGCGCCTCGAGCTGGTGCGGCGCGACTTCGTCGCCAACGTCTCGCACGAGCTGCGGACGCCGCTGGCGGCGATCGCCGGCTACACCGAGACGCTGCTCGGCGGCGCCCTCGACGAGCCGGAGCGGGCGCGTCGCTTCCTCGGTATCATCGAGCGGCACACCGACCGCCTCGGGCGGCTGGTCAACGACCTGCTGACGCTCTCGGACCTGGAGCTTGGCCGGACCGAGTTGCGCCGTGGTCCGGTCGACGCCGCGGATGCCGTCGAGGCGGCGTTCGAGGTGCTGCGCGTCAAGGCCGACCAGGCCGGTGTCGTGCTCGATGCCGAGGTTGCCGCCGACACCCCGCCGCTCGACGCCGACCGCGACCGCGTCGAACAGACCATCCTCAACCTGGTCGACAACGCCATCAAGTACACCCCCGCTGGCGGACACATCTCCGTGCGCATCCGACCGCTGCCGGCGGCGGAGGTGCCGGAGATTCTGCGCCGTAGCGACGCGCCGCAGTATTGCGAACTGGTGGTGGCGGACACCGGCGTCGGCGTTCCGCCCGAGGACCTGCCGCGCCTCACCGAGCGCTTCTACCGCGTCGACAAGGCGCGCTCGCGCGAGCTCGGCGGCACCGGCCTCGGCCTGGCCATCGTCAAGCACATCGTCCAGGCGCACGGCGGCACGCTGCACATCGACAGCCGGCTCAATCAGGGGACGACGGTGCGCGTGGTGCTGCCGGCGCGCCTCGTGCGCCGCGACGAGGTGGCGCGCAGCGCCTGAATCCGGCGGCTCGATCACCACCCCGGAGGGCGCGGCCGGGCCGCACCCGGCACGCGGAGTCGTTGCCCTAGGGCAGGCGCACCGTGCAGGTACAGCCCGGCACACCGCTGCCACCGGCGGCGCAGCTTTCGACGGTGCATGCCACATCGGACAACATCGGCGCGGGCGAGCCGGCGCAGCGATCGAAGGTGGCGGTGAACAGCGTGCCGAGCGGCACGTTGCGCGACACCAGGACGCGGACGGCGTACTCGATGTCGTTGGGCGTGAACGCCTGTGGCAACGGCGGCGGCGCGACGATGCGCTGGCGCACGCTGGTCATCGTGCCTGTGTCGGGAATCCTCAGCCGGGTGCTGTTGTAGCCGAGCAGGATGGTGGCGGTGGTGGGCTGGAAGCCGAGCGGCTGGACGAGGTCGACGATGAACGCCTGCGTCGGCATGCCGGGGTTGGCGCAGGTGCCGACGACGCAGTCGGCGGCGCAGCTCTGGCAGCTCTCGCCGGGCTCCAGGACGCCGTTGCCGCACACGGCGCTCGAGCCCGAGGTCGGCGTCGCGGTCGGCGTGAAGGTCGCGCTCGGCGTGACGGTCGCGGTCGGCGTGAAGGTCGCGCTCGGCGTGACGGTCGCGGTCGGCGTGAAGGTCGCGCTCGGCGTCGCCGACGGTTGTTCCGGCGTGGCGGTGGGCGTCTCGCTGCCGATGGTCTCGGTCGCCGTCGCGGCGGTCGTCGCGGTGGCCGTCGGGCTCGCCTCAACGGTGGCGGTCGGGCTCGCCTCAACGGTGGCGGTCGGGCTCGCCTCGACGGTGGCGGTCGGTTCGGCGGTGGCGGTGGGCGTCGGCTCGGCCGTCGCGGTGCTGCTCGGCGCCGCGGTTTCGGTCGCGGTCGGCGCCGCGGTCTTGGTGACTGTGGCCACCGCGGTGTCGGTGGCGGTCGACACCGGCGTCGGTGTGCCGGTGTGGAGCGGCGTCGCCGTGCTGGTCGGCGGCGCGATGGTGACGGTGGGCGTCGCCGGGCAGCCGCCGAGGGCGTTGTTCACGGCCTGGATCAGCTCGGCGATGGTGACGGTGCCGCCGCCGTCGGGATCGAAGGCGGGACAGACCGAGATCGGGCTGGCGCCGAGGGAGATGTTGACGCCGAGGATCAGGTTGCTGATCGAGACGGCGCCGCTGCCGCTGCAGTCGCCGACGCACTGCGCCGAGGCCGCCGCCGGGGCGAGGAGGACGGCGCCGAGCGCCGCCAGGTGTGTCCAGGTCCGCAATTGAGTCATGGGGTGTCGTCTCCCTTGTCGTCGAAGGTCGCAGTGCAGGCGCAGCCGGTCAGTGCGGCGCCGCCGGAGGAGCAGGATTCGACCATGCAGGCCAGATCCGCCGTCTGCGGCGCCGTCGCGCCGGTGCAGGTGTCGAATTCCACGTCGAAGAGCGCTCCGGCCCTGAGTCCGGCCGGGTTCGAGACCAGGACGCGCAGGCTGTACTCGAGGTCGTTGTAGAAGAGCTGCGAGCCGCTCTGGAGCGCGGTCAGGCGCGCCGCCACGCTCGGCTCGTTGCGTGTCCCGGGGACGGCGAACCGGTCGGAGCGATAGGCGAGTAGCACGGTCAGCGCGCCCGCCGACTCGAAGCCGGGCTGCGGCGTCAGGGCTACGGTCACCGTCCGGCGGCCGCCGGGTTTGCAGGCCGGGGACGCGGCGCAGTCGGCCGGGCAGGCGTCGCACTTCTCGCCCGCCTCGAGGAGACCGTTGCCGCAGCGCGTCGCCGCAGCCGGCGCGGCGCCGGCGAGCAGCAGCAAGGCGATGCTCAGACCTCGCAGGGTGAGTCTCCAGACCCACCCTCCAGTGCGACGATTCCGACCTGCCGCAGCCATCGACACCGCGGCCGCGGCGCAGCGCCGCGCGGCGGCGGGGATCGCCGGACTGGACGGTAGGCCTGGCGGTCCACCCCACGACATCTCGTCCCCACCCTCAACGACGCGTATCCGATTCTGCATGGGCACCCTCCTATTGCGCGGCCACGCTGCAGGCGCAGGCCGGGATCGGCCCAGCCGCATCCACGCACGCCTGCAGGAAGCAGGTCAGGTCGTCGACGGTCGGTGCCGGCGCGCCGCTGCAGGTGTCGAAGCGCACGGTCGCGAACCGGCCGGGCAGGCCAGCCGCGCGCGTGCTGTCGATGTCGACCGCGTAGTCGAGGTCGTCGACCAGGAACGGCTGCGGCACCGGTGCGACGAAGCGTACGCGCTGGCGCACCGAGGTGTCGCTGCCGCTGCCGGGAATGCTGATGACGCTGCTGCGGTAGGCCAGTTGCACGACCACCCGCGTCGCCTGGGTGCCGCCGCTGTCGGCGGTGACGGCGAAGGTGACGGTGGCGCCGCTCGGGGTGCAGGCGGCTGGCGCGCAGTCGGCCGGGCAGGAGGTGCAGGTCTCGCCCTGCTGCAGCAGGCCGTTGCCGCAGCTCGCGGCCGGCAGGGTCGGCGTCGGCGAGGGCGACGGCGTGGCGGTCGGCGTCTGCGTCGCCGTGGCGGTGGGCAGGATCGGCGTCGGCGTAAACGCGGCGCCGCACAGCGCGGTGTCGATCTGGCAGGCGGTGCAGCCAGGCGCGCCGCCGGCGTAGCCGAGGCTCTCGCAGGTGAGGCCGGCCGGGATGCTGGTCCCGTCGCATGTTTCGACGCCGCTCTGGATAGCGCCGTCGCCGCAGCGGGCGTTGCGGCACACGGCGGTGCACGCGTCGTCGTCGATGGTGTTGCCGTCGTCGCACTGCTCGCCGCTTTCGATGCGGGCATTGCCGCAGCGCGTCAGATCCTGGCCATCGTCGTCGCCGCAGGCGCCGAGGGCGAGGACGAGCAGCCCCAGGCCGAGAGCCAGGGTGATGCGAAGGGCGGGGTGGGCGGCAGTGATCATCGGCATCCTTGTTGTGAGGAGCGGCGGCGCGTGCGGCGCCGCCGCTGCGGGTGGGCTCAGGGCGCGGCGGTCACCGTGCAGGAGACCTGCTCGGACGGCACTTCCATGAAGTTCGGGTCGCCGGCATCCTCGACGGCGCAGCCGATGGCGCTGAGCGGCGGCCTGCTGGCGCCGGCGCAGACCTCGAACTCGACCGTCGCCGCCGTGCCGAGGTCGTAGCCGACCAGGGTCGGATCCTCGAGCGCGATACGGATCGCGTAGTCGAAGTCACGCGGGGTGACCGCGAAGATGTCGGACGTGACAGCGTCGATCACCGGGCGGTCGTTGCCGATCCCGGGCACGTCGATGGTTCCGTCGGGGTAGGTGACGAACAAGAGCATCGTGATGAGGAACTCTGTCGGATCGGTGGCGAACTCGAGGGTGACGCGAAAGCGCTGGCCGGACGGCTGGCAGCGTTCGACGCGGCAGTCGCTTGGGCAGCCGTCGTTGTTGATGGTGTTGCCATCGTCGCAGGTCTCGCCGGCGCCGAGGTCGACGAACCGGTCCCCGCATCCGACGGTCTTGGGTCGGGTCGGCGTGACGGTGGGGGTCTGGGTCGCCCCCGTCGGCGGCGCGGTCGGCGTTGCGGTGGCGGTCGGCGAGCCGCTCGGGCAGCCGCTGAGCGCGTTGTTCACCGCGCCGATGAGCTCGTTGATCGCGACCTGCCCGTCGCCGTTGGCGTCGACCGCCGGGCAGGCCGAGACGGCGGCGGAGCCGAGGGCGATGTTCACGCCGGTGATCAGTTCGTTGATGGCCACCTGGCCGTCGCCGTTGCAGTCGCCGGCGCATTGGGCGCGGGCGGTCGTCGGCAGTGCGATCAGCGCCGCCAGTCCGAGCGCGATGGTACAGACTGCCTGCGGGATGGTCGTCAGGGTCATGGGGAGTCCTCCGTGCGAGATGGTGCAGACATCAGAAGTTGTAGGAGAGGCCGGTCGAGAAGGTGACGCCGGTGGTGTAGCGATTCGTCGTGCGCGGCCCCTGCGTCTCCAGGAAGCGGTCGTTGAGGATGTTCTCGACCGCGAACTTGGTCGAGAAGGGCGTATCGAAGATCGTCACGTCGGCGAGCCAGACGAAGTCGAGCTGATCGCGGCGTTGCGACTCGATGTCGGGCAGCGGGTTCGACGGCCCGAACTGGGTCCCCTTGGCGACGATGGTGGGGCCGACCGTGTTGTAGAGTAGCCGGAAGACGCCCCAGCGGTAGTCCTCGTACTCCAGCGCCGCGTTGATCACGTAGGGCGACTGGCCCTGCAGCGGCTTCTTGCCCGGCGCCGGTGCGACGGCGGGGAACGCCGGCGGGGTGAACTCCTCGGACGCGGTCGACTCGATCACGCTCACATTGACGAGCAGCTGGAGGTCGGCGAGGTGGCCGGCGACGCCGCGTAGCCAGGACACCTCGCGCGCGTACGGCACGGCGAAGTTGAAATCCTTGCGCGCCTCGAGTTCGAAGCCGTACAGGGATGCGTTGTCGTAGTTGACGAAGGTGTCGTACACCGTGCCGCCGGAGTCGCGCCCGGTCACCAGCTCGATGGGCTTCTCGAGCTCCTTGTAGAAGAAGCTCGCCGAGGCGAGTTCGAGCGGGCTGAAGAACCACTCCCAGCGCAGGTCGACGTTGGTGATGTGCGAGGTCTCGAGATCGACGTTGCCGACCAGGCTGCGCTGCCCGGGCAGCGACGCGAAGATGATCGGCGTCAGCTCGCGGAACTCGGGGCGCGATACCGTCTGGCTGAAGGCGCCGCGCACGTTCATGTCCTCGCGCGGCGTGTAGACGAGGCTGACGCCAGGCAGCGGGTCGACGTCGTTGATGCTGGCGCTCTGCTCGCCGACGGCGCGCAGAAAGCCGTTGGCGCTGATGTGCGAGTACTCGAGCCGCACGCCGGCGATGATGCGCAGGTACTCCTCGATCAGCGGCGCGTCGACCATGCCATACGCGGCGGCGATCTCCTGCGTCGCGTCGAACGGATCGTAGTTGAGGCGGTTGAAGGTGAGCGGACCGTTGGTGGCGAAATTGGTCGGGACCAACAGCGAGTCAGGCGATTGGGTCAGGTCCAGCGTGCCGGCGTTGATGCCACCGATGCGGAAGTCCTGGTAGACGAACGTGCGCTCGCGCAGGGCGAAGTTGGCGCCCGTCTTGAGCTGGGCCGCGAGGCCGCGCCAGACATCGGTGAACGGCAGGCGGGTGCGAAATGGCACCGTGCCGTCGATGTAGTAGTCCTGCAGGAACTCGCTCAGCGTCGACCAGGTGCGCTGCGGCTGCAGGATCTGTGACGGGGGATTGTCGACGCCGAGCACCGGCGGGTCGCCAAAGTAGACGTAGTACTTGGCGTCCGGGATCTCCTGCGACGACGGCGCCCACGAGCCGCGCCAATCGATGTCGACCCAGTCGAAGTGGTGCAGGCCCTCGAGCGCGCCGAAGCCGAGCTGGTTGGTGGTGTACTGGCTGGAGGTGGCGAGCTGTTCCTCGCCGGGCAGGCTCTCGAGGTCGAAGCCCCTGCCGTTCAGCACCTCGTCGGTCGATTGCCGGTTGACCAGGGCGCGGCCGAGCAGCTTGTGCTCGCTGGAGAACTCGTACTGCGTCGACAGGACGGCGCCGAGCTGCGTCTCGAAGGTGCTCTCGTCGTAGGTGAACTGCTCGCCGGTGTCCTGAGTGACCTCCGCGTCCGAGGAGAACGAGCTGACGATCTCGTCGCGGTGCACGCCGAACTTCCACCCGTAGGCGCCGGCGAGATTGATGCCGAACGGGCCCCAGGTGTTACCTACCGATGCGTCGATGCCAAAGTTGGGCGGCGCCGTCTCGCCGTAGACGTTCCAGTTGTCCGCCAGGCTGCCGACCAGGGCGCGCATCTGCGTCGTCGTCGGCCGGAACATCGCCAGCGGCTGGTCCGGATAGAGGTCGAAGACCCCCGGCAGGGCGCGCGACGAGTCGCCGAAGGTGACCCAGTCGCCGGCGTAACCGTCGTAGGTGTCGTACTCCCGGAAGGTCGTCTCGGTGTTGAAGCCGAGCGATACGTTGACGCCATACGTCAGGTGCGCAGGCGGCTCGGCGATCTTGATGTCCACCAGGCCGCCGGAAAAGTCGCCCGGCAGATCCGGCGTGTAGGTCTTGATGATGTTCAGCGACTCGATGAAGTCGGCCGGAAAGATGTCGAGCGGCACGATGCGCCGGTTCGGGTCGGTACTCGGCAGGCGGCTGCCGTTGAGCAGCGCGCTGCTGTAGCGCTCGCCGAGGCCGCGCACGATGATGTACTTGTCGTCCTTGATGGTGACGGCAGGAACGCGCGTCACCACCTCGGCGGCGTCGGAGTCGGGCGTCTTCGAGATCGCGTCGGCGCCGAGGCTGTCGGCGACCGTCGGCGCCATCTTGCGCTTGAGGAGCTGGGTCGCCTCGGTCGACTCGGTGACGTCGGCGGTCACCTCGACCACCTCGACGCCGGCCCGGCCGGCGCTGCGCGGCGCCGCCGTCAGCCTGGCGTCGGCGCGCGTCGACGCGCCCACGCTGACGACGATATCCTCGAGCGTGGTGGCGCCGAAGCGCGGCGCGCTGATGCGCAGCCGGTAGGTGCCGGGCGCGACGAAGAGTCGGAAGGCGCCGTTCACGTCGGTCTGTCCGCGCTCGCCGCCCTCGATGGCGACCGTCGCCCCGGAGAGCGGCCGCGCGTTGGCGGCATCGACCACCGTGCCGATGATGCTGCCGCGTCCCGCCGCCGGCGCCGCCCCCTGGCCGTCGCTGCGCCGCGGCCAGCCGACGAGCAGGCCGACGAGGCACAGCACCCAGCAGCAGGCTGCTCTCCCCCATGCGGGCGGCATACCGATCGAACTCTCCTCGAGGGGTGGCTGGTGAGGCGGGCGTGCCGCAGGCCGGCCGGTGGATCCCCCTTATTGCTGGCCGGGCTGCGGTGGAACGAGCGGTTCCGTTGACTGCGAATGCGCGGAATCTAGGCGGATGAGTGTTCTTCGGCAGTGACGCATCGATGAACATTCGATGACAAGGCGCCGGGCGTGCGGCGGGCGCCGCGATCATCGAGAGATAACCCCGGCGTAAACGTCCCGTAACCTTGTTCGGGTAAGCCAACGGTGCGGCGGACTCTCGCCGCATCGATCCGCAAACGGCTTTGAATCTTCACGCTTACGACAAGCGGGCGTCACGATCGCGGGAGTATGCTCGCTGCATCGTCGAACGCAGGCTCACAGGGGGGTTCAGAAGAGATGCCGGGACAGACTCGGAGAAAGGAGGGGGGGACGGCCAACGTCGCCGCGCACGGCGCGACGGCAGAGCCGAGGACGCACGCGCAGTACGAGGTCTGACAGCCCAGGGGTAAAGGCCCACCGCGCACCTGCTTGGTTGGAGCGAGGGTGCGCGGCGGGGTCCCCAACCGTGCGGACGGACTCAGGTTTGAGGCCGGCCGCGGAGAACGGAAGGAGAAATTACAGATGCACCAGAACAGTATTCTTCGTCAAATGCGGTTTGCGGCTCTCGCCGCCGCCGCCCTGGCGTTCGGCGCGACGGCCGCCGGCGCGCAGGACATCACCAAGTGCCGCCAGGCGATCGTCAAGAACGGCCAGAAGTACGCCAGCAGCATCACCAAGGCGCAGCAGAAGTGCGAAGAGGGTCGCCTGAAGGGCAAGATCCTCACCGCCTGTTCGGCCGACCTGAAGACCACCGACAAGATCAACAAGGCGGCGACCAAGCTCTCCGATGGCGTCGTCAAGGCCTGTACCGGCGTGGCGCTGGTCGACATGGGCTTCGCCGCCAAGGTCACCCGCTGCGTCGGCGGCAACGGCGCCGGCGACCGCTGCGTCGACACCGAGGACTGCAAGTTCGCGCCGGTGGCGATTGGTCCCGAGGACGGCATCTGCACGCCGACCGACGAATGCCCGACCTTCCTCAACGGCCGTCTGCCGGGCGACGACACCTGCGAGATCGCCCTCAGCACGCCGGCCAGCGTGGCGGACTGCCTGGAGTGCGCCGCCAACGCCAAGGTTGGGTCGCTGATCAACACCTTCTACGCCTCGCTCAACGCCTTCAGCGCTGACAAGACGGTGCAGAAGTGCCAGATCGACATCGGCAAGCGCACGGCGAAGTTCTTCGACGCGATCGAGAAGTCGCTCGCCAAGTGCGAGGACGCGGTCCTCAAGGCCGGCGCGGGCACCTGCCCGGATCTCAAGGCGACCGACAAGATCGCCAAATCGCTCACCAAGCTGACTGGTGCGCTGACCAAGACCTGCGCCAGCGGCGCCACCATCAGCAACGCCGCGGCGGCGGGCAAGATCTTCGGCGCCGCGCCGGCCTTCGGCGCCTGCGGCGTCGCCGGCGCCCAGACCACGCCCGGCCTGGTCAACAGCCTCTCCTGCCTGGCACAGAACGCGGCCGAGTGCGACGTCGCCCTCAGCCTGGGCAGCAACGCCTGCAGCACGGCGCTGTGCGGCAACGCGCAGATCGACGCGGGCGAGACCTGCGACGACGGCAACACGACGCAGGACAGCGGCAGCGGCCCGGCCGACATCTGCCCGTCCGACTGCAGCGTGAACACTTGCGCCAACCTCGGCACGCAGAGCGTCACCATCAGCATCCAGGCGCCCGCGAACCTGATCAGCAGCCTGGTGCTGGTCAGCTATGACGACGCCAAGGTCGCCATCCCGGGCATCAACTCGGATCCGGCGGTCCTGGCGGCGGTGTCGTCGCTCGACTTCGCCACGACGCCGCGCGACAACGAGACCTCGCTGCGCATCATCTTCGAGGATCCCTCCGTGGTCGGCGTCGCCCCGGGCGTTGCCGGCACGGTGACGTTCAGCACCTGCGCCGTCGGGCCGATCACCGCCGCCGACTTCGGCTGCATGGTCATCGACGCCGGCAATCCGGCGTTCGAGAACATCACCGGCGCCACCTGCACCGTGACCGTGCTCTGATCCGAGTCCCCAGAAGGAGAATGCATATGAAGCAACTGCTCAGAGTGGCGTTCGCCAGCGTTGCGCTGGCGATGACCTCCACCGGCGCGGCGCATGCCATCGCCGTGTGCGGCAACCTCAACAACGACGGCTCCGGCGTCACCACGACCGACGTCGCCGTGCTCGGTCAGTGCGCCGTCGGCGTCTGCCCGACGATTCCGGCGCCGGGCATCTGCATGACCGGCAACGCGCTCGACTGCGGCGATATCGTCGAGGACGGCGTCCTCGACGCCGCGGACGTCGATGCGCTGCGCATCTCGGTCACCGGCGGCGACCCGCTGTTCGACATCTGCAACGGCCCCGGGCCGGACGTCGCCTGCCCGGGCGGCACCGTGACGCTCGGCTCGCCGGCCCCGACGATCATCAACGCCAGCCAGACCTGGCCGGCCGCTTGCGACGTCGTCATCGGCGGTACGGTGACGATCGTCACCCCGAACGGCATGCCGGCCACCGTCCTGACCATCGAGTCGGGCAGCGTCGTCAAGGGCGCCACCGGCACGACGGTCGCCAACCCCGCCGTGCTGGTCTTCCAGCCCGGCTCGCGCATCGACGCCGTCGGCACGCCGAGCGCGCCGATCATCTTCTCCAGCACCGGGGTGCCGGGGGCGCGCAGCAAGGGCGACTGGGGCGGCGTGGTGTTCAACGGCAAGAGCACGGTCAACGGACCGGGCTGTACGTTCACCTCGGAAGGCTTGCCGTTCTCCTTCGGCGGTTGCGAGGCGGACTACAACGGCGGCACGGCGAAGTTCGTGCGCGTCGAGTACGCCGGCCTCGACTTCACCGCCAACAACGAGCTGAACCTGTGGACCATGAACGGTCTCGGCACGCAGACCGACATGGACTTCATCCAGGCCAACGTCGGTGACGACGACTGCCTGGAGTGGTTCGGCGGCACCTCGAACCACACCAACCTGGTGGCCTCGGGCTGCGGCGACGACGCCTTCGACTGGCAGCTCGGCTACACCGGCTCGGTGCAGTTCGGCCTCTACCTGCAGAACGGCACCCTGACCGACACCGGCGGTGACTCGCGCGGCATCGAGGCCGACAACAGCGAGTTCGACCAGAACGCCATTCCGTTCTCCGACCCGGACTTCTGCAATGTCACCTTCATCGGCGGCAAGAACCAGCCGCTGGCCAACAACGGCTCGGACGCCGGCATCCTGCTGCGCCGCGGCACGCGGGCGCAGATCGCCAACGCGCTGGTGTCGAGCTTCGCCGACAACTGCGTCGAGTTCCGCGACGTGACGACGACGGCTGGCGCCTGCGTCGACGCCAACGCCGACGGCCTGCCGGAGTCGCTGACCGGCAGCACCATCATCCGCAACAGCGTGTTCAACGACTGCGGCAGCTTCGGCGGCTTCGAGCTCGCCAAGGACGGCGACGCGCTCGACGCCAATGACGGCGTCGTCGACGCCCTGGCCTGCGACACCGTCGCGGCGCCAGGCTGCACCTGCGACACGGAAAGCTGGTACGCGGCGCTGGTCGCCGGCTTCAGCATGGCCAACACCAACGGCGTCGCGCCGGCGGTGGACCACCAGGTGGCCGACCTCTACCCGGCCCTCGACAGCGCCGCTTGCACGGGCGTCGAGACGCCGTACACCTGCTGCAGCGGCGTCGGCACGGGCTCGTGCCGCGCCGTCTGGGACCCGCGTCCCAGCTACATCGGCGCCCCGCCCGCGGCGGCGTCGTGCTCGAGCATCAACCCGGTGTTCAGCAATCCCGCCTACCTCGGCGGCGTGAACCCGGCGGCGGTCTGCACGGCGACGTCGTGCGACTGGATGAGCAAGCCGTGGATCGAGTTCGCCGTCAACTGATCGGCTGAGTCGATTCAACCCCGCATCACGCGAGGGGGTGGCCCGCCCGGGCCACCCCCTCGTGCATTGGGAGTCCCATCGTGACCATCACCCCACGCCTCCTGCTCGCCAGCCTGTTGCTGATGTCGATGTGCGGCTCCGCCGCGGCGCAGCGGTCGACCCGGACGCCGGCGCCGACCCCCTCGCCGCAGGTGCCCACCATCTGGAGCGGCGCCAAGCCGCCTATCGGCCTGCAGGGCGGCGCGCCGTCGATCGACGCCCTGCTCGATCGGCTCCTCGCCGCCATCAAGGCCGGCGACACCAAGGCAATGCACGCGCTGCGGCTCAGCAAGGTCGAGTACACCAACATCATCGTCCCCGGCGAGGTGCCGAAGGGGCAGCCGCCGCGGGCGACGTTCGCCTCGGTCAACGACACGTTCCACGGCATGCTCGACACCAAGAGCCGCTATGCCGCCGACGCCATCCTCACCGGCTTCAAGGGCAAGGACTACGTGTCGCGGGAACTGGTGATGAGCGAGCCGACGCGCGAGTTTGCCTGGTACACCGCACACGGCGAGGTGCGCCTGACGCTGGTCGATGCCCAGGGCAGCAGACACCTGCTGCGCACCGGCTGGATCGCCGAGGTCGACGGCCAGTTCAAGTTCATCGGCTTCAACTGGGACGACTGATCACCACCTCGTCACGCTCCCGTAACACCGCCGCAACGGCCGCGTAACCGCAGCCGGCTACAACACAATCCGGCACCACCAAACGAAGGAGAACTCATGAAGGCACCGGTCCTTGGGGGGGGACGCGTCCTGCCGGCGCTCCTCGTCGTTATGTTCGCCGCCCTGGCTCCGCCCATGGCGGCCGAGGCGGCCGAGGACGTCGCGCCGCCACCCGTCGACGCCGCCGTCCAGGCCGCCCAGGCCGGCAACCAGGCCGCCGCCCAGGCCCAGGCGCTGATCGAGAAGCTCAGCGACGACACCGATGCGCTGGCCGCCGAGTACCGCAAGGCGCTGCAGGAGAGGCAGTCGCTGGCGGTCTACAACAAACAGCTCGAAGACCTGCTCGCCTCGCAGGACACCGAGATGGGGGCCCTCGAGCGGCAGATCGGCGAGGTCGACGTCGTGCAGCGCCAGATCACGCCGCTGATGCTGCGCATGATCGACACCCTGGGCGAGTTCGTCCGCCTCGACGCGCCCTTCCTGCCCGAGGAGCGCGCCAAGCGCGTCGCCGGCCTGCGCGAGATGATGGTCCGCGCCGACGTCGCTCTGTCCGAGAAGTACCGCCGTCTTATGGAGGCCTACCAGGTGGAGAACGAGTACGGCCGCACCATCGAGGCGTACCGCGGCACGCTCGACGCCGAGGGCGCGCAGCGCACCGTCGACTTTCTGCGCGTCGGCCGCATCAGCCTTATGTACCAGACGCTCGACGGCAACGAGTCCGGCTACTGGAACCGTCAGGCGCAGCGCTGGGAGGCGCTGCCCGACGACTACCGCAGCCCCGTCAGGCAGGGCCTGCAGATCGCCCGCAAGCAGATCGCGCCCGACCTGGTCCGTATCCCGGTCTCGGCGCCAGAGGTGGTGCAGTGAGGTCCGCAGTTCTATTCGCGTTCGTCGCCCTGCTCGCCGCAGGCCCGGCGGCGGCCGAGGTTGCCGCGGCGCCACCGGCGCCGCCCGCCGCCAGCCTGGCCGAGCTGCTCGAGCAGGTGCGCGCCGGCAACGCCGCCGAACAGGCGGAGTTCGCCCGCCGCGAGGCCGAGTTCAAGCAGAGCAACGCCGAACAGGGCCGCCTGCTGCGCGACGCGCTGGCGACGAAAGCCATCGAGGAGGCGCGCGGCCAAGTGCTCGAGCAGCGCTTCGACGCCAACGAGAAGCGCATCCCCGAGTTGGAAGAGACGCTGAAGGCGCGCCTGGGCACGCTCGGCGAACTGTTCGGGGTCGTGCGCCAGGTGGCGGGCGACACGCGCGCCCAGCTCGAAGGCTCGCTCACCAGTGCCCAGATCCCCGGCCGCACGCAGTTCCTCGGCAGCATGATGGAGAGCAAGGAGATGCCCTCCATCGCCCAGCTCGAGCAGCTCTGGTTCCTGCTGCAGCAGGAGATGACCGAGTCGGGCCGCATCGTGCGCTTCACCGCGCCGGTGATCGCCGCCGCCGGCGGCCAGCAGGAGCGCCAGGTGATCCGCATCGGTGCCTTCAACGCCGTCGCCGATGGCCGCTACCTGCAGTGGGTGCAGGAGTCGGGCAAGCTGACCGAGCTCGGCCGCCAGCCGGCTGGCAGCCACCTGGCGACGTTGGCCGACATCGCCGCGGCCACCGACGGCATCGTCGGTGTCGCGGTCGATCCGTCGCGCGGCTCGCTGTTGTCGATGCTGGTGCAGACGCCCGACCTGCAGGAGCGCCTCGATCAGGGCGGCGCGGTCGGGTACACGATCGTGGTTCTCGCCCTCCTCGGGTTCCTCATCTTCCTCTACCGGCTGGTGGTGTTGTTCCGCGTCGGGCGCAGGGTGCAGGTGCAGCTCGGCAGCAGCGAGGTGCGCCGCGACAACCCGCTCGGTCGCGTTCTGGCGGTCTACGACCAGAACCGCGCCATCGATACGGAGACGCTCGAGCTGCGGCTGGACGAGGCGATCATGAAGGAAGTGCCGCCGCTCGAGAGCGGCCTGGCGATGATCAAGGTCCTGTCCGTCATCGGTCCACTGCTCGGCCTGCTCGGCACCGTCACCGGCATGATCAAGACCTTCCAGATGATCACCCTGTTCGGCGCCGGCGATCCCAAGCTGATGGCCGGCGGCATCTCGGAAGCGCTGGTGACGACCGTGCTCGGTCTGGTGATGGCCGTGCCGCTGACGCTCGGCTACGCGTTGGTGCAGGGCCGCAGCAAGGCGATCATCCAGACCATCGAGCAGCAGGCGGCGGGGATCATCGCCGAGCACGCCGAAGCGCTGGCGACGGCGCAGGGGAAGGCGCGTGCACTCGCTGGTTGAGATCTGGAAGGCCTGCGCCGACTTCCTCGAGCTCGGCGGCTGGGTCTTGTCCTGGATCCTGCTCACCACGTTCGTCATGTGGACCTTCCTCATCGAGCGCTTCTGGTACGTGCGCAGCGGCCACCAGCGGGCGATCGCCGACGCGTTGGCGACCTGGCGGGCGCGCCACGAGCACTCCTCCTGGTACGCGCACCAGATCCGCAAGAAGCTCATCTCCGGCGTCACCCTGAAGCTCTTCGAGACCATCCCGATGATTAAGACGCTGGTCGCTTTGTGCCCGTTGCTCGGCCTGCTCGGCACCGTCACCGGCATGGTCGAGGTATTCGACGTCATGGCCATCGCCGGCTCGGGCAATCCGCGCGCCATGGCCTCGGGCGTGTCGCGCGCCATCCTGCCGACCATGGCCGGCATGGTGGCCGCCCTGTCGGGCTTCATCCTCAGCGTTCAGCTCGAGCGGCTGGCCAACCGCGAGGCCGCGGCGCTGGAGGACCACTTGACGATGGAAGACGCACCCAGCCGGGCGGCAGCCTGAATCCGACCAGCACCCACAAGGAACGATCATGCGACGCAGACACCGCGGCAACGACGAAGAGCTCGAGATCAACCTGACGCCGATGCTCGACGTGACCTTCATCATGCTCATCTTCTTCATCGTCACCGCTTCGTTCGTGAAGGAGTCGGGCATCGACGTGAACCGACCCGGCGCGTCGACGGCCGAGAAGAAGGAACGCGGCAACATCCTGGTGGCGATCACCGAGACCGGCCAGGTGTGGATCGACAAGCGACCGGTGGACGTGCGCGCCGTGCGCGCCAACATCGAGCGCCTGCACGCCGAGAACCCGCAGGGCGCGGTGGTCATCCAGGCCGACAAGAACTCCAAGAACGGCATGCTGGTGGAGGTCATGGACGCGGCGCGCGAGGCGGGCGTGTACAACGTCTCGATCGCCGCCAACGTCGAGGAGTGATGCTCGGCCGCCTGTCGCGATACGTCGCCGCCGCCGGCCTGGCCGGCGCGGTGACCTTCGGCCTGCTGTGGACGATGCAGATGCTGGTCGTCGGCCAGCGGCCGGACATCAAGGACGCCAAGGCGGGTCGGATGGTGGAGTTCGTCCGCCTGCGGCGCGAGGCGGAACCCGAGGTCAAGAAGCGAGAGCTGCCCAAGCGCGCCGCGCCGCAGGCGCCGCCGCCGCCGCCCGACATGCAGGTCTCGAACGTGCCGCAGGAGAACGCCATGGAGATCGCCGCCGCCATGCCGGAGTTCGAGGCCGACCTCGACCTCGGCAAGGGCCCCGGCGACGGGGCGGCCGCGGCGGCGGCGAACGACACCGACGTGGTACCGTTGGTGCGCGTCAATCCGCAGTACCCGGCGCGCGCCATGCAGCGCGGCATCGAAGGGTGGGTGCACCTCGAGTTCACCATCACCGAGGCTGGCACGACCAAGGACATCGCCGTCGTCGAGGCGGAGCCGGTCAACGTCTTCGAGGACGTCGCCGTCGCCGCCGTGCGCAAGTACAAATACAAACCGAAGGTGGAGCAGGGGCGAGCGATGGAACGCCCGGGCGTCGCCGTCATGCTGTCGTTCAAGCTCAACAAGTGATGGGCGGAGGAGCGCGATGATGAGATCGATTCGCGTCGGCATCGTGATGCTGGTGGCCCTGGCCGCCGCCGTGGCCGGCGGCGTCGAGAGCGGCCCGCACGACGACCTGGGGTCGGCGGTCGAGAAGCGGCCGCTCGAGTCGGCGCGGCCATGGGCCTACAAGCGCATCGACCGCGCCTACGAGGACCTCAAGGCCGAGCACTACGACCTGATGCTCGAGACGCTCGACGAGATGCGCCGCAACACCAAGCTCAACGCCCGCGAACGGGCGCTCATGTGGCAGGCCTACGCCTACGCCTACACCTCGCAGGACAAGTACACGGAGGCGGCGGCGGCGATGGAGGAGTGCCTGGCGGCCGAGGGCCTGGACGAGTCGGCGACCCTGCAGATGCGCTACAACCTGGCGCAGATCTACGTCCTGCTCGAGCGCCCCGACGAGGCGATCCGCGAGTTCGAGCGGTGGTTCGCGTCCGCCCCCAACCCGTCCGGCGCCGCCTACTACATGCACGCCATGGCGCATGTGCAGAAGGGCAGCAAGGACGACGCGTTGTAGCTGGCGCGCGCCGCGGTGGAGAAGGGCGGCGCCGACGCGAAGGAGCCCTGGCTGCAACTCGTGGCCAGCATCCTGATCGAGCAGAAGCAGTATCAGGCGGCGGTGCCGGTGTTGCAGGCGCTGATCGAGCGCTACCCGAAGAAGACCTACTGGCTGCAGCTCTCGGCGGTGTACTCGGGCCTCGAGCAGACCGAGAACGCCCTGGCGGTGCTCGAGCTGGCGCACCGACAGGGGCTGCTGACGCAGCGTAGCGAGCTGATGACGCTGGCGCAGCTCTACCTCTACAATCAGATTCCCGGCCGCGCCGCGGCGGTGATCGAGCAGGGCGTGCGCGCCAAGGTCATCGAGCCCGACGCGCGCACCTACCAGCTTCTCGCCGACAGCCTGCTGCATTCGCGCCAGCGCGAAGCGGCGATGGCGCCCCTGCAGAAGGCCGCCGAGCTGTCGGAGAACGGCAACGCGTCCATGCGCCTGGCGCAGGTCTACCTCGAGCGCGAGGACTGGCACGACGCGCGCGGCGCCCTGGCCAAGGCGATCGAGAAGGGTGGCCTGACCAGCCCCGGGCACGCCTACCTGCTGCTCGGCATCGCCAACGCCAACGAGAAACGCTGGGGCGAGGCCGAGCAGGCCTTCCAGCTGGCGCACGGCTACGAGCCGGTGCAGGGGCCGGCGGACTACTGGCTCACGCACCTGGCCGGACAGCGCGACGCCGAGCGGGGCGGCCCGCACGTGGCGCAGGGCGGCGCGGCGCCGTCGAGCTGAGCCGGCGCCGCCGGTGGCCGCGGCGCGATTGTGTGGCATAGTCGGGCGGAACTTCGCGAGGTGACCCGATGACCGACCGACCCGTCCGCTGGCGCCGCCGCCTCCTGATCGCCTTCGCCGTGCTCGTCGTTGGCGTCTTCGCGGCGCGCGCCTGGCTCGGCGCCGGCCGCGGCGTCGCTGACGAGAGCTGGGTGTTGCTCGACCTCCAGGACTCCTACGCGGAGGAGGTCAGCGACCAGCCGCTCGCCCGCCTGTTCGGGGAGCCGCAGACTTCGTTGCTCGATCTGTTGCTGACCATCCGCGACGCCGGGGAGGATGCGCGCGTCGCCGGCATGGTGGTGCGCATCCGGCCGCTGGCGATCGGCTGGGCCAAGGCGCAGGAGATCCGCGAGGCGATGGTCAAGTTCCGCTCGACCGGCAAGCCACTGCACGCCTACCTCGAGCTCGAGCTCTCCGGCGGTTCGATGGAGTACTTTCTCGCCAGCGCCGCCGATCGCATCCACATTCCTCCCGGCGCCGCCGCGCCGCTGACCGGCCTGCTGGCGCAATACGTCTTTCTCGGCGGCGTCTGGGAGAAGCTCGACGTCGACATGCAGGTGCTGAAGATCCGCGAGTACAAGACCTTCGGCGACATGCTGTCGGAAAAGACGATGACCGCGTGGCACCGTGAGATGGCCAACGCGCTGCTCGACAGCCTGTACGGGCAGATGGTCGACGCCATCGCCGCCGACCGCAAGCTCGAGCCGGACGTGGTGCGCGCCGCCATCGACGCCGGGCCGGCGACCCCGCTCGAGCTGCAGCAGGCGGGCCTGATCGACGACGCGGAGTTTCTCGACGAGTTGCGCGTCGCGCTGGTGGGCGAGGACGGTAAGTGGCTGTCGGCCGCGGAGTATGCCGCGGCGCGCCGGCCGCTACCCGACGCGCCGGCGGTGAGCCGCCAGGTGGCGGTGCTTTACGGCGTCGGCGCGGTGACCACCGGCGAGAGCGAATCCGGTCCGGCTGGCGGTGACTCGAGCATGGGCGCCGATACGCTGATCGAGGCCTTCAATGAGGTCGCCGCCGACGACGATATCGCGGCCGTGGTCTTCCGCGTCGACAGTCCGGGCGGCTCGGCCCTGGCCTCCGACCTGATCTGGCAGGCGGCGCAGCGCATGCGCGCGAAGAAGCCGCTCATCGTCTCGATGTCCGACGTCGCCGCGTCGGGCGGCTACTACGTCGCGGCGCCGGGGACGCGTATCGTCGCCAGCCCGGGCACCATGACCGGATCGATCGGCGTGGTGATAGCCAAGCCGAACGTGCGCGGTCTGCTCGGCAAGCTCGGCATCAACATGGTCGAATTGCAGCGTGGGGAGATGGCCTCGATGCTGTCGGTCAACGAGAGCTTCACGCCGGCGCAATTGACGCGCATCAAGGCGACCATGGACTATGTGTACGATCTGTTCGTGCAGCGCGTCGCCGAGGGCCGCGGGCTCGATACGGCGCAGGTGCACGAGGTCGGCCGCGGCCGCGTCTGGACCGGCGCGCAGGCGCGCCAGAACGGTCTGGTCGACGAGCTGGGCGGCTTCTTCACCGCCATCAACGCCGCCAAGACGGCGGCCGGCATTCCGATCGAGGAACGCGTCGGCCTGGTGTTCTATCCGCGCCACAAGGGGTTGGTGGCGCGCCTGACCAAGGCGCTCGGCACGCGCCTGCTCGGCGCCGCTCCGGCGTGGTGGCAGGAGGTACAGCGCGCCACGCTGGCGTGGCGCTATCCGGCCGGCAGCGTGCTGACGCTGATGCCGCAAGAGGTGACGATCCGATGATGCGACGTACACGTGGCCTCGCCCAGGGGGTGCTGCTGCTCGGCAGCTGGTTTCTCGTCCAGGTGCCGGCGAAGGACCTGCGACTCGACGATCCGGGCAGCAACAACCCGCCGATCGCCCAGTTCAAGAAGGTGAAGGAGTTCGACTCCGCCGGCGAGTGCGAGGCCTACCGCGACGTCGCGCTGCAGGACGGCGCCTACATGGGCTCGGAGGCGATGCTCGACCAGACCTCGCAGCTGCGCTGCGTCGCCGCCGAGCAGCTCGCGGCGGCGACGGCGGTGCCCTCGCCGCCGCCTACGCCTGCACCGTGACGCCGCGCCAGAAGGCGATGCGGCCGGCGATCTGCGCGGCCGCCGCCTTCGGCTCGGGATAGTACCAGGCGGCGTCCGTGTTGACCTCGCCATCGACGACGATGTCGTAGTAGCTGGCGGTTCCCTTCCAGCCGCAGACGGTGTGCGTCGCGCTTGGCCGCACGTACGCGGCCTTCACCGCCTCGGGCGGGAAGTACTGGTTGCCCTCGACGACGACGCAGTCGTCGCTCTCGGCGATGACGGTTCCGTTCCAGATGGCGCGCGGCATGTGCGGTCTCCTCAGCGGTCTTCGATCCCCAGGCGTTTCATCATCCGATACAGCGTCGTGCGCTCGACGCCGAGGGCGCGCGCCGCCTCGACGCGGTTGCCGCCGGCGGCGGCGAGGGCGGCGCGGAGGCGCGCGTCGGCGGCGCGGTCGAGGCACTCCTGCAGCGTTCCTTCGAACGCCGCCGGCGTCGGCGCGCCCGCTGCTGCCGGATCGAGCAGTAGATCCTCCGGCGTGATCTCGCTGCCGCGCGCCAGCACCACCGCCCGCTCGACGGCGTTCTCGAGCTCGCGCACGTTGCCCGGCCAGGCATGGGCGAGCAGGGCGGCGGTGGCCTCGGCGCCGAAGCGCAGCGGCCGTCCCGCTTCGCCGGCAAAGCCCGCCAGGAAACGCTCGGCGAGCGGCAGCACGTCCTCGCGTCGCTCGCGCAGCGGCGCCAGGTGCAGCGGAATCACATTGAGGCGGAAGAAGAGATCCTCGCGGAAACGGCCGGCGGCGACTTCGTCGCGCAGGGTGCGGTTGGTGGCGCAGACGACGCGTGTGTCGACGCGGCGCGGCGCCGCGCCGCCAACGCGCTGCACCTCGCCTTCCTGCAACACGCGCAGCAGCTTGGCCTGAAAGTCTGAGCCGATCTCGCCGATCTCGTCGAGGAACAGCGTGCCGCCGTCGGCGCGCTCGAAGCAGCCGGCGCGCGCCGCCGCGGCGCCGGTGAAGGCTCCCTTCTCGTGGCCGAAGAGTTCGCTCTCGAGGACCCCCTCGGCGAAGGCCTTGCAGTTGACGGCGACGAACGGCTGCCCGACCCGGTCGCTCCAGAAGTGCAGCAGGCGCGCCACCAGCTCCTTGCCCGTGCCGCTCTCGCCCTGCACCAGCACCGTCGCGCGACTGGCGGCGACGCGGCGCACGAGCTCGAGCAGGGCGCGGCTGCTGGCGCTCTCGGCGACCAGGGTGTCCGGCGCGTAGCGGCTGCCGACTTCCTGCCGCAGCCAGTGGTTCTCGCGCTCGAGGCGGGTGCGGTTGATGGCGCGGGCGACCAGGGCGCGCAGTTCATCGTTGTCGAAGGGCTTGGCGATATAGTCGAAGGCTCCGTCGCGCATCGCCGCCACCGCCGAGGGGACGCTGCCGTGCGCCGTCAGCAGGATCACCGGCAGCCGTGGGCGCAGCGCGCGTAGGCGACGCAGCAACTCCAGACCGTCGATCTCGGGCATGCGCAGGTCGCTGACCACGACGTCGGCGCCGCGTGCCTCGATCGCCGTCAGGGCGGCGCCAGCGCTGCCGTAGGTCTCGCAGGCGTGGCCGTCGCGCGCCAGGGCCATGGCGACCACCGCCGCCATGCGCTCCTCGTCGTCGACGATCACAACTCGTGCGCCCATGTCAGGGCTCTAGCAGGCGCCGCCGTGCGCGGGCCAGGGGGACGCGCCCCGAAGCCGTTCAAGTGCTCAATAAATCAGCGCTGCCCACCAAGTGGGCAACCCGACGCGACGATCAGCGGGGGTGATCGGCCGGGGTGTTCCCATGCCGGCCGGACCGCCGATGGCATCGCGGTTGCATTCGTTGCCGTTTGGCGGCGTGGCCGAGGGCGACGTCGGAACACCCACATCAAAACAAGGAGCGGCGATGAAGAAAGTCGAAGCCATCGTAAAACCCTTCAAGCTTGACGAGGTGAAGGAAGCGCTCGGCCGGCAGGGCATCCAGGGGATGACCGTGTCGGAGGTCAAGGGCTTCGGGCGCCAGAAGGGGCACACCGAACTCTACCGCGGCGCTGAGTACGTCGTCGATTTCCTACCGAAGATCAAGATCGAGCTGCTGGTCGACGACAAGGACGTCACCAAGGCGGTGCAGGTGATCGAGGAGACGTGCAAGACCGGCCGCATCGGCGACGGCAAGATTTTCATCATGCACGTCGACGAGGTGGTCCGCATTCGCACCGGCGAACGCGGGTCGGACGCAGTCTGAACGACTGAACGGACGTAACGGAGGACCGATGATAGCGAAGAAGACCGCGGCCCTTGGGGCCGGAACGATGCTGGGCGTGCTCGCCCTCGCCGGCGCGGTGCTGGCGCAGGACGAGGCCCCCGCCATCAGCGTCGAATTGTTCACCACCAACAACCTCTGGATGATGATCGCCACCGGCCTGGTGTTCATCATGCACCTCGGCTTCGCCTGCGTGGAATCGGGGCTGACGCGCGCCAAGAACACGACCAACATCCTGTTCAAAAACACGTTCATTCCGTGCCTCGGCCTGGTGACCTACGCTCTGATCGGTTTCAACCTGATGTACCCGGGCGAGTTCAACGGCTGGCTGGGCTTCGCCGGGTTCGGGCTCTACCCGGGCGAGGCGGCGATGACCTCGGCCTACAACCCGGGCTACACGTACTGGACGGACTTCCTCTTCCAGGCGATGTTCGCCGCCACCTGCGCCACGATCGTCTCGGGCGCCGTAGCCGAGCGCATCAACCTCAAGGCCTTCATGCTCTTCTCGCTCCTGTTCGTCACCTTCACGTATCCGGTCATCGGGTCGTGGAAGTGGGGCAAGGGGTGGCTCGACGCGTACGGCTTCTACGACTTCGCCGGGTCGACCCTGGTGCACTCGGTCGGCGGCTGGGGCGCGCTCGCGGGCGTCCTGCTGCTCGGGCCGCGCATCGGCAAGTACAGCGCCGACGGGCGCGTGCATCCCATGCCGGGCCACAGCATGCCGCTGGCGACCATCGGTGTGTTCCTGCTCTGGCTCGGCTGGTTCGGGTTCAACGGCGGCTCGGTCCTCAGCGCCGATCCGGCTCTCGTGTCGTTGACCCTGGTGACCACCTCGCTGGCGGCGGCTGCCGGTGGCTTGGCGGCGATGTTCACCTCATGGACCACCTCGCGCAAGCCCGACCTGTCCATGGCGCTCAACGGCATCCTCGCTGGCCTGGTCGGCATCACCGCCGGCGCCGACCAGATGGCGATGACGTCGGCGCTGGTCATCGGCCTCATCGCCGGCGTCATGGTCGTCTTCGCGGTCGTCGCCATCGACAAGGCGAAGATCGACGACCCGGTCGGCGCCATCTCGGTGCACCTCGTCTGCGGCATCTGGGGCACCCTGGCCGTCGGCATCTTCGGCGCCAAGGCGGGGCTGGGGCAGCTCGGCATCCAGGCGGTCGGCGTCGTCGCCGCCGGCATCGCCGCGTTCGGCTCCGCGATCGTGTTCTTCCTCATCGCCAAAATGCTGGTGGGGCTGCGCGTCTCGGCCGAGGAGGAGATGGAAGGCCTCGACATGGGCGAACACGGCATGCAGGCCTACCCCGACTTCGGCCCGGCGATGGTCGGCAGCGGCCTCATGACCGGCCCGGCGCATGCCGCCGCCCGCCAGGCCGCCGGCGCGTTCGCTTCCGCGACCGAACTGCGGCCCGGCGAGGTCTGACAGGCGGCCCCCACGTTCGCTGTTCACCGGCCCGGCGCGTCGCAGAGACGCGCCGGGCCGTTCCTTTTTCTGCCCCCGGGCGTGTCCCGCCGCGCGCTCCGTGCCCGTCCGCTGAGCAGCGCCGCGCGCCGCGCCGCGCCGCCGCCGCTGCGCACTGACGGCAGCACGGCTGGCACACCACGTGCACCCTCCACTCGTCGAGGAGGAGGATGGCGATGGCAGAGAGCTACCACGAGCGCCTGACGGCCCTGGACCAGTCGTTTCTCGCCTTCGAGACGCGCAACGCGCCGATGCACGTGGCGATCACCGCCATCTTCGAGCCGGGGGCGCTGACCGGCGCCGACGGCGGCGTCGACATGGAGCGCGTCCGCCAACACATCGCGGCGCGTCTGCGCCTCATCCCGCGCTATCGGCAACGGCTCGTCCATTCCGCGCTGATCGCCGATCCGGTGTGGATCGACGACGCGTCCTTCGACCTCGGCTACCATGTGCGCCACGCCAGCCTGCCGCGCCCGGGCGGCGAGCGGCAGTTGCAGCGGCGCTGCGCCGAGATCCTCGAGCGCGGGCTCGATCGCGCCCGACCGCTGTGGGAGATCTGGATCATCGAGGGCCTCGAGGGCGGTCGCTTCGCGATGGTGGCGAAGGTGCACCATTGCATGGTGGACGGCATCGCCGGCATCGACATCCTCGCCGCCCTGCTCGACACGGCGCCGAGCGAGGACGTCGAGCCGATCGAGCCCTGGGCGGCGCGCCCGGCGCCGCGCCAGCGCGAACTGCTCGCCGGCGACGTGCGCCGCCGCGCCGAGTCGTTGCTGGCGGTCGCGCGCGGCCTCGGCGACTGGCTGCGCGACCCGCGCCAGGCCGGCCGCTCAGTGGGCGAGGGCGCCACGGCGTTGCTGCGCCTGCTCGGCAAGCTCGGCAGCGCGCCGAGCACGCCGTTCAATGAGCCCATCGGTCCGCACCGTCGCATCGACTGGTTCTCGGTCGACCTCGCCGAGGTGAAGGCCATCCGCACCCGCCTCGGCGGCACGATCAACGACGTCGTACTGACGACCGTCGCCGGCGCGGTCGGGCGCTTCCTCGCCAAGCGCCGCGTCTGGCTCGACGGCGAGTTCCGCACCGTCGTGCCGGTCAGCGTACGCACCGTCGATGAACGCGGCAGCACCGGCAATCGCGTCTCGGTGTGGCTCACCACGCTGCCGGTACACGAGCGCGATGCGCGCCAGCGCCTCGCGGCCGTACGCGCCGAGACGGAGGAACTGAAGACCGCGCACGAGGCGATGGGGGCGGAGATGGTCACCCAGGCGGCCGAGTGGACGACCGGCAACGTCGTCAACCTGATCGCCCGCCTGATCAACAGCGCCCGCCGCTTCAATCTGATCGTCACCAACGTGCCGGGCCCGCCGGTGCCGTTCTATCTGCTCGGCGCGCGCATGGAGGCGATCTACCCGCACCTGCCGCTGTTCGAGAACCAGGGGCTCAGCGTGGCGCTGCTGAGCTACGCCGGCACGCTGTCCTGGGGTATCGGCGGCGACTGGAACCAGATGCCGGACCTGGCGGAATTCGTCGCCGCCCTGGCGGAGTCCTTCGCGGAGTTGCGCGCGGCGGCGGCGGAGGAGGCGGGCGAGGCGGCGCGCCCGCACCTCGTCGTCCACCCCGGCCACGGGGCCGCTACCCGGACACCAGCGCCGGGAGCCGCTCCTGACAGGCGCGCACGAAGGCACGCAGGGTCTGCGGCTGGTGATCCTCGGCGCGGAGGCCAAGGCCCCAGGCTCGAAACAGGCCGGTCTTCCCGATAGGCAGCGTCGCCAGGCGGCCGGCGGCCAGGTCGTCCGACACCGCCCAACGCGGTACGATCGCCAGCCCGAGGCCGGCGCGCACCATGCTCGTCACGGCGCCGAGGTGATCGAGTTCCATGGCGATGTGCGGGAAGACGCCGGCCTCGAGCAGGGTGCGCTCGATCAGGCGGTGCGTCGAACTGCGCCGCTCATAGACCAGCAGCGGCTGGCCGGCGAACTCCGCCGCCTCGAGCCGGCGCCGCCCGGCCCAGGCGTGCCCGGGCGGCAGGATCGCCACCAGCTCGTCGCGCCCGAGTTCGAAGATGCGCAGCTTCGGCTCCGCCACCGGCAGGGTGAGCAAGGCGACGTCGAGGTCGTTGGCCAGCAGCGCCGCGATCGACAGCGGCGAGGGGCCGCTGCGCACGCGCAGCTCGAGATGGGGGAACTCGGCGTGGAAGCCCTGCAGGACGACCGGCAACAGGTGCTCGCAGGCGGCGCCGCCGGCGCCGATGCGCAGCACGCCCGAGCCGGTCGACTCGTAGGCGGTCAGCACGCGCTGCGCCTCGTCGACCTTGGCGAGGATCTGGCGGGCGTAGTGCAGCAGGATCTCACCGGCCGGCGTCGGCCGGACGCCGCTGCCGGCGCGCACCAGCAGCTTGACGCCAAGCTGCCGCTCCTGGGCGCCGATCTGCTGGCTGATCGCCGACTGGCTCAGGCCGAGGCGGCGACCGGCGCGGGTGAAGCTGTGCAGGTCGACGATGGTCGCGAAGGTGCGCAGGAGCTTGGCGTCGAGTTCGGATTTGCGCCGGTCCGCGCCGGATCGCGGCGTTGCGTCGGAATCGGAGCCGACGGCCGAGGATCGCGTGGTGGCCTTCATATTCCTCCAGCAGGGCCGGAGCGTACCGGCGCGGAATTAATCGGATCGATGGATCGGTTCATCACCGGTGATGACAGTTGCTGGCGAGTCGTCGATGGCGAAGAGAAGCAGGAGCGATGCCAGCCGCGCGCAGCGACACACGCGGTGGCGTTGCTGCTCATGGCGAGAGCGCATGCCCAGCGGATGGGCAGTGCGCCGCGTACAACCGGCAGCGAGTGTGCAGGTCGCCGTGTCGCGTCGCGCTGGCACACGCCATGCATAGTCAAGACACAGACGCACGATCCTCGCGTCTGGAACGCAACGCGGGGAGTCGTCGCCGCTGCCCACGGTGACGACTCCCCACCCCCCCTTGTTGTCTCGCAGGGTGGCGATGATGCGGGCGCTGATTGTCGACGATGACCCCTCCATTCGTTTCGTGGTGCGCGCGGCGCTGACGGCGCGGCAATGGACGGTGGACGAGATCGACGACGGCTCGGCGGTCGAGGAGCGCCTCGAAGCGACGCGCTACGACCTGTTGGTGCTCGACCTGTACATGCCGGGCATGAACGGCTTCGAAGTCCTGCGCAGCGTCCGCCAGCCACTCGGCAGCGTTCGTCCGCTGTGGCGTACGCCGCCGGCGGTCTACATCGTCGCGCTCTCCGGCCGCGCCGGGATCGACGGCCTGACGTTCGCCGCCAGGCTCGGCGCCGACACGTGCCTCGCCAAGCCGTTCGAGGTCAGCGAGCTGCTCGCCGCCGTGCGCGCCAGCGGCGCCGGCCGCCCGCGCCCGCGCTGACGCCACTCCCGCCCAGGGGTGCGGGAGTGGACGCGGGTCAGCGCAGCGCCTGCAGCGCCGCGCTCAACGCCGCCGGTAGCGCCGCGCCGGTCCAGCGCCAGGCGCTGCGCGCCTGCAGGGCGCGCTGCCCGGCGCGGGTGAGTTGGCATTCGGTGGTGAAGCCGTCGGACGCCAGCGCCGCTACCCAGACCGCGCCGGTCAGTTCGTCGCCGTACTGCGCCGATGCGAAGTACTCGAGATCGTGCGCGACCAGGCGCGGCCGGCCGTCGGCGGCACGCGGGTCGAGCTGCCAGCCGCGTGCCGCCAGGGCGTCCCAGGCCATCTGCTCGACATAGACCGCGTACTGGGCGTTGTTCACATGCGCCAGCGTGTCGAGGTCGGCGAGTTCCACCCGCCGGGTCAGATGGACTGCCGCGGCCGGCGCCGCGCCGGCCAGGCTGGGCACGCGCGGCCGGCTCGCCAGGCCATCCGGCATCAGCGCCTGCTGCAACGCCTGCGGTGGCTGGACGAGGGCACCGCGCGCCAGGTCGACGTACACCCAATCGGTGGCCAGGCGCGCCAGCAGCGCAGCGCCGCTGGTCACCTCGTACTCGCGTTGCGAGCGCACGCGCCGCACGTCCGACACCCAGGTGCGCACCGTCACGAGGTCGCCGTGGTGCGCCGGCGCCAGCCACTCGCCGCGCGTGCGGCGGATGATCCACATCGTGCCCTGCCGGCCGTACCAGGCGAGGTCGTAGCCGACTGCGCCCGACGCCTCCGAGGCCGCCTGCCACAGCCAGCGCAGCAGGACGTTGCTGCGCAGTTCGCCGAAACAGTCGACGTCGAAGATGCGGACGGGGAAGGTGGCGGCGTGCATGGCGATCCGACGCGACCGGTCCCGCCGTCAGCGGAGGATCAGCTCCGGCGCGCGCGCCAGGTCCTTGGTGATGTTCTTTTGGTGCGCTTCCAGCGTCCCGCCGCCGATCTCGAGCAGCTTGGCGTCGCGCCACAGGCGTTCGACGACGTATTCGCCCATGTACCCGTAGCCGCCGAGTACCTGGATGGCGCGGTCGGCGATCTCCTTGGCGACGCGCGACGCGAACAGCTTGGTGCCGTCGGCGTCGATGCGGTTGCCGTGGCGGTCGAGGTCGAGGCGGCGCGCGGTGTCGTACACGTAGCAGCGCGCGGCCTTGTACTCGGCATACGACTCGGCGATGTGGCGCTGAATCTGGCCGTGCTCGAGGATCGGCACGCCGAACGCCTTGCGCTGGCCGGCGTAGCCGACCATCACCTGCAGGCAGCGCTGAGCGATGCCGAGCGACATCGCCGCCAGGGCCAGGCGCTCGAGTTCGAGATTGCGCATCATGTGCTGCATGCTCTCGCCCTCCTGGCCGACGAGCTGGTCGGCGGGGACGCGGCAGTTGTCGAAGACCAGCTCGGCGGTCATCGAGGCGCGCATGCCCAGCTTCTCCTTCCAGCGCTGTCCGAGCGCGAAGCCGGCCGAGTCGCGCTCGACCAGCAGGGTGCTGATGCTGCGTTCGCCGGTGCGGGCGTACACCAGAAACACGTCGCCGAGCGTCGTGTCGTCGACCGCGCCGTTGGTGATGAAGGTCTTGCGGCCGTTGAGCACGTAGGCGTCGCCGTCGCGGCGCGCCGTCGTGCGCATGCCGAGGACATCGGTGCCGGCCTCGGGCTCGGTCATGCACATGCCGCCGATGTGCGCGCCGCGCACCGCTGGCGGTAGGAAGCGGGCGCGCTGCGCCGGCGCCGCGTTGCGGTAGCAGTTGTTCACGAACAGCACGGCGTGGGCCAGGTAGGCGAGGCAGAAGGCGGGGTCGGCGGTGGACAGCGCCTCGTGCACGATCACCGAGGCGGTGGCGTCGAGCCCGGCGCCGCCGACCTCCTCGCCGACGGTCAGGCCGAGCAGCCCGAGGTCGCCGCAGCGGCGAAACAGGGCGAGGTTGAACTTCTCGTCGCGATTGAAGCCGGCCGCCTGCGGTTCGACCTCCGCGGCGACGAACTGCGTCACCGTCTCGGCGAGCAGGCGGTGCTCATCGGTCGGGGCGAAGAGGTCGAGGGCGCGCCATGTCATCGATCCCGCATAGCCCCCGCCCACAGCCCGTGCAACGCGGCTTGTCTGATCCGCACCGTCGTGCTCTGCAGCCCTGCATCCGAGGAGGGCGGCGTGGGCGAGCTGAAGCTGTACATCGACGGCCAGTGGTGCGAGGCGAGCGGTGGGACGTTCGCGGTGATCAATCCGGCCACCGAGGCGGTGGCGGCGCAGGCGCCAAACGGCACCCCCGCTGACCTGCAGCGCGCCATCGCGGCGGCGCGCCGCGCCTTCGACCATGGACCGTGGCGCAAGACGACGGCCGCGGACCGCGCCCGCATCCTCGACCGCCTGGTGGCGGCGCTGGAGAAGCGGCGCGACCGCATGCGCGAGCTGCTCGTCTCCACCGCCGGCGCCGCCTACGTCGAGCACCCGGTCCAACTCGACATGCCGTTCGAGATCCTCGCCAACTTCGCCCGCCTGACACGCGCCTACCACTTCGAGGAGATGCTGCCGGTGCTGGTCAGCCAGACGCCGATGGGGGCGCAGGTCAACAACTCCATGGCCTACCACCAGCCGGTCGGCGTCTGCGGCCTCATCCCGACCTGGAACTTCCCGTTCTTCGTCACCGCCAACAAGATCGGGCCGGCCATCGCCGCCGGGTGCACGATGGTGGTGAAGCCCTCGCCGTACCAGCCGCTGGTCGATCTGCTCATCGCCGAGGCGATCGAGGAGTGCGACCTGCCGCCGGGCGTCTACAACGTGGTCACCGGCGACGATCCCACCCTCGGCGCCGCATTGGTCGCCAGTCCGCAGATCGACAAGATCAGCTTCACCGGCAGCGCCGCCACCGGCAAGCGCATCATGGCCGCGGCGGCGCCGACGCTGAAGCGCGTCCACCTCGAGCTCGGCGGCAAGTCGGTGGCCCTGGTGCTCGACGACATCGACCTCGCGCAGGTGATCCCCTACGCGGCCGCGCCGGCGTTCTTCCACGCCGGTCAGGGCTGCGCCATGTGCACCCGGTTCCTCGTGCCGCGCGCGCGCCACGACGCCGCCGTCGAGGGGTTCGCGGCCTTTCTCAACGGGTTCGTCTCGATCGGCGACCCCGCCGATCCGGCCAATCTCCTCGGCCCGGTCATCCGCGCCGAGCGGCGTGAGAAGATCGAGGAGTACATCGCCGCCGGTCGCGCCGAGGGCGCCGTGGTGGCCTGTGGCGGCGGCCGCCCGGCGCAGCTCGCGCGCGGCTATTTCCTGGAGCCAACGGTGTTCGCCAACGTCCGCAACGACATGCGCATCGCGCGCGAGGAGATCTTCGGTCCGGTGCTGTCCGTGCTTCCCTACGATGACGTGGACGAGGCGATTCGCATCGCCAACGATTCGCCGTACGGGCTCGGCGGCGCCATCTACGCGACCGACGTCGCCCGCGCCCTGGAGGTCGGCAAGCAGATCCGCACCGGCGCCCTCAACATCAACAGCGCCCTCAACCTCGCCAACCTGCCGTTCGGCGGCTTCAAGGAGAGCGGCATCGGCCGCGAGGGCGGGCGCTGGGGCATCGACGAGTACACCGAGATCCAGGCCATCACCTGGAAGTGATGGAGGGCGCCGCGCCGGCGGCGCCGGTTGGATGGAGGGCGCGCGACCCCGTCCACCAGCCGCCGCCGGGGCGGCGCCCTCCACTCAGCGCGGTTCGTAGGTGACCTTGGAGTGCGGCGGCACGGAGTGGACGAGCCACACGTTGCCGCCGACGACCGAGCCCTCGCCGATGACCGTGTCCCCGCCGAGGATGGTCGCGCCCGAGTAGATGGTGACGTTGTCCTCGATCGTCGGGTGACGGCGTGTCGAGCGCAGGGCATCCTCGCCGCTGCGCGGGATGCTGAGGGCGCCGAGGGTGACGCCCTGGTAGATCTTGACGTTGCGGCCGATCACGGCGGTTTCGCCGATGACCACGCCGGTGCCGTGATCGATGAAGAAGCGCTCGCCGATCTGCGCGCCGGGATGGATGTCGATGCCGGTCTTGCCGTGCGCCTGCTCGGAGATGATGCGCGGGATCATCGGCACGGCGGCGCGGTAGAAGAGGTGCGCGACGCGGTAGGCGGTGATCGCCTCGATGGCGGGGTAGCTGAACACCACTTCCTCGACGCTCTTCGCGGCCGGGTCGCCGTCGAAGGCCGCCAGGACGTCGGCGTTGAGCATCCGGCGCAGCGCCGGCAGCGCGCGCAGTACCTCGAGCACGACCTCCTCGCTCCATTCGGGGCCGCGCGCAGCCGGGGCGCGGCCCATCGAGCGTTCGTAGCTGAGGGCGCGGAAGATTTGTTCGACGAGGATCTCGTACGCCGGGTACAGATGCTCGGCGATGGTCTGGCGCAGATTGTCCGGCGCCAGCGAGCGGGTGGCGTAGAAGCCCAGGTAGATGACCGGCTTCAAGTGGTTGAAGGCGTCGATCACCGCCCGCTTGTTGGGCAGCGCCGCGCTCTCGAGGCTGTTGATCTCCTCGCCGCCGCGGTAGCTCTCCAGCACGGTGTCGATCGCCGCCTCGAGATCGCGCAGTCGGGTCAGTGGCCGTGGCATGACGAGAGGAAACCACAACCGGCGGCGGCGCGCCATCGCCGGGCCGCGGCGCGGCTTTCGTCGCCGCACGATCTGCGCTAGGCCAGCGAGGGCGATGGATCCCGCATGTACGCGCTCAATACGTTGGTTGGACCGGAGATCGGTGAGCTGCTCGCGCAGCGCCGCTTCGATCAGTTGCGCGCGGCGCTGCTCGATCTCGAACCGGCCGACGTCGCCGACCTCGTCGAGGGCCTCGCGGTCGACCAGGCGGCGCTGGTGTTTCGCCTGCTGCCGCGTGATCTCGCGACCGAGGTGTTCAGCCACCTCGACTCCGAGCGCCAGCAGAACCTGATCGCGACGCTGGGTACCGAGCGCGTCGCGGCGCTGATCAACGAGCTCGACCCCGACGACCGCACGGCGCTGCTCGAGGAGCTCCCGGCCGAGGTCGCGCAGCGCCTGATCGCCCTGCTGACGCCGTCCGAGCGCAGCGTCACGCAGGCTATTCTCGGCTACCCGGAGGAGAGCGTCGGCCGCCTGATGACGCCCGACTACGTGCGCGTCAAAGCGGAGTGGACCATCGCCCGCGCCCTCGCCCACATCCGCAAGTACGGGCGCGACGCCGAGACGGTCGACGTCATCTACGTCGTCGACGAGCACGGACAGCTGATCGACGATCTGCGAATCCGCCAGTTTCTCCTCGCCGATCCGGAGCAGACGATCGAGTCGCTGATGGATCGCAAGTTCATCGCCCTTGCCGCCACCGACGACCGCGAAGAGGCGGTGCGGCGGCTGCACCACTACGACTGCACGGCGCTGCCGGTGACCGACTCGCGCGGCATGCTGGTCGGCATCGTCACCTTCGACGACGTCGCCGACGTGGCCGAAGAGGAGGCCACCGAGGATATCCAGAAGATGGGCGGCATGGAGGCGCTGGACGCGCCGTACCTCGATTCCGGCATCGGCGAGATGCTGCGCAAGCGCGCCGGCTGGCTGTCGGTCCTGTTCGTCGGCCAGATGCTGACCGCCACCGCCATGGGCTATTTCCAGGGGGAGATCGAACGCGCCCTGGTGCTGGCGCTGTTCCTGCCGCTGATCATCTCGAGCGGCGGCAACGCCGGCTCGCAGGCGACCTCCCTGGTCATTCGCGCCATGGCGGTTGGCGAGGTGTCGCTCAAGGACTGGTGGCGGGTCCTGCGGCGCGAGCTGTTCACCGGCGTCACGCTCGGCCTCTGGCTAGGACTGATCGGCGTCGCCCGCGTCGTCTTCTGGCCCGACCACGCCAACCTGTACGGCGAGCACTATCTGCTCCTCGGCATCGCCGTCGGTGCCAGCACCGTCGGCGTCGTCACCTTCGGCGCCTTCGCCGGCTCGATGCTGCCCTTCGCCCTGCGCGTCTTCGGCCTCGACCCCGCCGCCGCCTCGGCGCCGTTCGTCGCCACCGTCGTCGATGTCACCGGCGTGGTGATCTACTTCACCGTCGCCGCGGTGCTGCTGCGCGGCACCCTGCTGTGAAGGTGAAGAACGTCACACGCAGACACGGAGTCGGATCGAACGCCTGCCGAACTCCGTGTCTCCGTGTGAGATCGACTAGAAGAAAATCCCGTCGCGCTCGCGCAGCCCCTGGTCGAGCATGCGCTGGATGGTGTCGACGACCGTCTGCGCCTTGCGCTCGACCGCGCGGTCCTCGTCGTCGGCATCGCCGTCGAAGTGCATCGGCGACCCGAAGTAGATGCGGTACTTCACCGGCAGCGGCAGCAGCCCGAGCGGCCCGAGCCAGGGCCAGGTGAGGGTGACCGGGAAGGCCGGCATGCCGAGCAGGCGTCCGAGCTGGGTGAAGTTGGCGATCGCCGGCGCCTGCTCCTCCGAGCCGATGACCGCCACCGGCACGATCGGCGTCTTGGTCTCCAGGGCCAGGCGCATGAAGCCGGCGCCGCAGCGCTGTAGCTTGTAGCGCTCGCTGAATAGTTTGTTCATGCCGCGCACGCCCTCGGGAAAGGCGATGACGGCCTCCTCGTTACGCAGCAGTTCGGTGCAGTTGCGCGGTGTGCCCACCACCGAGCCCGTTCGGCTCATGAGCAGGTTCACGAACGGCACGGTGGGCAGCCAGTACTCGCCCATGCCGCGCACGATGCGCGGCGGCTCACGCTCGAGCACCAGCGCGGTGCCGATCATCGCCGCGTCGAGTGCCACCTGGCCGGCGTGATTGGAGATCACCAGCACGCGCCCATCGGGGACGTGCTCGAGCCCGAAGGTCTCGACCCGGAAGTAGTAGCGATACAGCAGTGTGCTGAAGACCAGCGCCTGGCGCGCCGCGTCGATGTTGAATCCCCACGGGTCGTACCCGTAGGCGTTGGTGCGCGTCGGGATGCGCGTCAGCCGCTCGGCCAGTTCGGCGTCGATGTCGCGCAGGAGGTCCGGATTGAGTCGCTCCCACAGCGCCGCAGCGGCCTCCTCGAGCAGGCCGCGCAGCGCCCCGACGGCGCGGCGGCGCGACGGCACGGCGGGGAGCGGGCGCGGCGCGAGGCTCAGCCGCGTCAGGGCGCGCACCGGCGTCGTCACCGGACGGCCCTTGCGCCGCGGCACCAACTGATCGTCGCGACGACTCATGTTTTTCCTGATTCGTCGCGACGACTCATGTTGCCCCCTGATTCGTCGCGACGACTCATGTTTTTCCTGATTCGTCGCGACGACTCATGTTGCCCCCCGATTCGTCGCGACGACTCATGCTCGCACCGCCGCGAAGGTCTCAGCCAGCGAATAGCGGGGTGTGAAGCCGGTGGCCTCGCGAAAGCGCGTTCCAGCGAGGGTGCACTGGTACTTGGCAAAATCGATGGCGCGCGGCGGGAAGGGGTAGAGACCCCAGCGGAAGAGCTGGCCGATGGCCGGGCGGATGGCGAACTCGGGCAACGGCAGGGCGGTGCGGCCGACCTCGCGGATGGCGACGTGCAAGGGCACGGCGTCGGGCCCGACGACGTTGAAGGCGCCGCGCGCGCGCCGTTCGAGCGAGAGGACGATGGCCTCGGCGAGGTCGTCCTCGTGCAGGAACTGCAGCATCGGGTTGAAGCCGAGGACGGTCGGGACGTATTCGCGGTCGAGATAGCGGCCGATGGCGCTGCGCGCGTGGTAGCCGAGCACGTTGGTCGGCCGCAGCACGGTGACGACGATGTCCGGATAGCGCCACAGGTAGGCGGTGGCGAGCATGTCCATCTCCGCCAGGTCGCGCATCTCCGGGTAGGTGCGGCTCGAGTTCAACGGGAACGACTCGTCCATGTAGTAGGGATTCTCGGGCAGCGCGCCGTACACATAGGAACTCGAGGAGACGACCACCTGGCCGACGCCATGCGCGGTGGCGAAGTCGAGCAGGCGGCGGGTGCCGTCGACATTGACCTCGTGGCGCAGCGCCGGATGGACCCGGAAGTGTCGGACCAGACCGAGGTGGACGATAGCGTCGGGCCGCTCGCGCCGGATGACGTCCTCGAACTTACGCTTGCGGACGTCGGCGATGACCATCGTCACCTCCGCGGGGCGTGTCTCCCAGGGCACGATGTCGACGCCCACGACCTGGTAGTCGCGTCCACGGCCGAGCAGGCGCCGCGCCACCAGCTGGCCTTGGCCGCCCGCGACACCGGTGACGAGGATCTTGCGCACGCCGCGACTTCTACTCGATCGCTCGCGGCATGGGAACTGACGCCCGCGGCCGCGTCCTGACGCTGCGGCGGCCGTTTTTTGCCGTTCGCCGTGGCTCCCGGTGGGGCGTCAGCCATCCTGGGGCCGCCTGCGTCATGGCACGTCGGTTGCGTGCGGAGGGCGCATGGCGAGCCGGATGCACAGGGGGGCGGCGGAGCACGATGCACCGCCGGAGGACGATGCCGCACTATTCGCCCAGCTGGTGCACGATCTGCGCAACCCGCTGGGGGTGATCAGCTATTTCGCCGAGGCGCTGCCGGAGGCGGCGGAAGCGGAGCGGCCGGACTTCTGCGAGCGCCTGCAATTGAACGCCCGGCGCGCGTTGCAGGTCGTCGAGGAGTTCGCGCTGCTCGCCGACCTGCGCCATGCGCGGGCGGTGGCGGACGACACCGACTGGGACGGCGCCGCCTTGCTCGCCGAACTGGTGGCCGAGGTCGAGGCCCTCGAGCGACGTCCGGGCTGCGTGCGTTGGGACGCCAGCGACGGCGCCCGGCTGCGCGGTGATCGCGCCCAGCTGGCCTGCGCGCTGCGCGGCGTCCTGCGCGAGACCGTGCGCAGCAGCGGCGGCGCGGTGGTGCAGGCCCGCCTGACCGACGAAGACGCCTGTGCCGTCCTCACCCTGAGCGTACCCCTACGTCTCGACCCGGCCCTCGGGATCGTCGCCCAGCTCGATGAGGCCGCCCTGCCGATCGAACTCGCCCGCGGCGTCGCCGAACTGCACGGCGGGACGCTGTCATTCGAGCAGCGCCCCGGTCGCGCGACCTTGGCGATGGCCCTGCCGCGGTGAGCGTGGCGCCGGCGGCCGGCGTCGACCAGCGCGCCTCGCCTCACTCCAGCAAGTCGTCGAGGTTGGTTTCGCGCTCCGACCACTGGCGGCCGCCGCGGGCCAACGGCGCCGTCGCCACGCCGTCGGGCTGGCCGAAGCCGTAGTGGCGCTGCAGGACGCGGCGGACGCGTGCCAGCAACTCGCCGCGGTCGAACGGTTTGGCGAGGTAGTCGTCGGCGCCGGCGAGGAAACCGCGCGTGCGGTCCGTCGGCTCGTCGAGGGCGGTGAGCATGATCACCGGGATCGCGCGCGTCGCGTCCAGACTGCGCAGCCGCGCGCAGACCTCGAAGCCGTCGACGCCGGGCATCATCAGATCGAGCAGCACCAGATCGGGCGGGGTGGCGAGCGCGCTCTGCACCGCTTCGCCGCCGCTGCCCACCGCCTCGACGTCGATCGGCATGCCGCTGCGCTCCAGGAACATCGTCATCAGGTGGCGGAAGTCGCGCTCGTCATCCACGACCAGGGCGCGATACCGTCGCGGCGTCGGTGCCGGCGGAGCCGGCCGATCTCGGTAATCCCGTTCGCGCATACGGGTTCATTCATACCCAACCGGCGGCGTGTTGAAAGTACATAATCGCGCCCGGTCGCGCCGCACGCGGCGGTTGACAGCACCGCCGCATGCCGTTTGGTTGGCGATATGATCCACGCCGCCACTCTCGCCGGCCTGCGCATCGGCGGCGACGCCCCGGTGCGCCTCATGGCGGTGCTCAACGTCAGTCCGGAGTCGTTCTACCCCGGCTCGGTGCGGGCCGATGCAGCGGCGCTGCGCGACGCGGCGCAGCGCGCCGTCGCGGAGGGCGCTGACCTGCTCGATATCGGTGCGCGCTCGACCGCCCCCTACGGCGAGACGGCCCTGCCGGTTGCCGAAGAAGTGCGGCGCATGCGGTGGGCCCTCGGCGTCGTGGCGCCGGCGGTCTCGGCGCCGCTGTCCGCCGATACGACGCGCGCCGCCGTCGCGGCCGCGGCGCTGGCGAGCGGCGCGCGCCTGATCAATGACGTCAGCGGGCTGCGCGGGGATCCGGCCATGGCCGACATCGCGGCACAGGGGCACGGGGTGGTGCTGACGGCCGCGCCCGACGGCGGGGCCGAGGCGACGCCGCTGGCGCTGGTGCGGCGCGCGCTCGTCGACAGCCTGGCGCGCGCCGCGGCGGCGGGCATCGCGCTGCACGAGATCGTGCTCGACCCGGGCATCGGCTTCTTTGCCACCGCCGGGACGCCGGCGACGGCGTTCAATGTCGCCGTCCTGCGCCAGTTGGACGCGCTCGCCGACCTCGAGCGCCCATTGCTGGTGGGCGTGTCGCGCAAGCGGTTCCTCGGCGCCCTGAGCGGGCGCGACGACCCCGCCGACCGCCTCGCCGGCTCCCTGGCGGCGACGGCGGTGGCGGTCCTGCGCGGCGCGGCGGTCGTTCGCACCCACGACGTCGCGGCGACGCGCGACGCGGTGCGCGTCGCCGCGGCGCTGCGCGCCTGACGGGGACCGGCGCGGATCCCGCCGCGGCAGCGCCTACGCGTCCGGCTCCGCCGCGGCGACGGTGGCGCGCACCAGTGGGTGCGCGCGCAGGGCGAGCGCGTCGAGGATGTCGGCCTCGAGCAGGCCGGCGCGGCGGGCGCTCTTCATGAGCTGCGGCAGGCGGCGGCCGGCGAGCGCCGCGGTCCGTGCCGTCGCGTTGATCGCCTGCTGTTCGCGCAACAGGATCGGGCCGAGGGCGTCGCCGTCGACGCCGGCCTCGCACAGGCGGCGCTGCAGGCGCGCGAGCATGATCGGCCCGGGCTGATCGGTAACGGAGAAGAGAATCTGGCCGAGCCAATGGCGGGCGAAGGCGACGCGCTCCTCGAGCGCATGCGTACGCATCCACTCGGCGACATAGAGGATGCCGAAGCCCATGTGGCGGCTCTCGTCGCGGGTGATCAGCGTCAGGATCTGGCGCAGCAGCGGATGGCGGGCGTGCGCGGTGATGCTGTCGAACAGGTCCATGGCCAGGCTCTCGAGGAAGAACTGCTCGGTGGCAACCAGCTCCAGCGGCGCGTCGGCGGCGAGCAGGCCGTCGAACATCATCTCCGTGCCGAGGTCGATGTCTTCCAATGTCTCGCCCATCTTCTCGGTGAAGCGACGGTAGGCGAGGTGGTGGCGCGCCTCGTCCATCGCCTGCGCGACGGCATGATTGCGGTAGTCCTCCTCGCGCACGCACAGCGCCAACTTGGCGCAGACGTCCTGCGCGACGCTCTCGCCGACCTGCAACACGTTGAGCATGCGCCCCAGGGCGCGGCGCGTGCAGTAGTTCTGGACGGTCTCGGGCAGGGCGCGGAAGGTCGGCGTCGATCCGAAGGCCCCCCAGGCATGCTCGACCAGCGGCTCGTCCGCCGCCACCGACTGCATCCAGTCGACGTCGCGGTCGATATCCCAGCCGGCCGAGTGCGCCTTGGAGAACAGCGCGTTGATGCCCGCGTGGCCGCTGTTGGTGAGGTGCATGAGTTCGCGCGTCCGCATGCGGCCGACCTTACGGCCGCCGCCGGGGCTGGTTCAAGCCGTGGCGGCGCGGGGCGCGGCGCGCTTGAGGCGGGCGCCGCGCGGCTCTAGGGTGCGCGCTATGTCGTGGAGCCTGCTTGCCGCCGCCCTCCTGCTCGCCGCCGCGACCCTGCTCGGCTGGGCCTGGCAGGTGCTCGGCTGGCGGCGCTGGCTCGATCTCGACGACGGCGGGTCGGCGGCGGCGCCGGCGCCGTTGGTCCTCGCCGGTCCCTTCCGCCTGGTGCGCCACCCGCAGTCGCTGGCGCTGCTCTGTGTGCTCGCGGCCGCCGCGCTCACCTGGCGGCGCCCGGCGATGTTGGTTCTGGGGTTGCTCGGCGCCGCGGCGGTGTTGGCGTTGGCGGCGCGTGACGAGGCGCGGCTGGCGGGGCGCTTTGGCGAAGCCTATGCCCGCTACCGGCAGGCGGTGCCGTTTCTGTTGCCGCGGCCGCGCTGACCCGAGCACCGAGGAGACCCCGATGGACCGTCGCCTGGAGACCGCCATTGCCGCCGCGCGCGCCGCCGGCGCGGTGGCGCTGCGCCACTTCCGCACCGACCTGCAGGTCGAGCACAAGGCCGACGCCTCGCCGGTGACCATTGCCGACCGCGAGGCCGAGCAGCACGCCGTGGCGGTGCTCAGGGCCGCCTTCCCCGACTACGGCGTGCTCGGCGAGGAGTTCGGCGAGGATCTCGCCGCCGGCGGCGGCGGCCGGCCGAAGTGGATCATCGACCCCATCGACGGCACCAAGAGCTTCATCCGCGGCATTCCGTTCTTCGCGACGCTGATCGCCCTCGAGGAGGACGGCGCGATCACCACCGGCGCCGTCTACGCCCCCGCGATGGACGACTTGTTGTATGCGCAGAAGGGGCAGGGCGCCTTCGACGCGCATGGTCCGCTGCGCGTCTCGCGCATCGACACGCTGCGCCGCTCGATGCTGGTCTTCGGCGGCGCCGGCCTGCTGCGCAGCGGCGGCTTTTGGCCCGCGTACGAGCGGCTGGTCGACGCCTCGGGCCGGCAGCGCGGCTACGGCGACTTCTTTGGCTATACGTTCATCGCCCGCGGCCAGGCCGAGGCGATGATCGACGTCGACGTCAAACCCTGGGATCTGGCGGCGCTGCAGATCATCATCGAGGAGGCCGGCGGTCGCTTCACCGACTTCCGCGGCCGCCCGACCGCGTACGGCGGCAGTGCCATCGCCTCCAACGGCCTGGTACACGATGCCATCCAGGCGCTCATCGAACCCCCCTTGGACCGCCCCTGACCGTGTGCTTCAATCTCGGTCCATGAGGTTGCCGATGCGACGGATGAGGTGGTTGGTGCTGGTTGGGCTGTTTGCGGCGGTCCCGGCGTCCGCCGAACGTTGGACCGAGGAGGACTTCACCAACAAGGCGAAGCTCACAGAACCGTACGTGCTGATCGCCAGCAGCGACCCGGCGGTGGCCGATACGATGATCGGCAGCATCCGTCAGTACGCGCCGGTACAGGGTGACACCTTTCTCGACCTGGCCCGCTTCTACGGCCTCGGCTACAACGAGCTCGAACAGGCCAATCCCGGCATCGATCCGTGGATTCCGGAAACGAAGACCAAGTCGGTGATCCTGCCGACGGCCTGGATCATCCCTCAGGGGGCGCATCAGGGCGTCGTCGTCAACATCCCGGAAATGCGGCTCTATTACTTCCACCCCAAGCGTGAGGGCGGGCCTCAGCTGGTGACCACCTATCCGGTCGGACTGGGGCGCGACGAGTGGCGCACGCCGAAGGGGCGCTTCAAGATCCAGGGAAAGACGAAGAACCCGACGTGGGTGATTCCCGAGTCGATCCGCAAGGAGCACATCGCCGAGCGTGGCGACCATCGCACGATGATTCCGGGCGGCGCGGCGGACAATCCGCTCGGCAAGTTTCGCTTCGAGTTGACCATGCCCAGCTATCGCATTCACGGCACCGACATCCCGTGGGGCGTCGGCATGCAGGTCTCGCACGGCTGCGTGCGCCTCTACCCGGAGGACATCGAGGCGCTCTTTCCGGTCGTGCCGGTCGGTACGCCGGGCGAGTTCATCTACCAACCGATTAAGGTCGGTGCGCGCGACGGACGCATCTACGTCGAGGCGGCGCCGGACATCTACAAGCTGGTGCCGGACATGCAGGCCGAGGCCGCCCGCCTGATCGGCGAGCTCGGCTGGCAGCAGTACATCGATGCGGAGAAGCTGCGCCGGGCGGTGGACGGGCAGTCCGGCGTTCCCACCGATGTCACCCTCGGCGATCGCCCGATGCGCCCCGCCGGCCAGGCCCCGGCGGCGCCGCGGCGCGAGCTGCTGTAAGCGGCGTCTGCGCCGGCCGACCGTCGCGCAAGTCGGCCGGGATCAGTACACCGCTCCGACGCAGACGCAGGGCGACAGGCCGGCGGGGTCGGTGCGCCTGATAGCGACGCACTGCGCCTCGTTGCGGAACACATCGCCGCGGCGGTTGCTGACCAGGACGTGGCGGCTGGGCGGCGAGGTCTGCGGGCGCGGCGCGGCCAGGTAACCCCAGGCGGTGCAGGAGGGGATGCGGTCGAGTCGTTGGCGCAGCGCCTGGTTCTCCTGCAGCACCGCCAGGTGTTCACCGGCCAATGCCTGGCGCTCGGCCTCGGTGTTGGCCAGGAGGGCGTCGGTCTCGGCCTGCGCCGCGTCGTGCGCGTCGGCGCTGCCGTCCTGGTCCTGGCGCAGCAACGCCAACTCGTTCTGCGTCGCCGCCAGCTCGATGCGCAGCCGATCGCGCTCGACGAGCAGTTCCTCCATTCCCGTCGACGCCGGCGCGGCGCGCGGCGGCGGCGGGGCGGGCGGCGCGTCGGCGTCGCTCAGAGTAGCGCTCGCGGAGGTCCGGCTGGGGCGGCGGACCATGAAGCGGCGATCAGCCCCGATCAGGCCGCCGAAGGCGCTGCGCAGCTCGATGCCGTACTGACCCGGGCGGGGGAAGCGGCTCGGGTCGATCTCGAACGGATTGTCGCGCTCGCCGAGCGCGATGCGCTGGCCGTTGCCGGTCAGCGTCGCCCGCATCGGCCGCGGCCCCTCCCAGCGCACCGTCACCGGACCGCTGACGATGGCCCCATCGGCCGGTTCGAGGATGCGCGGCTGCAGCAGGTGCAGCAGCGAGGAGTGCATCAGCAGGTCGGCGGCGACGACGCTGACCGCGCACACCATGGCGACGCCGATCACCTGCCGTGTGCGCATGGCGGCGAGTCAGTACACCAGCGCCGCGGCGCGCAGGGGGACGCCGTCGCCGACCGCCATCGCCAACGGGAAGGCGACGAACGCGACGTTCGGTTCCTTGACGATGGCGTCGAGGTTGGTGAGTCCTGCGACGATGGGGATGCCGTTCTGGAACAGCGGCAGGTACTCCGCCCACACTTCCTCGGGCGGGAGGCCGCGGTTGAGGCGTGCCTCGACGTCGTCAAAGCGCACGATGGCGGGCAGGTCGGTGGCGAGGGCGCGGATCTTCTTGGCCGCCAGGTACTCCGCCGCCTGCGTCGAGAGGGGCGCGTAGCGCGGCCAGTCGCCGGCGGCGGGCGGCTCATAGCCGACGAAGAGGATGACGATCTCGCCCTCCTCGATCGGCTTGAGCTGCAGGTCGGTGATCTGGATCGGCGTGTGGCGGTTGTGCCAGCGCAGGTCGATCACGCGCGCCGGGCCGTACATGTCGTTCAGATCGACGCGTGCCGGCGGTTCGCCGCCGCGCAGCAGGCGGGCCGGAGCGTCGAGGTGGGCGCCGGTGTGGCTGAGGATCTCGATCGTGCGCATGCCCCAGGCGAAGGCCGGATTCGGCGGCACCAGCGGCGTCGACTTCACCCGACCCTCGGTTCCCAGATAGGCGAGAACGCGCGTGCCGAAGCGTTGGATGTTGATGTCCGGGGTGATGACCGGTGACAGATCGACGATCTCGCGCGGCATCGGCACCGCCGGCGCGCGCTGGCAGGCCGCGACGGCGGCGAAGGCGAGAAGGGGGAGGAGGGGGGCGCGGCGCATGAGAAACCGCTCAACGTGTACCAAACCCCCTGCAGCGAGTCGAAAGCGCGCCATGGCGTCAGTGAAGCACGCCGCTGACGTCAAAATACATCGCTGTTTCTCGCTCGCAGCGGCGGCACTCGAGGTGGGCGACGCGCAGACCCGGTGCGCGGCCGGGCCCCTCGCCGCGCAGCTGGTAGCGGCCGCCGCAGGCGCAGGCCTGTAACCGGATGGCCAGATCGATCTCGCCGAAATCCGCGATGGCGATGGCCTGCCCCGGCCGGCGGCCGGGCTGTTGCCGCTCAGCGCCGCGGCGGCGCAGCAGGCGCAGGCCGACGATGATCGCGGCGGCCAGTGCGATGACCCCGAGCAGGGCTCCCATCGCGGCGATCCTGCGCGCCGCCGCCGCGCGTGGCAAGCCGGGCGCGGCTTGCCACGCGGTGCCGGACGGGCATTGAAGGGGCCGGCGCAGTTCGGTAGGGTCCGCCGCTTCGAGGGAGGACCACCATGCCGAGGGCTTACGCCATCACTGCCGATGCGATCGCGGCGGAACGCAAGCGCGTCAACGATGATTTCGAGCAATTCGACGCCTCGCGCGTCATCGCGCTCGACGAGTTCGTCCTGCCCCCGCTCGGGCCGCGCGACGTCAAAGTGCGCATCCTGGCGGTGTCGATGGAGCACAACATCGACCACGCCGTGTTGGCCGACACGGTCAATATCGCCGCCCTGCGCGGCGGCAAGATTTTTCCCGGCAACAGCGCCCTCGGCGAGGTCACGGCGGTCGGCGATCAGGTGACGCGCTTCAAACACGGCGACATTGTCGTCACCCACTGCAACGGCGAGCCGGACATCTACGGGTTCCCGCTGCGTATCTGGGCCTACGACAAGCCGGAGTCGATTGGCTGGTATGGCGAAGAGGCGATCGTCGGCGACTGGCAGCTCATCCCGGCGCCGCTCGAGTGCGGACTGACCCTGTGGGAGATCGCCGCGCTGCCCTTGCGCGCCCCGACCGCCTACCACCTGTGGCGGCGTGGTCACGACATCTACCGCCTCAAGGTCTCGCGCGAGAAGCTGGCGCGCATGAACGTGCTCGGCTTCGGCGGCGGCGTGTCGGAGCTGTTCCTCATGCAGGCGCAGCACGAAGGGCACCGGGCGTTCTTCTGCTCCGGCAGTCCGGCGCGCCGCGCGCATTTGGAGAAGCTCGGCATCACCGGCATCGACCAGAAGAAGTACAACCGCTTCGCCAGCGGCGACGACGTCAAGGCGTTCATCAAGGAGGTCAAGGGGCTGACCGACGGCGTCGGCATGCACGTCGTCTGCGACATGCTGCGCGGCCCGGTGTTCGCCGCAGGCATCGCGGCGGCGGCGCGGCAGGGCGTCAACGTCAGCGCCGGCTGGCAGCTCGACAAGAAGATCACCTACGACTCGGCCGGCATGTCGGTGAAGCAGCTGACGCTCGATCACACCCACTACGAGACCGTCGACGGCTGCAACGCCTGCACCGAGCTGTACGGCGTCGTCTACAAACCGACCGTTCACGACGAGATCTACAGCTTCGCGGACCTCCCGCGCGCCGCGCGCGAGATGCACCAGAACACGCAGACCGGCATTCCCATCGTGCGCGTCGCGCAGGCCATGCCGGACGCGGTGCGGAAGCTCATCCCGTAGTGCGCGCGGCCTTCGCGCCGGCGGCCGGCCGCCTCGATCTGCGCGATGTCGCCGCCCCGGCACCCGGTCCCGGCGAGGTGCTGGTGCGGGTGCGCGCCTGCGGCATCTGCGGCAGCGACCTGCACTGGTACGCCGGCGCCGGCGCGCCACCGCGCGTCTGCCCCGGCCATGAGATCGCCGGCGCGGTGGCGGCGCTCGGCGCCGGCGTCCGCGGCGTGCGCGTCGACGATGCGGTCGCCGTCGAGCCGGCCGTCGTCTGCGGCGTCTGTGTCGCGTGCCGCGCCGGCCTGCGGCAGCGGTGTCCGCGCCTGCGCATCCTCGGCATGCACCGCCCCGGCGGCCTTGCCGACTTCGTGCTGGCTCCGGCCGACGCGCTCTTCGCGCTGCCCGGCGGCCTCGACTGGGCCCTGGCGGCACTGACCGAGCCGCTCGCCGTCTGCGTACACGCCGTGCGCCGCGCGGCGATCGAGCCGGGCCAGCGGGTGCTGATTCTCGGCGCCGGCGCGATCGGCCTGCTCAGCGTCGCCGCCGCGCGCGCCGCCGGCGCCACGGAGGTGTGGATCACGGCGCGGTATCTGCACCAGGCCGCCCTGGCGCAGCGCCTGGGCGCGACGCGCGTCTTTGCCGCCGACGCCGACGGGGATGCGGAACGCGCCGCCCTGACCGCCGAGCGGCCGATCGATGCCGTCCTGGAAACGGTGGGCGGCGCCGCCGACACCATCGCCGACGGGGTGCGTGCCGTGCGCGCCGGCGGCACGGTGGTGGTGCTGGGCGTTTTCAGCGGTGCGCCGACCCTGCCGGCGACAACGCTGCTGATCAAGGAAGTGCGCCTGGTCGGTTCCATGATGTACGACCGGGCCGGACCGCAGGCCGACTTCGCCGCCGCCATCGAGCTGCTCGCGGCACAGGCCGACGCGCTGTCCCCGCTGGTGACGCACCGCCTCGGGCTCGATGACGTCGCGCAGGCATTCGCCGCCGCGGCGGACAAGGGCGCCGGGGCGGTAAAGGTCAGCGTCCTGCCCTGAGCAGCGCCGTCGGGCCCGGGGCTCAGGCTGCCGACGAGGCGCGCGCCGCGTCAGGGTCGGCGAGCGTCAGGGGCAGGCGGACGCGAAATGTCGACCCGACGCCGAGTCGACTCTCGACCTCGACCGTGCCGCGCAGCAGTTCGGCGTTGCGGCGCACGATGGCGAGCCCGAGACCGACGCCGCCGAAGCTGCGCGTCGGCGAGCCGTCCACCTGGCGGAAGGGCTCGAAGACATGCGTCAGCTCCTCGCTGTCGATGCCGATGCCGGTGTCGCGCACGGCGAACTCGGCCTCGTCGCCGACGCGGCGCAGCGTCAGCTCGACCGCGCCCTCGACGGTGAACTTCATGGCATTCAGCAGCAGGTTGCTGAGGATCGAGTACAGCCGGTCGTAATCGGTGAAGAACGCCAGGTCGGCGTCGGTCTGCACGCGGACCACAGTCGTGGCGCTGCCGCGCAAGTCGGCGCCGAGCTCGCGCAGTTCGTGCAGCAACTGGTTGGCGGGGAAGCGACGCGGGATGATGACGCTGCGGCCGCGGTCGATCCGCGCGTACTCGAGGACGCTCTCGACCATGCGGTGCAGGGCGCGCCCGGCGGAGGAGATGCGTTCGAGGAACAGGTGCGCGTCGCTCTGCCGCGGCAGCGTCGGCTCGTCGGAGAGCAGGTCGGCGTAGCCGATGATGACATTGAGCGGCGTACGCAGCTCGTGCGACATATTGGCAACGAACTCGGCCTGCAGACGGTTGGCCTCCTGCAGGCGGTGCAGCAGGTGGCGCGTCTCGCACTCCTGGCGGCGGCGTTCGGTGACATCGCGCGCGATGCAGTGAAAGACCCGCGGTTGGCCCGGCGGGCTGATCAGCCGCGTGCGTAGTTCCAGCGTCGCCGGCGCCCCGGTCGGCGGACAGGCCTCGATTTCCACCGCCCCCTCGCCGCCCCCCGCGTGGCGGGCCAGCTGCAGGCGCCGCTCGAGCTGGCGGCGCGACGCGTCCGAGACCAACGACGGCCAGCGCAGGGTGCTGAGCCCGGCGGCATCGCCGCCGGCGAAGTCGAGCGCCGCCTGGTTGGCCGAGCGCAGGCCGCCGAACTCGTCGACGACGAAGATGAGATCGGTGGCGCGCTCGAAGAGGTCGCGATAGCGCGCTTCGGAGCTCGAAAGGTTGTCGAACAGGCGCGCATTGTCGATGGCGACGGCGGCCTGCGCGGCGATCGCCTGCAGCAGCGCCAGCTCCCGATCGTCGAACGGGGCGGCGCGGCTGGTGCGCGTCACCGTGAGGATGCCGAGCACGCGGCCCTTGGCGGCGATCGGTGCCAGCGCCAGCGCCCGGATATGGTCGCGCGCCAGTTCGGCCGGGGCGATCCACGATTGGTTGGGCGGGTCGTTGATCACCACCATGCGGCCGGCGTGCAGCTCGCGCGCCAGCGGCAGGTCGAGCGAGGTGCGCAGGGAGAGGATCTGTTGCCGCAACTGCGGCTCGCTAGCGTTGGTGGCGGCGGCAGCGACCTCATGGCGCGCGTCGTCGATCAGGTAGGTGTTCGAGAACTCGCAGCCGATGGCCGCGACCGTGAGATCGTTGATGCGGCCGAGGGCGGTGCGTAGGTCGGTCGGCACGCCGATCTCGCGCGCGATGGCGGCCAGGCTGCGTTCGGTCTCCAGGGCGCCGCGCAGGCGCTGCTCGGAATCCGACAGCGCCGCGGTACGTCGCCACAAGTCGTGGCGGGTGCGGTCGGCGATGGCGGCGCCAACGCAGGACAGAACGGCGGCGATGAACGGGCCCACCAGTTGGTGCGTTTCGTCGATGTACCGCCCGCTGGCGAGCAGGGCGGTGTAGTACGCGAGCAGCGTCAGCGCCGCGGACACGAACTGAATCTGCGGATGCCAGGGCAACAACACGGCCGTCGCCAGCAGTTTGAGCGACAGAAAGAGGGCGGTGCCCGAGAGCGTCGTCGTCGGCAGCAGCAGACGGCTGGCGAGGATGGCGGTGAAGAGCAGGTCGGCGCCGAGGGCGACCGTCTCGGCGTGGCGTTGCAGGCGAGTGCGGGCGAGGATCAGTCCGCAGACCGGCACCGCCAGCGCCAGGGCGTAGGTCAGCGCCTGGGCCCCGGTCGGCCGGCGACTCAGGTCGATGATCGCGTACAGGGCGGTCATCGCCAGCACCACCGCGACGGCGCCGGGGAACCCCGCGGCGACGACGCGCTGCCGGTGTGAGGCATAGGACAGGGCAGGGGCGGTGGCACCCGCCGGCATCGACCCGTTGGGCAGCATGGCGAGCCGCATCGTAGCGCGCAATGCGAGAGGCGGAAACAGAAAAATTGCACGCCGGGGCGTGCCGCCGTTCAGATCCGGAACGGGCGCGCCAGGAGGATCCGACCACCAGGGTCGACGACATAGACCGAGACAGTGTCGAAGGTCGCGTCGCCGGGCGGGTGCGGGATGACGGCGGTGAGGCGCTCCCAGGTGTCGCTCAGGGTGACGGCGAACCCCGCCGCTGGCGTCGCGGCGTGAAAGTGGCCGCTGGCGGTGATCGCCAGGCCGGGCGGTTGCGCCGGCCAGATCGCCCAGCGGTGCGTCGTCGACGCGTCGTTGCGGGCGACGACGAAGACGAAGCAGGGTAGGCTGACCGCGGCGCTGGTGCGCAGCCGCAGCGACAGGCTCAGGCGGTCGCCCTCGTCGCTGCGTTCGCGGCGCGCCGAGAAGCGATCGAAGAGCACGGCGTCGCGTTGCTGGCGGGGGTTGTCGGCGCGCTCCACGCCGGCGTCGAAGGCGGCGCGCCGCACCAGCAGCGCGGCCAGTCCGCCGCCCACCAGGAGCAGCAACAACAGGGCGGCGACGCGGTCGCGGCTGGGGGCGGCGCGAGGGGTCGGCATGGGGCCTCCGACCGTAGCGGCACAGTGGCGGCCGGGCAACGTCGTCGGCCGAATGGCGGCCGGGATTCCCTCGGACGCCGCATTCCGCCGCCGCCGCGCCTGTGCTAAGACAGGCACATGTTTGGACTTGGTTTGGCCGGCACCGTAATCGTCGTCGGCGCGCTGCTCGCCATCGGCGGCGTCAAGATCGTGCGCGAGTACGAGCGCGCGGTCATCTTGCGGCTCGGGCGCCTGGTGGGCAGCCGCGGGCCGGGGGTGATCTATGTCGTGCCGTTCATCGAGCAGATGTACAAGCTCGATCTGCGCACGGTCACCCTCGACGTGCCGTCGCAGGACGTGATCACGCGCGACAACGTCTCGGTGAAGGTCAGCGCGGTGCTGTACTTCCGCGTCATCGACCCGGCGCGCGCCGTCGTCGAGGTGCAGAACTACCTCTACGCCGCCTCGCAGCTGGCGCAGACGACGCTGCGCAGCGTCTGCGGCCAGGCGCAGCTCGATGAGCTGTTGGCCGAGCGCGACCGCCTGAACGAGAACCTGCAGGAGATCATCGACACCAGCACCGAACCCTGGGGTATCAAGGTGATGATGGTCGAGATCAAGCACATCGACCTGCCGGCGGACATGCAACGCGCCATGGCCCGCCAGGCCGAGGCGGAGCGCCTGCGCCGCGCCAAGGTCATCAACGCGGAGGGCGAGTACCAGGCGGCGACGCGGCTCGGCGAAGCGGCGGCGCTGATGGAGTGTCAGCCGGTGGCGATGACCCTGCGCATGCTGCAGACGCTGAAGCAGATCGGCAGCGAGAACAATCACACCATCGTTGTGCCCCTGCCGCTCGAAGTCCTGCGCAGCCTCGCCGGCGCCGCCGCGCCGTCGCGCGGCTGATGCCCGGCGTGGACGCCGCCGTCCTCGCCGAGCGCCGCCGTCGGTTGTCGGCGGCGCTCGGTCCGGACGCCATCGCCGTCTTCCCGGCGGCGCCGGAGCGCACGCGCTCCAACGACGTCGAGTACCGCTACCGGCCGCAGAGCGACTTCTACTATCTGACCGGCTTCGCCGAGCCGGGCGCGGTCTGCGTCCTGCAGCCCGGCCATCCGCAGTACGAGTACGCGCTCTTCGTCCGCCCCCGCGATCGCGAGCGCGAGACCTGGACCGGACGGCGCGCCGGCATCGAGGGGGCGCTGACCGAGTTCGGCGCGAACGCCGCGTTCCCGATCGAGGACCTCGAGAAGCACCTCCCGGGGTGGATCGCGGCGCGCCAGAATTTCTCGTGCGCCCTGGCGGTCGATGACGATTTCGCGCGCCGCGCCCTCGGCTGGGTGCAGCACCACCGCGCCGCCCGCCAGCGGAGCGGCAGCGGGCCGACCGGCCTGCTCGATGCCGGCCCGCTGGTGCACGAACTGCGGCTGTTCAAGCAGCCCGAAGAGTTGGCGGCGATGCGCCGCGCCGTCGCCATATCCGCCGAGGCGCACCTCGCCGCCATGCGCGCGGCGCGTCCGGGCGGCTGGGAGTACGAGATCGAGGCGCTGATCGAATACACCTTCCGCCGCCACGGCGCCTCCGGGCCGGCGTATCCGTCGATCGTCGCGGCCGGCGCCAACGCCACCATCCTGCACTACACCAGCAATGATCGGCAGCTCGGCGGCGAGGATCTCCTGCTCATTGACGCCGGCGCCGAGTACGATTGCTACTGCGCCGACATCACGCGCACCTTCCCGGCCAGCCGCCGCTTCGCCGGTCGCCAGCGCGACATCTACACGCTGGTGCTCGAGGCACAGCGCGCCGCCATCGCGGTGGTGCGTCCCGGCGCGCGCTTCGACGCCCCGCATCACGCCGCGGTGCGCGTGCTGGTCGACGGACTGGTCGCCCTCCGCATCCTCGCCGATCCGCCCGAGGAGATCATCGCCAAGGAGCTGTACAAGTCGGTGTACATGCACCGCACCAGCCACTGGCTGGGCATGGACGTGCACGACGTCGGGCTCTATACCCAGGCCGACGGCGCCCGCGTCCTGGAGGCGGGCATGGTCCTGACCATCGAGCCCGGCCTCTATATTGCCGATTTCCTCGACGATATCGCTCCCGAATGGCACGGCATCGGCGTCCGTATCGAGGACGACGTACTGGTCACCGCCGACGGCCACGAGGTGCTGACGGCGGCGGTGCCGACGAGCATCGACGCGATCGAGGCGATCCGCGCCGAGAGTGCCTGAGAAAGAAACGTCAAGACGGAGACACGGAGGAACGGAGTTCGGACGAGAAGTGAGGCCCAAGGCCCTTCTCTGTGAGACTCCGTTCCTCCGTGTCTCCGTGGTGAGATCTTCGTCCTGTCTAGGGTTCGAAGACGTTGGTCTGCGTCGTCGGGTCGTGGCGCACCTGACCGGCGACGCCGATGAACTCGCGCTGCTCCATGGCCGCCAGCGTCTGCGCCTCGCGGACGTTGGCCCAGCAGCGGCGTCCATCGGCGAGGCGGCCAACGACGATGCCCAACGCGGGCGCGCCGTCGCGGTCGTGCACCACCGTGTAGGTCTCGACGCTCGCGCTGCCGCTCGCCTCGACGGCCAGCTGCGGATGCGGCTCGGCGTCGATCGCTGTCTGATCGAGGCTCGGGTCGGCCCGCTCGAACGGATGCGTGGGCGGGGCGCTCTGGTAGACGCCGACGGCGTGCTTGGTCAGATACCACCCGACGCCGGTGACCAGGCCGCGGCTCCCAGGGCGAGCCCGCAGGTGTTCGACCATCTGCGCGATCGAGTGCGTGACGTAGTTGTTGCCCGGGCCGCCGTGGTAAGGCAGGCCGCCGGTGACGGTCAGCGGCCGTGCGTCGTCGAGCGCGAGCCCCAGCATGTCGGCGCTGATCTGCACCGCGCTGGGGAAGCAGCTGTAAATGTCGAAGGCGTCGATCTGCGCCAGGTCGAGCCGCGCCTGGGCGAGGGCGCTGGCGCCGGCACGACTGAGGGCCGGCGAGCTCCAGAAGTTCGCTCGGTCGCTGATGAACCAGTGGTCGGTGGCGTCGCCGCAGCCGACGAGGTGCACCAGCTTCTCCGGTGCCACGCCGAGCTGCAGCGCCGTGTCGCGGTCGGCCATGAGCAGCGCCGCGGATTGGTCGACGGCGATGATCGCGTTCATGAACTTGGGATAGGGCCAGGCGATGAGGCGGTTGGTCTCGCTGACCGTGCTGATGTCCGCCGCCGACTTGCCGTCGCGGAACCAGGCGTTGGGGTTGTCCTTCGCCACCGCCGCGAAGCGCGCGCACAGGGCGCCGAGGTGGGCGCGATGGCGCTCGAGGGTCCAGCCGCGGTGTGCCCGCAACGCATTCTCGAATAGCGGGTAAATCGAGGTCGGCATCTGCGCCTGGTGCTGTTGCTCGACCGCGTTGTTGCCCCAGCGCATGTCGCCGACCGTCTCCGGCGTGCCCGCCTCGGCCCACTGCAGCTTGACGCCGGTCTTGCGGGCGAGCTGCAGGCCGCCGACCGCTTCGGCGCCGACGATCAGGGCCAGGCGTACCTCGCCGCGGGCGATGCGCGCCGCCGTCTCGTTGACGCGCCACTGCGGTGAATTGCCGCCGATCGCCGTGTAGACGCGCCGCGCCGGCTGCATGCCCAGTCGCGCCGCGAGCATGCCCGCCGGATCCGCGTAGGCACGCGAGATGATGTTGACGACCGTCAGCTCGTCGACCTCAGCCAGGCGGGCGCCGATGCCGGCGTCCGCGGCGGCGCGGCGCGCCGCCGCGACCATGAGATCGAGCGGTTCCCGCACCGCCGCGGGCGCGGTGGCGCGGTTGGTGAGCTGCCCGACTCCGAAGACGACCGGCTGGCGCATGACCATCGAGTAGGAAAAACACAGTCCGCGGCCGGAAAGAACCGGCCCCGCCGAGCGGCCTCAGCCGATCGCGCCCGCTTCCTTGTAGCGCGCGATCTCCTCCCAGCTCAGTCCGAGCTCGAGCAGGACCTCCTCGGTGTGCTGGCCGAGTTCCGGCGCGCGGTGCACCGAGGGTGGCGTCTCGTCGAACTGCAGCGGGTTCGCAACCAGCGGGAACATCGAGCCATCGGCGTGTTCGACCGGCAGCAGATAGCCGTTCGCCACCGCCTGGGGGTCGGCGGGCAGTTCGGCGGCCGTCTGCATCGGCGCCCAGACGCCCTCGGCCTCGGCCAGCGCCAGGCGCCATGCGTCGAGCGTGCGCGACGCGAAGATGTCGTCCAGCGCGCGCACGCACTCGGTCCGGTTCATGAAGCGCGCCATGCCGTCTTTATAGCGCTCATCGGTGATGAGCTCGGGGTGACCGATGCGGCGGCAGAGATCCGGCCAGAAGCGGTCGGGCTGCAACATGTTGAGGAACAGCCAGCGGCCGTCCTTGGTGCGGTAGCTGTTGACGATCGGGTTCGGCGCGTCGGCGCGGGTGAACTGCGGGATGCCGGTGCTGTGCAGCGCGCTGGCGATGATGTCCGGCGCCATGACCCACATCGCGGTGCCGAGCAGTGACAGGTCGACCACCGAGCCCTGGCCGGTCCGTTCGCGCTTGAAGAGGGCAGCGGCGATGCCGCCGGCCAGCGCCAGACCTCCCGTGGAGTCGCCGAAGGCGGCGCGCTGCATGACGACCGTCTCGGCTTCGCTCGGCGTCAGGGCGTTGCAAATGCCGCCGCGGCACCAGAATGAGGCGGCGTCGTAGCCGCCCTTCTCGGCGTCCGGACCGCGTGCCCCCTGACCGTGCCCGCGCGCATAGATTATGCGCGGATTGACGCGGCGGATGTCGTCCACGTCGATCTTCAGCTTGCGCCGCGCCGCCGGCAGGAAGCTGGTCAGGAAGACGTCGGCGCCCTCGACCAGGCGGTGCAGCAGGGCCAGCCCGTCGGGCTTTGCCAGGTCGATGCCGAGCCCGCGCTTGCCCCGGTTCGGTTGCTCGACCATGAAATTGACCTTGCCGGCGCCCGGCATCAGCCCGGAGCTGACCAGGCCGCGCAGCGGGTCGCCGCCCACCGGATGCTCGATCTTGAGGACCTCGGCTCCCCAGTCGCTCAGCACGCCGCCAGCGGCGGGAACGAACCACCACTGCGCCACTTCAACGACGCGCACCCCCGCCAACACCTTTTCCATGCGCAACCCCCCTCCGAGATGGGCTCGGAGGTAGCACGGCCCGCGCGCTCATCGCCACCTCCGCCTGGCCGCTCGGGCACGGGTGTCGAGAGAAATCAATTGTGGACTCGAACGGTCCATGATAAGAGAATGACTGTTCAAACACGGAGGCAATCGAGGAAGACTTATGAGCCGAGGATCTGCAAGTAGCGCTGGCGGGCGCGGCGTGCCGCATATGTGGTCCGGGGTTTCCGATGACGCATTGGTCCCGGACGCGGCATTGCCGTCGCAGTTCGCTGACATCTGGTATCGCAGCCGGGCGATCTCTCCGGAGCGCGCCCTGGCCCTGGCGGTGTTGTCCGAGGCGGTGTTCGACATGCACAAGTACCGATTCGCGCCGCGCCGGCGCGGGCAGCGCCTCTACTGGCAGGCCCACGATTGGGTGGCGTCGGAGGATCGCGAGTGGCCGTTTACGTTCGTGAACCTCTGCGAGGCGCTCGACCTGACGCCTGAGTCGGTGCGCGAGCAGTTGCTCAGTGGCCGGCTGCCGGAGGAGTTCCGCCCCGCCGAGGCGGCCTGAGAGGCGGAGGGCGCGGCTTGGCTGCGCCCTCCCCATTCCTGCTGCCGGTGTGGTAGGGGGAGGAGTGGGTATCCCCCTGCTGCTTGCCGCGCTGCTGCTGCCCCTTCCAGCCACGGCGCAGCCGCTCTGTCCGTCCAGTCGGGCGCCGGCGCCGGGAGCGCTGATCGACGCCGGCCTGCTGCAGGAGCGCGGCGACGCCTACCTTGGCTTCGCCACCGCGACGCTGCACGCGGGCTCACCGGTGAACGTCATCGCCCATCTCGAGCGGCGCCGCCGCGATGCCGGCTTCGCGGTCGACGTCCCCAGGGTCACTCCGGCCGCCCTGGCCAGCGTGTTCGCCAAGATCGACACGATGGAGGACCCCAGCGACTTCGACATGATGTACCTGCTCTGGCTGTGGCTCGGCGCGCGCCGGGACCTGCCTGCCGACACGGCAGCCGCCATCGAGCAGCGTCTGCTGGCGTTCAAATACTGGTACACCGACCCGACGCCGACCGGGATCATCGACGACAAGTGGTACTGGTCGGAGAACCACCGCATCATTTTCCACATGCTCGAGTACCTCGCGGGGCAGGAGTTTCCCGACCGCGTGTTTTCCATCAGCGGCCTCACTGGCGCCGCCCACCGCGCCCGCGCCCGAGAGCGCATTCTCGCCTGGATCGAGGAGCGGGCGCGCTTTGGGTTCTTCGAGTGGCACTCGAACGTGTACTACTTGAAGGACATCAATCCGCTGCTGCTGCTCGCCGAGTACGCGGCGGACGAGGAAATCGCCTGCCGCGCGGCGATGGTCGTGGATGCGCTGCTGCTCGATATCGCCCTGCACCTGCAGCAGGGCGTCTTCGGCGCCCCGCGCGGGCGTTCGTACATGAAGGACAAATGGAGCGGTCTCGCCGAGGATACCTTCGGCCTGCAGAAGCTGCTCTTCGACGACACCGCCTTCGACTATGCGTCGAGCAGCGACGCCGGCGTGCTCGGCTTCGTCACGGCGCGGCGCTATCGGCCGCCCGAGGTGCTGCGCCGTATTGCCCGCAGCGAGCGGGTCGGCGTCGACCGCCAGCGCATGGGCGTGCGCATGGATCTCTTCGCGCCGCTCGATGCGCCGACCCGCCCACCAGCGGGTTTCTCGTACAGTGATCCAGAGGACCTCGCCTTTTGGTGGTCGATGGGCGCCATCACCGCCTGGCCGGTGCTGCCCCTCACCCTGCAGACCATCGAGCGGTACGATTTGTGGGACACGGAGCTGTTCCAGGACTTCGCCCCGCTGCGCCCGTTCGCTGCGGACGTGGGGCAGGCGACGCAACTGGCGCACGGGCTGGCCCGCGCCATCGCCTTCGGCCTCACTGCCGAAGTGAACACCTATACCTGGCGCTCGCCGGAGGTGAGCCTGGCAACGGCGCAGGACTACCGCGCCGGCGACTATGGGGCGCAGTATCACGCCTGGCAGGCGACGCTGGACGCCGAGGCGCTGGTGTTCACCACCCTGCCGACGGATCCGGTCACACGCTCGCCGCTGTTGCAGTGGCCGGACGGCGACGGCTACTGGAGCGGGACGATCATGCCGCGGTCGGCACAGCACCAGCGGGTCGGCATGCACGTCTACGCGCCGCAGTACGTCTCCTCGACGACGCCGCCATTCGACGCCTTCGCCTACCAGCCCTACACGCACGCCTTCCTGCCGCAAGAGCGCTTCGACGAGGTACGGCGGCGCGGCAACTGGACGATCACGCGCAAGGGGCAAGGCTATCTGGCACTGTGGTCGTGGCGCCTGCCCGACTGGCAGCCGTACAGCGCCGAGACCCTCGCGGCGCGCGGCTTCACCGAGTCCTTCGATCTCGTCGCCCCTGGCGGCACCGACAACGTCTGGATCGTCGAGGTGGCGCGCGCCGCGGAATGGCCGTCGTTCGACGCCTTCGCCGCCGCCGTCGAGGCGGCAGCGGTGGCGGCGACGCCGCTCGGCACCGGCGCCGGCGGCGTCTCGCGCGGCTTCGACGTGCGCTACGACTCACCGTCGGCCGGGCTGCTCACCTTCGGCACCAGTGCGCCGCTCACCGTCGACGGCCGCGTGCAGCGGATCAGCGACTACCCGCGCATGCAGAATGCGTGGGTCTATGCCCGCCATGGCTCGCGAGCCCTGCAGGCGCGCGAAGGCGGCTACGCGATGCGCCTACACTTTCCGCGCGGTATGCGTCTCCTATCGGCGCCTGCCAGTCCGTGACCGTCGGGCTTCGCCAGCGCTCATCACGTCGGACGCGCGACGGCGCGACCGTCGTCAGATATTGAGCGGCCGACCGGCGACGGCCAGGGCCGCTTCCTTCAGCGCTTCGGCGAGGGTGGGATGGGCGTGGCAGGTGCGGGCGATGTCCTCGGCGCTGGCCGAGAACTCCATGGCCAGGCCGGCCTCGGCGATGACATCCGAGGCGTGCGGGCCGAGGACGTGGACGCCGAGGACGCGATCGGTGACGGCGTCGGCGATCACCTTCACGGCCCCCTCGGTCTCGCCCATGCAGCGGGCGCGACCATTGGCCACGAACGGGAAGGAGCCGATCTTCACCGCCATGCCGCGGCGCGCCGCCTCCTCCTCGCTGACGCCGACACTGGCCAGCTCGGGCGCGGTGTACACCACGTTCGGCACCGCGTCGTAGTTGACATGCCCCGGGAGGCCGGCCATGCGCTCGACGGCGGCGACTCCCTCCTCTTCGGCCTTGTGGGCCAGCATCGGGCCGGGGATGACGTCGCCGACGGCGTAGACGCCGGGCACGCAGGTCGCGTAGTGCGCGTCGACGGGAATGCGGCCGCGCTCGTCGACGGCGATGCCGATCTCCGCCAGGCCGAGCCCATCGGTGAACGGCCGCCGCCCAACCGCGACCAACAGCACGTCGCACTGCTCCTCGACGGCGCCGTCCGGGGCCGTCAGCCGCACGCTGACGCCGTCGGCGGCGACCGTTGCCTGCTCGAGCGTCGTGCGCAGGCGGAAGCGCAACCCCTGTTTCTCCAGCGCCCTCTGCAACAGCCCGGCCATCTTCAGGTCCATGCCCGGCACCAGTCGGTCGAGTAGTTCAACCACCACCACCTCGGCACCGAGGCGCGACCACACCGAACCGAGCTCGAGACCGATGGCGCCGCCGCCGATGACCAACATGCGCTTCGGAACCGCCGCCAGCGCCAGCGCTTCGGTCGACGACAGGATGCGCTGCCCGTCGAAGGGCGCCGCCGCGAGCCGTACCGGCGCGCTGCCGGTCGCGATGAGGATGCGCGCGGCCCGTAGGTCGCGCGGCGCGGCTCCCGTCACCTCGACGTGATCGGCGGCGACGATGCGGGCGGTGCCCGTCACCGCGGTCACCGCGTGTTTCTTGAACAGTCCGGCGACACCCTTGGTCAGCGCCTTGACCACCGTCTGCTTGCGCGTCTGCATACGCGCCAGATCGAGCCCGAGCGCGCCGATCTGGATGCCGTGCGCCGCCAGATCGTGCGTCGCCTGATGGTAGCGCTCGCTCGAATCGAGCAGCGCCTTGCTGGGGATGCAGCCGATGTTGAGGCACGTGCCGCCGAGCGTCGCGTCCTTCTCCACGCACGCCACGCGCATGCCCAGCTGCGCCGCCCGGATGGCCGCAATGTAGCCGCCCGGCCCCGAGCCGATCACCACCAGGTCGTATGCGTCGTCAGCCATTCGGTGATCCTTGAAGAACGGCTCACACGGCGGATCGGAGCAACGGAGAGGTGCCGCTGGCAGGGGCCCTCCGCTTCTCGGTTGCGCCGGGTGAGACTGAGGTCGCTATACCCCGAGCAGCAGGCGGCTCGGATCCTCGAGGCGCTCCTTGACCTGGACCAGAAACCCGACCGCCTCAGCGCCGTCGATGAGGCGGTGGTCGTAGGAGAGCGCCAGGTACATCATCGGGCGGATGACGATCTGGTCGTCGACCACCACCGCGCGCTTCTCGATCTTGTGCATGCCGAGGATGGCGCTCTGCGGCGGATTGAGGATCGGGGTCGACAGCAGCGACCCGTAGACGCCGCCGTTGGAGATGGTGAAGGTGCCGCCGGCGAGGTCGTCGATGGCCAGCTTGTTGTCGCGCGCCAGCCCGGCGAGGCGGCCGACCTCGCGTTCGAGCGCCGGGAAGTCGAGTCGATCGGCACCGCGCACCACCGGTACCACCAGGCCGCGCTCGGTTCCGACGGCGACGCCGAGGTGGACGCGGCGGTGGTAGACCACGTCCGTGCCGTCGATCTGCGCGTTCACCAGCGGCCGGTCCTGCAGCGCCGCGATGCAGGCGCGGCCGAAGAAAGACATGAAGCCGAGCGACACCCCATGTGTTTCCGCGAAGCGCGTTTTGTAGCGAGCGCGCAGGTCGAGCACGGCGCTCATGTCGACCTCATTGAAGGTCGTCAGAATGGCCGCCGTCGCCTGCGCCTGGCGCAGCCGCTCGGCGATGCGCTGGCGCAGCCGCGTCATCGGCACGCGCTCGACCTCGTCGCTGGCGGCACTCGCGGCAGCCGGCGGAGGGTAGGGCGTCGGCGGCCGTGGCGGCGCGGCGCTTGCCGGCGGCGGCGGCGCCGCCGGTGCGGTCATCGCGGCTGGCGTCGGGCCACCGAGATGGGCGAGCACGTCGCCCTTCGTCAGGCGGCCGCTTTTGCCGCTGGCGGCGATGCCGCTCGGGTCGAGGGCGTGCTCCTCCACCAGGCGCCGCACCGCCGGCGACAGCGGCGCGGCGGCGCCGCCAGCCGGCGCCGCCGCAGGCACCGCGGCGGCGGCCGGGCTCGGCGCCGCCGGAGATGGTGCCGCGGCGGCGGGCCGGGCGGCGCCGTTCGGGTCGATGCGGGCGACGATCTCGCCGACGCGCACCGTCTGCCCTTCCTTCGCCAGCACCGCCACGATGCCGGCGGAGGGGGCGGGAATCTCGACGCTGGCCTTGTCCGTCTCGAGCTCGAACAGCGCCTCGTCGGCGGCCACGGCATCGCCGTCGCGCTTGATCCAGCGCACGATGACGCCCTCGGACACCGACTCGCCGAGGGCGGGGATCAGGACGTCAACCGCCATGGCTCTTCTTCAGCGCCCGGTCGACGATCTCGGCCTGTTCGGTCTGATGGAGCTTGTAGGAGCCGATCGCCGGGCTGGCTGCCTCGTCACGGCCCAGGTAGCGCAGCGGGCGCTCGCCGATGATCGGCACGAGCCGCTGATGCATGAAGCTCCAGGCGCCCATGTTCCACGGCTCTTCCTGCACCCAGGCGACCTCGCCGGCGTTGGCGAACGGAGCCAGCGCGGCGCGGATGTCCTCCGCCGGGAAGGGGTAGAGTTGTTCGATACGGACGATCGCCACGTCGCGGATCTCGCGCTGCTCCCGCGCCACCGCGAGGTCGTAGTACACCTTGCCGCTGCACAGCAGCACGCGACGCACCGCCGACGGGTCGGCGCCGAGCGTGTCGGGCAGGACCGGCTGGAAGGCGCCGGCGGCGAAGTCGTCGAGCGCCGATACGGCGAGCTTGTGGCGCAGCAGGCTCTTCGGGCTCATCAGCACCAGTGGCTTGCGGAACGGCCGCAACATCTGGCGGCGCAGCGCATGGAAGTACTGGGCCGGCGTGGTCAGGTTGCAGACCTGCCAGTTGTCGTCGGCGCACAGCTGCAGGTAGCGCTCGGGGCGGGCGCTCGAATGTTCCGGGCCCTGGCCCTCGTAGCCGTGCGGCAGCAGCAGCACCAGGCCGCTCATACGCTGCCATTTCGATTCGGCCGAGCAGATGAATTGGTCGATGATCACCTGCGCGCCATTGGCGAAATCACCGAACTGCGCCTCCCAGAGCACCAGGTTGCGCGGGTCGGCGGCGCTGAAGCCGTACTCGAAGCCGAGCACGGCGGCCTCCGACAGCATGGTGTCGATGACGTGGAACCAGCCCTGCTCGGGCGCCAGGTGCTGCAGCGGTACATGGCGAGCCGCGGTGGTGCGGTCGGTGAGCACGGCGTGGCGATGGCTGAAGGTGCCGCGGCCGCTGTCCTGGCCGGCGAGGCGCACGTTGACGCCTTCGCGCAGCAGCGAGCCGAAGGCGAGCATCTCCGCCGTCGCCCAATCGAGGTCGCGCCCCGCCAGCACCGCGGCGGCGCGCTGGTCGAGAAGTTTGTGCTGGCGCGGATGGGCGTCGAAGCCCTCGGGCACGCGGCGGGCGGCATCGGCGATCTCGATCAGACGCGGGCGGGACACCGCCGTCCGCGCGCTCCAGTCGCCGCCCGCCCAGCTGAAGCCCTTCCACAGGCCGCCGAGCGCGAAGATCTGCTGGCGCGGCATGAAGTCGCGCGCGTAATTGAGGGCGTCGTCGAGCAGGTCGCGCAGTTCGTCGCGCTTGCGCTGCGCCTCGGCCTCGCTGAACACGCCGCGGTCGACCAGGCGCCGTGCATAAAGATCGCGCGGCGTCGGCAGCGTGGCGATGGTCTTGTACATGGTCGGCTGAGTGAACGTCGGGTCGTCGGTCTCGTTGTGGCCGTGCCGGCGGTAGCAGACGATGTTGATGATCACGTCGACGTGGAAGGCGTGGCGGAACTGCGCCGCCAGGCGCGCCGCCTGCACCGCCGCCTCGGGATCGTTGCCGTTGACGTGGAAGACGGGCGCCTGGATCACCTTGGCGACGTCGCTGGCGAAGCGCGTGAAGCGGTAGTCCTCGGGCCGCGCGGTGAAGCCGACCTGGTTGTCGACAATGACGTGGATCGTGCCGCCGGTCTGGTAGGCCGTCAGTTCCGAGAGCGACAGGGTCTCGATCACCAGGCCCTGGCCGCTGAAGGCGGCGTCGCCGTGAATGAGCAACGGCATGACGGTCGCGCCGGCGGCGTCGCGGCGCGCCACCTGCTTGGCGCGCACGATGCCCTCGGCGACGGGATTCACCGCCTCGAGGTGGCTCGGGTTGGCGAGCAGCGACACATGCACCTTGCGGCCGCCGCGCGTCACGTGGTCGCGCGCGTACCCGAGGTGGTACTTCACGTCGCCATCGCCCTGCACGACCGTCGGCAGGAACGAGCCCTCGAACTCGGCGAGGATCATTTCGTACGGTTTGCCGAGGGTGTTGGCGAGGACGTTGAGGCGGCCGCGATGCGGCATCCCCATCACCACTTCCTCAACGCCCGCCGCGCCCGACTCTTCGATGAGCACGTCGAGCACCGGAATCAGCACCTCGGCGCCCTCGAGGGAGAAGCGCTTCTGTCCGACGTACTTGGTGTGCAGGAACTCCTCGAAACCGGTGGCGGCGACGAGCTTGGCGTAGATGTGCTGGCGGTCGACGGCGCTCAAGCTCGGCTCGTTGAGCGTCGGCTCCATGCGCTCCTTGAGCCAATCGCGCTGCGCCTTGTCGGAGATGTACATGAACTCGACCGCGATGGTGCGGCAGTACGTCGCGCGCAGCAGCGCCACGAGTTCGCGCAGCGTCGCCTGCGGTTGGCGGCGAAAGGTGGGGCACTGCAGGGTGCGGTCGAGGTCGGCCTCGCTGAAGTCGAACTCCAGCAGTGGGTGGGCGGTGAGGTTGCCGCCGAGCGGATTGAGGTCGGCGACGAGGTGACCGAGCTCGCGATAGGTGTGGATCAGATCGAGAACGCCGCTGATCGGCTCGGCTTCGGCGGCGGGCGCCGCGGCCGTCGCGGGGGCGCCGCCGCTGCCGCCGAACTCAAAGCCGGCGAAGAAGTGGGCCCAGTCGGCGCCGACCGCGTTCGGATCGCGCTGGTACTGCCGGTACAGCTCCTCGATGTAGTCCGGATTGGTGCGTAAGATGAAATCGAGGTCCATGACCGAGAACGACCACTACGTTGACTTCCCCGCTGGCGCAAGCCTAGCTGCGAGCTGATGCAGGTCAGCCGGCGCGTCGATTACGCCTTGCGCGCTCTCGCCTATCTGGCCGGCCAACCGCACGGACGCGTCGTCGGCCGTGCCGAGATCGAGACGCGCCAGGGCATCCCGCACTCGTTCCTGGCCAAGATCCTGCGTCGACTGGTCGACGCCGGCCTGCTCGAGTCCGTGGCCGGGGCGCGCGGCGGCTTCCGCCTGCGCCGCGCCGCCACGGAGATCTCCGTCGGCGCCGCGTACGAGGCGGTGGAGGGCGCCCTGCGCGTCATCGACTGCCTGCAGGGCGACGTCTGCCGTTTCGAACCGGTGTGCGGCCAGCACGACGTCTGGCGCGGCGCGCAGCAGCGGCTGCGCGCCTATCTCGACGGCATCTCGATTGCCGCGCTGGCGGATCCGCGCGGCCTGCGCGCCCAGGTGGCTCCGGCCGGCGCCGCGGCGCCCCGGGCGGCGAAGTGACGGCGGGCGCGCGGCGGCCGGCGCGTCACCCGTTCGTCACGACCTGATCGCGGCATCTTCACCGGCGCATCACTCTGCCGTCACGTCCGCTGCCTACGCTGGGGCATCGGTAGGGTCGGGGTGTGGGAGGCGAAGATGCAGAACGCACAGGTCCAGACGGAGTCCCGGGCGCCATTCGACGTGCGCCTCGCCGCGTCGGCGGCGGATGTGCGCCGTGCCCAGCGGCTGCGCTACGAGGTGTTCGCGCTGGAGATGGGCGCGCGCCTGCCAAGCGCCGCGCTCGGCCTCGACTGCGACCGCTTCGATCCGTTCTGCGACCACCTGCTGGTCAGCGAACGGAGCAGCGGTCGGGTCATCGGCACTTACCGCATGCTGCCGCCGTCGCGCCTCGACGCCGCTGGCGGCTGGTACTGCGGTGGCGAGTTCGACGTCGCCCGTCTCGCCGCCGAGCGGACGCGCATCGTCGAGGTCGGTCGCGCCTGTGTCGATCCCGCCTACCGCACCGGACTGGTGATCGCGCTGCTCTGGGGCGGCCTGATGAAGTACGTGCGCGGCCACGGCGTGTCGACGTTGATCGGCTGTGCCAGTCTCGACACCGGCGACGGCGGCCACATCGCCGCCAGCGTCTGCCGGCGCCTGCTGCGCGACCACCTGTCCGCCGACGCCTGGCGCGTGCAGCCGCGCCAGGCCTTCGTCCTCGAGGGCTGGCGCGACGTCGCCGACGCGCCCCTGCCGCCACTCTTGAAGGGCTACCTGCGGCTCGGAGCCGAGGTCTGCGGCCCCCCGGCCTGGGATCCCGCCTTCCGCACCGCCGACGTGCTCATCCGCCTCGACATCAACCGCGCCAACCCCCGCTATGTCGACCGCCTCCTGCGCGCTGCCTGAGCGGCGCACGATCAGGCCGCGACGCCGCGGCCGCGTTGGCCGCGTGACACGCCTGCTCGCCCACCTAGTGCGCATGTGGCTGGGGGCGCACCTGCTGCTGCCGCGACTCGGTGATGCGCAGCGCCGCCGTCTGGTGCGCCGCTGGTCGGGCGCGCTGCTCGCCGCGCTGCGCGTCGAGGTGCAGGCGCGCGGTCACCTGCCGCGTCGCGACGAGCCGGCGTTGTTTGTCGCCAACCACGTCTCGTGGCTCGACAGCTACGCCGTCAGCGCCGTGGCGCCGGCGCGCTTCGTCGCCAAGGCCGAGGTCGCGACCTGGCCGATGATCGGCACCCTGGCCATCCGGTTCGGCACCATCTTCATCAAGCGCGGCTGCGTGCGCTCGGCGGCGCGGACCGTCGGGGCGCTCGCCCAGGCGCTGCATGGCGGCGATGCGGTCGCGGCCTTTCCAGAGGGGACCACGAGCGACGGGCGCGCGCTGCTCCCATTCTACCCGGCCATGTTCCAGTCGACCGTCCTGACCGGGGTGGCGATCCGTCCGGTGGCGCTGCGCTATCGCGACCAGGACGGGGCGCCGTCGACGGCGGCGGCCTTCGTGGGCGACATGTCGATCCTCGACTCACTGCGCCAGATGCTGTGCGAACCGCGCCTGCGCGTCGATGTCATCTTCTGCGCCCCCATCGACCCCGTCGGCCGCACGCGGCGGGAATTGGCGGCGCTGGCGCGCGCCGCCATCGCCGACGCGCTCGACCTCGCCGCGGAAGACCTCCCCCTGCGCCGGGCGGCATGACGGTAGTGCTGGTGCCGCGCCCGCCCCAGCCCAGCGCCGCCTCTGTACGTCGGCCAATGGCGCCGCTACTCCGGCCGCCCCTTCATCGCGTAGATGCGCGTCACCTCGATCTCCAGCGCGACGGTGCGCCGCGGCGCGCCGCTGGCCCCCGGGCGCGTCTCGCGCAGACTGCCCGGCACCTCGCGGGCGAGACCATGCACGATCGCCGCCGCCCCGTGCGCGCCCCAGGTGGTGAAGACGACGCGCGGGTTGGCGCGCAGATTGCGCCGGCGCACCGCGTGCTCGTAGACGGTGGAGCGCAGCCGTCCGGCGACGAACTCGGCGTGCACCGGCGCCAGGTGCGGGGCGCCGTCGGCGCCGCAGGTGGCCATCGCCTTGGTGCGGATGCCGTTCCAGAAGACGACGAACTCGGCCGCCGTCAGGCGCCGGGCGGGGTGGTCGAAGGTCTCGCGCACCGCCACGCCAGCGGTGGCACGACTGTGATCGAGGATCGCCTGCAGGGCGGCCAGCGCCGCCGGCGGCCAGGTGCCGGGATCCTTGCCGTCAGGTGCCGCATCGGCCGCCACCGGCTGCGCGCAGCGCGTCTTCGCCTCGCTCATGCCGCCCGGCTTACGGTCGCCGCGCCGCCGTGGTCAACCGCCCGGGTCGGCAGGGCTGTCAGGTGCGCTGCGCCGAGGCTTTCGGCGGACGCGAGTAGTCGGCCACCAGCACCGTGCTGGCGGTGACCGTGACCGGCTTGCGGCAGCGCGGGCACTTGGGCGTCATCATGGCGCCGCTGACGCCCTCGAGGAAGGTGAGCGCCGACTTGCAGTGCGGGCAGGGACCAGACCGTGCGGTTGCCATATCGTCTCCTCATCGGGTGCGAGTGCCCCTGTCAGCACGCAACCACCAGACTGGCAGCCTGAGTCAGGCGCCGCTGGCGCGGGGCTACGACCGCGGGCGACGAACGTGCCTCCGGTACCGCAGCAGCGCCGCCGTCACCGAATGCAATGCAGAGACGGTACTCCCGCCGGCGCCCACAGTCAAAGTACCCCCGCGACGCCGCTGCGTGTGGACTTCGCGGCCGCGGCGTGAATGATCGCGCATGACGTCGACGCCGACCCTGCGTTTCTACTTCGACTACATCTCCACCAACGCCTACATCGCCTGGCGGGCGCTGCCGGCCCTGGCGGCGCGCACCGGCGTGGCGATCGAGCCGGTGCCGGTGTTGTTCGCCGGATTGCTCGCCTCGACCGGGCAGCTCGGGCCGGCGGAGGTGCCGATCAAGGCTCGCTGGATGTGGCGCAACTGCCTGCGCAAGGCGGCGCATCTCGGGATCCCCCTCGAACAACCGCGCTACCATCCGTTCAACCCGTTGTTAGCCTTGCGCGTCTCGTCGCTGCCGATGGACGCGGACGAACGCAGGCGCGTGGTGACGGGGCTGTTCGACGCGGTGTGGGTGCACCGCCTGCACGTCAGCGAGCCGGCGGTGGTGGCGGCCATCGCCGGCGCCGACCGCGTCGCGGCGGCGCAGGCGGCGGCGGCGAAGGCGCGCCTGCGGGCGCAGACCGACGCGGCCATCGCCGCCGGCGTTTTCGGCGTGCCGGCGATGGCGGTCGGCGACGAGGTGTTCTGGGGCTACGACGACTTTCCGTATCTCGAGGAGCAGCTGACCGGTGGCGATCCGCTGCCGTCGATCGCTGACGCGGGCTACGCGCGGCCGGCGGCGTCGGCGCGACGGCGCCAGGCGCCATCGTAGTATCGACCGCGCCCGCCGCCGTCAGCGCAGCTGCCGCTATCGCTTCGCGTTCACCACCTGCATCTCGGTGAACTCCTCATAGCCCCAGTGGCCGTTCTCTGTGCCGAGGCCGCTCCACTTGCAGCCGCCGAAGGGCGCGTTGGGGAGGATGTCCATGTGCTGGTTCACCCAGCCGGTGCCCGACTCGAGTTCCTGCACGACGCGCTCGCCGCGCGCCACGTCGCCGCTCCACACCGAGGCGCCGAGGCCGAAGTGGGTCTGGTTGGCCTCGCGGAGGACGTCGTCGAGGTTGCGGTACTTGATGATCGGCAGGGCCGTGCCGAACTGTTCCTCGTCGACCAGGCGGATGCCCGCGCCGACGTCGGTGACGATGGTCGGCGGCAGGAAATAGCCGGGGCGCGCCAGCGGCGTCCCGCCGGTGACGACGCGGCCGCCGTGCCGCCGGGCGTCCTCGACCAGGTCGACGACCTTGTCGAACTGGATCTTGTTGTTGATCGGACCGAGCTGCGTGTCGGGGTCGAGCCCGTCGCCGACCTTGACGCTGTTGGCTCGCTCGACGAGCCCGTCGACGATCGGCGCGTAGACTGCCTCGTGCACGTAGAGGCGCTTGATCGCCGTGCACACCTGGCCGGAGTTGGTGAAGGCGCCCCAGAAGAGGCCGTCGAGCACGGCCCCCGGATCGACGTCGTCGAGGACGATCGCCGGGTCGTTGCCGCCGAGCTCAAGGGTGACGCGCTTCAGGTCGCTCGCCGCCGCCTGCATGATCTTCTTGCCAGTAGCGACACTGCCGGTGAACGACACCTTGCGCACCGCCGGGTGCGCGGACAGCAGCGCGCCGACACTCCCCCCTCCGGCGACGATATTGAGGACCCCTGGCGGCACGATTTCGCGCAGCACCTCGCCGAGCAGCAGGGTGCTGAGCGGCGTGAACTCGGAGGGCTTGGCGACGACGGTGTTGCCGGCCAGGAGAGCCGGCGCGAGCTTCCACGAGAGCAGCACGATGGGGAAGTTCCACGGCGTGATCGCGGCGACGACGCCGAGGGGCTTGCGGACGATCTGGATGCGCTTGTCGCCGTCGTCCTGCAGCATCTCGGGTCCGACCTCGAGGTCGGCGAAGTAGCTGAACCACATCGCCGCGCCGAATACCTCGGCCATCGCCGCCGTCAGCGGCTTGCCCTGCTCCTGCACCAGCAATGGCGCGAGGTCGCCGGCGCGCTCCTGCAGCGCCGCCGCGCAGGCGTGCAGCGTGCCGCGGCGCGCCGCGGCGTCGCGCCGCCAGGTCGGGAATGCGCGCGCCGCCGCGGCCACGGCCGCGTCGACATGCGCCGCGCTGGCGCGCGGACAGGCGGCGAACGGCGCGCCGGTGGCGGGGTTGACGACGTCGTCGCGTTCCGGCGTATCGACCAGCGCCCCGTTGATCAGCATCGACTGCGGCATGGACTCTCCTCCTCAGCGGGCATGCAACTATGCGCCCTGTCATGCACCCGGGGCGCTGTCCAGTGGGTCTGCGTGGGTCGGCCGAGGGCGCAAAGTCCCCCGCGCGCGACGGCGGGACGTGTGCTAGACAGCCGTCCATGCGACGCTTCGGAGCGACGGCCAGTGTGGTTGGGATGAGTATGCTGCTGGCGGCGGGTGCGGCGCACGCCGCGTCGGTCGACATCGGCTCGGCGGCCGGGCCGGCCGGCGCCACGCTCGCCGTCGCGGTGACCCTGGCGGACGCCAGCGGGAGCGTAGTGGCGACGCAGAACCGCATCGATTTTGGTCGCCACGCGTTCATCGCCCCGCGCCCCGACGGCGAGCCCGACTGCGCGGTCAACCCGGCCATCGACAAGGGCGCCACCGGTTTCCGCTTTCTGCCGCTCGGCTGCGATCCCGCCGCGGACTGCAGCGGCCTGCGCGTCTTCGTCCTCGCCTTCGACAATCTCGACCCGATCGCCGATGGCGCGGTGCTCTACACCTGCGCGGTCGCGCTGGCCGCCGACGCCGCCCCCGCAACCTATCCGCTGCTCAACAGCGAGCAGGGCGCGGCGGCGGCCGGCGGCGTGCTGGTGGCGAGCGACGGCCGCGACGGCGCCGTCGCGGTGTTGCCGGCGGAGCCCGCGGCGCGCCTGCGGGTGGGCCGCGCGACGGGCGCGGCGGCGGATGTCGTCGCGGTGCCGGTCAGCATCGACCTGCTCGACGACGCGGTCGTCGCCGGCATCCAGATCGACCTCGCCTTCGACCCCGCGACGCCGGTGGCGAGCGGCGCCGCCGGCCGGCCGGCCTGCACGGTGAACGCGGCGATCGGCAAGGAGGCAACCACCTTTGGTTATCTGCCGACTGGCTGCACGCCCGGGGTCGATTGCAACGGCGTGCGCGCCTTCGTTCTGTCTCTACTCAGCCCCGATCCACTCCCCGACGGCGTGACGCTGTTCACCTGCGACGTCGCCATCGCCGCCGACGCCGCGCCGGGCACTTATCCGGTCGCGGCCGCGCACGGCGGTGCCAACGGGCCACTCGGGGAAGCGCTCTCGGTGCTCGTCGCGGACGGCGCGGTGGTGGTCGAGGAGCCGCCGCCGCCGACGCCCTGCGTTGGCGATTGCAACGGCGACGGCATGGTGGCGATCAACGAGCTGCTGCTCGGCGTCAGCATCGCCGCCGGCAGCGTGCCCGCGGCGCAGTGCTCGGCGCTGTCGCCGGGCGGCGAGCCGCCGACGATCAGCCAGCTCATCCAGGCCGTCAACGCGGCTCTGGCCGGCTGCCCGGTGTGAGCGGCGGTCAGGCTACGGCTTCGCCGTGTCGTCGAACTTGACGAACACCTCGAACGGCACCGCGGCCGCGAACACGTCGGTCAAGGCAGCTGCCTGGTCGTCACGTCCGGCGGCGCGCGCCACGCGGGCGGCGAACAGGGCGCGGCCGGCATCCACGTAGCCGCGTTCGCGGTCGCTCAGGCGCGCCAGGTAGGGGTCCCGCTGCACGGGCAGGCGCGCGGTCAGGGTGTCGAAAAAGGCGACCAACGCCGCGTCGGTGAACCACTGCGCGGCGCGGCCGCGCTGCTCGCGCTGGGTGATCGGCGACGAGAACTCGATCACCGGCCAGTCGTCGGTGTTGACGACATAGTCGACGAACAGATCGCGGTTGGCGCCCAGATTGCCGGCGTAGAAGATCCCGGTGAGCGCCAGGATGGTGGCCCGCGGCGCCGCCTCGCCGCCCTGGCGGCGCATGAAGTTCGCTACCAGCTGGTCCGGCTCGAGGGGGGTGGCCTCCGTCTGTCCAACGAGGGCGACGATCGGTCGGGCGGGGAGGAAGTCGCCCCGCCACAGCGTCACCTGCGGAAAGACCTCGAGCATGGTGCGGGCGATGATCATCAACTCGTCACGCGACAGCTGGTACAGGGGCAGCCACTGCGCGAACAGCCCGCCGGGCGCCAGGCGCGCCCGCACCGCGGTGAAGTGCTCGCGCGTATAGAGGCTACCGGCGCCGGGCTGCCAGGGAATGAACAGGTCGGCGACGATGACGTCGTGCGGCGTCGGATCGGCAAGCAGAAGAGTGCGGCCATCGGCCACCACCACCTCGGCGCGCGCATCGGTGAAGAGGTCGTTGATGTAGGGCGCGAAGTGCGTGCGCGCCGCCGCCACCACCTCCGGCACCAGCTCGGCGGCGCGCAGGTGTTCGATGGGATGCTCGAGCGCCGCGCCGGCGGTGATGCCGGTGCCGAGGCCGAGGAAGAAGACGCGCCGCGGTTGGGCGTGCAGCAGCAGCGGCAAGTCGGCCTGGGTGCGTTCGTAGGTCAGCGCGCCGGTGCCGCCGAGGGCATAGTAGTTGTCCATCTTGATGCGCCGCGAGCCACCGCGCTCGACGACGGTGGTGACGCCGTAGGCGCTCTCCCACTGGCCGAGCACCGCCTCGCCCGGCACGGCGCGGGTGACCGGGAGACGGCCGGGATCGAGCAGGGTCGCCACCAGCAGCAGGGCGGCGAGCGGCGCCGCGCGCAGCCAGGTCGGTGCCGCCGTCACGCGTGGCGCGAGAAGCACGGCGGCGGCCAGGTACAGCAGTGCCAGCGTCTTGATGCCGCCCCACAGCCCGACCCAGGCGAGCAGGACAAAGCCGCTCGCCAGCGCGCCGGCGATGGCGCCGGCGGTGTTGACGGCGGCGAGGCGGCCGAGCGTGCGCCCGGCGCTGCCGCCGAGCAGCGGGGTCGCATGCAGCAGCAACGGGAAGATCGTCCCGACCAGGAGCCCGGGGCCGAGCATCACCAGGAACGCGACGCCGAATACGGCGCGCAGGTAGGCGTACCAGCGCGATTCTGCGGCGACATAGGCGAGGCCGTCGGTGGCCGCGTGGAAGGCGAACGGCGACAGGGCCACGGCGAGACCGGCGGCGACCAGCAGGGCGCAGAGCGTGGCGGCGGGATCGACGGCGCGGCGGCCGAGGCCGTGCGCCAGCGCGGCGCCGCCGGCGAGGGCGAGCAGGAAGACGGTCAGGATGGCGGCGAAGGAGTACACCGAGTTGTGCAGAACGAGCGCGAACATGCGCGTCCACAGCACCTCGAGGCCGAGGGCCACGAACCCGGACAGGGCAGCGAGCGCCAGCAGGAGGCGCGGCGGCAGCGCCGGTGTCGGAGGACTCGTCGGCGCTCCGCCGGCGTTGGGTGGGGCCGTCGCGGGCGTGTGCGCTGAGAGCGCGAACGCGGCCGCCGCGACGGTGAGGCTGATGGCAACGGCGACGCCGTAGGCGCGCGTGACGCCGAGTATGCCGGGGAGCCAGAAGCCCGCCAGCAGCGCGCCCAGGGCACCACCGAGGGTGTTGACGGCGTACAGCAGCGTCCCCAGGCGGCCCAGCGCATCGGCGCGCCGAACCAGATGCTGCCCCATCATCGGCAGCGTGCCGCCCATGCACACGGCCGGCGGTAGCAGGACGAGCCCGGCGAGCAACAGCTTGGCGACGGCGAAGGCGCCGGGCAACCCGCCGAGGAGTGCGAAGAGCGGGCCGTAGGCGAGCCGATAGAGCGGTAGCAACGCGAAAAAGAGCAGGGCGCTGACGGCGATCCCGAGCTCGAGCCAGACATAGGCGCGCAGCGGCCGGGCGGTGCGCGCGGCGCGGTCGCCCCACCACCAGCTGCCGAGCGCGATGCCGAGGAAGAAGATCGCCAGGGTGGCGGCGGCGGCGTGCGCGGTGTTGCCGAACAGCAGCCCGAGCTGGCGCTGCCACAGCACCTGGTAGAGCAGCCCGGCGGCGCCGGACAGCAGGAACAGGAGCAGCAGGAGGGCGGTGTGCATGATGGGTTCCCGCCGCACGCGACGCGGGCGTCAACAGGTGCCCAGCGCGCCGTTCACGGCGGCGATCAGTTCGTTGATGGCGACGCTGCCGTCGCCGTTGCCGTCGACCGCGGCGCAGGTCGCGCCGCCGGCGCCGAGCGCCATGTTCACGCCGGTGATCAGCTCGCTGATGGTCACCATGCCGTCGTCGTTGCAGTCGCCGGCGCAGGTGGCGCCGGCCGGTGTGGGCGTCGGCGACGGTCCGCTGCCGGTGGTGTCCGTTGCCGTCGGTGCGGGCGTGTCGGTGACGGCCGTGGGGCTGGCCTCGAGCGGGCTGGTGGCGGTCGGCGCGGCGGTTTCCGTACTGATCGGCGCCATCGTCTCGGTGGCGGCCGGTGCGGTTGCCGTCGCGCTCGCGCTCGGCGTCGCGGTCGCGGTTGCGGTCGGGGGCGGGCTCGGCGTCGGTGAGGGGGTCGGGCTGGCGGCGTGGATGGCCCCGTTGGTCAGGATGGTGGTGTACACCGGCGACTCGTCATAAGCCGCCGCCGCCGTGGTGAGCTTGAAAGAGACCGGGTATTGCCCGACCTCGCCCTGCGGCGCCTGCACCTGCCACTCCGGGTGGGTGTGCAACCCGGTCGCCTCGCCGAGTGACGCCGACTCGCCGGCCGCGTCGAGCACCGTGCCGCCGATCTTGACCGAGGCGGCGGCGTGGATGGCCGTCACGACCATGCTGACACGCGTGCCCTCGTTGAGCGCGAACACGCCCGCCCCGGGTTGATCGGCGGCGGGCGTGACGAAGCCGGGATTGGTCGACGAGTAAGGGCAGATGCCGCCCGGGCAGAAGCGCAGCCGCGGCGTGACTCGGACGATATCGTTGATCGCCCCTTCGACCACCAACGTGCCGCCGCGGTTGGCAGATGAGTAGACGAGCAGGTCGACCTCCTGCGCGGAGATCCCCAGCGGGGTGCCGAGGATGAGGCAGGAGAACAGGGCGATGTCGCTGGTGCGCATTGAGGACCTCCCAGTGGAGGGCGCGGCTACGCCGCGCCCTCCATGTGCTGTAGATCGAGTGTTACTCCGCCGCCTGGCTCATCTTCAGACAGGGCAGGGCGGTGGCGATGTCGTCCGCCGCCGAGCAGTCCTCGTCCTCGACGCAGGCGTCGCCGGCGTGCAGGCCGGCGTCGCAGGTCAGCGCCACGCAGGCGCCGCCGAACAGCTCCTCGAGGTGCTCGAAGGACTCGCGGTACGCGGCGCCGGCGAGCTCCTGCGTGCGGCAGCTCGCCATGCCGAGGTGCGTGCGTACCTGCTGCAGGGTGAAGGGTTCCGAGGCGCCGGTGAGAGTGCCGCACGCGGCGGCGATCTTCGCCTCGGCCTTGGTCTGCGCCGCGGCCATGCGGCCGGCGAGCGACTTGGCGTCGAGTCCGTCCGGGCTGCACGCCTTGGCGGCGGCGTCGGCCGACTTGCCGAGGTGCTCGGCGGCCAGCACCTGATCGAGGCACTTGCCGAGCAGCTTGTACTGCGTCCCGGTCAAACTGCGCACCGCGCTGGCGACGCCCTTCTGACACTTGGTGCGCGCCACGCCCTGGCTCGGATTCTCCTCGATCTCCAGCCCCGGCAGCGGGCCGTTGCTGATGGTCAGCGTGTAGAGGGGCGACGGGCCGTAGGTGGCGCCGACGCCGGTGTTGTTGAGCTTGAACGTGACGCGCGCCTCGGCGAACTGCTCGGGGTCGCTGAGGAGCAGCAGTTGGTACTCCGGGTGGTTGTGGACGCTGGGGGTCAGCGTCGTGCAGTCGGCGCTCTCGGTGCATGGGGCGCCGATGTCGCCGGCCGTGCACAGCATCGTGCCCTCGTCGCAGACGCCGTTACCGATCAAGCCGATGCGATAGGTGTCGCCATCGAAGGGGAAGAAAAACGGGCCGTCGACGCCGTTGTCCATCTTGAGCGAGGCGATGTCGTCGATGGCGACGACCTCGAGCGAGATCTCCTTGCCAGCCGGCAGGCTGAAAACGCTCTCCGCCGGCTCATCCGCCTCGACCTGGGCAAAGCCCGGATCGCCGGCGGTGAAGAGGCCGGCCGGTGCGCCGCTGTCGGTGACGCGCACCAGCGGGCGTTCGTCGAATGGATAGTCGATGACCAGATTGCCGCTGCCGCTGGCGTCGGAACCGATGAGGAGATCGGAGTGTTCGTGCTGCGCGAACGCCGTCGGCACGACGGCGAGTGCCGCGGCGCCGAGCGCGGCGGCGGTGAGTGTGAAGAACTTCATGAGTGTATTCCCCCGTTGCATCGCATGGCGGCGGGGCGCGTCGCGCGCCGCGCCGCTCGGAGATTAACGATCTGAGCGAGTTGGGCGCCTCAGGCGATCGCTGGGGGGCCGCGCGCGACGGGGGACGGCAGGAAGGCCGCGGCGGGTCTGGGCGACCCCGGCTGGTCGGGGCGGATGTGGGCGACCGGGGAGGGCAGAGCGGGCGGTGCAGCAAGCAGGACTGGCGCGTGTGCGACGCGGCACAGGGCACAGGCGTCGGCGGCCGCAGACGGCGCCGCGTGCGCGTGTACGTGCACCGCGGCGAGCAGCGTGGCGGCGAGGGACGCCGCCACCACCGCCAGCCGCAGGCGCACCGCAATCCGTGAACCCGTGCTCATGCGTCGCCCGGTCGGATCCTATTCGCGCGGCGCGAAGCCCGGATTGGGCGCGCTGTACAGCACGACACCGCCGCGGCAGTCGTCACCCGTGCCGCCGAGGCACTGGTCGTAGAAGAGTTGGATCGGCTCGCCGAACGCGTACTGCGCGGCGAGCTGCCCGCCGCCGACGCGGGTCGAGCCGAGGAAGATCTCGGTCTCCTCCGGTTCGTCGGGGCTGTCGGCGACCAGCTCGAACGACACGGTGTACTCGCCCGAGGCCGCATAGGTCGGCGACGGGGTGTCGAGGATGAACGACAGGCCGAGGGAGACCGCCTGCGGGTCCACGCCGCCGGGGATCGTCGCCAGCCACTCGGGATGCGTATGCACGCCCTCGACGGCGATGCCGATCTCCGCTGATTGGCCCGGCGCGGTCAGCAGCGCCTCGTGCACCTTCATGCTGACCGTCGCGTCGGGGTCGGCATCAACCGCGATCAGGGTGATGGCGACGACTGTGCCTTCGTCGATGGGGAAGAAATAGTAGTTCGCCGGCGCGTCGCCGGGGCCGCAGCCGGCGGCGGCCCCGGCCAGCACCACCAGCGTCAGCGCCGCCAGTGCCTGGTTTTGTCTGGTGTTTCGTCTCATATGCATTGCCATTCTCCGTCCTTCTGATGACTGCGCGCTGGGCGATGCCTCGGCGCCGCGATGAGCCGCGTGCGGCATGACCGGGCGGGGGCGACGGCGCGCCACCGCGGACGGACGTCGCCCGCTGCAGCGCGCACACGTCTGGCGGCTTACGCCGGAGACGTGGCTGGTGACGGTGGGGCGATGCGACGGCGCAGCGCGGACCAACGGGGTCGCCCCCTCAGACGGCGGGGGGGGCGCGGCCGATCGCCGGCGCGCGCGGCGTGACGATGTCCGGGTGAATCGGCGCGCTGGGCGCGGCGACGCGGAGCATCGGCTGCGCCACGATAACCAGCGCGGCGGCGCGGACGGCAGGGCTGTGCTTGGCCCAGTTGCAGGTGTCGCATGCCCCCGCCAGCTCCGACGCACCGGCGTGCTCGGCGGCATGCGCCCAGGCGGCGATCGACGTTGCCAACAGGCAGGCTGCTACGAGATGCACCAGCCACGGGCGCCGTTTGATCGTTGCTCCTGCTCCCAGCACGTGGCAGCGTCTACCAGAGGCGCCCGCGTCCAGTCAACGCAGGTCTGAGCGTGTGTCGCAGGTCTGAGCGTGTGCAGGTCCGGTGTACGCACGTCTGTATGGGTTGCGCTGGGGCCGTTGCCCGCGTCCACGGAGGCCGCGGTAGACGTGGACGGCGGAGGAGCGGCTTGCCTACAGTCGTCAGGTTCTGGTAACTGCCCGACTTGATGCGTGGCGCAATCCGACCTGGCGGCATGGTGGCGCGTCTGCTCTGCGTCGGCGCCTTCGCCGTGCAGATCCTCCTGCCGGCGCTGCATCCGGTGCACGGCGGAGTCGACGCCGGCCGCGCCCACCTGGGCGGCGTCCACGCCGTCGCCGAGCAGGGGTGCGACGGGGTCCCGACCACCTCGCACGAGGCGCAGGGCTGCGTGCTCTGCGCCGCCCTCGCCGCCGGACATGCGGGGCTGGCGAATGCCGCGCCGGCGCCGGCACGGTGCGAGCCGGTGCGCCGGTTCGTGCGCGCCGCCGCGGCACCCGCGCTTCCCGCCGCGCCGCTGACAGGCGCCGCGCCACGCGGTCCGCCCCTGCTCGCCTCCTGAGCACCGATCCGCCCATTCGGTAGATCGCCCGGCACGGCCTCTGGCCGCCGACCGGGAGCCACGGCGCGCCCTACGCGCGCGTCGTGCGCAGGCAAGGAGATGACTTTCCATGGTGGACGCGCACGTGTGGCGAGGGACGACCTGCGCCAGCTTGGTCGTGGTGACGCTGCTGCTGTCCGGTGTGACGCCGGTCAGCGGCCAGTCCTCGGCCGAGTTGGCGGAGCTGAAGCAGCAGATGCAGCAGCTCCTGAAGCAGAACGCCGAGCAACAGAAACAGATCCAGCAGCTGCAGCAACAGATTCAGCGCGTCGCGCCGGTGCCAGCGGCGGCGGCGGCGGTTCGTGTCGAGCCCGCGACTCCAGCCGCTGCGGCGGCGACTGCGCCGACGCCGAACGCCGAGGACGCAATCGAGAAAGCCATCGCCGAGGTGCAGCCGCCGACCAACGTCACACAGCCGGCCAAGACCGGTGCCGTCGCCTCGCAGCCAGCGCTGCTGGCGCGACGCGTCGGCGGGGCCGAGCTGCGCCTGATTGACGTGTCGTTCAACCTGCTCACCGCGGTCGGCAGCTCGACCGTGGGTGGGCAGAACCTGCGCGACCTGCAGGGCGGCGCGCACGATCCGCGTCGGCGAGGCTTCACGCTGCAGCAGGGCGAACTATCGCTTGCCGGTGCGGTCGATCCCTACTTCCTCGGCGAGGCCCACGTGGTCTTCACCGACTCCTCGATCGAGCTCGAGGAGGCGTTCTTCACCACCATGTCGCTGCCCTACGACCTGCAACTGCGCGGGGGCTACTACTTCGTCAACTTCGGTCGCATCAACCCCGTGCATCCGCATGCCTGGACCTATCTCGACCAGCCGGTCATCGCGACGCGCATGTTCGGCGGCGAGGGGCTGCGCACGGTTGGCGCCGAGCTGAGCTGGCTGGCGCCGCTGCCGTGGTTCTCGGACGTCACCGGTGGCATTGCCAACGGCGACCAGTTCGATCTGACGCAGAGCTTTCTCAACGCCGAGGGCGGCATCGGCGGCCGCCCGGCGGTCAAGACGGAGGTCACCGACCTCGGCGATCTGCTCTATCTGGCGCGCTTCGCCAACTCCTTTGATCTGTCGCCGGAGGTGACGTCGCTGCTCGGCGTCTCCGGGCTGTACGGGCAGAACTCGACCGGACCGGACGCGTCGACGTTCATCTACGGCACCGATCTGACCATGAAGTGGCGGCCGCTGAACAACTTCCGTGGCTGGCCGTTCCTGGTCTGGCAGAGTGAGGTGATCAAGCGCGACTACACCGCCGATTGGTTCGTCGCCGGCACCGAGGGCGGCGGGGGGGGTGGCGGTGGCCATAGCCACGGCGGCGAGCCGGAGCCGGCAGGAGAGGACGAGTTCCCCAACAACCTGCCCGGCGCGATCCTACGCGACTACGGCTTCTACTCGTATCTGCTGTGGGGCTTCGCCCATCCGTGGGCGGCCGGCGTGCGCCTGGAGTACGCCACCGGCGGCGGCAAGAGCGTCATCGACGGCGATCTCGTCAGCCGCCAGAACGACCCCTTCCGCGGCGACCGCCTGCGCGTCTCGCCGATGCTGGTCTATCACCCGTCCGAGTTCTCCCGCATTCGGCTGCAATACAACTATGACAATGCCAAGTTCCTGCCGGACAACGAGAACGCCAGCAGCGTCTGGCTCGGGGTCGAGGTGCTGTACGGCACCCACCCGGCGCACAAGTACTGAGGGGGACTGCGTATGAGATCCATTATGCATCGCTCTGTCCGCGGCTTTGCCGCGGCGCTCGTCATTGTCTGGACGGTCCTCGTTACCGGCGCGGCCGCGGCGACGCCGCTGCGCGTCGTCTCCAGCACGCCCGATCTCGGCAGCCTGGTGCGTGAGGTGGGCGGCGATCGGGTCGAGCTGACCGTGCTCGCCCGACCTACGGAGGATCCGCACTTCGTCGAGGCGAAGCCGAGCTTCGTCAAGGCGCTGAACGCCGCCGACGCCTTCGTCGTCGGCGGCATGGAGATGGAAGCAGGCTATGCGCCAGTGCTGCTGACCGGAGCTCGCAACAACAAGATCCTGCCCGGCAATCCGGGTTACATCGACGCATCGGTGGTGGTGCAGCCGCTCGATGTGCCAGTCGGTGCGGTCGACCGCTCGATGGGCGACGTCCATCCGGCGGGCAACCCGCACTACCTGCTCGATCCGCTGATGGGTCTCAAGGTGGCGGCGTTGCTGCGCGACAGCTTCAGCGGACTGGCGCCGGGCGACGCGGTGTACTTCGCGCAGCGCTACGACGACTTCCGCCGCCGCCTGAATGACGACCTGGTCGGCGCGGCGCTGGCGAAGACGTACGACGCCGAGAAGCTGGCGTTGCTGTTCGAGTACGGCACGCTGACGCCATTTCTCGAGCAGCAGGGCGTGGCGGGCGAGTTGGGGGGGTGGTTGGGAGCCCTGGCACCGTACTTCGGCACCAAGGCCGTCGATGACCATCCGATGTGGCCGTATTTCGCGCGCCGCTTCGGCCTGCAGATCGTCGGCCACCTCGAGCCGAAGCCGGGCGTCCCGCCGACGACCAAGCACCTGCAGGAGTTGGTCCAGGCGATGCAGCGCCTGCACGTGCCGCTGATCCTCGCGAACGCTTACTATGACCCGCGCCACGCCGACTTCGTCGCGGCGGAGACCGGCGCGCGCGTCGCCCGCATGGCCAACCAGGCCGGTGCCCGCCCCGAAACCGACGCGTACCTCGCCATGGTGAATTACAACGTCGAGCAGGTGGTGCAGGCGCTGCGCCGCCCATGACGGCGGCGCCCGACGCTCCGCGGCGACGCGCCAGCTCATGACACCAGGGGCCGCACCATGTATTGAGCCGACCGAACCTGCGTGCTGACCTTCCTCACATCGCTGCTCTGGGAGACCTGGAACGTGCTCCTGGTCGCGGCGCCGTTCCTCCTCCTCGGCCTGGGCGCCGGCGGGCTGCTACACGTGCTGCTGTCGCGGCGGCTGGTCGAGCGCTGGATGGGCCAGGAAGTGCTGCTCGGCGTCGTCGTCGCGGCGCTCTTCGGCATCCCGCTGCCGCTCTGCAGCTGCGGCGTGGTGCCGGTCGCCCTGGCGCTGCGCCGCAAGGGCGCCAGCCGGCCGGCGAGCGCCTCGTTCCTGATCACCACGCCGGAGTCTGGCGTCGACTCGATCGTCCTCACCTACGGCCTGCTCGGACCGGTGATGGCGCTGGCCCGGCCGCTGGCCAGCTTCGTCACCGCCATCGTCGCCGGGGTCGCGGTGATCGCCTGGCCCGACGCGGCGCGCGCCGCCGCGCCGCCTGCCGTCGCCGACCCACACCCGCACGGCCACGACGACGCGACGGACGAGGCGCATGTGGTCGGCCTCGCCGGCTTCTGGCGCGCGCTGCGCGTCTACCTGGCGCCGCGCCGGCGCGGCGTCGAGGATGTGGCGCCGGCCGGCGTGCGGCCGTTCGAGACGGTGATGGCCGACGCCTTCCGTTACGGCTTCATCGACCTGCTCGACGATATCGTCTTCTGGCTGGTCATCGGCCTCGGCCTGGCGGCGCTGATCAGTCTGGCGCTGCCCGACGATCTGGGCGCCTGGGGCCTCGGCGGCGGCCTGGCGCCGATGCTGCTCATGCTGCTCGTCGGCGTGCCGCTGTACATCTGCGCCTCGGCCAGCACGCCGGTAGCGGCGGCGCTGATCGCCAAAGGCATGAGCCCGGGCGCGGCGCTGGTTTTCCTCCTCGCCGGTCCGGGCACCAACGCGGCGACGATCGTACTGCTGACGCGCGAATTCGGGCCGCGCTTCGTGCGCCTCTACGTCGCCAGCATCGCCATCGGGGCGCTCGCCTGCGGCCTCGCCCTCGATGCGCTGCTGGCGCTGACCGGCTGGCGCGTGGTGGCGGCCCTCAGCGGCGGTCTTGGCGGCGTCGCGCTGGTGCAGTGGCTCTCCGCCGCGCTGCTCGCCGGCCTGATGGCCTGGCGGCTGTGGGCCGGCGCGGCGCGCCAGGGCCTGCGCGAGCTGGTCGAGAACACCGACAGCCTGCTCGGCCTGGCGGTCGACGCCGACCCCGCCGCGCGCCGCGCCCGCTGGCGCCGCGCCGGCCGGCACGCCGTCCAACTCGGCGCGGCGCTGGTGGTGTGCGGCTGGCTCGCCGCCGGCGTGCGCATGGTGCCCATCGACGCCCGCGGCTACGGCTTCCTCTTCGGTCGCCTCGCCTGGCCCGATCTCGCGCCTGGGCTGCACTACGTGCCGCCGTGGCCGCTCGGACGCATCGATGTCTGGCGCGTCCGCTATCCGCGCCTGGCGAGCGTCGGCTTCCAGCCCGACCTGCAGGCCTTCGCCAATCGCCGCCAGCTCACTCGCCTGGCCAGCGCCAACCTCTGGCACAGCCCGGTGACGGCGACCAACGGCGACCCGCAGACGGCGACCTACCTGACCGGCGACGAGAACCTGCTCGAGATCAGCTTCGCCGTGCAGTACGACCTCAGCGATCCGGACGCCTATTTCTACCGCGTCGAGAAGGACCGGGACTCGGTGCGCCTCTATGCGGAGGCGGCGGCGCGCGAGTTCGTCGCCACGCGCCGGCTCGATGCGCTGCTCACCGCCGGGCGCGCCGAGTTCGAGACCGCGGTGGCCGAGCGGCTGCAGACCCACCTCGACCGCATCGGCGCCGGCGTGCGCATCGGCGTCGTCCTGGTGGTCGACCTGCACCCGCCGCAGGGGGCGGTGGACGCCTTCCGCGACGTCGCGAGCGCGCGCGAGGACCGCGAGACGGCGATCAACGTCGCCGCCACCGCGCAGGCGCGCGAGATCCCGCTGGCGCGCGGCCAGGCGGCGCTGACCCTTGCCACCGCCCGCGCCGGCGCCGTCAGCGCCGAACTCGAGGCGCGCGGCCGCGCCGAGGCCTTCAGCGCCGAGGCCGCCGCCTACGCCGCTGCGCCGGGGCTGCTGGGCGACCTGCTGTGGCTCGAAAACGCCGAACGCGTGCTGGCCGGGCGCGACAAGCTGATCGTGCCATCCGGCAGCGGCGGTCGGCAGGTGGCGGTGTGGCAGACGGCGCCCGGTGGCGCGCCGGCGGGGGCGCCGCCGCTGGCGCCGCGCGGTGCCGGGCTGGACGCGCAGATGCCGCCGGGCGAGCGAGGAGCGAACTGATGGGTCTGGGACGCGGCGCGGCGATTGCGGTGGCGGCGCTCGGCCTGGCGTGGTTGTCGACGGCGCTGTTCACCGTCGATCAGAGCGAGCAGGCCATCGTCACCCGCTTCGGGCGGCCGCTCGACGGCGTGCGCGGCCCGGGCCTGCACGCCAAGGCGCCGTGGCCGATCGATACGGTCGTGCGCATCGACGCGCGCCTGTTGGTCTTTGACAACGAGCCGATCGAGATGCTGACGGCGGACAAGAAGAACATCCTGCTCGACAGCTTCATCGCCTGGCGGGTCGCCGATCCGTTGCAATTCACCCAGACGGTCAAGACACGCCTCGAGGCCGAGGCGCGCCTGCTCGATATCGCCGCGGCGGAGATGGGCGCGGCGGTCGGCGGCGAATCGATGGACGCTTTCATCAGCACCGCGCCCGGTCGCGTACAATTGGCCGAGATCGCGGCGCGCGTCGGTGCCGCGGTCGATGCGGTGGCGCGCCGCAGCTTCGGCATCGCGGTCGTCGACCTGCAGATCAACGGTGTCTTTCTGCCGGCACAGAACCGCGCCAGCGTCATCGACCGCATGCGCGCCGAGCGCGCCCGCATCGCCACCAAGTACCGCAGCGAGGGCGAGGAGGAGGCGCTGAAGGTCAAGGCGGAGACGACGGTCGAACGCGATCGCATCCTGGCCGAAGCGCGCGCCGAGGCGGAGGGCATCCGCGGCGCCGGCGAGGCGCAGGCGTTGCGTCTGTTCTCCGAAGCCTACGCGGAAGACCCCGGCTTCTTCCGCTTCCTGCGCCAGTTGCAGGCCTACGAACAGATCATCGATCAGCAGACGACCATCTTCCTCGAAGCGAACTCGCCGCTGCTGCGGGCGCTGCACGGACCGGACGATGCCGCCGGCCGCTGAGACGCCGCCGAGCGTGCGCTGGATCCGCGCCGCGGCGGCCTGGGCCGCGGCGCGTCCGCGCGCCGCCGGCGCGGCCCTGCTCGGGCTGGCGCTGCTCGTCGCGGCGGCGGACGCCGTCTACGTCGTCGGCAACGGCGAGTCGGCGGCGCTGCGCCGCTTCGGGCGCCTGATCGACGATGCCGTGCCGCCCGGTCTCGGCGCGCGCCTGCCGTGGGGCGTCGACGGACTGACGCGCGTGCGCACCGGCGAAGTGCTGCGGCGCGAAGTGGGCGACGACCTCTCGCGCCAGCTGGCGCTGGTCACCGGCGACGAGAACTTCATCGACCTGACGCTGGTGGTGCAGTACACCATCAGCCGCCTCGGCCAGTACCTGTTCGCCGTCGACGACCCGACGCTATTGCTCGACGAGGCGGTGCGTGCGGCGCTGGTGCGCACCGTCGGCGCCATGCCCGTCGACGACGTGCTGACCTCCGGCAAGGCGCAGATCCAGAGCGAGGTGCGGCGGGCCGCCCAGGCGACCCTCGACCGCGCCGGCGCCGGCATCTCGGTGCTCGGCATCAACCTGCAGTCCGCCAGCCCGCCGCCCGAGGCGGCGCAGGCGTTCCGCGACGTCAACGACGCCAAGGCCGATGCGGCGCGCGCGGTGAACGAGGCGCAGAGCGGCCGCGAGCGCGCCGTCAGCCTGGCGCGCGGCGATGCCAGCCGGCTGGTGCAAGAGGCGCGCGGCGGCGCCGATGCGCGACGGCAGCAGGCGCGCGGGGCCACCGACCGCTATGCCGAGTTACTGGCCCGCAAACGCGTCGCGCCCGAGCAGACCACCACCGAGTTGTACCTGAACGCCATGCAGGCGGTGCTGCCACGCGCTCGTCTGGTCCTCCTGGCGCCCGGCGAGGCGCCGCGCATCGACCTCAACCTGTTGGCGCCACGGCCATGATGGACGGGTTCTCACCGTTCGCGCTGGCGCTCGTCGCCACGTTCGGGGTCAGCGCCATCTCGCTGCTCGGCGTCGTCTTCCTCTTCACCGAGTGGAACGAGCGCCGCGCGCTGCTGTTCGTCAGTTTCGCCGCCGGCGTGCTGCTCGCCACCACCTTCCTCGAACTGCTGCCCGAGGCGGTCGAACGCGGCGGCCACGAGCAGGGCAATTTCTTCATCGCGACGCTGGCGGCGATGGGCGGATTCTTTCTCCTCGAGCGCTTCCTGCACGGCTTCCACACCCACGAGGGCAGCCACGTCGTCGCCTCCGGCTATCTCATCCTCATCGGCGACACGATGCACAACTTCATCGACGGCATCGTCATCGCCGCCACCTTCCTGGTCGACCCGGCGCTCGGCCTGACGACGACGCTGGCCGTCGCCGCCCATGAGATCCCGCAGGAGATCGCCGACTTCGGCATCCTGCTGCGCTCGGGCTTCAGCCGGCCGCGGGCGCTGCTGCTCAATTTCCTCTCCGGCCTGTCGGCGGTGCTCGGCGCCCTGCTGTGCTTCGCCTTTCAAGCGCCCATCGAGGCGCACCTGCCGTGGTTCATGGCGGCGACGGCGGGGATGTTCATCTATATCGCCGCGTCGGACCTGATGCCGGAGCTGCACCGGTCGCAGACCCGCCACGAATGGCGCTTCGCCGTGCCGTTCTTCCTCGGCATGGCGCTGATCGCCGGACTCGGCCTGCTGGCGCCGCACGCGCACTGACGCCGATGGCGTGCAGCCTGCCCGTGCGCGGTGATCGCGCTACGACGTCGGCAGCGGCAGAGGCGGGCGGCCGCGTCGCGGCAGGCGCGGCGTCGCTTTGCCGCTGCGCGGTGGCAGGGTGGCCAACGCGGCGTCGAGGCCTTCGTTGAGCAGGGCGATGACCACCGCGGTCTTCGAGCAGCCGAGCTCCTCGGCGACGCGGTCGATGCCCTCGCTGACATTGTCGGGCACCTTCACGTTCATCAGCTTGCTGGGCACCTTGCGGCGCTCGAGGTCGGAGAGTCTCAGGTCTGCACGCATCGCGGTCGTCGTCCTTTCTCGGCTGCACCGGTGGCGCCTTTCGCCAGCCGTCGCTAACACCGGTGTTATAGGACAGCCTACCACTTGGCAATGTCCACCGGTCGTATTCGCGCGCTGCGTTGCAGATGGCAGTGTTTCCGTGCGATCCGGGCGGAATGAGGCGGGCAGGGCGGCGTCTGCGCGACGGACGGCCGAGGGGCACGATGCGCGTGCCTGAGTCACCGGTGCTGCTGGCGGCGCAGGCACTCTCGCTCGGCTACGGCGGTGTGCCGGTGCTGCGCGACGTGTCACTGACGGTGCGCGCCGGCGAGTTCTGGTTTCTGCTCGGGCGCAACGGCGCCGGCAAGACGACGTTCGTGCGCGCCGCCCTCGGGGAACTGGCGCCGCTGGCCGGACAGCTGACGCTGCACCCGGCATTGCGCGACCGCGCCGCCGTCGGCTTCGTCCCGCAACGCTGCACGCCGAACCCCATCCTGCCGACCACCGTGCGCGAGTTTGTCGGCCTCGGTCTGGTCGGCGTCCGCGTCGATGCCGCGGCGCGTCGCGAGCGCATCGCCTGGGCCCTGGCGCACGCCGGTCTCGCCGGCTGCGAGACGCAGAGCTACTGGACGCTGTCGGGTGGCCAGCGCCAACGCGCCCTGGTGGCGCGGGCCTTGGTGCGGCGACCGCGCCTGCTGCTGCTCGACGAGCCGACCAACCATCTCGACGCCGTCATCGAGCGCGGCGTGCTCGATCTGCTGGAGGGGTTGCGGCGCGAGGAGGGCACGGCGCTGCTCTTGGTCACCCATGCCCGGCACCTTGCCGAGCGCTATGCCACGCATGTGGCGTACTTCCATGGCGGTGGTGTCGAGGCCGGCCCCGCCGCCGCGCTGTTGCAGCCCGAACGCCTGACGGGCGACGTCGCCGCGACGGAGGCGCCGTGATCGGCGAGTTCGCCGCCTCGTGGCCGCTGTTCCACCACGCCTACCTGGCCGGCTGGTTGATCGCCGTGCTGCTGGCGCTGCTCGGCGTGCTGGTGGTGGCGCGCAACCAGATCTTCATCGGCGCGGCGGTGGCGCAGGCCTCGACGCTCGGCATCGCCGTCGGCATGTGGGCCGGCGCGGTACTGGGCAGCGAGGTGCTGCGCGGCGACCACGCGCACGGCGCGCTGTCGCTGGTGGGCGTCCTCTTCGCCATCGCCGCCGCCCTGTTCACCGCCCGCGACGGCGGCGCCGGCGGCACGCGCGAAGCCGCCACCGGCTGGGTTTTCCTCGCCTCCGCCAGCCTGGCGATCATCGTGCTGGCACACAGCCCGCATGGCCTCGAGGAGATCCACCATCTGCTCTCGTCGAGCATCATCGGCGCCACGCCCGCCGACGTATGGACCTTCGCCGCGCTCGCCGCCGTCAGCCTGGCGGTGGTCGCGGCGACGCGCGACCGCCTGCTGTTGCTCGCCTTCGACCCCGCTATGGCCGCGGCGGTGGGCATGCGCCCGGCGTGGTGGGGCGCTGCCCTGGCCGTCTGGCTGGGCCTCGTCATGGGCCTCGCCATGCGCGCCACCGGCCTGCTCTACGCCTTTGGCAATCTGGTCCTGCCGGCCATCGCCGCGGCGTCGCTGTGCCGCGAGAGCCGCAGCCTGTTCTGGGCCGCACCGGCGATCGCCCTCGTCTGCGCCGTCGTCGGCTTTATCCTCGCCAACCACTACGACGACCCGCCGGGGCAGATGGCGGTGGTGGTGCAGGCGGCGGCCGTCGCTGCCGCGTGGGCGTGGCGCCGCGCGGTCGTTCGCTGAGGCCCTCCCGCCGCGCCCGCCAGTCCGCAGTGATCCCGGTCAGTCTCCAGAACGAACTAGACAAGTCCTGCCCCGTTTGTTCTATCTGCCGATCCATGGTCGCCGATCTCAATCCGCGCACGCGCGCGCGCATCCTCGATGGGGCCATGCAGGCGATTGCGCGGCACGGGCTGGCCAAGCTCGGCATGAGCGACGTCAGCGCCAGCGCCGGCGTTTCGCGCGGCACCCTGTATCGCTACTTCCCCAGCCGCGAGGAGTTGCTGAACGACCTCGCCGCCTACGAAACGCTGCGCTTCCAGCAGCGCGCCAGCGCGGCGTTGGCGGCAGCTCCTGCCGGCGCAGGCCGGCTCGAGGCGGCCCTCCAGCAGGTCACCGGGTACGTGCGCGAGCATCCGGCCATCCAGCGCATCATCGAGACCGAGCCGGCCTTCGTCCTCGACTACCTGCGTGGCCAGTTCCCCGTCCTCCGCGCCACCGTCGGCGCCTTCCTGGCGCCGCTACTGGCGGAGACTCATCCGGTGCGGCAGGGGCTGGCGAGCACCGACCAGATGGTCGACTGGATGACGCGGGTGATGATCTCGGCCGTGCTGTTCCCCGATCCCGACCCCGAGCGCATGGCGACCAGCCTCACCGCCGTCTACGGCCTGCTCACCGCGCCGCCGCGGCGGCCGCGGCGCGGCCCGAACGGAAAGGACCCGCGATGACCACTCCGCCCTCCGAGGCCCGCATGGAGACGACCAATTCGCTTTTCGGCGGCACGATGATGAGCCCCATCGTCGATCCGTTCCCGGTCTATAGGCGGCTGCGCGATGCGCACCCGGCGCTGCCGGTGAACACGATGATGGGCGTCAACTACATGATCACCCGCTACGCCGACGTCGAGGCGGTGCTGAAGGATGGCAAGCTGTACTCCTCGAAGGCCAACCAGCGCGGCATCGGCCTCGTCATGGGGCGCACCATCCTCGAGATGGAGGGCAAGGAGCACGTCCGCTTTCGCAACCTCATCTCGCCGTTCTTCAGCCCGCGCGCGATGAAGGCGGAGATGCCGCAGACGATCGGCGACATCCTCAACGGCCTCATCGACGACTTCGCAGCCACCGGCCAGGCGGACCTGGTGCGGCAGGTGACCTTCACGTTTCCGATGCAGGTGATGGCACACATCATCGGCATCCCGGTGCAGGACTACCGCGCCTTCCATCAGATGGCGCTCGACCTGATCAGTGTCGGCGATGATCCCGGCAAGGGCTTCCAGGCGGCGCAGGACCTGGTGACCTACCTCTCGCCGCTGATGGCGCAGCGTAAGGCCGACCCGACCGACGACCTGCTCAGCAAGCTGATGCACGCCGAGGTCGACGGCGTCGGCCTGACCGACGAGGAAGTGCTCGGCTTCCTGCGCCTGCTGTTGCCGGCCGGCGCCGAGACGACCTACCGGCTGACCGGCAGCTGCCTGTTCGCGCTGCTGACCCACCCCGAGGTGTACGAAGAAGTGCGCGCCGATCGCGGCGCCATCGACGCGCTCATCCAGGAGACGCTGCGCTGGGAGTCGCCGGTGCAGTTCGTCTCGCGCGAGCCGACCGAGGACGTGGTCATCGGCGGCGATGCGGTCCCGGCCGGCGGCCTGCTGTCGGTGATCGTCGGCTCGGCCAACCGCGACGAGCGCCACTACCAGGATCCCGACCGCTTCATGCTGCACCGCAAGAACGACGACCATCTCGCCTTCGGCTTCGGCGCCCACTTCTGCGCCGGCTCGCACCTGGCCCTGCTCGAGACGCGCACCGCGCTCAATCTCCTGCTCGACCGCCTGCCCAACCTGCGCCTGGAGCGCGATCCCGACTGCCACATCGTCGGTCTCGCCTTCCGCTCGCCGAACCGGCTGCCGGTGCGCTTCGAGCCGCGACATTGAGCACCACCGTTCGACCCGCCGCACGCGCCGGTGCGGTGCGCGTCGCCGAGATCTACAAAGGAGGTTCGCGGACATGACCATGATCCAACTGGCGATCGTGACGGTCACCGTGATCGCCTTCGCTCGCGTTGCGTGGGTCACCGCCGGCCTGGTCCGCACCTGGCTGCGCGGCGGCGCGCTGGTCGCGGCGCGCTGGGGGTGGATCGAGGCGCTGAACATTCCCGAACCGCTGGTGCTCGCCGGCGTCACCTACACCCTAGCCGTACAGGGGCTGCCGCCGGGGCCGTCGTCGGCGCCGGCGACGGCAGCGGCCATCTTCGGCGCGGCGTTGGCGCGCGGCGGCCTGGGGCTGAGCCTGTGGGCCTTCCTCTCGCTCCCCAGCGTCGGCGGCGGCCACTACGTGCTGCAGGGCCAGGCGATCGTCGAGCAGGGCGTGTACGGATGGCTGCGCCATCCCCTCTATGTCGCGGCCTTCCTGATCTGGCTCGCCGTCGCGCTCGCCTATGGCAGCGTCCTCGCCCTCGTCGTCTTCGCGGTCTATGTCGTGCCGATCTACCTGCTGTACATCCGCGAGGAGGAACGCCTGATGATCGAGCGCTACGGTGATACCTATCGCGACTACCGTGAGCGCGTCGGCGGATTGTTCCCCCGCCGGCGGGGCTGAAAGATGGGACTGGGTGCCGTCGGGTGCGGCGATAACGGCGCCCCGCGGCGGGCGTTCCCTCGGACGCGGAGTCGTGTAGGAAGCAGCACCGGAGGTTTCACCGCATGCCCCTCGATCCCCAGGCCAAGGCCTTTCTCGACCAGATAGAAGCGCTCGGTGGACCGGCGCTGTCGGCGATGCCGGTGGCGGACGCGCGCCAGCTGATGGAGGCGATGGCGTCGATGCGCGCCGTCGCGCCGCCGGTGCTGGCGTCGGTCGCCGATCGCCGCCTGCCGGGGCCGGGCGGCGAGATCCCGGTGCGCGTCTACACGCCGGCCGGCAGCGGTCCGCTGCCGCTGCTGGTGTACTTCCACGGCGGCGGCTGGGTGATCGGCAGCCTGGAGACGCACGACGGGACATGCCGCGAGCTGGCCGCCGGCGCCGGCTGCGTCGTCGTCTCGGTCGACTACCGGCTGGCGCCCGAGCACCGCTATCCGGCCGCCGCCGAGGACTGCTACGCCGCGACGCGCTGGTGCGCCGAGCACGCCGCCGAGTTGGCGATCGACGCCCGGCGCATCGCCGTCGGCGGCGACAGCGCCGGCGGCAACCTGGCGGCGGTGGTGGCGCAGATGGCGCGCGATCGCGGCGGCCCGGGGCTGGTGCTGCAGCTGCTCGTCTACCCGGTCACCGACCACGACTTCGGCACCGCCTCCTATCGCGACAACGCCGCCGGCTATCTGCTGACCGCCGCGGACATGCGCTGGTTCTGGGGCCACTACCTCGGCGACGACACCGCCCGCGGCGCCGAACCGTACGCGTCGCCGCTGCGCGCCGCAAGCCTCGCCGGCCTGCCGCCGGCCCTGGTCATCACCGCCGAGCTCGATCCGCTGCGCGACGAGGGCGAGGCCTACGCGCGCGCCCTCGAGGCGGCCGGCGTGGCGGCGAAGCTGCACCGCTACGACGGCATGATCCACGGCTTCTTCGGCATGAGCGCGATCATGGACCAGGCGGTGGCCGCCGTGCGCGAGGCGACCGGCACGCTGCGCTTCGCCTTCTCGCGCCGCTGAACCGGGGTATGGACCTGCTCTCCCGACTGGTCACGCTGGTCGAGGACCTGCGCGAGATCCGGCACTACAAGCGCATTGGCGATGCGCTGAAGCAGGCCGGCGCCGACGGCTTCCGCACCTGCGGGTACCTGATGCGCGAACAGGCCGCGCGCATTCCGGATCGACCGCTGCTGCGCTTCGAGACCGAGACGGTGTCGTTCGGCGCCTACAACGCCGGCGTCAACCGCTACGCCAACCTGCTCGCCACGGCCGGCGTCGCCCGCGGCCAGACGGTGGCGATCATGATGGAGAACGCGCCCGACTTCCTGATGGCGGAAGGGGCGATGGCCAAGCTCGGCAGCATCGGCGCGCTGATCAATACCAACCTGCGCGGCGCCGCGCTGGCGCATGTGCTGGACGCCGCGGGCGCGGCGGTGGTGCTGGCCGACGCGGCCTGTTGGGAGGCGGTGGCGGAACTGGCGCCGGTGCAGGGGCGGGTCCTGAACGCCCTGGCGCCGTCGGCGGCGCTCGCCGGCGGCGCCCGCTCGCTCAGCGAGGCCCTGGCGGCGGCGCCGGTGACCGAGCCGAACATCCCCGACGTGAAGATCGCCGACGTGATGATGTACATCTACACGTCGGGCACCACCGGCTACCCGAAGCCGACCATCATTCGCCACGCCCGCTTCACCATGGGCGGGCAGTCGCTGCGCATCGTCCTCGACCTGCGCGAGGGCGACTGCTCGTACGCGCCGACGCCGCTCTACCACGGCTACTCGAACTTCGTCGGCTTTGCGCCCGCCTTGCACGCCGGCACGACGTTCGCGTCGCGACGGCGCTTCTCGGCCAGCGCCTTTCTCGACGACGTCGTGCGCCACGGCGCGACGCACTTCATGTACGTCGGCGAGCTGTGCCGCTACCTGCTGCGCACGCCGCCGACGCCGCGCGACCGCGCCCACCGGCTGCGCATCGCCACCGGCCCGGGGCTGCGCCCCGACATCTGGAGCGCGTTCGTCGAGCGCTTTGGCATCGACCGGGTGATCGAGACCTACGGGCAGACCGAGGCCAACTTGAGCCTGATGAATCGGCGCGGGCGCATCGGCTCGGTCGGCCGCTCGGCGCCGTTCACGCACGGCCAGCTCAAGCTGGTGCGCTTCGACGGCGAGACGCAGCAGCCGCGCCGCGGCGTCGATGGCTTTCTCAGCGACTGCCGCCCGGGTGAGGTCGGCGAGCTGCTCAGCCTGGTGGCGCAGAACACGACGATGCGCTTCGACGGCTACGTCAACAAAGCCGACAACGAGCAGAAGCTGCTGCGCGACTGTTTCGTGCCGGGCGACTGTTACCTGCGCACCGGCGACCTGCTGCGCCGCGACCGCGCCGCCTACTACTACTTCGTCGATCGCGTCGGCGACACATTCCGCTGGAAGGGCGAGAATGTCGCCACCGCCGAGGTGGCGGAGCTGCTCAACGGCGCTCCCGGCGTCAGCGAGACGGCGGTGTACGGCGTCCAGGTGCCGCACGAAGACGGCCGCGCCGGCATGGCGCTGGTGGTGCTGGCACCCGGCGCGACCTTCGACCCCGCCGCCTATTTCGCCTTTGCTGAACGCACCCTGCCGCCATACGCGCGACCCCTGTTCGTCCGCCTCGGCGCGGCGATGGACGTCACCGGCACGCTGAAGCACACCAAGACTCGCCTGCAGCAGGAGGGGTGGGACCCGGCGGCGGTCTCCGACCCACTGTGGTTCCGCGACGACGCCCAGCGCACCTACCGGCCGCTCGACGCCGCCACCCGGGCGCGCCTCGCGGCGGGTTGACCGCGTCCCGCGCTCCGCGCGCCTGGCGGTATTTCGGATTCACGACACCAGGGGGCGCCGCGGTGGCGCGCGCAGATTGACCGTGGATGCCCGCCACGTCGCATGGCATCATGGTGGCCGCGTTGGGTGCGACGCGGACGGGGGCGGGGTTCGGACTCGATGCAGATGGACGGCGGTGGCGCGGGCGACCAGGCGGCGGATTACCTCGCCAAGGTGCTCGGGGATGTGGAGCGGCTGCTCGGCGACGGCGACGCCGATGCCGCGGTGGCGCTGCTCGAGGAGAGCCTCCTGCAAGCGCGCGACGCCCTGGCGTACGGGCCGCAGGGTCTGCTGCACGCGGCGCTCGGCGATGTGCACCGGCACCGCCAGGAGCACGAGGCGGCGTTGGCGCAGTACGACCGGTCGGCGGCGGCGCTGCACGAGGCGGGCGACACCGCCGCCGAGGCCGGCGCGCTGCTGCGCAGCGGCGACGCCCAACGGGCCCTCAAACACTGCGGCGCGGCGACGCAGCGCTACGCCGCCGCCGCCGCCCTGTACGCGCTCCTCGACGACCCGCGCGGCGCGGCGCACGGCGAATTCCTGCTCGCCGAGCTGGCGGCCGGTGTGCATGCCGACATCGCCGAGCGCCACTATCAGCAGGCGATCGAGCTGTACCGCGAGGCGACGGAGCGCGAGGGCGCCGCCGCGGCCGAATCCGCGCCACCGCTCCCCGACGCGGTCACCGATCCGCGCGCCGTCGCCTCCTGGCAGATGACGGACGTGGCGCAGCGCGCCCGCGAGCGGCTGCAGTCCGCCCCGCCGCGGGCCGCCGCGCCCTCCATCGGAGAGTGGGTACCGCCCGCCGCTCCCCCGCTGCGGGACGCGCCGTCCGCGTCCGACCTGTCGTCGTCGGGCCCGGCGCCGGCGGCGTCCGCCTCGGCACCCGTCGCTGCGCTGTGGCTCGCGGCCATCGCCCTTGGGCTGGTCGGCGTCGTGCTGGTCGCCATGCCGTGGGGCGATGCGGCGCTGCTCGGCGGCCTGGTGGCGATGGCCACTGCCGCCGGCCTGGTGCTGCTCGTCGTGCGCCGCACCGGCGCGGTGTCCCAGGGGGTCGGCTACGCCGCCGCCGGCCTCGCCTGGATGCTCTTGCTCGCCAGCGGGGCGCGCTCGTTGTTGCGCCCGTCGGTGCCGCCGCCCAGCCCGGCCGTGCCGGCGCTGGAGCGCGCCGTTGCCCCGACCGCGGGGCCCGCGCCGTGGACGCCGGCCGGGCAGCGCGCCATCTTCGAGAGCAGTGTGGAGGCGGCCGCGGGCGAGGCGCGCGCGCATGCCGACCTGTTGCGACGCTTCGGCGACTTCGAGTCCGTGCAGGGCGAGCGGCGCCGCAGCCTCGCACTGTGGACGCAGGGTCTCGAGCGCTACCGCGAGGCGGGCGCGCCGGCGGCGGCGGCCGAGCTGGCGCTGCAGATCGGCGACCTGCATCTGCGCAGCGGGCGACCCGAGCCGGCGCGCGCCCAGTTCGCCGCCGCCGCGGCGCTATACGGAGAGGCGCGCGACGGGGCCGAGGTGGCGGGTGCCCTGCGCCGCCGCGGCAATGCCGAGGCCGCGATGGGGCGCTGGGACGCCGCCGCCGGCGACTACGGCGAAGCGCTGCGCCTGGCGCGCGCCAAACGGCAGGTGGCGGAGGAGATCCAGCTGGTGCTCGACATCGCCGCCATGGAACAGGCGCGGGGCCGCGCCAAGTCGGCGCGGGCGCTGCTCTACCGCGCCCTGCGCCTGTCCGAAGGCGGCAACCCGCTGCACGCGCGCGTCTGGCTGGCGCTGGCCGACTTCGAGGCGGCGCAGGAAGTCGATGCGGCGGCGCAGCGCGCCTATGACCGTGCCGTTTCGCTCGCCGGCGCCGAGCGCAACGCCGCGCTCGAAGCGCGCGGCATGCGCCACTGGGCGCGCTACGAACATTTCCGCGGCCTGCTGACGGCGGCGCGCAACCGCTGTGAGGTGGCGATGCGGCTGGCCGATTCACGCGAGGCGCATGTCGCCGAGGCGCTGTCGCGGCTGGAGGCGGCCGCCCTGGAGGTGGAATTGGGCGATGTGCTGGCGGCGCGTGCCCTCTACGCGGACGCCGAGCGCCTGTTCACGCAACGTCCGCACTCACGCGGCGCGGCCCGCGTCGCGCTCGGCCTGGGCGATCTGTATGCGCGCTTCGGCGACGCCGACGGCGCCCAGGCAGAATACGCGCGCGCCCTCGAGCTGGCCGCAGGCGCCGACCATAACGGATTGCAGATCACCGCGGCGGAGCGGCTGATCGGTTTGCTGGCGACGGCGTCGCCGCAGGCCGCCGCGGACCTCCGGGCGCGTACCACCGCCCTGCGCGCCGAGGCGTTCGGCGCGCCGGGCGCCGACGGCCCGCCGCGCTAGCCGCGACGCGACAGGAGAAGGATCGCACCGGGAGGAGTGGCGCAGCGGCGATCGCGTGCTCCGGAGCACGTGTCTCCCCCCGGCAGCATCGCGTCGATCCGTGCCGTGACGTCATCGGCGCTGGGGCTGCCGTGTCCTCCGCCGTCCACCTGCCAAGAGCGCCAGCACGAGCGCCAGCACGGGACCCAGGAGCCCCCAGCCGCTGGTGTCGCCGTGATCGGGGTCGATGGCGCAGCCACCGCCGCCGGAGGAGGCGACGGTGACGACACCGTCACCGCAGGCGACGGCCAGTGCGCCGCCATCGGGTGTGCTTGCGTCGGGGTTTGCACAGGCCAGCGGTACGCTGCCCGCGGCGCCGGCTGCGATCTGCACGGCGCAGGTGAACAGGGCGGTGCCGTCGTCGGGGATCGCAACCTCGGCGGCGATGAGGATGGCGCGCACGGCGCCACAGTCGACGCCGCAAGCCGACGGGAGGAAGGCGAATTGGGCGCTGGGGCCGTTGATGATCAGGGTTGCGTCGCAGTCCGGCGCACCGTCCTGCCGCGCGGCGACGCGCGCACCGGGTCCGACGACGACGTCGAGTTGCACGCCGCCGACCGCCTCGTCGGAGTGGAGCGCCACCGCGACACGCACACGGTCGCCTGGACTGCGTGCCGCCGAGCCGATCTCGAGGCGCGTCGCCGGTGGCGTCGGCGTCGGCTGGCGAGGGGTGACGGTGAAGACGCCGTCACGCGCGTCGGCGGGGACAGTGGCGCCGCCGGCATCCTCGGCCTGCAGCGCCGTGATGCGCACGGCGTACTCGCCAGGCATCGCCGCGGCGTCGACGGCGAGATCACAGGCGAATGACAGGCCGGTGGGCAGCGGCGCGCCATCGGTCGTCGTCAGCGAAACCTCCAGGTGCACACAACTCGCGCCGGCGCTGCATGGCGGTGCAAAGGCGAAATCCGCGGCGACCGCCGCGCTGTCGCCGGCCAGCGCGCAGCGCGGCGCCCCGCTGACGTCGGCGGCGAACTGCGTCGCCGGGGCGGCCTCGAGCGTGGCGCCGAGGCGCGTCACTAGCTGGTTCGAGGAGAATATGAACGCCAGCGGGAAGGTGGCGCCCTGGGCGACCCCGCCAGCAGATTCGCCGGCCAACTGCGCGCCGGCCGCAACCTCGACCATGGCGCCAACGCAGGTGGTCACGATGGCGGCGCCGCTGGGGTCGCTGGCGCTCGGGTTCTCGCAGCCGAGCGCGTAGATGCCGGGCGGCGTCGTGGCATCGAGGGCGCACGTGTAAAGCGTTGACCCGGATGGGGTCGGCGCGACGTTTTCGATCGAGTCGATCGAGGCGCGTACGACCCTGCAGTCGCTGCCGGGCACGCAGCCAGCCGGCTCGAAGGTGAAGGCCACGGCCCCCTTGTCGATGTCCGGATTCACCTGACACTGCGGGCGGCCGGTCGGCCGCGCGGCAATCGGCGCGCCGGCGTCGAAGACGATGTCGTTGCGCGTGCGCGCCACCTCGGCAGTCGTATCGAGACGCACCGCGAAGCCGCCGCCGCCGACAACGCCCGGCTCGATGGCGATGGTCGCCTGCTGTCCGTCCGCCGCCGCGGCTAGGGCGAGGTGCGCGATGATGATCAGCGCGATGGCGCGATGCTTGGTTCGTCCCTCCGCAGATACTGCGGTTGCCCTATCACCCCGGGGGGGGCGAGGGGAAATCGAGCCAAGCAGCAAGATAGTGTTTCTGCTGGTAGGTCGTCGAGACCGGACCTGCTGCGCCGCGTCATGCATCCGAAGCTGGCTGGCGACAGCTAAGGGTTTTCCCCAGGTAGGTTTGCTGCGCTGCGTCAGGTACCCAACGGAGCATGGTCGGTCGCCGCAATGCGGGCTGGCTCCGGCGGAGTGCTGCGTGAGCAAGATCTGGGATGCCTTGAAACGGGCTGAGCAGGGGCGTGAGCCCCTCAGGTTCTCCGCGCTCGACGGCGGCTTGTCGCCCGAAGAGTCCGCCGCCATTCGGGCGCTGTTGCGTCAGGAGACGGTCGGCGCCGCGGCGCGCGAGTGCGGTCTCGACGAGAGCGCCCTGCAGGCCTGGTTGCGCAAGGCCGATTTCGTCGCTGCTTACCACGCCGCCTGCCGCGCCGCCCGCTCGCGCTGCTGATCCCCGACCGTAAGCGTCACAATATGGCCGCACGCTTTGCCGCGTGACGTGCTATACACGGGCGCCGACGAGGGGGAGGCTGTGGCACCGGGGTTGCTCGGTTTGCCTCCGTTAGAGTGCGTATGGAGGCGTTGTTGGCAAGCCGCTGCGGACGGGTTGGGCTGGCGCTGTTGGCGCTGGCCTCCCAGCCTGCGCACGCTCAGGCGCAGACTGCAGTCAGCGGTCAGGTGCGCTACTACAGCGGCGGCGCGGCGGTGCCTGAGGTGGTGGTCACCCTCAGCGGCGCTGATAGCACGGCCAGCCACAGCGACCCGGGCGGCGACTACGCCTTCGCCGATCCGGGACCGGGCGACTGGCAGCTGACGCCGAGCAAGTTCGGCGACCGCGGCGCCGGCGTCAGCACGCTCGACGCCACCTGGACGTTGCAGGCGGTGGTCGGCAGCCGCACCTTCACCGCGCAGCAGCGTCTGGCGTGCGATGTGACAGGCGACGGCAGCATCAGCGCCCTCGACGCGGCGCGCATGCTGCAACTGGTTGCCGGCATGCGCGATCGCCTGCCGGTCGCCGAGACCTGCGGCTCGGACTTCGCCTTCGTCCCCGATCCCGCCAGCGCCCTCAACCAGAGCCTGGTGGCGCCGCAGATGGCGCCGGTCTGCGTGCCCGGTGCGATCGCGTTCACGCCGTTATCGCCACCGGTTGCTGCGCAGGACTTTCTCGCCATCCTCTTCGGCGACTGCACTGGAAATTGGCAGGCGGCGGGCACGACGCCGCCCGCCAGCGCGACGCCGGTCGACACCGCCACGGCGCTCGCCACCGCGACCTCGACCTGGACCGCACCGCCGGCGACCGCGACCGCCAGTGCCAGCGCGACGCCGCCCCCGACCGCGACCGCCAGCGCTACGCGAACGACCACCAGCACGGCGACGCGGACCTTCACCGCGACTATCGCGCCGAGCGCCACCGTGCCGCCGACCGCGACCCTCTCGCCGACGCGCACCAACACGCCGACGCCGAGCGCCACCGGCACCAACACCCAGACGCAGACGCCGTCGGTCACCGATACGCGCACGCCGACCAACACCCGCACGGCGACGCGGACCAACACGCCGACGCGCACCGCCACCGCCACGCCGGTGCCGAGCGCGACGACGACCAACACGCCGACGCGCACGGGGACGCGGACCCAGACCGCGACGCCGACCGCGACGCCGTCGCCGACGCCGACGCAGACCTGTGTCAGCGGCCTCGCCTGGAACGTCTCGGCGCCGCTCACCATCAGCCAGCAGGCGGGCGGCGAGGTGTGGTTGACGCGCACCATCCCCACCGACAGCGGCTGGGGGATTTTTTGGCTGCGCCAGGATCCCGGCGCGAACAACTTGGCGCGCCTGTACTACGCGCACGTCGACCTCGCCGGCCAGATCACCGTCGCCCCGACGATGGTGATCCAGATTCCCAAGATCGCCTTCCGCGCCCACTACTACATGGTCGCCTGGAACGGCGACCACTTCGGTCTGCTGACGGCCGAGAACGCGACGCTCTACTACCAGTCGATGACCATGCAGGGCGCCCTCAGCCGTCGCCACCCGGTCGGCCCGACGCTGTTCGTCAGCCCGGTCTACGACCAGGAGTCGGACGGGGACATCGACGCCTTCCCGGGCGGCTTCCTCGGCGTCGTCGAGGGCGACTGCGGCGGCCACTCGTGCGCCTATGCCTTCAAGCTCGACGCCAACGGCACCGCCACCGGCGCGGTGGTCAACCTGGTCGACTTCGACTTGACGCACCAGTTCTACCCGGCGGCGGCCTTCGACGGCGCCGGCTTCGCCATCCTCAGCGTCAAGGACATCAGGATCGCCGACGGCGGGACGATGACCAGGTACTGGCCGCTGACGGGCGTCATCAGCGGCCACAAGAAAGTCCCCGCCGACAAGGAATACCTCTGGGACGAGTTCCCGGACATCGCCTGGAACGGCGGCCACTTCGCCGCCCTGTGGACCGAGAACTCGGCCCGCTCGCACAGCGCGCCGTGGCAGATCCACTTCGCGACCTTCGCGCGTACGGCGAGCAGCTCGACCGACATCGCCGACCGGGTCATCGACACGGTCGCCGAGAAGACCAACCACCGTTGGACGACGCAGGTCCATCCGATGGGGGCCGACTGGGTGGCCCAGTACACCAGCCGCACCGCCACCAACGGCCTGATCGCCGTGTATGAGCTGCTCGGCAGCGACGCGCAGAGCGGCCTGGTGCTGGAGCCGTTCACGATGAGCGCCGACGCGCTCGGCTCCAACCCGCACTTCGCGCCCGGCCACGTCGGCACCCTTGGCATCACGCGCGGCTCGAGTGGCGGCGGCGGTACCAGCGTCGAGTTCTACACCCTGCCGCCGCCGAGCTGTCAGTAAGGACGCGCAGCGTCGCGACCGCGCCGGGCGCCAATCAGGCAGGATGCCGGCGCCGGGGCGCGTGCTATAGGCATCACGCGGAGGAGGAGTGGATGATGCGGATGCGACGGCTGGCCTTGGCTCTGCTGTGTACCCTGGCGGCGTGCAGCACCAAGGATGACCCCAAGATCACTGCCGCCGACATTACCGGCACGGTGGTCCTCGAGAGCTACACCCTGCAACTCGGCTGGGACTACCGGCTGAGCGGCATCTACATCGACGGCGACGGCATCGTCTGGACCTACGAGCACAACGGCACGCCGTGGTACCCCGAGAAGCTCAAGCGCGGCGAACTGAGCGAACGCGACATGGTCACCAAACACAAGGGGGCGCGCCAGATCGGCACCGTCGACACGCGCACCCTGCTCGACAACGCTCGCCTGATTGCCGCCGCCAGCCGCGGCCACATCACCCGCGCGCACGACGACGGCACCGGCGACACGGGCGGTACACTCGAGGTCGCCTATCGGCTCGACACCACCAAGCGGGTGTATAAGGAAGTCATCCTCTCCGGCAGCGGCGACCGCACCGCGACCAATGCCAGCGGCGAGGCGCGCGCGCTGCTCGACTACCTGCGCGAGGTCCAGACCGCGGTGGGCTACCCCGCACCCTGACGCCGCGCCGCTCGCCCTGCGGGCCGGCGCTGCGGGCGATCGAGGGCTGGGCCGGTCGGCCGGCCCGGTGCCGGCGCGGGGCACCGATGGGGTTGCATACCGGCGGCGGTCGGTCTACCGATCAATCCGGATTGACGGATGAAAAAGACCGCGGCTGCGCCGATGTTCGGCTGGATGACGTCTCTCGCCGATGCGACGCGGGCGCGCCTGTTGCGTCTGGTCGAACGGCACGAGTTGGCGGTGGCCGAATTGTGTACGGTGCTGCAGCTGCCGCAGTCGACCGTCAGCCGGCACATCAAGGTGCTGGTCGACGATGGGTGGCTGGCGGCGCGCTCCGAGGGCACCAGCCGCCTTTATCGGCTGGCGTCTGCCCAGCTCGATCCAGCGGCGCGGCGGCTGTGGGCGTTGCTGCGCGAGCAGACGGCGCAGGGCGGCCCGGCCGAGCAGGATGATCGGCGCCTGGCGAGCGTGCTGGCGGGGCGGCGGACGCGCTCGCAGGCGTTTTTCGGCAGCGCCGCCGGGCAGTGGGATCGGGTGCGCCGCGACATGTTCGGCGAACGCTTCGATCTCGTCGGCTTGGCCGGGCTACTCGATGACGGCTGGACCATCGGCGACCTCGGCTGCGGCACCGGGCAGATCGCCGCGACGATGGCGCCGTTCGTGCGCCAGGTGATCGCCGTCGAGAGCTCACGCGCCATGCTCGCCGCGGCGCGGCGTCGGTTCACCGACCTGGCCAACGTCGAGCTGCGTCGCGGCGAACTGGAGGCGCTGCCGATCGACGACGGCGCCCTCGACGCGGCGGTGATCTGTCTCGTGCTGCATCACGTCGCCGATCCGGCGGCGGTGTTGCGCGAGGCGGCGCGCGCGCTGCGTCCGGGCGGGCGTCTGTTGCTCATCGACATGGTGCAGCACCAGCACCTCGAGTACCGCCAGCAGATGGGCCACGTCTGGCTCGGCTTCGCGCCGGCGCAGGTGCTCGATTGGCTGGCGCAGATCGGCTTCGCGCGGGCCCGCGTGCAGGCACTGCCGGTCGAGGCGGCGGCCAAGGGCCCGGCGTTGTTCGCCGCCGCGGCGAGGCGCGAGTGAATCGATCCGCGGGCAGGGGAGGGCGCGGCGACTGCCGCGCCGCAGCGGACACGGCGCGGCGGTAGCCGCGCTCTCCATCAACCACCATCGAAGGAGGACACATGACCAGTGCAGCGAAGAAGATCGAGGCGGCCGCGCGGCTGCCGTTCAAGGTAAAGGATCTGGCGCTCGCCGAGCTCGGGCGCAAGGAGATCCGGCTCGCCGAGCAGGAGATGCCCGGCCTGATGGCGCTCCGGGCGCGCTACGGCGCCAGCCAGCCGCTCAAGGGGGCGCGCGTGGCGGGTTCGCTGCACATGACGGTGCAGACCGCGGTGCTCATCGAGACGTTGGTCGATCTCGGCGCCGACGTGCGCTGGGCCTCGTGCAACATCTTCAGCACGCAGGACAGCGCCGCCGCCGCGATTGCCGTCGGCCGCACCGGCACGGTGGCCAACCCCAAGGGCACCGCCGTCTTCGCCTGGAAGGGCGAGACACTGGAAGAGTACTGGTGGTGCACGAACGAGATTCTCGCCTGGCCAGACGGCGCCGGCCCCGACCTAATCGTCGACGACGGCGGCGACGCGACGCTGCTGGTGCACAAGGGGCTCGAGTTCGAGCAGGCCGGTGCGGTGCCTGCCTTCGACGCCGAGAAGGAGCCGGAGGAATGGGGCGAGATCCTCGCCATCCTGCGCCGCCTGCAACAGGAGGAGCCGGGCCGCTGGCAGCGCCTCGCGCCGCGCATCCGTGGCGTCAGCGAGGAGACCACGACCGGCGTGCATCGCCTCTACCAGATGGCCAAGGCCGGCACGCTGCTGTTCCCGGCGATCAACGTCAACGACTCGGTGACCAAGAGCAAGTTCGACAACATCTACGGGTGCCGGCACTCGCTGGTCGACGGCCTCAATCGCGCCAGCGACGTCATGCTCGGCGGCAAGGTCGCCGTCGTCTGCGGCTTCGGCGAAGTCGGCAAGGGCTGCGCCGAGTCGCTGCGCGGCCAGGGCTGCCGCGTCATCGTCACCGAGATCGATCCGATCTGCGCGCTGCAGGCCGCCATGCAGGGCTACGAGGTGAAGACGCTCGAGGACGTCATCGAGACGGCGGACCTGTTCATCACCGCCACCGGTAACTACGGCATCCTCACCGCCGACCACATGGCGCGCATGAAGGACAAGGCCATCGTCGGCAACATCGGCCACTTCGACAACGAGATCGACATGGCCGGCCTCGCCAAGCGTCCCGGCGTGACGCGCATCAACATCAAGCCGCAGTACGACGAGTGGGTCTTCCCCGACGGCCACTCGGTGCTGATCCTCGCCGAGGGGCGCCTGCTCAATCTCGGCTGCGCCACCGGCCACCCGTCCTTCGTGATGAGCGCCTCGTTCACCAATCAGGTGCTCGCCCAGCTCGAGCTGTGGGAGGGCGGCGCCAAGTACGAGAAGCAGGTCTACATGCTGCCCAAGCGCCTCGACGAGGAGGTCGCCCGCCTGCACCTCGAGAAGCTCGGCGTCAAGCTCACCACCCTGACAGCGCAGCAGGCCGAGTACATCGGCGTGCCGGTGGACGGCCCGTACAAGCCGGATCACTACCGGTACTGATCGAAGGAGAGAATTCACACGGAGAAGCGGAGAAACGGAGTCAGATCAGGGGCCGGTCATGTTCTGGGCCCGGTCCTCTCCGTGCCTCCGTGTCTCCGTGTGAAGCATCCGTCCGCTACGCTGCCTTGCGGCGCCCCGGCTGCACGGCGGCGATGAACTCCAGCTCGGGGAAGTTGGCCAGCGCGCGCTGCAGGCGGAAGTCATTCTCGAACAGCACCAGCGGGCGGCCCTCGATATCGAGCAGGCAGGTCGCGCTGGCCTTGCGCTCGAACTCGTCCGGATCGAAGTCCTGGTTGCCGATCCAGCGCGCGTGCTGGAAGGCGAGCGGATCGAGGCGCACCTCGACGTTGTACTCGTGCTGCAGGCGGTACTGCATGACCTCGAACTGCAGCGGCCCGATGGCGCCGAGGATCGGTTCGCGCTCGAGGCGGTGACGGTCGAAGAAGACCTGCACGACGCCCTCCTCGGCGAGCTGGTCGAGACCCTTCTTGAGCTGCTTGCGTTTGAAGGGCTCCTTCAGGACGACGCGGACGAAGCGCTCCGGCGAGAAGCGCGGGATGCCGTCGTACTGCACGCTGGCGTCCTCGCTCAGCGTATCGCCGATGCGCAGCACGCCGGGATCCCACAGGCCGACGATGTCGCCCGGCCAGGCCTCATCGATCAGCGTGCGCTCCTGCGCCTTGAGCTGCATCGACTTGTTGAGCGTCAGCGGCTTGCCGGTGCGCACGTGCGTGACCGACATGCCGCGCGCGAAGCGGCCCGAGCAGACGCGCAGGAAGGCGACGCGGTCGCGGTGCTGCGGGTCCATGTTCGCCTGGATCTTGAACACGAAGCCGGAGAAGAAGGGCGCCTCGGGCGGCACGTCACCGCTGATGGCATGACGGGGCTGCGGCGACGGCGCCAGGTCGAGGAAGCGGTCGAGGAACGGCTCGATGCCGAAGTTGGTCAGGGCGCTGCCGAAGAACACCGGCGACAGCATGCCGGCGCGGAACTCGTCGAGGGCGAAGCCGGTGCCGGCACCCTGCAGCAGCGCGATCTCGTCGAGCAACTGCTGATGCGCGTGCGCGCCGATCTCCTGGCGCAGGGTGGGGTCGTCGAGGTCGCCGACCTGCATCGCCGCCTTGTGGGCCGCCGAGGCGCCGCGCTCGAAGCGCAGCAGCCGGCGCGTCTCGCGCTCGTAGACGCCCTGGAAGTCCGGCCCCGAGCCGATCGGCCAGTTGAGGGGTGTGCACGGCATGTCGAGGACCCGCTCGATCTCGTCGAGCAGGTCGAGCGGTTCGCGGCCGTGGCGGTCGAGTTTGTTCATGAACGTGACGATCGGCATCTGCCGCGCCCGGCAGACCTGGAACAGCTTGATGGTCTGCGGCTCGACGCCCTTGGCGCTGTCGATCAACATCACCGCGCAGTCGGCGGCGGCCAGGGTGCGGTAGGTGTCCTCGCTGAAGTCGTTGTGGCCGGGCGTGTCGAGCAGGTTGAGCTCGAAGCCGCGATAGGGGAACTGCATGACGCTGGAGGCGATCGAGATGCCGCGCTCACGCTCGAGCGCCATCCAGTCGCTGGTGGCGTGGCGCTCGGCGCGGCGCTGCTTGACCGAGCCCGCCATGCGCACGGCGCCGCCGTACAGCAGCAGCTTCTCGGTCAGCGTCGTCTTGCCGGCGTCCGGATGCGAGATGATCGCAAAGGTCCGGCGCCGCTCCGCCTCGCGGCGGATCTCCTCGACCCCATCGGGCATAGCCGTCGTACATGCCGCGGAATCCGGTCGCAGGGCAAGCCACCGGCCGACACGTTCAGCAGGAGGCGCCGCGCCGTCCATGGCTTTGCCATTATTAGGCTTTGCAGCATATGGCTTGCCTGGGAGGGCGAGGCTGATGCATCGACGACTGGGGAAGGTGCTGCTGGCACCCGCGCTGGCGCTGGCGATGGGCTGTGGGGACAGCGACGATGCGCCGCGGGCGACGGCCACACCCACCGCGGCGGCGACCCGCACGGTCGCGGCAACGGTGTCGGCGACCGCTACCGTCCCGGCGCCGGTCACTGCCACCGTCCCGGCGCCGACGGCGACCGCGCCCTCGCCCACGGCGACCGGCAGCGCCACCCCGAGCGTCACCGCGACCCCGACCATCACCCTGACGCCGACCAGTTCGCTGACGCCGACCCCGACCGCGACGCCGCGTCCGCCGGAGCTCACCTACCTCGGCGTCGCCCGCGCCGACGACCTGGTGCAGCAGCCCTCGGCGGTCGATGCGCAAGGGCGACCGATCTTCGAGCGCGCACAGGGGCAGGGCATGACGCTGGTGGCGGAGGGGCGACGCGGGTCGTTCAATGTCGCCACGTCCGCGTACGACCCGGGCGGTCTGCCGCCAGGGGTCGAGTTTCTGGTGTCCCGTTCGCTCGGTGACGGCAGCCTCGCGGTCTGCGACTACGATCCACCGATCATCGGCGGTATCCCGGCCGTCGACCCGCCGGTGTTCAGCAGCGCCCCGAGCGTCGTCGATGCGATCGCCGATCTCGGCTGCCGGGTCAACGACGGCACCGGCCAACCGGCGGCGCGCACCGGCAACGACACGGCCTGCACGCGCGACGTCGGCGCCCTCTTCAGCTTCGTCAATCGGACCACCACGACGCAGTTCTGCCTGCCGATCGCCAAGGCGTGGTCGTTCCCGCCGGGCGACACCGTCGTCGCGGCGCGCGTTCGCGACGTCCGGGGCAACGTCAGCGCGGCGCGCGAGATCGTCATTCGCGTCGCCGGCGAGGTGCCGTTCGATTGCGGCGACGGCCTCGGCGAACGCGTCTTCACGCCGACGCGGCCGGACAGCGCCCTGTTCACCACGGCCCTGACCGGCGACGCCAGCGTTGATCCGTGGATCTCCGACCCGCTGCGCATCTGCGCCGGCGTCGATCTCGGCGACGGCGTGCATCCGCTGACGCTGCGCGAGGACATGCGTTTCGGCCTCACCATCGCCGACGGGTCGGTGCTGTGCGGCAAGATCCTTGCCCGCGGCAGCGGCGGCGTCCTCGATTGCGACGGTGGGACGCCGCAGGACGTGCGCGCCTTCGCCGATGCCGTCACCGGGCGCATCAGCTCCGACACCGGCCTCGGCCTGCCCGCCGGCACCGGCGCGGCATCCCTGCGGGCGCCGATGGCCTTGCTCGTCCTGCCCGCCAACGCGACGCCGAGTGACTGCTTCGGCGCCCGCTTCGGCAGCGAGTTCAGCGCCGTGCTGACCACCGCGCAGGGGACCGCGGACATCGTCGACGCGAACGGCACGCCGCTGGTGACGCTGAGCACCAGCGGCACCGCCTTCGACTGCCGCAACTGGCGCACCCCCGGCGGCGCCGCGTTGGTGGTGCCGATCCCGGCCGCCACCACCGCGACGAGCGGGGACGTGGCGGCGACGCTGGTGCTGGCGGAGTAAGGAGCGAACGCCGCGCACGGGGCGGGCGCCCGCCGGTCTCAGCGTTCCATCGCCGCGGCGATCTCGGCGGCGAGCTGCGCGATCAGGTCGCTCAACGCGGCCGCCGACTGATCGGCTGTCTCGGCGATGCGGCGCAGGGAGGTGGTGCGCGTAGCGACCGCCGTTCCGGCACCACTGCGCAGCGTCCAATGGGCGACCAGCTCCGCTTCGCCCTGCACCTGTTGCTCGAAACGCACCACGGCGACTTCGACGAGATAATCGAACCGCGCGGTGTTGTACCAGGGGAAGATCTCGATGCGCTGGGCGCCGGTGACCTGGACGAGATCGCCGGCGAGGGCGCGGGCGAAGTTCTGCTTCAGGGGTTCGGCCCAGCGGTTAACCTCGGAGTAGGCAATGCGGTTGGCGTCGAGGCGCGTCGCCATCTGCGGGCGGCCGAGGTACTCGGGGAATGAGAGCGGCCCGAGGCCGATGGCGAGCGGGGTCGGGCCCCCGCTGGTCGGCGCGGTCGTGTTGAGGACGAAGAATTCGGTCGGCGGCACCCGTGGACCGCTGATCAGGGTGCAGCCGCTGAGCAGCAGGGCGGCGACAAGGGCGGCGAGCCCCCGCGCGCGGCGGGCGGACATGTGGCGAGGAGTCATTTCGTGACCTCCGCTGGCGTCGGCGCCTCGGTGACGGACTTGCCGAAGATCACCGCGCTGGGGTTGCGCTCGAGATAGTCGGCGAGGAGTTGGATCGTCTGTGCCGCTCGTCCGAGTTCCTGCAGCGCGCGCCGCAGGTCGTGGTCGAGCGGCGAGCCGGGGGCAATCAACGTGTTGGCGTTGCCCGCCGTCTGTTCGATCGTGGACAGGGTGCGCTGGGTCTGCGCCAGCGTCGTGTCCACCTGGCCCGCCAACGGCGCGACGACGCCGTCGAGCCGCGCCACCAGGGCGCGCGCCTCACCCATCGCCGCGTTCAACGACTGCACCGTGCCTGGCAGCTTGGCGATCGCCTGCTTAATCGCCGGGTCGTTGACCAGTTGGTTGATGCCCTGCAGGGCCTCGGACGCCTCCTGCACCATCGGCCCGAACTTGATGGCGCGCAGCTCGTTGATGATCTCGCGCGCCGCCGTCGTCGCCTGCTCCAGCGTCGTTTCGGTGGTCGGCACCTCGGGCGGGTCCGAAGGCTGCGGGAGAATGTAACTTTCCGGCGTGTCTGGAAAGAAGTCGACCTGGACGAACAGCAGGCCGGTGAGCAGGCTCTGGGTTTGCAGCTGGGCGCGCAGCCCGCGCTGCACCAACTCAGCCAGCGTCTGTACGTTGGCGATCTGCACCGACTTGTCGCCGAAGTCGATCTTGCTCGGGTCCGTCTCGACATAGACGGGGATGGACACCTGCCGGTCGGTACTGCTGGGCGCGATCACCAGCTTGATGTCGGTTACGGTGCCGAACTCGACGCCACGGAACTTGACCGGCGCGCCGATGCTCAGGCCGTTGATCGACCCGGGGAAGAACATCACCCAGCGGTTTGTCGTCTTGAAGAAACGGCCGGAACCGAAGACCAGCACGCCGGCGACGGCCAGGGCGAGGGCGCCGAGGACGAAGGCGCCGACGACGGCGGGATTGGCTTTCTTACCCATGCGGCGGAGCCTCCGTTTCTTCCGCGCCGCGGCGCAGGAAGCGCCGCACCGCCGGCTGGTCGGAATGGTCGCGCAGCGCCTTCGGATCGCCATGCGCGATGGCGGTGCGGCTGTCGACGTCGAGGAAGATGCAGTTGTTGCCGATGGCGAAGATGCTGGCCAACTCGTGCGTGACGACGACGATCGTCGCCCCGAGGCTGTCGCGCAGCTCGAGAATGAGCTCGTCGAGCAGGCGCGAGCTGATCGGGTCGAGCCCCGCGGAGGGTTCGTCGAAAAACAGGATGTCCGGATCGAGCGCCATGGCGCGCGCCAGGCCGGCGCGCTTCTGCATGCCGCCGCTGATCTGCGAGGGGTAGAAATCCTCGAAGCCCTTGAGGCCGACCAGTGCGAGCTTGAGCGCCGCCACCTCGCGCACTTCGGCGGCGGTCAGGCGCGTGAACTCGCCGAGCGGCAGGCCGACATTCTCCGCCAGCGTCATGGAGCTGAACAGAGCGCCGCTCTGGTAGAGAATGCCGAGGCGGCGCAGCGTCTGCTCGCGTTCCAGCGAGCTGGCGCGGGTGAAGCTGTGGCCGTCGTAGGCGATGTCCCCCTTGGCCGGCTCGATCAGGCCGATGAGGTGGCGCAGCAGGGTGCTCTTGCCACAGCCCGAGCCGCCCATGATGATGAAGATGTCGCGCGATTGGACGGTGAACGTCAGGTCGCGCATGAGCACGAAGCTGCCGAAGGCCATGGTCAGGTCGCGGACGGCGATGCGCGGCGCGGTGCCGGCGGGGCTGGCTGGGGTGCCGTTGGTCGCCATCTCAGATGCCCAGCACGTAGAAGAGGACGGCGAAGAGGCCACAGGCGCAGACGATGAGGACGATGCCGGTGACGACGGCGGAGGTGGCGGCGTCGCCGACGGCCGAGGCGCTGCTGCCGGACTGCATGCCGCGCAGGCAGCCGGCGATGGCGATCAGCACGCCGTACACGGAGGCCTTGAAGACGCCGCCGAGCAGGTCGGTGAGGCTGACGGCGCGGACGAGCTCGCGAAAGTAGATCTGCGGGCCGATGTCGAGCATGCCGGCGGCGATCACGGCGCCGCCGATGACGCCGATCAGGTTGGCGTACAGGGCGAGCAGCGGCATCATCAGCATCAGCGCCAGCGCGCGCGGCAGGACCAGGAACTCGAGCGGGTCGATGCCCATGGTCGTCAGCGCGTCGATCTCCTGCGTCACCTTCATCGTCCCGAGTTGGGCGGCAAAGGCGGCGCCGGTGCGGCCGGCCATGACGATGCCGGTCATCAGGGCGCCCATCTCGCGGACGACGGCGATGCCGACCAGGTCGGCGATGAAGATCGCGGCGCCGAACTTCTGCAGTTGGATGGCGCCGACGAAAGCCATGATGACGCCGACCAGGAAGGCGATCAGGGTGACGATCGGCAGGGCGTCGGCGCCGGCCTGCTGGATGAACAGCAACAGGTCGCTCCAGCGGAAGCGCGCGCGGCGCCGCGCCAGGGCGGCGAAGGCGATGGCGAGGAGGCCGAGGAACGACACGAACTCGCCAGCCGTCGCGGCGGCGCTCTGCGCCGCCAACCCGACGCGGGCCAGAAACGGCGGCGCGCCGCCGCCGCCGCGCGCGCCCTGGCGCTCAGGGACGGCTTCGGCGAGGGACAGCAGCCGCTGTACGCCCTCCGGCAGTCCGGAGCGATCGACGGTGACGCCGCGCGTGCCGGAGAGCTCCGCGAGGCGCGTCAGGAAGATGAGCAGCGCGCTGTCCCATTCGCCGAGGCCGGCGGCCTCGAAGCCGATGGTGCGCGGCGGCGCGCCGCTGCCGAGCGCCTGCTCGAGCGGCGCGGCGTCGGGGATGCCGCCGCTCATCGTCCACGGTCCGCCGAGCTGCACGACGAGTCGGTCGGTGGTCGGGCGAGCGAGCGCGAACTCGGCGGCTGGCATGGCTGCGGCGGTGGTAGCAAAGCGATTCGGCATCGCAAAACGCGGTCAGTTCGGCGGCGGCGTCGGCGGCGTCGACGTGACCATGCCGCGCAGCTCGTCGAGGAAGCGTCCCACCGGACGGCCGATGGCCTCGCCGATCGAGCGCGGGACGCCGATCAGGGCATCGACGAACCAGCGCGCCGTCGCGCCGGGCAGGGCGGTGAGGTCGGGGCGAACGGAGGGGTGTGCCAGCGTGCCGCCAAAATGGGCCGGGATCGGCGGCAGCGGCGGCAGGTCGCCGGTCGGCAGGGGCACGGCGCTGAGGGCGAACATCTTCTGCAAGCCGTGCGCGGTCAGGGTCACCGGCCCGGTCAGGTAGAGCTTGCCGTCGAAGCCGATGCGGCCGGCGCCGCTGAAGCTGTAGTCCTGGCTGACGATGCGCAGGTCGCTGGTCCGCAGGGCGCCGTCGGCGACGGTGAAGGTCTGCGTCAGGCTGGTCAGGCCGTTCGGCTGGTCGAGGTGGGCGGCGATGCGGTGCCCGGGCAGTAGGCCGCCGAGGATGGAGCGCAGCAGCGCCGTCGAGACGATCGTACCGCCGCGCAGCGCCAGACTGCCGTCGCCCTGCAGGGCCCGGCGCCAGTCGCCGGCGAGGACGCCTGAGAACTGGCCGCGCAGGTCCATCGACGGAATGTCGAGCGTCGCGGGGTTCATGCCGATCATGGTCAGCACCTGGCGCGGATCGGCGCCGGTCGCCGTCAGTGTGCCGCTGATTGGCCACGGCGCGGCCAGCGAGATGTCGCCGGCGTACTGCCATTGTCCGCCGTAGGCGGCCAGCCGCAGATCGGCGAACCGCAGGCGCGCGTCGCCGAAATCGAACCGGGCGGTCGCGGCGCGGCCGCGCAGCGGCGGATAGGCGGCGGCGGCGGCGCTGGCGTCGATGCCGCTCAGGGTCAGGCGCGTGCCGTCGACGCGCACCGCGCCGGCGGCGCGCGCCGGGCCGTCGACGCTGAGTTCGTCGTACAGGAAACGGCCGGAGTGCAGCGTCACCACGCCCGTCGCGGTGCTGGCACCGCCGCGCGGCCGCGACAGCGTCACCTGCACCGAGGCGACGGCGGACACCGCGTGCGGAGATTCCGGTCCATCAGCCATGGCGGCGAGCATCTCGTCGAAGTCGACCCGCCGCGCCTTGAGCGTGGCGTCGATGCGCTCGCGCGATACCGTCGCATCCACCGTCCAGGCGCCGTCCATCGCCGTCGCGGTGAGCGGTCCGACGCGCAGGGCGCCGCCGGGGGCGCTGGCAAAGGCGGTGTTGACGTTGCGGGCGGTGACACCGTCGTAGCCGAGCGTGCCGAGACGGGCGGTGCCGCGCGCCAGACGCGGGGCACCGCCCTACCAGGTCACGGCGGCGCTGGCGCTCGCCGGCGCGTCGACGCGCAGGTCGCCGAGGGTCAGGGCAGGGGAGGCGAGGCGCAGCGTCAGCGTGCCGCTGCCGCGTGCGTCGAGCGTCACGTTGAGATCGACCGCGCCTGCAGCCCCTGCGGCCGCTGCGTTGCCGGTCAGCGCCGCGCGTGCGAGGCGGGCGGCGTTGACTCCGGTCAGGGTGATGCTGCCGGTCGGCGCGCAAACACCGCTCCGCGTCGGCGCTCTCGCGTTCGCCTGCGCAATCGCCGGGCGCGTCGCCCGAGCAGCCGGCTGCGCCGCGCGCGGCCGGCCGCGGCTCGCCGCTGGCCTTCGAGTGGGCGGCTGGCTGGTCTGAGGACCGGCCGTACACTTATCGGGCGCTAAGGGGACCCCGCCGGACGCCGCGAGGGTGCCGTCGAACACCTTGGCCGTGCATGATGCCACGGTCAGGACCTGATCGGCGACACCGCCGCGCACCGCCAGCTCGCTGGCCTCGATCTCGGCATAGGCGGCGGACGCCGAGCGCAGCTGGGCGTTGGCGACCTGCACCTGGGTGCCCTGGGCGGCGACCTCAGCGCTGAGCAGCAGCGGTGCGCCCAGTCGCGCTGCGGCCCAGGTCGCCGAGCCGCTGGCGAGTGTGGCGTCGAGCTGACCGGTGAAGACCGCGCCAAGCGTGCCGCGCCCCGCCAGCGCCAGGCGCACCGGCCCGTCCAGGTGCAGCGGCGCCGCCGCGCTGCCGAGCAGGTCGCGCGCTGCTTCGGCGAGGGCGGCCCCGTCGACCCCCTCGGCCTGCACGCCGCCGTCGATCTGCGGCGGGTCGCTCAGGGTCAGGCGGCCGTGCTGAATCCAGTTGCCGCCGAGCGCGTGCCAGCGGCCACCGCGCAGGCTCGGCGTGCCATCAGCCCAGTCGAGGGTGGCGCGCACGTCGGTGGCGACGAGGCGCTTCGCGCGCACATGCGCCACCGCCAGGGTGCCACCCGTCGGCTCGAGGCCGCCCTCGTGCCAGCGCCCTTGCAGATGCAGCGCCACCGGCGCCTGCACGGTGAACGTGTCCCAGGGCACGCTGCCGTTGGGGAGCTCTGCGACCAGGCCGACGTCGGCCTCCGTCGCGCTGCCGTCGAAGGTGAGCACCAGGCGCAGCGGGGCGCCGAGGGGGACTGCCGGGAGTTGCGGTGCGAGCGCGGCCCGCAGCGTCGCGGCGGCGCCCGAGGCATCGTCGGCCTCGGCGGCGAGGTGCAGCGTCGCGCCCGCGCCGGCGGCGAGGTCGCCGATCTCGCCGCTGGCGCGCAGGGTGCCGAGCGCATCGGAGCGCGCGCTGAGGGTCAGACGCGCCGCCTCGTCATGCGGCTCGAGCGTCGCGTCGAGGTCGGTCAGCGCCAGTGTGCGCGGTGTCGCGCCGCTGTCGTCACGCAGCGCCAGCGCGGCGCCGCGCAGCTCGACGTGCGGCAGGGGCGGCGGCACGGCGAACGCCGTGCCGCCGCCGCTGGCGCCATCGAACCGCCGGGCGCCGAGCGACACGGCGCCGTCGGCGGCGCGGCTGACCGTGGCCTGCAATCCGTCGATGGCCACGTCGGACAGCACGACGCGACCGACGAGGAGTGCGCGCAGGCGCAGTCGCAGGCGCAGGTGCGCGGCACGCGCCACGACGCCGCCATCGGGAGTCCGCAGCTCGACCGCGTCGAGGCTCAGGGCCAGCGGTGGCGGCCAGGGCGTCAGCCGCGCCTCGGCGAAGTGCACGTTCGGTCCGGCCAACACGGCAAGGCGGGCCAGCAGCCAGGCGCGCCCGCTATCGGTATGCGTCAGCCACAGCAGGGTTGCGCCGGCCAGCGCCGTGGTGGCGACGACGGCTAGGGCAAGTAGGCGGAAGACTGGACGAGCTCGGCGCATGCGCAACGGGTCCGCCTAGCACGCGCCGGCACGGCCCCGAAACGTGCCGATCGCGCCGGGAACGACGCGGACTGTCGGGCTGCCCGCGTCCAGCGCGGTCTGCCGCACCTCTCTTGCTCGTGCCCGGGGGCCTTCTATACTATCGGGCGCCGTGACGAAGACGCTGTTTCTCAATCCGCCCTCGTACGAGGGTTTCGACGGTGGAGCCGGCTCGCGCTATCAGGCGCGTCGCGAGGTGCGCTCTTTCTGGTACCCGACGTGGCTGGCGCAGGCCGCGGCCCTGGTGCCCGACAGCCTGGTCATCGACGCGCCGGCCGACGAGCTGGACTTCGACGAGACGCTGCGGCGCGCCGCCGGGCACGACCTGATCATCGTCCACACCTCGACGCCGTCGGTGCCGAACGATGCCGAGACGGCGGCGCGGCTCAAGGCCGCCCTGCCCGGTGTGCGCATCGGCTTCGTCGGCGCGCACACCATGGTGCTCCCCGAGCAGACGCTGCAGATGGCGCCGGCGGTGGACTTCGTGACAACCGGTGAGTTCGACTACGCTGTGCGCGACATCGCGGCCGGCGCCGCTCTCGCCGAGGTCGCCGGCATCGCCTACCGCGGCGGCGACGGTCAGGCGGTGCGTACGCGCCCGCAGCCGCCGATTCACGAGTTGGACGCCTTCCCCTACGTCACCGACGTGTACAAGCGCGATCTCACCATCGAGAACTACTACATCGGTTACCTGCAGCACCCCTACGTCTCGTTGTACACCGGCCGCGGCTGTCGCAGCCGCTGCACCTTCTGCCTGTGGCCGCAGACCATCGCCGGGCACGCCTACCGCACGCGCAGCGTCGAGCATGTCGTCGGCGAGATGGCGCACGCGCTGAAACTGTTCCCGCAGGTGCGCGAGTTTTTCTTCGACGATGATACCTTCACCGATGACCGCCCGCGCGCCGAGGCGATCGCGCGCGGCCTCGGCAGGCTCGGCATGACCTGGTCGTGCAACGCCAAGGCGAACGTCCCGCACGAAACGCTCAAGGTGCTCAAGGACAACGGCTTGCGTCTGCTCCTGGTCGGCTTCGAGAGTGGCAACCAGCACATTCTCAACAACATCAAGAAGGGGACCCGCATCGACCGCGCCGCCGAGTTCATGCGCGACTGCCACCGCCTGGGCATTCTCGTGCATGGAACGTTCATCGTCGGGCTGCCGGGCGAGACGCGTGAGACGATCGACAACACCATCGCCTTCGCCAAGGACATCGATCCGTACAGCCTGCAGGTTTCCCTTGCGGCGCCCTACCCGGGCACCGAGCTCTACGCTCAGGCCCAGGCCAACGGCTGGATGCCGACGGCACGCGACAACGGGTTGGTCCAGGAGGCGGGCATCCAGCAGGCGGTGTTGTCCTACGACAGCCTCTCGAGCGCCGAGATGCACGACGCCCTGGAGCGCTTCTACCGCGCCTACTATCTGCGGCCGCGGCCCATCCTGCGCATCGTCAAAGACATGTTGCGCGACCGGCAGGTGATGATGCGGCGCCTGCGTGAGGCGCGCGAGTTCTTCGCGTTCATGGCGCAGCGGCGTCAGCCCGCCCCAGACGCCGGCGCCCCCGCCGCGCAGTGAGCGGCGGCACCGGAGCGGCGCGGGGCAGCGGGCGGCCGCGTTGCCTCGCCATCCGCGCCGTGCCATGGCAGGACCGCATCGCGATGACGCCGTTCCGACCGCCGCGCGCTCTTGTCGCACGTCTGGCGTGCGCCGCTGCCGGCGCCAGGGTGCTGGTCGCTGTGCTGGCGTCGAGCGGCCGTGGCCAGGCCGCGTTGCCGCTCGACGTGGCGGTGCGGCAGGCGCTGCGCGACGGGCCGGAGGCGCAGATCGCCCGTCTACGGACCGGGGCGGCTGACGACACCGCCGCCGCGGCGCGCAGCATCTACTGGCCCCGCGCTACGATCAGCAGCCAGGCGGGCTGGTCGAACCGCCAGGACGACACCATCAACGCCATCGACGGACAGGGCAGGCTGAAGCGCTATCCGCTCTCGACCCAAGGCTCCTCGGAGCCATGGATCGGCGTGTACGTCGATCAGATGCTCTTCGACCTGCGTCAGTGGCGGGCCGCCGAGCGCGAGGCCCTGGAGGCCGACGCGGCGGTGGTGGCGGAGGCGCAGCAGCGCGAGGTGATCAGTGCCACGGTGCTGGACCGCTACCTCGACGTGGTGCGCTTGGACGGCGTGGTGGGGCTCGACCGCCGGCGCCTCGCCGACGCCGAGTGGCTCGCCCACCAGTCGGGCGTGCTCCTCGATGCCGGCCGCACGCTGGCGAGCGAACGCGACCAGGCGGTCCTCGAGGTGGAGCAGGTGCGGCTCGACGCAGAGCAGCACCGGGCCGAGCTCGCCGAGGCGCAGGCCGCCCTGGCGCGGGCCATCGGGTCCGAGCCGGGTGCGCCGGCGCCGTCGATCGTGGCCGCCAGCCTGCCGGTGATTGTGGACGCGGCGCCGCCGCTGGACGGCGACACCGCTCTCGCCGCGGCGCCCGAGCTGCGCATCCTGGCACTGCGCTGCCGCATGGACGAGCTCGCCGTGGACATGGCGCGCGCCGGCCGCTATCCGACCCTCGCGCTGCGCGGCGGCTATTTTCACTACGGCACGCAGCGCTTCGACGCGTTCGAGCAGGAGGTTGCGGTGGGGGTGGATCTGCAGGTGCCGGTGTTCGATGGCTTTCAGGCCTCGAACAGCATCGACGGCGCCAGCAAGGCGGCGGCGGCGGCGCGCCTGCGTCTTGAGACGCTGCGCGACGAAAAGCAGGCGCGCGCGGGCGAGCTGCAACGCCGTCTGCGCGTGGCGCTGCAGCAGCCGGCGCTGGCCGAGCGGCGCGCCAGCATGGCGGCCGAGCGCCAACGGCTCGCCGACCTGAGTGTCCAAGGGCAACGCGGCTCGGTAGCCCAGGCCCTGACGGCGCGCGGCGAGGCGTCGCGCGCCGCGCAGGCGGCGCTCGATGCGCAACTCGAACGCGTGCGCGCCTGGGCGGCGCTGCAGCGCGAGCAGGGACGGTTGGCGGCTGCACTGGTCGGCGAGCCGGCGGCCGAGGCGGCAGTGGCGCCATGAACCGGGCGCCGAGAATGGCAGAGCGTGCATGAGCCTGCGCCGCTGGTGGTGGTTGTTGCCGATCGGCGCGGCGCTGGTCGCCGCGCCGCTGTGGTGCGGCCGCGGCGAGCCACCGCTGGTGCAGGCGGCGGCGGCCACGCGCGGGCCGCTGCGCGTCGTCGTCTCGACCAACGGGCGGGTCGAGCCGATCGACGACATCGAGGTGCGCGCCCGTCTCGATGGCCGCGTCATCGAGATTCCCGAGCCGGGCCAGCGCGTCCCGGCGGGCGGGCTGGTGGCGCGGTTCGACGCCGGTCCGGTTGCCGGGCAGGTGGCGACGGCTGAATCGGAGCGCCTGGCCGCGCTCGAGTCGCGGCGCGCCGCGCGCGCCGTCGCCGAGGAGCGGCACGCCCGCTTGGCCACCGATCGCGGCCTGTTCGCGGCCGGGGCCCTGACGCGCGATGTCTTCGCGCAGAGCGAGCGCGCCGCGGAGGAGGCCTCGGCGCAACTGCGTCACCTCGAGCGCGAGGTGCCATTGCGCGTCGCCGCGCTCGACACCCGCATCGCCGAGCTGCGGGCGCAGCGCGCCGCGACCGAGGTGCGGGCGCCGTTTGCCGGGACGCTGTACCGTCGGCAGGTGAAAAAGGGCGCCATGGTGCGCGTCGGCGATCCGCTGCTGTGGCTCGCCGACCTCGAGCGCCTGCGTGTGCGCGCCAACGTCGACCAGGTCGATCTCGGTCGCGTGCAGCCGGGCCAGTCAGTGCGCGTCAGCGCCAACGCCTTCCCCGGCCGGGCCTGGTCGGGGCGGATCGCCGAGGTGGTGCCGGACGTGGTGGTGAAGGAGAGCCGCTCCGTGGCGGACGGGTTGGCCACGCTCGATCCCCCCACCGACGGGCTGGTCCCGGGGATGACCGTGGACGTCGAGATCGTCGTCGCCGAGTCCGCCGACGCCGTGCAGGTGCCGGCCGAAGCGGTGTGGGTGAGCGGCGGCGCGTCGTACGTGTTCGTCATCGACGGGCAGCGACTGCGACGCCGGCCGGTCGCCACCGGCCTGAGCAGCGTCGCCGCCGTGGCCATCACCGGCGGTCTCGACGACGGCGCGGTGGTGGTGCTCGGCCCGACGCCGGACCTCGTCGACGGCGCGCGCGTGCGCGTCGCCCGCCGCGATCGGGATCGCCAGTGACCGACGTTGCGGCGGCCTCGCCCGCCGGCGCGCCGCGGGCGTCGGGCGCCGCGCCGCTCATCGCGATGCGCGGCATCGCCAAGACGTATCGGCGCGAGGGCGCGCCGGTGCAGGCGCTGGGCGGCCTCGACCTCGACATCCACGCCGGCGAGTTGACCGCCATCATGGGGCGCTCGGGGTCGGGCAAGTCGACGTTGCTGCACATCCTCGGACTGCTCGACGCGGAGTACGAGGGCGCCTACCACTTCGACGGCGAGCGGGTGTCCGGCCGCGGCTCCGACGCCCTGGCGCGACTGCGCAACCGCAAGATCGGCTTCGTCTTCCAGACCTTCCACCTGCTGCCGCAGCTGACGATCAGCGAGAACGCCGCGCTGCCGGCCCTCTACGCGGGCCGCGCGCCGGCCGACTGTCGCGCCGTGGCGCGCCGCCGACTCGAGCAACTCGGGTTGGGCGCGCGCCTCGACCACAAGCCGATGGAGCTCTCGATCGGGCAGCGCCAGCGCGCCGCGATCGCCCGCGCGCTGGTCAACGAGCCGCGCCTGGTGCTGGCCGACGAGCCGACTGGCGCCCTCGACAGCCGCACGGCGATGGAGATCCTGGAGGTCCTGCGGGGGCTCAATCGCGACGGCGTCACGGTGGTGCTGGTGACGCACGATCACGAGGTTGGCGCCGCCGCCGAGCGCATCATCCATATTCGCGATGGAACGACCGACGACGGCCTGGCTTAAGCTGCTGCTGCGGTTCGCGCTCGACGGCCTCGCCGGACAGCGGTTTCGCTCGCTCCTGACCATGCTCGGCATGGCCATCGGCACCGCCAGCGTCGTCGCGGTGGTGTCGATCGGTCTGCTCGGTCGGGACTACGTCGTCAGCCTCATCGAGGGCGTCGGATCGAACCTGGTGTTCGTCTATGGCGTCGGCGGCGGCGTCAATCCGGAGGAGTTGTCGTTCGAGGATGTGGACGCCCTGCGCGCGCGCATTCCTGGCGCCGCGGCGATGGCGCCGGTGCTGAACGGCAACGAGGTGGTGCCGATCCGCGGCCAGTCCGAGGCGATCTCCGTGCTCGGGGTGACGCCGGCCTACGCGCAGGTGCGCAACCTGGTCGTCGAGGCGGGGCGGTTCCTCGGCGAGGCCGAGGAACGCGGCGGCGCCAAGGTGTGCGTGATCTCGAAGGAGTTGGCGCGAAAGCTGTACGGAGGTCCGCCCGTGGGCGAAACGTGGCTGCGGATCTTCGGTCTGCGCTTCCGCGTCATCGGCGTCTTCCGCGAGGGCGTCGAGAGCGCCGCGGCGCTGCAGAAGAGCGAGGCGGCCGGGCTGGTCGCCATCATTCCATTCTCGACCTTCCGCAATCTCTCCGGCGTGCGCTTCGTCGACGTCGTGTACTTCCAGGCCGAATCACCCGCCGCCGTGGCCGGCGTGGTGCGGGCGGCGAGCGAGGTGATCGCCGCCCGGCACCGCTCGCTGAGCAGCTTCAAGGTCGAGTCGCTCGACCAGTACTTGGTGTTGGTGCAACAGATCTCCGACGCCGTCAGCCTCGGTCTGATCGGCATCGCCGCGGTGTCGCTGCTGGTCGGCGGCATCGGCATCATGAACATCATGCTGGTGACCGTCACCGAGCGCACTCAGGACATCGGCATCCGCCTGGCCCTGGGCGCCGGTCGTCGCGACATCCTGCTGCAGTTCCTCATCGAGGCCAGCATCCTGAGCCTGGCCGGCGGAGTCGCCGGCACCGTACTCGGTGCTGGTGTGCCCCTCTATCTGGGATTTCTCTACGGCATTCCGGTTCCTGTCTCGGGCATCAGCGTCGCCGTCGCCTTTCTCGTCTCGGTCGCCGTCGGGCTCTTCTTCGGCATCTACCCGGCCCGCAAGGCGGCGGCGATGAACATCATCGACGCCTTGGGGTACACCTAGCCGCCCCCTTTGACTTCCCGCCGCGGCGCACTAAGCTGCGGTTACCAATATGAACCATCGGGTGACTCTGTTCCGCCCGATCCCATTGCACGCGCTTGGGCTGGCCGCACGGCCGCGCCGAGCGCAGAGAGGTCGCTGCATGCACCGACTGCTGGTGGTGGCCCTGGCGCTTGGCGCCGCCGTGGCGGAGGCCGCGGTGGACGAAAGCACCTTGCGTATCACGCCGCCCCGACTGGGGTTTATCGAAGGAGACGTGTCGTTCTGGCGACCCGGTGTGGGCGACTGGGAGCCCGCGCAGATCAACGTGCCGTTGGCGGCTGGCGACGCGCTCGCCAGCCGCGCCGGGCAGTTCGAGCTGCAGATCGGCGGCCAGTCGTTCGCCCGCGCTGGCGAGGACACGGAGCTGCGGGTGAAGAGCCTCGAACCCGACTTCCTGCAGATCGATGTCACGCAGGGCAGCGTCGTGCTCGATCTGCGCGGCCTGGCGGCGGGACGCGTGTATCAGATCGACACGCCGCATGGGGCGGCGACCGCGCGCGGCGACGGCTACTATCGGGTAGATGTCGGTGCCGAGTCGACACGCCTGACAGTGCGCCGGGCCGGCGCGGCATCGCTGGCGCCCACCGGCGGCCAACCCGTCGACCTCGCCACCGGCGAGGCGGTGGTGGTCAGTGGCGGTGCCGTCGGTCAACTCGACCTCGCGCCGGCGCCGGGTTTCGATGAATGGGATCGCTGGAACTACGCGCGTGCCGACGAGTTCCTCGCCGCGCCGCGCGCAGCCGTGGTCTCGGCCGACGTGTACGGCGCCGCCGAGCTCGAACGCCACGGCGGCTGGCGCCACGTCAGCACCTACGGGCGCGTCTGGGCGCCCTACCGTGTCCCGGCCGGCTGGGCGCCGTACACGCAGGGGCGCTGGCTGTACGATCCGCTCTACGGCTGGTCGTGGGTCGACTACGCCCCCTGGGGTTGGGCGCCGTTCCACTACGGCCGATGGGTCTATGCCGGCTACTGGGCGTGGGCGCCCGGGCCGCTGCTGGCGACGCCGTTTTACGCTCCGGCACTGGTGACCTTCTTTGGCCCGTCCGTCTCGTTCTCGATCGGGTACGGCGCGGGCTGGGTCGGCTGGGCGCCGCTCGGCTGGGGCGAGCCGCTGGTGCCGTGGTGGGGCCGGTACGGCTTCATCGGATCGCCCTGTTGGTACGGTTGGGGTGGACCGCGCGTGGTGAACAACATCGTCATCAACAACGGCGATACGATCACCGCCGACTCGATCAACATCTACCGCAACGTCAGCGCGCCGGGCGGCGTCGTCGGCGTGCCGAAGGACCAGTTCGGCACGCCAAACATGCAGCGCACACGCCTCGGCAACATCAGCGCCACCGACCTCAAGCCGCTGCACGGCCGCGCACCAGCGGCTGGCGCGCGCGCCGTGTCGGCGGGTGCCGCCAAAGCGCCACTCCCCAACCTGGGCGGCCGCCGCGCAGACAGCGCCGCGGACGGTGCCATCCAGGCCGACTTCGCGCGCCAAACAGCGCTGAACTCTCCGGCGGCGCCGCCTCCCGCCTCGGGGCGGGCGCCGGCCTCGACGGCATCGCTGAAGCCTGGGCAGGGGGCCGACGCGTTCGATCGCCTGCGGTCGCAGAGTCGCGCCGCCGCCGCGCCGCGCGCCGCAGCGCCGCAACAGTCCGCACCGGCGGTGGGCGGGCGCGACCTACGCCGCGCCGCGGCGCCGCCGCCGCTGCGTGGTCAGGCAAAGCCGAGCGCCGGCACGGAGGGCTTCGCGCGCCTGCGCTCGACCCGGCCGACCGCGTCGGCCGACGCGCGCATCGCCGCGCCGCCGCTGCAGCGCAGCCAGGCGCGCCAGGCGCCGGCCAAGGCCGACGTCGCGCCGGCCCCGTCGCTGCGGCGCGCGCCTGCGGGCAGCGGCTGGACGCGGCGCCCGCCGGCGCCGCCGCCGGTGCAGCCGTCAGGCGGCGACGTCGAACGCGCCGCGCCGTTGGTGCCCAGTGTGCGCGCGGTGGCGCGCAACTACGAGCGCGCGCCGGAGGCCGGCTTTCGCGGCACGGCCATGCCGAAAGCGATGTCCGCGCCATCGCTGCCGAGCGTCGGCGCTGCGGGCGCCGGTGCCGGCGGTGGTGGCGGCCGGGGCGGTGGAGTGCCGAACTTCTCGCGCTGACGGTTCCGTCGCCGCGCGATCACGTCCCTTCGCCCGCCGCGCCGCGCGCGGGCGGGGTGGGCGGCGTCGCGCGGCTGACCCGGAGCCGTCGCGAGCCGGTCGTGCCGACCTCGATCGACGGCGCTGCGAAACCGCCTTGCCCATCGAGATCCGCTCGGCGACTCCGGCCGCTCTTGCTGATCTGACCGCCCTGCTCGTCGCGCAATTGCGCGACCACGGCAACGACCTCGCGGGCAGTGCCATGGCCGGTGCCGCCGCCGGCATGCTGCAGCGGCCGCGACACGGCCAGTTCCGGCTCGCCGGCGAAGGCGGCCGCGCCGTCGGCTTCGCGGCGCTGTCGTACCTGTGGACGCTCGCGCGCGGCGGCCGGGCCGCCTGGCTCAATGAGTTGTTCGTCGTCCCCGAGCGGCGCGGCGCCGGGATCGGCGACGCGCTGCTCGCCGCCGCTCTCACGGCGGCGGCAGCGGCCGGGGCTCGGGCCGTCGACACCGCCAGCGCCGCCACCCTGGGCGGCGGCTGCGCCTGCGGCGCCGTGCGCTCCGTCTCTGCCGCCGCACCATTCAGCGCTCCTGGCTGACGGTGGACGACGACCTGCCGCGCCGGCGCGGCGGCACGACATGAGCTTCAGGCTGTTTCGCGCCGGGCGCGCAAGAACTCGATTACCGGCGGCAGCACCGACAGGATGATGATCGCCAGGATCACGTAGTGGAAGTTGCTCTTTACCGCCGGCACGTTGCCAAAGACGTAGCCGGCGACCGTGAAGGCGACCACCCAGACGATCCCGCCGACGACGTTGTAAGCCGCGAAGCGCGCGTAGCGCATCTGGCCGATGCCGGCGACGAACGGCGCGAAGGTGCGCACGATGGGCATGAAGCGGGCGATGATGATCGTCTTGGCGCCGTACTTCTCGTAGAAGCGCTGGGTGCGTACCAGGTGCTCCTTGTTGAGCAGCCGCGAGGTCTCGCTGGTGAAGACCCTGGGGCCGATGCGATTTCCGATGGCGTAGTTGAGCGCGTCGCCCAGCACCGCCGCGACGATCAGCGCGGCGATGATCATGGGGAGCGATAGCGGCGACCCCTCGATCGCCGCCAGAGCGCCGACGGCGAAGAGCAGCGAGTCACCGGGCAGAAAGGGCATCACCACCAGTCCGGTCTCGCAAAAAATGATCGCGAACAGCAGGACGTAGAGCCACGGCCCGAGGGTGACCGCGAGGTCGTTGAGATGCGCGTCGAGGTGCAGGAAGACGTCGAGAATTTCCTTGAGGAACTCCATGCGTCGGCCTCCTATAGGGCTGGGTCGGCAAGCACAATACGCACCGTCGGGCCACGTTGAGTCGACGCCGCCGGCGTGATCGGTTGCGCCGTGATGCCAACCGAGTCGCGCGAACGCTTGGCGCTGCTCGCCATCGCCGTGGTGGTGGTGATCTGGGGCTGCAGCAACGTGATGATCAAGGCGGTGCCGGTGACCGGCCTGGTGGCCTCCTTCTACCGGCTGTGGTTCTCGATCCCGCTGCTCTGGGTGATCGCCCTGGCGCGGCCGCAGACGCGGGCGCGGCTCGACGGCGCCTGGTTGCGCGCGGCCGTCGTCGGCGGCTCGCTCTTCGCCCTGCACCAGGTGCTGTTCTTCAGCGCCCTCAAGCACACCACGGTCGCCAACGTCGCGCTCATCGGGGCGCTGCAGCCGCCGTTGGTGCTGCTGGCGGCGCGCCGCTGGTTCGGTGAGGCGGCGACCCGCAGCGCTCTCGGCTGGTCGCTGATGGCGGTGGCCGGCACTCTGCTGGTCATCGTCGGCGCCGCGGGCCTGCCGGGCTGGAGTCTCGGCGGTGATGCGCTGGCGACCGCCAACCTGTTCGCCTTCACCGCCTACTTCCTCGCCTCGAAGCGCATCCGCGACCACGTCGGTGCAGTCGAGTACCTGCTCGGCCTCACCACCGTCGCCGGTCTCATCATCCTCGTGCTCTGCGTCGCCAGCGGTCAGGATCTCGGCTCGCCGCGTCGCTGGGACTGGGCGGTGCTCGTGTGTCTGGCGGTGCTGCCGGGCACGCTCGGGCACTTCCTGGCGAACTGGGCGCACCCACACACGTCGGCGTTCGTGGTGTCGATCATGTTCCTCGCCGTACCGGTGGTGGCCTGCGTCGGCGCGGCGGTGTTCCTCGGCGAGCTGTTGCGGCCGCTGCAGCTCGCCGGGGCGGCGCTCACCCTGGTGGCGGTGACGCTGGTGGTCCTGTCGCAGCCGCGTCGCGCCGCCGAGGAGCTGGCCGAGAGCGCGGCCCAGACCGACGCGCCGTAGGGCCCGCCGGCCCTCCGGCGCGTCCCGTGATCAGCGCAGTGCCGCCAGCAGCAGCCAGAGGCTGGCGCTGGCGATGAAAATACCGGTGCCGGTGACGGCGCCCGAGATCGGCGGCGTCCAGCGTTGCGCCGACGCGGTTGCCGGCAGCAGCCATTGCGCGCACTCGTGCCGCGAAGTCACCAGCAGGCCGCTCAGCATCAACCCCGTGACGGCCCCCATCAAAACGTTCACGTCCATACCGACCGGCCCCCCGATAGATCTGCAGAACCGGGATTGCCCTCCCGTGCCTGCCCCAGGGCGGCTCGCGCTCTTGCCCAGCCCGACCGCCATTCGTTGCGAACAGCTCCACCATAAGCGCGTTCGATGCTGGTTGCGCAACAGAAAAGTTCGCTGGGGGGGCCGAATCCGACCGTCTGACGTGCAAGAGCCGCTCGGGTGTGTTGTTTTGCATCGCCGAGGAGTTGGGCAGGGATGGGGCGAGTCTGGATTATTGTAGGGATTGTGGCGACCCTGCTGGGCGCGGGGGCGGCACGAGGCGAGGACAGCGACCGTCTGCGGTGGTACGCGACCCTGCGCTATGACGCGCTGTCGCTGACACGTGCCCACGACGCCATCGGCGGCGCCATCGGCTTCAACTACAATCGCTATCTGGGCGCCGAGTTCGCGATCGACTCCTACGAGCGCAAAGTCGGCTCGCTCAGTGAGATGAGCGTCCTCGGCCTCATGCCGCAGGTGCGGCTGCGTTATCCGCTGCTCGACGACCGCCTCACCCCGTACCTGGTCGGTGGCGCCGGGTTGGCCGTGTCCCAGGCCAACGACGCCAAGGCCTCGGTGGATTGGGTCAACGGCAAGACCCAGGTTCACCCCGCCGGTAGCATCGGCGCCGGCATGGAGTACTTCGTCGCCGACAACGTCGCCGTCGGCTTCGAGGGCAAGTACCTGTTCTCCACCGTGATCGATTACGAGAGCGGCGGCCGCAGCGGCGCCACCTCGCTCGGGGCGCCCCTCCTGACCGTCGGCGTGCGCCTGTTCTACCCGCAACTCGACCCGGCCGCCGGGCAGGCGAGCGCGAGTGCGGCCTTCGCTCGGCTCTACATGGACATCCGCACCGGCGGGGCGCTGCCGGTAACGACGAGGCCCTTCCCGGGCATCGGCATCCAGCCCGAGCAGTCGCTCTTCGGGAGCAACCTCGCCGTCCAGTTCGGTTTCACCCTGGGAAGCACTCTCGGACGCTACGCCGCCGTCGAGTTCTCGATGGACAACTACGAGTATCAATTGCACTACGGCAGCGACGGGGCGATCGGTGAGTACGCCCTGTTCCCGGTCCTGGTTCAGGGTCGGCTGCGTTATCCACTGCTCAACGACCGGCTCGAACCGTATCTGCTCGCCGGCGTCGGCGCCGAGGTTGGGCAGGTCAATGATCTCAACGGCACCGGCAAATCGCTCGGCCTGAAGGGCAACGACCTGACGCCGGTCGGCGCCCTGGGCTGCGGCGTCGAGTACTGGGTGATCAGCAACGTCGCTGTCGGGGCGCTGGCCAAGTATGTCATCTCGCGCGGCCACCAGGTGAACTTCCGCGACCAGCCTACCCTGCAGGGGAACTTCGACACGTTCGTCCTGTCGCTCAGCCTGCGCATTGTCTTCGTCGATCTCTGATGCCGGCTTCCGATGTCGCACGGCGGCTGAGCGGCGGCGCCCTCCACGCAAGCTCGCCCCCAGGGTAGCTCGCCTTACGGTAGCTCGCCGCACGGTAGCTCGCCGCAGGATAGCTTCGGAGTAGGGTTCCAACAGGTCATACCGGCGCGGCGACCTCCGCATGGATAGTCGCCTTCCCATCCCGCACGTCCAGTTCCAAACGCTGCGGCAGGTACTTCGCAACCGCCGGTCGATTGGTGATCGACAGGATGCTGGCGCCGGGGAGTTCCCTGGCGAGGAGGTCGAACACTCGACGCTCCATCCTCTCGTCGAGCCCGGCGGTGGCGTCGTCCATGACGATCCAGTCGGGTTGTTGCAGTAGTGCGCGCGCAAAGATCAGGCGCAGTTGCTCGTCGACGGACAGTTCCTGTTCCCATGGCTCGTTGTCGTCCAGCCTGCTGGCCAGCGGATCGAGTTCGACGAGGCGCAGTGCGCCGGCGATCTGCGTGTCGGGAAAGGTACCGGCGGCGGCCGGGTACGAGACCGCGTCGCGCAGGGTGCCGATCGGCAGGTACGGTTGGTGCGGGACGAAGATCGGCCTCGCGCCCGCCGGCAGCTCGATGCGGCCGGTGCCGAACGGCCAGATCCCGGCGATGGCCCGGAACAGCGTCGTCTTGAGCTGACCGGGCGGGCCGAGTAGCGCGACGCGTTGGCCGCCGGGCACGGTGGCGTCGAGGTGCGCGGCGAGCACCGGACCGTCTGGTTCGCGGAGGGTCAGGTCGATGAGGCGCAGTGCCGGCGACGCGCCGACCGCGACCTGGATGCCGTTGTCGTGGGTCAGCGCGACGCGGGCACTGCCGAGCATGTCGCTGAAACTGGCCAGGCGTTCGACGCTGGCGCGCCACGAGGCGATCTCCTGGTAGGCATCGACGAACCACGACAGGGCCCCCGACACCTGGCCGTAGGCGACGCCGGTCTCGGTGAGCGAGCCGAGCGTCATCCGTCCGGCGAAGAAGGCCGGCGCGGCGACCAACAGCGGTACGACGCCGTTGACCTGGCCAATGCCGGTGGTCAGGAGCGACAGATTGCGTTGGGCGGTGATGAGCCGCCACCAGTTGGCGACAACGTTGCCGAAGCGCCCCAGCGCGCCGCTGCGCTCGACCGCCTCGCCGCGCGACAGCGCCACCGCCTCGACGTGGTCGCGGAAACGCACCAGGCCGTAGCGGAAGTCGGCCTCGTAGCGCAGGCGGTCGAAGTTGATCGACACCAGCGAGCGGCCGACGCGGTTGGTGAGCCAGGTGGCGATGAGGGCGTAGGCGATGGCCACCCGCAACATCAGGCCGGGGATCCAGAACTCGTGGGCGCCAACGCGCATCGGCCACTCGCCCGAGAGGCGCCACAGGATGCTGGCGAAGGAGACCAACGTCGCGACCGCGGAGAGCAGCGACAGCGACAGGCCGAGGGCGCTGGCGACTTACGCCTGCACGTCCTCGGCGATACGCTGATCGGGGTTGTCGGCCTGCTGGTGGTGCAGCTCGCGGTGGCAGAAGGCGTGCGGACCCATCCAGGCGCCGAGGAAGTGGTCGGTGAGCCGTTCACGCCAGCGGATCTGCAGGATGTTGCGGACGTAGATGCGGTAGGTGGAAACGAAGACGACCAACAACGCGATGGCGAGGAAGATCTCCATGGCGTCGAGGAACGCCGGCCACTGCTTGTTCTGGACGGCGTCGAAGACGTGCGCCTGGGCGCCGGCGAGGCGCACCGTGCCGTAGACGGTGCCGAGCTCGCCGACGACGCAGAGGGCGAGCAGCAGGGCGCCGCGACCGGCGTCCGGCGAGGTCCAGTAGACGCGCGTGAGCTGCAACAGCTGGCGCGCGAAGCGCCGGTCGAAGATGCGGACGGAGCCGGTCTGCGGCACGGGAGCCCTCCTCGAGTCGGCCCGCGCATCCCCCGTCGGTGCGGAGGAGTCAACCGCTCGGGGCTACCCCGCGCGCCAGGCGTCAGCGGTCGAAACGGGCGATGAAGCGGCGGTCGATCCAATCCTTCAGGCGCCACGCCGCCGCGTTGTGCGCCGTCAGGCCGCCGTAGGCGAGGATGGCGCGGCCGTCCGCGGTGCTGAGCAGCGCCAGGCTGTGCGGGCGCGGCCGATACGGAGCGAGCGCCGCACCCCGGAAGGCGGCCCCCAGGTTGCGGACCAGCAGCGGGCCCTGCCGGACGGCGTGGACACCGGACCTGGCGAGTCGCGGGTGGCCGACCAGGGCGGCGCAGTCGCCGGCGGCGAACAGTTCAGGGTGGCCGATGCAGCGCAGGTCGTCGCCGACCGTGAGCGCGCCGAGCGCGTCGGTCGGCAGGCCGGCGGCGGCGAACAGCGTCTGGCGGCCGACGCCGCTGGCGGCGACCACCAACGCTGCCGCGACGTGCCCGCCGTCGCGCAGCCTGACGCCGTCGCGGGCGACCTCGGTCGCTGAGGCGTTGCCCCGCCAGGTGACGCCGGCGGCCGCGAGGGCACGCACGGCGAGGCGGCGGACGCGCGGATGGAACGAGGGCAGGGGAGTCGGGGCGAGATCGAGCAGCGTCACGGCGCTACGGCGCGCGGCCAGCGCGAAGGCGAGTTCAACGCCCGCGGCGCCCGCGCCGAGGATGGCAACGGCCCCGGCGAGCGGGGCACACAGGGCGATGAGCGTCCCTTCCAGCGGCTTGACGGGGACGACCGTCGCGCCGGCGTCGACGGGAATCTCGAGCGCCGTCGCGGCGCCGACGTCGAACGAGGCCTGATCGTAGTCGAGCGGGTCGCCGGCGTCGGTGTACAGTTGGCGCGCGGCGGCGTCGATCGCCACGACGCGCGCGGCGACAAAGGCCGCGCCGGCGCGCCGCGCCAGGCGCGCGACGTCAATCTGCGCCGCGCGCTGGGCATAGGTGCCGGCGATCACTCCGGGCGCCATGCCGGAGTACAGCGACAGCGCCGCCGGCGAGACCAGGGTGACGGCCAGTCCCGGTTCGGGCGCGGCGCCAAGCGCCTCGAGCACGAACAGATGCGCATGGCCGCCGCCCACCAATACCAGTCGCCGCATCACCGGGCGCTTCTAGCAGGGATCGGCCGTCGGGGCGTCCCGCCCGCGCTGCCATCGCTAGTCTGAAGTTGAAAGTCGTTTTCAATAATGCCACCGTCATGGAGCCATGACCCTCGCCGACGCCGCCCGCGGACATCAGCACCGCATCGCCCGCGTGGGCGGCAGTCGGGCCTTCCGGCGTCGCCTGATGGAGCTCGGGCTGGTGCCGGGGACGGCGGTGGAGATCGTCGGCGTCGCGCCGCTCGGCGATCCGATCGAACTGCTGGTGCGCGGCTGCAGTTTGTCGATCCGCCGCGCCGAGGCTGCGCACGTGGCGGTCGAGGGGCCGGCCGCCGGGGTGGCCGCGGCGTGCGCGTCGGGTTGCCGCGGCTGCGCCGCCGAGCGGCGGTCGTGACGGCGGCGGCCGTGACCGCCGCGGCGCGGCCGCTGGTCGTCCTGATCGGTAACCCGAACACCGGCAAGACGACGCTCTTCAACCGTCTCACCGGTCAGCGCGCGCGCGTCGGCAACTATCCCGGCGTTACCGTCGAACGCCGCCCCGGCAAATTGGCGCTGCCGGCGGCGGCGGGAGGCGGCACGGTCGATGTGGTCGACGTGCCCGGCACTTACTCGCTGGCGGCGCGCTCGGCCGAGGAACAGATCGCCCTCAACGCCGCGCTCGGCTTCGGCGACAATCCGCGCCCCGACCTGGCGCTGCTGGTGGTCGACGCCGGGCAGTTGCTGCGCAACCTCTACCTTGTCCTGCAGCTGGCCGAGCTCGAGGTGCCGATGCTCGTCGTGCTGAACATGATCGACGAGGTGGCGCACAATGTCCCCGACGCGGCCGCGCTGGAGCGTGTCTTCGGGGTCCCGGTGGTGTGCACCAACGCGCGCCGTGGCGCCGGCATGGACGAAGTGCGCGCCGCCATCGCCGCCGCGCTGCGCGAGCCACGGCGTCCGGTGGTGCGCGTCGCCTATGCGTCGGCGGTCCTGGCTGACGCCGAGGTCGTTGCGCGGGCGCTGCCGCCGGAGTGGCGGCTCGATGCGGTGCGCGACCGGGCCCTGGCGCTGTGGGCCCTGACCAGCATCGAGGCGCAGGACGAGCTGCGCGGCATCGCTCCCGACCTGCGCGCCGCCTGCATGGCGGTGCACGCCCGCGACCCGCGCCGTGATCTCGACGGCGAGGTCATCGCCGCCCGCTACGCGTTCCTCGACGCGCATGCCGCTGCGCTGCACGCCCGGCCCGATCCGAACCCGCGCAAGCATCCGCTCTCCGAGCGCGTGGACTGGTTGCTGCTGCACCCCCTGCTCGGCCTGCCGGTGTTCCTCGGCCTGATGCTGGTCGTCTTCCAGTCGCTGTTCTCATGGGCCGACCCGGCCATCGGCCTGGTCGAGCGGGCGACCGCCTGGCTGCAGAATGCGGCCGCCGCGGCGCTGCCGCCCGGCGTGCTCACCGACCTGCTTACCCAGGGGGTGATCGGCGGTGTCGGCAACGTCGTGGTGTTTCTGCCGCAGATCGTCCTGCTGTTCCTGTTCATCGGCCTGCTCGAGGACTCGGGCTACATGGCGCGGGTGGCGTTCCTCATGGACCGCCTCATGCGCGCCCTCGGTCTGCACGGCCGCGCCTTCGTGCCGATGCTGTCGGGTTTCGCCTGCGCCGTGCCGGCGATTCTCGCGACGCGCACGATGGAGCGCCAGCGCGACCGGTTGCTGACGATGATGGTCATCCCGCTGATGACCTGTTCGGCGCGTCTGCCGGTCTACACGCTGATCATCGCCGCGCTCTTTCCCGCCTCGCACGCCTTCGGCCTGCTGCCCGTCCAGGGCCTGTTGATGGTCGCCATGTACGTCTTCTCTATCGTCACCACGCTGGTGGCTGCCGGCGTCCTCGGCCGCACGCTGATCCGCGGCATGAACGTGCCGCTGATCCTCGAGTTGCCGCCGTACCGCCTGCCGACGCTGCGCAGCATCAGCCGACAGGTGCTCGAGCGCGCCTGGACCTTCGTCCGCGAAGCCGGCACCGTCATCCTCGTCTGCACCGCGGTGCTGTGGGCCTTGTTGTCGTTCCCGCGCCTGCCCGACACGCCGGCGACGCAGGCGCTGGCGCCCGAGGCGCGCCACATGCAGGCGCTCGAGCACAGCTTCGGCGGCCGCCTCGGGCACGCCATAGAACCCCTGCTGCGACCGCTCGGCTTCGACTGGAAGATCGGTGTCGGTATCATCGGCGCCTTCGCCGCCCGCGAGGTGTTCATCTCCACCATGGGGGTCATCTACGGCGTCGGCGACGGCGACGCGGCGGCCGTGCCGCTGCGCGAGCGCCTGCGCAGCGAGCGCCGCCCCGACGGCATGCCCGCCTACACGCCGCTCGTCGGCCTGTCGCTGATGGTCTTCTTCGCGCTCGCCTGCCAGTGCATGAGCACGCTGGCGGTGGTGAAGCGCGAGACGCACTCGTGGCGCTGGCCGGCGTTCATGTTCGCCTACATGACCGGGCTGGCCTGGGTAGCCAGCTTCGCCGTCTACCAGGGCGGCCGCCTGCTCGGCCTCTGACGCCGCGCGGTCGGAGCGAATTTGGTTGCGGGTCCGCGCCCCCGCCCAAGCCTTAACGACGGAAGCCCCCGGTTTCCCGAGGGCTTCCTGAGGTGGGCCGCCCGTGGATCGAACACGGGACCCGCTGATTAAGAGTCAGCTGCTCTAGCCAACTGAGCTAGCGGCCCGAAGCGACGGTGATAACGAAACTGCCCTGTGGAGTCCACCCCACCGCGGCTACGATTGCCGTCGGCGGGACCGGGCGCGATCGGTTACTCCGCGACGCGGCTCGATCCGGGTAGGTCGGCGCGGATGCGGGCGGAGAAGTCCTCGGCGCCGTCCGCGGCGCGGGCGGCGGCCGTGATCTCGCTGCGGCGCCGCATCTCCTCGAACGGCAGCGAGTTGTCGATGGTGCCGCGCTCGTGCGCCAGTTGGTCAAGGTAGCCGTTGACGAGGATGCGCCAGTCCCAGGCCCCCGCCAGACCGATCTGGCCGAGATGGCGGCGGATGCCGGTGGTGCAGTTGTGGCTGAAGGCGTTGTACCACTCGGGCTGGTCCCGCAGACGGTTGATCTCGGTCAGGTAGTCGAGCAGCAGTTCCCTGGCCCGCTCGGGCGGCATGCGGATGCGGTACAGGTACACCTGCTCGTCGCGGTGGCCGGTGCGCACGCCGATGACGTCGCGTTCATCGGCGACGACGTAATAGAGTTCGTACTGACGGAAGAAGCCGAGCACGGCGGAGTAGCTCTCGCCGCGCTCCTTGCGCGTCTCGATGGAGATCGCCAGCGGCGGACCGCCGGCGAACTCCCAGCTCATGACGGTGTGGGCAATGGCCGTCGGGCCCCAGAACGACAGGAACAGATCGATGCCGCGCAGCGCGGCGAGATTGAAGGTGCGCGTCTCCCAGCGTTCCGTGAAGTCGGCGTCGCCGCCGCCGCGGTAGGTGAAGTCGCGCAGGTTGTGGATCGTCACCCGGTCGCCGCTGATTTCGGCCCAGGGCGGGTTGGCGACGTCGGGGATCCAGTCGCGGTCGTTGCGCGGGGCCAGGTTGAGCCACCAGGCGGCGACAATGCCGACGACCGCGACGAGGCCCAGCACGCGGCGCACGCCGCGCAGCCGCAGCAGCACGGCCAGGCCCGCCACCGCGACGAGTAACGCCGCCAGCGCCGCCAGCGCCGGCGGCAGCGGATCGTCGATCCACACCGCCGCCACGGCCCAGGCGACGGCGGGCACGCCGCATAGCCAGACGAGCACGCCGCCAAGGCGCTCCAATGTGCGCATGGTGCGCACGCGTCTGGCTCCGGGCGCGGTCCGCTCTACTTCTTCGCCGGCGCCTCGACGGAGACGGCGATCGCTTCGGTGAGGGTGATCTCCACCAGCTCGCCCGCGGCGACGCGGCCGAGGATGGTCGGGTCCTGCGGCTTGATGATCGTCGCTTCGCCGTCTGGCCCGGTGAGGGTGACCGTGCCGGCCTTCTTGTCCACCGCGGTGATGGTGGCGGTGATGGTCGTCACCTGCGCCCCGGCGGCGCCCGGGCGGGCGCCCGGCTCGGCGCGGACGGCGTCCTGGGCGACCACGACGCCCGGCGTCGCGGTGCCGGGCTTGCGCACCTGGTAGACGATCGACTCGTAGAAGCCGACGTTGACCGTATCGCCGGCCTTCACCTGCGGCAGATTTCGGACTTCCTCGCCGACCGTCACCGTCCGTTGCGACCCGTCCGGCATCTCGAGCGTCACTTTGCGGGTGCGCTGGTCGATCTTCAGCACTTTGGCGCTGGCGGTGATGAGCGTCTTGCTGAGGGTGCCGCCCGGCGGCGGGCCGGGGGGCGGCGTCGCAGTCCGGTGCGCGCAGCCGGCAGCCAGGGCGAGCAGCGCTGCAACAGCGATGCGGGACAGGAAGGTCGGGGTCATGTCTGCTCCTCTCGGTTGGCGCGCCGCGGGGCGGAGCGCAATTGCGGCGATCGTTGCGCCGCCGACGGATATAGTCAGCACGGCGATCGAGCGCCACCCTGCCGCGGCGCGGTGCCGCGGCGCGGGTGCCGCCACGGGCGAGCGCCGCCGGCGGGCGCGGCTCGGGCAGTCGGCGCGAGCGCGCCTACTCCGCTCGGCGGCAGGCGGAGGGTGCGATCATCGCAGCCAGGCCGAGCAGCAGGCCCAGTCCGGACAGCGTCGGGGCGGGCGCCGGCGGCGCGAGGGCCGGGCAGTCGGGCGAGCCGGCGGCATCTCCGACGTCGCAGCTGCCGTCACAACTCGGCGGACAAATCGCCGCGAGCGCGCCGGCGCGCGCCGCGCCGAGCCCGATCATCAGCAGCACGACAACCGCCGCGCGCACGCACCACGTCCCACGCCTCTGTGTCCACCCCGCCAGATGGATGCAGCGGCAGCGCCGATTCCTGCGTTGGCAGGCGCGGCTCTGACGAACTCAGCGTTCGTCGGGCAGGAACTGACGGATGAAGGGCACCAGGTCGGGGCCCTGGCGGAGGGTGTGGCCGCCGTCGACCGGGATGCACTGCCCGGTGATCCAGCCGGCCTCGCCGCTGAGCAGGAATGCGACCAGCGCACCGACGTCGTCGGTGCTGCCGAGACGGCGGATCGGCATCAGGCGCAGGTACTCGGCGACGCTCGCCTCGGCGTCGACCAGCGGCGCCGCCATGTCGGTGGGGACGAGGCTCGGCAGGACGGCGTTGACCCGGATCTTGTGCTCGCCGAGGTCGTCGGCGGCGCAGGCCGTGAGCATGTTCACCGCTGCCTTGGAGATGCAGTAGCTGGTCATCCAGCGATGCGTCAGGGTCGCGGCGATCGAGCTGATGTTGACGATAGCGCCGCCGCCGGCGGCTTTCATCGCCTTGGCCTCGGCGCGCACGCAGCGGAAGGTGCCGACGACATTGGTGTCGACCACCAGGCGCACCTCGTCGGGCAGCGCGTTGAGGACGCTGCCGGTGCCCGGCATGCCGGCGGAGTTGACCGCCAGGGTGAGCGAGCCGAAGCGCGCGATCGTCGCCGCGACCGCCGCGTCCACCGACGCATCGTCAGTGATGTCACAGGCGACGCCGGCTGCGTTGGCGCCCAGATTCTGCGCCGCTGCATGCACGACCGCCTCGCGTCGGCCGGCCAGCATCACCATGCCGCCGCCGGCGACGATCTGCGCCGCGCACCCCAATCCAATCCCCGTGCCTCCGCCGGTGACGAAAGCGACCTTGCCGTCGAAGCGACCCATCGTTCCTCCTCGACCGCATCTCCGTCATGAGAGCGCGGCTCTCCGCAAGTCCGGTCGTCACGCCCGCACCTGCTTCTTCGCAACCTGCACGACGAATCAATCGACACAGCGGGCCACGAGAATCCTCCTACTGGGACTGCTGGGTGCGGCCGCACAGCCGACGGTCCCGCCGCGCGGCGACTGGCTCCAGCGTGGAGTCGAAAGAAGGCGGCGAAATCGACGCCACGGGACGCACGTTGCCGGGGCCGCGGCCGGTGCACGCGTCGACCCACGCCGGGTCCGGCGCGCCGTCAGGCGACGGTGCCGAACAGCGCGCCAACGCCAGCGGTGATCGCCATGGCCAGGGCGCCCCAGAAGGTCACGCGCGCCGCCCCCACCAGCAGGTTGGCGCCGCCGGCCGAGGCGGCGAGCCCGCCGAGGACCGCCAGGAACAGCAGCGAGGTGCCACCCACCGCTGGGATCAGCCAGGCGGCCGGTGCCAGGGCGGTGATGGCGAGCGGTAGCGCCGCCCCGGCGGCGAAGCTGGTGGAGGAGGCCAGCGCCGCCTGCAGCGGGCGTGCGCTGAGCGCCTCGGTGATGCCGAGTTCGTCACGTGCGTGCGCGCCGATGGCGTCGTGGCGCATGAGCTGCTCGGCGACCTGGGCGGCGAGCGGCCGCTCGAGTCCGCGGGCGACGTAGATGTCGGTCAGCTCGACGCGTTCGAACTGGTGGTTGGCCTGCAGCTCGTGGCGTTCGCGCTCGAGGTCCGCCTTCTCGGTGTCGGCCTGGGAATGGACCGAGACGTACTCGCCCGCCGCCATCGACATCGCGCCCGCCACCAGTCCGGCGACGCCGGCCACCAGGACGCTGCTGCGGCTACCCTGCGCGGCCGCAACGCCGAGCACCAGGCTGGCGGTGGAGACGATGCCGTCGTTCGCCCCCAGCACGCCGGCGCGCAGCCAACCGATGCGCGCGGTGCGATGTCGTTCCCAATGGCGTCCGGGCATCATCGTAGTGTGGCGGTGCGACCGCAGCCCTTATGGCAGAGGCGAGCTGGCGACGAAAGCTCAGTCGGTCCGGCTGCCCGCCGGCCTGGGACCTGCGCCTCGATGCCCGTCGATCGCGTGGGGCTTCTGCGCGATCGCGTGACGCCGTAGCGACGGGTCACATCACCCAGAAGATCAGGTCGGTGGTGACGCGCCAGTCGAAGACCTCTTCGTTGGAGGTGATCGGCAACTCGTACGCCGCGCCGATGTCGACGCCGCCGGTGCGGCCGAAGATGTCGAGGTCGTCGACGAAGCGCCAGCGCGCCCCAAAGCCCATGGTGACGACGCCGTTGCCACCCGCCTTCGACGAGCCGAGGTTGAAGAAGTCGAAGCCCTCGTCGCTGAGCGGAATACGATCGCCGCCGCGCAGGCACTGTATCCAGTTCAGCTCGATGGTCGGCGAGAGATAGCCGACCTTCCATTCCGGTTTCCCGAACGTCAACTCGGGCAGGCGGTAGTCGGCGTGCAGCGAGAAGTCGAAGAACATCGAATCGACATCGGAAAGCGGAAACCGGAAGCCGGTGTATCCCATGAGGTGCAGGTCGTCGATACCCCAGAGGCCTGACACGAAGGGATTGAGCAGGCCGTTGCCGCGGTCGGCGAGCGAGTTGGCGATGAACACCGGGCCCTGCAGGCCCTGCGCGTTGCCCGACGGCGCTTCGTACCGCAGACCGGCGGTGCCGAGCGCGCGCAGGTCGGCGTCGCGCCAGAAGTTGTACTTGGCGCCGAACGCGAGGTTGGCCCAGCCGTCGCTGTGTTCGACCACCCCCTGCAGCGGGTCGTTCGGGCGCACCAGCACGTAGCCGTCCTTGGTGGCGATGATCGCCAGGCGGTCGGTGAGGGCGAAGCGCAGTTGCAGCGCGAACACGTCGACGTGTCCGCCGTCGAGGACGTTGCCGGCGAAGTCCTCGCTGATGCTGTGGTGAACATAGATCGGCCGCACATCGCTGATCGCGCGCGGATCCTCGAAGTTGGTCGGATTGGTGATCGGGCTGTGAAACACAACGAATGGATCATCCGCCGCGACCGCCGAGCCGGTACTCACGGCCAGTGCCAACACGCCCCCCAGCAGCCCCATGTAACGTCGTCCCCGCATCGTTCCTCCCTTGGTGGTTGGCGCCGCGGCAGCGCGGCGCGGGGAGGCGAAAGAGCAAGCGGTATGCCCCGCCCTCGGCACGACGCCGCGTCATCGTCATTGCAACGTGCGCGTCGCACGGGTGCGCAGGGTTCCGACGACCGATTCGCGGCAGCGGGAAACCCCTCTGCGGCAACGCAGGGCGTTCGATGATCTTCGTCAATCGAGCGCGGCGCGCGGCCGGCGCGATGCGGCGAGGTTGGGCGCGCCGTTCCGCTCAGGCGCGGTCCCAGCCGCGCTGCTTGCCGTAGAAAATCGGGCCGCCGAGGTACATGGCGAAGCCAATGCCGAAGACGAAGGCGAGGTCGCACTCCTCTTCGGACGCGACGATCTTGCGGTCGCACAATTCGCGCGCCTTGGCGTACAGCGCCTTCGCGCAGCGGTCGACGATCTCCGCCGGCGCGGCGACGCGGCTGCCACGGTCCGGCACCAGGGCGGCCAGGCCCGGCCATTCTCCGGTCGGCTTGCCGTTCGCGTACTCGTAGATGCCGGCGCCGTTCTTGATGCCGAAGCGCTTCTGTTCGCGCAGCGCCCAGGCCAGCGGCTTGAAGGGCAGCGGTGCGGCGGCGGCGATGGTGTCGAACATGCCGGCGGCGGTGTCGAGGCCGGCCTGGTCGCCGAGCTCGAACGGGCCCATCGGGAAGATCGACTCGCGCATCGCCTTGTCGATCGCCGCCACCGGCGTGCCCTCGCGGTAGAGCGTCTCGGCGGCGAGCATGTAGGCCGCCAGGCCGGCGTTGACCAGGAAGCCGGGCGAGCCGTCCTGCAGCACGACCGGCGTCTTGTTGATGCTGCGCACGAAGGCGTGCGCGGTGGCGACGGCGTCCGGCGAGGTGTCGCCCGAGGCGATCACTTCGACCAGCTGCATCATCGGATGCTCGGCGGGGCTGAAAAAGTGCAGGTTGAGCAGGTTGCGCAGGTCGCCGCCGCCGGCCTTGAAGTCGGCGCCGAGCAGGCCGGGTCCCATCGAGCTGGAGTTGGAGGCGACGAGCCCGTCCGTCTTCATAACCGCGCCCAGCGCTCGGTAGAACTCGCCCTTCACCCGGCGGTTCTCCATGCGCGCCTCGATCACCAGGTCGCAGTCGGCGAGCGCCGCGACGTCGGTGGCGACCTGCACGCTGTCGACCTTGCGCTCCATGTCGGCCTGGCTCATGGCGCCCTTCTTGACCGCACGCGCGTACTTGCCGGCCAGTTTCTCCGGCACCGCCGCGGCGAACTGCGCCAGCGGCACGTGTCCGACCACCTCGTAGCCCGCCTCGAGTGCGAGCCAGGTGATGGCGTTGCCCATGTAGCCGTCAGCGCCGTCGATGCCGATTGTCTTCAGCGGCCGCGCCTTGCCGGGGAAGGACTTTGGCAGCTTCTGCACCCCCTGCTGGGTGAAGAAGAAACGCATGCCCGCCTTGCCCTCGGGTGAGGTGGCGACGTCGAGAAAGGCGTCGCGCTCGAGCCGGTTCGCGTCCTTCAATGGCAGCGGTCCGCCCTGCACCATGACGTCGAGGGCGACGTACGGCGCGCGCGGGTTGGGGCGCCCCATGGTCGCCTTCTGCACCATCGGCAGCACCATCGGCTTGAGCGCCTCGCCGTTGCCGAGGTCGGCGGGCGGTGTGCGGTCGATGGTGGGCAGGGTTTCGACGAGAAAGCGGGCGGCGAAGGCGTCGCTGTCCGCACCGGTCGGAATCACCGCGTCGATCATGCGGATCGCCGCGGCCTCCGTCGCCTTGAAGGTCTTGCCGGTCAGTACGGCGGTGAAGCCGGCGTCGCCGGTCATCGGATCGCTGGCGTTCACCAGGCCACTGCGGCGCGGCATGCGCTGCGTGCCGCCGAGGCCGGGGAAGATGTTGAGGCGGATCTCGGGGAAGCCGACGGTCGATTTCTCCGTCGCGACGATGCCGCGGCACGCGAGGGCGAGTTCGTAGATGCCACCGAGGGCGAAGCCGTCGATCAGCGCCAGCCAGGGCAGGGGGCCGTCCTCGATCGCGTAGAGGACGGCATGGCCGCGATCGATGAATGCGCCGAGCTGGGCGCGGTCGGCGGACATCAGCTCGCCGATGTTGGCGCCGGCGCCGAGCCCGAACTTGTTGCCCTTCAGCACGACGCCCTTCAGTGGCGTCGTGGCGTGCACCGCGGCGATCGCCCTGACCACCGTGTCGAGGCCCTCGACGGCGGCGGCGGACAGGGTGTTCATGCCGCCTGAATCGAAGGTCACGAAGGCGATGCCGTCGCGGATCTCGTGTGTGAACATGCTCGCTCCCTGCAGAGGCACGCACACGGAGAAACGGAGACACGGAGGCCGCGGCGATGGGCTCCGCGTCTCCGTTTCTCCGTGTGCGGAGGAACTATTCGTCGCGGGTCAGGTAGGTGTACTCGCTCAGGCCTTCCTCGTAGCGGCGGCGCAGGCGCGCCGACTCCTCGAGGGTGAGCCGGCCCTCGCGCATGGCGCGTTCGATGATGCGGCGGATGCGCTCGATCATGTCGGTGCGCTCGTACTGGACGTAGCGCAGCACCTGGTCGACGGCGTCGCCCTCGACGACGTGCTCGACGACGTAGCGGCCGTCGGCGCCGAGGCGGACGTGGACGGCGTCGGTATCGCCGAACAGGTTGTGGTAGTCGCCGAGGATCTCCTGGTAGGCGCCGACGAGAAAGACGCCGATGAAGTACGGTTGCCCGGTGAAGGGGTGCAGTTCGAGCACGTCCTTGACGTCGCGCTGGTCGATGAACTTGTCGATCTTCCCGTCGGAGTCGCAGGTGAGGTCGGCGAACACGCCGCGGCGGGTCGGCTTCTCCTCCAGGCGGTGGATCGGCATGACCGGGAAGAGCTGCTTCACCGCCCAATGGTCGGGTACGGACTGGAAGACGGAGAAGTTGCCGTAGTAAGTGTCGGCGAGGCCCTTCTCGAGCGGTTCGAGATCGTCGGGGACGTACGGCAGCTCGCGCGTGATGCGCAGGATCTTCTCGCAGCAGTCCCAGAACAGGCGTTCGACGCGGGCGCGGGCGCGCAGGTCGAGAAAGCCGAGCGAGAACAATGTCGCCGCCTCTTCCTTGAGCTGCAGGCTGTCGTGGTAGGCTTCCTGCACGTTCTTCTGCGTGATGCCGGCGTACACCTCGGCGAGGTCCTTGATGACCTTGTGGTCGTCCGCCCTCGCCGGCTCGGCGGCTTTGCCGGACAGCATCTCGTGCACGCCGAGGACGTCGAAGACCAGGACCGAATGGTGCGCCACCATGGCGCGGCCGGCTTCGGTGACGATGTCGGGATGCGGCACGCTCTTGGCGTCGCAGGCCTCCTGGATCGAGGCGACGACGTCGTTGGCATACTCCTGCACGGAGTAGTTCATCGACGAGTGGAAGTTCGTCGACGAGCCGTCGTAGTCGACGCCGAGCCCGCCGCCGACGTCGACGTAGCGCGGCGTCGCGCCGAGCTCGTGCAGGCCGACGAAGATGCGGCTCGCCTCGCGCAGCGCGTCCTTGTGGGCGCGAATCGCCGTGATCTGCGAGCCGATGTGGAAGTGCAGCAGCTCGAGGCAGTCGAGCATGTTCTCGCCGCGCAGATACTCGACCGCGTCGACGATCTCGACGGCGGTGAGCCCGAACTTCGAGCGGTCGCCGGTCGACTCGATCCACTTGCCGGCGCCCTTGGTGCTGAGGCGCGCGCGCATGCCGATGTGCGGCCGGATGCCGAGCTCCTGCGAGACGCGCACGATCAGCTCGACCTCGTGGAAGCGATCGACGACGATGATCGGCGTGCGCCCGAGGCGCTGCCCGAGCAGCGCCGTCTCGATGTACTTCTTGTCCTTGTATCCGTTGCAGACGATGAGGGCGCCCGGGGTGTCGCACAGCGCCATGGCGATGAGCAGCTCCGGCTTACTGCCGGCCTCGAGGCCGATGCCGTTCTTGGCCCCGTACTCGACGATCTCCTCGACGACGTGGCGCTGCTGATTGACCTTGATCGGATAGACGCCGCGGTAGCGGCCCTTGTAGCCGTACTCGTCGATCGCCTTGCCGAAGGCGCCGCACATGCCCTGCACGCGCGCCGCCAGGATGTCGGAGAAGCGGATCAGCAGGGGCGGCCGCAGGCCCCGTTGCTGCAGATCCTGCACCAACTCGAGGAGGTCGATGCCGGCGCAGTCGGGGCGCGGTTGCACTTCGACGTGCCCCTTGGCGTTCACCGAGAAGAACCCCGCCCCCCACGCGGGAACGTTGTACAGCTCCATGCAGTCCCGAATGGTCCACGCGCGCATCGTTCCGGCTTCTCCTCCGCGGGTCGTTGCCGCCAAACTGGCGAACGCGCTCTCTTATAGTGCGCGGCGCGCAATTGCCATCCGAGGCGACGCGAGCCGGCGGCGCAGGCCGCCGGCTCGCTGCGCCGAGAGGGTGAGTGATGGGTCTCGAACCCACAACCCCCGGAGCCACAGTCCGGTGCTCTACCCTTGAGCTACACCCACCGTGCAAGCGGTGAAGAAAGCAAAAGCGTCGGGCGAAATCCAGCCACCGCGGCGGCGGCGAGAAGCGCGCCAGGGCAGGATCGAACTGCCGACCCGCAGCTTAGAAGGCTGCTGCTCTATCCACTGAGCTACTGGCGCGAGTCGAAAGTGGTCGGGGCGGGCCGATTTGAACGGCCGACTCCCTGCTCCCAAAGCAGGTGCGCTAACCAGGCTACGCTACGCCCCGTCATCTCGCCGCGTGCGATCCGGATAACAGCGCTGGCCGGCAAAGGCAACGCGTTGCCGGCCGCGCCGATCAGCGCAGGAACTCGACGAGCTGCGGGCGCAGGGCGGCGATGGCGGCGGCGCGGTGGCTGACGCGGTCCTTCTCGGCGCGGGCGAGTTCGGCGAAGGTCCGACCGAGGGGCGGGTACAGGAACACCGGGTCGTACCCGAAGCCGGCGGTGCCGCGCGGCGCCGCGGCGATCAGTCCGGCGCAGGCGCCGTCGGCGACCAGCTCGGCGCCGTCGGGGCGGGCCACGACGACGACGCAGCGGAAGCGCGCCGCACGCTGCGCGGGCGGCACGGTGCGCAGCCGCGCCAGCAACGTGGCGACGTTGGCGGCATCGCCGGCGCCGGCGCCGGCATCGCGCGCGAAGCGCGCCGAGCGCACCCCCGGCGCGCCGCCGAGGGCGTCGACCTCGAGTCCCGAGTCGTCGGCGAGCGCCGGCAGACCGGCGTGGGCGGCGATGGCGTGTGCTTTCAGTCGAGCGTTGGACAGGAAAGAGTCGCCGCTCTCCTCGACCGCCGGGGCGCCGGCGAGGTCGGCGAGCGAGCGCAGGTCGAGGTCGAGACCGGCGAGCAGCGCCCGCAGTTCGCTGAGCTTGCCGGCGTTGCCGGTGGCGGCGACGAGAATCACCCGACGCCGGCGGCAGTCAGGGCGGCGCGCTGCATTGTCCCGAGGGCGGCGATGGAGGCGGTGCCGAGGGCGGTGAGGCGGGCCAGTTGCTCGGCGCTGAACGGGTCGGCCTCGGCGGTGCCCTGGACTTCGATGAAGCGGCCACTGCCGGTCATCACCAGGTTCATGTCGACGTCGGCGCTGCTGTCCTCCGTATAACAGAGATCGACCAGCGGCGCGCCGCCGACGATGCCGACGCTCACCGCCGCTACCGAGTCGCGCAGCGGCTGCCCGGTGAGGGCGCCGCGGGCACGCAAGCGGTGCAGCGCCAGCGCCAGGGCGACGTAGCTGCCGGTGATCGACGCCGTGCGCGTCCCACCGTCGGCTTCGATGACGTCGCAGTCGATCCACAACGTGCGCTCGCCGAGGACCTTCATGTCGGCGACGGCGCGCAGGCTGCGGCCGATCAGGCGCTGGATCTCGTGCGTGCGGCCGCCGACCTTGCCGCGCGTCGACTCGCGCGCGATGCGGCTGGTGCTGCTGCCCGGCAGCATGCCGTATTCGGCGGTGATCCAGCCGCGGCCGCTGTTCTTGAGGAAGGGGGGCACCGAATCCTCAATGGTGACGGTGCAGATGACCCGGGTTCGCCCCACCTCGATGAGCACGGATCCGTCGGACTGGCTGATGAAATCGGGGGTAATCACGACGGGGCGGAGCGCCTCGGGGGCGCGACCATCAACGCGGCTAGCCATCCGGCCCGCATAGCACCTGCAGTGTGCGAACGGGAGTTATTTTCTCGCCAGGCGAATTAGCGGTTGAGGCGATTCTTGCCCGTGTTATTTTTTCGTCGCTGACACAAATGGCACGCACGACGAAGAGGGGCGCAGGACATGGCTGATTTCACGATCAAAGGCACCCACCCGGTGATGGAGAAGATCCTCAGCATCTGCCAGAAGGTGGCCGTCACGGATTCGACGGTGCTGATCATGGGCGAGAGCGGCACCGGCAAGGAACTGATCGCGCGCTACACCCATGCGCACAGCCGCCGCACGAGCCAGCCGTTCATCGCCGTGAACTGCGGCGCCATCCCGCCCGATCTGCTCGAGTCGGAGATGTTCGGTCACGAGCGCGGCGCCTTCACCGGCGCGGTCGGGGCGCGCATGGGGATGTTCCAGCTCGCCAACGGGGGGTCGATCTTCCTCGACGAGATCGGCGAGATGACCCCGCCGCTGCAGGTGAAGTTGCTGCGCGTGCTGCAGGAGCGCGAGATTCGCCCGGTCGGTTCGGACCGCTCGGTGAAGGTCGATGTACGCGTCATCGCCGCCAGCAACCGCGACCTCGCCTCCGAGGTCGAGAAGGGGCGCTTCCGCGAGGATCTCTACTATCGCTTGCAGGTGATCCCGATCCTGCTGCCGCCGTTGCGCGAGCGCCGCTCCGACATCCCCGTCCTGGTGCAGCACTTCCTCGACAAGTACAACGCCAAGCACGAGGGACGCGCCTGCCTCGTCGCCGACGACGCCATGGTGCACCTGTGGGAGTATGATTGGCCCGGCAACGTGCGCGAGCTCGAGAACCTGATCGAGCGCATGGTGGTGCTGAGCGAGGACGGCATGATCCGCGTCGACAGCCTGCCGCCCAACATCCGCTCCTTCATCTCGGAGAAGAAGATCCCGCGCCCGACGCTGACGGAGGAGGGCATCGACCTCAACCGGGCCGTCGAGGAGTTCGAGTACCGGCTCATCGACGAGGCGCTGCGCCGCACCAAGGGCAACAAACAGGCGGCGGCGCGGCTTCTCGGGTTGAAGCGCACGACGCTGGTCGCCAAGCTGCGTCGCAAGACCGGTGGCGGCGACGAGGCTGAAGGCTACTTGATCTGATCGGTTCGAGCGGAGGGCAGCGCACATGAGCCAACAGAACACCCCAGCGGTCCCGGGCCGCATCCTGATCGTCGACGACGACGCCAACACCCTGGAGATCCTGCGACGGTGGCTGAACCGCGAGGGCCACGCGACGGTCAGCGCCGACAACGGCGCGGCCTGCCTCGCCGCGCTCGCCAAAGACGCGTTCGACGTCATCGTCCTCGATGTGATGATGCCGGGCATGGACGGCCTGCAGGTGTGCGAGCGCCTGCGCGAGCACCCGAGCTGGCGCACCATCCCGGTGGTCCTGCTGACCGCCAAGGACGACATCGAGACGCGCTCGCGCGGCATGCTGCTCGGCGTCAGCGAGTACCTCACCAAGCCGGTCAACAAGCTCGAACTGTTCGCACGTGTGCAGGCGCAACTGCACAGCCGCGAGCTCGAGCGCAAACTCGATGCGACGGCGGCGACGGTGGCCACCCTGGCGGCGAAGTAGCGTCCCGTCGGCCGGCGCGGCGGCGCGTTCGCGCACCGGCCCCTGGCCCGCGCCGCGCGGGTGGCGAGTGGCCGCGCCGGTCGGTAGAGTGCGGCCATGCAGTCGGGGCTGGAGCGGGTGCGCATCGTGCTGGTGCGACCGCGCGGGGCGGGCAACGTCGGTGCGGCGGCGCGGGCGATGAAGAACTGCGGCGCCGGCGATCTGGCAATCGTGCGGCCGCGCGCCCGCCTGGCGGCGGCGGAGCGCATGGCGGTGCATGCCCGCGAACTCGTGCGCGGGGCGCGGGTGGTCAACGACATCGCCACCGCGGTTGCCGACTGCCGGATGGTCGTCGGCACCACCAGCCGCGCCGGCGGCTACCGCGCCGGCGCCGAGGACCTCGCCGCGCTGGCGCCGGCGCTGCTCACGCAGGCCGAGGCGGGGCCGGTTGCGGTTCTGTTCGGCCCAGAGGACCACGGCTTGAGCAACGCCGACCTGCGGCACTGCCAGCGCCTCTGCAGCATCGACACCAGCGACGAGTATGCGTCGCTCAACCTCGCCCAGGCGGTCCTGCTGGTCTGCTGGGAGCTGCGTCGGGCCGCCCGCCGCGCCGTGCCGCGGCCGCCGGCGATCGCGCCGGCGCCGGCGGCGGCGGTCGAGGCGCTCTACGACCACCTGCAGGAGGCGCTGCTGCGCATCGGCTTCCTCAACCCGCAGAACCCCGAGCATCTGATGTTCACCCTGCGCGCGCTGTTCGGCCGCACCACCCTGAGCGAGCACGATGTCCGCATCCTGCGCGGCATGGCGCGGCAGATGGAGTGGGCGGCGGGCGAGCGCGGCGCAACCGGCGAGCCGATGATCGCCAGTGGCGGGGTCGCGGCGGCGAGCGTGCCGCGGTCACGCCGGGCGCCGTGATGGCCGAGGTCATCTCCTTCGGGCAGAGGGCCGGCGCCCGTCGCCGCGCCCGCGAACGCGCCGCCACCGAGGCCTGCGTGCGCATCCTCGAGGCCAACGTCCAGCTGGCGCTGCACCGCTTCGGCATCGCCGACGCCGGCGAGCGTCCGTTGCGGGCGCGCCAACTGCGCCAGCTCGCCGAGCTGCTCGAGTACGTGAGCCGGAGCTCGTGATGAGACGCTGGTACGGCGGTCTGCTGCTGGCGGTGTGCGGCGTCGCCGCGACGGCCGGCGCCGTTTCGTACCAGGGCGAGCGCGCGCTCGGACAGCAGTTCGACCTGGCGGCGCGGACACAGGCGCGGCTGCTCGACGCCCCCGAGGTGGTTGCCTACGTCAGCGGCATCGGCGCGCGGATCGCCGGCGCGCTCGACGAGTCCTACTTCGACTACCGCTTCGCGGTGATCGCCGATGCGCGCGTCAACGCCTTCGCCGTCCCGGGGGGCTACGTGTACGTGCACAGCGGCCTGCTCGACGCGGTGCGCAGCGACGACGAACTCGCCGCGGTGCTCGGCCACGAGATTGCGCACGTGCACGCGCGGCACGCCGTGCGCCAGCAGGAACAGACGCAGGTGCTCAACTACGCGGCGCTGTTCGGGTCGCTCCTGTCGATGGTGCAGCCCGCCGTCGGGTCGCTGGCCACCGCCGTCTCGCAGGCGGCGGTGCTGCAGTACCAGCGCGAGTTCGAGCAGGAGGCGGACTATCTCGGCGCCCGCTACATGACCGCGGCCGGCTACGATGCGCGCGCCATGCTCGATTTCTTTCAGCAGCTCGACGAGCGGCAGCGGCACGCGCCGAATGCCGCGCCGCCGTACCTCCAGACGCACCCGCTCAGCGAGGAGCGCCTGACGCGCCTCGAGGCGGTTCTGAAGACGCCGCAGTGGGCGCCGCGCCGGCGTGGCGGCGCCAGCCCGGCGCTGCGCTATGT
>Ga0163144_10000073_pt1 | contig 225449 bp, 207 predicted proteins | sample OliLak19BULKMAT1_FD_123175 | JGI IMG/M metagenome (GOLD analysis project Ga0163144, IMG submission 123175) | Freshwater microbial mat bacterial communities from Lake Vanda, McMurdo Dry Valleys, Antarctica - Oligotrophic Lake LV.19.BULKMAT1 | ecosystem: Environmental > Aquatic > Freshwater >... | reverse complement strand
GCCGTACAAGTTCGGCAGGACCAGCACATCGTACAACTCGGGCTTCTGCACCAGTTGCATGCACATGTTGTCGATCAGCCGTTCCTGATACAGCAGCGAGCCATTCGTGTTCGGCACCTTGCCCGCCAGCACGGGATCGGCGCGCGCGTTCATCTGCTCGAACCCTGTCGCGACATGCCGGCGGCCCTCATGCTCGCCGACGTGGTGGCCGTGCCTTCGGCCGAACCGGAGCCGTTCTCGATGCCGGCTGCCGAAGCGCAGGCGATGGGCCGGCCCGTTGTGGCCGCCGATCACGGCGCAGCGGTCGAACAACTGGCCGGCCAGCCGATGGGCTGGCTGGTCCCGCCGGGCGATGCAGCGGCGCTGGCCGCGAGTCTTGCGGCGGCGCTCGACCTCACATTGGTCCAGCGCCAGCATCGCGCGCATGACGTGATCGCGGGCGCGCGGATCCGCTACGGCCGCGACAGCGTCGGGGAAGCGCTGCTTGGCGTCTATAACCGGCTGCTGCCGGACGACGTGCCCGCCGCCTTGACAGGCGAAGGCTAGCCCGTAGAGTGCCGCCGCCCGCGCCGGCGGACCATAAAAGAGCGGTTTCGGCGCGTTTCCGACCCTATCCGAGCGGAGTTTCATGGTTACGATCACGCTTCCAGACGGAAGTGAGCGACGCTTCGACGGCCCCGTTTCGGGCGACGACGTTGCACGTTCGATCGGGCCCGGGCTCGCCAAGGCGGCGCTCGCGATCAAGGTCGATGGCGAGCTGCGCGATCTCTCGCGCTCGATCGACGAGGACGCGAAGATCGAGATCGTGACGCGCGATCATCCCGATGCGCTGGAGCTGCTGCGCCACGACTGCGCGCATGTGCTGGCCGAAGCGGTGCAGGAACTTTATCCGGGCACGCAGATCACGTTCGGGCCCGCGACCGAGACCGGGCTCTACTACGATTTCGTGCGCGAAGAGCCGTTCACGCCCGAAGATTTTCCGAAGATTGAAGCGAAGATGGCCGAGATCGTCGATCGCGACGAAAAGATCGTGCGCTCGATCTGGGATCGCGAAAAGGCGATCCAGTATTTCAATTCGATCGGCGAGAAGTACAAGGCCGAACATATCGGCACGATCCCGCGCGACGAACCGATCTCGATCTATACGCAGGGCAACTGGACCGATCTCTGCACCGGCCCGCATCTGCCCTCGACGGGTAAGCTCGGCAAGGCGTTCAAGCTGATGAAGGTTGCCGGCGCCTACTGGCGGGGCGATGCGAAGAACCAGCAGCTCCAGCGTGTCTATGCGACCTGCTGGGCGAACGAGAAGCAGCTTGCCGACTATCTCCACATGCTTGAGGAGGCGGAAAAGCGCGACCATCGCCGGCTCGGGCGCGAAATGGATCTCTTCCATCAGCAGGAAGAGGCGGCCGGCATGGTGTTCTGGCATCCCAAGGGCTGGACGCTCTATCGCACGCTCGAACGCTACATGCGATCGCGGCTCGATGCGGCCGGCTATGTCGAGGTGAAGACGCCGCAGCTCGTCGATCGCAAGCTGTGGGAGGCCTCGGGCCATTGGGAGAAGTTCCGCGAGAACATGTATATCGCGGAGAACGAGGAAGGCATCCGCGACTATGTTGCCGACCCGAAGCAGCGGATCTTCGCACTGAAGCCGATGAACTGCCCCTGCCATGTGCAGATTTATAACCAGAAGCTGACCAGCTATCGCGAGCTGCCGATTCGCATGGCCGAGTTCGGCTCATGCCATCGCTTCGAACCGGGCGGCGCGCTGCACGGCATCATGCGGGTGCGCAACTTCACGCAGGACGATGCGCATATCTTCTGCACGGAAGACCAGATCACGAGCGAAAGCACGTCGTTCTGCGATCTGCTGCAGCTCGTCTATCACGATCTCGGTTTCGACGAGATCGTCGTGCGCTTCGCCGACCGGCCGGCGACGCGCGCCGGCACCGACGCGATCTGGGACAAGGCGGAGAATGCCCTAAAAATTGCGGTCGAGGCCGCCGGTCTTACTTACGAGATGGCGCCGGGCGAAGGCGCGTTCTACGGGCCCAAGCTCGAGTTCCATCTGCGCGACGCGATCGGCCGATCCTGGCAATGCGGCACGCTGCAGGTCGATTTCGTGATGCCCGAGCGGCTCGATGCGACCTATATCGGCGAGGACGGACAGCGCCATCGTCCGGTCATGCTGCACCGGGCGATCATCGGCACGTTCGAGCGCTTCCTCGGCATAATGATCGAGAATTATGCCGGGCGGATGCCGTTCTGGCTGGCGCCGGTCCAGATCGTGGTCGCGACCATCACGGGCGATGCCGACGATTATGCAGGGGAGGTCTCGGCCGCCATGAAGGCCGCCGGCCTCAGGGTCGAAACCGACCTGCGGAACGAGAAGATCAACTACAAGGTTCGCGAGCATTCGCTTGCCAAGGTCCCGGTCATCGCCGTGGTGGGCAAACGCGAGGCGGAAGAGCGTAAGGTGGCTTTGCGCCGCCTTGGCGGCGACAAGCAAGAAATCCTTGCGCTCGATGAGGCCCTCAATAGACTTGAGGATGAGGCCGTATCGCCCGATCGACGGACGGCCGCCTGAGGGGAAATGGGGCCTTCCGCCCGCTTGGCGGGCGGCCTGCCGCCTGACCTGTTCCAGCAACAATAGGAGAAGTATCCATAGCCAGACCACCTTTTGCCCAAGCACCGCAGCGCGAGGGGCCGCGCATCAATCACGAAATCAATGCCCGGGAGGTAAGACTGGTCGGTGCGGACGGAGCCATGCTCGGCGTCGTACCGATCCGCGATGCGATCGCCCAAGCCGAAGATGCCGGGCTCGATCTGGTCGAGGTGTCGCCGAATGCGGCACCGCCGGTCTGCAAGATCCTCGATTTCGGCAAATTCAAATATGAAGAGCGCAAGCGCAAGCACGACGCGCGCAAGAAACAGCGCATCATCGAAGTCAAAGAAATCAAGATGCGTCCTGGTATCGACATTCACGATTACCAGGTGAAGATGCGTGCGATTCAGCGCTTCATCGAGGAAGGCGACAAGGTCAAGGTCACGATGCGTTTCCGCGGCCGCGAAATGGCGCACCAGGAACTCGGTCTCAAGGTTCTCGACCGCGTTCGGGGCGACATGGACGAAAAGGCCAAGGTCGAGCAGCTGCCGCGTCTCGAAGGGCGGCAGATGATCATGATCATGGCGCCCAAGTGATCGTTCGTGTGATCGATCGCGTGATCGGCGATGCGGGGGCCGATCCGTGATGCGCCGCCGCCCGGTCCGACGATCCCGACATGGAAATCTTTAACCTGGCGATCCGGTGAGCGAACCATGAGCGGGGCGCGCGAGCCGGATGTTCAGAACCCATCCAACCCGGCGGACGGTGGTGCGACGCTAACGGATCGCGCTGCCGCCCGCGTGGTTGCGCTGCCCGAGCGCCGGCCGGGTCTACCGGTGGGCGAACCGCCCGATGCGGACGTCGAAGGCGGCGACGGGGCCGGTTCGCCGGCAGCAACAGCCGGTTTCGTCCTCCCGTCGGCGCTCTCGATCCGCCCCTGGACGCCGCCGGTCAGCGGCGCGCTGGCGGCGATCTTCGGGGTCACCGCCCTCTTCAAAATGGCGTGGATCCTGGCGCCGCTGGCGATCGTCCTCGCGATTATCGCCGGCCTGCGCGGCCATCATGGCTGGGCGGTGATCGGCCTCGGCACGGCGATTGTGGGGCTGCTGATTTCGCCCTGGTTCTGGACCTTTCTCGGCCTCGCCTGGCTCTATCAGATGTGGGGCTGAGAGGGCCGTTTTCGGGCCCCGGCCAGGTACCCGGCCCGGCTTGCCATCGCGGCGAGCCCTCCTGTATAACCCGCGCGCCGTTTCTAGCGGCCACTGGGCCTGATTTACGGGCATGCCCAACCGCGCGGCGTTATCCAAGAAATCCAAGGACTTACAAATGCCCAAGATGAAGAGCAATTCGAGCGCCAAGAAGCGCTTCTCGTTTACCGGCACCGGTAAGGTGCGCATGAATCCGGCCAACAAACGCCACGGACTCGTCAAGCGTCCGCAGCAGATGAAGCGACAGACGCGGGGCACCGAGATCGTTGCCGATGTCGATGCACCGAATATCAAGCGATATCAGCTGCCCTACGGCGACAAGTTCCAGCGATAAGGAGCCCGGATCATGGCACGAGTAAAACGCGGCGTTACCACACACGCACGCCACAAGAAGATCGTCGACATGGCGGCCGGCTATCGCGGCCGTGCCGGCACGAATTTCCGCATCGCCATCGAGAAGGTCGAGAAGGGGCTGCAATATGCCTATCGCGACCGGCGCAATCGGAAGCGCGAGTTCCGCGCCTTGTGGATCCAGCGCATCAATGCGGGTGCGCGCGAGAACGGTCTCACTTACGCGAAGATGATGAACGGTCTGAAGCATGCCGGCATCGAGATCGATCGCAAGGTGCTGGCGGATCTGGCGGTGCGGGAACCGCACGCCTTCGCAGCTTTGGTGAAGCAGGCCGAGTCCGCTCTTCCGAAGGCCTCCCCCGCGAAAGCCGGTTGAGCCCGCTTTCGATATTGCGGCGTTCGTTTTTGTCGATGGCTCTGGCAGCGGGCCTGCTTGCTGCCGCCTGCGACAATTACGACGCCGATATCGAGGCGGTGCAGGCGGCGGAGTTTGCGCCGGGCAGCACCAACGCCGAATTCGCCAATGAACTCGCCGGCTCCGACGGCTCGGTCGAATGGTCGGCCGAGAAGGTCGACGGCCGCGAGGGTACGGTTCGGGTCATCGCCGACATCGAGCGGCCCTCGAGCTCGGGGCGGGCGCATGAAATCCGTTTCGAATATCTGCACGAGCGCGGCACCGCCCGGGTCCGGCTCGACCGCGCTTTGGTCGACGGGCGCGAACAGAACCTCCTTTCAGGCATGCTCAATCTGCTGCTGCTGCAGCTCGACTAGCCGCGATTCAGCGGTCGGACGGGAGCTCTGCAGCCGATTGACCCTCTTGCGGCGGCGCACTTATAGTCCGCCGCGATGTTTTTGGGGCCAAACGTGATGGATTTTCCGGCGGATCTGCGATTTACCGGCTTCTACGCAAGGATGCGGCCCGCCTCTTTCGGGCCGTGCCCGGCTTCGTCGCACTGACGGCCGACGGCACGGCGGAACAGAGGATCAGACGGGGGCCGATCCATGGCGATCGGCCCTTTTTTCATGAGACGGCCCCCAATCGTTGAACGGCAGATGCGATGACCGACTCCAGCAAAATCGACTACCCGGCGATCGAGGCGAAATGGATCGCAGCCGCTACGGCTGCGAACGATCCGCAGACGCTCGAAGCAATGCGCGTCGACGCGCTCGGCAAGAAGGGCGAGATCAGCCAGCTCATGAAGGGGCTGGGCGGGCTCGATCCCGATCAGCGCCGCGAGGCCGGATTGCAGCTCAATCGCGTCAAGGACGCGGTGCAGGCGGCGATCGAAACACGCCGCAACGCGCTCGACGAAAGCCAGCTCGAGGCGAAACTCGCGGCCGAACGCATCGACGTCACCTTGCCGGTCCGGCCGGAAACCGAAGGCAGGCTGCATCCGATCAGCCAGACCATCGACGAGATCGTCGCGATCTTCGGCGAGATGGGTTTCTCCGTCGCCGAAGGGCCGGACATCGAAGACGACTTCCACAATTTCACGGCGCTCAATATTCCGGCCGATCATCCGGCGCGCCAGATGCACGACACGTTCTATCTGGCCGCCGCGGACGGCAGCCGCCACGCCAACCCTATCGCGCATGCCAGCGAAGGGGAGTCTGGGGCAGCTCGTGCGAACACTAACAACGCCGACGCTGGCGGGGTTGGAGGGGCGGCCGCCAGCGTCGGCGAACTTCTGTTACGCACCCATACGTCGCCGGTGCAGATCCGGCACATGAAGGATCGGCCACCGCCGATCCGCATCATCGCGCCGGGCCGCACCTACCGGAACGACAGCGACATGACGCATACGCCGATGTTCCATCAGGTCGAAGGGCTGGTGATCGACGAGACGACGCATATGGGCCATCTCAAGGGCTGCCTCGTCGATTTCTGCCGCGCGTTTTTCGGCATTCCCGATCTGCCGCTGCGCTTCCGGCCGAGCTTCTTTCCGTTCACCGAACCCTCGGCCGAAGTCGATATCGGCTGCTCGCGCAAGGGCGGCGAACTGAAACTCGGCAATCACGGCGACTGGCTCGAGATTCTCGGCTGCGGGATGGTGCATCCGAAGGTGCTGGAAATGGTCGGCATCGACCCGACCCGCTATCAGGGCTTTGCTTTCGGCATGGGGATCGAGCGTATCGCGATGCTGAAATACGGCATCCCGGATCTGCGCACCTTCTTCGAGGGCGATCTGCGCTGGCTTCGCCATTACGGGTTCTCACCGCTCGATGTGCCGTCGCTGACCGGGGGCATCGCGCGATGAAGTTCACGCTCGACTGGCTGAAAAAGCATCTCGCAACCGATTCCGATGTCGAAGCGATCGGCGCGAAACTGACTGCGCTCGGGCTCGAGGTCGAAGGCATTGAGGATCGCGCGAAGGAACTCGCTGCGTTTACGGTTGGTTATGTGACCGAGGCGAAGCCGCATCCCAATGCCGACAAATTGCGCGTCTGCATGGTCGATACCGGCAACGGCATCGTTCAGGTGGTGTGCGGCGCGCCGAATGCGCGCACCGGCATGAAGGGCGTGTTCGCGGCCGTCGGTACGCATATCCCCGGCACCGGGCTCGATCTCAAGAAGGGCGTTATCCGCGGCGTCGAATCGAACGGCATGCTCTGTTCGGCGCGCGAGATGGGTCTCGGCGACGATCACGATGGTATCATCGATCTGCCCGCCGATGCGCCGGTCGGCGCGCCGTTCGCGAAAGTCATGGGGCTCGACGATCCGGTGATCGATATCGCGGTCACGCCCGATCGCGCCGATTGTCTCGGCGTCGCCGGCGTGGCGCGCGATCTCGCCGCCGCCAATGCGGGAAAAATCATTCCCTTCGACAAATCGCCGATCGCTGGAAGCTTCGTGAGCCCGGTCAAATGGCGCATCGATCTGCCAGGCGACCCCACGGCCTGCCCCTATGTCGCGGGGCGTTACTTCCGCGGCCTCAAGAACGGGCCGAGCCCGAAATGGCTGCAGGAGCGGCTGCTGGCGATCGGCCTTCGGCCGATCTCGGCGCTGGTCGATATCACCAATTTCGTGACCCACGATCTCGGCCGGCCGCTTCACGTGTTCGATGCGAAGAAGCTCGCGGGCGATCTGACGATGCGCTTTGCGAAGCAGGGCGAAAAAGTCCTGGCGCTCGACGGGCACGAGTACACGCTCGATCCCTCGATGACCGTGATTGCGGATGCAAACGGCCTGCACGGTATCGGCGGCATCATGGGCGGCGAGGAGAGCGGCTGCACCGACGACACGACCGAGATGTTCCTCGAGGTCGCTTTGTTCGATGCCGGCCGCACCGCGCGCAGCGGCCGCGCGCTCGGCATCGAGAGCGATGCGCGTTACCGGTTCGAGCGCGGGCTCGATCCGCAGTCGGCGCTCTGGGGTCCGGAAGTCGCAGCGCGGCTTGTGCTTGAGCTCTGCGGCGGCGAGGCGAGCGAGGTGGTCACTGCCGGCACGTTGCCGAAATGGCACCGCCGCATCGAATTCCGGCCGGCGCGTATCGCGGCACTGGGTGGCGTTGCCATTGCCGAGGACGAGGTGCTCGCGATCCTGCGCGCGCTGGGCTTCGTCGTGACGCCCTTGCGCGAAACGCGCGGCGAGCGGTTCGATGTCGACGTGCCGTCCTGGCGCCAGGATGTCGAGGGCGAAGCCGACATTGTCGAAGAAATCGTGCGGGTCGCCGGATACGATCGCATCCCCGCGATGTCGCTACCGCGTCTCGCGGCGCTGCCCGAACCCGCGGTCACGCCGGCGCAGAAGCGCGCCTCGATGGCGAAGCGCCTGCTCGCCACGCGTGGGCTGATGGAGGCCGTCACCTGGTCGTTCATGCCGCAAGCCGCGGCGCGTCTGTTCGGCGGCGGCGATCTCTTGCTTGCCAATCCGATCAGCGCCGATCTCGACGCGATGCGACCTTCGATCCTGCCCAATCTCCTGATGGCGGCGCAGCGCAATGCCGCGCGCGGTTTCGGCGACGTCGCCTTGTTCGAGGTTGGCCCGCAATATGCCGATGCGACGCCGAAGGGCCAGTCGCTGGTCGCAACGGGCCTGCGCGTGGGTGCGAGCGGTCAGCGCCACTGGCAGCAGAAGCCGCGCGCGGTCGATGCGTTCGATGCGAAGGGCGATGCGACCGCACTGCTCGCTGCACTCGGCGCGCCGGTCGACAATCTCCAGGTCACGACCGATGCGCCCGGCTGGTATCATCCGGGCCAGTCCGGCGTGTTGCGGCTCGGGCCGAATGTGATCGCGCATTTCGGGACGCTGCATCCGCGCGTTTTGAAGGCGCTCGACGTGAAGGGACCGGCGGTCGCCTTCGAACTCTTCCTCGATCGCGTGCCCGAGCCGCGCGCGAAGGGAACGGCGCGGCCGCCGCTGAAGGCATCGCCTTATCAGGCGGTCGAACGCGATTTCGCCTTCGTCGTCGATCGCGATGTGGCCGCCGACAAATTGCTGCGTGCGGCGAAGGGTACCGACAAGGCGCTGATCCGGCAGGTCTCGATCTTCGACCTGTTCGAGGGCGCTGCGATGGGTGCCGGCAAAAAGTCGATCGCGATCGCGGTCACGCTGCAGGCCGACGATCGCACGCTGACCGACGAGGAGATCGAGGCGGTCGCCGCGAAGATCGTCGCCGCGGTGACGAAGGCGACGGGGGCGACGCTACGGGGCTGACCCTTACCCGATTTTGCGCGTTGTGCGACTCGTCTACTCCGAATCCCGGTTTTCTGTCATTGCCGGGCTTGACCCGGCAATCCACGGAACAGTTGGGTTCGGTGTAAGCAATGACGGCCAGATGCGGCGGCACGGTGGATCGCCGGATCAAGTCCGGCGATGACGAAGTGAATGTGGTTACGGCATTCCGGCTTCCTCAATCGTCGCACTCCGTTCGCGAACCGCTGCACGGCAGAGCCGCGCCATCCGGTACGCGGCATCCGTTCTGAGGCGGGTGTCGCGGCTTTGTGGTTATGCGCGGCTCCGCTATGTCAACGGGCGCCGCGGCTTTGCAGGTTGCATGGCATCCGCCATGCGGGCCCGGTTTCGGTGGGCTGCCGGCCCGGCGGATTGATTCGCATACCGGGTCTTGGGGTGGATGGCGCGGCTCAGCGATGCAGCGAATCCGTTGCCGAAAGGGATGAGCGCGGCTTCCATGGAACCGCCCCCGTTTCCGGGGTTTCGTCTGGCGTTCGGCAGAGGTATTAACGCATATTACGCAATAACGGTCAACATAAAAATGACCCGCCGGCATCCGCCATAGCCGATGGGCCCGCGACACGCTCCCGCCAGTGCACACGCAATAGACCATAAATCAGACATAGCGCTACTGTAACGGGTATACGCAACCAGGAGGAGTTCAGATGCGGCCTGTTGCGCGGTGGATGTTTGTAGCAATCGTGATCGCGCTGTCGTGGAGCCCGGCAGTCGCCGACGACTTGCCAGTGATGGGATCGTCGCCACGCTTCTGGCGAAATGCCGATGCAAACTGCCTGTAGTTGGCAAGAGTTGTTGAAGTGATGCCAGCGGAACTGCTGCCGCCGGTGTCGTGACTCAGATCTTCATATCCGATCAACCCGAGCATCACATACTTCGCGCTGTCGGAAAGATCGTTGCGCGATTCGATTGCCTCGTTCGCTTCGACGAAGGTGGAGTAGGGGATGGCATAGGGCGGCAGTGTCGCGCTTTCGGCGCCGCGCTGTGCTGCGAGGACCCGCTGCTGCGTCTGACGGGCACCTTCGGTCCGATCGGCAAGAGCTTCCGGTGACAGAGATGCCAGGTCTTTATCGCTCAACCGCGTCGGCTGAACCTGTGCATCCCTATGAGCGTCTGCCGAACTGTCCGACGGTGTGGTCTGCGCGATCTGCGTGCCGTCGGCCTTGCGCAGTCGGTTGTCCTGAGGCTTGAGCGGCACACTGGACGATGCCGCATCCCGCGCCATCGGATTCTTGGCAACCGCGTGCCCGGCATCGTAGCCGGCGATCGGCATGCCGGGCACCCGTGTCGCGTGGCCGGTCGGGACGAGCGGGGTGCGCGCCGACGGCGGCTGTATCGTGCCTCCTGCGCGGTCGTCCGTGTTCGCTGGGGCGCGCGCCGGCTGCACGGGGATGGTCCGCGCGGCAGGATCGCAGGTGCGATGCATCGGCGACGAGTAACGCCGCATCGCATGGTTATGGTTGATGTGCGCGCTCTGCGTGATGGCATCATGCAGCGGGTGTTTCTTCTCGTAGACCATGCCTTTCGCTTCGGATTCGGCATCGCCGGGCGATAGATCGAGCGCGGGCGGCGGCCCGAATTCATCGTCGTCTTCGCGCTCCCAGGGCGCGCGGGCGATTTTGTTGCTGTTGGCGGGGGCGTTGAAGCCGGATACCGGCCGGTTCGGATTCGAAACTTTCAGGCGTCGGTCGACGCACGCCATAATTCTTCTCCGTCAAAATGTCGTTGAGCGGGGGGCGGGGTTTGGGATGGGTTTTGGGGCTCAAAGCCCATCCCGGCCAAACTACCGCAATATTAACGCATATTACGCAATAATTGTCAATTAAACTCGAGCAACGTGCCCGTACCCTCGGTCAACAGCGCATGGACCCGCCGAGCCGTTGCGAGCCGTGCCTCGAGTGCCGGCCGTTCGCCGAGTGCGTGTTCGCCGATCAGGGCGAGATAGGCGAGACGCGCGCGCGTGATGGCATCCGGTCCGCGCACGCCCATCGCCGCGAACAGCTCTTCGAGATAATCGAGCCGGGCGCGATCGACCCGGGCGACCGCGGCCAACGCCTCGGGATCGGTCCGCGCCCAGAGCCGGATTGCCGGTTCGGGGCTCGCCGCCCCCTCGCGCGCGACCGTTTCCATCAAGGCCCAGAGCCGCGCCGATCCGCTGCCGCCCGCTGCCTCGACCCGGTCGACGACGCCCATCGCGGCTTTGGTTTCCCAATGCGCCAGCAGCGCCGCGAGCAGCGCCGGCCGGTCGGCGAAATGGTGATAGAAGCTGCCCTTGGTCGCACCGAGCCGGCGGGCCAGCGCCTCGATCCCGACGGCATCCGGCCCGCTTTCGGCCAGCAGCCGCAGGGCGGCTGCGATCCAGTGAGCGGGCCCGTGACGGGTCGGTCGTGCCATGATCGCAACATAACATACGGTAGAGCATTTTATCTATCTAACAACATACATACGATACCGTATGTATGTTGCCGCGATCGGAAACACAGTTGCCGATGGCGCCGGGCAATGTCGCCGCAGCCCGCAAAGACCGTCCGGGAACTCGTTGCGGGGAAGCCCGGCCTTCCCTATGTTCCAGCGGCCTCGCGGGCCGATGCTCCGAGGCTACTCCCGGTAACCCGGTTTCGCGACCCGATCCAACCGGCCAACCCGATTCGACGATCCGAACCGAACGCAGCAGACCCCGAAGCCGCCTCACCGCCGAGCCTTGCCCGAACTGACATGACCGACCTCGCGCATATCCGGAATTTTGCGATCATCGCGCATATCGATCACGGCAAGTCGACGCTGGCCGATCGACTGATCCAGCGTTGCGGCGGGCTCACCGCGCGCGAGATGAAGGAGCAGGTGCTCGATTCGATGGATCTCGAGCGCGAGCGCGGCATCACCATCAAGGCGCAGACAGTCCGGCTCGATTACACCGCGAAGAACGGCGAGACCTATGAGCTGAACCTCATGGACACGCCCGGCCATGTCGACTTCGCCTACGAAGTCTCGCGCTGTCTTGCCGCCTGTGAAGGCTCGCTGCTGGTGGTCGATGCCAGCCAGGGCGTCGAGGCGCAGACCCTCGCCAATGTCTATCAGGCGATCGAACATAATCACGAGATCGTTCCGGTCCTGAACAAGATCGATCTGCCGGCGGCCGAGCCGGAGCGGATCCGTCAGCAGATCGAGGACGTGATCGGGCTCGATGCGTCGGACGCGGTGCTGATCTCGGCCAAGACCGGCCTCGGCATCGACGACGTGCTCGAAGCCTTGGTCAACCGGCTGCCGGCGCCCAAGGGCGATCGCGATGCGCCACTGAAGGCGATGCTGATCGACAGCTGGTACGATTCCTATCTCGGCGTCATCGTGCTGGTGCGCGTCCATGACGGCGTCATGAAGCCGCACATGAAAGTGCGGATGCTGCAGACCGGGGCGTCGCACGAGGTCGAGCAGGTCGGTATCTTCACGCCGAAAATCGTTCGCGTGTCCGAGCTCGGGCCGGGCGAAGTCGGCTTCATCACCGCCGGCATCAAGCATGTCGCCGATTGCCAGGTCGGCGATACGATCACCGAAGAACGTCGCCCGACCGCGAAGGCCCTGCCGGGTTTCAAACCCTCGGTGCCGGTCGTGTTCTGCGGCCTCTTTCCCGTCGATGCCGCCGATTACGAGCGGCTGCGCGACAGCCTCGCAAAACTGCGGCTCAACGATGCGAGTTTCCAGTACGAGCCGGAAACCTCGGCCGCACTCGGTTTCGGCTTCCGCTGCGGCTTTCTCGGGCTGTTGCATCTCGAGATCATCCAGGAACGGCTGGATCGCGAATTCGATCTCAATCTGATCACGACCGCGCCGTCGGTTGTCTATCGCGTGCATCTTACCGACGGGTCGGTAAAGGAGCTGCACAATCCGGCCGACATGCCGGAGACAATGCGGATCGAAAAAATCGAGGAGCCGTGGATCCGCGCGACGATCCTGGTGCCCGACGAGCATCTCGGATCGATCCTCAAACTATGCGAAGACCGCCGCGGCGAGCAGGTCGAGCTCACCTATGCCGGCAGCCGCGCGATGCTGATCTATCGCCTGCCGCTGAACGAGGTGGTGTTCGATTTCTATGACCGGCTGAAATCGGTCAGCCGCGGCTATGCCAGTTTCGACTATCAGATCGACGAGTATCGCGAGGGCGACCTGGTGAAGCTCTCGATTCTGGTGAACGCGGAACCGGTCGATGCGCTCGCCTGCATCGTGCATCGCAATTATGCCGAGCAGCGCGGCCGCTCGCTCTGCACCCGACTCAAGGATCTCATTCCGAGGCAGCTCTTCAAGATCGCGATCCAGGCGGCAATCGGCGGCAAGGTGATCGCGCGCGAGACTGTCGCGGCGCTGCGCAAGGACGTGACCGCGAAATGCTATGGCGGCGACGTGTCGCGCAAGCGCAAGCTGCTGGACAAGCAGAAAGAGGGCAAGAAGCGGATGCGGCAGTACGGCAATGTCGAGATTCCGCAATCCGCCTTTCTCGCCGCGCTCAAGATGGGCGACGGCTAGCGCGTCTGCGGTTTTCTATCGCGACTTGAAATAGCGGCGCTTCGAATCGGCGTGCCGGCGCCGTCTGCGCAGCAATGCGAGCAGCAGACCGGGGATGCCGAGCACGACCCATGCCGGCAAGTCGAGCACCGTCCTGGTGCCGTTCCAGAACCCGATCGAGAGATTGCGTTCGATCGCCGCCTGAAACCCATGCAGGCTGTTCTGGTGCAGATTGAACCAGAGCTGATAGGCGGAAAGAATGTTCCATCGGTCGGTCGCGAGCCACAGATAGGCTTCCCGCGCGAGCAGAGCCAGCGCAGCCGCAATCAAAAGCCAGCCGATGAGCCGGAGAAAGAACATCCGGCAATCCCCCTTGGCAGCCGCGCCCGGAAGGCAGCGCGGCCAGGTCGGCAACCTTAGTGGATCGCCTGCGCCGCCGTCACCCCTGCCGCGCACCTGCGGTAAAAATCCGGAAAGGGCAGGCGGCGATCAGGCGGTTTCGCTGGCCCAGGGCGCCAGTGGCGTCGTGTCGTCGGGCACCTTCGTGCCGCGCTCGACGGCCGGTCGTGCGCCGATTTTCTTCAGCCAGCGGGTCAGATGCGGATAGTTCTCGTCGCGAAACCCATACGTCTTGGGGTTGTCCGCCCAGGGAAAGGTTGCGATGTCGGCGATCCCGTATTCCTCGCCGGCGAGATACGGGCTCTCGCGCAGCCGCAGATCGAGCACGCCCAAGATCCGGTCGCATTCCTTGTAGAAGCGCTCGACCGCGCGCGGGTTGGGCGGATCGGCATGCATGAAATGCCAGAGCTGGCCCAGCATCGGGCCGACATGGCCCATCTGGAACATGATCCATTGCAGGGTGCGATAGCGCAGCGCCGGATCGGTTGGATTGAACCGGCCGCTCTTCTCGGCGAGATACAGCAAGATCGCGCCGGATTCCGCCAGCACGGTATCGTTTTCGGTATCGCGGATCACCGGAATCCGTCCGTTCCCGTTCATCGCCAGAAAAGTCGGGTGACGCTGGTCGCCCTTGCCGAGCCGGATCCGGATGGCGCGATAAGGCAGCCCGGTTTCCTCCAGCATGATCGATATCTTGTGCCCGTTCGGGGTGCGCGCCGCCGTGTAGAGCTCGATCATGCCGTCTCCGTCTGAATGGGCTTAATGCGGCCCGAAGGAAGCGAGGCGACCTTACGCAAATTTCGATGACCGGGCGACCGGCGCCAGCGTCGCAGCCACCTTGTGCGATGCGGTTGCAGAACCAAAGCAGGTAGTATCTAGTAACCGGTAACCTGAAACCATCGTTCGGAGCCCTGCCATGTCCCGCCCGCGTATCGATAGCCCCTGCCCCATGGACCGGCTGCTCCGGCTGCTGACCGGGCCCTGGACCACATACCTGCTCTGGGTTTTGTCCGCCAACGGCCCGACCCGGTTCGGCGAGCTGAAGCGGCGCGTGCCCGGCATTTCCGCCAAGGTTCTGACCGACCGGCTGCGCATGCTGGAACAGGCAGGCGTCATCTACCGTGAATACGAAGAATCGATTCCGCCGAAGGTGACATACGGGCTTGCGCAGCGCGGTCAGGAACTGCGTTCGGTGCTCGACGGTCTGAACGCGATCGCGCGGCGCTGGTCGGAGCAGGACCAGAACGCGGGTGCGCGGGCGACCGCGGCGGAGTAGTGCCGGTGCTGTCGCGCGGAATCGGCGATCGCCGGTCTTAGCCGGCCCGCGCCCAGAGACGTTCGGTCAGCATTCCGACCTTGTCCTCGATCGCCTGCGCGGCATCGAGACAGAGATCCTCGCGAAAGCGCGGCCCGACGATCTGCACACCCATCGGCACGCCGTCATGCAGCCCGGTCGGCACGGCCGCCGCCGGCAGTCCCAGCAGGTTGACGGCATAGAGCATGCTCTGCTCGTCGAGCATCTGCCGCATGCGTTCGATGCCGCTTCGGTCGTCGCCCTGCGGAAATGGCGGCATCTGCGAGACCGGTGCGAGCACCAGCGGATAGCGTTCGAGGAACCCGTTCCATTCGCGCAGCAGCCGCGTGCGATCGGCGAGGGCGCGCGTATAGGCCGGCAGATCGATCGCGGGCGTATCGCGATCGTAATTGTCGATCACCTGATTGACGTCGTCGGAGCCGTATTCGCGAATGGCGCCGCGCATCACGCTGCGCAGATCGGTGTTGAGCAGCGTGCGCCACAGCGCGGCGATCTCGGCGACCAAAGGCGGATCGATTGCCTCGACCGCATAGCCGGCATTCGAGAGATGGCCAGCCGCTTCGTCGATCGCCGCGGCGACGGCGGGATGGCATGCGAAACCCGCCGGTGTTTTCGTCACCGCGACGCGGATCGGTTTCGGCAAAGACGGTCCTTCGAGCGGTGCCGGTACCCACCAGGGATCGCGATGATCGGGCGCCGCCATCGCGGCGAGACCGAGCCGCACGTCGCGCACCGTGCGGGCGATCGGGCCCTGCACGCTCATCAACTGCAGCGAGGGCGGGCGTTCGTCGCCGGCGCCCGGGTTAAAAGCCGGCACGCGGCCGAGCGAAGGCCGGATCGTCGCGACGCCGCAGGCATAAGCGGGGTAACGCAGCGAGCCGCCGAGATCGTTGCCATGCGCGATCGTGCCGATGCCGAGCGCGACCGACGCCGATGCGCCGCCGGACGAACCGCCCGGCGTCACATCCTTGTTCCAGGGATTGAGCGTGCGGCCGCGCAGCGGATTCTCGGTGAACCAGCGCAGCGAAAACTCGGGCGTGTTGGTGCGGCCGATCACGATCGCGCCGGCCTTCAGCAGATTGGAGACGACGGCGGAATCGTCGGGCGCGATCTTGCCGGCGAAGGCGACGACGCCGTTGGTGTTCGGCACGCCCTTCTGGTCGACATTCTCCTTGATCGTGACCGGCACGCCGTGGAGGACGCCAAGCTGATCGCCGGCCTTCTGCGCGTTGTCGGCGCGGTCGGCTGCGGCGAGTGCTGCCTCCGACAGATCGAGCGTGACTGCATTGACCGATGCGTTGACCGCCTGCATCCGTTCGATCGCAGCTTCGACAGCAGCACGAGCCGTCAAACGCCGCGCGCGGATCGCGGCTGCGGTTTCGACCGCGCCCAGTTTCCAGATCTCGGGATTTGCCATGATGCGCCTGCCTGAAAATTCAGGGGCGGAGCATAGCCAAATGAAATGTCGGCGCGAGGGAAAACGAACCGCGGCCAATCCGGCCGCGGTCCGCAACGATAACGTGGAACGATCAGGCCGCGCGTTCGCGGCCGAGCCAGCGCCAGACGCCGCCGCCCAGGATCGCGCCACCGAGCGGTGCAACCCAGAACAGCCAGAGCTGCTCGAGCGCAAGGCCGCCGGCAAACAGGGCAGGCCCCGTGCTGCGCGCCGGATTGACCGAGGTGTTGGTGACCGGAATGCTGATCAGATGGATCAAGGTCAGCGCGAGGCCGATCGCGAGCGGTGCAAAGCCGGCCGGTGCGCGTTTGTCGGTCACGCCGAGAATGATCAGCACGAAGAACATCGTGAGAAGAACTTCGGCAACCAGTGCCGCGAGCAGCGAATAGCCGTCGGGTGAATGCGCCCCATAGCCGTTGGACGCGAACCCGGCCGTGACGTCGAACCCCGCTTTGCCGCTCGCGATCACGTAAAGCACGGCCGCGGCCGCGATCGCGCCGGCGACCTGTGCGATCCAGTAGGGCAGGATCTGGCGCGCCTCGAAGCGGCCACCGGCCCAGAGGCCGAGCGTCACCGCGGGATTGAAATGGCCGCCGGAGATATGGCCGACGGCATAGGCCATCGTGACGACCGTCAGACCGAAGGCGAGTGCGACGCCGGCAAAGCCGATCCCGAGTTCGGGCACGGAAGCGGCCAGGACAGCACTGCCGCAGCCGCCGAAGACGAGCCAGAACGTGCCGAAAAATTCGGCGCCGAGTTTTTGAAGCGTTGGCATGAAGGACCCCCTAAAGCTGAGACGGTTTGGGCCGAATCAGTGCGTCGGATTCTGCGCGCGCGCCGGAGCGAAATCAATGTCGCGGCCACGGGATGGAAGCGAGGCGCGACGCGACGAAGCGGATATCGGGACAAAGGTGCGAGCGCGACCCGGTAAAAGGCAGGTGGCGCGATTCGTTGCTTTGGCGGGTCTATTTGGGTAGCGTCCCGCCGCCGGCCGGGCACTTTCGGGTGTTCGGCCGGGTCATGGTCGAGGAGGGGTGGCCGAGCGGTCGAAGGCGCACGCCTGGAATGCGTGTAAGGGTCAAAAGCCCTTCGTGGGTTCAAATCCCACCCCCTCCGCCAGACCGCCGAATACGTTCTTTGACGCGCCATATTATCCTACGAACGGCTTGCTCTTCAGAAATCTCTCGATATTGGGGATGTGAAAGTCGGTATAGAGACTATTGTTACGTGAAACTGACTGGGATTCAGTCTCAAACGCTTAGGGCGAGGCGCTATGCCGCTTTTCACGACCACTAATTATCCGGTCAACGCGCTTATTGAAGACATTGATCTCGGCAAGATCGGTCTTCCCGAGTTACAGCGGCCGTTTGTGTGGCCGAACGTCAATGTCCGTAACCTGTTCGATTCCCTCTATCGGGGCTACCCGGCTGGTTTCTTACTGTTCTGGGACACGGGAGCAGATGCGGGTTTGAAAGGCATTGGAGTTAAGAACGACCAAGCTGTGCCCAAGCTCGCCATCGTGGACGGGCAGCAGCGGCTGACCTCGCTCTATGCCGTCATGAAGGGCGCGGAAGTCCTACGCGCCAATTTCAGGAAGGAACGTATAAGGATAGCGTTCAACCCGCTGTCGGAGCGGTTTGATGTCGCCGATGCGCCGATCCTAAAGGATAAGTCCTATATTCCAGATATTTCCGTAATCTGGCAGCCAGGAACTGACCTGTTCGAGATAGCGGACGGCTATATCAAAGGCTTATCGGAAGTCCGAGAACTCACATCCGACCAGATCAGGCGCGCCAAAAGCGCAATCGGTCGCTTGCAGAAACTTCCAGACTTTCAGTTTGTGGCGCTTACGCTCTCATCGACGGTCGATGCTCAAACCATCGCTGATGTGTTCGTCCGTATCAATGGCGAAGGGAAGAAGCTCAACCAATCCGACTTCATCATGACATTGATGTCAGTATTCTGGGATCAGGGTCGAGCCGAATTGGAAGCGTTTGCGATGCAGGCAACGCGGCCCTCTGATGGTCAGGCCTCGCCCTTCAACTATTTCATCAAGCCCGCGCCCGACCAGATGCTGCGTGCTACTGTGGGCGTTGCGCTGAAGCGCGCACGCCTTGCCAATGTCTATAGCGTCCTGCGCGGCAGGGACGCGCAAACTGGGATCGACAATCCCGATCGCCGTGCCGAGCAGTTCGCTCTGATGCAAATGGCGCAAAAACACGTTCTAAACCTCAGCAACTGGCATCACTTCCTGGGTAGCCTCACGCTGGTGGGATATCGCGGCGAGAAGATGATAAGCTCGCAGGCGGCTATCATCTTCAGCTACGTCCTCTACCTAATCGGCGCGACCGAGTATGGCATCGATAAAACACGAATTCGGCAAGTTATAGCCGAATTTTTCTTTATGGCCGCGCTGACCGGACGCTACACCAATTCACCAGAAACGCGCTTTGAAGCCGATCTGGGAATGATCCGAGATTTGGCTGATGGGGGTGCATTTCTCGCAAAACTTCGGGAGATATCCGCGACCGCACTGACCAGCGATTATTGGGCGATCACCCTGCCGAGCCAACTGGCAACTTCGGCGGCGCGCAGCCCTTCGCTGTTCGCTTATCAAGCCGCGTTGATAAAACTAGATGCGAACGCGCTCTACAGCCCCATGAAAATCGCCGCATTGGTCGATCCTGCGGTGAAAGGAACCAAGGTGGCTTTCGAACAGCACCATCTGTTTCCACGGGGTTATCTAGAGGATAACGGTATCACGGATCTCAAGCGGATCAATCAGATCGCCAATTTCGCGCCTGTTGAATGGCCTGACAATATCAGGATTGGCAAGAAGCCGCCGGCCGAATATGTGCCGCCGCTCGATCACAAGCTGACAGCCGCCCAGCGTGACCAGATGTATGGATGGCATGCATTGCCGCATCTGTGGTGGGAACTTCCCTATGACGAATTCTTGGTGCAGCGCCGTGTACGCATGGCGAGCGTGATCCAGCAGGCTTGGGAACTGCTGACTATAGGCGCGCCGCCAGCACCGGAATTGCCGCCAATTGCCATTAACGAGTTAATTTCAGGCGGTGAGACGGACGCTGTGGAATTCAAATCAACGCTTCGTACGAATCTGCATACTGCGCAAGTGGACGAGAAGATCCACCTGTCCGCGCTGAAGACGATAGCAGCATTTCTGAACGCCAAGGGCGGCACATTGCTCGTCGGCGTGGCGGATAACGGGGAAGTGCTAGGTCTTGATGCAGATGGATTTCCCAACGAGGATAAGATGGGGCTTCATCTCGTCAATCTGGTCAAGGACCGCATTGGAGAGGTGTTCTTGCCCTACGTTCATCCACATTTTGAAGACAAGGACGAGCATCAGGTGTTTGTTATCCGCTGTGAGAAGGGGCCGAAGGCCGCTTTTGTAAAAGACGGAAACTTGCAGCGATTTTTCGTGCGAGGCGGCAATGCGACTATCGAACTAACAGGCGCGTCGGTGACCGAGTACGTTAAGCAACGGTTTGGATAGCCTTAGCTCCATGCAAAGGCAACGACGGACGTCGACATGTCACCGGCGATCTCTCTCCCCAATCATAGAGTTAAGGCGTAAAAGTACTTCTCATCACTATCTGCACGTCCCGCCAGACCGGTCGATTGCGCATCATGATCGCCCGTCGGGTATGTCGATATCGGGGCGCCCTGTAGAAATCCGACGTCGCGCAACGGCGGGATGTGGTCGGGCGGCGGACTAACATCGTCCGAACGGGTGCGTCGACCCGGTTGCCGGATGTCGTTTCCTGAACGGAAGGAAAGCGTCGCACCATGACCCGAGAGGCTGTTTCTGCCATGTCGCCGGGTGACGCCGTTCTGGCGCGCGAGCGGACCGATCCGCTGCTGCAGCCTTTGCAGATCCGGCATCTCCGGTTGCGCAACCGCGTGATGAGCACGAGCCATGCCGCCGGCCTCGAGGAAGACGGCATGCCGGCGGAGCGCTATCAGCTTTATCACGAGGAGAAGGCGCGTGGCGGGCTTGCGCTCACCATGTTCGGCGGTTCGTCGAACGTGGCGCCGGATTCGCCCAACGTGTTCCGCCAGCTCAATGTCGGCGATGACCGCGTCATTCCCTATCTGCAGAACTTCTCGGCGCGGGTTCACGCGCATGGCGCGGCGCTGATGTGCCAGATCACGCATCTCGGCCGGCGCGGCGATGCGCTGGTCGACTCCTGGCTGCCAACGATCGCGCCCTCGCGGGTGCGCGAGACAATGCATCGCAATTTTCCGCGCGAGATGGACGAGCACGATATCGCCCGGGTTGTGACGGCGTTCGGCGATGCGGCGGTGCGCTGCAAGGAAGGCGGGCTCGACGGACTCGAGACCTGCGCCGGTGGCCATCTGATCGGTCAGTTTTTCTCGCCCGACACGAATCGGCGGACCGACCGGTTCGGCGGTTCGGTCGAGAACCGCGCCCGCTTCGCCCTGATGGTCCATGAGGAAATCCGCCGCCGGGTCGGCGACGATTTCGTCGTCGGCATCCGCATGGTTGTGGATGAAGGGATCGGCGGCGGCGTGACGCGCGAGGATGCGCTCGCGACCGCGCATATGCTCGAGCGCGCCGGCACGATCGATTTCTTCAATTGCATCTACGGCCGCATGGATACCGAGCTGGCGCTGGCCGAAGACAATATGCCCGGCATTACCGAGCCGATTGCGCCGTTCCTGGCTGCGATCGGTGCGTTCCGCCGCGAGGTGTCGCTGCCGGTCTTTCATGCCGCGCGCATCCTCGATGTGGCGACGGCGCGCCATGCCATCCGCGATGGCATGCTCGATATGGTCGGTATGACGCGCGCCCATATCGCCGATCCGCAGATCGTCAACAAGATCAGGAACGGCGAAGAGGAACGCATCCGGCCCTGCTTCGGTGCCTCGCATTGCATCTACAAGAAGCCGTCCTGCATCCATAACCCGGCCTCGGGTCGCGAGACCGAATTGCCGCAGCGCATCGAGCGATCGGCGACACCCGGCCGCAAGATCGTGATTGTGGGCGGCGGGCCGGCCGGTCTCGAGGCCGCGCGCGTCGCAGCCGAGCGCGGTCATTCTGTCCTGCTGTTCGAAGCGGCGGCTGCGCCCGGCGGTCAGATCCTGACGGCGATTCGCGCGCGGGCCAGGCGCGATCTCATTGCGATCGTCGACTGGCGCGTAGCGGAAATCGCGCGGCTCGGCGCGATTATGCGACTTAATCATTATGCCGAGCCGGAAGACGTGCTGGCCGAGCAACCCGACACCGTGCTCATCGCGACCGGCGGTATTCCCGATCTCGACTGGCTCGATGGCGCCGAACATTGCTCGAGCGTCTGGGGGGTGTTGGATGGCAGTCCGCCATCCGGCCAGGACGTGCTGGTCTTCGACGGCACCGGGCGGCATGAGGCGATTTCCTGCAGCGATCATCTGGTGGAAGCCGGCTGCACGGTGACGCATGTCACGCCCGACGATCGGGTCGCGATCGAGATGGGCTATACCGAGCGCGTCGTCTATCGGAAGCGCTTGTACGAGCGCGGCGTCGAAATCGTCTGCGACCGCCGCCTGACGAAAGTCGAACCCGAGCGCAACCGCCTGCGCGCAACGCTGGTCAACGAACTGACCGGCGCCGTCGAAACGCGCAGCGTCGACAAAATCATCGTCGAACATGGCACGACGCCGGTCGACGAACTCTTTCACGCGCTGCGCGGCCAATCGGTCAATGACGGCGTGACCGATATCGCGGCATTGCTTGCGGGGCGCAGCCAGCGGAAAGCGGCGGTGCCGGCGGACCGCGGCTTCGACCTGCACCGGATCGGCGATGCTGTCGCGAGCCGGTCGATCCACGCGGCGATCTACGATGCGCTGCGGCTGTGCGCTGTAATGTGAATCTGGGCGTGATGTTGGACTGAGCGGCGACGGCGAAAAGCGCCGCGGCTAAATGGAAAAAGCGGGGGCGGCGGACAAAGAGACCGCCGCCCCTCGTTACATCAGGTCTGGGCTAGATCGGCTCCGGGCCGATCAGCCGCCAGCCTGCACTTCGTTCGCGAGCGTCTCGTAACGCTCGCTGACGGCGGGATCCAGCCCCTTGAAGTAGAGGCTGCCGTCGAGCACCTTTTGGGGATCGGCAAAACCGAGTTCCGCAAGCCGTTCCTCGGCCAGGAGCTCGTAGGCCTTTGCGTTCGTCGAACCGTAACCGAAATTGTCGATAATCCATGCGCCGGATTCCGGTGCGGTCCAGGCATTGATCAGATCGTAACAGGCATCGATGTTCTTCGCGTCCTTGTGGATCACGAAGCCCGACACCCAGGTGAGGATGCCTTCCTTCGGTACCATCAGATCGACCGGCACGCCCTCTTTCTTGAGGTTCACGAGCGAAACGTTCCACGAATAGGCGGCAACGATCTCGCCGGTCGCCATCGCCTGTTCGAACTGCGTCGTGTCATCCCAATAGAAACGCAGCAGGTCGCGCTGCTTGATGGCCATCGCCTTCACCTCAACGAGCTGTTCGTCGCTGAGGTCGTAGATATTCTCCATGCCGAGAGCGAGCGCCGCGCACTGGACGATCGAATCGGCGGCATTGTAGAAGGCGAGCCGGCCCGCGTAACGATCGTCGTAGAGCAGGTTCCAGGACGGGTTTTCGAGATACTCGGGATCCACCAGATCGGTCCGGTAGAGGACCGAGCTGTTACCGAATTCGGCGGGAACATTGAAGGTCTGGCCATCGACGACGATCGTCTGCTCGTTCCGCACAGTCTCGAAAATATCGTTCCAGACCGTGATGCGAGAGATGTCGATCGGCTGCAACATTCCCTGATCGTGCCAGCGCTGCACATTGTAGACGCCGGGATGCATCACGTCAGGCGTATAGCCGGCGAGAATCTTGGTCATCGATTCTTCTTCGTTGGCAATGTAACTGACTTCCGGCATGCCGCCGTACTTCTGGATGTACGAAGTCAACATCGCCGGTTCGTCATAGCCGGCCCAGGTGTGATAGATGATCTCACCTTCGGCCTTTGCCTTCTGAGCGCCGAGCGGCGTCATCGTCACGCCGACGCCGGCTGCGGCCATCATCTTGAGGGCGTCGCGTCGCGACATGCCCGCAAATAAGTTCTTTCCCATCGTGGTTTCCTCTGTCTGCGTTAAGGTTTCTACAACGAACCGGGGCATGGTTCGCATGCCCGGATTTGTCGTTTCGTTAGCCACTCGTTCATGCTGCACGTTCTCCTTTACTTGTCGCTTGATACTCCAATCGGATTTGCACGATCGTCAGCGTCGTCCGGGCAATGTCTCGATAATCCGCAGCAGCACGTCCGCAGCGATGGCCCGGTCGGGTAAAATCATCAATGGATTGACGTCGAGCTCGACCAGCCGGTCGCGCTGCGAATGGCCGAACTGCGCGATACGGCCGATCGTCGAGACGATGCCCTCGATATCGGCCGCCGGTGCGTCGCGATGCCCCGCGAGCAGCGGCGCGATGCGCAACGAGAGCAGCGCTTCCCGGATCGACGCCGGATCGGTTGGCAGCAGCAAGGTCGCGGTGTCGCGCCAGATCTCGACCAGCGTTCCGCCGGCGCCGATCAGCATCACCGGGCCGAACAGCGGATCGTGTCTTATGCCGACCAGAAGTTCGGCAATCGGTTTTGGCACCATCTGTTCGACCAGGAATCGGTCGGCCTCGATGCCGGGCCGGAAGCGTTCGACGGACAACCGAATGTCGTCGATTGCGGCTGCGACCTCGGCGGCGCTGTTCAGGGCCAGCCGGACCGCACCCGCCTCGGTCTTGTGCGGCAGATCGGCATGAACAAGCTTCACCGCGACCGGAAATCCGATCGTTGCCGCCGCGGCGGGCGCGTCGGCCCCGCTGGTCCGTTGTCCGCGCGGGGTTTCGATGCCGGCTGCTGCCAGAATCTGTTTGCCGGCGAACTCGTCGAGCAAAGAAGCCGATGCGATGTCGACCGCCGCGACCGGCGGCATATGCAGCGTCCGGGCCGTCGAGGGATCCTGCTGGCGGGCGCGCAGCCGGCCGAATTGAATAGCACCCGCAATGGCGGTGACGCCGGTATCGATACCCTGCAACGGTGCGACGTGGCCCGCCAAAAGCACACGCCGCGCCATCTCCGGCAGGTTCTCTGCGATCGAGCTGACGACGAAAGCGGGAATGCCGGCGCGGTTCGTGGCAGCGATGAAGGCCGCGCTGTCGACGAGCGACAACTGGTTGTCGGCGAGGGTTTCCGGATCCCTGCCATCGTGTGAGACCACGAAATCCTGCACGAAGAGGGCGGCGTCGTATTCATCGGAGAGTAACGCGCTGAACATGGCTTCGAGCGCTTCGCGCTGACCCCAGAGCGGCGGCGTGTAATCGAGCGGGTTAGACACCGTGGCGATCGGCGGCAATATTCTGCGCAGCGCCACACTGGCCGCGGCCGACGGCTGCGGAAAGGAAAGACCGCTCCGCTCGCCGAGATCGGCCAGCACGGTTGCGTCGCCGCCCGAACAGGTGACCGCGGCGATGCGATTGCCGGCGGGCGCACCCGCTGTATCCAGAAGCTTCAGCGTTTCCAGCAATTCCGTGGGCGTCCGGACGCGAATCACGCCCAGTCGCATGAACAGCGCATCGAACAGACTGTCGGTGCCGGACAGCGACCCGGTATGGGTTGCCGTTATCATCGAGCCGGTTGCCGAGCTGCCGGCCTTCAGAATGACGATCGGGATGTTGCGCTCGAGGGCTCGGACCGCGGACTTAGCGAAAGCATGGATGTCGCGCAGGCCCTCGCAATAGACGCCGATCGCGCTGACGAGCGGGTCGTCGATCAGCACGTCGATAAGATCCTCGATGCCGATCACGGCCTGGTTGCCGCAGCTCACGAGATAGGCGAACGGAACCGATCGCCGGCTCATGGTGATGTTGGTGCAGAAAAGCCCGCTCTGCGAGACGATCGCGACGCCGCGCTCGACCGGCCCCGCGCCGTGGCCGAATGGCCAGAGCAGCGTTTTGTTGACGTAATTGAGGATCCCGAGACAGTTCGGACCGACCAGCGCGAGATCGCCGCAGGCGGCGATCAGGTCGCGTTCGATCGCGGCGCCATCGCTTCCGGTCTCGCGAAAGCCGGCCGTGTAACAGACGGCGCCGCCGGCGCCGATCCGCGCGAGCGAGGCCACCGTTTCGACCGCCGCATCGATGGGCATGGCGAGGAACACGGCATCCGGCGCTTCGGGCAGCGCATCGATGCTGGCAAAACAGGGCTGCCCGCCCATCTCGGTGCGACGCGGATTGACGCCCCAGATCGGGCCGGCGAATCCCGCATCGGCACATTGCTGGGCCGCAAGTGCCGCACTGTTTCCGCCGACGAACGCGGCGTGCCGCGGCGTCAACAGGCGCTGGAGATTGATGCGTTGCTGCGGGGTCATGCGCCCAGCGGCCTCAACAAAGACCGCGAAATGATGTGGCGCTGGATCTCCGACGTGCCGTCCCAGATTCGGTCGAGCCGGGCGTCGCGCCAAAGCCGTTCGACCGGAAGATCTTCCATCAACCCCATGCCGCCGAAGATCTGGATCGCATTGTCGGCGACCCGGCCGACCATTTCTGCGGCAAAGAGTTTGGCCATCGCCGCATCTTCGGGCTGCATCGTGCCGGCATCGGCCTTGCGCGCGGCATGCATGACCATGAGGTCGGCCGCACGCAGCTCGGTCGCCATGTCGGCGAGTTTGAACGAGGTACCCTGGAACTTGCCGATCGCCTGACCGAACTGCTTGCGCGTCGCGGCCCATTCGGTCGCAAGCTCGAGCAACCGTTCGGCCCGGCCGCAGCAGCCGGCGGCAACCCAGACTCGGCCCATTTTCAGCCACCGTTCGGCGAGCTCGAGTCCCTTGCCTTCCTCGCCGAGGATCTGGTTCGCGGGAACGCGAACGTCGTCGAAGGAAAGCTGGAAGGTCGGATAGGCCCGCTGCGCCGCACAGCGCGGACCGCGCGTGATCGTGAAGCCTGGCGTGCCGGCATCGATGAGGAAGGCGGTAACGCGCTTGCGCGCGCCGCGCGGCGTTTCATCGGTGCCGGTCACGGCAAAGACGATGGCAAAATCGGCGGCGCAGGGCGCGCTGATGAAATGCTTCGATCCGTTGACGATCCAGTCGCCGCCGTCGCGCACGGCTCTGGTCTGCATCGACATGATGTCTGATCCGGCGCCCGGCTCGGTAAGCGCGAAAAACTCCTTTCGCTCGGCGCGAACGCAGGGCCGGAGATAACGCTCGATCTGCTCGCCTTCGCAAGCCATCAGGATCTCGGAGGGGCGATGCACGAAACCGTGCAGGCCGAAACTGGTGCGCCCGAACTCGCGTTCGAGCACGGCAAGGCTGACCGAATCGAGCCCGGCGCCGCCAACCGATTCCGGGATGTTGGGTGCATAGAATCCCATTTCGAGCGCGCGTTTGACGATCTGGCGGCCGAGCTCAAGCGGCACTTCCCCGGCGCGATCGACCGCCGCTTCGTGCGGGCGCAACTCCTGTTCGACGAAGGCGCGCAAAGAGCTTGCGAGCATTCGCTGTTCCTCGTTCAGGAGCAGATCCATTGTTTTCCGGGTCCTCTGCGCACGGCGCGCTGGCGCCGATCCGATGAGCGCATCTTCGACTTGCCGGCTTTCGATCATCCCGAAAATTCGGCAGCTTTAGCGTTATTTCGCCAATGGGCTCGGGCGGTTCAACGACGCTGGAGAAACCGAGGCGGGCGGCGGGGTTCCGGCCGATGGCGGTGGCGGCTTGTCGAAAACAGGAGAATCCTGGCGAAAAACCGGCTACCCGGTGCGGCCGGTCGGCGATGATCGGGACCGCCGGGATCGGCAAACAGGATTGAAGGAGGGCTCGGACATGGAGGTCAAGGCAAACGCCGCCGTGAAGGTCGAGCGCCGCGGCCGCGTACTCGAGATCACGATCGACCGGCCGAAGGTCAACGCGATCGATCGCGCGACCAGCAAGCTGCTGGGCGAGGCGATCCGTCAGTTGCACGAAGATCCGGAACTGAGCGTCGCGATTATCACCGGTGCCGGCGACCGCATCTTCTCCGCGGGCTGGGATCTCAAGGCGGTCGATAGCGGCGAACAGCAACTCGACAACTGGTGGGAAACCGAAACCGACATCTTCGGCGGCTTCGCCGGCGTCGTCGAAAACTGGGTGCTCAACAAGCCGGTGATCGCCGCACTGAACGGAATCACCATCGGCGGCGGTTTCGAAATCGCGATGGCCTGCGATCTGATCGTCGCTGCCGAGCATGTCGAATTCTCGCTGCCGGAAATGCCGCTGGGCATCGTGCCGGACGCGGGCGCGCTGCAACGACTGCCACGTCGGCTGCCCTACAACATCGCGATGGAACTGCTCCTGCTCGGCCGGCGCATGACCGCACAGGAAGCGGCCGGGTATGGGCTGGTGAACGCCGTCGTGCCGGCCGACCAGCTCATGGTCAAAGCGCGCGAGTGGGCGGACAAGCTCGCGGCCGCCGCACCCTTGGCGCTGCAGACAATCAAGGAAGTGTTGCGCGCGATCGAAGCCGACACAATCGAAGGCGCGTTTCGCCGGATGCGGACCGAGAACCTGCCGGTCTATCGCGCCATGCTGAAATCGGAGGATGCCAAGGAAGGCGTTCGCGCCTTCGTCGAAAAACGCGCGCCGGTGTTCAAGGGCCGCTAGAGCAAGGAACAGAACGATGGCTCGGAAAGAAGTAACCGACGTTCGCCGCGTCACCTGCCTCGGTGCCGGTCCGATCGGCGGCGGCTGGGCAGCCCACTTTCTGGCGCGCGGCTACGATGTGACGGTTTACATGCACGATGCCGGCGAGGAAGCGGCGCTGCGCCGCATCATCGATACCGCCTGGAAATGCCTCGAGCAGATCGGCCTTGCACCCGGTGCGACGCGCGATCGCCTGACCTGCACCACGGATCTGGCCAAGGCCGTCGCCAACGCCGATTTCGTCCAGGAATCGGTGCCGGAAGTTCTCGCGGTCAAGCAGGCGGTCTATGAGCAACTCGGCCGCCTCGTGCCGGCGGATGTCGTCATTGCATCGAGCACGTCGGGCCTGTCGATGAGCGACATCCAGGCGCGCTGCCCGACGCCGGAGCGCACGGTCGTCGCCCATCCCTTCAACCCGCCATATCTGTTGCCGCTGGTCGAGATGGTCGGTGGCAAGAAAACCGATCCGGCTGCACTCGCCTGGGCTGCGGATTTTTATAAGCATGCCGGCAAGGCGCCGCTGGTGATGACACGCGAGGTGCCGGGGTTCGTCGCAACGCGGCTTCAGGAAGCGGTCTGGCGCGAAGCGCTGCACATGATCGAGAACGGCGAGGCGACACCCGAGCAGATCGATATCGCGATGGTGAACGGGCCGGGGCCGCGCTGGGCCTTCGCGGGCCCCTGCATGACGTATCATATCGGCGGCGGCGAAGGCGGGATGGAATATTGTCTCGACGTGTTCGGCCCGGCGCTGAAGTTTCCCTGGACCCGGCTGGTCGCGCCAGAACTGACGCCCGAGCTGCGCAAGACATTGATCGACAGTAGCGCCGAGATGGCGGAAGGGCGCTCGTTCAGCGATCTCACGGAAGAGCGGGATCAGGGCCTCGTCGAGATCGCGAAGGCCTGGCAGAAAATCGGGAAGTTCATCTAAGGCCGGTCGTCGCGGATCAACGTTTTCGCGCCGGCTTCAGTCCCGGCAGCGAGGGCGAGAGGCCGAGCCAGATCGGATTCGGGTCGTCATGCGGCCAGGCGTTGCGATATTCGCGCGGCAGCTTGCCGAACTGGTCCGAGAACGATTTGGCGAAATGCGACAGGCTGCCATAACCGCAGGCGAGTGCGATCTCGCGCACCGACAGCGACGTGTTCGTCAGCATCGCGCGGGCATGCTGCAACCGTAGCATCCGGTAATACGCAACCGCCGAACGCCCGACATGGGTGACGAACAGCCGTTCGAGTTTGCGCTGCGAGACGCCGACTTTCGCGGCGACCGCCGGGATCGGCAGCGGTTCCTCCACATGCGCCTCCATCAGCCCGATCGCCATGCGCAGAATCGGGTGAACAATTTCATGCTGTCCGCCGCGCGAACTGCGCTGCGATACCTGATCGTCGCGGATCGGAAAATGCAGGATATGATCGGCCACCTCGTGCGCGAGGCGTGCATCGTGACGGCTGCCGATATCCGCCAGCATCGCGTCGACGCCGGCCACCCCGCCGGCGATGGTGAGACGATTGCCATCGTTCACGAACAGCCGATCTTCAGGGTGGCTATCCGGATAGGCTTCGAGAAACGCGCGCAGGCAGTACCAGAGAACGGCGACGCGCCGGTTCTTGATTAGACCCGCCCGCGCGAGGATGTAGGCGCCGATATCCATCGCACCGAGACGGATGCCGCGACGGTCCTGACGACGCAGCCAGGCGAACAGATCCGGATTGTCGTAGTGCTCGGAATCCCAGCTGCCGCAGACGAGGATCGTTGCGTCGCCCGGCACGCGCTCGGGTAGCGGCAGCGCCGCCTGAACCATGCCGTTGCTCGCCACCACCTGGCCGCCGCCGGGTGCAACAAAGCTCCATGCGTAGAGCGTCCGTCCGGTCAGATAGTTGGCGACCCGCAACGGCTCGATGGTCGTGGTCAGCGCCATCATGTTGAAGCGCGGTATCAGCACGAAAACGAGACTCGCCGGTTCGCCGCTTGCTTCGCCGGTGCTCACTTCTTCGGTCTCTCCCGGAATGTCGGCCGTCCCGCATCGAAGGCTGTTTCCGGCCGCCTGCGCGAACTTGGCGAATATACATCATTTCCTACGAAAATCCGCCAATAGGTTCCCGAGAATTTGCCACCATGAGACCCTGCCAAGGAAGGCGGCCGATCCGGCCCCCCGCGGCCGAGCGAATGTCGGGAGACCTGCCATGAACAGAGACGTCATCATTTCCTGCGCCGTGACCGGTGCCGGCGATACGGTCGGCAAGAGCAACAAGGTTCCGGTGACGCCGGAACAGATCGCCGCATCGGCGATCGAAGCGGCGAAGGCGGGTGCGGCTATCACCCATATCCATGTGCGCAATCCGGAAACCGGCAAGGGCTCGCGCGATGTCGCGCTGTTTCGTGAAGCGGTCCGGCTGGTGCGTGCCAGCGGCACCGACGTCATCATCAACCTGACGGCCGGTATGGGGGGAGACTGGGTGCCGAGCGACAACGATCCGAGCGTTGCCGGCCCCAACAGCGACATGGTCGGGCCAGAAGAGCGGCTCGCGCATGTGATCGAGTTGCGGCCGGACATTTGCAGCCTCGATTGCGGCTCGATGAATTTCGGCGACGGCAAGGAAATGTATCTGAGCCCCGCCGCCTATCTCCGGACGATGGCCAGGATCATTCGCGAATGCGGCGTGAAGCCCGAGATGGAAGTGTTCGAACTCGGCCATGTCCGGTTCGCCCGCCAGATGTGCGACGAAGGGCTGATCGAATCGCCGCCTTTGTTCCAGATCTGCCTCGGCATTCCGTGGGGCGCCGGCGCCGATACCGAAACGATGCTGACGATGCGCAACGCGCTGCCGTCGGGCGCCGCCTGGGCCGGTTTCGGCATTTCGCGCATGCAGATGCCGATGGTCGCGCAGGCGGTCATTCTCGGCGGCAATGTTCGCGTCGGCCTCGAGGACAATATCTATCTCGATCGCGGCGTGCTCGCGAGCAACGGCGATCTGGTCGCGCGGGCGGGTGAAATCATCCAGCGCATGGGCGCGCGCGTCGTCGGTCCGGACGAAGCGCGCAAGATACTCGGCCTCAAAACGCATTGAGCCTGCGCGCCGGCGCCGCGCATAGGAAACACGCGCGCGTCGGGCTCGCTCGCATAGCCGGTCTCGTAGAGCTCGCGCAGCAGGCTGCAATCGAGCGCGATATCGAACTCAATCCGGCGCGGCCAGAACCCTGCCGATGCGGCCCCTATGTCGATTCTCCGACCAAGAGCTTCAGCGGCAGCTTGAGGCACTTCGTCCTGAACTTGCCAAAACGAAGTCGCGAAATCAGAGTCTCACCGGCCATCGCACCCATATCGTATCCCCGAGATTGAACGGTGGTCAGGGTTGGCGTAACAGAATCGCGAAGGCCGACACCATTATATCCAGCAATCCTTACGGTATCGGGAACGCGCGCGCCGATCGAGGTTAAGTACTTGATCGCGCTGATCGCCATCTCATCTGTGTTGCACAGCACCGCGTCCGGCAGACCGTTCGTGCTGATATCGGTTTCCAGCGCTGCCCAAATGGCGTGGGCACTACGGTTATCACAGGGTACCGTTCGCGACCGCGAACTTTGCGAATGCTTGCGCTGAAACGACGTTGCGCCTCTCAAGCGAGCACTGATGCCAGCCCAATGATAGTTTTCTGGAACCAAGTGGATAAAATCCCGGGCGCCTCGCTCCAATAGATGTCGAGACAACATTGCGCCTGCTGCTTCATCGTCCTGCATCACTGTGCAAGAATCTGAATTGACCGTCTCGATGTGGTCCTGAAATGTGAGTATCGGCTGGCGAAGGTTCATCAATACGTCGATCCAGGACTTCCGGTCTTCTTCCTTACCGGACAGCATTAAGCACAGCGCATCCGTTTTGAGGTTGCTCACCAGCGGCGAAGTGGAAAAGTCGCCCGCCTGCAGCCCCTGGACAACAAGGCTGAATCCATGTCGCCCAAGAAAGTTGCTCAATCCGGAAACGATGTGGGTTGTGATGCCATCGGCCAGATAGTTCGGGGAGCTGTCGACGATGATAAGCCCTACCGAGCGCCACTCCGCTAATCGGAGTTCTCGGGCGGCGCTGTGCGGCCGGTAGTTCAGCTTCGCGATCGCCACCCCAACCCTGTTGCGCGTGTCCGCGCTCATGAACCGGTAACGACCATTCACGAAATTCGAAACGGTGGTGACCGAAACGTCGGCTTCCGCTGCCACGTCCCTTAATCTGGCATGGTTCCTTTCTGGTTTGTTCATGCCGCGGATATCTCATTCACTGTGTAGACGCAGGTAACGTATGGAGGGCTGTGATAGGGTGAATCCCGGAAGCAACTCGGGGTTGTAATCCAAGTCGCGGTCACCCAACAGGCAGACAGCCGCAACCGATGGCTTCCTCGCAGGTTCGATTATATCACAAATATAACCCCAAGTGACCGGTCGATGGATTCTATTTCGGGTCAATCAGGCCATGCGCTAATGGCCGGCTCCCTTGATGCCCCTCAGCAATGCACGGCAGTCAACGATGCCGACTGCATCACCGTTTGCAGTTCTAACGATGACGGGTTCCGATGAAGACAATACAATTTCGATCAGCGTATCGATGTTTGTATCAACGGAGACCGAGGTACAATGCTCGGATATCCGTCTTGCATTGCCCCCAGGTTCAACAATTGGTTCCATAATGGCGCCAGCGTTAAGCAGCTTGAGCTTGGAGATTCCGCGAACAAACTCCGCGATGTACGCGCCCTGTGGTCGGAGAATGATTTCCTGAGGCGTACCAACCTGAAGAAACTGGCCGTCCTTCATAATGGCTATCCGGTCGCCAAGCGCGATAGCCTCGTCGAGGTCGTGTGTTATAAACACGCAACTAATCGCCAGGCTCTTCAGCAAGTCGCGGAATTCTGTCTGAAGCTGGCGTCGGATCAGCGGATCTAATGATCCGAACGGCTCATCCAGTAGAAGAATTCGCGGCTTTCCCGCGATTGCTCGAGCCAGCCCGACACGCTGTTGCATCCCACCCGACAGCTCGTGTGGGTACCTGTTGCCCCAGCCATGAAGCTGAACCAACTCGAGCGCCTGTTGCGCCATCAATCGCCGAGATGCCCTGGGTACGCCCCGCACCTCCATGCCGTAACCAATATTACTCAGAACCGTGCGATGCGGGAACAGGGCGTTGTCCTGAAAGACCATGCCGATGTCTTCGGCGCGCGTCTTTCGCAGTTCCTTAGGGGATTTCTCAGAGATATCGTCGCCGTAGATATATATCCGGCCCGCCGTCGGCTCGATAAGTCGATTTATGTGCCGCAGCAGTGTCGACTTTCCGCCGCCGGACAGGCCCATTATGCAAAACGACTCGCTGCTACTTACCGCAAAGGAGACGCCTGCAACACCGACCACGCATCCATACCTGTCGGACACCTCCTGCTTGGTTAGCGCCTGCTCCCGAATGGCGCGAAGTGCTTCGTTCGCTGAATTGCCATAGATCTTCCAGATATCCTCGCAAACTAATGCCAGAACGCTGTCATCGGTCTGCTTATCGCTGCGCGGGACGTTGATCGCCGAGGCCGACGGGTGCATGGCTTCCTGGTCCTCTCGGATTCGGATGTTGAGAGGCACGGAAAGGCGACCCGCCGGTTCCCCGAGCAATCCTGCCTTGTTACTGTGCCGCGCTCATGGCGTCGTCAATCCAGGAGTCGAACTGTTCCTGATTGGCGGCAACCCAAGCTTCTGCGTGACGACGGACATCCTCCATCTCGTCCTCACCTTCGTAGATAAGGAGGTTCTCTGCGTTGATATCCTGTAGCGGGATGTTGACCAGCGAGAGAAATCGGCCGGCAGCCGGATTGGCAGCCAGAAACTCGTTATTGGCGACAATCTTGATATCCTGAATCTCGAAACCCAGGTTCCTCCCGTCGGGCAGCTGCGTGACGGCGGTACGGTTCGACGTGTCGTAGGGAAGCGGCACGTCAGGCGTTTCCAGCCACACAACATCCGTGCCGGGAACCAGTATCTGGGACAGCCACATCGGAACATATGTATAGAAAAGTACCGGATCTCCAGCCTTGTATCGGGCGACGACGTCGGCGTGGATCGGAACGAAATCGCCTTGATCGTGCGATATCATATCTCGCAAATCCAGCACATCGAGATGATTCTCAATTACGGTTTCACAGCCCCATCCGGGCGGGCAACCGGCGAGATTGGCTTTGCCGTCGCCGTCGGAATCGAAGATCGCTGCGAGTTCGGGATCCGCAAGCTGGGCAATATTGGTTATTCCCAGTTTCTCCGCCGTCGCAAGGTCGATCTGGAAGCCTTGCGCTGCACCGACGACAATGGTTCCGATCTGCGTCATTTCGGCATCGCCGCCGGCCTTTTCGTAGACTGTTGTATTCTGCGGTTGCCAGCCGACGGCCAGAAAATCTGCATCACCTTGTGCGACTGCGACATACATCGATGGGACATTCATATTGACGATAGGGCCGATCTCATACCCCAATCTCTCCAGGCCAACGTTCACGACTTCTGTCTGAAATCGCCCTTCGATCAGGCTATCGTCGGCAGCGGTAACGACGATACCGCTGCCCGGAAGTTCGTCGGCCACACCGGCCGACGGTGTGGATAGGATCGCCACAACTATTGAAACCGCGCTCATTAGAACAATTGGCCTGATGGCTGTCGCGTTCCGGTGTTTCATCTCTTTTCCTCCCAGAAATACGTGGATTCAGCCGGCATTGTTCTGCAGTTATCCTGCAGTCGTCTTATGCTTGATATGGTGTTGTACGTTTGGTGCGATGCGAAACAAAAGCCCAATCGGGCCACGCAAAAGCAATGGATCCTGTTTTCCGACACGCCCTATTGCCTGGGTGATGCGATCGAGAATCATCGCGAGCACGACAATCCCGACACCGCCGACGGTTGCGAGGCCCATGTCGAGACGACCGATACCCTGAAGCACCACATTGCCCAATCCGCCCACGCCGATCATCGAAGCGATGACCACCATTGAGAGCGCCATCATGAGGGTCTGATTGATCCCCATGAGGACTGTCGGCAGTGCAAGCGGCAACTGGATCTTGGTCAGGATCTGCCACGGTGAAGATCCAAAAGCGGATGCAGCTTCGATAGTCGAGTTTGGTACTTGCCGAATTCCAAGATCGGTAAGGCGCACAACGGGCGGCAAGGCGAAAACAACTGTGACCATTACACCAGGCACCTTGCCGATTCCGACGAGCATTACAATCGGCACGAGATACACAAATCCCGGCAGCGTCTGCATGATGTCAAGAATGGGACGAATGACGGATGCGACGCGACGATTTCTACTCGACCAGATGCCAATCGGAATTCCGACGGCGGTCGAGAAAAAGACTGCAGTGATGACAAGCGAAAGCGTGATCATTGTCTGGTCCCAGATGCCGATGAGGCCCAGAAAGAACAAGCCGGCGATTGCGCCGATAGCGACTCGAATATTGGCAAACTGCCAGCTCAGCAGGAACACCAACGCGAGAATTACGAGCGGGGACGCGCCGATCAGCCAGCCTTCGGTCAGGTTCAGTATTGCGGCGACAGGTACCCGCGCCGCCTGAAACATCGGGCGGAACGATGAGGTTATCCAATCGACAGCGGACTGCGACCAATCGCCAAGAGGAATTTGAGACTCATCGAAAAACTCGTTCATGCGCAACGCCCCATCGTTGTTGCCGCTGTTGGTGATCGGCTCATCAAGGCGACCTAGACGGTCGTATCTAATTGCTCGCCCTTTCGAGTTTCTTGAGCTCTTCGATTATGAAGCTGTCACGCTTCTCACCAGACAGGCGGTCGGCGCTCCTGATCGTCTCGAACACGCGATTTACTGTTTCCCGAACTCTCTCTTTGTCCGAGTTTCCGGTTACCGGGAGATTGAGTACCGTGTCACCAGAGTAAGTGGGGATCGGTGTGATTCCCCGAGCGGTTGGTTGCGTTGGCTCGGTTTTGTTTGCCAGCTCCCGAACGGCTCGCTTGATCCGGTTACGGAATCTTGCGACTCCCCGGTCGGATGTAACAAAATGTTCCCGCTCATGCACGACGATGGGCCCTTGCCCCGTCATTGCAGCATAGTCGCCGGGCCTGCGCTGTTCCTCTTCATAGGTGCGATCGAAGACCTCGCCCTGTTCCAGCCTTTCGATGTTCTCCGGCGTGTTCAATTCTTTTGGATCGGTCCGACTGCCGAAATTGGCCCATCCGAGGACGCGCGTGTTTGTATTGTCAACCGGCAGGCACCAGCGAAAGAATGTGTTTCGGCCAAAGTATTTCTGACTCTTCCCGTCGATCGTGAGGACAGCGCCGGATTGGGTAATGTTCGGCAGGATGTTCTCCTGAACCCTGGTCCAGATATTGTCGCCGACCCGACGCCCAATCGTGCAGTAAACAGAGATATCGGCATCGAGGTACTCAACTTCGCCAATGACGCCCCAAGTTTCTGCAAACTGGGCGCCGTTGACATTAGTATGCAAGAACATCGAATGGACCGGGTCGATGCCGTTCTCAGTCACCTGCAGCCAGTTGCACGGAAACTCCGCTGCATATGGCACCATCTCGGTTTCGGGTATCTCAAAGGTATCGTAGATGGGGAATGGCGGCGCCAACTCCGGTGGTCCCATATATGCGAAGACCAGGCCCTTATATTCCAGCGCCGGATAGGCGCCTTGCCTGTATGTGTCGCGCAACCGTTTGGTTTGGCCGCCGTCGGGCTCTCCCGGCATGTCCAGAACCGTGCCGTCAACATCAAACAGCCAGCCGTGGTAGCAGCACCTGATTCCTTGTTCCGATATCCGCCCATACTCAAGAGACGCCTGACGGTGCATACAGTGTCGGTGAAGCAGACCGATCCGGCCCTTAAGGTCTCTGAAGAGAACCAGATCTTCGCCCATCACCTGGATTCCAACCGGCAGATCGCGAATTTCTGATGACAGGGCGATCGCATGCCAGAACCTTCGCAGATACTCTCCTGCCGGTGTTCCCGGCGTAACATGAGTTAACTCGGGATCGGCTTCCGGACGGCTGTTCAGCCGGTAGCCTTTGTACCGACCCATATCGATCGAAAGGTTCATTGTTCCTCCAGCATTTCCGTAGCGTGCCTGAAAAAACACCAGCAATCGCGTTATATGTAACGTTGCATATACTAACGCTTCCATATTGCTGGTGCTTTGTCAATGCGCCGGCTGGCCAGCAGGGGTGAGACTGCGGGTGCCAATACGCCGGCGCCGCGCATAGGAAACATGCGCGCGCGGTTTGAAGGATCGGTCCCGAGAAAACAAAACGGCGGTGCGTGTCGAGCGCACCGCCGCCTTTTATAGAGACGCGCCGTCAGTCGTTCGGGGCTTCAGTAATTCGGGTCGGGCTCGCCCGCATAACCCGTCTCGTAGAGCTCACGCAGCAGGCTGCAATCGATCGCCCGCGTCGCCGGCACGATCGCCTGATTGAGACCGACCGTCTTCCAGACTTCGTTGGTCAGCGAATAGGTGCGCCAGATCTGGCCGTTCGCCTGGCCGTGCGGCGGTTCGCCCGGAGCAACGCCGCAGAATTGTGCCGCCTCCATGAAATCGTACATGCGCAGTGCCGCATCGAGCGATGTGCCGTCGGTGCCGAGCACCCAATCGACGTCGGCGATGGGATAGCCGAGCACGTCGGCGATGATCGCGTTCCCTTCCTCGACATTGTCGCGCCACCAGGCGATGCCGTCGAAATAGGCTTGCATCGCCTGGATCGCGACGTCGCGCCGGTTGTGAATGAAATCCGTGTTCATGAAGATCGAGTCGGAGAGCAGTGCGGTCTGCAGCCAGTAATCCTGCTTGGCATTCGAGATCGACTTGCTGCCTTCGAGATTCTCGATTATCTGGCTCGCCCAGGGATCCCAGGTGTAGCCCGCGGCCACGTCGCCTGAGATCATGGCGGCGGCCACTTCTTCGGGCGTCAGGTTGACCCAGTTGACCTCATCCGCTTCGACGCCGCCTTCCTTGAGCCACAGCACCATCATGAGCTGCGCGATGTACCCTTCAAGCGCGCCCACGGTCTTGCCGCGCAGATCGGCCGGACTGTCGATACCGGGGCCGGCCAGAATCTGCGACGAGCCGTAATCGAGGCTGGCGAACGAGACCAGCCGGATCGGCATTTTCTCTTCGGCGATGATGGGCGCGTAGTCGATGGTATTCATCAGCAGGTCGGCCTGACCGGCCGCCAGCAAACCATGCGCCTGGATCGGATCGTCCATATAGATGATGTCGAGATCGAGATCGGGCGCCAGGTTCTTTTCTTTAATCACGCTCCAGATCGCGTAAGGCGGCCAGCTTACGCCGATCATCACCGTCAGTTTTTCGGCGGCCAGCGCCGCCGAACCATTCATCATGATCCCGCATGACAGGATCAATCCGGCCGCCAACCTGTGCAGCCGTTTCAAACGCAGATGTTTCAGCATGATTGTTTCCTCCCGTTGCTTGTCGTCAGAACAGAGTCGCCCGGACGAAAGTTGCGACCGGATCGCCGTTATGCTGCGGCGTTGCCGATCGCGTTGCGGACGAGCGACTGAAAATAGATGGCGCCACGCTCGCGGGCCGGACTGAGCCGTCCGTTCTGGTAGACGCCACCGTCGAGATTCCGTTGCACTTCCTCGCAGATCCCCATGTCTTCCTGCATCGTGATCTTCCAGTCCCGCGCGATTTTCTCGGCGAGCTGTGGATCGTTCTGTGGTGTCCAGAACATGTGCCTCAGGCGCGTCCGCCGGACACCGGCGGGGATCACCTGCTCGCAGTTGAACTCGAGCTCGGAGAAATGCACGAGCAGCCCCGGATACTTCAGGATCCAGTAGCCCTTGAACTTGCGATCGAGATCCCAGGCCTGATACTCGACCGGAAAGCCGACGAACTTGCCGTTCTCGTGAATGTCGACGTCGTACGCGTTCGGCCCGACCGCCTGCAGCAGCCAGGTATGAACGAAGGCGAGGTGATAACCTTCGACGCCGTTCTCGCCGTAGAGCTTCCAGTTGGTGTTGCCCTCGATCTCGATCGTCTTCGCGTAGTCGAGCTTCTCGGTCGAGGGATAGTCGCGCGCGATATCGACGATATCGCCGAGCCAGGCGACGAGGCTTTCGGTCTCCGGCGAGAGCGTGACGAAGACGAGGCCGTTCCAGGTTTCGACTCGCACCGGAAACAAACTATGCGCGGCGGGATCGAAGTCGCCGCCTGCGGAAAAACCCGGTGCCAGTTGCAGCGTGCCGTCCAGATTGTACTTCCAGCCGTGATAGCGGCAGCGCAGCGCGGTGGCCGGTTTGCAGGTGCCGGTTCCATCGGTGAGCAAGCGGCCGGCGCGATGACGGCACACATTGAAAAAGCCGGCGAGCGCACCGTTGCCGTTCCGGACGACCAGGACCGAGAGGCCCCAGACATCGGCAACTACATGGTCGCCCGCGGCGGCGAACTGATCGCTGCGCGCAAACAGGAACCAGTTGCGGTGAAAGATGCGGTCCTGTTCGAGCGCGTAGATATCGTCGCTCGTGTACCAGGACGCGGGCAGCGTCGGCGGATAGTGGCCCGGCCGATCGGGCGGTGCGGCGGCCGCGTGGGATGCCAGTTGGGTCGTCACCGCAACCTCTCTGATTTTTCCCGAACGTTTCGATAATATTAGTAAAAAGCATTAAAACATAATATTTTAGGAACCATCAAGGTTATTATATGCTGATATTGTAGTTTATACACAAATTCAGTAACTTATCCGGACCTATGTCTGAACTGGTGGGTATCAGACCTGCGAGCTTGGGCCGGGTGCCGCGGCCAGCAGGGCCATGCGAGAATGCGGAGTCGCCCGCCAGCCCGATGTTTGGAGGATGAATCCGTGCCGGATGCCAATCTCAAGCTGTCGGTTGCCTCGGTTTCGGCAGCGCCCTCGGAGGGCGAGCGCTTTGCGCTCGACGAGATCGACCGCACTATTCTTCGGCTGCTGCAGGATGACGGGCGACGGCAGTACGGATCGATTGCGCGCGAACTCGGCGTTTCAGACGGAACGGTCCGCAATCGCATCATGCAGATGCTCGATGCCGGGGTGTTCCGCATCTTTGCAGTCGCCGATCCGGTCAAGCTCGGCTATGAAGGCTACGCGATGCTGCTGATCCGGCTTGCGGCGGGCGCGGATCCCGACGAAGTCGGCGCACATTTCCAGAATCTTTCCAACGTCACCTTCGTGACATCGACTGCCGGGCAATATTCGCTGTTGGTCGAGGTCGTGGTCGAATCGCCGCAGGCGCTCCATGATTTTTTGCGCCTCCAATGCCATAGCCGCAAGGATATCGCCCAGGTGGAACCGCTGATCGGGTTGAAAATGTACAAAAATGCCGTGCAGTGGAGCATTCCCGCCGCGTCGTCCAGGGGCGCATAGATGCCCATCCTCGAAGTCTTTCAATCGCTCTGGGCGATGGAGCGGCGACGTCCCGATGGCAAGGAATGGTCGCTCGACGAGAAGGTCGAGATGATCGCCGAAGCCGGCTATGACGGGATCGATGTCGTCCATGGCGATCCGAATGGCAAGGGAATCGAGAAGCTGCTGGCGCGCTTCGGGCTGGCCGCGACCATCACCGCCTTCCCCAAGAGCATCGGCGATCTGAAACCTGCAATCGCGCAGGCCAAGGATTTCGGCGTCCGGCATCTGAACATCATTGGCCAGGTTTTTCCCTTTACCGTCGCCGAGGGTGCACACTTCGTGAATGGCTGGCTCGATCTCTGCGAGCGCGCCGATATGCCGGTCACGATCGAGACCCATCGCGACTGCCTGACGACCGACATGCTCTATACGTTGCAGTTGATGGAGGCGGTGCCGCAGATGCGGCTCTGCGCCGATCTCTCGCATTTCGTGGTCGGGAGGGAATTCTCCTGGCCGATCAGCGACACCGTCCATAACCAGATCCAGAGCGTGCTCGACCGCGCCGATGCCTTTCAGGGGCGTGTCGCCTCGCGCGAGCAAGTTCAGATCCAGATTTCGTTCCCGCATCATCGCGACTGGTTTGAACTGTTCCAGCTCTGGTGGCGGCGCGGTTTCATCTCCTGGCGCGGTCGCGCCAGCCCGACCGACCGGCTGAATTTTCTCTGCGAGCTGGGCCCCAAGGAGTATGCGATTACCGGCGCCGACGGGTATGAGCTCTCCGATCGCTGGCAGGAGGCGCTGGCAATCAAGGAGCGCGTGCGCGCGATCTGGTCGGAACTCGATGCCGAGGGCGACGGCGCGCGCGCGACGCGGCCCTAGTCTCCCGGCTGTCAAACCGGCGTCAGTCCGCCGGCGTGCGTCCTTCCTCGCTGAAGAATTCGCGCGCGAATGCCAGAAAGGCTAGTGCCGCCGGCCGCAACCGATGATCCGCGAGATGTACGCCGGCGACCCGCGCGGGCTGCAGCGAATCGCTGAGCGCGACCGCCTTCGTCCGCTTGCCGTCATAGGTGGTCGACGTGCGCGAGGGATGATTGAGGACCGAATAACCGAGCCCGTTGCCGACGAAGCTGCGCACGGCTTCGACCGAGGTGGTGCGGTAGCGCATGTTCGGCATCAGCCGCAGCGCCCCGAAGATCGCCGCGAAATAATCGCGACTGATCGGCAGATCGAGCAGCACGCAGGGCTCGGCATGAATGTCGCGCAATGAGATCGCGGTCCGTCGCGCGAGCCGATGACCGGCCGGCAGAAGCACATAAGGCGGCAAGGTGAGCAGCGGTTCGACGGTAAAGCGGCGCGGCAGCATCAGATCGTAGGTGAGCGCCACCTCGATCTCGCCGTCGAGCATCCCGTTCTGCAAGGCCGCCTGATCGCCCTCGCGGAAGGCGAGTTCGATCTCGGGGTGGCGAGCCGTGAAACCGCTGATGATCCCGCCCAGATAGCGCGGCAGCAGATAGGTGAGGCAGCCGATCGACAGCGTCCCGCGCAACGCCTCGCCGACCCCGGCGAGATTGGCGGAGAAGTCGTTCGCCTGCGAAAGCAGCTTGCGCACCTCGCGCAGAACCTCGGTGCCGGCGGGGGTGAGGGCGACGCCGCGCGCATGCTGGCGCACGAACAGCTGGACGCCCAGCGAGCGCTCGAGCTGGGCGATCGCCAGCGAGATCGAAGGCTGCGACACGTTGAGTTCTCGCGCGGCCAGCGTGACATTGCCGCGTTCGGCCGCGGCCGCGAAGTAACGCAGGGCCCGGAGCGAGACGTCGATCAAGATTCCTGATCCATTCTATTTGATAATTATATTTCTATATCATGGCTCCGTTTGCAATCCTTGCCTTCGGCGCCCGGAGCGGAGCCAGCCGGCTCGCGGAACGAGCTCACGAGACCAGTCAGGGAACGAGGATTCGATGCCGGAAGATGCAAGCGAGACGCGGGACCATCGCGAGTTCGTGGTCAACCGGGCGGTTCCACGGACCGGAGAACATCCCAATCTCCGCACCGGCGCGCAGTTTCGCGAGAGCCTGCGCGATGGACGGCATGTGATCGTCAACGGCCGCGACGTCGCCGACGTTAGCACCGAGCCGACGCTCGGTCGCGGCGTCGACTGGCTCGCGCAGTATTTCGATGCGCAGCACGCGCCGGACACGCAGGACCGGCTGACAACGATCGATCCGGAGACCGGTGAACGGATCTCGACCGCCTGGATGGTGCCGCGTTCGATCGCGGATCTCTGGCGCTACGACGATCTGATCAAATGCAGTACGTCGATGACCTTCGGCAATTTCGGGCGGCCGGTCGATTACGGGCCGGTCAAGGCGATCTCGTTCGTCGCCTGGGATCATCTGATCCGGCAGGACGAACCCGAGGCGCATGACAAGATCATGAATTTCCTGCGCGTCGGCGCGCGGCACAATCTGGTCAGCGCCGATGTCATCATCGACGTGCAGGTCGACCGCAAGATGCCGATGGCGGAGCGGCCGAGCCGGCTGCGCGTCGTCGAGGAACGCAAGGACGGGATCGTCGTCTCCGGCGCGAAGGCCGGCAATTCGGTGATGGCACAGGGCAATATCGGCTCGATCTCGATGCCGCCGCCGGTGCCGGGCATGCCCGAAGAATGCATGTTCTGGGCGGCTATTCCCGCCAACGCGCCGGGTCTCCGGCTGTTGCTGCGCGAGGCGACGACGACGGGAAACGAAGGGTCCGAGGATCATCCGCTCGATGCCTATGGCGAGGAATCGGACGGCATCCTGATCTTCGATCGCGTGTTCATCCCGTGGGAGTATGTCTTCAGCTATCGCAACCCGAAGATCTCGTCCGTCTACAATATCCTCGGGCAGTTCGCGTTCTGGAAGATCACGACGCGACTCTCTTATCGCGCGGAAATCTTCGCCGGCGTCGCCCAGCTCATCGTCGATGCGCTGGGCACCGATCACATCCCGGCCGTGCGCGCGATGGTCGCCGAGGTGATTCACTATGCCGCCACCTTGCGCGGCTTGATGACCGCCGCGGTCGAACGCGCGAAGCCGACCGAGAGCGGCGTGATGCTGCCCGACCATGTGTTCGTGACCGCCGGCCGGCTGCATTCGATCGATTCCTATCCGCGCATCATGCAGATCCTGCGCGAATTGAGCGGGCAAGGGCTGATCGGCCGGGTGCCGCAGGCGACATGGGATCGGCCCGATATCGGTCCGCTGCTCGATGCGTATCTGCCCGGGCACATGCTCTCGGCGCGCGACAAGAACCGGCTGTTCAACCTGGTCTGGGATATTTCCTGCAGCCCGAGCGCGATGCGGCTTGCTCTGTTCGAGAACATCAACGCCACACCGGCACCGGCCCTGCGCGAAGAACTCTATCGCGTGTACGACCGCAGCGCCGCGGTCACGGCGATCAAGCGCCGCGCCGGCATCGACTGACACCACCCCGTTTTCCTTAATCTCCAACCCGAAGACAGATGCGGCCGCTCTTCCGGACCGCCTTTCTGCGCGCGTCGCCGCCAGACCCGATAGGCGAGCCCACTCGTCCGGTGTCCAAGCCTTTTGGACGAATTGCTTGTTCCGCAACGGATTAGATAGTTTTGCTGAAAATGTAGCTCTGGAGAGAGTTCCATATTGACTTAGGCATCTATCTCGGCAGAATCTTGCGGAATAAGTAGGCGTCCTCCCGAGGGATTCCGCCATTTTCCGGACGCCAAAGCGCGGGGCAAAGCATGGCAGAGAGCAGCGAGAAATCGGGGGCAGGGCGTCGCCGCAAGCGCGCGCCGGGCGCACCCGCCGATGTCGAGGCGCGCTCCGAGGCGCGCTCCGATCTGCCGCGGTCGGCCGTGCTCGCCTCGCCGACCGACGAACTCAACCAGGCGATCGTGCGCCTGCTGCAGGACGACGGGCGGCTGCCGTTCAAGGATATCGCCGATGCGCTCGATGTGTCGGAAGGCACGGTGCGCAATCGCGTCAACTGGATGAAGGCATCCGGCATGTTGCGGATCGTCGCGATCGCCGATCCAACCTCGATCAACTACACCGCCGACGCGATGATCGGCATCAAGGTCGCACCGGGCAGTACGCCGAAGCGCCTGGCTGAACGGCTCGTGCCGCATCCTGAGGTCGTCTACATCATCTGGGTGTCCGGCCGTTACGATCTGCTGGTCGAGATCGTTGCCGACTCGCGCGACCAGTTTATGACCTTCCTCGAGCGCCATTGCTACGATCAGAGCGACATCGCCTCGGTCGAGGTGATGACCGGCCTCACCATGTACAAAAACCAGTTCCTGCTGAAACGCGCACTCGCCTGAGCGCGCTCGTCTGAGCGCGCTCGTCCTGACCATCCGAACGAATTTGAATTAGAAGCCTGGGAGGAATATGCAATGTCGTCAAAAGACCCGCAAAATCTGGCCGAATCGCTGCCCGACAAGGAACGGGTGAAAGAGGCCAAAGCGAAACTCGTCGAGGCCGGCGTGAAGTATGTTTACTCATGCTGGATCGATCTTCTCGGTATTCCGAAGACCAAGCCGGTGCCGATCGAGGATTTCGAATTGCTGTGCGCCGGCAAGGGGCCGCAATTCGCCGTCCATTCCGTGTCGTTTGTGCCAGAGCTGGGTGCGTCAGACTCGGATCAGATTCCGGTGCCGGATCTCGATACGCTGGTGATCTGCCCGTGGGACCGCAAGGCCGCGTGGATGTTCGCGGATCTCTGGTGGGAAGATAAGCCCTACTACAACTGCCCGCGCCAGATCCTGAAGCGCATCGTGCGCGACGCGGCGAAGGCGGGCTATGCCTGCTATGCCGGGGTCGAGCCCGAGTTCATCGTGATGCGCTGGGAAAACGGCCAGCCGGTCAAGGCATTCGACGACGATCCGCGCGAGCCGGGCGCGCTGCGCCCACGCCGCCAGGCCTTCGGTTACGACATCGAATACTCGGTCAACTCGATGGGTTTTCTCGGCGACTGCATCGACATTCTCCAGCAGCTTGGCTGGGGCATGCATGACGTGGTCTGTGAAGGCGCCTATTCGCAGTTCGAACTCGATTTCCATTACACCCACGTGCTCGAAATGGCCGACCGCTTTGCGTTCCTGCGCGTTCTCCTGAAGGAGATCGCGAAGAAGCACGGGCTGTTCATCACCTATATGCCGAAGCCGACCACCGGCGACTGGCGTTCGGGTGCGCATATGAACACTTCGCTGCAGCCGGCCGACAAGAAGGGCACCAATCTGTTCGGGAGCAGCGAGAAGGGCTGGGCCGACGAGACCTATCAGGCAGTCGGCGGATTGCTGAAGCATGGCGGCGCGATTACCGCACTCGCCTGCTCGACGGTGAATTCCTATAACGGGCTCGTGCCCCGCGTCGGCGGCTTCGAGGGCGGCACCGTCACCTGGGCTCCGACTCAAATGACCTATGGCAATAACAACCGTTCGGCCATGCTCCGTCTGCCGCAGACCCGCTACTGCATCGAAAACCGCGCTGCGGATATGTGCATGAACCCGTATCTCTCGCTCGGCCTGACGACGGCGGCCATGGTCGACGGCGTCGTGAACAAGATCGATCCGGGCAAGCCGTTCAATCGCGATCTCTATTCGATGACCGACGAAGAGATCAAGGCGGCGGGCATCAAGCGACTGCCACGCAACCTGCTGGAGGCCTGCGAAATCCTGAAGCAGAGCGAGTTCGCGCGCAAGACGCTCGGCGACAAGATCATTCACTCGTACTTGCGCTATAAGATGGACGAGTGGGAGCGCTACCATCAGGCCGTGACCGACTGGGAGGTGCGCGAGTATCTGCGCCTCTATTAGTCCGGGTATTGGTCCGGATCTGGGGCCGAGGAGGGCCGGATGACGGCGGATTACGAGGTCTTTTCGCTGGGTCGCGTCACGCTGCAGAGCGGCGTGACGCTGCCCGATTTGAGACTCGCTTATAAGACCTATGGCGAGATCAACGCGCGCAAAGACAACGTGGTCGTGCTGCCGACCTTCTACACCGGCACCCATGTTCGCAATGAAGCCTATTTCGGGCCGGGTCGTGCGATCGATCCGGCCCGCCACTTCATCGTCGCGCCGAACACGTTCGGCAACGGCCTCTCATCGTCGCCGAGCAACATGCCGGCTCCGTTCGACGGGCCGCGCTTTCCGAACGTCACGCATTTCGACAACGTCGCCTGCCAGCATCGCCTGCTGACCGAGCGCTTCGGCATCGAGCGGATCGCGCTGGTTGCCGGCTGGTCGATGGGTGGCAGCCAGTCCTATCAATGGGCCGCGCAATATCCCGACATGGTCGGCGGGATTGTGCCGTTCTGCGCGTCAGCTCGCGTCTCGCCGCATAATTATGTGTTCCTCGCCGGGGTCAAGGCGGCGCTCACCGCCGATGGCGACTGGAATGGCGGCAACTATACGAAACCACCGGAGCGCGGTCTGCGCGCCTTTGGCCGCGCCTATTGCGGTTGGGTGTTCTCGCAACAATGGTTCCGCGAGCATCGCTATCGCGATCTCGGATTTGAGACTGTCGAGGCGCTGCTCGACGACTGGGAACAGGATCATTTGAACTGGGACGCCAACGATCTGCTGGCCAAGATCTGGACCTGGCAGCATTGCGACATCAGCGCTAATGCGCGTTACGGCGGCGATTTCGAGCGTGCATTGGGAGCCATCCGCGCCCGTGCCATCCTCATCCCCTGCACCACCGACGTATATTTCCCGCCCGAAGACAACGAGATCGAACAACGCCACATGCCGAATGCAGAGTTTCGGCCGTTCGCGTCGATCTGGGGCCATGTGGTCGCATCGGGCCGGCGTGTGCCGGAGTTCCATCGCTTTCTCGACCAGGCGTTCGCGGATGCGCTCGGCACCTGACCCTTTGCCCGGGCTATGGGGACCACGCCGTCGTCGGCGATAGTAACGAAATTCGTAGCAATCTTCGATCCAGTGAAGAATCCGGCAGCAGGCGGTTGACATGTCTGCGAATTCCGTAGAAACCTTCGTGAAAATCGCCGGCAGAAATGAAGCCGGACCGGGAGGCGAGAGTTTGAGAGACGTCTACGCTTTGGTGCCTCCCCACGAGGAGGAAGAAGTCGCCATGGCCTCGCCCGAAGACCGGCGGGCGCTCGGCGCGGACGAACTCAATCGCAAGATCATCGCCAAGCTGCAAGAGGACGGCCGCATGCCGTTTTCCAACATTGCGAAGGATCTCGGCACCTCCGAGGGTACCGTGCGCAACCGCGTGCACCAGATGATCGAGGCGCGCGTGCTCAAGATCATCGGCGTGGCCGACCCGCTCGCGCTCGGCCATGAAGGCTATGCCATGGTCGCGCTGACCGTTGCAGCCGGTGCCGATCCGCGCGAGGTCTCGAAACGCTTCATCGATTGCGAGAACGTCACTTATGTTCTCTTCGCCGCCGGCCGCTACGATCTGCTGGTCGAGGTGATCGGCAAGGATCATGTCGATCTGCGCCGGTTCCTGCTCGAACACTGTTACGGCCAGGCCGATATCGCCTCGGTCGAGCCGATCATGGCGCTCGCCTTGTACAAGAGCCTTCCGAAATGGGGCCGCCCGTGACCGCCGTAACGCCCGCCGCCCTGCCCGCCACCGCAAACCCGGCGCGCGTCCGCAAGCAGCGCTGGTTCGAGTTCAAGAGATCGATCCCGCGGCGCTCGGTCATCCTGCTTGGTGTCGCGATCTGGGTGATCTTCTTCGGGCTGTGGGAGCTCGCGGTCGCGCTCGGCTGGGTCAATGCGACCTTCATGCCGCCGCCGCAGAAGGTGCTGCTCGGTCTCTACGAACTGCTGGTCGAAGATGCGTTCATTGTCGATATCGGCATCAGCATCTACCGCATCGTCTCCAGTTTCGCGCTTGCCTGCGCGGTCGCAGTGCCGCTCGGCATCCTCATGGGCTCGTTCAAACGCATCGAGGCGTTCGTCGATCCGCTGGTCTCGGCCTGGCGCTATCTGCCGGCACCGTCCTTCATTCCGCTTCTGCTGATGTGGTTCGGCACCGGGGACGGTCAGAAACTCGCGCTGCTCTTCATCGGCGTACTGTGGTTCCTGATCACGCTGATCATGGACCACGTAAAATCAGTGCGCACGGAGCTGATAGAGACGTCGGTCACGCTTGGCGGCAATCGCTGGCAGGTTTTGTGGACGGTGGTGATCCCCGCCTCGATGCCGAACATCGTCGTCGCCATGCGCCAAATGATGGCGGTGAGCTGGACCTACCTGGTCATCGCCGAGATCGTCGCCGCGACCGATGGTATCGGAGCGGTCATGATGCGCGCAAAGCGGTTTCTGCATGTCGACAAGATCATGGCGGGTATCCTCGTCATCGGTATTCTGGGCCTGCTATTCGATTTCCTGTTTCGTGTCGCGCACCGGCTGCTCTTTCCCTATATCCACGAAAGAAACCAGTAGCGCGACGGAACGAGGCAACTGTCCGCCTGCCCGCGGCATCGGGCGACGGAGTAGATTGAAAATAAAAGACATCGAAAGGGGAGGACGATATGAAATTCAGTAGAGTAGCGATGGGGATCGTGAAAACCGGGATCGTGCGGACGATTTCGGCCCTTGCGGTGGCCGCATTCGTTACCGTGGCTGGCGGAAGCGGGGCGTCGGCGGCCGAGCAGGTGCGCGTTGCCGGCGTGACCTGGCCCGGCTTCGGGTTCTGGTTCATCGCTCAGGAGAAGGGTTTTGCACCCGATCTGGAGATTTCGTTCCAGGCGATCGAGGATCCGTACGAATCCTTCGCGCTCGCTGCATCGGGTCAGCTCGATATCGTCGTCAGCACGATCGAGTTCGCGCCGATCGCCGCCGCTCAGGGGATTCCGATCAAACTGGTCGCCTACGAAAATCTTTCGTACGGGACGGACAAGATCATCGTCGCACCGGGTATCGAAAGCGCCGAGGATCTGCGCGGCAAGAAGGTCGCCGTGCTCGAAGGCGGCCTCAGCCAGCTCTATATGGCGATGTGGCTCGAGGAAAACGGCGTTCCCTATGACGAGGTCGAGTACGTCAACCTGATCATGGACGACGCGGCATCGGCGATGATCGGTGGCGATGTCGCGGCAGCGCAGTTCTGGGAACCGTTCGGCAGCAACGCGCTTGCGGCGTTGCCCGGTTCGAGAGTGGTGGCGAGCACGACAGAGGATCGCTGGCACAAGAATGCCCTGATCGCCGATGCCGTGTTCATGAGCGACGCGTTCATCAATGAGCGGCGCGATGTGGCTGTAAAGGCGCTTCAGGCCTATTACGACGCCATCGAGTGGTGGATGGCGAACCCCGCCGAGGGCAATGAAATCACGGCCCGGGGCATGCAGATGGCGCTAGCGGATGTCGAACTGGTGATCGGGGCCGACGGAAGTCGCCTGGATGGCGGGATCTATCCCTACACGTTCATCGAGGCCGCCCGTTTCTGCGGTTCGGCACCGGGTGAGCCTCCGTTCGGCCAGACCAACGGCCAGATCGCCGATCACTGGCGCATGACCAACGAGTGGTGGATCAAGTTCGGCCTGATGACCGAGACGCTAGAGCCGGAAACTGGCACCGACTGCTCGCTGCTGGCCGATCTCTACGACTCTGGGTACGGACAGTAGCATTTGTTAACCGGTAGCCGGCGGTTCGATCCGCGGCCGCCGGCGATTCGTCGAGGCGGACCATTTTGATCAACAAAGATCGAGAAACGGGAGGATGATATGGAAAGCAACAGCATCAAGACCCGCATCGCGCGGATAATTTCTGCACTGACGGTCGCCGCGTTTGTTGCCGTTGTCGGCGGTCATGCGGCATCGGCGGCCGAGCAGGTGCGCGTTGCCGGCCTGACCTGGCCGGGTTACGGGTTCTGGTTCATCGTTCAGGAGAAGAATCTCGCGCCGGATCTCGAGATCGTTTACCAGACGATCGAGGATCCTTTCGAATCTTTCGCGCTCGCCTCGTCGGGCCAACTCGACATCGTCTACAGCACGATCGAGTTTGCACCGATTGCGGCCTCCGAAGAGTTTCCGATCAAGCTCGTCGCTTACGGCAATCTCTCGCATGGCACCGACAAGATCATCGTTGGACCGGGCATCGAGAGCGCCGAAGACCTGCGCGGCCAGAAGGTTGCCGTGCTCGAGGGTGGGCTCGCCCAGCTCTATATGGCGATCTGGCTCGAAGCCAATGGTGTCGCCTATGACGAGGTCGAATACGTCAACCTGATCATGGACGACGCTGCATCCGCGATGATCGGCGGCGACGTGAAGGCGGCCGAATTCTGGGAACCGTTCGGAGCCAACACGCTGGCAGCCGTCGAGGGTTCCAGGATCGTCGCAACCTCGGCCGACGAGCAGTGGGAGAAGAATGCACTGATCGCCGACGCATTGTTTATGAGCGATGCCTTCATCAACGAACGGCGCGACGTGGCGCTGAAAGCGATGCAGGCGCTCTACGATGCAATCCAGTGGTGGAAAGAGAACCCGACGGAAGGCAATGAGATCATCGCCCGCGGCATGCAGATGACGGTCGAGGACGTCGAGCTCGTCATCGGTGCGGATGGTACATGCCTCGATGGCGGACTTTGCCCCTATACCTTCATCGAGACAGCACGGTTCTGCGGCGCGGCGCCGGGCGATCCGCCGTTCGGCCAGACCAACGGTCAGATGGCGGACCATTTCCGCATGACCAACGAGTGGTGGATCAAGTTCGGCGTGATGACGGAGACGTTCGAACCGGAAGCGGGCGTCGATTGCTCGTTGCTGGCAGATCTCTACGAATCCGGTTACGGGCAGTAAGCACGATCGACGCAATCGCGGGCGGCGGCGCATGTGTGCGCTCGCTGCCCGCCTTTGCCCGATTGCTGTGGACCCGACATGAGGCACGCATGATGACGGTCGAGACGGCAAAGAAAGTCGGCACGGGGCAGCGTCCAGCGCGTGGCGCGAAGCTGGTCGTGTCGCATGTCTCAAAATATTTTCATTTGCAGAACGGGCTGAAGATCGAGGCAGTCGCCGATGTGTCGTTCGACGTGCTGGATAACGAGCTCTGCGTGCTGCTCGGGCCGTCCGGCTGCGGCAAGTCGACCGTGCTGCGGATGGTGGCGGGTCTCGAGGAACCGTCGGTCGGCGAGCTGAGCCTAGACGGCCGCGAGATTCTGGGCCCCGGCCGAGATCGTGGCATGGTATTCCAGACCTATACGTCGTTCGACTGGCAGACGGTCCAGCAGAATGTCGAATACGGGCTGCGCCTCAACGGCGCGTCCAAGTCCGAGCGCCGCGAGCGTGCCGCTCATTTCATCGACATCGTGCAACTCACCAAGTTTCGGGATGCCTATCCAAGCCAACTGTCGGGCGGCATGAAGCAGCGTGTCGCGATTGCGCGGACGCTGGCCAACGATCCGGCAATCCTGCTGATGGATGAACCGTTCGGGGCGCTCGATGCCGAGACGCGCTGGAATATGCAGGAACTGCTGATCCGCATCGTCGAATCCTCGAAAACCACCGTGCTGATGGTGACCCACGACATCGAGGAGGCCATTTTCCTGGCCGACCGGATCATCTTCATGAGCCGGCATCCGGGCCGGATCAGGGAGAACATCATGACCGATTTCAAGGGCGGGCAGCGGTTCGACAACAAGGAAGCGGTGATCAATGCACCGGGCTACGCGACGCTCGAGCACAAGATCATGCAGATGATGCGCGAGGAGGGGCACAGCAAGGACTGACGGTCCCTTGCTCGGCCTCTAAACCAGGGAGCCAAACCCATTTGCGGCGTTTGCGGTTGCGGCGATAGCGAGAAACGGATCGACGGCATGCCGGTTGTGCAAATGCACGATCTTGCGCACGGGCAAGCCCATCCGCATGACCATGGGCACGATCATGGCGGCGATCATGCGCACGACCGTGTGCACGATCACGCCCATGACGGCGCGCATTCCCATTCTCATGCCGCGCATGACCATGGGCACGATCACGGCCATCGCCACGCAGTAGCGCCCGGCAGCGAGTTCCTGCGCATCGAACAGGAAATCCTCTCGGAGAACGACCGGTTCGCCGGCGTCAATCGCGCCTGGTTCGCCGAGCGCGCGATCCTCGCGCTCAACATCGTCTCGAGTCCTGGCGCCGGGAAGACAAGCCTGCTCACTGAAACGATCCGCCGCCTTGCCGGCCGCCTGCCGGTCGCGGTGATCGAGGGCGATCAGGAAACCGACAACGACGCCCGGCGGATTCGCGAGGCGGGTGCCGCCGCGATCCAGATCAATACGGGACGCGGCTGCCATCTCGATGCGCATTCGGTCGGCCATGCGGCCGAGCAGCTCGATCCGGCGCCTGGCTCGGTCCTGTTCATCGAGAATGTCGGCAACCTCGTCTGCCCGGCCGCGTTCGATCTCGGCGAGGCCTGCAAGGTTGCGATCCTCTCGACCACCGAAGGCGTCGACAAGCCGATCAAGTATCCCGACATGTTCGCGGCCTCCGAGCTCTTGTTACTGAACAAGGTCGACCTGTTGCCGCATCTCGATTTCGATGTCGCCGAGGCGCTGGACTATGCGCGGCGCGTCAATCCGGCGATCGAGGCGATCCAGGTTTCGGCGCGGAGCGGCGAGGGAATCGATCTCTGGATCGACTGGCTCGAGCGCCGGCACCGCGCGATCGTCCAGGTGCGCGTCGATGCGCTCGATGCCGAAGCAGCGGCATTGCGCAGCTGTTTGGGTATCGACGCACCCGGGAAACCTTTAACGGTCGTCGCCGGTCGCTGACGATGCACGAGCTCACCATCGCGAAGAGCCTGATCGATCTTTCCTGCAAGCACGCGCGCGAGCAGGGGGCGAGCCGCGTGACGCGGCTTCATATCCGGCTCGGCTCGATGTCGGTGGTGCTGCGATCGCTCTATAGCTGCTTCGGTCCGGCTTCCCGCGGCACGCTCTGCGAGGGCGCCATGCTGGAGATCGACGAGGTGCCGCTCTCGGTCCATTGCCGGCGCTGCAACGCGACCAAGCATCCGGCAGGACGATTCAATTTTCGTTGCCCCGATTGCGGCACGCCGACGCCGGACGTTCTGACCGGACGCGAAATGCAGCTCATCGGCATCGATCTCGATTACACGCGCCTGGATGGCGCGACCGCCGCAGCACCGGCTGTGCCCGGCACCGCAAGGACGGCGGCGGTCTGAGGATTTACCGTGAGGAGAATTGGATGACGACGCAGGGACAATCGATCTGGGAAATCGTGCCGCATCAGCATCGTGGTCCATCGGGACAGAGCGGCAAGGACGACCATATCCGTTCGCCGAAGCTGCATAACGGCACGTTCAAGGCGAGGGGTCTTGCGACCTTCATGGGTGCGCCTTATTGCGAACCCGAGCGCAACAAGATCCGCGCGATGGGCGCCAAGGTTTGTTTCCTCGGCGTGCCGCACGATCACGGCAATATGGTGCGCGCGGGTACCTCGCAGGGCCCCGCCGGCATCCGTGAGGCCTCGACGCAGTATTTCCCGTACATGTTCGAGTACGATGTCGATCTGCTCGATTTCTTCAGGCTGGTCGATTGCGGCGATATCCCGGCCATTCCCGGGAACAACGCGCGCAGCCATGAGCTGATCTATGCCTATGTGACCGAGTGCCTCGAGGCCGGCGCGATGGTCATTCTGGTCGGCGGCGATCACTCGGTGCCGATCCCGGGCGCGAAGGCGCTCTCCGATTATCTGAGGAAAGGCAAGATCGGCTATCTGCATGTCGACTGCCATCTCGATTCGGCGCCGGACTGGGAAGGCAACATCCTCACCAACTGTTCCGGCTCGTCGCGCGCGCTCGATCTGCCCAATTGCAGTGCCGCGAACATGGCGCATATGGGCTCGCGCAACGGCCTCAATCCGAAGGACTGGGTCGACACGCTGATCGACAAAGGCGCGCGGCTGCTGCCGATGCACGAGTTCGCCGATCGCGGGGTCGATGCCTGCACACGCGAAATCTTCGAGCGTGCATGGAACGGCACCGACGGCGTCTATTTCACTTGGGATACCGATTCGCTCGATGCGAGCTGCGCGCCGGGCACGACCGCGCCCGAGCCGTTCGGGATCAAGGCGCGCGAAGCGATCCAGCTCGCCCGCATCGCCGGCGAGTATGGCGCCAGCATTATGGAGGTCTCGGAGCTCTGTCCGCTCTGGGATGCCAACAACATCACCAGCAAGCTTTCCTGCTGCATGGTCTATCACTTCCTTGGAAGCCGGGCGAAGACGCTCCGCGACCGCGGCATGAAGGCCTGAGAGAAACCACGCGGCTGCAGCCTGGGGCCGCATCCGAATCTGCGATCCGTCATTCGAGGAGCAACACGACCATGAATCCTGCCAAAAGCTACGAGCATCTTTTTTCGCCGCTCGACAAAGGCGACGAGGCGTTCGGATCGCCGGGCGTCATTTCATTTCTGCGCGCGCCGCATATCGAGATGAAGCTCGAAGCGATGAAATCATCCGGCGCCCGATTCGCGTTCCTCGGTGTGCCGTTTGAGGAAGGCAATATCGGCAAGCCCGGCAGCGTCGAGGGACCGCGCGACATGCGCTTCATGTCGCACGAGTATTTCCCCTACTGGTTTGAATATGAGGTCGACATCAACGGCCATTTCGTCGATGTCGGCGACGTGCGCATCCCGAAAGTCGATCCCAAGACCAGCCTCAGCCGGGTCTACAAGGCGGTGCGCGCGATCCTCGAAGCGGGGCTCGTGCCAGTCCTTTGTGGCGGCGATCACTCGATCACGATTCCGGCGGCCCGCGCCCTCTCGGATCATCTCGGCAAGAGCAAGAGCATCGGCTATCTGCAGCTCGGCGCTCATCTCCGCATGGCCGACGAATGGGCCGGAGAGCGCGAATCGAGCGCGAGCGTTCTGGCGCGCGTGACCGAGTTGCCGAACATCAAGGCGGCGAACGTCGCCCAGGTCGGCATGCGCAACTCGATGAACCCGAAGGACTGGTGCGACCTCGCCAAGGAGCGCGGCGTCAACATCTTCACGATGAACGAGATCGTCGATAACGGCATCGACAGCGTCATCGCCAAGGCGGCCGACAAGGTCTGGAAGGGCACCGACGCGCAGTACATCAGTGTCGACATGAACGTGCTCGACGCCTCGGCGGCACCGGGCGTCACGGCACCGGAACCGGGCGGGCTCGATGCGCGCGAGATGATGCGCGTTGCCAACCATCTCGGCGCGCGCGGTACGGCGAGCGTGATCGATCTGACCGAGCTCTGCCCGGTCGTCGATACGAACGGCATCACCACCAAGCTTGGTGCCTGCTTCCTGCTGCGGCTGGTGGCGGCTTTGGCGCGGGCCCGCGGCGAGCGCGTCGATCAATCGCTGCGGCGGCCGAGCCTCGCGACCAAGCGGGCCTGACCGGCCGGCGATGTCGGGCCGCCTCGAAAACCGTGCAGCGGATGCGGTCTCGCCGGCCGGCGAGCCGCTTCGCCTCACGCGGATTCTGGGCGGCAGCGACGATCCTGCAATGGCCGATCGGCTGCACGATCTGTCGCATGCCGGCCGGATCGAGGAGATCACGCTGGGTCGCGACGATCTCGCGCGCCGCCGAATCCGCATCGCGACCGATGCCGGCACCGATTGCGCGATCGCGCTCGATCGCAGCGAGAAACTGTTCGATGGTGCCGTGCTGCTGCTCGAGGCGGATCGTGCGGTCGTCGTGCGGATGGAACCCGAGCGCTGGCTGTCGCTCGAAACGGCGAGCCCGGCCGCCGCTCTGCGGCTCGGTTACTTCGCCGGCAACATGCATTGGCGGGTGCGTTTCGAAGGCAACATCCTCCATATCGCGCTCGAAGGGTTGGCCTCGGACTATCTCGCGAGGCTCGACCCGGTCTTGCGGCAGGGCGGCGTGCGCGCCGTCGTCAAATGACCAGGATCGCCGCTCGTCTCGCGATGCTGCGCCACGGCGACAGCGCCTTTCCCGGTGGCACCGCGTCTTTCTCCTGGGGCCTCGAAACATTGGTGCGCGATGGGCTGGTGCGCAACGCTACCGAGCTTGAGGCCATGCTGCATGACCAGCTCCGCTTGCGCTGGGCAACGGGCGAACGTGCGGCGCTGCTGGCGGCGTGGGATGCCGATCGCGATCTCGCCTGCATCGCGCGCATCGATCACATTCTCGAAGCGCGCACGCTGGCGCGCGAATGGCGCGAAGGTTCACGCCGCGCGGGTTCGGCATTGCTCTCGGTCCATGTCCGGCTTGGCACCGAAGGCGCCGCCGATTATCAGCGCGCACTTGCGACCGGCGAAGACATCGCACCCGGTTTGCCCGCGCTCAGCCATCTCACAGTGATGCAGGGGCTGCTCTGGCGCCAGAGCGGCATCGACCGCATCGACGCAGCGCTGATGGCCGCACACACGATCGTGCTGACGGCAACCGGCGCTTCAATCCGGCTCGGCATCATCGGTCACATCGATGCGCAGGCGATCGTCGGTCGCAGCGCGAAATTGATCGCCGATCTGCTGGCGGAAGTGCCGCCGCCACTCGACGAGATTCACGCCTTCGTGCCGCTGGTCGAGATAGCCTCGATGCGCCACGAGACTGGCGAGATGCGTTTGTTTTCCAACTGACGTGATGCGCTGCGGAAAAGGGGAGGCTGCCCGATGCTGCTGACACCGACCGAACTGGAACGGCTGACGATCTTCACATCGGCCGAGCTGGCCCGCCGCCGCCGCGGCCGCGGCTTGAAGCTGAATTATCCCGAGGCGGTCGCTTTCATCGCCGACGAGATTCTCGAGGGCGCACGCGACGGGCGCTCGGTCGCCGATCTGATTGGCTACGGCTCGACCTTGCTCACGACCGACGATGTCATGGAGGGCGTTGCCGATCTCCTGCCGATGCTGCAGGTCGAAGGCACGTTCCCCGACGGCACCAAGCTGGTCACGGTCCACGACCCGATCCGGCCCGGCAAGAAGGCGCTGCCGAAGGACCGACGGATTCCCGGCGAGATCCTGCCGCTCGACGGCGAGATCGAGCTTCATGCCGGCCGCCGCGGCACCCGGCTCAAGGTCGTCAACACCGGCGACCGGCCGGTGCAGATCGGCAGTCACTATCATTTCTTCGAAACCAACGCGGCGCTCGATTTCGATCGCGCGGCCGCGTTCGGCATGCATCTCGACATCCCTGCGGGCACGGCAGTGCGCTTCGAGCCGGGCGAGAGCAAGGACGTGGCGCTGGTTGCATTCGGCGGTACGGGCGAACTCTGGGGCCTCAACTCGCTGACCAACGGATCGGCACATAGCGACGAGGTCAAACAGGCCGCGCTGAAACGGGCGCGCGAACGCGGCTTCAAGGGAGCCTGAACGATGGCCAAAATCTCCAGGCGCGATTACGCGTCCATGTACGGGCCGACCACGGGCGATTGCGTCCGGCTCGGCGATACGTCGCTGTTGGCGGAGGTCGAAAAAGACCACGCCGTGCCGGGCGAGGAATGTCTCCATGGCGGCGGCAAGACGCTGCGCGACGGGCTCGGGCTTGCGGCCGGCTATAACAGCGAAGACGGCGCGCTCGACATGCTGATCTCGAACGCCGTGGTGATCGATCCGGTGCTCGGCATCGTCAAGGGCGATATCGGCATCAAGGATGGCCGTATCGTCGGCATCGGCAAGGCTGGCAATCCTGCGATCATGGATGGCGTGCATCCCAATCTGATCTGCGGTGCCGCAACCACCGTGCGCGATGCAGAAGGGCTGATCGCCACGCCTGGTGCTATCGACGTGCATGTGCATTTCGACAGCGCCCAGCTCTGCCAGCATGCGATCTCGTCGGGGATCACCACGATGATCGGTGGCTCGCTCGGTCCGATCACCGTTGGCATCGATTGCGGCGGTGCCTTCAATGTCGGGCGCATGCTGCAGGCCGCTGAGGAATGGCCGATCAATTTCGGCTTTCTCGGTCGCGGCAATACCTCGAAGGCTCGATCGCTCTACGACCAGATCGAAGGCGGCTGCATCGGTCTCAAGATCCACGAGGATTGGGGTGCGATGCCGGCGGCGATCGACACCTGCCTCGCCGTCGCCGACGAACTCGATTTCCAGGTCCAGCTCCATACCGACACGCTGAACGAAAGCGGTTTCCTCGAAACGACGCTGGCGGCGATCAACAATCGCACGATTCACATGTATCATACGGAAGGCGCCGGCGGCGGCCATGCGCCCGACATCATCCGTGTCGCGGGCGAGCGCAATTGCCTGCCGTCATCGACCAATCCGACCAATCCCTACACGATCAACACGTTCGACGAACATCTCGACATGACGATGGTCTGCCACCATCTCAGCCCGTCGATACCCGAAGACGTTGCCTTCGCCGAAAGCCGGATCCGCGCCCAGACCATCGCCGCCGAAGACGTACTGCACGATATCGGCGCGATCTCGATGCTCGGGTCCGACAGCCAGGGCATGGGCCGTATCGGCGAAGTGATCTGCCGCACCTGGCAGCTCGCTTCCAAGATGCGCGACCAGCGCGGTCGCCTCACCGAAGAGACAACCAGGCGCGGCGACAATGAGCGGATCAAGCGCTATATCGCGAAATACACGATCAACGCCGCGCGCACCTTCGGCATCGCCGAGCATGTCGGCTCGCTCGAAGCTGGGAAGCTGGCCGATGTCGTGCTATGGCGGCCCGGATTTTTCGGCATCAAGCCGGAACTGGTCGTCAAAGGCGGGTTCATCGCCTGGGGCGTGATGGGCGACAGTGCCGCCTCGCTGATGACCTGCGAACCGTTGATCATGCGTCCGCAATGGGGTGCGTTCGGCCGCGCGAAGCAATCGCTCAGCGCCTGTTTCGTCAATCCGCTGGCGCTCGAGAAGGGCGTGGGTGAGCGGCTGGAGCTGCGCAAGATGCTGCTGCCGACCCGCGGTACGCGCAAGCTCAACAAGTCACACATGCTGCATAACGACGCCTGCCCGAAAATGCGCGTCGATCCCAATACGTTCGACGTGTTCGTCGATGGCAAGCTGGCCACCTGCGAGCCGGCCAAGGTCCTGCCGCTCGCGCAACGCTACATGCTGCGATGAACGTCACCGCGAAACGACAGGGGGGCGGCATGCCGGACAACGAGGGCGCCGCACCGAGCGCGGCGCGCGTCGGCATTGGCGGCCCAGTCGGATCGGGCAAAACCAAGCTGATCGAGGCGCTGATCCCCCGCCTCGACGCGGGCGGCTATCGCATCGCCGTCGTGACCAACGATCTCGTCACCAAGGAGGATGCCGAGCGGCTACAGCGCAGCGGGCTGATCGATCCGAACCGCGTTCGCGCGGTCGAAACTGGCGCCTGTCCGCATACCGCGATCCGCGAAGATCCGACGCTGAACATCCAAGCGGCCGATCTGCTCGAACAGGCGTTCAAGCCGCTCGACCTGATCCTGATCGAGAGCGGCGGCGACAATCTCGCCTCGACCTTTTCGCTCGACCTGGTCGATTACTGGATCTTCGTGATCGACGTGGCCGGCGGCGACGATATTCCGCGCAAGCGTGGCCCCGGAATCCTGCAATGCGACCTGCTGGTCATCAACAAGATCGATCTCGCGCCGCATGTCGGTGTCGATCTGGCCCAGATGCGGCGCGAAGCCGGCGAGGTTCGCGAGGGCCGGCCGATCGTCATGACCAACGCGGCGCGCGGCGAAGGCATCGACGAGATCATCGCGATCCTCGATCGCCAGGTATTGCTGAGATGAACGTTCCGCTGCGCGAACTGGCAACGGACTCCGTCGGCGACGGCAACGTGGCGGGTCGCCTCGCGGCCCTGCGGCTCGAGTTCGCCGCCGCGCCGGAGGGCGAGACCCATGTCGCGCGTCAGTACGCATCCTATCCGTTTCATATCTGCCGGCCGTTCCGCTATGCGGACGATCCTGCCGGCATGGCGACTGTCTATACGCAATCGGCTTCCGGCGGCATCTACGAACATGAGCGGCTCTCGATCGCGATCGAAACTCAGGCAGGGGCGGCGGCTCATGTGACGACGCAGGCATCGACCATCGTGCACGAGATGCAGCACGGCCTTGCGAGACAGACGATCGATCTGCATGCCGGGCCGGATTCCTGGCTGGAGTTTCTGTCCGACCCGCTGATCCTCTTTCCCGATGCGCGGATCGAAACCCGGCTCCGTTTGGTCGCTGGCGCGGGTGCGCGCGCGATCGTCGGCGACGCATTCCTCGCGCACGATCCCAAGGGCAAAGGCCGGCCGTTCGGCCGCGTTACCGGGGAGATCCGCATCGAGCGCGAGGATGGCGGCACGATTGCCGTCGATCGCCTGTCGGTGTCAGGTGCGGATTTCTGCAAATCGTTGCGCCAGGCCGATCGCGGCTTCGCGACGCATGGCAGTATGTTGATGCTGGCGCCCGAGGACGAATCCGCCCGCGCTCTCGATGCTATTCGCGGCCTGCTTGCCGCGCCGCAAGAAACGCCGGGCGAAATCTATGCCGGCGTTTCGCTGCTGCCGCAGGGTGCGGGGCTGTGGACGCGGGCGGTGGCGCGCGACGGGGCGGCGCTCCGTCGCACGATGCTCGCCATCTGGTCCGCCATGCGCGAAAGCATGACCGGCATCGCGCCGGCGCCGCGCCGAAAGTGATATACGATTTCGCGATCTCTCAGAAAGAGACGCGAAACATGGTTGCCGCGACCCGGGCCACGGTTAGCCCGGGTGCATCATTCTCGGTCGCGAATTTCGTCCAGCCGGGAACCCCGACTGCCTCGATGATCCCCTGCGGGTCGACCAGATAGGCGACGCCGTCGATCGAATCGAGCAGGTCTGGGCATTTATTCGGTTCAACATCGCGCTATCGCTCCCAGCCGCAAAGGGAATGTCGTGTGGCGGCGCCTGCAGATCAACCCATCCTTCGGTATGGGAGGTTGCCTGTTCGGGTCGGATCAGCGCTATGCCTTCGAATCCGGTGCTATCTCGGCAATCTGAGCCAGGATATCGGCCTCGGTCTGCTTCGGCAGGTCGCCAGCGAAGGCGTAGCCGTCCGGCTTGTGATCGATAAAGACCTCGCCGGTGAGCTCGAAGTCCTTCGGCTCATCGAACGCACCGATGCAGATTGCGCGGCAAGCCGGAAGTGGCTTCGTTCGGGCAATGTTTCATGCCGGCCGATTGACTCGTGCGGATCGCCAAGAAAAAATCGGATCGGGCCGCCTGGTGTGCGATGTTCGATGCACAATGCGGCGGATGTCGGATTTTCCGCCGATCGGCGGCCGCGCAGGGAGAGACCTCGATGACAACCGGGCTTGTCCATGACGAACGTTATTACTGGATCGAGCTTGGCGGTTATCTGCCGCTTGGCGAATTCACCCAGCCTTTCCCGGCGATGGACAGCCCCGAAGGCAAGCGCCGGATCCTCAACCTGGTGCGCGTGAGCGGCCTCATGAAACATCTCGTTGAGCTCGAGCCGCGGATGGCGACGGAAGACGAACTCGCGCTGTTCCATACGCGAGACTATATCGCCAAGGTCAAGGAATTGAGCGATACGCATGGCGGCAGCGTCGGCGATTTCACCGCGATCTGTGCCGGCGGTTACGATATCGCGAAACTCGCGGCCGGCGGCTGCATGGTCGCAATCGATGCGGTGCTGAACGGCCAGGTCGACAATGCGTTCGCGATGGTGCGGCCCTGCGGCCATCATGCCGAAGCGGATCGCGGCCGCGGTTTTGCGATCTTCTCGAATGTCGCGGTCGCGATCATGAGCGCGCGGCAGCGTTTTGGCCTCGAACGGGTCGCCGTCATCGACTGGGACGTGCATCACGGCAACGGTACGCAATGGGCGTTCTACGACGATCCGGGCGTCCTCACGATGTCGATCCACCAGGACCGGCTCTATCCGGTCGAAAGCGGCGCGCTCGAGGAGCGCGGCACCGGCAAGGGCGAAGGGTATAATCTCAACATCCCGCTGCCGCCCGGCTGCGGCCATTCGGCTTACATTTCGACGATCGAGCGTGTCGTGGTGCCGGCGCTGCGGGCATTCAAGCCGCAGCTCGTCGTGATCGCCTCCGGCTTCGATGCCAGCGTGCTCGATCCGCTGGCGCGGATGATGTGCCACAGCGAAACCTACCGGCGCATGACGGAACTGGTCATGGCAGAAGCTGACGAACTCTGCGGCGGGCGGCTCGTTGTCTGTCTCGAGGGCGGCTATTCACCGGTCTACATCCCCTATTGCGGCCTGCCCGTGATCGAAACCCTGTCGGGCCGCCGTACCGAAGTCGTGGATCCGCTGGCCGCCTGGGTCGCCCAGATCGGCGGACACGATCTGCAACCGCATCAGAACGACGCGATCGAGCGCGCGGCAGCTTTGGTTTCCGGCATTCGCTGAACGGGCGTCGCGGCCGGCACGCGATCCGAAGCCTTGCGCCGCCCGCATGGCGGCATCGGCAGATGGAGTTTGACCGGGCAAGGCCAGCCTGTATCATCGATGATCAACTCAAAAATTGGGGGGACTACCCATGAAAAAGACGTCTGATCGCCGTACGAGTTCATCGCTCTCGCGCCGGGCATTGCTCGGTTCGGGTGCCGCCGCTGGCGCGGTCGCCGCGACGGCTGCCGTCGGCGCGGTCGCCGCGCCCAAGATCGTGAAGGCCCAGAGCGGCGATCCGATCATCATCGGCACGGCCGCGGCCTTGACCGGCTGGGGCGCTGCCGACGGTCTCGATTTCAAGCAGGGCTGCGAGCTCGCGATCGAAGACATCAACGCGATGGGCGGCATTGCCGGCCGTCCGGTCGAGTTCGTGGTCGAGGACTGCAAGGAGATGGGGCCGCAGAACAATATCGCGGCGACCCGCGCGCTCATCGATCGGCATGGCGTCCATGCGATCTGCAACGGCTATCTCGTCGGCTCCGGCGCGGAATACGACATCATCGCCGATGCGGAAGTCATGCACCTCAACTGCAACACCTACGAGACGACCGCGAAGATCGTGCGCGACGATCCCGAGCGCTATTACACGATCTTCAGCGATTCGACCGAAATCTGGTACGGCACCGGCCTCCTGGTCTTCCTGAAGAATCTGATGGAATCCGGCCAGTGGGAGCCGAGCAACCGCAAGGTCGCGCTCATCACGTCGAACAATCCTTATTCGGTGCTGATCGCCGAAACGATCCGCGATTACGCGCAGGAATATGGCTGGGAAGTGTCGCTCTACGAAGAAGTCGTGCAGCCGATCGCCGAATGGGGTCCGACGCTCGCCAAGATCCGCAGCGACCCGCCGGGCCTGATCGCAAACACGCATTTCTTCCCGCAGGACATCGCGCAGTTCGCCCTGCAGTTCGCCGAGAACCCGACGCCGTCGCTGGTCTATATGCAGTACGGCCCGTCGATTCCGGAGTTCATCAACCTCGCCAAGGAAACCGCCGATGGCATCCTCTGGGCGACCGTCGTCGGTTCGCTCGCGGGCGGCTTCGGGCTCAATTTCCAGCAGCGTTACACTGAACGCTATGGCGAGAACGCCGGCTTCCGCAACGCCGGTCAGACTTACGATCTGGTGATGATGTACGCGCAGGCGGCATCGCGCAGCGGAAATCCCGACGATCCGAAGGCCGTGGCGAATGTGCTGCGCAAAGCGACGATCCATCGCGGCGTTTGCGGATCGTGGAAGTTCGAGGCGGACGATCAGTGCGCGCGGCCTTATCCGGGCTTCACCACCGATCCGTCGCTCGGCCTGACGCATCACTTCTATCAGATCCAGGGCGGGCAGCAGGTTGCTGTCGGTCCGGCGCCTTACATCCAGGGCGAGTTCCAGCTCCCGTCCTGGCTCTAGAGGCCCGGTCGGGGATGGTCGCAGGTCGGCGGGCCCGGATGTCGGGCGATGCCTGAGACGATGCCTGAAGTAATGTCGGATAAGGCGGGCACGGGCGGCACACCGTTACTGGTGTGTCGCAACGTGACCCGCCGATTCGGCGCGCTGGTCGCCGTCAACAATCTCAGCTTCGATCTGCAGCCGGGCGAGATCCTGGGTATCGGCGGGCCCAACGGTGCCGGCAAGACCACGCTCTTCGACGTCATCTCGGGCTTCATGGCGCCGGACGAAGGAGAGGTGCAACATCGTGGCGAGCGCATCAGTGGGCTCCGGCCGCATGAGGTCTGCCATCACGGGCTCGGCCGAACGTTCCAGCTCAATGCCGCCTTCCCGACGTTGACCGTTTACGAGAACGTGCTCGCGGCGGCGCATTTCGGCGAGCCGAAGACACTCATGGATTCGATCCGGCTCGATCGCCGGGCGACCGATGCGGCGCGCGAAGCGCTCGATTTCGTCCGGCTGTCCGACCGGCAGGACCAGATCGCGGGCAGCCTGCCGATCATCGACCGCAAGCGCATCATGATCGCAGCGGCCCTCGCGGGACGGCCCGATTGTCTGCTGATGGACGAGCCGGTGGGCGGCCTCAATCCCAAGGAGATCGGCGAGATGATGGATCTCGTGACGCGCGTACGCGCAAGCGGGGTCGCGATCATTCTCATCGAACATGTCATGCGGTTCCTGGTCAGCCTGTCGGACCGCGTGCTGATTATGCATCACGGCGAGCTGCTGTTCCTCGGCAAAGCCGAGGCGATGGCACGCGATCAGCGTGTCGCTGAGGTCTATCTCGGGGCCAAGGCGGCCGCGCGTATCCGCGATTATGTGCAGGCGGGAGGTGCCTCGTGAGCGAACCGCTGCTCCGCCTCGAGAATGTTCAGTCCGGTTACGACGATCATCTCGTACTGCAGGGGATTTCGTTCGACGTGCCGGAAGGCAGTGTGGTGAGCGTGCTCGGCCCCAACGGGCACGGCAAGTCGACCCTGCTGCGCACCATTTCCGGGCTGCTGCGCCTGCGCGGCGGTTCGATACGCTTCGCCGGCGAGCCGATCGACAAATGGCGCGTTGACCAGATCGTTGCGGCCGGCCTCGTTCATATACCGCAGGGCGACCTGGTCTTTCCGCAGATGACCGTGCGCGAGAATCTGTATCTTGGTGCCTATCTGCCGAAGGCGCATGTGCGGCGCGACGAGCAGCTCGAACGGGTTTATCACCTCTTTCCGCGCCTCAAGGAGCGTTCGGGCCAGCTCGCCAGCACGTTGAGCGGCGGCGAGCGCCGGATGCTGGCGATCGGCCGCGGGCTCATGAGCCGCGCACGATTGCTGATGCTGGACGAGCCCTCGCTCGGCCTCGCGCCGCTGATCACCGAGGAGATCTACGAGAATATCCGCAAGCTGAAGGAAGAGGGCTATGCGCTGCTGCTGGTCGAAGAGAATCCCGAGCGGGTCGCCGATACCGCCGATCATATTCATCTGATCGATCACGGGTCGGTCGTCTGGCAGGGCTCGGCGAAGGAGCTTCATGCCAACGACCATATCCTTACAACCTATCTCGGAGTCTGAGCGATGGCCGCGCTGATCCAGACGATCTATTCCGGGCTGGTGCTGGGCGCGATCTATGCGCTGATGGCCGTCGGCCTGACCCTGATCTTCGGCGCGTTGCGCGTGCTCAATCTCGCCCATGGCGCGCTGATGATGATGGGCGCCTACGTCTCGTGGCTGACGGCGGAATGGATCGGTCTGCCGGCCTTCCTCGGCCTGCCCGTGTCGTTCATAACGATGATGCTGGTCGGGTTCGCGATCTACAAGCTTCTGATCGGTCCGATGATCGGCAAGCCCAATTGGGAAACCAACACGTTCATCGCGACCAGCGGGCTGGCGCTTGCGCTGGAAAGTTTCGCGCTTCTGGTGTTCGGGCCGCGCAATCAGGCGCAGCCCTTTGCCATCGCGGGCAATTTCCAGTTTCTCGGCGTCACGATTTCGTATCAGAACCTTGTCATCATGGCGGTCGCGGCGGTGGCGTTGATCCTGATGGAGCGATTCCTGACGCAGACGCGGTCGGGCCTTGCGATCCGCGCAACTGCCCAGCTTCCGGATGCGGCGCAGCTCATGGGTATCCGCCAGGATCACGTCTTCCTGCTGGTGCTCGGGCTTTCTAGTGGCCTCGCGGCGCTGAGCGGCGTGCTGCTGAGCTCCATCTTCTTCATCGCGCCGACCTTCGGGTTTCATCCGATGCTGAAATCCTTCATCATCTGCATCTTCGGCGGTCTCGGAAACATACGCGGCACGCTCTATGCCGCCTTCATCATCGGCATCACCGAGGCATTGGTCTCGCTCTATCTCGGCGTCCGGTTCGCATTGCCGGTGATGTTCGGGTTGATCATCGTCGTGCTGATCTTCCGGCCAACGGGCCTGTTCGGACAGCGCGAAGTGGTGCGGCTATGAACAGCGCGCCGATGGCAACCGGTCTCGGCCGGCACTGGCCCTGGATCGCCGTGCTGGCGTTTGTCGCGGTCCCCTGGATCACCGACGATCGCTATCTGCTCGCGATGATCATTCTTTTCTTCGTCTGGTCGCTGGTGGTCGTGCAGTGGAATCTCGTGCTCGGCCAGGCAGGCATCTTCTCGCTGGTGCAGTTCGCGATCTTCAATCTCGGCGCCTATTTCACTGCCATCGTCGGCACACATCTGCAGATTCCGCCGGCCATTTCGCTGGTTCCGGCGGGCCTGTTCTGTGCGTTGTTCGGCCTGCTGGTCGGGCTGCCCTGTCTGAGATTGCGCGGGCCCTATGTGGCGCTGCTGACGCTTGCCACCCATTCCGTCGTCTATCTGATGATCTTTGCCGATACCAGCGGCTTCACCGGGGGTGGATACGGCCTTTACGGCTTCGGCGATTACGGGTTCCGCGACATGTTCGGCAGCTTCGGCCAGCTCGTCGCCTACTATTACATGGCGCTCGTCCTGCTGATTATCGGCTGCCTGGTCGCGATCTGGGTGATGCGAAGCCCGCTCGGGCTCGCCTTCCGCGCACTCCGCGATTCCGAGGGCTATGCGGGTGCCATCGGCATCAGCCGGTATCGTTACCAGCTCATCGTCTTCACGCTGACCTCGTTCTTCATCGGCGTCGCCGGATCGTTCTATGGCACCTATCTCGGCCTGGTCGATGCGACCGGGTTCGATTTCGGCACGCTGATGCTGCTGCTCGCGATGATCGTCGTCGGCGGCATGGGCACGCGCTGGGGTCCGATCCTCGGCTGTGCACTGCTGATGGTCCTGAGCGAATTCATGCGCGACTATCCGCAATGGCGGACCATGGCAGTGGGCGGTACGGTCATCGTCTTCCTGCTGCTCTGGCCGCGCGGCATCGCCGACGCGCTCGCGCGCCTGTTCGGGCGTTCCACGAAGAAGCCGGCTTCATCGGCCGAGGCCAACGGCACCGGGTGACGACGGCGACACATCCGGTCAGTCGGCGGCGCGTTTCGCACGACGGCCGATCGACATCGCAACGGAACAGACAATCATGACCAGAAAAACGGGATTCCTCAGCCACGAACTCTATATGTGGCACGACACCGGCAGTGCGGCGATCTTCTATCCGGCGGGGCTCAAGGTGCAGCCGGGCGAGCATGCTGAGAACGCCGAAACCAAGCGGCGTTTTCGCAACGTCCTCGAAGTGTCGGGCCTGCTCGACAAACTGGTCGATATCCGGCCGCGGGCGGCAACGGAAGAAGAGATTCTGCGCGTTCATACGCGCGACTATGTTGCGCGCATCAAGGCGCTCTCCGCCGATCGCGGTGGCGATGCCGGCGAGACGACACCGTTCGGCCCGGGCAGTTACGAGATCGCGCTCTTGTCGGCCGGCGGTGCAATCGCGCTGACCGATGCGGTGATGACCGGCAAGATCGACAATGGTTATGCGCTGGTGCGTCCGCCGGGCCATCATGCCGAACCGGATCGTGGCCGCGGCTTCTGCATTTTCGCCAACATTCCGGTTGCTGCGCATCACGCGCGCAAGGCGCACGGCATCCGGCGCATCGCGGTCGTCGACTGGGACGTGCATCACGGCAACGGTACCGAGAAGATTTTCTACGAGGACGCCGAGGCGCTCACCATCTCGATCCATCAGGATAACTGGTATCCAGCGGACTCAGGCCATATCCATCAGACCGGCGACGGCGCGGGCAAGGGCTATAACATCAACGTGCCGCTGCCGCCCGGCTGCGGGCGCGATCCCTATATCGCGACCTTCGAGCGCGTCGTCGTGCCGGCGCTGCGCCGCTTCCGCCCCGAACTCATCTATATCGCCTCGGGCTTCGACGGGTCGATCTACGATCCGCTTGGCCGCATGATGGTGACCTCGAATACCTATCGGAAACTGACGCAGATCATGCTGGGTCTCGCCGACGAACTCTGCGGCGGGCGCCTCGTTCTGTCGCACGAGGGCGGGTATTCGGCGGCCTATGTGCCGTTCTGCGGCCTCGCGGTGATGGAAGAGCTCTCTGGCATCCCGACCGACATCGAGGATGTGTTCGCCGCGTTCATCGATACCTGTGGCGGCCACCAGCTCTACCCGCATCAGGACGAGATCATCGCGAAGGCGGCGGTCCTGGCCAACGGCATCCCGCAGCGCTGACCGGACGGGCACAAAACGGGAGAGAGGCAGGATCATGACGGCAGCGAAACGCGGCACGATCCGCACATCGGGCGGCGCCGATCTGGTCTATGAGATGCACGGGGTCGGTAAGCCGATCGTATTCGTGGCGGGCCTCGGCGACGACCGCACGAGCTGGGCTGCGCAAATTCCCGATTTCGCGCGCGACCATCTGGTCGTCGGCTTCGACAATCGCGGCATCGGCGAAAGCTCGGCGCCCCCCGGACCGTATACGATCGAACAGATGGCCGACGACGCGCACGATGTCGTGCGGCATCTCGGCCTCGATCCGGTGGTCGCGGTCGGTTCGTCGATGGGTGGCGCCATCTGCCAGCAATGGGCGCTGCGCCATCCGTCCGACATCGACCGGCTCGTCATCACCAACAGCTGGGCCGAACAGGATCCGTTCTTCGCGGCGCTGATCGGCCACTGGATTTCACTCGCCGAAAACAACCAGCCGCGCCACCTGGTCGAGAGCCTGCTGCTGTTCTGCCATTGCCCGGATTATCTGCTGCGCCGGCCCGAGACGATCGCTGCCTTTCTGGCGACCCCGGCGCCGCGATTGCAGGGCATCGTCGATGCGGGCCATGCCTGCCTCAAGCATCACACGCTCGAACGCGCCCACGAGATTCGGCACAAGGCACTGATCATCGCCGGCGAACACGACATTCTCACGCGCCCGGAACTCTCGCAGCGTCTCGCCGCAAGAATGCCCAACGCGCGTTACGAATCGCTGCCGACCAGCCACATGGTCTTCTGGGAGATGCCGGACGAATTCAACGCGCTGGTGCGGTCGTTCGCCAGAGAATAGCGCCCTTCGCCGGCCTTTCGCCGGGGCCGCACAAATGCTTACATAGGCGGTAATTCCGTCAGCTGGTCTCAGCGCCGGGGAATTGCATGGATGCTGGAGAGCCGATAAAGCGTGCGCGGTTCGGCGATTTCCAGCGCGAGGCCGCGCTGCGCCAGCGCCAGGTCAGCTACAATGAGCTGACCCCTTCGGCCGCACAGATCGAAGCCGGGCAATCGGCGCAATCCAAACCGGGGCGCCTGCGCCTGCGAAAGATCGATGTGTATCGATTGCTCGCACCTTATGTAAGCGTTCGCTTCTGGGCCCAGGTGCGCGCCGTCGTGCCGCTGGCCGTGTATCTGGCCCTGTTCCAGCTTGTCGTACTGCGCCAGCAGGTGGATGACAGCTTAGCCATATTGGCGGGATTGCTTGCCGTCATTCTCGGTCTGATGCTGTTCATGGAGGGGCTTGGCCTCGGTGTCATGCCGTTTGCCGAGGCCATCGGCAATCGGTTGCCGAAGCGTCAGCGTCTGCCCGTGGTCCTGGTCGTCGCCTTCATTCTCGGTGTCGGTGCAACCTTTGCCGAGCCGGCCATTGGTGCCCTGCAGGCAGCCGGCTCAATCGTCGATGTCGCGCGGGCGCCCTATCTCCATTTGTTGCTCAACCAATGGAGCGATACGCTGGTGCTGGTCGTCGGTGCCGGTGTCGGCATTGCAGCCGTGCTCGGCACGATCCGCTTCATCTACGGATGGAGCTTGAAGCCGCTGATCTTTCTCGTCCTGGTCCCGACGCTGGCACTGACAGCCTATTTCATGACCGACGAGAAACTCACCACCACGATTGGTCTCGCCTGGGATAGCGGTGCCGTCACCACCGGCCCCATCACGGTGCCGCTGGTGCTGGCGCTCGGCATCGGCATTGCCGCGGCAGCCGGCAAGAGCGAATCCTCGCTGTCCGGGTTCGGCATCGTGACGCTGGCGTCGCTGTTTCCGGTTCTTGGCGTCATGTTGCTGACGCTCTGGGTTTCGACCACCCAGTCGCCGGAAGCGATCGTATCGGCAGCGACAGCGGTGTCGGCGGATACCTCGACACCGACCTGGATGGAGGGATCGCCCGGGAGCGAAATCGTCACCGGGCTGCGCGCCATCCTGCCGCTGATTGCTTTTCTCTATCTCGTCATGCGGGTTCTGTTGCGCGAACGGCTGTCGCAGGGCGGTGTTGTCGCTTACGGCATCACGCTGGCGCTGCTTGGCATGATCGTCTTCAACCTCGGGCTGACATTTGGACTTTCGAGTCTGGGTGGCCAGTCGGGGAGTATGGTGCCTGCCGCCTTCACGTATCTGGAGACGGTCTTCGGGTCGCCGCTTTATCCCTACATTGTGGGCATCGGCGTCTCGCTGCTGTTCGCGTGGCTTCTCGGATTCGGCGCGACGCTGGCCGAACCGGCGCTCAATGCGCTCGGCACCACGGTCGAAAGCCTGACCAACGGTGCGTTCCGCAAGCGCTCGCTGATGTATGCCGTCTCGATCGGTGTTGCGTTCGGCCTGGTGCTCGGCGTGGCCAAGATAGCCTTCGAACTGCCTCTCGGTGGAATGTTGCTGCCGCTCTATGCCATTGCCATGCTTATGACGATCTTTTCCTCTGAAGAGTTCGTAAACATTGCGTGGGACAGCGCCGGCGTCACGACGGGGCCGGTCACCGTCCCGCTGGTGCTGGCCATGGGGCTGGGTTTTGGCGACGCGATGCAGGTGACCGAGGGTTTTGGCATCCTCGCGATGGCGTCGATTTGTCCGATTATCGCTGTTCAGGCGTTCGGCCTGGCGCTCAAGATCAAGTCTGCGCGCCGGGCCAGACAGGAACCAGGTGTAGCTGAGGCGAACGAGAAGCTATGAGAGAAATCACGGTCCTGACCGATGTTGCGCTGATCACCTGCATCGTTCAGCGCGGCATGGCCGATGCCATGGTCGAGGCGGCCAAGTCGTCGGGTGCGCAGGGTGCAACGATCCATTTCGGGCGGGGATCCGGCGTGCGCGAGCGGCTCGGCATTCTTGGCGTTGCTGTCGACGTCGAAAAGGAAGTCATCAACATCGTGGTGTCGAGCGAGCAGGTCGATCGGATCTTCAACAGCATGTATCTGGCCGGCAATCTCGATACGCCGGGTATCGGCATCATGTATGTGACGCCGCTCGAGAAAGCGGCAACGTACATTCCGCCGGATGTGCTCGATCGCCTTGCACGACGTGGCGCCGGGTCCGACCGGCCATGAACGATCCGGCCGGGTACAAGCTCGTCGTCGCATACCTCCCGCGTGGCATCGCATACGAGGTTGCGAACGGTTTGTATGAACGGCTCCAGCTCTCCGCCTTTCATTACGGTCACGGCCGTGCCAGCAGCATGCTGGATACGATAACCGGCAGCGAAATGGCCGAGGTCGATATCCTTTCCGTTGTCGTCACCGAAGCGCAGGCCGAAGAGGCCTTCGCCTTCATATACGAGGCCGGGCAGATCGACCGGCCGGGCGGGGGGCTGATAACCCAGCTCTCGCTGGGCCATGCCGCCATCACCGGTCTGCCTTTGCTGGAAGAACCGGCCGCTTAACATCTCCCGCATTCTCGAAGACCGGTTCTCGTTTCGCCCGGATCGTGCGAGCCGGGGATGCGAAAGCCTGGGGCCGGTGCCTTGCCGCCGGCGGTGCGGCCTGCATATTGTTTGGGTGATCTCGTCCGTCGATCCCCGTGCGGATGTCTCACCCGGAGGAACTGGCGATGCCAGCCGAACCCGCTGGAGCTGCCGCAAGCGCCGGCAAGCTCATCATCCGCAATATCGGCTTGCTGCTCTCAGGCGATCTTGCGAAGCCCATTCTAGATGCCGATACGATCGTCGCGATCGACGGAAAAATTGCCGCGGTCGGCCGGGGTAAGGATCTCGATCTCGAAGGTGCTGCCACCGATGTCGATGCGAAGGGCACGGCGCTCGCGCCCGGCCTGATCGACAGCCATGTGCATCCGGTCGCCGGCGACTGGACGCCGCGGCAGAACCAGATCGGCTGGATCGATTCCTGCCTGCATGGCGGCGTCACCACGATGATCTCGGCCGGCGAGGTTCATATGCCTGGTCGGCCGAAGGACATCGTCGGTGTCAAGGCGCTCGCGATCACGGCACAGCGCATGTTCGATGCGTTCCGCCCGAGCGGCGTCAAGGTGCATGGCGGTGCGCCGGTCATCGAGATGGGCATGACCGAAGACGATTTCCGCGAACTCGGCGCGGCGGGCGTGAAGTATCTCGGAGAGGTCGGGCTCGGTGGCGTCAAGGACGGGCCGACCGCGAGGAAGATGGTCGCCTGGGCGCGCAAATACGGCATCCAGAGCACGATCCATACCGGCGGCCCGTCGATCCCCGGTTCCGGCCTGATCGACAAGGATGTCGTGCTCGAAGCCGATACCGACGTGGTCGGCCATATCAATGGCGGGCACACCGCTTTGCCGGACGAGCAGATCCGCTGCATCTGCGAGGGTTGCAAGCGCGGGCTCGAGCTCGTGCATAACGGCAACGAACGCGCCGCGCTCTTTACATTGCGTACCGCGAAGGAGATGGGCGAGCTCGAGCGCGTCATCCTCGGCACCGATGCGCCGGCCGGTTCCGGCGTGCAACCGCTCGGCATTCTGAGGATGATTGCGATGCTGTCTTCGCTCGGCGACATTCCGGCGGAAATCGCAATCTGTTTCGCGACAGGGAACACCGCGCGCATGCGGTCGCTCGATTGCGGGCTGATCGAGCCGGGCCGTGCCGCGGATTTCTTGCTGATGGACAAGGCCCAGCATTCGGCCGGTAAGGATCTGCTCGACAGTATCCGGCTCGGCGATCTGCCCGGGGTGGGCATGACGATCATCGACGGCATCGTACGCAGCACTCGAAGCCGCAACACGCCGCCGGCGATAAGACTGCCGGAACTCATGCTGCGTTAGTTCGGCAAAGAACAAGGAAAGAATGCCATGAGCCTTCGCGTCATCGGTGCCGGGTTCGGCCGCACCGGCACTCTCTCGCTCAAGCTGGCTCTGGAGCAGCTCGGGTTCGAGCCCTGCCATCATATGGAGGAGGTGCTGAAGCGGCCCGAGCAGATCGCCTATTGGGAGGCCGCCGCCGCCGGCCGTCCGGTCGACTGGCGGGCCGTCTTCGACGGGTTCCGCGCAACGGTCGACTGGCCCAGTGCGCACTACTGGCGCGAACTGGCAGCCGAATTTCCCGACGCCAAAGTCATTCTGACAACACGGCCGGCGGAAAAATGGTGGGCGAGCTTCTCCGAAACCATTGCGACGATCCTCCGCATGCGCGGCGAGATCACCGATCCGCGTGTCCGTCCCGTCATGGAAATGGCGAACGCGATCATCGCCGAGCAGACGTTCGGCGGTAACTTGACCGACAAGGATCATGCGATCGCGATCTACGAACAGCGCGCCCGCGATGTTCGGGATACAATACCGGCTGACCGGCTTCTGGTTTTCAATGTGGTGGAGGGTTGGGCGCCGCTTTGCCAGTTTCTCGGTAAACCGGTTCAGCCCGGCGATTTTCCACGCACCAATTCGACCAAGGAATTCTGGGATCTGTTAAAGTAAGACCAATGCGGCGACGGAAGCTAGGCGAGTTTTCTCAGCAAGGCGAGGAGCGCGCTCCGTTCGGTGGCCGACAGGGGGCTGAGCGTTTCCTCGGTGATCGCCGAGGCCGCCGCGCGCGATCGTGCCACCAGGCGACGCCCGGCCACCGTCAAAGCGACAACGCGATGGCGGCGGTCGTCCGGATCGGCGCGCGTTTCGACGAGCCCGCGCTCGGTCAGCCGGTCGACCACGCCCTTGACCGTCGCGCCGTCCATCGCGGCAAGCCGGCCGAGCCGATTCTGCGAGGTTGCACTCTCTTCATCGAGCTTGGCGAGGACCGCCCACTGCATCGGCGTGAGCTCGCGCCCGTCGCCGCTTGCGCCTATTCCGGTGGCGAAGATCGCGAGATGACGCTGGTTCGCGCGGCGCAGCAGAAAACCGATCTGTTCGTCGAGCCGATAGGGCGCGGCGTGCGCATCGCGCTCGATCGCCGGCTCGACCGATTCTGGCGCCGAATGTCGGGCGACCCTGTTTGTCACCGGAGCCCGTCCTCGCCCTTGATCTGGTCCTTCGCCAACCCGCCGACCCGGGGCAGCGGTCGCCCGCCATCGGTGACGGCGACCGCGACCACGATCTCGTCGGCCCGCGGTGCATCGGCGATGCGCACTTCCATGCCGTCGAAATGACTGCGCACGAAGGCCGCATCCTTGTGGCCGAGCGGGATATCCAGCGCGACGCCGGGCCCGCCGCGTTTCTTCGACGAAGGGATAAGAGCCGCACCCTTTCCCAGCGCCTTGCGCACCGGCGCGCCGAGCTTGGGATGCAGGATCGCGGCCGCATGCTCGAGTTCGCCGTTCTCGCCCACGGCGGCCGCCTTGCCGTAGCTCTCGACCTTGTCGCCCGCGATGCCAAGTGCCGCTACCGCGCGTTCGGCGAGCAGGGCGCCGAGCTCTTCGCCAATGTCGATCAACGCCGAGAGATCTTCGACATAGCGCCCGGCGAACGGGTTTGCGATGACGGCGATGGCTGCGGCCCGTCGCACCGGGGGCGTGACCGTGCGGTCCAGCTCCCGACTGGTTTCCTCCAAAACGGTGACGATCTTTCGGATATCGGCCTTCATCGGAGTCCGTCCTTTCCTTCGATGTCGTCGGCGCGCAAACCGCCGACGCGCTCATGCACGCGGGCGCCCGTGGTCATCACCAGCGCCAGCAGAATCTCGTCGGCGCGCGGCGCATCGGCGATGCCGACCTCCATCGCGTCGAAATGGCTGCGCACATAGGAGGCGTCGATGTGGGTTATCGGGACGTCGAGCCGTGCGCCCGGACCGCCGACCTTCTTGGTCGAGGCGACGATCGCCTTGGCGCCACCGAGCGCCTCGCGCATCGCATAGCCGCCGGGCACATGCCAGAGCGCGCCATGTTCGAGCTCGCCGGCCGAACCCACGATGGCGCCTTTGCCATAGCCCTGAACCGCCTTTGCATCGCCGCCCAGTGCTGCGATCAGCGCGTTCGCCATCGCGATGCCGAGCGGCTTGAGATCGTCCATAAAGGGGGCGATATCCGCGACATAGCGCCCGGCAAACGGGTTGTGGATCACGGCCAGTGCCGCCGCGCGCCGCTGCGGCACGGCCGGTTTCGGTCCGAATTCGTGGAAGATTTCTTCCACCGTCACGATCTTCTTGCGGACGATGACATCAGCCATGAGCGAGCTCTCTCCGGTCCGGTGTGAAGGCGGGAAACGAGGCGGGCGCATCGGGCAAAGCGAGGCTTCGTGTCTCGCTTTGGAGATGCAGAGCCGCTTCTTCGATCAGGCCGCGATTGCGCAGGTCGTGCGCGCAGGCGAGACCGGCCGACAGTGCCCGGTCGATCTCGCCGTCGGTCAAGGCTGGAACCGCGCGCGTCACGAGGCGCGAGCCGAGATCGCTGTCCGGCTGGAGCTCGCAAGCGGGCGCCCGCTCGATACCGGCATGCCCGGGCAGGTTGACCGCGTTGGCAATGATCGTGGCGGCGGCATCGGCTTGTGCCGCACTGGCCGCGAGCACAGTCACGGCGTCGGCGATGCCGAGCGAGAACGAGCGCCCGCACCAACCGCTGGTGGCGATTCCCCGAACGGGTTCGTCGGCGTCGATTCGCGCAGTGCCGAACAGAGACGGGCGGTCCGGCCGATCGATCAGCGCGATCGAGAATGACCTACCGGGTGCGAGGTGCAAGGCGATATCGCCGCCATTGTTCACATAGGCGCGCTCGAGCCCTGGTGCCACGCGGCGCATTGCGGCCAGTGTTTCTTCCGCGACGGCGCCGGCGACGGCGGCCATCGGTGTGATGAACCCGTAACAAGCCAGCGGCGCGACGGCGTCGTACATGCGCCGGGCGACCATGCCTTTGAGCGGGCACGCGCCCGGCTCAACGGCGGCGCGCAGAAGCGGCATCTCGGTGCAGAGCTCGTCGAGAATCGTCGTGAAGCGCGCGGTAGTGGCATCGTAGGCGGTCTGTATTTCGTTGCGCGCGCCGAACGCTTCAACTATCAGGTCGATCGGCCCGTCCTGCAAATGCAGGCGGCGCTCGTCGGGCAGCATGCGGATCTGCGCGCGACTCATCGCACTGTTCCCGTCGGCCAGGGATTGTCGTCATGTGGGGCGACCGCGTGGCGACCCGCCATGACGATCTCGCCACCTGACGTTTCATCGGCCCGCGCCAGCGTTTCGATTTTCTGCACGCGGTCGAGATGGCCGCCGAGCGCCGCGTAGTCCTCGAGCCGCATCGTGAATTCGATCGGCGCGACCAGAGCCGGCGTCGGCACGTAACCGAAGCCGTTCTCCGGTACGCGCGTCACATCGACCATCATGGTGATGCCGCCGCCCGGCCAGATATAGGCGGGCGCGCCGCCGCAGGTGACGCGGGTGAGGGCATCCTTGACCGAGCGGGTAAGCCGCACCGGATTGTCGGTGACGCCGGCGCGCAGGCTGCCGCCGGCCCCGCCCATAAACAGCACACTGCAAAGCGCCGGCTCACAATTCTCTTTGATGCGCTCGACCGAGACGCGAAGCTCGTCGGGCAGCTCCTCCTCAATCGGATGCAGCGTGTCGTCGAGCCGGTAGAAACCGAACTGTTCGCCGGTGGTGCTCACCATCAGCATGGTCAGACCCGGCCGCGCCCGTTTCGGATCGAACGGCTCGAGGATCGTCAGCGGATCGGTGATGTCGGTACCGCCCCAGCCGGTGCCCGGTGCCGCCACCTGAAAATAGCGGCCGGGCGTCGACCGCCTTCCCTTGATGCGGATGCCGGTGTCGGTCGCACCGAGATAGCGGCCGGCCTGATGCTCCGAGAGGACGCCGGTGATGTGATCGTCGACGACCACGACTTCGTCGACCTTGCCGAACCATTGCTTCGCGAACATGCCGATGGTCGCTGAGCCGCAGCCGACCCGCATGCGTTCCTCGGTCGCGCCGTTGACGATCGGCGGCTGCCCCGCCTGCACGGTGACGCTGGCGCCCTCGTCGACCGTCAGTTCGACCGGCTTGCCGTTGCAGAGGTCGAGAAGGGTTTCGCAGGTGACGCGGCCTTCTTTCTTGCTGCCACCGGTCAGATGATGCACGCCGCCGAGCGAGAGCATCTGCGAACCGTACTCGCCGGTCGTCACATGGCCAACTGCTTCGCCTTTGGCGCGCACCATGCTGGTCTCGTTGCCCAGATGACGGTCGGTATCGATCTTCACCTTGACGCCGCAGTAACTGAAAATACCCTCGGTGACGATCGTTACCATGTCGGTGCCGTCGATCTTCGCCGAGACGATGAAGGGTGCGGGCTTGTAATCGGGATAGGTGGTGCCGGCGCCGATCGCTGTCACGAAATGCCGTTCGGGATCGATCAAAGTGCCGTCCCACGCCGCCGCATTGCCGAACGGTACCACGGCGCCGCCGGCTGTCAGCGTGCGATCGAGCAGCAGATGTGGATCGGTGCGCACGATCCGCCCATCGATATTGGCATAGCGGTCGCAGGCACCGGTCATACCCGGCTTCACGTAGCACATGACCGGACAGGCATCGCAGCGGATCTTGTCGCCGAGTTTCGCCGCTTCGGGCGAGGCATTGCCTTCGATGACGGAGGCCGTGTCGCTTTTTGTGTGGGGTGCGATTTCGCTCATGATGCGCGCTCCGGTTCGCGCGTTACTGCATCACGCGTCTCTGCCGCCAGGATCGCGGCCCGCACCCGATCGGGCGTTGCCGGCACACGATGCAGCCGAATACCCGTCGCGTCGTAAAATGCGTTCATGATCGCCGGCGCGGTGGGGATCATTGCCTGTTCGCCGATACCCTTGGCGCCGAACGGGCCGACCGGCGACGCGTCCTCGATCAGGATCGATTCGACGACCGGCAGATCGCCGGCGGTCGGGATCAGATAATCGTGCAGATTCTCACCGCGTCCGGGGAAGAACTCTTCCATGAGCGCAAGCCCAAGCCCCTGCGCGGCGCCGCCTTCGATCTGGCCCTCGACCAAGGTCGGATTGATCGCGCGGCCGACATCGTGCGCGGCAACCAGATGCAGCAATTTGATCGTGCCGAGCTCCATATCCACCTCGATCTCGGCCAAATGCGCGCCGAAGCCGTAAACCGCATAGGGCACGCCCTGTCCGCTTTCATCGAGTGCGCTGGTCGGCGGGTTGAAGGTCGCTTCACCGGCGAGCACATAACCGCGCGCGTCGCGCGGCATAGCGGCGAGATGCAGCGCCCGCGTCGCTCCGTTATCGGCCACGCTCACGCCATCGTCGGTAAAGCGAATCTCCGCATCGGCGCCGGCATTCGCGGCGCGCAGGATTGCGGCACGCAGTTCGCGGCCTGCCAGTTCGGCGGCTTTGCCAGTCACGAAGGTCTGGCGCGAGGCGGAGGTCTTGCCGCAATCGGCCGTGAGGTCCGTGTCGGGTCCAATGAGATCGATGCGCCCGATCGATACGGCGATCGCATCGGCGCAGATCTGCGCAATCACGGTGTTCGAACCCTGGCCGATATCGACAGCGCCCTGATGCAGCGCGATCCGCCCTTCGGGCGTGAGGCCGACCAGGATCGTGGATGGATTGGCGAGCGAGGTGTTGCCGCAACCATACCACATGCCGGCAACGCCGACGCCGCGCCGCATCGGCTTGCCGTTGCGGCGGTTGAAATCGCGGGCGCGCTCGCGCGCTTCCTTCCAGCGCGGCCGCAGCGCTTCGAGGCAGGCGCGGATGCCGACGCCGGCGCCGATCGTCTGGCCGGTTACCGTCGGCTGGTCGGGAGCGAGCGCGTTCAGGATGCGGAATTCGAGGCGGTCGATCCCGAGTTTGTCGGCCAGCATGTCGAAGAGCTGTTCCTGCGCCAGCGTCGCTTGCGGCACGCCGAAGCCGCGAAAAGCACCGGCGGGCACCAGATGCGTATGGATCGCGCGTGTGACTGCGCGGTAATGCGGCACGAAATAGGGGCCGGATGCATGAACCGGCACGCGGTTCGCGACGGTCGGCCCCCAGGAGGAATAGGCGCCCGTGTTGAAATCGGCACGCATGTCGATCGCCTGCAGTTTACCGTCGGGCGCCGCGCCGATGCGCATCGCAATGCGCGAAGGATGCCGCTTGGTCGTCACCATGATCGATTCCCTGCGCGAATAGACCATGCGCACCGGCCGATTCGTTACCCAGGCGGCCAGCGCGATGAATGGCTGCACCGACATATCGAGCTTGGCACCGAATCCGCCGCCGACGGCGGTCGGCAGGATGCGCACATCTTCCGGCACGATCCCGAGGATCTTCGCGATATCGTCCCGGTTCATATAGGGCGACTGCGTCGAGACCTGGAGCTCGATCCGGCCGCCGACCCGGCGGGCGAAGCCGGCCTCCGGTTCAATATAGGCATGCTCGACGAAACCGGTCTCAAATGTGCCTTCGACGACGACCGCCGATTGCGCCATGCCGGTTTCGGCATCGCCGCGCGCGACGCGCCCGCCGGTCAGGATGTTGCCGGGACGGTTGCCCTGAACCAGCGCGGCGCCATCGGCCAGCGCCTCGTCCATCCCGAAATGTGGCGGCAGTTCCTCCCATTCGACCGGAAAATCTGCGAGGTCGAGCGCCTCGATGGCCGCGGGATCGCCGACGATCGCGGCCACCGCCTCGCCGCGAAACAAGGCATCTCGCTCGGGGAAGACCGGCTGATCCGCGAAGGGCGGAATGGGGCCATAGCAATTGACGCCCGGCACATCGCGCGCTGTCAGCACGCGTTCGATGCCGGGATGTTTCGCAACAAACGCATCGAGGTCGCCGAGGCGGAAGCGCGCGCGATGATGCGGGCTGCGCACCGCGCGCAGCAGCAGGCAGCCCTCGGGTGCTGCGTCGGCACCGAATATCTCGCTGCCGTCGACCTTGCGCTGCCCGTCAAGACGGCGGATGCGCGCACCCACTGCCTGGCCGGCCGCCGGCCCGTCGAGTGCAGCGGCATTGTCATGCTCGATTCCGGCATCGAGGATCGCCGCGATGATCTTGCGATAGCCGGTGCAGCGGCACAGCACGCCGCCGATCGCATCGAGCACCTTTTGTTCGTCGGGCGCGGCGTTGCGTTCCAGCAGATGCGTCGCTGCAACGAGCATGCCGGGCGTGCAGATGCCGCATTGCGCGGCGCCATGGCGCAGGAACGCATCCTGCAAACGCCGCGTTACGGTCGAACTGGCGCTCAATCCCTCGATCGTCTCGACCCGGCTGCCGGCGATCTGGCCGACGGCGACGAGACAGCCGCAGACCGGTGCGCCATCGACCAGGATCGTGCAGGCGCCGCAATCGCCGGCATCGCAGCCGATCTTGGTACCGGTCAATCTCAGCTCGTCGCGCAGCGCCTTTGATAGCCGCGTGCCTTTGTTCCCTGCGATCGCCGCGGGATTGCCGTTAAGCGTGAATTCAGTCGTCGGCATCAGCGGGCAACGCCGGCGACGCAACGTTCGAGCGCCCGGCCGATCAATGTCCGTGCCGCGTCGATGCGATAGGCGGCGGTCGCGCGCACATCGTCGATCGGCGACAAATCCGCCAGATGCCCGGCCGCAACCTGCTTTCCGATGCCCGCGGCGCAGGGTTTTCCGACGAGGTCGCGCTCGAGATTGCTCAGGCGTTGCGCGACATCGGAGCAGGAGCCGACTGCGATCCGGGCCTGCGCGATAAGTCCTTTGCCGTCGCGTTCAAGGATCGCCGCGACCATGGCGATCGAGATCACCAGATAGCGCCGCGCCCCGAGCTTCAGGAAACAGGACGGGCCGTCGATCGAGCGCGGTACCACAATTGCCGAGACGATCTCATCGCTGCGTCGTTCGGTGCGGCGGTTGCCCGTGATAAAATCGGCGAGCGCCATTCGGCGCGCGCTGGCACGCGAAACCAGTTCGACCGACGCATCGAGGGCGAGCAAAGGCGGCACGCCGTCGGCGGCTGGCGAGGCGTTGCACAGATTGCCGGCGATCGTGCCCCGATTCTGAATCTGTACCGAACCGACCTCGCGCGCGGCCTGTTTCAGCGCATCGAAACAGGCGGGCAGCTTTGCTGCGATGATCGCACTCCAACTCGTGCCGCCGCCGATGCGGATCTCGTCGCGCCCGATCGCAATGCCGCGCAATTCGGCGATCGCGGTTACGTCGAGGACCGGTTCTGCAATCGGGCGCTCGCCTTGCACTGGATAGAAATCGGTGCCGCCGGCAAGGATACGAATGCCGGGCATCGCAAGCGCCCGGAGTGCCTCGCCGATGGTCGTGGGCCGCAGGAACAGGGGAGCGTCCATCTGCGCGTTTTTGCCCGATTTTCTGGCGGAATTTCGCCGTTTTAGTTAGTTCGTGTACAAATGATCGACCCGCCCGGCGCACTTTGTCAAGCAGGGTGCGGGCGCCGAAAATCGAAGATCAGCCGGTGAAGGCGGAAGCGCTCATAAGCTTCACGCCGGCGTCGCGCATCGCCTTCTCGCTGGCGGCGAGCGATCCATTGAGATCGATCGCGCGGCAGCCGTCGAGCAGAACGCTCGTCTCGAAACCATGGCTTGCGGCATCGAGCGCGGAAAAAGCGACGCAGTAATCGGTTGCGAGGCCGACCAGCGCGAGCCTGGTCAGCCCGCGCTCGCGCAGATAGCCGGCAAGGCCGGTCGGCGTCGTGCGGTCGTTCTCGTAGAAGGTGGAGTAACTGTCGATCGATCGGTGAAATCCCTTGCGCACAACGAGCTCAGCCTTGGTCCAGCGCAAATCGGGATGGAATGCGGCACCCGTCGTGCCCTGTACGCAATGATCGGGCCACAAGGTCTGCGCACCATAGGTGAGCTCGATGTCCTGGAACGGCGCCTTGCCCGGATGTTGCGAGGCAAAGCTCGTATGATTGGGCGTGTGCCAATCCTGCGTCAGCACGACATGCGCGAATTCGTCGATCAGCCGGTTGACCAGCGGCACGATCTCGTCGCCGCCCTTAACGGCGAGCGCGCCGCCGGGACAGAAATCGTTCTGCATATCGACGACAATCAGCGCGGTGCTCTTCGCGGTGGCGGCTTTCATAGGACGCGCTCCGGCAGGGACGCTTGCGCCAGCCTAGAATTCTGTCGCCGCCCACGCAACGCATACGGTGTCAACGCACACGGAGCCTTTGCATACCGGGCGAACGGAGATGGGTCGGCCGTGCCTAATTGCGGCTCAGCAGCAGAACCAGATTATTGTGGCCATCGCCGGCCTTAATGGCGATCTCGGTCATATCGCCGGCCGTCTTCGTGGTCAGTGCGTGGCCGCCTTGTTGGGCCAGCGCAAGATCGGGTGCGCCACTCTTATTGTCGTCGTGCCACGCGATGCGGATCCAAACACCCGCCGGGCGACCGTCGGGCAACGTAAGCCGCAGCCGGTCCGCCGCCCATTCGATTCCGTGCAGGCGTCCGGGAACATTGGTCGCGAACAGCGCGCGCGTCCCGCGCCGCAGTGTGACCACGCCGTTGTGTCGCTCGAGCGTCACGGTTCCTGCCGGCGTGCCGACGGGCCCGATCGTCGTGTCGCCAGGCGCGTTCACGATTTCCCAGCCGTCGAAGGCCGACACATCCATGATCTCGGCCGAGATCATGTAAGGCAGCAAGGCCGACCAGCTGTAGAATCCGTCGGTGTCGACCTGATCCAATCCGGCGCCGCTATCGGCGTTGTAATTCTCCGGACAGAGCCGCTTCTCTTTCCATTCCGCCTCGAACATTGCCCAGCCGCGCGCGGCGAGCTGTGCCGCCTCATCGCGATGGTCGCCGCGCCGCAGCCCCTGCCAGACGAGCCAGTTGAGGATCGGCCAGATGCGACCGCGCCAATAGACATTGTCCTTGTGTGCGGGATCGTCGCGGCTGACCGAAGGCAGGCCGAAGCGTCCGCCGAATGTCTTGGGATTGTCGAGCTGGCTGAGCAACGCCTTCGTCTGCGCTTCGTTCGCGGCACCCGCCAGCAGCGGATAGAAACTGGTCGGCGCGAGGCTGCGCACAAAGGCGCCGGACCAGAGCCGGCTCGCGAAGACTTGGCGTTTCTCGTCCCAGAAATGTTTGCCGATGCGTTCGCGCATCCGAGTCGCGATCGCACCATAGCGCTCGGCGGCGTCCGCATCGCCGAGTTCGGCTGCCATGAAAGAAAGAATCTCGGCGTCGACGCAGACCAGGCAATTCAACCCCACATCCTCGCAATCGAGCGTGCGGCTTTCGGCAACCCAGCGCGCTTCGTCATGGATCGGCGAATTGTCCATGAACGATTCATCCTTGGCGGCGAGCTTGGTCCCGAGATAGAGCCCCTTGCCGACGGGCGAGGAACCGAACTCCAGCATCCCGTTCTTGTTCCCGTCCCGGGTCGCCTGCCACCAGTCGTGATTGCGCGCGAGCAGCGGGAACGCCTGTTCGAGCAAGGATCGGTCGCGCGTGCGCTGGAAGATCTGCCAGACGATCAGCGACACGACCGGGCTCTGTGTGCGGTCGACCCACGCATCGTTGCCGGTCAGGAGACAGGGAAGATTGCCCGCGGGCGTCGATCCGAGTAACAGGGTCGCGACATTCTCGCGCGCCTGGCCGGGATCGAACAAAGCGAGCATCAGCGCATTGACTGCCGTGTCGTTGAGCCAGAAGCCGAAGCCGCCGAATTTCTTCAGATCCCAGTTGCGGCTGCAGGTGACATAGGGCCGGTGATTCACATGATCCCAAACAGCATTCCAGCCCATCACGTCGCGCACCGCATCGATCGCGCCGGCGGCTTCACCCTGTTGCGCGGGCAGCGCCGGAAGCGGTGTCGGTGCCGCAAGCAAGGCGCGCACGCGCTCGCAGGCAAGGTCCTCGCGGTCGGCAACCGCCACGGCAAAGCGCCCTGACGGCGTCTCATCGAAATTGAAGCGCAACGCCAGCAGGGGCGCCGCTGTCGCGCGCGATTCGAGATACCAGTAGCCGTTCGTCTCGTACTCGGTTGCGAGTGCCGCAATATCGTCATGGCCGGTGACCAGAAGCGGCGCCTGCGCGCTCGCGATCGCGACCGTCCGTGGCCCGATCGTTATCGTCGCGATATTCGATGCCTCGTCATAGCGCCATTCGCTGCCATCGTCGGCGGAGAGACAGAGCAGGAACCAGAAGCGCAGGCCCCATTCACCGAGTTTCGATGCCTGCCATTCGCCGATCCAGTCATAGTCGGATGCCTTGACGTAGCGCAGGTCGATGTCGGTGCCGGCATGGGAAAGGCTCGCTTCGACCAGGCGCGCATCGGTCGCATGGCGACCGAAACGGAAATTCGGGCCGGAGGGAAACAAGGTCGTCTTGCCGGCGCTTGCGGCATAGCCGACGGGCGTCACACGAATGCCGAGCGGCGGAAACGACATTTCGGCTGGCCGCCCGGCTTCCCAGGTGTTCCAGGCGCGCGCCAGCGGCACGTTCGGCGTGCGCAGGGAATGACGGTTGCGGGACGGGGTTCCGGTCATGTCTCGGCCAAAATCTTGCTCAGCGTGTCGCGTCGGGCTGCCATTCCGCCAGTATATCGGCGGTATCGGCAATCTCGATCTGCATTTCGTAGCGGACGATAACCATTTCGAGCGCCGCGCGATGGCCGACTGCATTGCCGCTCGCGACCGCATCGCGCACCACGATCGAGCGATAGCCGCGATCGACGGCGGCCAGCAAGGTCGATAGCACGCAGACATCGGTCTCGACGCCGCTGAAGATCAGTGCGCGCGGCTTGAGGCGGTCGAGCGCCTGCTGGAAGGCGGGTGACTCGAACGCATTATAGGTCGTCTTATCGATCTCCATGGCCGGCGGCACGAAGCCGGCCAGATCGGGCATTACGCCGAACATCTCTTCCGGCAAGTGGCTCGCCAGCACCTTGTCCCAGCGCTGATAATAGTTGCGCCACTGTCCGGGCGCCTCGTCGGCCGTGTTGGGCGTGCGGAAGCGCGTAAAGACCGTGCGTGCCGGCGCATGCGCGACGATGCGCGCCGTGTTCTTCAGGATGCCGGCAAGATCGCGCGTATGCCACTGCGTCTCTTCGCCGAACAAACGCTGCATATCGACGCAGACATGCGCGGTGTCGGGGCCGAGCGGTCCGAATTTAAGTGCCCTGTCCGTCATACCGACTGTCTCACGATGCAACGGGTATGGTGTGGGCCGCCGACCAGGCGAGCGAAACGCGCGTCGCCGGCGCCAGCACGTCGCCCGCCTGATTCTGCAGGAAGGCGAGCAAGGGTGTCTCGCCAAGAGCCGGCACGCGAACCCGATAGGTAACGCTGGCCCCCGAGAAGATGGCCTGCAGAATGTCGCCGTCAAGGCGATTGTCGGTGGCTGGCGCCGTGCCCGCCGGATAGACCCCGATCTTTTCCGGCCGCACCACGACAGAGCCGGTGTTAGGCCCGTTCGTGTGCAAAATCTGGCCGCCGGAGAGTTTCAGCCGGTCACCCTCGGCAATGCCCTGGAACAGATTGGCGTCGCCGAGAAACTGCGCCGCAAACACCGTTTCAGGCCGTTCGTACACATCGCGGGGCGGACCGACCTGGATCAAACGGCCGCGATCGATGATGGCGATGCGATCGGAGAGGGTCAGCGCCTCCTCCTGATCGTGCGTCACGAACACGGCGGTGATCCCGGTCGAGCGCTGGATCTCGCGCAGCTCCACCTGCATTTCCTGACGCAGCCGCCGGTCGAGCGCGCCGAGGGGTTCGTCGAGCAGCAGGATCTTCGGATCGATGACGAGCGCGCGCGCCAGCGCCACGCGCTGCTGCTGCCCGCCCGAAAGCTGGCGCGGCTTGCGCTCGCCCAGCCCCTCGAGACGAACGAGCCCCAGCATCGCATCGACGCGCTTCGCGGTTTCCTCGCGCGGCCGGCCGCGCACCGACAAGCCGAAGGCGATGTTCTCGTTGACGGTCAGATGCGGGAACAGCGCATAGTTCTGGAACACCATGCCGATCTCGCGCCGATGCACCGGCACATTCTCGACCCGCTGCCCGTCGAAGCTTATCGTCCCGGAATCGGGAATGACAAAACCGGCCAGCGCGCGCAGCAGGGTGGTTTTGCCGCTGCCCGACGGGCCGAGCAGGCCGAAGAACTCGCCATCCTCGAATGCGATCGACACATCGTCGAGCGCGGTCACACTGTCATAGCGCTTGCAGAGATGGGCGATTTCGACGCTGCTCATTCTCTAGCGCTCCCCGCCAAAGCGGAAATGCCGCACCACCAGCATCATCAGCCCCATCGAGACCAGTATGATGATCGAGGATATGGCGTTGATCTCGGGCGTGAAGCCCTTGCGGATCGAGGTATAGATCTCGACCGGCAATGTGGATGTGCCGGGGGATGCGAGGAAGTAGGAAATCACGAACTGATCGAACGAGACGGCAAAGGCGAACAGAGCGGCCGCCATGATGCCGGGCGCGAGGATCGGCACGGTCACGCGCCACAATGTCTGCCAGGGCGTCGCGCCCAAAGTCGCGGCTGCCTCTTCGAGCTGCGGGCCGAAGCTCGCAAGCCGGGCGCCGACCACGACAATCACATAGGGCAATGACAGCGCGACATGGCCGAGCAGGATCGCATGCAGTCCGCGCCCGATGCCGGTCCAGAAAAAGAACACCAGCATCGACGTACCGATGATCAGCCAAGGAATAGTGATCGGCGGAAACAGCAGAATCTGGAGCAGGCGCTTGCCGCGAAAGCTGTAGCGCGCAAGCCCGAGCGCGGCGAGCGTCCCGATCGTCGTTGCGATGACGGCATTGACGGCGGCGATCACCACGCTGTTGAAACTGGCGGTCAGCAGGCGATCGTTCTTTGCCAGCGCCTCGAACCAGACAGTGTCGAAGGTGAAAGGCAGCTCGTAGAGAGCCGACCGGTTGAACGCCATCAGGATCATGATGGCGATCGGCAGATAGAGAAACACCAGCACCAGCCCGAGATAGGTCCTGCCGATCCAGCGTCCGGTGTTGGCGGTCATACGATCAGCCGACCGAAAGATGCCGGCGCAGCACCGGCGAGGCGATCGCCAGCACCAGGAGCACGATCCCGAGCATGATGAACGAGAGCGCCGATCCGAGCGGCCAGTTGAAGGCGGTCACGAACTGGTTCTCGATGATCGGCCCCAGCATGATCGCGTTCTTGCCGCCGAGGATGCGCGGCTCCATGAACGAGCCGATCACCGGCACGAAGATGAGAAAAATACCGGCCAGCACGCCAGGAATGCTGAGCGGCAGCGTGATGCGCCGGAACGCCTTGAGGCGAGAGGCGCCCAGGCTGCGTGCGGCCTCGATGAAGGAATCGTCGATCGCCTGTAGCGAGATATAGATCGTGAGAATCGCGTAGGGCAGATAGGCATGAACGAGCCCGATCACGATCGCCGGGTAGGTGAATAGAAGATCGAACTCCCAGCCGGCCGGCAGCAGCGGATTGATCATGCGTCCGATGAGGCCGTCGCCGCGCAGCACCATGGTCCATGAGAATGTACGGACCAGGGCGTTGCTCCAGAACGGCAGGATAATCAGCAGGAAGAGCGCTTCGCGCCAGCGGCCGCTGATCTGCTTCGCGAGCACCAGAGCCGCCGGATAGCCGATCAGGATGCAGATCAGGGTTACATGAACGCCCAGCTCGAGCGAGCGGCGGGCGTTGAACCAGTAGACCGACTTGGTGAAGAAATCGATATAGTGCTCGAGCGTGAACGCAGACTCACGACCGCCGATCGGGGCGGCCGTGAGGAACGAAAAATAGAACATGGCCGAGAGCGGCAGGAACACCGTCAAGGCGAGCCAGAGATAGGCCGGGCCGGTGAGCCCTGCGATCGCCCACCGGCGCCGGCCTGTCGCGTCCATCCGCGGCTGTTGGCCCTGCGATTACTGAACGAAGCTCGTCTTCACCTCGTCCCACAGCTCCTGGTTCGCCTGAAGCTGTTCGTCGGAGATCGGTGCCATCCATTGGAGCCGCTTGACGACTTCGGGATCGCCGAGCACCGCCCGGTTCATCGCATCTTCCGGCAGGCCCATATTCGCCTGTTCGTTGGCCGAGGCCGGTGCGCCAATCTCATTGTCCCAACGCACGTAGAACTCTGGATCGACCATGAAATTGATGAACGAAGCGGCACCGGCCGGATCGGGTGCGCCGGCTGCAATGCAGAGGCCGTCGAACCAGCCGATCGCGCCTTCCTCGGGCACCACGAATTCGACCGGCAGGCCCATCGCCTTTTTTGAGCGCGCCGCCGAACCCGACCAGTAGGTCGCGATGTCGTAATCGCCGGCCGCCATATATTTGTTCCACTCGTCCTCGGACGACCAGAAGGTCTTGATCTGAGGGCCAAGCGCCATGAGCTTTTCGCGGATCGCATCGAGGTCGGTCGGGTTGTTCATGTCCTGGCCGGTTGCGATCGCGCCGAGCTGAATCGATTCGAGCGCGTCGTCGCGCCAGCCGACTTTGCCGGCATGGGCCGGATCCCACAGCGCCTGGATCGAGCTCGGGCGTTCGGAAATCCGTTCGGTGCTGTAGGCAAACGACGTCACGCCCCAGACCCAGGCGATCGCGTTGTACTGTCCGTCGATTACGAAGCGCTCGCTGTCGCGCAGCGAGGGTGCCAGATCGCCGAAATGACCGATCGTCGACGTGTCGATCGGCTGTATCAGCCCTTCGCTCGCAGCGGCCTCGACATAGATGCTGTTGATCAGCACGACATCGTAGGCGCCGGGCGCGGTGCGCAACTTGGTCAGCATCTCCTGTTCCGAGTTGAAGTAATCGTGCACGACGTCGTAGCCGGTCTTTTCCTTGAACAGCTCGAGGGCCCAGGCTTCGTCGGTGCCGTAGCCCTGCCAGTTCAGAACGGTAATCTGCCCGGCGGCGCGCAGCCGCGTCGACGTGGCGGCAAGCGCGGCGGTGCCGGCCATGCCGGCGAGCGCCATGCGACGGGTGATCGGTTTGCGGATCATGCGGAACCTCCCCTTGTTGGTTGCAAAAACTCTATCGAAACGCCGGTTTGTCCGCAATCAACCCTGCGCGAGCAGGGTTTCAACCTCGGCGCGGGTGGGCGCGGAGGCGGCGGCCCCGTAGCGCGTGGTCGCCAGCGCGCCGCAGGCGGCGGCAAACCGCACCGCCTCGACCAGCTTGAGGCCCCGTGCCAGGGCATCGGCCAGCCCGCCATTGAAACAATCGCCGGCGGCGACGGAATCGACACTCGCGACCCGGAACGGCGGGATGAACAGGTCGACATCGGGGCCGGCGACATACGCGCCCCGCGCGCCGAGCTTGACGATCGCATTGCGTGCGCCGCGCGCGATCAGCGCCTGCGCCGCGCGCCGCGCATCCGCTTCATTGTCCGGCCGAAACCCGAGCAGTGCTTCCGCCTCGCTTTCGTTCGGCGTCACAATATCGTAGGCATGCAGCGCTTCGTTGCGCAGGCCTCCGGCTGGCGCCGGTGCGGGATCGTGAATGGCAATTGCGCCGGCAGCCCGCGCGCGTTCGGCCGCCAGCAATGTGACCGCCATGGGAACCTCCCGCTGCGTCAGCAGCACCTTCGCCGTGGCGAACTGCGCGCGCGTGCGCTCGAGGTCGCTCTCATCGAGCGCCATATTGGCGCCGCCGATCACAACGATCATGTTCTCGCCTTGCCGGTCGACGCCGATCAGCGCGATGCCGGTTGCACTCTGCGTGTCGCGCCGGATCGACGCGGTATCGACGCCGAATGTGCCGAGGGCATCGAGCGCCGTGTCGCCGAAGGGATCGTTGCCGACCCGCCCGATCATGGTGACAACGCTGCCGAGTCGCGCGGCGGCTGCCGCTTGATTGGCGCCCTTACCCCCGAGCCCGATCGTGTAGCGCTCGCCATGCAGCGTCTCGCCCGGCCGCGGCAGGCGATCCAGATAGCCGGTGACATCGATATTGATGCTGCCAACCACGACGATACTCATGATGCTGCCTTTGCAAGCAGTGAAACCATCGCATCGAGAAGCGGATCGCGATCGACCCGCATCAGTAAACGATGTCGACCTCTCGGATCGGGGCGAAGGCGGGTGCGGCCGAAATCGTCGCCCTCGTGATGGTCGACCGATACGATCCCGGTATCCCCGCTGAAAAGTTCCGGCCAGAGCAACCAGCCGATGGTGCAGGCGTCGTGGATCGAACTCGGATGGCTGTCGCTGCCGGCGAGCGGCAACAGCATGCCGCACATTCGCGCCGTGCGCGTCGAGGCTGCCGCCAGCCGCGCAATCCGCACTTCGTCGACCACGACATGCTGCGTGAGATCGTACGGCACGAGGACGGCCGGAATGTCGGCGGCGAAAATCTCGGCTGCCGCCAGCGGGTCGAACCAGATATTGAACTCGGCTGCCGGCGTGACATTGCCGCCTTCAAATGCGCCGCCCATGATAATCATCTGTGCGATCGCGGCCGCACGCGCGGGCCGCTCGCGCAGGACCAGCGCGATGTTGGTCAGCGGCCCGATCGGACAGAGCGTCACGGAACGCGGTGCCGCGCGGTCGAGTGCTGCACCGAGAAACCTAATCGCGTCGCCGGCGATCTCTTTGCGCGATGGCGCAAGGCCGAGCGATCCGTCGCCACCCCAGAGCGCAGTGCCATAATGCGGGGCGATGTCTAGAGGTCGCGCGGCGCCCCGATAAACGGGAATGTCGAGACCCAGCGCTGCCACGATGGCCAGCGCATTGCCCGTCGTCATGTCGATATCGGCATTGCCGGCAACGCTGGTGATGGCCGCGATATCGAGTTGGCGCGCGGCGGCCGCGAGCGCGATCGCGATGGCATCGTCGAGGCCGGGATCGCAATCGATGATCAGGGAAACCGGCATGTTGCTGCCAACTGATTGCAGAAAGGGCCTTCGATCCTGCCACGCTTTTGTTCATCGAGCTATGGCTTCGATCGCACGATCATTTCGCCAAATTCATGCAATGTGAAATGGTTATTCGCAATAAGGCCATGAAAACGGGAACAAAAACGGACCCTCTGGATAACCCGCATATTCGTTGTGCTAGAATAGGATCATTCGATTGTTGATTGGCCAATCAATGGGCCAATTCGCAGCCGAGTACGACGGAGAACCCAAGAAAACCCGAAGAAATGGCGGCCCGGACATGAGAGCCCGAAAGTTTGCGATTCAGAGCTTCGATGTCGATGCGCAGGTCGGAACCGATCCGATTGTGATGGCGCTACGACGCAACGGGGCGGTCCTGATTACCAACGCTGTGCCGATGGAAACTATCGATTCAGTGATTGGCGAACTGCGACCCTGGTTCGATTCCGAGGGCAAGGTGCAGCAAAGTGCCTTTAACGGTTTCACGACGCTGCGATTGTCGGGCGTGCTCGGCAAGTCGCGCGCAGCCGCCGATCTGATCGCACATCCACTGGTGCTGGATATCGCCGACACGGTTCTGGGGCCGCATTGCTCGAGCTTTCGGCTGGGTTCGGCATCCGCCATCGAGATCTGGCCGGGCGAAAAGGCCCAGGTACTCCATCGCGACGATTCGATCTATCCGCTGCGCATTCCCGGTGTGGAGTGGCAGATCAGCGCGCTGTGGGCGCTGACGGATTTCACGCCCGAGAACGGCGCGACGCGCGTCGTTCCCGGCAGTCATCTGCTGACCGAGGCCGACTCGCTGAAAGAAGACACGACGATCCAGGCCGCGATGAAGAAGGGCGGGCTGCTGCTCTATCTCGGCACGACCTATCATGGCGGCGGTGCCAATGCGAGCGACGAGCCGCGCATCGGTCTCGTGAACACTTATTCGCTGGGCTGGCTCCGGGTCGAAGAGAACCACTATCTGACGGTGCCGCGTGCGGTCGCCGAAAGTTATCCGGAACCGGTACGGCAATTGCTCGGCTACTCGAGTCACGCCGGTTTCCTCGGCTGGTATCCGGAGATCGCCGAGTTCCGCAACTGACCGCACAAGAGCAGGGCGCGCAGGGAATGGGTATTCAAACACGTCAGGCCACGGACGATCCCGCGGCGATTGTCGAAGCGTTTCGGCGCGATGGCGCCGTCATCGTCAGCGAGCTTGTCTCGACAGCACTGATGGACGATGTCGCCGGCGAATTGCGCCCCTATTTCGACAAAGACGGCCGTCGGACCGAGAACGACTTCAATGGTTACAGCACGCTGCGAATCTCGGGCATTCTGGCCAAATCGAGAAGTTCGGCACTGCTCGCCGGCCACCCGCTGGTGCTCAGGATGGCCGACGAGATCCTGTTACAGCATTGCGCCAATTATCAGTTCGGCAGCCTGACCGGCATCGAGATTCAACCGGGCGAGAATCCGCAGCGGCTGCATCGCGACGACGGCATCTATCCCGTGCGCATGCCGGGCATGGAATGGCAGATCAGCGCCAACTGGGCGCTCGACGAATTCACGATCGAGAATGGCGCCACCCATGTCGTGTCGCGCAGCCATCGTCGCCGGGAGCCGTGGCCGCCGGCCGCGGAAGAATCGGTGCAGACGCCGATGAAGAAGGGTTCGGTGCTCTTCTATATGGGCTCGGTCTGGCATGGCGGCGGGGCGAACAAATCGAACCGGCCACGCATGGGATTGGTGAATACCTATTCGCTTGGCTGGCTGCGCCACGAGGAGAATCACTATCTGATGGTGCCGCGCGAGATCGCCGAGACTTATCCGGAGCCGGTCCGGCGGCTGCTCGGTTATCAGAGTCATGGTGGGTTCCTCGGCTGGTACGAGGGCCATCCGGACGAAGTACAGCTCTAGGCGGCAAGGCGATCACCCGCTGTAATGTATTTGCGTGGGCCCTTTGGGCGACGCATCCAATTTCTGAACGGAGCGATCGATGCCGCAACGGATCCTGGTGGTGGGCGGCGGCGCGGTCGGTTGCAGCGGCGCTTGGCATCTCGCGGAGCGCGGCCTCGGCGACGTGACGCTCGTCGAGCGCGATCGGCTCGGCAGCGGTACGACCTGGCATTCCGCGGGCAATCTGATCTGGCGTCCGGGCGGCAGCCACGATGCGATGGTACTCTATGCCTTCGAAGCATTCGAACGACTGAAGCGCGAGACAGAGCAGGATACGGGCTGGCTGAAGACCGGTCGGCTTTTCCTCGCCCACGGCGGTGCCGCGATCGCAGGGCTTGAGATCTATCAGCGCGGCGCCGCCGAACGCGGCATCGATGCGCGGATGATCACGGGGGCCGAAGCGGCCTCGATGCATCCGCTGCTGAACGGCGATGCGATTACGGCCGCCTGGTGGAATCCGCTCGCCGGCCGGCTCAATCCGGCCGATCTGGTGGCGGCCTATGCCAAGGCTGCGCGCCGGGCCGGTGCCAAAATCGTCGAGCAATGCGCGGTGACCGGCCTTGTCATGCGCGGCGGGCGCGTTATTGGTGTCGAGACGACGACGGGTCCGATCGAGGCCGATGTCGTGGTGATGGCGGCCGGGCTCTGGTCGCGCGACCTCCTGCTGCCGGTCGATGTGGTCCTCGCGCAATGGGCTTGCGAGCATTTCTATGTGATCGCGAATACCGAGCCGCGTCTGCCGCGCGAGACGCCATCCTTCGTTTCGCCCGAAGATCTGTTCTACGGCCGCGAGGAAGTGGGCGGCATGCTGGTCGGGTTCTTCGACGAAAATGCGCGCACGATCGCGGCCAGGGATCTGCCGAAGCCGTTCGCCTTCACGTTGCTCGGCGAGGACTGGGACAAGATCGCATCCTATTTCGAGGCTGCTGCGCGGATCTTCCCGGCGCTCGAAACAGCGCCGATCCGCAGCTTCGTCAACGGGCCGGAGAGCTTCACGCCCGACGATATGCCGCTGATCGGTTCAATTCCGTCGCATGAAGGGCTCTATATCGCAACGGCGATGAACTCGGGCGGCGTCACGTATTCGGCTGCGACCGGCCGTCTGATCGCCGATTTTGTTGCGGGCGATGAACCGTCGTTCGACGTTTCGATTTTCGATCCGCTGCGCTTCGGAGATCGCGCGAAAGACGTCGAATGGCTCCAGCGCCAGATATCGGCCGTGGTCAGCCGCGGCTATCGCGAAACCAATCTTTAGAAAGCAAAAATGGGATCGCCCGACGTTCCGGTATCTCCTCTCCCGAACCGTTCGACCCGCCCCGGCCGGCCGATCCCGATCGGCGCGTCGATCGGCAGTCGTTTCCGGCCGTCGCCCTTTATCCCGTTCTACGAGCATATGATCGGCCCCGATGCCGTGTTCGCGGCCTATAAGCTGGCATCTCTCGCCGGCCTATCTCGGCGAGGACGTCACGGCCGAATACTGGCATCTGCGGCGGAACGCGACCCTGTTCGACGTGGTCGAGCATCCGATCGAGTTTGTCGGACCGGACGCCGCGCGCTTTCTCGATCATCTGATGACGCGCAGCATATCGTCGATGAAGATCGGACGCTGCGGTTACGGGCTGATCTGTTATCAGGACGGCGGCATCCTGATGGACGGCGTGCTCATCCGTCTCGCCGAAGATCGCTTCTGCTATGTGCTGGCGGACGTCTGCCGATCATATCGGATCATCGGCGGATAGAAGCGGCGCTGCGAAATGGTGCAAAGGAACTCAACTAGAGCGCGTCCTCGATCATCCCGGTTGCATGCAGGGCACCCCATACCGTTACGCCGGTGACGGCGAGAGAGATCGCCGCCGCTGCCATGCCGAGCGCGAGCAGCAATCCGTCCTCCTCGAGATACGCGAACGAGATCAGGATAATCGCCGAAGCCGGCACGATATGAAAAAGCGGCACGGGCGGCAGCATCGTGATCGCCAAAAGAAGCACAACGATACCGACCAGCCGCCGCGATTTGCCGAACGGGTTGAGCCAGCGCGGATGCACGATGCGCTCCATGCGTTGCAGAAGAGGGCGCACATGGGCGAGCGTTCCCTGCAATCGCGCAGTGCGAATACGCCAGCCCGCGACGAAATTCGGCAAAGCGGGATGCTCGCGTCCGAGAATCATCTGTACTGCGGGGAACAGCAGGAGGATGCCGGCCAGCGACGTGATGCCCGGAATGAGACCGAAGACCCCGAGCACCAGCATCATCAGGCCGAACGATCGCTGGTCGAGGCGATTGACGACCCAATCGACGCGCACCTCGTCGGCCGGTGCGGCCGCGATCAGCCGCTCGAGCGCGACCGAGGTCGGCACATACGCGTCGGATGTCGCGGCGTCTGCCGCGGCCTCCGCGGCGGGTCGCGCATGCTGCTGTGATTCCGCCATGCGTTGAGTTCGATCCTTCGTCCCGGTCGGCTATTCGTCCATTTCGGTGAGCTTTTTCCCGGCTTCGGCGGTCCAGAACACCAGGATGCGCGTCGTCTCGGTCTCGCTCTCGTTCGTCGCGCTGTGCGGAATGCCCGGGTCGATGTGATAGCTCTCGCCCGCCGCATAGGTGACCGGCTCGGCACCGTCGACCGTGAGCGCGCCTTCGAGCACATAAGAGAACTCGTCGGCCGGATGATGATGCCTCGGCGCGACGCCGCCCGGCGGCAGCACCGACAGCACCATGACGCCGTCCACGCGCTCGGTTACGCCGAGGGGGACGTTCATGAGTTCGGTGCGCTCGATCTGCGCCTCTTCGGCGCGCAGATCGCCGACCCCGAATGTTGTGATACCGCCGGCTGCCAGCATCGCGATTGCCGCGAGAGTCCGTCGCCGAAAAGCGTTCATGCGGGTTGTCTCCTGTTTCTGGATGCGCGCCGCAACCTTCGCCGACGCGTATGCTTTAACGCAAGGCGCCATTGGGCATAGGGTTCCCCAAATTCCCGGCAGAAACGTCTTTCGGGCGCTCGCGCTGTCGCAGTCGACCGCGATCGCACGGAGACCGCCCGCTTCGCAGTGCCGCTGCATGGCCGCGGAGATGATCTAAAAACCTTTGTAAATCAGCAGATTATGCGCTCGCAGCGCCCCGCGGCATTCGCTCACACCGGATCGCGGATCAGAGGGCAGGTCGAGCAATGGATGCCGCCGCCATTCAGCTGCACGCTGGCATAGGGAAGAGGCACGATTTCGACACCCGCTTTTTCCAGCCGCTTGCGCGTCCCGTCCGACAGCCCGTCCGGCATAAGCACGCGACCGGGCCGCACGGCGAGACAGTTGATAATCCAGCCGTCGTCTTCGGATCCGATCTCGATCGTGCGGATCCCGAGTTCCTTCAGCGTCTCGAGGAACGTGAAGGCGAGACCGAACGGGTTCACCAGCGCGAGATCGACGTCGATCATGCAGAGCGAGCCGTCGATATGGATGTCATAGCCGCAGAGATCGACGACATGCAGCGCGACGCCCTGCCATCTCAGGACCTCGGCGATCTGCTCGATACCTTCGTCGTTGGCGCGGATGCTGCGGCCGATGACGGCGTTGGTGGCGTTGAGCCAGGCGAAGGTACCGCCTTCCATCATCGCCGTGCCATGCAGCGTACGCAGGATCGGCATGCCGATCTTCGCCAGGGTGCGCGTGACCGGCAGCTCTTCTCCGTGCCGCATCCGCGGCGCCATGCGGCAGACGATCGCACCGCCTTTGACCGCGAACGACGAATCGCGCGTATAGATCGATTTGAAGCGTCCGCCCTCGACGCCTTCGAGATAGATCACCTCGGCGCCTTCTGCCTTGAGCGCGGCCACCAGCGCATCGTGCTGCGCCTGCAATTCGGCGAGCGGGGGAATGCGCTTCGACTGCCAGTACCAGCCCGCCTCGGGATCGCCATACGAGCCGATCTCTTCGATCCGCTTCGAGGGATCGATGACGTCGAACTCATGGCCCGGCCGGTGCACCATGACGGCCCGAAGCTGGCCGACATCGTTGTCGCAGCCCCAGTTCCGGCCCCAGTGGCGCGTCAGTTTCTCCGGGCTTTCGAACGCCGGCTGCCATTCCGAGCCGAACAGCTTGATAGTGGCGTTATAAGTGCTGGCATCCATGATTTTCCCCTCCGGAGCGACGCGCCCGGCACTATGGCGGGAACGATGATGTTCCGCCAGCCGCCGGCCACTATCCCAAATCGGCTATTCGGATCAGCGGTTTAATGCCTAAAACACTACCTGTCGACGCGATAACGGGCGTGCGGTTCTGACGCCGAATTCACGCCGCGACGACGCAAGCCGTGACAGGCCCGTCACAGCGCCACCCTAAGTTCCTCTCAGGCCTGTGCGGCCCGGTTCGTCCCATCGGGCGACCATATTTCGGTTCGGCGCCGCATCGTCTTATTGTTGGTTCAGAAGAACAGGGGTTTCACAATGGCACTCAAGGATCAACGCGGCGTACCCGTTTCGACCACCAGCCGCCGCGCGCTCGACGGGCTCGAAGCGGCCCATGCGCTGTATCAGGGATACTTCAACGATCCGGTCGCGGCGGTCGATGCGGCTTTGGCGGACGATCCCGATTTCATGATGGGTCATGCCTTCCGCGGCGGCCTCTTCGCTCTGTCGTCGGAGAAGGGCGCATTGCCGGAAGTCGCGAAGTCGGTGGCCGCGATGGCGCGCAACGAAGCCGGTGCGAACGATCGCGAGCGCGGCCACCTCGCGGCGCTCAACGCCTGGCTCGAGGGCGATTTCCACGGTACCTGCCAGCGTTACGGCGATGTCGTCGCCCAGTATCCGCGCGACCTGATCGCGCTGCAATTCGCGCACCAGAGCGACTTCCTGCTTGGCCATAGCCGCATGCTTCGCGATCGCATCGCCGGTGTACTGCCGAACTTTTCCGAAGGCGATCCCGGCTACGGCTATCTGCTCGGCATGTATTGCTTCGGCCTCGAAGAGATGGGGCACTACGCCGAAGCGGAAGCGGTCGGCCTCAAGGCCGTCGATCGCAACCCGCGCGATACCTGGGCGATCCACGGCGTCGCCCATGTGCTCGAGATGCAGGGCCGGCTCGACGAAGGCATCGACTGGCTCGCGACACGTAGCGAAGACTGGTCGCAGAACAACGGCTTTGCCTTCCACAACTGGTGGCATCTGGCGCTCCATTACCTCGAGCGCGGCGAGTACGATCGTGTGCTCGAGATCTACGATGCCTCGATCCATCCGGCACCGACTGGCATCGCGATGGAGCTGCTCGACGCGGCGGCATTGCTCTGGCGGCTGCATCTGCGCGGCGTCGAAACCGGTCGGCGCTGGGTCGACGTGGCCGACAGCTACGAGCCGATGGCGGAAGACGGATTTTATCCCTTCAACGACATGCATGCGGTCATGGCTTTCGTTGCCACCGGTCGCTGGGAGGAAGTGCAGAAGGTGCTGAAGACGCTTGCCGCCCGCGCCGGCGACACCGATTCCGGCGCGCAGCTCATCCGCGAAGTCGGCCTGCCGGTCGTACGCGCGATCGAGGCGTTCGGCCGAGGCGACAATGCGCTCGCCGTCGACCTGTTGCGCTCGGTGCGCCTGGTCGCGCATCGCTTCGGCGGCTCGCATGCACAGCGCGATGTGCTCGATCTGACGATGATCGAGGCGGCCCTGCGCGATGGCCAGTATGGTCTCGCCGATATGTTCGCGAACGAACGGATCGCACGAAAGCCGGATAGTCCGCTCGCCGGCTGGTTCCGCCGGCGCGCGCGCAGTGGCCTCGCCGGCAAGGCAGCCCACGCCGCGTAACCGTTTCGGTTTCGTCTCGTCGACTCCGATCGCACGACGCTGACGCCCATCGTCGGATCCGATCCTGAAGCCCCGTCTGGAGCAATGCGCCGGGCGGGGCTTCCCTGCGTGTTGCGATTGTCGGGCATCACGATCACACACCACAAATCCCGGCACGGCAAGAATGACGCCGATCGCATCGAAGTGACGCGTATTTGACGCGACGATCCGCCGCGTTCTGACGGCCGCTTCACACCCGTTCCCTAGGTTTCATTCATCGACAACGCGCGGCCCCGTCGGCCGCCAAGGGGAACGACCATGATTCATCAGTATAGTTACGAAGGCGCATTGCAGGCCTCCGCCAGGATCAACTGGCAGATCGCCGACATCATCGGCGACGACCGGCGCCTCGATTTCTCGCGGAAGTTCATGCCGGAGAGCCTGGCGCGCGTGGAGCGCCCCGACTTTCTGAACGAATCCGAGCGCCTCACGCTCAACCAGATCCGGGGCAATGCCTATCTCTGTATCTTCGGCCTGGTCGAAGAATTCATCCTGCCCTTCGTGCTGGATCACGCCCGGCCGCATCTGCAGGGCGACGATTACCGCACCCGCGCCATGCTGCAGTTCGCCAGCGAAGAGGCGAAGCATATTCATCTCTTCAAGGAGTTCCGCCGGCATTTCGAGGCGGGTTTCGGCACCGATTGCGGCGTGATCGGCCCGCATGAAGCCATCGCGGCTGAGATCCTCCGCCATCATCCGCTGGCGGGGGCACTCGCCATCCTGCACATCGAATGGGTGACGCAGCGCCATTTCCTCGACAGCATCAAGGACGATCGCGATCTCGATCCGCAGTTCAAGAGCCTGCTTCGCCATCACTGGATGGAAGAAGCACAGCATGCGCGGCTGGATACCCTGATGGTCGAGACGATCGCGGCCGGCTGTTCGCCGGATGAGATCTGCCAGGCGGTCGCCGAATACATCGAAATCGGCGGTTTCCTCGACGGTCGCGTCAAGCAGCAGACCGTGTTCGATCTCGCAGCTTTTGAAGAGGCGAGCGGCCGCAACCTCGCCGATGCCGAGCGCGAGACGTTCATGGCGGTGCAGCACCAGGCGAATCGCTGGACCTATATCGGATCCGGCATGACCCATCCGAATTTCCTCGAAACCGTGGGCCGGCTCGATGCGGGCTGCCGCCGGCAGATCGAGGAGATCGCCCCGGCATTCTGTTAGGCAGATTCGTTCTGCCGAGCCGGGCGAGACCGATTGAAACCTGACCAAGCCTAGAAAAGTGAATTGAGATGAGCGCGAATGCAATGAAGAAGCCCGTTGCCAATGTCGTCAACGGTATCGATGTCGATACGCTGATGGAGCGTGTCGGGGAAATCACGGCCGATCCGGCGAAGGGCATGGTCGAGTTCCATGTCAAATCCGCCTGGAAAGGCCAGACCCGCAGCGAAGCGACCGTCGAATCGTACAAGCTCGGCGGCGAGACGTTCAATCGTCGCTTCACGTTCGGCATCGATGAGCCGTTCGAGCTGCTGGGCGAAAATACGGCGCCGAACCCGCAGGAATATCTGATGGCGGCGCTCAATGCCTGCGTCATGGTTGGTTACGTGGCCGGCGCCGCGATCCGCGGCATCAAACTCGAGAGCGTCGAGATCGAGACGCAGGGCGAGCTCGACCTGCGTGGCTTCCTCGGCATCGATCCCGATGTGAAGCCGGGCTATGACCGGTTGCGCTACACCGTACGCATCAAGGGCAACGGCACCGCCGAGCAGTTCCGCGAGATCCACGAAGCGGTCATCAAGACCTCGCCGAACTACTTCAACATTGCGAAGCCGGTAGCGATCGACGCCGATCTCGTCGTCGTGAAGTAGGCGGCAAATTTCGTCCTCCTCTCCCCCAGATTGGGGGAGAGGGCAGGGTGAGGGGCTCACATCCGCACCCGGCCGCATTCGCGATTGTTCGTGCAACCACCCTCTCCCGCAGGCGGGAGAGGGTTTGCATTGAACGACGTCTACGCCACCGCTTCGGCCTCGAGCCCTGCCAGACGCAGGCCGCTCAGCAGGATTTCCAGATGTTCAGGATTGCGGAACGGATATGTGGCCCGCACGATCTCTTCGTTGAATCCCGGCTCCAGCGCTTTTGCCCGTTCCAGCGTATCCCGTGCCTCGTCGATCATCCCGAGATGGGCGAGCGAAGCGGCGAGGCGATGATAGACCCGGGCATAATCCGGCCGGATCGAAACCGCCTTGCGCGCATAGGTGACCGAATCCTCGAACTGCCGGAGCTGCAGATAGGAAAGCGCCATGTCGGCGAGTAGCGAGGCATTGTTGGCATAGCGCGGATCGAGTCGGAGCACCGTGCGCAAATGCGTGAGCCCCTGTTCGGGTAACCCGGAAAATTCGTAGACGCAGGCCGCAGAGTGATGCGCGATCGACGAGCTCGGATTGAGCGCGACCGCCCGCTTCTGTCGTTCGATGGCACTCTCATAGTCGCGCCGGTTCCAGATGTCGCACAGGCCCAGAATGGTATGCGCGACCCAGTCGGATTCGTCGAGCGAGAGCGCCATGCGCGCGCCGCGTTCCGATTCCCGGAACGAATGCCCGAGATCCGTTGACCAGCCCATCACTCCGTCGATCCAGTGGCAATGCGCGAGGCTCGACCAGCCGGTCGAGAGATGCGGATCGAGCGCGATCGCTTCCTCAAGCAGTCGCCCGGCTTCCTTGTTCTTCTCCCGGGTCAGTTCCCATTTCAACCAGTTGCCGCGCATGACGCGATCCCACGCTGTCATATCGTCGGTCGGCTTGCGGAGCGAGCGCTCATGCTCGGCGCGCTGCACTTCCGGTTCGATGCTGGAGACGATCTTCTCGGTAATCTCGTCCTGCACCGCGAACAATTCGGCGAGCGTCACGTCGTAGCGTCCGGCCCAGAGATTATGGCGCGTCGGTGCGTCGATCAGGCTCACCGTGATCCGTACCTGGTCTCCCGTCCGCCGCACGCTGCCGGTGACGGCATAGCGCGCCTCGACCTGACGGGCGATGTCCGTCACGTCCGCGCCGGCATTGGCGTAACTCAGGCTCGAACTCGCGCCGATCACCGGGAACCAGCGCCAGCAGGCGAGCCCGCTGGTAATGTCGTAGGTGATGCCCTGCGCGAAATAAGCCTGCTCCGCATCGCCGCCGAGATTGGCGAACGGCATGACCAGGACGACCGGCCGGTCGGGCGCGAAGAAACCACGCCGGATCGCCGGCGCTGTCGCGCCCGGTCGCGCCGCGCCGGTCACCAGCGTATCTTCCTCCTCGCCGTCCTCTTCCGAGGTAACGCCGCTTGCCTTGATCTCTTCGTAGGTACGGATCGTGATGAAATCCGGCTCGACGCCCAGTTCCTTGTGCAGCAGCTCGGCGCAGCGCTGATACTGCAACAGTGCCTGCGAGCGATCGCCGCTCTTGGCGTGGATGCGCATGATCAGCCGGTGCGATTTCTCGCGCAGCGGATTGAGATCGAGCAGCCGTCGTGCGATCGCCATCGCCTCGTCGTATCGGCCGGTTGCCTTGTAATGCTTGCCGAGCCGGTAGAGCACGGATGCGGCGACGTCCTGAAGGCGTGTCCGCTCGGCCTCGAGCCATTCGGTGAAGGCGGCATCGCGGATCGAAAATCCGGCCAGCAGCGGTCCGCGATAGAGCTGCGCCGCGGCCAGCAGCGCATCGGGTTCGGAAGATGCGGCGAGCCGTTCGAACTCGGCGACGTCGGTGCGCACCGCCGCCAGGTTGAGCGACACCGTGTCGCCCGCGACCCCGATCGCATCCTCGCCTTCGGGCCCGAGCAGCTTGCGCAGGCTGTAGAGCGTCTGGCGCAGGCTCTGGCGCGCCTGTTGGTCGAACCGGTCGCCCCAAAGCAGGCCCATCAACTTTTCCCGGCTGGCCGACTGGCCCCGCGCCGCCGCCAGATAGGCCAGCAGCGCCAACGATTTGCGGCTGGGCACCGCGATATCGGCGCCATTCGCATCGGCAAGCTGTGGATCGCCAAGAAGGATGAGGGTAAGCGCAGACATTCGGGTCCGGGCGGTCGGCTGATGGTTTCGCGTGAATGCCGGATTATTGAGCAACGACCGACGGAGCGGAAGCCCATCCTTGAGCGGCCGAAAAGGCGTCAAACCCCTATCGTGACAGGAAAATGATGACCTTTTGACGGGCTCCCGGACAAACCAGCCTTTGGCCTGACGCCCGGCATGACGGCGCTTTGACCCCCGATCCCGATATTCCGGGTGTCAGCGAGGGCGATTTCCGGCCCCCATTCGGTTTCCCCCCGCTGGCGGTGCAATCGGTTTTGGACAGGAGGGAATGACAATGTCGAACCATGCAATGCACTCGATGGCGAGCCAGGAGATCGGTTTCATGCCTGCCGGCCGCGCGGCCGGCTTCAAGATGGATGGTCGCGATTCGGGCCTGATGGCTCGTGCGGGCCGCATGGCCGCCGACGCCTGGGTCAATTATCGCACCTGGTCGGAGATGCGCCGCGCGACCCGTCATCTCGCCTCGCTCGACGACCGTCTCCTGCGGGACATCGGTGTCTCGCGTTCGGAGATCAACCGGATGGTCTACGGCCCGATGAAGGCAGGCCATGATCGCGGCTGACGCGGTCTCGGCCCCGATCGCGATCGCCAACCCCATTGCGATCCGCGAATCCGGAACTGGTACGCCGGTGCTGCCGTTTCATGACGTGGCAAGCATCGGCGGCCGGTCCGATTGAAAGACACACCACGCGATAAATTCGGGCTCAGACGCTCATTGCGAGGCCATGCTGTGAGCGGCCTCATCCTGCGTCCCGCACGGCGCGGCGATTGCGTCGATATCGCGCGGCTGTTCCTCGCCTCGTCCGATGGGCTTGCCGAGTATATCTGGGGGCCGCATGTCGGCGGGCGCGGTTCGTTCATTACCGTCGGCACCGCGCGCTATGCGCGCGAGGGCGTCGCCTTTTCCTTTCGCAACTGCATCATCGCGGAATATGACGGGCGTGTCGCCGGCATGATGCACAGTTTCCCGATGGACGAACCGGCCGAAGGCGCAGCACCGGAAACCGATCCCGTTCTGCGTCCCTATGCCGAACTTGAGGATTACGGCAGCCTCTATGTCTCCGGCGTCGCGGTCTATCCGGATTTTCGGTCGCTGGGCATCGGTACGCGCCTGCTCGAAGCCGCCGACGGACGCGCGCAGTCGCTTGCGCGGCCGCGCGTCAGCCTGATCTGCTTCGACGAAAACCGCGCCGCGCTCGGTCTCTATCGCCGGTTCGGTTATCGCGAGATCGACCGCCGCCCGATTCATCCGCATCCGACCTTGCATTTCGAAAAGGGCGATGCGTTACTCCTGGTGCGCGATGTCGATGTGCAGAGCGCGCTCCGGCAGAGCACGGGCGCGGTTGCGACGGCCGGGAACTGGCATGCCGGATTTCATTGAGGGTGTACTACGCTGCCTTCGCCTTGAGTGCGCCGAGCAGCGCATCCGATTGTGCGACCCAGCCGAACAGATGATTCTCGCTGTAGATGAGATCGATCGCTTCGCGATGCCATTGCGGTTCGAGCGCGGCGCAGCAATCCTCGATCGTCAGGCACCAGTAGCCGTGATCGATTGCGGCGCGCAACGACGAGTGCACGCAGCATTGCGTCGTCACCCCCATGATAACGAGATGCGTGATGCCGCGCGCCTGCAGATCCGCGTGCAGCGTCGTCCCATGGAAGGTGCTGTATCCGGGCTTGTCGTACTCGGGCTCGCCGTTCTTCGGCGCCATCGTCGCGATCGTCGCCTGACCCGGCGTGCCGCAGATCAGAAACGGCCCGAGCGGCCCGGGCGATCCGACCACGCCGCGCTCGCGCTTCATCGCGTTGATGTCGGAGCGGTCGGGCTTATAGCCCTCGCGCGTGTGCACGATATGAAGGCCGGCCGCGCGGCAGGCTTCGAGCACGCGGATCGCGCGCGGCACGATCGCCGCTGTCGCATCGATGCCGCCGGGGAACTTGCCGCAGAACCCGGCCGGATCGACGAAATCGCGCTGGAAATCGATCGAGAGCAGCGCCGTCCGCGCCGGGTCGAAGGCGAAGCTGCGGTTGGCGTTGCAGGGGATGGAAAGGGTCATCGGATTGGACTCCTTGAGCCGGCGCCGCAGTCAGTCAGAGATCGATCTTCCTGCATTCCGGGCGGACAGCGCAATTGCATTGCCCATTCGGCCGGTCTCGTGCATTGCATGACCGATACTACGACCGCAATGCGGCATCCTCTTTGTCGGATGGCCGCGGTTCGACGGTCCTTTCACCCTGCCGCCAGATCAGCCAGAAAGTCAGCGCCGAGGCCGCACCGATCAGACCGTAATAGAGACAGCTTCGGAGCGCGGGCGCGGCGGGCAAATAGATCGCAATGGCGACCGGCAAGCCGAGAAGAAGCCCGACGATGAGCACCCACCACCAGCGCCATGGTGCATACCGGCGCAGAACGAGAAATGTGGGCAACCCAAGCACGACAACCGCCGCGATGGACTGCGGAAGGATAAAAAGAAACGTCCTGACGGTCAGGCCGACGCTGACGTCGCCGCTTACCGGCGCCGTCAACGCAATGACTGCCGGCGGCACGAGGGAGGCGCCAAGAAACCCGAATGCACAGGCGCTGGTACCTGTCATGGAAATCTCCACCACCGAGCCTGTCATCTCAACCTGGGTGCAGGCTGTCGCGGCCGCACAACATACGCGGTGGCAGCCGCTATTGTCCCCGGTTGCCATCCGTCGCCTAATCCATCAATCATCAGGCCGATCCATCCGGGGCCGCCGCGCCTGAGCCAATGAGCGGCCCGACAAACCGAAGGGGGAGACATCCCATGCCCGTCGACAGCAAGAACCCCAAAACCATCATGCCAATTTGACGCCCGCCCCGCGAAACGCGCGTGTCTTCACGACGCTGTACAAGGCAGGGATGACGATCAATGTCAGTATCGTCGAAGAGATCATGCCACCGATCATGGGCGCGGCAATCCGCTGCATGACTTCGGATCCCGTTCCATGATTCCACAGGATTGGCACAAGCCCCGCCACGATGGCAAACACCGTCATCAGTTTCGGTCGAACCCGCTCGACCGATCCATACTCGATCGCAGCCGCCAGATCGCCGACGGTCGGACGCTCTCCGCGTTTCGCCCGCTCTGCCAGCACGGCCTTCGTTGCATTGTCGAGATACAGCAGCATGACGATGCCGGTCTCCGCCGCAACGCCCGCCAAGGCGATGAACCCCACGACCACCGCCACACTCAGGTCGAAATCCATCAGGGCCAGAAACCAGACGCCACCGATCATGGCAAATGGCAATGAGAGCATGACGATCAGCGTTTCGGTAATGCGCCGGAAATACAGATACAAAAGCAGAAAAATCGTCAGCAATGTTAACGGGACAACAATGACAAGGCGCTCCTTCGCGCGCTCCAGATACTCGAACTGTCCGCTCCATACCAGGCTGTAACCTGTCGGGACCTCCACATTTTCAGTAACCATGCGTTGCGCTTCCTCGACATAGCTCCCGATGTCCACGCCCCTGAAATCGACGAAGACATACAGCGCCAGCTGCGCGTTCTCGGTTCGGATGCTCGACGGACCTTCCGATAACGTGATGTTTGCCACCTGGGCCAGCGGGATGCTCATGCCATCCGAACTGTGGATTAGCATGTTGCCGATGGCGTCGGGGTCCGCGCGCAGTTCGCGCGGATAGCGGAGAATGACGTCAAATCTTTGTCGTCCATCGACGACTTGGGTGATCGATTCTCCGCCCAGCGCCATCGCCACAGTCGATTGCACATCCGCGATGGACAAATTATATCGTGCCAGCGCCACGCGATCCGGCTCGATTGTCATGTAGTAGCTGCCGGTAACGCGCTCCGAATAGGCGCTCGTCGTGCCGGGAACCGTCTTCAGGACGGCCTCGATCTCGCGCGCCAGTTTGTCCATCTCCGCCAGATCCCCGCCGAGTATCTTGATGCCGACCGGCGTCCGAATGCCCGTCGATAACATGTCGATCCGCGCCTTGATCGGCATCGTCCAGGCATTGCTGACGCCGGGCAGTTGCAGCGCGCGATCCATTTCGACAATCAGATCGTCAAGCGAAATCCCGGGCCGCCATTCGGATTCCGGCTTGAGATTGATGACCGTCTCGATCATCTCCATCGGTGCAGGGTCGGTTGCGGTTTCCGCACGGCCAGCCTTACCGAAAACAGACAGGACCTCTGGAAACGTGCTGATGATCTTGTTCTGTGTCTGAACGAGTTGGGCCGCCTGAGTGACGGAGATACCGGGAAGCGTCGTCGGCATGTACAGAAGTGCACCCTCGTTGAGATTCGGCATGAACTCGGTGCCGAGCTGGCGAAGTGGAATCAAGGTTGCTGCCAGAGCGACGATACTCAACACGAGAACAAGCGGGCGTGCGCGGAGCGTTCCCCGGATGATCGGTCGGTAGATTGAGATCAGGGCGCGGTTGATCGGGTTTTTGCGCTCCGGCACGATCCGGCCGCGAATGAAAATCACCATGAGTGCGGGAACCAGCGTCACGGAAAGTATCGCGGCCGCTGCCATCGAAAATGTCTTGGTAAATGCCAAGGGCTTGAACAGGCGGCCTTCCTGCGCCTCCAGCGAAAAGACCGGCAGAAACGAGACGGTGACGATCAGCAGACTGAAGAACAAAGCCGGCCCCACTTCGGCCGCCGCCTTAAGGATTATCTCGGCGCGGGGCTGATCGGGCCGCGCACGCTCCAGATGCTTGTGCGCATTCTCGATCATGACGATTGCTGCATCGATCATTGCGCCGATCGCGATGGCGATGCCGCCCAGACTCATGATGTTGGAGCTGATGCCGAGAAGATACATGGCGCCAAATGCCATCAGAATACCAGCCGGCAGCGTCACAATCGCCACCAGCGCGCTGCGCGCGTGAAGCAGAAACAGGAAACAGATCAACGCGACGATGGCACTTTCTTCCAGCAGGGTTACACGCAGCGTCTCAATGGCGCGCACGATCAGTTCCGATCTGTCATAGACCGTTTCGATCAATACGCCGTCCGGCAGCGAAGGCATCAGCGCGGCCAGTTGTCGTTTGACATCATCGATAACACCGAGCGCGTTCTCTCCGAACCGCTGAACGACGATGCCGGCGGCGACCTCGCCGACGCCGCCCATCTCAGCGATCCCCCGGCGTTCGTCCGGCCCCAGTTCGATGCGGGCAATATCGCCCAGCGAAACCGGCGTACCGTTGCTGGCCATCAGGGGAATTGCTGCGAGGTCCGCGAGGCTTGTTACGTATCCGCTACCGCGCACGATGTATTCGCGCTCGCTCAGCTCGACCGATCTTCCCCCGACTTCCATATTGCTGGCTTCGATCGCCGCGCGGACATCCTGCAAGCTGAAGCCGAACGATCGAAGGCGCGTCGGGTCGATGGTGATCTGATATTGCTGGACGAAGCCTCCGACACTCGCAATCTCGGAGACACCGCCGACTGCCGCGAGCTGATAGCGCAGATACCAGTCCTGCAGCGTGCGCAACTCGGCAAGGTTTTGCCGGGTGCCGGTCAGCGCGTATTCATAAATCCATCCGACACCGGTCGCGTCGGGGCCGAGCGTCGGTGTCACGCTTCGGGGCAAATTGCCGGACGCAAAACTGAGATACTCGAGGACACGGCTGCGCGCCCAGTACAGATCGGTCCCATCCTCGAAAATGATGTACACGAACGATGTACCGAAAAATGAGAATCCGCGAACAGCGCGAGCGCCCGGCACGGCAACCATTGCCGTGGTCAGTGGAAAGGTTACCTGGTCCTCGACGACCTGCGGGGCCTGGCCGGGAAACTCCGTATAAACGATAACCTGAGTGTCCGAGAGATCGGGAATGGCATCGAGCGGTGTATGAAGGACCGCGTATGCCCCCAGCAAGGCGATGAAGCCCGTGGCAAAAACCACAATCAGCACATTGCGCGCGGACCAGCGGATGATTGAAGTCAGCATGGCGCTATTCCCCGGGCTCCGTCATGGCGCGACCGTGCCATTGGCAAACGCGTTAAGGGCGGCCTGCAGATTGCTTTCGGAGTCCAGGAGGAAATTGGCGCTGGTAACGACGCGCTCCCCAACCGAGATTCCGCTTTGCACCTCCTGGTATCCTCCGGCACTGCGACCCAGCTGGACCGGCCGGGGTTGATATCGTCCCTCTCCCATATCGACAAAGACGATTTGCCGGGTGCCGCTGTCGAGCACGGCAGAATCCGGAATTACAATGACCGGCGTCGCAGTCAGCGCTGTCGTGAACGTCACCTCGGCCAGCATGCCGGGACGCAATCGTTCGTCCTCATTGGGAATGTCGATGCGTACACGAACGCGCCGGGTTTCTGGATCGACTTCCGGATAGATAAGCTTGACGACGCCGGGAAAGCGCTCGCCCGCGAACGCAGCGAGCTCGATTTCGGCTTCAACGCCGGCGGCAAGCCCGGCAATGTCCCGTTCGTCGACCTCGGCGATCACCCACACCGTCGAAAGGTCGGCCATACGATAGATCGGTTCGCCGGCTTCGATCCGCATGCCGGGCAAGCCCATCCGCTCGAGAATCCGGCCGTCGGCGCGAGCGGTGAAGATAAGGGTACGGCCGGGTGTGTGCTCGGCATCGAGTCTCTCCAATTCAGCGTCCGGAACGCCCCAGTTTCGCAACCGCTGCAATGCGGCGCTCTTGATCCGGTCCATGGCCGGATCGAGCGTGGTACCGTCGCCGGAACCGGCGTTCGTTGCGGCAATGATGTATTCGAGTTCCAGATTATAAAGATCGGGGCTGAACAATTCGAAGAGTGCAGCCCCCGCGTCGATCATTACGCCGGTTTCGCTGACATGAAGTTCCTCGATCCAGCCGCCCAGCTTTGTTGTGACCAGCCACACCCGCGTTTCATCGAGCACGACGGTACCGAACGCCTTTACATCGCCTGTCAACAGCCTCAGTTCGGCCGCCTGGCTTGTTACGCCGAGCGTCTGGATTCTCCCTGGGCTTATTTTTATCGATCCGTCTTCGTCGGCCACCTCGTTCTCATAGACAGGAATGTAGTCCATCCCCATCGAATCTTTCCTGGGGGTGGGTGATGTGTCCGGAAACCCCATCGGATTTCTGTAGTAGAGAATCCGCCCGCGATCGCCATCCTCTGGTGCTGATTCGCTGACAGCATCCGTCGGCTCGGGTTGGGGTACGATACTGAAACTGGTTTCAGTGGAAGCGCCGGTCCGGGGCAGAAGATTGCGTATGCGGCTTTCGATGGCGTCACGGTAACCGATCGAGAGACCAACGATGAGACCGACGATCAGAATCCCGATCATTCCGGAAAGCGGGCGCCTGCGAGTTCGAAACTTCTCCTGTCTCGACTCCGATTGTTTCAGGATCCGGGCGCCAGCATTAAAATCGGATGCGTCATCGGCGGCCCGATCCATAGTCGGATCTGAATGCATGTTCTTCCTCCTGCCTGCGGCGAAATGCCGGGCAATCCAAACGGACATCCCGCGAGCGATCGCTCGCGGTTCCCTGATAGGGATTTCAGACGAGGCGGGGAGGAAACGGATCCGGTCTCGACAATCGGGATCGATAGAGCTCCGCAACAAAGTCCGTCGGGACGGTTCTCTCAATCGTCACGCGGTATAACGGCGGATGGGTGAATACAGCAGAAATGCACCCTGAAACGCAGTCGCCGGACATTGCGGAAGAGTCCGTCGAGTTGGTGTTGCCAACGCCGCAATTCATCTCGACTTTGGCGCAATGGCCCTGTTCCGATAGTGAACAAGCCTCTGCATCCATGCCGAACCAACCGGCAAACAGCGCTGCGATCAGGAGAATGAAAACGGCACGGCGCATCGGAAATGAAACCTGACCCTCTGGTATCCTATTGCCGGCGTTCACTGCATGAAGGCGTATTTGGGCGATCGAATCTGGTGCGCAGGGGCCGGCCGCGAAAGCTGCTGACTTCGTGTGCTGTCTGTGGCGCGACCGGGCGATTTTTGATTATAGCACCGTCGATCTCGCCGCATAGCGGGTTTCTTGGAACCGATTAAGCCCTTGATCCTATTGAAATCTCTCCTAATGACTGTCGCCGTCCAAATTCGAGATGCCGGGCGCCAAAAGATGCTGCCGCCGTGGATCAGTAAAGCGGCCAGCGTTCTATGCAATCGCTCGGTTGCCATCCGTCGCCTAATCCATCAATCATCAGGCCGATCCATCCGGGGCCGCCGCGCCTGAGCCAATGAGCGGCCCGACAAACCGAAGGGGGAGACATCCCATGCCCGTCGACAGCAAAAATCCCGAGACTATCGTGCTTCATGCCGGCTATCGCGCCGATCCCGCTACCGGCGCGGTCGCGGTGCCGATCTATCAGACGACCTCCTACCAGTTCCAGAGCACGGAACATGCCTCGAACCTGTTCGGGCTCAAGGAGTTCGGCAACATCTATACGCGCATCATGAACCCGACCAACGACGTGCTCGAGCAGCGCATCGCGGCGCTCGAAGGCGGTGTCGGCGCGATGTGCGTGGCCTCCGGCCAGGCAGCCTCGGCGCTGTCGATCCAGAACATCGCGCGCGCCGGCGACAATATCGTGAGCTCGACCGATCTCTACGGCGGTACCTGGAACCTGTTTGCCAACACGCTGTCGACCCAGGGCATCGAGGCGCGCTTCGTCGACCCGACCGATCCGAACGCCTTTCGCAAGGCGGCCGACGACAGGACGCGCGCCTTCTATGCGGAGACGCTGCCCAATCCGAAGCTGCATGTGTTTCCGATCGCCGAGGTGGCGAAGATCGGCAACGAGCTCGGCATTCCCCTCATCATGGACAACACCGCCTGCCCGGTCTTGTGCAAGCCGATCGCGCACGGCGCGCATATCGTTGTGTACTCGACGACGAAATATATCGGCGGGCACGGCACGTCGATCGGCGGTATGATTGTCGATAGTGGCAATTTCGACTGGGTGAAGCACGCGAAGCGCTTCCCGGGCCTGAACACGCCGGATCCCAGCTATCACGGCGCGGTCTGGACCGAGGCGGTGAAGCCGCTCGGGCCGATCGCCTATATCATCAAGGCGCGGGTCACGCTGCAGCGCGATCTCGGCTACTCGATGAGCCCGTTTAATGCGTTCATGTTCATTCAGGGGCTGGAAACGCTGCCGCTCCGCATGCGCGAGCATTGCCGCAATGCCCAGGCGGTTGCCGACTGGCTCGCAAAGCACAAATCGGTCACCAAGGTGCATCATCCCTCGAAGTTCACCGGCGAGCAGAAGCGCCGTGCCGAGACCTATCTGAAGGGCGGCATGGGCGGGCTTGTCGGCTTCGAGCTGAACGGTGGCATGACGGCCGGGCGCAAGTTCATCGACGCGCTCAAGATGTTCTATCACGTCGCGAATATCGGCGATGCGCGCTCGCTCGCGATCCATCCGGCCTCGACCACGCATTCGCAGCTCTCGGCGGAAGATCAGGCGGCGACCGGCGTCACCGAGAATTACGTGCGGCTCTCGGTCGGGCTCGAGCATATCGACGACATCATCGCCGATCTCGACCAGGCGCTGGCAGCGTAGGGCGCGCGCTCTCCGCGTTCAAATGTGATCGAACCACAGTGTCACAGAGAAAGACGAGACTGTGCAACTCGTCGATCTCTGTGTCTCTGTGGTGAAACAGAAGTTGAATCCCTTACCGATGCAGGCGTCGTCCTCGCCATCGCTTAGCCGCACCCGACCAGAGAAGCCGAGCCGGTCGCCGGTGCGCGACGACCGTTGCGTTCGCGGACCGCGTTGATCTCGGCGCGTTCGCGCGCGACGCGCTTCTTCGCCTGGCGGGTCGCGATCTCGTCGATGTCGCCACGCGCGATACCGATATCGTCGAGCTGATGCGCGTCGAGCCGCACCAGGTTGGCGACGGTCTCGCGGCGGATGTTCCAGAGCCGGAACGCGTCGGTCAGATTGTCCAGATAGGTCGTCATGGTGTCCTCCAATGTTGGCGTCGTTTCGGGCATCGGTTCAGGCTCTTGGGGAGCCGTTTCGGGGCGGGCGGCGCGCGGCTTCAACGAATTTCCTTCAAGTTTGAAAGGGCTTGCCGCGCCCTGTCCTTGACCCCAATATTGGCTGGTCCAGACCGGTTTTCGATTGAATTGGGCACATGTAAGCTTGAATCAAATTCATGGTTCGGGAGGCCCCGATGCCCGATCTGCCCGTGCTGCCGCCGCTTTCGGCGCTGCGCGCGTTTCATGCGGCGGCGCGGTTCGGGCGCTTCCGCGATGCCGCCACGGCGCTCGGGATCACCGAATCCGGCATTTCGCACCAGGTTCGCAAACTAGAGGACTGGCTTTCGGTCCGCCTGTTCGAGCGCAGCGGTCCGCGCATCAAGCTGACCTCCGACGGCGAGCGCTATTACGCGGCGATCGATCCGGCGTTCGGCGAAATCCGTGCCGCGACCGAGGCGCTGCGCACGCCCGCCGGGCGCAACCGCGTCAGCCTCACGCTGCCGGCTTCGCTCGCGACCTACTGGCTCATTCCACGGCTCGACGGGCTCGAAAAAGCCTGTCCCGGCATCGATCTCGAACTGGTTACGACGTCACGGCTGATCGATCTCAAGCGCGAGGGTGTCGATCTTGCAATCCGCTATGGCGGCGGCCAATGGCCCGACGTAACGGTTCGCCGGCTGATGCCCGAGCAACTGGTGCCCGTCGCGCGGCCCGGTTTCGTCGCTGCCGTCGAGGCGCGCGATCCCGCCGGCACGCTCGCCGCCAAGCGGCTCATCATGCATACCCACTATCCCCAGCAATGGGCCGAATGGGCGGCCGCCAATGGCCATCCGCCGCCCGCGCTCGCCGGCGCGTTGCGCTTCAGTTCGACCGATCAGATCCTCGCGGCGGCGGCGCAGGGGCTCGGCATCGCGATCGGCGCGCGGCCGATGGTCGACCAGATGCTCGAAGCGCGCAGCCTGGTCGCGCCCTTCGACGGCCCGCGCGGCGACAGCGGGGCAAGCTACTTCCTCGCCTGGCCGAAGGATCTCAAACCGACCGTCGCTGCCGGCAAGGTCGCCCGCTGGCTCGAAACGCAGGCGATGCGCGATCTGTAACGCCCCATTGTCGGTATCCGGGCGCGAATGGCAGAGTGCCGGGCCGGCACGCAGGGGCACCGACGACAGCGCGCCGATACAGGGGGAGATGATCGCATGGCAGTGTTTCACGATTCGGCCGTCGACCGGGTGGCGTTGCGGAAATACCGCCTCGATCGCGTGCGCGAGCAGCTCAGGAAGCGCGACTATGCCGGCATCCTGCTCTACGACCCGATCAACATCCGCTATGCGACCGATACGGCGAACATGCAGGTCTGGACCATGCACAACAAGGTCCGGTACCTCTTTCTGCCGACCGAAGGGCCGATTTCGCTGTTCGATTTTCATAATTGCGAACATCTCGCCGCCGGCCATGAATCGGTCGACGAGGTGCGGCCGGCGATCTCCTATTACTATTTCAGCGACGCGCAGCGCTGCGACGAGCGCGCCGGACGCTGGGCTGACGAGATCGCGGATCTGCTGCGCCGTCATGGCGGCGGCAATCGGCGGCTCGCTGTCGATCATATCGATCCGCGCGGGCTGCATGCGCTGACCGACCGCCAGATCGAGGCGACAGACGGCGAAGAGATCATGGAGATCGCGCGCGCCATCAAGAACGATGTCGAGATCGGCGCCATGATGGAAGCGGTCAAGGCCTGCGAAGAAGGCATGCGGCGGATGCAGCAGGCGCTCGAGCCCGGCATGACCGAGAACGCGCTCTGGTCGATCCTGCATCAGGCCAATATCGAGCTCGGCGGCGAATGGATCGAGACGCGGCTGCTTTCGTCGGGTCCGCGCACCTTTCCCTGGTTCCAGGAATGCGCAAGCCGGCGCATCGAGACCGGGGATATGGTCAGTTTCGATACCGATCTGATCGGGCCGAACGGATACTGCTCCGATCTGTCGCGGAGCTGGCTCTGCGGCGACGGCAAGGCGACCGATGCGCAGAAAAGGATCTACGGCGTTGCACGTGCGCAGATCGAGCATAACATCGCGCTGCTGAAGCCAGGCCTCGGCTTTCATGAGTTCGTCGACAAGGCCTACAAGCTGCCCGAGCTTTACATTCCGCATCGTTACTCGGTGGTCTCGCACGGCGTCGGTCTGTGCGACGAGTATCCGGCGATCAAGTACGCCGAAGATCGCGAATCGTCGGGCTATGACGGTGTATTCGAGCCGGGCATGACGGTCTGTATCGAATCGCTGGTCGGTTCCGCGGCCGCGGGCGAATCGGTCAAGCTCGAGGAGCAGATTTTGGTGACCGAAACCGGCGCGCGGCGGTTGTCGTCCTATCCCTTCGAGGACGCGCGGTTCGGGGTGTGATTGCTCTATCGCGCGGTGTAGCCGCCGTCGATCACCAGCTCTGAACCCGTGACAAATTTTGCCTCGTCCGATGCGAGATAGACGGCGCCCCAGGCGATGTCGTCCGGCTCGCCCATGCCACCGAGCGGATGGCGCAGTTCGATCTCGCGGCGCGTCGCCGCCGGGTCGCCGACGGCCGCGAGCTCGTTCTCAACCAGCGGAGTCCAGATAAAGCCGGGATGGATCGAGTTCACGCGGATCCGGTTGGCGGCGTAGATCAGCGCATCGGTCTTGGCCATCAGCCGCACGGCGCCCTTCGCCGCGTGATAGGGCGGCGAATCCGGTGCGCCAACCAGCCCATAGATCGACGAGAGGTTGATAATGCTGCCGCCGCCGGCCGCGCGCATCGGCGCGATGGCATGCTTGGTGCAAAAGAACACCCCCTTCACGTTGACCGCCTGCACGAGATCCCACTCTGCCTCGGTGACCTCATGCGTGGGCCTGTCAACACCAGCAATGCCGGCATTGTTGACCAGCACGTCGAGCCGTCCGAAGCGCCGCACGACGTCGCCGAACACCCGGGCGATGTCGACTTCCTTCGTCACATCGCAATGCCAGTAATGGGCGCCGGGCCCGGAGGCAGCGAGCGCCTTCGCGAGCGTCGCTCCTTCGTTGTCGAGAATATCCAGGAGCGCGACGCGCGCACCTTCCGCGGACATACGGGTCGCGATGGCGCGCCCGATTCCCATGGCCGCTCCGGTGACGATTGCCACTTTGCCTTTCAGCCTGTCCATCTCTTTCTCTCCGACCGGTTCTCGCTCGACAATAGCGGATTGTGTTCCATCCTAGCGACCGGTCGCACCCTGCCGGAGCGCGACGGCGGATGCAAAAACAACGATGGCTGGAGCCGCCGACTTCGCTAAGGTTGGGCCATGGTGAGGCGGGCGAGTGTCGGCCGTCGTCAGGATAATCGCCGCCGTCGCGGATGGGGACATGCAGGAATACGATTACATCGTCGTCGGCGGCGGGTCGGCCGGATCGGTGATCGCTTCTCGGCTGTCGGAGGATCCCGATTGCCGTGTGCTGTTGCTGGAAATGGGGCCGAACGACCGGCCGAGTCTCTACCTGCTGCGCATGCCGGCGGCGATGGATCGCGCGGCCTGGTCGCGCTATGCCGCCCAGTATGCGAGCGAGCCGGATGTCGGGCTCGGCGGGCGCGGCATCGTCTATCCGCGCGGCCGGGTTCTCGGCGGTTCGTCGTCGGTCAACGGCATGGTCTATCTGCGCGGCCACCGGCTCGACTATGACGGCTGGGCGGCGGCGGGTCTGAAAGACTGGTCATTCGCGCATTGCCTGCCGTACTTCAAGCGCATGGAGACGAGCGGAAAGCCGAACGATGCCTGGCGCGGCAACGAAGGGCCGCTGCGCATCACGAAGGCCGCCGCCGATCATCCGCTGCACCGCGCCTATCTCGCGGCGCTGCGCGAAGCCGGATTTGGCATGACGCCGGACGTCAACGGGCGCAGTCTGGACGGCGCCTTCGTCATGGAACGCACGACGGCGGACGGCGAGCGCATGAGCGCCGCGCGCGCCTATCTGCATCCGGCGCGCCGGCGGCCGAACCTGACGATCGCGACCGGTGCGCTCGCCGAGCGCGTGACGTTCGAGGGACGGCGCGCGACCGGCGTGCGGTTCGTCCATCGCGGCCGTCACGAGACCGCGCGGGCGGCACGCGCCGTGGTGCTGTCGGCCGGCGCGTTCGAATCGCCCAAGCTGCTGATGCTCTCCGGCGTCGGACCGGCCGACCATCTACGCTCGTTCGGGATCGACGTGGTCGCCGACCGCCCGTCTGTCGGTGGCAATCTGCAGGATCATCTCAACATCTCGATGCAGTACGCCTGCACGGAGCCGATCACGCTCTATTCGTCCGCGCGCGGCCTGGGTGCGTTCCGCACCGGTCTCGAATGGCTGCTCCACCGGCGCGGCGTCGGCGCCAGCAATATCTGGGAGACCGGCTCCTATTTTAGCACCGGGCCGGATGTGCCGTTTGCCAACCTCCAACATCATTTCGTGCCGGTCGCCGTCGATGCCGACGGCTCCGTGCTGGCCGAGGGTCACGGGTTCGGATTCCATATCAGCCAGATGCGGCCGAAGAGCCGCGGGCGGATCGCGCTGCGCTCGGCCGATCCTCGCGATCCGCCGCGTGCACAGTTTAATCATTTCGGCGACCCGGCGGGTGCCGATCTTGCGGAGATGCGCGACGGCCTCAAGATCACCCGCGCGATCGCGATGCAACCCGCCTTCGACCGCTACCGCGGGCGCGCAATCGCGCCGGAAGATTCGGTGCAGACCGACGCCGAGATCGACACATTCCTGCGCGCGAATGCCGGAACGTCGCACCACCCGTCCGGCAGCTGCCGCATGGGCGCCGATGCGGATGCGGTGGTGGACGCTGAGACGCGCGTAAACGGCGTCGAAGGATTGCATGTCGCCGATGCGTCGATCATGCCGCTGGTCGTGACGGCGAACATCAACGCGCCGACCATCATGATCGCGGAGAAGGCGGCGGACCTGATCGCCGGCAAACCGCCGCTCGCGCCCTATGCGCCGGGCTAAGGACATAGCCTGAAAACTCATTCGTCATGCCCGGGCGACCCGGGCATCCATTGTGACGTTGCACCGAGCCGAGAATGCCGACGCGGAGGCTGACCGGTCCATGGATTGCCGGGTCAAGCCCGGCAATGACGAAACTAAGAGGGTGTCGCTTCCTCCCGGTTCACCGACCGATCACTTTTTGCCGTCGTCCAGCGGGCCCTCGTTCGGCGTAATCGGGTGCGCGATAAGCGGGTTCGGATGGTCGGCTTTGGTGCCGCCGCTGCCATAAGGTCGCGTCAGGATCTCGAGATTGTGTCCGTTTGGATCCTCGAAATAGACGCCGCGCCCGTCGTCCCAGTTGTTGATGCGGTTCGGCTCGTTGTGGAACGGATCGGCCCAGTATTTCATGCCGCGTTCGCGAATCCGCCCGAAGATATCGTCGAACTCGGTCTCGCTCACCAGGAAGGCGAAATGACGCGATGCGATCGCGTCGCCGGTGCTTACGAAATCGAGCGACGTGTCGCCGATCTGCACGACCGCGAAATGGCCGAGCATGAACGGCGCGGGCAATCCCAGGATCTCCGAAAGGAAGATCGCAGTCTTCTCCTTGTCGCGCGCGGAAACGATGGTGTGGTTGAGGCGAACGGTCATCGGCAGGGCACCTGCTGCTGATCCAGGCATTTTATGTGGCGCTGCCGCCCGGCCGGTTCAACCTTGAGCTTCCTGCCGTGGCGCCATCGCGCGCGGCTTCGGCCTTGAGCCAGTCGCGGAAGGCGGCGGCGGCGCGGCGCAGCGGCCGGTCGGTCGGCGTCACCAGATAATAGCGATAGCGCTCGAGTCGTAGTCCGAAGGGCAGCGCAAGCCGTCGCGCGACCACATCGTCGGCGACGAGTTCGGGGCAGCCCAGCGCGACGCCCTGGCCATCGATCGCGGTCTGCAGGCGCACGTTGGTGTCGTCGACGATCAGATGCTGCGCGCCGCTGTTCTCGTCGATGCCGGCGAGCCGGCACCAGAGCTGCCAGTTCGTGCGGTCCTCCTCGTGCAGGACGATGTGCTTCGCGAGGTCCGCCGGCTTTCGCAGGCTGCGCAACAGCGAAGGACTGGCAACCGGTGCCAGATCGCAGCGCACCAGCGATTCCGACAGCGCATCGGGTCTGGAATCGGGACGCCATTCGACGGCGAGATCGATTTCGCCGCTCGCTAGATCGGGCGAGGCGGTCGTGTGAATGAGCCGCAATTCGACGCCGGGTGCCGCCTGCCAGAAACGGGCAAGGCGCGGTGCCAGCCATTTCAAGGCGAAATAGGGACGCAGCGCGACACTCACACGTCCGACCGCATTGGTCTCGCGGATTTCGGCGAGCCCACGTTCGAGACCGCGAAACGCATCGCCGGCACTTGCGGCGAGACGCCGCCCGGCATCGGTGAGGACGAGGCCGTTGCCGGTGCGCCGGAACAAGGCGGTGCCGAGTTGCTGTTCGAGTGCCCGCAACTGGTGACTGACCGCCGACTGGCTGACATGCAATTCGGCCGCGGCGCGGGTCACGTTCAGATGGCGCGCTGCCGCCTCGAAAGCGCGCAAGGCGGTCAAGGGCAGGATGCCGGTCATGCGCAATAGGCATGAGATGAATTCATGGAGCCATGATGAATCATCCCTGTGGTCGCTGCAAGATCGCGCCTAGGATCGGGGGACCATTCATACCGCCATCGCCCCGCCCCATGAGCGGGCCTTATGGCGACGACCCGCCGCGGCACGGCGAAGGCAAAGGGAGACGAACCATGGAACTCAAGGGCTTTTGGGCGGACCTGCAGAAAGAAGTGATGGCGCATCCGTTCACGTCGCACCCGGTCTACAAGGACATGGCAGCCGGCACGCTCAAGCGCGAGACCATCGGCGAGCTGATGGCGCAGCTCAAATATTGTGTGACCGAGGGGATCGGCGCGCTGGCGCTGATCATTCCGCAGGTGCCGCGCGACCTGAAGGCCGAGATGGCGGAGAACGTGTTCTACGAGCTGAAGGGCACCAAGAAGATGCCGGCGCATTGGCTGCTCGCCATCCGCACCGGGGCTGCCGCCGGCTTCACCGAAGAGCAGATCGACGCGAAACCGATGTACGCCGAAACCAAGGTCTATCCGGACACAGTCTCGGCCTATGCGTTGCGCGGCCGTTGGCTCGAGGCGCTGAGCTTCGTGGCAATCGGGATCGAGGATCTGTTCCACGATTACTCGCGCGCGACCGCGAAGGCGCTGCGCGACCAGTACCAGTTCGACGATGCGGCGGCCTATTATTTTGACATCCATGTCGGTGCCGACGAGGCGCATGGCGCGACCGGGTGGAATGCGGCGATCGAGTTCGCGAAGACCGACGAGGAAAAGCAGCGCGTACGTCGCGCCGCGCTCGAGGGCCGCAACATGTGGTGGAACATGTATTCGGCGGTTTACAAAAAGGGCGAAGGCAAGGACGCACCCTATCTGCGCTTCGAGGCGTAGTTCGGAATCCGGACGTCCCCTCATCCTTCCCTCTCCCCCGAAATCGGGGGAGAGGGTCGATTACCGCGACGGTTGGTCGCTGCACCGTCGGTGTGCGCGCGGCGGGTGAGCCGTCTATAATGCTGCCATGCCATCGCGTTTCGCCGTCATCATCGCCGCCTGCATCTTCGCGCTCGCAGCCCTCGGTATCGCCGCCTATGTGGTGATCGAGCTGCGCGACCGCCCGGTCGCGAGCAATGGCGATGGCTCGTTGCTGCCGGCGACATTGGGCGGGCCCTTCGCGCTCACCGACCATACTGGCAGGCGCGTCACCGAAGCGGATTACGCCGGCCAGTATCTGCTGGTCTTTTTCGGCTTCACCCATTGCCCCGATGTTTGTCCGACGACATTGAACCAGGTCGCGCTCACGATGCGCGCGCTCGGCGACCGGGCGGCGCGGGTCCAGCCCTTGTTCCTCACCATCGATCCGACGCGCGATACGCCGGCGGTGATGGCCGAATATGTCGATCTGTTCGATGCCGGTATCGTGGGTCTGACCGGCACCGAGCAGGAGATCGCCGATGTCGCGCGGGCCTATCGTGTGCATTACGCCAGGGCAGAGGTTGAAGGCGTGCCCGACGGGTATCTGATGGATCATTCGGTGCTGCTCTATCTGATGGGGCCGGATGGAAATTTCCGCCGGCTGTTCCGGCCGGACGACAAACCCGAAGACATGGCGGCTGTGATCGCCGGCCAGATCGCCGAGGACGAATGACCCGGTTGCTGCGCATCGTTGCCGTGATGCTGCTCTTTGTTTCCGGCAGTGCCGCCGCGCATTGTTACGAAATCGGCGGGTTGCAGATCATCCATCCTTGGGCGCGCGCCACCGTGCCGAGCGCCCAAAACGGCGTCGTCTATGTCGCGATATCGAACGAGGGGGACACGGCCGATCGGCTGGTTGCCGTTGCGTCGCCGGCTGCGGCGCGGGCCGAACTTCATACAATTCTTATGGAAGATGGCGTCGCCAAGATGCGTCCGCTCGATGCGATCGAGATCGCGCCCGGCGAGACCGCGCCGCTGGAGCCAGGCGGCGATCACATCATGCTGCTCGGATTGAAGGGGCCGCTGGTCGAAGGACACAAGCTCGCGCTGACGCTCACCTTCGAGAAGGCCGGTGCGATCGATATCGAGCTGACGATCGAAGCGGCAGGCGCCGGTGCGCACGCCGACGACCATAGCGAGCACCAGACCGAAGAGTAACGCGTCGTGCCGGCGTCAGGCCGGCCCGCGATCCATCATTGCGGCGGCAGGAACGGATCGAAGGCCGGCGCATAGCGCAGCCGACTCCCGCGCGTCGCATCGAGCGCACCGGGGAGGAGTTCGCGGACCATGAAGGCAGGTCCGGCAAGCGGGCTCCAGAATTCGCCAGCCGCGTCGACATGGAAGCCAAACCGCGTGTAATAGGCCGGATCGCCCAGCACGAAGACGAGATCGGTGCCGGCGGCGGCAAGCCGCTTTGGCAGCGCGTTCATCAATGCAGCGCCGATGCCCTGGCGCTGGCGCTCGGGCAGGACCGCGAGCGGCGCAAGCGACGCGGCCGTGCGACCGGGCACGCCCTCGATCGCGATCGGGCTCGCCGCGACCTGGCCGACGATCCGTCCGCCATCGGTCGCAACCAACGAGGCCGTCAGGCCGCCATCGGCGCGCAGCCGGTCGACCAGATTGGCTTCGTTCGAACCGGCGAATGCAACGACAAGCAGCGAATGAATGGCGGTGCGATCGCCCGGCTGTTCCGGTCGGATCGCGATCGCGCTCATATCCGCTCGGCGAGTTCCGGCAGGCCGCCGGCATCGTAGGGCATCGAATCGATGAACGGCTTCCAGCGCCCGTCGGCGCGCGCTTTCTGTGCATGGATCGCGATCTCGTCGAGCGGCGCGAACCAGACATTGCCTTTGGATTTCATGTGATCGAGCAAGCCTTCCATCGCTTCGGCGCGCGACAGACGCGCCGTCACGAAAGGATGCCAGACGGCGATCCAGATGCCGCCATGGCGCCAGGCGGCATCGAATTCGGCGCGATAGATCGCAAAACCGTCTTCGGGCGTCTGCAGCGGCATCATCCAGCCGAAATCGCGGTTGAGCACGAAATGCGTCCAGTCGTCGAGCGCGCGCTGCGAGGGCAGCTCGACGATCTCGCCGCGCGGATGCTTGATGATATAGGGCACATCGTGACCCATCATCGACGCGTCGTAGATCATGCCGTGATCGAACATCAGATCGAGCGAGTGGCGCGAGAACCCATATGACGGCGCGCGAAAGCCGCGCGGCTTCTTTCCGGTCGTACGCTCGACGGCGCCGACGGCACGCTCGAACCAGTAGCGCTCGTTTTCCGGCGTCAGCCGGTTACCCATCTCGTGGATATAGCCGTGATGCGCGATTTCGTGCCCGTCATCGAGAATCGCTTTCACCATCTCCGGATACGCTTCGAGGCACCAGCCCGGCACAAAGAAGGTCTGCCGGATATCGTGATTGCGGAAGATCGCGAGCAGCCGCGGCACGGCAACATGCGCGTCGTAGCGCATTTCCGAGCGGGTCACAACGCGGTTGTCGGCATCCTCGCGAAATCCGAGATGCAGCAGGCTCTCGGCGTCGATGTCGAACGAGAAGCAGACGGCCGTGCGCTTGCCTTCGGGCCAGGGGAAGGGATGCTGGATCAGGTCGGTCGTGGTCATGGTCTCGCTTTCCGGCGGTTCGTCGGTCGGGCCGCGCGATCATGGGAAGCGCCTGCCGTGGCGGTCAAGCACTCTTCATTTCGCGCGGTCGCTCCGCTAGCGGATCAGGAGGCCCGACATCACGAAGGTGAGAATCAGCGCCGGCACCACCCAGCGCAGCAGAAATCGGAGCATACGCAGCGCGACGTGGCGCCAGCCCAGCTCGGCCGCGAGCAAAGCCGGATCGAGCCGCCATCCGACGAAGAGCGCGATCAGCAGCCCGCCGGCCGGCAGCATCACATGGGACACGAGCCCGTCGATGAGCTCGAACATGTCGTATGCCGCAAAGCCGGACAGTGCCGCGAGCGGCCGCCATTCGGACCATAGATTGAACGAGAGCAGGCTCGGCAGGCCGGCGATCCAGCAGGCGATGCCCGCGACAATAGCGGTCCGCCGGCGCGACCAGCTTCTGCGCTTGAGAATCGGCGCCACCACGAGTTCGAGCAGAGACAAAGCCGAGGCCAGGGCCGCGACGAAGAGCAGCAGGAAGAAGGCGCTGGCCACGACGTCGCCGAACGGCAGCCGGCCGAAGGCTATCGGCAAGGTGACGAACATCAGCCCGACCCCTTCCGCCGGATCGAGCCCATAGCGGAAAACCAGCGGGAAGATCGCGATGCCCGCGAGCACCGAGATCGCGGTATCGCCCGCCAGCGTAATCCAGGCGGCGCGACCGAGATCGAACGTCCTGCCGGCATAGCCGGCGTAAGTAATCATCAGTCCAAGGCCAACGCCAATCGAGAAGAAGCCGAGACCGAGCGCTTCGAGCGCGACGCGCGGCGTCAGCTCGTCGACACGCCAGTGGAACAGAAAGGCGATGGCGCGCGGCACGTCGCCCTCGATTACCGCGTAGATCGACAGCAGCAGCATGAGCGCAATCAATACCGGCATCAGGATCTTGCAGGCGGTTTCGATGCCGCCACCGATGCCGTGAGCGACGATGAAGACGGTGACTCCGAGGAAACCCGCCTGGCAGAGCGCGAGCAGAATCGGATCGCCGGCGACGGCGCCGTAGAGCTGTTGCGTGGCCGCGGCGTCGAATCCGTCGAAGCCGGTCCACAGCGCGCTGCCGGTATAGGCGAGCGTCATGCCGGCGATCACGGCGTAGTAGCTGAGCAGAAGAAAGCCCGCGAGAATCCCGAGCCACGCAAGCCAGCGCCAGCGCGGGTTTGCACCCGCGGCGGCAGCGAGACGGGCAACGCTGGTCGCCGCATCCGCCTGGCCGCGCCGGCCGACGACGAACTCGGCGATAAGCAGCGGTGCTACAACGAGGACGAGACCGAGCAGATAGAAGAGCAGGAAACCGCCGCCGCCGTTCTCGCCAAGCTCGTAGGGAAATTTCCAGATCGATCCGAGCCCGACGGCCGAGCCGATCGTTGCCAGGATGAAGCCGGTGCGCGTGCCCCAGCGCTCGGATCCGGAACCGGTCATCGTCTCGCTTTCCGGCGTTTCACTGTCCCGATGGCAGAATCACTCTGCTGCCGCGTCCGGTCGGTAGCGCGCATCGATCTCGGGATGGGTCAGGTGATTGGCATGGTTGGTCATGGCCTTGAGCGCCGTCGCCAGAACCACGTCGAGGGCCTGCGCGCGCGTGAATCCGGTGGCGAAAAACGCGGCAAGCTCGGCGTCGTCGGCCCAGCCGCGTCGATCGATCAGATGCGCGACGAACCGGCACAGCGCATCGAGGCGCGCGTCTCCGGTGGGCTCGCCTCGTTGCAGACGATGGTCGGTTTCGCCCGGACATTCCTTTGTCCTGATCGCACCGTAACTATGTGCGGCAAGGCAGTAGGTGCAGCCATTGATGCGATTCGCTGTTTGCAGGATGGCGTGTTTTTCCAGCGCCGTGAAATTGGCGCGGGTTTCGAAAATCCGGTCGGCTTCGAGGCAGGCCTCCAAGAGTGCCGGCGATTCCGCCATCTTTGCATAGACGTTGGGAATGTAACCGTATTCGCGCTGAACCCGTCCGAGCAGCGATCGCGCCGCTTCGGGCGCCGTTTCGCTGGTGTGTGTCGCAAACTCTTTTGCCATGGCCGGTTTCCTGCGTGCTGCAGCGCCGTCAGCGAACATGCCTCAGACCGCGATGTCTGGCAAATCGCGTCGGATCATGTGACAGGATTTGCTGCGATGCAGCCGGCACCGATATTTCGGATCCGCGAACCTGCACCGGATTCGCCGGTTCTTGAATGGGCCCGGGCGATGCCGTATGCCAAACCGATACAGCCGTACCGCACTCGCACGATGGTTGGGAAAGTAGGGCCATGCTCGAAATAATGATCGAAAAATGGAGCAATCGCGACGGCAGCGCCGACTATCTCTGGTCGCTCTGGCAGGATGGCAAGCGCGTCACGATGGGCGGGCATTTCGACAATGCGGATGCGGCCGTCGCGGCGGCACGGCGCTATTGCGGCGAGCAGCTCGGCCGCGAACCCGATCGCATGACGCATATCTGACCGGCCGGGTCTCGCCGGCACATTCTTTACACATGGCCTCCCGCACGGCGGCGGACAGGAACCGCGGCGGCGGATGCCGCGGGTTTTGGCGTGGAAGCGGGGCCGATCGACGGTGTTAATACGCAAGCAGGATGGCTGCGCATATTGCCGCCGCGACAGGCTCAGCCTAGGGTCACGGCCGTAACGGAGGGGCGGCGAATGGCGGCGGAAGAACCCCGGCGGCGCCTGGCGGTCATTGTTGCGGCCGACGTGGTCGGATTCTCGCGTCTGGCGGAAGCGAACGAAAGCGCGGCGGTTGCCGCGGTTACGACGCTGCGCCGGAACGTGATCGACCCGGCGGTCAAGGCCGCGCGCGGTCGTATTTTCAAATCGACGGGCGATGGCGTGCTGGCGGAATTCGCAAGCCCGGTCGAGGCGGTCGGCTGCGCGGTCGCGATCCAGCGGCGGGTCGAAAGCAGCGGCGAGCCCGGCGTGCCGCCTTTGGTGCTCCGCATCGGAATCCATATCGGCGATGTGTTGGTGGAGGGCGAGGATCTGATGGGCGACGGCGTCAACGTCGCGGCCCGGATCGAGGGCGAAGCGCCGCCGGGCGGCATCGCGCTCAGCCAGGATGTCTGGCGCTTCGTTGAAGGCAAGACCGATATCGCCTTCGAGGATGCCGGCGAACGGCGGCTCAAGAACATTACTCGGCCGTTGCGTCTCTTTGTGGCGCGTTTCGCCGTAAGCAAGGGCGGCGTGCCCGCCGATCGGCGTGCGCCGCTATCCGACCGGCCGTCGCTTGCGGTTCTGCCGTTCGACAATCTAGCCGGTGCGAGTGCCGATGCATCGCTTTGCGACGGGCTGACCGAAGATCTGATCACCGATCTTTCGCGCTTTCGGTCGCTCATGGTGATCGCGCGCAATTCGAGCTTCGTCTATCGCGGCAAGCCGCACGACATAAGGAAGGTCGGGCAGGAGCTGGGCGTGCGCTATGTGCTGGAAGGCAGCATCAGGCGACTTGGCGAAAAGATCCGGATCAACGCGCAGCTCATCGATGCCGAGAACGGCCATCATGTCTGGGCCGAGCGTTATGACGGGCCGGCCGACGAAATCTTCGCGATCCAGGAATCGGTCGTGCGCAACATCGCAGGACACCTCGTGTTGCAACTCGAATATGCCGAGCTCGCCGAGGCGAAGCGAAAACCGCCGGGAAGTCTGCGCGCCTATGCGCTATGGCTCGAGGGAACCGAGCAGCATTCGTATGGCACGATCGACGCCCATAAAAGGGCGCGCGCGCATTTCGAAGCGGCGATCGCGGTCGAGCCCGGCTTTGCCCGCGCGCATTCGAGCCTTGCCGAGCTCACTTATTTCGATACGTTCCTTGTCGACTGGGGCGTCGACCGGTCGGCCTCGTTCGAGCGCGCCGTCGATCATGCGGAACGCGCCGTCGCGCACGATCCGAATGACGGGCAGGCGCATGTCATCCTCGGCTGGGCGCATCTGATGAGCGGCCGCTTTGACCGGGCGAAGAAGCATCTCGACGTCGCCGCGCGGCTCAACCCGAACGACGCGGATCTCGCGATGTCGCGCGCGATGGCGCTCGCCTTTCTCGGCGACCCGGCGCGCGGCCTCGAACACGCGGCGTTCGCGCGGCGGCTCAATCCGTTTGCGCCCGACTGGTATCTTTCGGACGAGGCCGTGATCCGTGTTATCGGCCGCGATCCGGCCGGTGCGCTCGCGATCTACGATGCGATGGGCGAACTCTATCCGCATTCGATCGTCTGGCATGCCGCGGCTGCCGCCCATGCCGGGCGTGCCGCTGAGGCGCGCCGGCTGGCGGCCGATTTCGCGCATCGCGCGGCGCAGCTCTGGGTCGGCGACGCGAATGCGCGGCCGGCCGACTATGCGCGCTGGGTAATGGCAGGATTTCCGTTCCGGCGGAGCGAAGACGCCGACTATCTGCGCGAGGGGCTCGAGAAGGCCGGGCTCGCGATCTAGCGGCGCCGGCCGCGCGCCTCTCCCGTCGAACGATCAGCGCTTCCTGTGCGCGGCTTTCGAACCCGCCTTGGCGCGGGGCCTGGTCTTCGTTTTGCGCTTGGGGGCCTTGCGCTTTGAGGCCGGGCGTTTCGCGGTCTTCCGCTTGGGCGCCTTGCGCTTTGTTTTCGCCGCCGATTTTTTGACGTTCGTCTTGCGCTTCGGCTTGGCGATAGATTTTTTGCCGGCCTTTTTCTTCGGCTTGGCCTTTCCAGTCCTCTTGCGCGGCGCCGATTTCTTCTCGTCCATTTCCGCGACCGGTTTCCCTTCAGGCAGACCGGCGAGGCGCAGGCTTTGCAGCCAATGCTTCTCGGCCGCGCTGTTCCTGATGAAGGCGCCGCGTTCGGCCTCGAGGGCCAGCGTCCAGGGTGCATCGCCCGCGAGCTGGCGCAGTTGCTGGAACTTCCTCACCTCCGCGTCGGCTTTCTGGCGCTTTCCGTCGCGCGCATAGCTCGCCGCCAGCGTGAGGCGCATGTCGTTGTAGTAGGAAGGATGAATCTTCTTGTTTGGCCGCTGGGCGATCATGGCCGTCTGTCGGGCCGGTTCGCCCTGGCCGGGATTGTCGAGCTTCTCGACCAGCGGCTCCATCTTCGCGCGCGATTCGGCATAGTGGCCTTGCTGATGCAGCGCAAAGGCATGGGCCCAGACATGCCAGTCGTCCGGATCGCGGCGGCGCCAGGGAAAGGTGAACTCGAAATACTGGATCGCGGTCTGTGCATCGCCCAGGTAAACCAGCGTCTCGGCCCAGTCGACCACCAGACTGCGCAGTGCTTTCTCGCCGCGCTTGGGCGGCAGTCCGGTGAATGCGCTCAGTTTCTCGTAGGCATCGCGATAGGCCTGCAAGATCATCTCGGCATCCTGCGGGCGATTGAAGGCGCGCGCCGCATAGCGCAGCACATGGCCGCGCTTCCAGTCGACATACCAGTGGCCCTTGTCGCGCCGGGTGCGCGCCCGATGCAGCTCGCCGACGGCATAGCGCAATGCCGCCTTGGGATCGCGCATGGTCGCGAACTCGTCCCAGCCGTTGCGCCAATCCTCGAGCATGACCCGGGCGAGCACCGAGCGGATCGGCGCATTGTCGTCGGTCTTCATCTCGTCGAGCGCCTGGCGTTCGGCGGCACCGATGCTCAGGCGCGTGTTGGCCTCAAGCTTGCTCAGCACACGCCCAACCGCGGCTGGAATCTGCATTTGCCCCCTCCTTGGCCCCAAGAAGCAACCAGGCCAGTCTAATCCGCCATCGGGTCGATCACAAATCCCTGCCCTTTCTGCGCGCGGCCGGGCGGGGCGAGGGTGCGCCATTCGGCCGAAAGGGCCGCTATGCCGGGATGCGGCTCGCGGGATAGATTTGCCGCATGCCGAGCCTCACCGAACGTCTTGTCGATCTTATCGCCCGCAAGCCGATCGTCGACGCCGATCGCCGCGCCGCTTCGCTCTTTGTGCTCGATGCATTGGCGAACGCGCTGGCCGGGCGCAATAGCGCACCGGGCCGCGTCATGCTCGCCTGGGCAAAGGAACGGCCGGCGGCGAACGCCGACGGATTTGTCACGGCGGCGCTCACCCATGTTCTCGAGATCGACGATCTGCATCGCCTCTCGGTGACGCATCCCGGTTGCGTCGTGGTGCCGGCCGCTTTGGCGGCGGTGGTTCGCGACGGCAAACGCGGCCACGCGCTGCTCGATGCGGTGCTCGCCGGCTACGAGGCGATGTGCCGGATCGGCAACGCGGTCGGGCCCGCGCATTACCGGATCTTTCACAACACCGCGACCTGCGGCCCGTTCGGCTCGGCGATGGCCGTTGGCCGCCTGCTCGGACTCGATGCATCGCAACAGGTCCATGCGCTCGGCAATGCCGGCACGCAATCGGCCGGCTTCTGGGAGTTTCTCGAAACCGGGGCAATGACCAAGCATCTTCACGCAGGCCATGCGGCCGAAGCCGGTGCACGCGCGGCGCAACTCGCCAAATACGGATTCACCGGTCCGCCGACCATCCTCGAAGGCGATCGCGGGTTCTTTCGCGGGCTCTGTGCCGATCCCGATCCCGATGCGGTGCTGCGCGATCCCGATGCGCCGTGGGAACTGCATCGCACTTCGATCAAGCCCTGGCCGTCCTGCCGGCACACCCATCCGCCGATCGATGCGGCCGCCTCGCTGCGCGAGACGATCGGCAACCGCTCGATCGAGCGGGTAACGGTTGAAACCTATCCGGCCACGCTCGATCTCTGTGATCGTCCGGTGCCGGATACTGAATATGCCGCCAAGTTTTCGCTGCAGCATTGCGTCGCAGCCGCGCTCGCACGGCCGGTCGTGGATTTTGCCGCGTTCGATGCGCCAGCCCGTGCCGAACTGGCGCCGTTGCGAACCCGCATCGAAGGTCGCATCGGCGATCGGTTCGCGGTCGCCTACCCGCGCGCCTGGGGTGCCGCCGTATCGGTGACGCTCGGCGACGGCGCCGTGCTTACGGCGGAACGCGAGCATGCCAAAGGCGATCCTGAAGCGGCGCTCGATGTCGCCGCGATGCGTGCCAAGGCCGCGATGCTGCTGCGCCACGGCGATATCTTGTCGCCGGACGGTTTCATCGATGCCGTGCTGGCCTGGGCCGACGATGCGCCCTTGACTGGAAACACGGCGCTTGCCGCTCTCGATCTCCTGCCAAACTAAATCTGCGCCAGCGCCTGGTCGAGATCGGCGATCAGATCGTCCGCATCCTCGATCCCGATCGAAAGACGCAGCAAATCGGGCGGCACATTGCCATGCGCGCCCTCGAGCGTTGCGCGATGCTCGATCAGGCTCTCGACTCCGCCTAGCGACGTCGCCGGCCGGAAGAGGCGTGTGGCGGTTGCTACGCGCAGGGCCGCCGCACCATCGCCCTTGATCCGGATCGACAGCATGCCGCCGAACCCGCCTTGCATCTGCCGCCGCGCAATGTCGTGGCCCGGATGATCGGGCAGGCCCGGATACATCACGTGAGAAACTTTCGGATGCCGCGTCATCGCCTCGGCAACGCGCTGCGCGCTCTCTGAGGCGCGTTCGACCCGCAGATAGAGCGTACGCATGCCGCGCAGCAGCAGCCAGGCCTCGAACGGCCCGAGAATATTACCCGTTGTGCCGCGCAGCGTACGGATGCGTTGCCAGTTTTCGTCGTTGCGGGCGGTCACCAGCGCGCCGGCGATCACATCGCTATGGCCGTTGAGATACTTGGTCGCCGAATGCATCACGATGTCGGCGCCATGTTCGATCGGTCGGGTCAGGACCGGGCTTGCTGCCGTCGAATCGACGACCGATAGCGCGCCGGCTTTGTGCGCGGCCGCGCTGACCGCCGCGATATCGATGATCTCCCAGGTCGGATTGGCCGGGGTCTCGAACCAGACGAGTTTGGTCGGCGCCGCCGCGATTGCCTCGATCAGTCCGCTGCCCGGCACCACCGTGAGTACGATGCCCCAGCGCTCGGCGAACTCCTGAAAGCGCAGCCGCGTGCCCCAGAAGATCGATTCCTGCGCGACGACGCGCTCGCCCGGACGCAGCGTTTCGACGATCGCGGAGACGGACGCGATACCCGAGGCGAACAGCAGCGCCTCGGCACCGCCCTCGAGTTCGGCGAGCAGTTTTTCCGCCTGCTCCCAGTTCGGATGATGGAAGCGCGAATAGATATAGCCGGCGGGCGGCGCGTAATCCTGCCGACGGCGTTCATAGGTCGTCGCCATTTCGAGCGGCGGTACGATGCCGCCGCTGGCGGCGGCTTCGATACGGCCGCCATGAGCGGCCAGCGTTGCGGGTTTGGATCGGTCAGGCATCAGGCGGCCATTCGTTGGATGTTAATGCGCGCGCCCGACAGCGGCGAGCCGGGTGTCGACCGGAAAGACCATGTCGGGGCGTCGATCGAAGCTCAGCAATGCGATCAGCCGCGGCCGGTCGCCCGCGACCGGACTGACGCGATGCAGTGCGTACTTGCCGCGAAACAACATGAGCGTGCCGGCGTCGACCGCCGGTGTGCGCAGGAAGGAGCGATCGCCGTCGAACACACTTTCGACGGCGTCGTAATTTTCGTCCTCTTCGCTTCGAAGCGCGGGGGCGAACTCGAACGATCCGCCGCTGGCTGCGGGCTGCAGCAACAGGCTTGCGACGAAGTCGTTGGAGTCGAAGTGCCAGCCATGCTCGTCGCCCGGATCGAGCACGGTCACCGTGCAGGAGACGAGCGGGTCGGCGCAGCAATGCAGCGCCGGTTCCTGAAGCAGATCGGCAATGAAGGCCGATAACGCGGCCTCGCGATAGAGCGACAGAATGGCGCCATCCTCGGGTAATCGATCCTGCGCGATGACGCGCATGCGATAGGGATGGGTACGCCGCGCCGTGTGCCCGGCCGGAAGACCGACAAGGGTGTCGGAATCGTAGGCGGTCAGTTGCTGATCGCGCCGATAGCCGTGCGGAATGGCCGAAACCGCTTCCTGCACCATGCGAGCGAGCGTTGCGGGATGCACGAATCTCGGCAGGGCGCAGAAGCCCTCGGCGGCGAGCGCCGCGCGCCCGCGCGCGACGACCGTCTCATAAGCGGCAGGGCCGGTTCCGCCGATCGGATAGCGCGCACTGTCGACTAAACTATCTAACGGCAATATCAAAATGGACCTCCGGACAGTCGGCACGCACATCTGGCGGGACAAAGGCGCGCTGGAAGATAGCAAATCCGCGCGGAGCCGGCACAGGATACAAGCGCATGGCAGCCGTGACGGAAGATCGGGCCGCAGGATTGCCGCTTCTCCGAACGGCCCGATTCTCGCTTCGACGGCGGCGCGGCCCTCAACGACGAATCGCTAGAAACGCTCTTTCAGAACCGCGCCGTCGGTCGCGATGATGGTCGAGGCCGGCCACAATGCCGCCCAGCGATCGCCGGCGGCGGCGAGATCGAGGGGCTGCGCCGGTAGGCGCAGCGTGCTGCCGGCAAAATAGGCGATTACGATGCCGGAGCGGTTTGCGGCCGCCCAGCGCAACGCACTGTTGGCATCGGGCAATTCGATCAGCGGTTCCGACAAGCGTCCGGCCAGATCGAACCCGCCGTCATATCGCCCGTAGATCGCAATCGGCTGTCCGGCGGCCTGCAGATCGTGGATATTGGCGGCGACCGGCCGCAGATCGAAGAAGGTATGCAGCCCGCCGATGAACTCGATGTTCAGTGCGCTTGCCATCAGGGCCGGCAGCAACGCGACCTGCAGCACCCGGTGCGCGAGCGGTCGCGGTGTGAGTTGCGCCAGCAGATAGCCGCCACCGAGCAGCAACAGTCCGGCACCGAGGCTGATTCCGCCGAGCCAGATCGGCAAACTCGATTCGCCGAAGACCCGCCGCCAGACCGCATCGAGATGTGCGTGCGGCACGATGTTAAGCAGGAAGAACACGAACCCGATAAAGAGCAACGGCACACCCGGCAAGGCGGCATGAAAATCGCGCGCCTTCTCCGGTGCCGAGCCGAGTGCGTGGGCAACGATCAATGCCGCCAAGCCGAGCGCCGGCAACAAGACATGCGGGCCGCGATAGGGATCGAGCAGCGCGCCGAGCAGCGCACCGCCAATGGCGGCGATAACCAGCCAACTGCCGGAATCGAATCCGCCGCGCGTCAAACGCGACATCGTGCGCCAGGTCGAACGCCACCAGATCCACGGATAGGCGAACAGCAACGCCCATGCCGCCAACCAGTACCAGGCGCTGCGGCCCGGTTGCGCCTCCAGCGTCAATGCGGCCTCAAGACCGGGCCAACCGTTCGTGGCAACGAGCCAGCCGACCCAGACGGCAGAGACCGCGAGTGTCGAGACGGCGAGCCAGAAGCAGGACGAACGCGCGATCGGCGGATCGCGCAGAAGGAACGGCAAGGCGAAGGCCGGCGGCAGCAGCCAGGCCAGCGCCAGCGGACCCTTGAGCAACAGCCCTGCAGCCAGAGCGAGCGCAAACAGCGCAATGCCTGGCCATCGTGCGTCGTTGTGCAATCGCGCGACCCCGAGCACCGACAGCAGGACGACGGCGATCATCGGCGTATCGGTCAAAGTCTGGCTGGCAAAGGCTACGATGCCGCCGGTGCCGATGACAATCAGTGGGGCAAATCGGGCGGCGTCGGGTTGTGCGGGCCACAATTCGCGCGACGCGGCGAAGGCAAGAAACAGGCTCGCAAGGACGAACAACGGCGCGACCATCCGCGCCCACCATTCGCTGACGCCGAACAGCGACCAGCCGGCATGGATCAGCCAGAATAAAAGATCCGGGCCGGCGCCGGCGGTGCTCGGCGTGTTCTGCCATGACCACCAGGCATCGGAGAGGAGGCGTCCATCGACGCCAACCAATGGCGGGCGCGCAACAAGCCCGCCCAGCACCAGAACGAGCCAGATCACGACCGCCCATAACGGCGGCCCCGATAGCAGCGATGCCCAGCCTTTCGCGTGAGACGCATGCAGGCCAGCGTTCGCGGCGCTCTGGGTTTCGGCGGTCCGGCTCATCACCGGCCGATTATAGGGATCGCGACGGGGCTGCCGATACCGCCCCGCAATGCGCGGGCGCCGGAGACCGGCCCCAGCTCACATCGGGTCGTCGAGAACCGGATAGGTGAGAGTCCATTGCTCGGTCTCTGCCGCCTCAATCCATTCCGCCATCGCGGGCCAGGTCAGCACCGCATCGACATAGGCCTGGCAGGCATCGTCGAGTGTCACGTCGTACGTCGCAAAGCGCGTCGCCACCGGTGCGAACATCGCATCGGCGATCGTGAAGCCGCCGAAAAGAAATGGGCCATGTCCGTGCACACCGGCGCGGCCGAACCGTTCACGACAATCGCGCCAGATTGCGGCCACGCGCCTTATATCGCGCGCCACTTCAGGGATCGCTGCGCGGCTCTTCGCCTTGAGCTCCGAACGGATATCCATCGGCAGATTCTGGCGCAGCTTCAGAAAGCCGCAATGCATCTCGTTTGCGATGCAGCGCGCATGGGTGCGCATCGCGAAATCCGCCGGCCAGAGTTTCGCGTCGGGAAACCGCTCGGCGAGATACTCGCAGATCCCGAGCGACTCCCAGATCGTACGGCCCTCATGGACGAGGCAGGGCACTTTGCCGGACGGCGAAAAGCGGCGGATCCGATCGGCGGTATCGGTCTGGTCGAGGCAGATCACCTCTTCGTTGAACGGGATGCCGGTCTGTTTCAGCGCGAGCCACGGCCGCAGCGACCAGGACGAGTAATTCTTGTTGCCGAGATAAATGGTCGTGTCGGCCATTCGTCGCTCCCGTCGATTGCCGCAGTTTCCATAGTCGAGCGCTGCCGATCGTACAAGCCGGGCCGGCGGGGCTCCGCTTGCATGCAAAAGACGCTGCGGCCCCTTTTCATTCGCCCGCCGCTTCGACATGCTGGCGCGCCTTCAGGATACCCCGAACCGAGCGAGTGCGAGGAGCATGGCGATGACGCATCATCTGGTCGACAGCAAGGGCAAGGCGGTGCCGATCACGCCGGTCTCCCGCAAGGGCTTCAGGGCGTGGCTGAAGGCCCAGCCGGCGGGGGTGCGCCAATGGGTCGAGGGCCATCATTTCGAGCCAAAACCGGGCGATTTCCTGGTCCTGCCGGCGCCCCGCGGCGGCCTTGGCGGGGTGCTGCTGGGGGTCGGCGAGGGGGCCGATATCTGGTCCTGGGGCGATCTGCCCTCGAAGCTGCCGGCGGGCCGCTATCGCATTGCGGCCAATCTCACGGCAGAGGCCGCCAATGCCGCGGCGCTGGGCTGGGGGCTCGGCTCTTACCGATTCACCCGCTACCGCAAGGCATCGGGCAAATTGGCCGATCTGGTCTGGCCGGAGGGTGCCGACCATGCGCGCGTCGTCAACGCAATCGAGGCGACCTGGATGGTCCGCGATCTGATCAACACACCGGCCGAGGATATGGGGCCGGCCGAACTGGCCGATGCCGCGCGCGACATTGCGAAGCAACATAAAGCGAGTTTTCGCGTCACCGTCGGCGATGAGCTGCTGAAGAAAGGCTATCGCACCATTCATGCGGTCGGCCGCGCCTCGACGCGACCGCCGCGCCTCATCGATCTACGCTGGGGTAATCGCGGCCCGAAGCTGACCCTGGTGGGCAAGGGCGTGTGCTTCGATTCCGGCGGCTACGATCTCAAGACCGCGCAGGGCATGCAGGGCATGAAGAAGGATATGGGCGGCGCCGCCCATGTGCTCGGCCTCGGTCGCATGATCATGGCGGCGAACCTGCCGGTTCGGCTTCGTGTGCTGGTGCCGGCCGTCGAGAACCTGGTGTCGGGCAATGCGTTCAAGCCGATGGACATCATCAAGACGTTCAAGGGCCTGACTGTCGAGATCGGCAACACCGATGCCGAAGGTCGACTTATCCTGTGCGACGCGCTGGCTGAAGCGGATGGCGAAAACCCGGACCTCATCGTCGATTTCGCGACGCTGACCGGTGCCGCGCGCGTCGCGCTGGGCACCGATCTGCCGGCGCTCTTCTGCAACCACGATGCAACGGCGGAGCGGTTGCTCGCGGCCGGTCTCGCGGTCGACGATCCGCTCTGGCGCCTGCCGCTGCACAAGCCCTATGCGAAGCAGCTCAAGAGCAAGATTGCGGACATGAACAATATCTCGAGCGGCGGACAGGGCGGCGCCATCACCGCGGCTTTGTTCCTCAACGCCTTCGTTGCCGAGACGACGCCCTGGATTCATATCGATTTGATGGCCAGCAACGCCTCGCATCGGCCGGGTCGGCCCGAGGGTGGCGAGGCGATGGCATTACGCGCCTTGTTCGCGATGGTCGAAGGCTGGCTCGCGGATAAGCCCGCGGCGAAGAAAGCCGGCGGGCGAAAGAAGCGCTAGCCGCGCACCATCGCTGATGAACGGCGCGCGCGCTCAGTAGCCGAGGCGGCGATCGACGATATTGTCCGGCTGTTCGCCGCGCTCCACGCGCCGGATGCCCTCGAGCACGACCAGCACCGCCGTTTCCGGCTGGGTCAGGCTCGCGACATGCGGCGTGAGCGTCACGCGCGGGTGGGTCCAGAACGGATGCTCGTTCGGCAGCGGCTCCGGCGTGAACACGTCGAGCGACGCATAGGCGATATGGCCGGAATCGAGTGCGGCCAGAAGCTCGTCCTGCACGACATGGCCGCCGCGCCCGGCATTGATGACCGCCGCGCGCTTCGGCAGTTGCGCCAGTGTCTTTGCGTTGACGATACCCGTCGTTTCTTTCGTCAGCGGTAGCAGGCAGACGAGAATCTCGGTGCGGTTGAGGAAGGGATTGAGTCCTTCCGCGCCATGAAAGCTCTTGACGCCCTCGACTGATTTCGGTGTGCGGCTCCAGCCGGCCACGTCGAAATCGAGCGCAACCAGCTTGCGCGCCGCATCGCTGCCGAGCACGCCAAGGCCGAGAATGCCGACTTTGCGATCGCGCGCGAGCGGATAGAGCAACGGCTCCCAACGGCTGCGGCGCTGCGATTCCTCGAACTCGGGCGCGCGGCGGTGATAGCGCAGCACGTGCATCAGCACATATTCACTCATGCCCTGCGTCAGCCCTTCATCGACAAGCCGCACAAGGGGCACGTTTGGCGGCAGCGTCGTGTCCTTGAGCAGCGCATCGACGCCGGCGCCGAGATTGAAGATCGCCTTGAGATTCTTGTAACGCTGCAGATCGCCGGGCTCGGGCCGCCAGGTGAGCGCATACTCGACTTTGTCTTCCGGCCCGGTATCCGGCCAAAGCCTGACCGGGCGCGCGGGGTCGAGCCGCTGCAGGACGGGAATCCAGGCGGCAAACTCGCCGGTCGGGTCGTCGGGCACATTGATCAGCAGCGTCATCGTTACATCCTCACCACACCGGTTTCGTCCGCTCGCAGTTCGAAGGCGGCGGCCATCAGCGCCTGAGTATAAGGCTGGGTCGGCCGATCGAAAATATTCTCGGCCTGGCCCTGTTCCACCACCTTACCGTCCTTCAGCACGACCACCTCGTCGGCGAGCGCGCGCACGACTCGAAGATCGTGACTGATGAACAGATAGGCGAGGCGGTGCTTTTTCTGCAGGTCGCGCAGCAGATCGACGATCTGCGCCTGCACCGACATGTCGAGCGCCGAGGTCGGTTCGTCGAGCACGACGAAGCGCGGCTTCAGGATCATGGCGCGCGCGATCGCGATGCGCTGGCGCTGGCCGCCGGAGAATTCATGCGGATAGCGGTGCCGCGCCTCGGGATCGAGCCCGACTTCGTTGAGCGCTTCGACGATCAGCCGTTCCTGCTCGGCATCGTTCGCCGCGAGCTTATGCACCTTCAGGCCCTCGGCGATGATCTCGGAGACCGACATACGCGGTGAGAGCGAGCCATAGGGGTCCTGAAAAACGATCTGCATCTGGCGGCGCAGCGGGCGCATGCGCGCAGCGTCGAAATTCTCGATATTCTTGCCGTCGAAACGGATCGCGCCCTTGCTGTCGATCAGGCGCAGCAGGGCAAGTGCCAACGTCGTTTTGCCGGAACCGCTTTCGCCGACGATGCCGACGGTATGGCCCTCGCGCACCGACACTGTCACGCCGTCGATTGCCTTGATGTAGTCGACCGTGCGCCGCAACACGCCCTTGCGGATCGGGAACCAGATCTTGAGATCGTCGCAGGCGACAATCGCCGGTGCGTCGGGCTCTGCCTGCGCGGGATGGCCGCCCGGTTCCGCCACCAAAAGCTTTTTCGTATAGGGATGCTGCGGCCGTTCGAAGATTTCCGCGACGGGGCCCTGTTCGACAATCTCGCCCTGCAGCACGACGCAGACCTTGTCGGCGACGCGGCGTACGATGTTGAGATCGTGGGTGATCATCAGCATCGCCATGCCGAGTTCCTGCTGCAGCTCCTTGAGCAGCTTCAGGATCTGCGCCTGCACGGTCACGTCGAGCGCGGTCGTCGGTTCGTCGGCAATCAGCAGGTCCGGTTCGTTGGCGAGCGCCATCGCGATCATCACGCGCTGGCGCTGCCCGCCGGAGAGCTCGTGCGGAAAGGCGCCGAGCCGTTTCTCGGCATCGGGAATACCGACCAGCGACAACAGTTCGAGCGTGCGTTTGCGGGCGGCCGCGCGGTCGAGTCCCTTATGGATGAACAGGCCCTCGCTGATTTGCTTCTCAACCGTGTGCAGCGGATTGAGCGAGGTCATCGGCTCCTGGAAGATCATCGAGATGTCGTCGCCGCGCACGTCCATCAACGTCGCCTCGTCGGCGCCGAGCAGTTCCTTGTCGCGGAAAAAGATCTTGCCGGAGGGGTGATGCGCCTTCGGATAAGGCAGCAACTTCAGGATCGAGAGCGCGGTGACGGTCTTGCCCGAGCCGCTTTCGCCGACCAGTGCAACGGTCTCGCCCTTCCCGATGGTGAAGGAAACATGCTTCACCGCCTCGACGGTGCGCGCGCCGGTGCCGAAGCTGACCGACAAATCCTCGACGGAGAGGAGGGGTTTCTGGTCGTTGGCCATCTCAGGCAAATCCCTTGCGCGGGTCGAAGGCGTCGCGGACCGCCTCGCCGATGAAGATGAGCAGGCTCAGCATGGCGGCGATCGCGAAGAAGCCGGTCAGACCGAGCCATGGCGCCTGCAGATTGGCCTTGCCCTGCAACAGCAATTCGCCGAGCGAGGGCGAGCCGGGCGGCAGGCCGAAACCGAGGAAATCGAGCGACACCAGCGCGGTTACCGATCCCGCCAGCACGAACGGAAACAGCGCCAGCGTTGCGACCATCGCATTCGGCAGCAGATGGCGCAGCATGATGACCGTGTTGCCCACGCCGAGTGCGCGGGCGGCGCGGACATACTCGAAATTGCGTGCGCGCAGGAACTCGGCGCGCACCACGCCGACCGGCCAGGTCCAGCTGAACAACAGCAGAATGCCGAGCAGCCACCAGAAATTTGGCGTCACGATGCTGGCGAGGATGATCAGGATGAACAGCATCGGCATCGAGCCCCAGATCTCGAGCAGGCGCTGGAAGACGAGATCGACCCAGCCGCCGTAATAGCCCTGCACCGCGCCGGCGAGGATGCCGAGCGCGGTCGCGGCCGCCGTCAAAGCGAGGCCGAACAGCACCGAGATGCGGAAGCCGTAGATCATGCGCGCGGCCACGTCGCGCGTCTGGTCGTCGGTGCCGAGCCAGTGATTGGCGTCCGGCGGCGAAGGGGCCGGCTGATCGAGGTCGAGGCTGACGGTGTCGAACGCATAGGGAATGAGCGGCCAGAGCATCCAGCCCTTCTCGTCGATCAGATCGCGCACATAGGGATCGCGGTAATCGGCCTCGGTCTCGAAATCGCCGCCAAACGCGGTCTCCGGATAGAACTCTGTGATCGGAAAGTAGTAACCGCCGTCATAGCTGACCAACAGCGGGCGATCGTTCGCGACAAGTTCGGCGACCAGGCTGAAGGCGAACAACCCGAGGAACAGCCACAGCGCCCAGAAGCCGCGTCGGTTGGCGCGGAAATTGGCGAGGCGTCGACGGTTGAGCGGCGAGAGGCGCATCGCTAGAGCCGCCGCCGTTCGAAGTCGATGCGCGGATCGACCATCGTGTATGCCAGATCGCCCACGAGATTGAGCACGAGCCCGAGCAATGTGAAGAAGAACAATGTGCCGAACACGACCGGATAGTCCCGGTTGATCAGCGATTCAAACCCGAGCAGGCCAAGCCCGTCGAGCGAGAAGATCGTTTCGATCAGCAGCGCACCGGTGAAGAGGATGCCGATGAAGGCCGAGGGAAATCCCGCGATCACGATCAGCATCGCGTTTCGGAACACATGGCCGTACAGCACGCGCCGCTCGGACAGACCCTTGGCACGCGCGGTCGAGACATAGGCCTGGTTGATCTGGTCGAGGAACGAGTTCTTCGTGAGCATGGTCAGGCCGGCAAAACCGCCGATGACCAGCGCGGTGATCGGCAGCACCATGTGCCAGAGATAATCGAGGATCTGTTCGTACCAGGGCAGGGTGGCGAAATCGCTCGAGACCAGCCCGCGCAACGGGAACCAGTCGAGATAGCTGCCGCCCGCGAACAGCACGACCAGCAGGATCGCGAACAGAAATCCGGGAATGGCCGAGAGCGTGACCACGATGGCTGAGGTCCAGATATCGAAGCGGCTGCCGTCGCGGACTGCCTTGCGGATGCCGAGCGGAATCGAGATCAGATAGACGATCAGCGTCGTCCAGATGCCGAGCGAGATCGAAACCGGCATTTTCTCCAGCACGAGATCGACAACCGGCCGGCCGCGGAAAAAGCTGTTGCCGAAATCGAGGCGCAGATAGCTGCCCATCATCTGCAGGAACCGCTCATGCGCCGGCTTGTCGAAGCCGTACAGCTTTTCGATCTCGGCGATGAAGGCGGGATCGAGGCCCTGCGCGCCGCGATAGAGGCTTTCGCCGCCTTCGCCGCTGCGCGTCGAGGAGACCGTCTCGCCGGTGGTGCCGGTAATGCGCGTCGTCGCGCTGATGGCGGTTCCCTCGATCTCGGCGATGAGCTGTTCGACCGGACCGCCCGGTGCCGCCTGGATGATCGCGAAATTGAGCACCATGATCCCGAACAGAGTCGGGATGATCAGCAGCAGGCGTCGGATGATATAGGCGAGCATAAGCGGGCCGGTCTGCCGATCACTCTTCTGTTTCGATTTCGGTTGGCTCCGGCAACACCGCTTCCTTGTCCGAATCGATCCACCATGTGTTGATCATGGCGAGCCCGTATTTCGGCGGTGTCTCGGGATGGCCGAACTTGTTCCAGTAGACCACGCGGTCGGCCTGGATATGCCAATGCGGGATCACATACTGGCCCCAGAGCAGAGCGCGATCGAGCGCGCGGGTGCGCGCGATCAGGCTCTCGCGGCTCGGTGCAGCGATGACCAGCTCGATCAGCTCGTCGATGACCGGGTCCTTGATGCCGATGGCGTTGCGGCTGCCCGGAATGTCGGCCGACGCGCTCGACCAGAAATCGCGCTGCTCGTTGCCGGGCGACAGCGACTGGCCGATGCCGCCGACGATCATGTCGAAATCGAACGCATCGACTCGGTTCTGGTATTGCGCGGTATCGACGGTGCGCAGCCGCGGCGTGATGCCGAGTTTCTCCAGATTCTGCACGAAGGGCAGGCTGATCCGTTCGAACAGCGGATTGTTCAGCAGGATTTCGAAGGTGAGTTCCTTGCCCGTCTCTGCATTGACCCGGACGCCGTTTTCGACCACCCAGCCGGCCTGTTTCAAAAGGTCTGAGGCCCGGCGCAAGTTTTCGCGATTGTTGCCACTGCCGTCGGTCGTGGGCACGTCGAACGGCGTGGTGAACAGTTCATCGGGAATGCGTCCGCGATAGCGCTCGAGAATTTCCAGCTCCTCGCCTTCCGGCAGGCCGCCGGTTGCGAGCTCGGTGTTCGAAAAGTAGCTCGTGGTGCGGGTGTACTGGCCATAGAACAGCGTCTTGTTAGTCCATTCGAAATCGAAGGCGAGGCCGATCGCCTCGCGCACCAGCGGATCCGCGAACATGTCGCGCCGCGTGTTGAAGAAATAAGCTTGCATCCCGGTCGGGTTTTCATTCGGGATCGATTCCTTCACGATGCGCCCGTCGCGCACCTGGGGAATGTCATAGGCGGTCGCCCATTCCTTGGCCGAGCTCACCTGCTGGAAATCGAACTGTCCGGCCTTGAAGGCCTCGAGCGTCACGGTCGGGTCGCGATAATATTCGAAGCGGATTTCGCCCCAGTTATATTGACCGACATTGACCGGCAGATTGGCGCCCCACCAATCCTCGACCCGCTCGTAGGTGACCGAGCGCCCGCTCTCGAAGGTCTTCACGCGATAGGGCCCCGAGCCAAGCGGCGGCTCCAATGTGGGCGCCTCGAAATCGCGACCTTCCCAATAATGCTTCGGCAGCACCGGCATCTGGCCGATGATCAGCGGCAGCTCGCGATTCTCGCCTTCGGTGAACTCGAACCGCACGCGATGGGCGTCGAGCGCTACCGCTTTCGCCACGCTGCCGTAATAGGCGCGATAGAAGGGATGGCCCTTGGTCTTCAGCGTATCGAAGGAGAAAACGACATCGTCGGCGGTGATCGGTTCGCCATCGTGCCAGCGCGCTTGGGGACGCAGCGCGAACTCGACCCAGCTTCGGTCATCGGGGACGGTGATGGTCTCGACGATCAGTCCGTATTCGGTGAAAGCCTCGTCGCCGCTCGAAACCATCAGCGATTCATAGGTGAGGCTGATGCCGGCGGCGGGTACGCCCTTCAGCGTATGCGGGTTGAACGTGTCGTAGGTTCCGACGGCATCGAGCGTCAGCGTGCCTCCCTTCGGCGCATCGGGGTTCACATAGTCGAAATGCACGAAATCGGGACCGTAGAGCGGATCGCCATGCATGGCGATCGCATGCATCGTCTGGCCGGCTGCGTCGCTCGCGGCGCTCTCCTCGGCGGGCAACCGGTCCGGGCTGAGCACAAGGCCGGCGGCGAGGGCGACGAGAAGGGCTGAGACGATCTTGCGCATGGCGGCTCCCGGCGGGGCAGGATGGGGCGACAAGCCCGATATTCAGGACCGGGCATTCTAAGGATATTGGCGGCCGGCGCCACCGGCCGGGGTACGTTGCCCGCCACCTTGCGGCGAATTAATGTCGCCGCCATCCGCCGCCGCAGTCGAATCACAAGGGGGACACGCGCCCGATGGGTCAGCGCATCAAGGCCGTCACGTTCGATCTCTGGGATACGATCGTCCACGACGATTCCGACGAACCCAAGCGCAAGGCCGGGGGCCTGCGCAGCAAGAAGCTGGAGCGCCGCCATCTGCTCTGGGAGGCGCTCAACGCCGAAAGCCCGATCGATCCGGCGACGGTGACGCTCGCCTACGACGTGGGCGATGCCGCCTTCAACAAGACCTGGCACGACCAGCATGTGACCTGGACGATCGGCGAGCGGTTGCAGGTGATCCTCAAGGGGCTCGGCCGCAAACTGCCCGAGGCCGCATTCGCCCGGGTGGTGACCGCGCATGAGGAGATGGAGGTCACGATCCGGCCCGATCTCATTCCCGGCATTGCCGATGCGCTGGCCGATCTGCACAAGCGCTACCGACTCTGCATCGTGTCGGATGCGATCGTCTCGCCCGGCCATTGCCTGAAGCGGCTGCTCGACAGCTACGATCTTGCACGGCATTTCGACGGTTTCGCTTTCTCCGATGAGGTCGGGCATTCCAAACCGCATCGTTCGATGTTCGAGAGCGCTGCAAAGCAGATGGGCGTTTCGATCGGCGAAATGGTTCATATCGGCGATCGCGACCATAACGATGTGAAGGGTCCGCAGGCGCTCGGCATGAAGGCGATTTTATTCACGGCGACCCGCGCGAACGACAAGAGCTCCACCACCGCCGACGCCATCTGCGAGCGCCATGCCGATCTGCCAGCGATCGTCGACCGGCTCGCCGGATGAGCTCAGCGCACGGCATCGGCACCCGAACGGTTCGCGGTTCCGATGACGAGTTTACGGGTGAGCCGCCGATAGCGCCTGCTCTTCCGCCCGGTGACGCAGCGTGAGCGCAATCCGGTTCGAGGGCATCCGGGTCTTCCGCCATCGCGATTTCTCGCTGATGTGGGGCTCGACGTTCCTCGCCTCCGTCGCAATGCAGATGCAGGCCGTCGCGATCGGCTGGCAGATGTACGACCTGACGGGCAGCGCGCTCGATCTCGGTCTGGTCGGATTGGCCGAGTTCCTGCCTTCGGTGCTGTTGGTGTTCTTCACCGGCGCGGTTGCCGACCGGTTCGATCGTCGCATCGTTACGATCCTTGCGATCGGCGGCGAAGCGCTGTGCGCCGGCGCGCTGTTCTACATGGCTTGGACCGGCACGGCCGACCGTCTGTCGATCCTGGCCGCCGCCGCCGGATTTGGCGTGGCGCGCGCCTTCGTAAACCCGGCGGTGCGCGCGCTCATTCCGACCTTGGTGCCGATCGGCGAACTGGCGAACGCCATCGTCTGGTCGTCCATCTCCTGGCAGATCGCGGTCGTCGGCGGCCCGGCCATCGGCGGCTTCCTCTATGCCGTCGGGGGCGCGGATGCGTCCTATGCCGGCGCCGGTATGATGCTGGTCGCCGCCGCACTCGCGATGGCTTTCATGGGCCGCCGGATGCGCGCCTCGCAGGAAGGGCGCGGCAGCACGATGACGGAAATCGTTGCCGGTATGAAACTGATCCTCGAGCGCCGCCTGTTGCTGGGCGCGATCTCGCTCGATCTCTTTGCGGTGCTGTTCTCAAGTGCGATCGCGCTGCTGCCGATCTTTGCCAAGGATATTCTGCAGGTGGGTCCCGACGGGCTCGGTCTGCTGCGCGCCGCACCGGGTGTCGGCGCGGTCGCAATGGCGCTGGTGCTGGCGCAATATCCGTTGCGGCATTCGGTCGGAAAGATACTGTTTCTCGCCATCGGCATCTTCGGCCTGGCGGCCATTGGTTTTGGCTTCTCCGATGTTTTCTGGCTGTCGCTGGTGCTGCTCATGGTGATGGGCGCCGGCGACATGGTGAGCGTCTATATTCGCGGCACGATCGTACCGCTGGCGACGCCCGACCGGCTGCGCGGCCGCGTCATGGCGGTCGAGATGGTGTTCGTCGGCGCGTCGAACGAGTTGGGACTGTTCGCAGCCGGCGTGTTCGCAGCGATCCTGGGCGGCGTCGGCGCGGTGATTTTCGGCGGTACGGCGACCGTGCTGACAGTCTTCATCTGGATGCGGCTCTTCCCGGGGCTGTTGCGGGTCGAGCGGCTGGACGTCGCCTCGCTGGGCTTCCGGGACGAGGAGCCGCCGGATAAGCTTGCTCCGGCATCATCGCGCGAAGGGGGTTGAAATGGGCGGCAAGCTGCGGTTTCTGGTGGTCGACGGCTATAACCGCGAGGCGCGGGCCGAACTCGTTGCCGGCGGTGCGAGCGAAGCCGGTCATCTCTACGAGCGCATGATCCGTCGCGCGCTGCCCGGCGCCGAATGCGACATCCTCTATCCGGCCGATCCGGGCGCGACGCTGCCGAAAGGCACGGCACTGCAGCAATATGACGGCGTCGCGTGGACCGGCTGCAGCCTGACGATCTACGAGGACGATCCACGCGTCGGCCCGCAGATCGAACTTGCCAAAGCCTGTTTCGAATCGCGCGTGCCGGCGTTTGGTTCCTGCTGGGCGGCACAGATCGCGGTCGTGGCGGCGGGCGGCATCTGCCGCGCCAATCCGCGCGGCCGCGAAATGGGTATCGCGCGCAAGATCGGCCTGACGCCGGACGGGCGCGGCCATCCGCTCTATGCCGGCAAGGCGAGTGTGTTCGACGCATTCATTTCGCATGTCGACGAGATCACGCATCTGCCGGCCGGCGCGGTGCTGCTCGCCTCGAACGCGTTCACCCATGTTCAGGCAGTGGCCGTCACCAGCAATGGCGGCGAGTTCTGGGGATTGCAGTACCACCCCGAATACGATCTGCACGAGATGGCGCGGCTGACCTGGTGCCGCATCGACAAACTGATGAAGCTTGGGTTCTTCCGCGATCGCGAAGCGGCCGAAGGCTACGTCAACCTGCTCGAGACATTGCATCAGGATCCGTCGCGCAAGGATATCGCCTGGCTGCTCGGCATCGACGAGGACGTGACGAACGAAGATGTGCGCACCATGGAAGTGCGCAACTGGATCGACCGTCTCGTGCTGCCGTCGCGCGCCAGACGACATTAGGATCACAACGCGAGTCAGGCGTCCCATGATCGTTTCGTACGAGCATGGCTACATCTTCATCAAGACGGTCAAGGTCGCCGGCACCAGTGTCGAGATGGCGCTGAGCTCTTATTGCGGACCGGACGACGTCATCACACCGGTCCATCCGCGCGACGAAGTTCGCCGTGGCTTGAAAATGCGGCGGCCGCAGAATTTCGCCCTCGATCCGGCTCTCGAACGGGCCTATGCGGACGCGATCGATCGCCGTGATTTCAAATCGATCTGGGAGCTGTTCCGCGAGCTGGAGAAGAAGTCCCGATTCTTCAACCATATGAGCGTCGCCAAAATCCGACGTGAGGTCGGCGAGACGTTCTGGCGCCGCGCATTCAAATTCACCATCGACCGAAACCCGTATGACGTCGTCGTGTCGAAAGCACTCTGGAAAATTCACGATGCCGACTTCAGCTTGGTGCCGGACGATGCCGTCATCCGCCAGGCAATCGACGAAGCGATCAAGACTGGTGTACCCAATATTGATAAATACCGGATCGACGGCGTTGTGGCGGTCGACCGGGTCCTGCGCTATGAGAATCTCAACGCGGATCTCGCGTCGATCGCCGATCGAATCGGCGTCGATATCAGCCGGCGCTTGCCGCGAGCGAAGAGCAAGTCGCGCAAACCCGACCAGACGACGGCCAGGCTTCTGACGCCCGATCAGCGGCAACGGATCGCGGAAAGATACGCCGAAACATTTGATCTGCTGGGCTATTTGCGGACACTGGACCCGATCGATTGATGGTGTGCGGAACAGCAAGCGGGTTTCGGTGTTAATCTTGCGCAAGGGGCGGCGTCCTGCCGCCTTTTCTCAGGGTGCGTGCCGGACCCGTCCTCGGCTCTGCCGGCGCCTATCTCGGAGCGCGATCATGAACCGGTTGCTGTGCAGTTACTCTCTTGCGTTACTGCTGCTGGCTTTTGCGGGTGCGAGCGTGGTCGCCGCAGATGAGGATGCGGGTCGCATCGTCTGTTCCGGCAATGAGCCGTTCTGGCGCCTCGAAGCGGCGCAGGGTTCGGCCCTGCTGACCCGTCCCGGCGATTCCGAACCGGTCGAAAGAACCTATTCCGGCGCGCTGGTCGTGCTCGACTGGCTCGATCCCGGTTGGCTGGTGTGGCGCGGCAGTGCGATCGACGATGCGAGCGACGTGCTGGTGGCAACGATGCGCGCCGAACAATGTATCGACAGCATGGCCGGCGATGAGGGCGACGCATTCGATCATCGTGTGCTGCTGTCATTGCCGCAGGAGCCGGCGCTGGCTGGTTGCTGCCGCGTCGGGCTGCCGCCGCAAGAGGCCGCGGCCGAAGCAGCGTCGGACGATATGCCAGCGGTAAAGCCGGAAACCGACTGGAGTCGCTATCTGCCCGATCTGTTGCCCGCCCTGCAGCGCTGTCTCTTCGATGCGCCGGTCGTCATTGATCGTGTCGTTGCGGCCTGGCCGATGAATCATGGCATGGCCGGCGTACGCGCGATCGACGAGGAAGGTGCTGCGCATGACTGCATCGCTTCGATGGACGGTGGAAAGATCGACATGTTCGATCGCGCAGGTGACGCGATGCCCGGCGAGGGCGATCCGGCTTTCCATCCGGTGCGGGATCAGCCGCCGGCGATCGACAGCGGCCGGCTCGAGCAGGTCATAGACGGCGAGGGCGCGCTGGTCGGGTGGCTGCACTACGCGGCATCGGAGCCTATCGAGGGCGGCCGCCTCGCCACCGATCCGACGGCGGTCTATGAGGCGAGCTGGGTAGTCGCGGACATCGAGGGCATCGGCCCGATCGAAGGCACCGATGTTTCGATACAGTTCAATCCGCTCGGGACTCTGAGCGGTCACGCCGGCTGCAATCGCTTCAGCGGCAATGCCGAACTCGGCGAGGGCGTCGTGAAGATCGGGCCGCTTGCATCCACGAAGATGGCCTGCGCCGATCCGATCACGGATCAGGAACTGCGTTTCCTCGATGCGTTGACGCGGGCGCAAGCCTGGCGGCTCGAGGGCGGGTTGCTCTATTTCGATGCGGCGGACGGGGCGCCGCTTCTGCGTTTCGCCGCAGCCGAATAGGTCGCGCGGTTATTCCTGGACGATCGAGACCGGATCGCCGGCGACGCCCATCACCGTGATCACGATGCGCACCGGCGCGTCGCCGATGACGCGGCCCTGATGGTTTTCGTCGAGCGCTTCGACCAGCGCATCGCCGGCCTGGTAGAGATTCACGGTTCCATCGGCCGCCGTCACCTCGAGCGTTCCTTCCAGAATGTAGGCGGCCATCGGATGGGGGTGACGATGCACCGGCGTTGAGCCCCCCGGTGCAATCTCGACGATGGCGACCGTGATCAGCGGATGATCGGTTTCCGGATAAACGATCGGATCGCCGGTGTTGGTGACCGAAGTTCCGAGAATCTTGGTCGTGACCACATCGTTCTCGCCTGCCCATGCCAGCGGCGCGGTCAGCATCAGCGCGACCAGGAGCCCGCCAAGGCGGCTGGTCGAAAGGCAGATGGCACCAGTCATGATCGGCTCTCCTTGCATCGATACCGGCCGGCGTTTCAGGCGCTCAGCAGCGCCTGTGTTTCCGCATGCAGCGCGGCATCGCCCGCGGCGAGAACGGTGTCGCCCGAGGCGATCGTCAGCTTGCGGCCGCTCCAGTCGGTCATCACGCCGCCGGCACCTTCGATGACCGGCACGGCGGCCAGATAATCGTAGATGCCCATGCTGGCCTCGATGACGATATCGCCATTGCCGCTTGCAACGATGCCGTAATGATAACAGTCCGACCCGTATTGCACGAAACGGCAGGCAAGCCGGACACGATCGAAGGCCGTCTGCTGCACGCCCTTGAACATATGCGGCGAACTTGCGAACAGAACGGCATTGCCGACATGGCGGCCGCCGCGCGTGCGCACGGGCTTGCCGCCGAAGGTCGTCGGTCGGCCCACGGCGCCGACCCAGCGTTCGCCGAGCGCCGGGTGATCGACGACGCCGACGATCGGCACACCGTCGCGGCAGAGCGCGATCAGCGTACCGAACAGCGGACGGCCGCAGGTGAAGCCCTTGGTGCCGTCAATCGGATCGAGTACCCAGACGAACTCCGCACCGGGCCGGTCTGCGCCATGCTCTTCGCCGATGATTCCATGCTCGGGAAAGCGTGCCGCGATCAAATCGCGGATCGCGGCTTCGGCCTCGCGGTCCGCGATCGTGACCGGGCTCAGATCCGGTTTGTCGATGATGTCGAAACCGCTGCGGAAATAGCGGCGAATGACGATGCCCGCCGCGTCCGCGAGCTCTTCAGCGAAGGCGACGAGCCCGTCCGGAGCGCGCGCCGTCAAGTTATTCGATGGGTGCGGGGTTGGCCGAGAGCGTACGCAGGAACGCCAGCAGCGCGGCCAGATCTTCTTCCTTGCGAATGCCCGGGAACGCCATCTTGTTTCCGGGCACGAAACCCTTGGGGTCGGCAAAATATCCCGCCAGGCGATGGAAGGTCCATTCGCCGCCGAATGCCGTCATCGCATCCGAGTAGCGGAAGCCTTCATGGCTCGCGACCGGCCGGTTGACGATATCCCACAGATTGGGACCGACCTTGTTGGCGCCGCCTTCGTCGAAACTGTGACAGGTCTGGCATTTGCGTGCGACGGCCTGACCGTCGGCGGGATCGGCTGCCTCGATCATTGCGACCACGGCATCGGCCGGATCGGCCGTCGCTTCGGCTGCGGGCTCTTCCACGACCGGCTCTGTCGCGGCTTCGGTTTCTGCGGCAGCCGTTTCGGTCGCGGCGGCGGCGTCGATCGCGCTCACCTCGGGCAGCGGCTGCGGATTGTCCGAGAGCGTGCGCAGATAGGCGAGCAGATCGGCGCGATCTTCGATCTTGTTGATACCCGCGAACGCCATCTTGGTGCCGGGCACATGCGTGCGCGGGCTCGCCACGAACGCGTTCAACTCTTCATAACCCCAAATGCCGCCATGCTCGGCCATCGCGGGCGAGTATTGGAAATCCGTCAAATGCGCGACCGGACCGCCGAGGACGTTCCAGAGATTGGGCCCGACCTTGTTGGCGCCGCCCTGTTCGAAGGTGTGGCAGGTGAGACATTTCTTGGCGACGGCTTGGCCGGCAGCAGGATCCGCGGCGGCCATCAGCGGTGCGATCGGTCCGACCGGTGTCGCATCGGAAGGTGCCGCCGGTTCGCCGGCCGGAATTTCCATGGCGTGTTCGGTGCCATAATGCGGTTGCACCAGAAAATCGGCGACGATGCCGCTGGTCAACGCGACGAGACCCGCGACCAGAAGGGCGCCTGCAATCTTGTTGGCTTCGAGCGATGACGACATGCGTGTTCCGAATTCCCCAACGGCGAGAAGCGACCGCGGTCGGCGCTCCGATCCGTTACCCCGAAAAAGCGGCCTGAAGCGGCGGCAATCTAACCGCATCCCCTCGGCCTGTCCAACCGCGAACCCGCCACAAACCGGCGATTCCGTCCGCTACGCGCCGTGGAGTAAGCTCGCTTCCCTTATGACCCGCGATGACGCCCTTTCGCATCTCCCGCCACCGCCTCGCGGCAATATGTCGCACAGTCGGGACATGCTGCGATGACGCCGCTGATTGCGATTCCCGCGCGAATGGCATCGACCCGCCTGCCCGGGAAACCGCTCGCCGACATCGCCGGGGAACCGATGATCGTTCATGTCTGGCGCCGGGCCTGCGAGGCCAATGTCGGGCCGGTACTGGTCGCGGCCGGGGAGGCGGCCATCGTCGATGCGATTCGCGCCGCGGGCGGTGAGGCGGTGCTGACCGATGCCGAATTGCCGTCGGGGTCCGATCGCATTCATCAGGCGGTCGAACGCATCGATCCCGATCGACGCCACGATGTGGTCGTCAACCTGCAGGGCGATCTGCCGACACTCGATCCGCGCGCGATCCGCAGTGTGCTCGATACCTTGCGCGACGAAGACGTGGATATCGGAACGCTGGCGGTACGCATCACCGACGATGCCGAACGGAGCCGGGCCGATGTCGTCAAGGTTGCAGCCGGATTTGCCGACGCCGCGCCGGCCGGCACGATCGCGCGCGCGCTCGCATTCTCGCGTCTGCCGATACCGTGGGGCGAGGGCGCGCATTATCATCATATCGGAATCTACGCGTATCGCCGGGCGGCGCTGGCACGATTCGTGGCGCTGCCGCCATCGCCGCTGGAGCAGCGCGAGAAACTGGAACAGCTTCGTGCGCTCGAAGCCGGCATGCGAATCGACGTGGCGCTCGTTGACACGATTCCGCTCGGAGTCGATACTCCGGCCGACCTTGAGCGTGCGCGCCGGCTTCTCGCGCCGCATTGATTCCACGGAACAATTTCAGCCGGAACGATGCCGGCCCGACCGCGACGGCGGGACGTTGGAGACGCCGGAACAACCAGGACGATCGATGACCGACGCTTCCCGCACGATCGCATTTCAGGGTTCGCCCGGCGCCTATTCGGATCTCGCCTGCCGTGGCGCCTATCCCGATTGGAAAACCTTACCGTGCGTCTCGTTCGAGGATGCCTTCGCATCGGTGCGCGATCATCGCGCCGCCCTCGCCATGTTGCCGATCGAGAACTCGGTCGCCGGCCGCGTCGCCGACATCCATCATCTGATGCCGGATTCCGGCCTGCATATCGTGGCCGAGCATTTTCAGCGGGTGAACCATCATCTGCTGGCGCCGAAGGGCGCGACGCTCGCCGGGCTGAAGCGCGTTCACAGCCATGTCCAGGCGCTTTCGCAATGCCGAAAGCTGATACGCGAACTCGGCGTGAAGCCGATCACCCATGCCGATACCGCGGGGGCTGCGGCCGATGTCGCAGCGGCGGGCAACAAGGAGGATGCGGCGATTGCATCCAGTCTCGCCGGCGAGATCTACGGTCTCGATTCGCTGCGCGCCGATATCGAGGATGCGATGCACAACACGACGCGCTTCGTCGTGATGGCCGAAGATCCGGTCGACCCCGACCCCGCGGAGGGGCCGGTCATGACGAGTTTTCTGTTTCGCGTGCGATCGGTGCCAGCGGCGCTCTACAAGGCGCTCGGCGGTTTCGCGACCAACGGCGTCAATATCGTGAAGCTCGAGAGCTATATCATCGATGGCCGCTTCACCGTCGCGCAGTTCTATGCCGATGTCGAAGGCCATCCCGATCAGGCGCCGGTCCGGCTCGCGCTCGAGGAACTGAGTTTCTTCTCGCGCGAGGTGCGTATCCTCGGCGTCTATCCTGCCTCGCCCTATCGGCAGCTCGGCACGTCCGCTTAATCGCCCTTCGCGATCCAGTCATCGACCAGCCGTCGCGCGATCGAGAATCGCGTCGGCATGCGGAATGTTTCGTCCTCGGGCGAATTCAGCAGGAACGCGCGGTCATACCAGCCGATATGCTCGATCTCGGGTTCCTGGAGACGGATCGCATCGTCGATCGCGCGGCCGGTAAATCCGAGCATGATGGAGGCCGGAAACGGCCATGGCTGGGATGAGTGATAGCGGATATCGGTCACGGTCAGGCCGGCCTCTTCGAGAACCTCGCGCGCAACTGTTTCCTCGAGGCTTTCGCCCGGCTCGACGAAGCCGGCGAGAACCGAATGCATGCCGGGCGGCCATGTGTGTTCGCGCCCGAGTAGCAAACGGTCGTCATGCTCGATGGCCATGATGACCGCGGGATCGGTGCGCGGGAAATGCACTGTCGCACAGGATGGATCGCTGCAGCGTCGCATATGTCCGCCCTCGTCGCTCACCGTCGGCTGGCCGCAACTGCCGCAGAAGCGATGGCGATGATGCCATGTCGTGATCGCGCGGCCATAGGCGAGCAGGGCCGCATCGGGGGCGTCGAGCAGTGCGCCGATCGCGCGCAGTTCCGCGAGTTCGCCATGAGCGTCGATAAAGCCGCGCGCCGCATCCTCGTCGAGATGCGAGAGCGACAGCGCGAAATGCGCGCATTCGCCGTCGACCCCGAGAAACACGATGGCTGCCTGTTCGACGATCAATCCGCTGGCGCTATCGGCGGTCAGCCACGCGGGCGCGGGTTTCTCGCCCGGCCGGATCAGATTGCGCTCGCGCCAGACCGGCAGAAACCGGGTTGCCGGATCGGCGAGCCGTGCCGTCAGCCAGTCTTGGTCGCGCCGGCGATGCGCGGCGCGGTCGAGTCCGAGCCCCTCGAAGACGTTGCGGCGCGGCGGCGCCTCAGTCACCGCGCAACGCGTCCTCGCCGGCCTTCCCGTATTTCTGGCGCAGATGGACCGCATTCTTCCGCCGCCGGCGCGCCGCGAGGTTGAGCACTTCGACGAAGATCGAGAAGCCCATCGCGACGTAGATGTAACCCTTCGGGATATGGAAGCCGGCGCCGTCGGCCATCAACGCCATGCCGATCAGCAGCAGGAACGAAAGCGCGAGCATCTTCACGGTGGGATGGCGCTCGACGAAATTCGCGACCGGTGCGGCGGCAACCAGCATGATCACCATTGCGATCACGATCGCCGTCACCATGACCCAGACATGATCGGCCATGCCGACCGCGGTTATCACCGAATCGAGTGAGAATACGATGTCGAGGACGGCGATCTGCGCCACCACCGCGAAAAATGTCGTCGCGACTCGTGCCTTGGCTTCGCCTTCGTCGCCTTCCAGCGAGCCATGAATCTCGTGGGTCGCCTTGTAGATGAGAAACCCGCCGCCGCCGATCAGGATGATGTCCCGCCAGGAAACGGCATGACCGAACAACTCGAACAACGGTGCTGTGAGGCCGATGACCCAGGCGATTGCGAACAACAGCATCAGCCGCGTGACCAGTGCCATCGCGATACCGAGGCGTCGGGCCGAAGCCTGCCGTTCCGGCGGCAGCTTCTGGGTCAGCACGGCAATGAACACGATATTGTCGATGCCGAGCACGATCTCGAGCACGGTGAGCGTCAGCAGGCTGAGCCAGATTTGCGGGTCGGCCAGTTCGGGCACGGGGTCAGGCTCCAGAAGGGGATCGGGCCGGCACATTGCCGCAACGGGCCGGCGCACTCAATCGCACTTGTGCCGGATCGCACCGATTGCCGGCCACTCCGTGGGCGAGGCGGCCCCGCCGGCGGGCATGGCCCCGAGCGCCACGATGATGCCATAAAGCGGCGGCCGAATCGGCCGTTCCGGTTGGTGCGTGCCGACCGGTTGCCGGGAGCGTTCGCACTCCCTATTTCGACAGATGGCCCGCAACCCCGACCAAACCCGGGCGAGAGGCATTCATGGACCAGGATCGATCGTACCGACTGTCCCGCCGCGAAGCTTTGCGCCTGTCCGCAGCGACACTGCTTGCGGCCGGGCTTGCGGGTGGCATCGGGCATAGCGCGTTGGCGGCACTACCCGAGGGCTTTCCGGGCGAAACCTCCGTCGTTTACGACGTGGTGCGCGATGGCGCGGTCGTCGGCAAATACCGGTTCGACTTCAGCGAAGAGGATGGCGACCTGCTGGTGCGCTCCGACGTCTCGATCGATGTCTCGCTGTTGATCATCCCCGTTTACTCGTTGCGCCACGAGGGGCTCGAGCGATGGCGTAACGGCAAGATGGTCACGTTCCATTCCGAGACCGACGATAACGGGACCAAGCGGGTCGTCGACATCGTGCCCGAGGGCGGCGAGTACCGCGTGACCCATAACGGGGATGTCGACATGCGCCCCGGCGAGGCCATGCTCGGTACGCTCTGGCATCCCGACACACCGAACGCTCCGATGCTGATCGATCCGATCAAGGGCAAGCTGCGCGATGTGACAATTACCGATCAGGGCAGCATGACCATCAGCGTGCCGTTCGGCACGGCCGAGGCGAAACACTACGCGATTCGCGGCGAGATCGCGCAGGACATCTGGTACGGGCCCGATTTCTATCTCTGGCAGGCCGAGTTTCCGGTCAAGATGGGCGGCGTGCTGACCCTGCGCCGTCGCAAGTAACGCTGCGCCGGCGCAAGGTGCGCGGCTTGCCGCCGCGTCCTCGTTTCTTGCTATAGTGCGAACGGGAGGCCGGCGGCGGACGGGCGCCTCGCCAACCCGGTCAGGTCCGGAAGGAAGCAGCCGTAACGAGTTTCCGCCCGGGTCGTTCGTCCGGTCTCCCACCTCTGAACACTGCCGCCCGTCGGTGTGCCCCTGGATTGCTGCCAGTGCCGGTGCGCCCGCGCCCAGACAAGGTCAGGCCCGAGCCATCCGATCCACAGCATTGCAATGAACGATCAACCCGCCAGCGCGTACCGCGTCCTCGCCCGGAAATATCGGCCGGCGCGCTTCGCCGATCTGATCGGCCAGGAGGGAATGGTCCGCACCCTCAAGAGCGCGATCGAGCGCGGCCGGCTTGCGCATGCGTTCATCCTCACCGGCGTCCGCGGCGTCGGCAAGACGACGACGGCGCGTATTCTCGCGCGCGGCTTCAACTGCATCGGCCCCGATGGCAAGAGCGGGCCGACCGCCGAGCCTTGTGGCGAATGCGAGAACTGCCGCGCGATCGCCGAGGATCGCCATGTCGACGTGATCGAGATGGACGCCGCCAGCCGCACCGGCGTTGCCGACATCCGCGAGCTGATCGAAGGCGTGCGCTATCGCCCGGTCCAGGCGCGCTACAAGATCTACATTATCGACGAAGTGCACATGCTCTCGACCAGCGCCTTCAACGCACTGCTGAAGACGCTCGAGGAACCGCCCGAGCATGTGAAATTCATCTTCGCCACCACCGAGATCCGCAAGGTGCCGGTGACCGTGCTCTCGCGCTGCCAGCGTTTCGACCTGCGCCGCATCGACGCCGACACGCTGGTGCGTCATTTCGCACAGATCGCGGCGTCGGAAGGCGTCGAGGTGACGCCGGAAGCGCTTGCGATGATCGCGCGCGCGGCCGACGGTTCGGCGCGCGACGGCCTGTCGCTGCTCGATCAGGCGATCTCCCGCGCGGAAGGGCCGGTCGACGAGGCGCAGGTGCGCGAGATGCTCGGCCTCGCCGATCGCACCCGTCTCTTCGACCTCTATGAGGCGCTGATGCGCGGCGATGCAGGCGGCACGCTCGACCTCTTCGCCGATATGTACGAAGCCGGTGCCGATCCGATCGTGGTGCTGCAGGACCTGCTCGATCTCACGCACTGGCTGGTGCGGCTCAAGCTGATGCCGCGTCTGGCCGAGGCGCCCGGCGTGCCGGAAGTCGAACGCACCCGCGGGGCCGCGTTGGCGCAGGGGCTTGCGATGCCGGTGCTGACACGGAACTGGCAGATGCTGCTGAAAGGGCTCGGCGAGGCGCAGTTTGCGCCGGCGCCCAAACAGGCGGTCGAAATGGTGCTGATCCGGCTGATGCATGCGGCCGATCTGCCGCCGCCGGGCGATCTGGTTCGCCAGCTTGGCGGGGCTGCGGCGATGACAGCGACGGCATCGGCCAGCGGGGCTTCATCGGGCGCCGCCTCGGGCGGTTCTGGCGGCGGCGCGCGCGCGGTAGCCGGCGATCGGTCGGGTCGCTCGATATCGGCGGCCGAACCGCGGGGCGAGCCGCACAACGAACCGGTGGCCGCGATCGTGCCGGAAACGACCGCGCCGACCGTACTCGCCGATCCGCAGAACTACGAAGAGATCGTGGCGCTGGTCGCGGAACGGCGGGAGGCGATCCTGCATGCGCATCTGATGCGCAATGTGCGCCCCGTCCGATTTGAGACCGGGCGTCTCGAGATCAATCCGAACGAACATGCGCCGCGCAATCTCTCCGGCCGCCTCGCCGGATTGCTGGGCGAATGGACCGGCCGGCGCTGGATCGTCGCGATCTCGTCGGATGCAGGCGAGCCGAGCATCGCCGAACGGAATGCGGCGGAGAAACAGCGACAGCTCAGCGCCGCCGAATCGCATCCGCTGGTTCGCGCGGTGCGCGAGCGTTTTCCGGGTGCCGAAATCGCCGCCGTGCGCGAGCGCGCCGGACCGGCGGTGCCTTCCGACCCCGCCACGCAAGGAGATGACGACGCATGAAGAATCTCGGCCAGATGATGAAGCAGGCGCAGCAGATGCAGCAGCGCATGGCGGAACTTCAGGAAGAGCTCGAGAAGGTGGAGATCACCGGCAGCGCCGGCGGCGGCATGGTGCAGGTGACCATGACCGGCAAGGGCATGCTGCGCAGCGTTCGCATCGATCCGAAGCTGGTCAATCCGGACGAGACCGAGATGCTCGAGGATCTCATCGTTGCCGCGGGCAACGATGCCAAGACCAAGGTCGAGGCACATATGCAGGAAGAAATGCAGAAGGTTACCGGCGGCCTGCAGCTCCCGCCGGGATTCAAACTGCCGTTCTGATCAAAGCAAGGGTGCATTCGTCTGCATGCTCGCATGTCGCGTCGTGGCGCGGCCTGACGGTCGCTCCTCGGGACGAGTAGAAACAGTGCTATCATCGGAGCGGTGACGCGTTTGTTGTCGTGAGTAAAAATAGTCCTCACCCCGAGGAACGAGCGTGACGAGGGGTCATTTCGGAGAACGGGCACCGTATGGCCCAGGGCGATATCGAAAAACTCATCCAGCTTCTTGCGAAGTTGCCGGGGCTCGGGCCGCGCTCGGCGCGCCGCGCGGCGCTCCATCTGCTGAAAAAGCGCGAAACGCTGATGCAGCCGCTCGCCCGTGCACTCGAAGAGACCGCGCGGTCGGTGCGCAGCTGTGGAAGCTGCGGCAATCTCGATTCGATCGATCCTTGCGCGATCTGCACCGATGCGCGCCGCGACGTCTCGATCGTCTGCGTCGTCGAAGAGGTCGGCGATCTTTGGGCGATGGAACGCAGCGCCAGTTATCGCGGTCTCTATCATGTGCTCGGCGGCCGGCTTTCGGCGCTGGACGGCGTCGGACCCGACGATCTGCGTGTCGCCGGGCTCGTCGCCCGCGCGCAGAACGGATCGACGAAAGAGATCATCATCGCCACCTCGGCAACGGTCGATGGACAGACGACCGCACACTATCTGCAGGACCGCCTGACCGATGCCGGCGTCGAGATGACGCGGCTTGCGCACGGTGTGCCCGTCGGCGGTGAACTCGACTTCCTCGACGACGGCACGATCATGACCGCGCTCAAGGCGCGGCGACCGGTCTAGGCAGTGCCTGCGCCGCGCCGCCATGTCTCGCTGCGGACGGCGCTCGCGGCGGGTGCGATCCTGACGGTGCTCGCGACCGCGGCGATGGTACACATCCCCTGGATGGTGACATCCGGGGCGAACATTGCCGATCTGCGCGAGCGGCTCAACGGCGAAGTCATCGCCAGCATCGCCCAGCGGGTCTACGGGCTGCTCGCGGAAGCCGAAGCCGCGCAATCAGTCGTGCGGGTCAATCTGGTCGAAGGCACCGTCGACATCGAACAGGAGGTCAAGCGCGAGTTTCTGTTCCTTTCCGTACTCGATGCGAACCCGGCGCTCTCCTCGATCGAGTTCGGTTGGCCCGACGATCACGCCTTCATTGCCCGGCGCCTGCTCGACGGCACGATCGAGATGGAAGAGCTGTTGCCGCAGGCGGGCGGCTCGCTGAAACAGCGCATCGATCGATACAGCCGGGGCGACGAAGGCATGCTCATCTTTCAGCAGCGCGACTGGACGGTGACGGATTATCACGTCAGCCGGCAGTTCTGGTTCAAGGCAGCACTCGATGCCGACGGGCCGATCTGGAGCGACATCTATCCGCTGCCGGGCGGCAAGGCGCTGGGCATCACACGGGCCCACCGGCTCGAGCATATGGGCGACACCGCCGGCATCATCGGCGTCACGATCGAACTCGACCGGCTTTCGTTATTTCTCGACGAGATCGAGCTCGGTAACGGCACGGTTTTTCTGACCAACATCTACGGCGAGCTGGTCGCGATGCAGCATGCGATGCTCGATGAGATGGGTGACGGCGACCCCGCAATGCTCTCGAAGATCGACGCAGTCGATCTGACCGGTCCGCGCCTTGCGGCGGCGGCGCTGGCGCAAGCCGGAACCACGCTCGCCGATGTTACCGAAACGCGCCATTTCGAGGTCGACGATCCGATCGATGGCACACCCTATTTCGTGACCCTGTCGCCGCTGGGCGCGATGAATCTCAGCGTTGCCATCGTCATTCCGCGATCCGACGTACTCGGCGATATCGATCGCAACACATTGCGCGTCATCGGAATCATTGCGATCTTTGTGCTGGTCATGGCGCTGCTGGCGGTCTTCGTGTCGCGGCGCTATGTCGCAAGGCCGCTTGCCGCGGTCGGCGACAATCTGCGCGCGCTCGAAGATTTTCGGCTCGATCGCGTCCGCCCGGTGCCGTCGAACCTTGCAGAAATCGATCGACTCTCCGACGGGACGCAGCGCATGGCAACCAGCCTCGGCTCGTTTGCCAAGTTCATTCCGACCGAGCTGGTGCGTACCTTGTTCGCGCAGGGACTCGAAGCGAAGCCGGGCGGCGAAACGCGCGAGCTCACAATTCTGTTCATGGATCTCGCCAACTTCACGCGTATCTCCGAAACGCTCGGCGATCGCGTCATCGAACTGCTCGGCGACTATCTCTCCGAGATGGCGGGCCTGATCGAACGCGAAAAAGGCACCATCGATAAATTCATCGGCGACGGGATCATGGCGTTCTGGAACGCCCCGCTGCCGGTGCCGGATCATGCGATAGCGGCCTGCCGCGCGGCACTCGCCTGCCAGCGGCGTCTCGCGGAACTGCGGGCGTCGGCGGTACCCGGCGCGCCGCCGCTCGAAGCGCGCATCGGTATCAACACGGGCGACGTGCTTGTCGGCAATATCGGCAGCCGCGACCGGCTCAATTACTCGGCGGTCGGCGATCCGGTCAATGTCGCAAGCCGGCTCGAGGCGCTGAACAAGCTTTACGGTACGTCGATCATGCTGGGCGAAGACAGCGCGGCGCGTCTCGGCGGTCGGGCGATTCTGCGCCAACTTGACCGGGTCGCGGTTTTCGGGCGCGTTGGTGGCGTCACGATCTACGAGCTGATCGGGCTCGCTGGCGAGACAACGGCGCCGGACTGGATCGCGCCGTACGAGCAGGCCCTCATTGCCTATCGCGCCCGACTCTGGGACGAGGCCGATTCGTTGTTTGGCCGCGTCCTAGCGCGCAAGCCCGGCGATGCCGCCGCCCGGCTGATGCGCGACCGCATCTCGGCCTTCAGGCAGAGCCCGCCCCCCGCCGACTGGGACGGCGTCGCGATCATCGACCGGAAGTAACCGTCGGCAATCCCTCGCGACCGATCCGATGCGATCCCTCTCGACCGATCCGGTGCAATCCCATAGCATCGCGCCGGCCATGCTTTACCTCGCAGCAGATGTCGGCGGCACTTTCACCGATCTGGTCCTGGTCGATACCGGGAGCGGCCGGCTCCTTGTCGACAAGGTCTCTTCGCAGGCAACCGGTTCGGCCGGCGGCGTCGAGGACGGGATCGAGCGGATCTGCCGCACGGCCGGCGTCGAACCCGGCGCGATCGACCTCTTCGTTCATGGTTTCACGGTCGGTACCAACGCCCTTCTGACGCGCCGCGGCGCCGAGGTCGTGCTGGTCGTCAGCCGGGGCATGCGCGACGTGCTGGTGATCGGCGATCAGATGCGCCCGGATCTCTATGCGCTGACAGGAACCAAGCCGCCGCCGGTCGTATCCCGCGCCCGCACTATCGAGGCGGACGAGCGGCTCGATGCGTTCGGCGCCGTGGTGACGAAACTGACCGAAACGGAAGCCGCGCGCGTCGCCGATGCGGTCGCGACGCTGGCGCCGCAATCCGTCGCGATCAGTCTCGGTTTCTCCTATCTCAACGCCGATCACGAGCTGATGCTCGAGCGCGCGATCCGCGCGCGGTTACCCGATCTGCCGATCTATCTCTCGACTCGGGTCAATCCGCAGATCGAGGAATATCCGCGTACCAACACGACGTCGGTTGCCGCCTATGTCGGCCCGATCATCGGACGCTATATCGATCTGCTGGAGGGGCGACTGAAGGGGCTGGGCGTCACGGCGCCGCTGCGCCTCATGCGCTCGGATGGCGGTGTCGCGACACCACGCGCGGCCCATGACAATCCGGCGCATATGCTGCTCTCGGGCCCCGCCGCCGGCGTCGTTGCAGGTGCCTGGCTCTCGGCGGAAATCGGCGCACCCGATCTCGTCACCTTCGACATGGGCGGCACCTCGGCCGATTTCTCGACCATTATCGGCGGCAAGCCGAGCATGATTCAGGGCCGCCACGTTGCCGGTCAACCGCTCCGGCTGCCGACACTCGACATCGAAACGATTTCGGCCGGCGGGGGTTCGATCGCGCGGGTCGATGTCGGGGGGGCGTTGCAAGTCGGTCCCGACTCGGCCGGCGCCGTGCCGGGTCCGGCCTGTTACGGCCATGGCGGCGAAGCGGCCACCATCACGGATGCGTCGGTCGTGATGGGGTTGATCCATCCCGACGAGTTTCTCGGCGGCGATATGAAGCTCGATGCCGATGCCGCGCATCGCGCCGTCGAGCGCGCGGTAGCCAAACCGCTCGGGCTCAATATCGAAGAGGCGGCGTTCGGTATCATCTCGGTTGCCAATGCGAACATGATCCAGGCGATCCGCACGCTCTCTGTCGAACGCGGCCACGATGTGCGCGGCTTCGGGCTGCTCGCCTTTGGCGGTGCCGGTCCAATCTATGGCGCCTATATGGCGCGTGAGCTTGGCATGGCCGAGGTGATCGCGCCGGCGCATCCGGGCGTCTTCTGCGCGCTGGGCCTGCTGCTGACCGATATCCGCCATTCGACGCAGACCGCCTGGCAGATGACGCTCGCCAAGGCGAACGAGGCGGAACTCGGCCGCCGGCTTGCGACCCTGCGCGCCGAGCTCGACGCGGCGCTGGAAAGCGACGGCGTGAAACCGGCCGAGCGCTATTTCCGCTTTCACGCCGACATGCGCGCGCTCGGCCAGTTCCATCAGCTTCAGATTCCGCTGCCCGATGCGCAAAGCGCGGGCTGGTTCGACAAGGCGGCACTGGCCGGCGAGTTCCACGCGATGCACGAGCGGTCCTACGGCCATGCCGACCCGAACGAACCGGTCGAGTTCGTCAATCTGCGCGGCGAAGGGTTCGGGCGGATGGGCCGGCCGGCTCTGCCGCGCGGCGAGAAACGGGCCTCGGCTCCGGCTGTCCCGGCCGCGCGCCGCAAGGTCTATTTCGATCGCGTGAGCGGCCGTATCGACTGTCCGGTCTATCGCCGCGCCGCCCTGCTGCCGGGCCATGAGCTGGATGGGCCCGCGATCGTGACGCAACGCGATTCGACGGTCCTGGTGCTGCCCGATCAGGCCGCCATCGTGGACCCGAGCGGTGTCATCCGCGTAAGATCGAAGCGGAGGTAACGACGATGAACGTGCTCGCCCGTGCCCGCCCCGCCGCCCATCGTGGCAGCGCCAATGTCGATCCGATCACCCGCGACGTGTTCCAGCGCGCGCTGGTCGGCATCGCCGAGGAAATGTCGATGGCGCTGCGTAGAGCCGCCTATTCCTCGATCATCTGGGACATGTACGACTATGCCTGCGGCCTGTTCACGCCCGACGGCGAAATGATGGCGCAGGCGAAAACCATTCCAGCCCAACTAGGCATCATGTCGACGGCTTTGCAGCATATGTATGCCGCGATCCCGCGCGAGACCTGGAAGCCGGGCGACGTGATGGTGTGCAACGATCCCTATAAGGGCTGCACGCATACGATGGACATCGTGCTGTTCAGCCCGGTCTTCGTCGACGGCACATTGGTCGCGATCACCTCGACGATCGCGCATCATGTCGATATCGGCGGCAAGATTCCGGGCACCGAAGCGGCCGACAATCTCGAAGTGTTTGCCGAAGGCCTGATCCTGCCGCCGCTGCGGCTGGTCGATAGCGGCGAACCGGTGCAGGCGATCTTCGATATCGTTGCGGCCAATGTGCGCGATCCGCGCGGCAATCTCGGCGATTTGCGCGCGCAGATCGCGGGCTGCCGCACCGGCGAGCGGCGTATTGCCGAACTCTGGAAACGCTATGGCACGGACGAGGCCGCCGCACTTACTTCGGCCTGCCTCGATTATGCCGAGACCTATATGCGGCGTGTCGTTGCCGACATGCCCGATGGCGTCTACGAAGCCGAAGTCCTGATGGAGGACGATGTCTCGACCGACGATCCGATCCGGATCAAGGTCGCGGTCACTGTCTCGGGCGAGGAACTGACGGTCGATTTCGCCGGCACCAGCACCCAGCGCGACAATGCGCTCAACAATCCGATCGCCTCGACTCTCTCGATGGTCCATTACGCGGTCAAATGCATCGTCGCACCCGACATTCCGCAGAACGAGGGCTGCAACCGGCCGGTGACTCTCAAGGTGCCGGCGCGTTCGATTCTCAATCCCGATCGGCCGGCCGCGGTCTCGGTACGCCATCTGACGCAACAGATGCTGGCCGATTGCGTGCTGCGCGCGATGGCTCCGCTGGCACCGACCCGCGCCTCGGCCGGCTGTCAGGTCGCGTTCCCGACCTTCGCGGCCGGCGGTTTCGACGATCGTCCCGCGATGCGCCGCGACGACGGCAGCCAACCCTATTATGTGATCTCGGACATCATCGGCGGCGGCATGGGCGGATCGGCCGGTTCCGACGGGATGAACGCGGTCGATACCCATGGCGGCAATTGCGCGATCCTGTCGGCCGAGGTGATGGAAACGCTCTCGCCCTTCCGTGTGCTGCGGACCGAACTCGTGCCGGGTTCCGGCGGGCGGGGTCGGCATCGCGGCGGGCTCGCGATCCGGCGCGATTACCAGATGCTCTCTTCGAAATGCATCATGGGCGCCTACGTCCAGCAGACCCGGCCCGACACGAGGCCCTGGGGCTGGGATGGCGGCGAGCCGGGCCGGCCGGCCGGGATCGTGCTCAACCCCGACAGTGCCTCGGCACAGAAGCTCAAGAGCAAGATCTATGGGCTCGCCCTCAAGGCGGGGGACGTGATTCGCTTCGAGGCGGCGGGCGGGGGTGGCTGGGGCGATCCGGCCGAGCGCGATCCGGCGGCGGATTGCGCCGACCGCGCGGAAGACTACCTCTAGGGGCCACATCTAGCCTCACCGAAGCGTGTCCCCTTCAGCCGGAAAACGGTCACTGGGGCGCCGCATTTCCGCCATCGGTGGCGTAGAATCTGGCCCTTCGCCCGATCGGGGCGGACCCTAGGAGATGGAAACATGCTCGATCTTTCGTTGGGGCGTACCGCGTTTGCCGGTGCCTTCCTCGCTTTGGTTTCGTTGCCGGGTATCGGTGCCCAGGCGCAGGAGACCCAAATCCCGCCCGAGAACCAGACCTCGGTTGCGGTCACCATCTACAATCAGGATCTGGCGCTGGTGCGCGACCAGCGCGACATCGCACTGGAAAGCGGGCTCAATCACCTCGCCTTCATCGATGTGAGCGCGTACATGCGCCCCGAGACGGCGCTGATCGCGATCGAAGGCATCGAAGCCGCCGTGCTCGAACAGAATTTCAATTTCGATCTGCTGACGCCGCAGACCTTGCTCGACAAGTCGGTCGGCCAGATGGTGCGGCTGGTGCGCACCAATCCCGAGACCGGCGAGGATATCGTCGAGGAGGGACTGTTGCTCTCGACCGCCGGCGGCATCACCGTTCGCGTCGGCGACCGGATCGAGACCGCCTATCCCGGCCGCATCGTGTTCGACCAGGTGCCGGTGCATCTGCGCGCGCGGCCGACCTTGGTGATCGATCTCGACAGTCCGTCCGCGGGCGACGCCTCGGCGACGCTCAGTTATCTGACCGGCGGGCTCGGCTGGAAGGCCGACTATGTCGCCGAACTATCTGACGACGAGACGACCATCGATCTTAACGGCTGGGTGACGCTCACCAACTCGAGCGGCACCGCCTATCGCGACGCGCTGTTGCAGCTCGTGGCCGGCGACGTGAACGTTGTGCAGCAGATGATGTACAGGGACGAACAGGACATGTTGATGTCCGAGGTCGCCGCTGCGATGCCGGCGATGACCCAGGAAGCGTTGCTCGACTATCATCTCTACACGCTCGGCCGCCCGACCACGTTGGCCGAGAACCAGACCAAGCAGGTGGCGCTGCTCTCCGGCACCGGCACCCCGGTCGCCAAGGAATATCGCTTCGAGAACATCGCCTACGCGTTCAACTATCCGATGGGCGAGCAGGAGCGGGTCAACGCCACCGTCTTCGTCGAATTCAAGAACGACGAGGCGGGCGGGCTCGGCATGCCGCTGCCCGGCGGCATCATTCGCGTCTACAAGGCGGACAGCCAGGGACGCGTGCAGTTCGTCGGCGAGGATCTGATCCAGCACACGCCGAAGGGCGAGAGCGTGCGGCTGATGCTCGGCCAGGCTTTCGACGTGACCGCACGGACGCGCCAGACCGATTTCGATCGACTCTCCGACCAGCTCTACGAGAGCACGTTCGAGATCGTGTTCCGCAATGCGAAGCCGGATCCGGTGACGGTGCGCTTCATCGAAGGCATGGACGGCGAGTGGACGGTGCTGGAGGAAAGCCTTCCGCATACCAAGCTCGACGCCTACCGCGCCGAATGGAAGGTCGAAGTGCCGGCCGAAGGCGAGACGACGCTGACCTACAAGGTTCGCGTCGAATATTGATCGCGCGCCCGGCGCCGCATCACCGGCGCCGGGCCGCTTCCATCCGGGTTATTCGTTGACCGGTTCGACGTTAAGCAACGTGCCGTCGGTGCCGATGACGCGGACCCGCGCGCCGGCCGGCCGGTCGGCCCCACTCACCCGCCACAGACTGTCGCCGGCATGGATCGCGCCGCGCCCGTTCGCGATCGGCTCGGCCAACACGAAAACGCGGCCGACGAACTGTTCGCCGCGGCGGTTGAGGGTCGTCTCGCCTTCCGGTGCTGCCATACGTTTCATCACGGCACGCCCGACCAGTACGCTGACAACCGAGAGCAGCGCGAACAGCACCATCTGCCATTCCCAGCCGATCTCCGGGAACACCAGCACGACGATCCCGACGATGCCGGCGGCGATGCCGAGCCAGAGCAGGAACGAGCCTGGCACGAGGATCTCGATCCCCGCCAAAGCGACGCCGAGAACGAACCAATGCCAGAAGGCCATGCTTTCAAAGAAGGCGATCACGACCGGTTCTCCTCGCTACCCGCGGGCCGGTTGCCCCAGGGCGCGCTGCTGCGCTGCTTCTCCATCGACTGTTTCGCCAGTTCGGCGATCCCGCCGATCGCGCCGATCACGCTGGCTGCTTCGAGCGGCATGAAGATCACCTTGCTGTTATGCGAATCCGCCATGCCCTTCAGTGCCTCGACATAACGCTGCGCCACGAAATAATTGATCGCCTGGATATCGCCCTTGGCGATCGCCTCCGAGACCATCGTGGTCGCTTTTGCTTCGGCCTCGGCCTCGCGTTCGCGCGCCTCGGCGTCGCGGAAGGCCGCTTCGCGCCGTCCCTCGGCTTCGAGAATGGCCGACTGCTTCAGGCCTTCCGCCTTCAGGATCTGCGCCTGTCGGAAGCCCTCGGCCTCGAGAATATTCGCCCGCTTGTCACGCTCGGCCTTCATCTGGCGCGCCATCGAATCAACCAGGTCGCGCGGCGGCGAGATGTCGCGGATTTCGATGCGGGTCACCTTGACGCCCCAGGGCTGCGTCGCCTCATCCACCACGTGCAGAAGCTGGGCGTTGATCCGGTCGCGCTGCGAGAGCAGCTCGTCGAGATCCATCGAACCCATCACCGTCCGGATGTTGGTCATCGTAAGATTGAGCGTCGCCAGTTCGCGCTGGCGCACCTCGTAGGCCGCCTTTGCGGCATCCAGGATCTGGTAGAATACCACGCCGTCAACCGCGACCATCGCGTTGTCGCGCGTAATCACCTCCTGTGTCGGCACGTCGAGCACGTTCTCCATCATGTTGAGCTTCTGCCCGATCCGGTCGACGATCGGCACGATGAGATTGAGGCCCGGCCGCAGCGAACGGGTGTAACGGCCGAACCGCTCGACCGTCCATTCCGAGCCCTGCGGTACCGACTTGACGCCGGCGAACACGATAATGAGGGCAAAGATAACCAGCGCGATGACGAAAATCGCGCTGCCTGAAATGAATGTATCCATCCTCGTTGCTCCCTGAAGCGGGTTGGTTCAGCCTTTGCCTGATGGTGCGGCCAGTGATCCCGCGGACCCACTTTCCATCAGATCGGCCATTTCTGTTACGTCGCCCGCATTGATTCGCTCGGATCGGGCGGCGATCTTTCCCGTCGAGGTCCGGATCTCTTCCACGTCCCGCACCGCCATATCGAAGTGGCGCTGGAGTTTCCCGGCCCGGTCGTCGAGCCGACGTACATCTTTGGCTATTTCGACGATTTGCTTCTGAATCTCTGCGGTTTTCTCGCGCATCTTTACGTCGATAAAGATTGCCCGCACCGTCTGTACCACCGTCATCATGGTGGCCGGCGAAACGATGGCGACCCGTCGACGCTGCGCCTCTTCGATAAGATTGCCAAAGCCGGAATGCAACTCGGCATGAATGCGTTCGCTCGGCAGGAAGAGCAACGCCCAATCGCCGGTCTCCCCCGGGATGATGTACTTCTCTGCGATATCGACGACATGCTTGCGTACCGCTGCTGAAAACACCTTGGTGGCGAGGGCGCGGCCTGCTTCGTCTTCCGCCGCCATCAACTGGCGGAACCCTTCGAGGGGAAACTTGGCGTCGATCGCTATGGGTCCGGGCGGATTTGGTAGCATTATCAGGCAGTCAACGCGTGTGCCGTTCCCAAGAGTTTCCTGCAGCTTGTAGGTTCCGGCCGGCAGTATATCGGTGACAATGCTCGCAAGCTGCGATTCGCCGAACGCACCGCGCGCCTGCTTGTTCGAGAGGACGTCCTGCAGGCCGACGACATGGCCCGACAATTCCTTGATGTTCGCCTGCGCCTGATCGATGACGGCAAGCCGTGCCATCAGCCCGGTCAGCGACACATGCGTCCGCTCGCTCTGCTGGTGCAGCGTTTCGCCGATGCGCGTGCTCATGCCCGCAAGGCCGGCGTCGAGATTGCGCCGCAGTTCGGCATTGTCCTGGCCAAGCTGGGAAAGCTGGCCCTCGAGCCGGGCGATCGCCTCGCCGCCGCCGGCATGGCGGCGCGCCAGCAGGAGGCCGGCGACGATCGCGACGATCGCCACTACGGCCATGAGGCCCAGAAGAACAACGGTTGATTCGTCCATTCCCTGCAACCCTAGCATGGGGGGTATGAGGCGGAAATCGCGCCGCTTGACGGCGCTCGCGGCCGCCCATACCTAGGGCCGTCATGGCCCTTCTTCCGATCATCGTCGCGCCCGATCCGCGCCTCAAACGCAAGGCAAAGCCCGTCGAGCGGGTCGATGCGGAGACGCGCCAGCTTATGGACGACATGCTGGAGACCATGTATGCGGCGCCCGGCATCGGGCTGGCGGCGCCGCAGGTCGGCGTCCTGAAGCGCGTCATCGTGCTCGACATGGTGTCGGGCGAAGAGGGCGAACCGCAGCCTTTGCGCATGGCCAATCCGGAACTGGTCTGGGTTGCCGACGAGGATGCCAGCTACAACGAGGGCTGCCTTTCGGTGCCGGAGCACTACGCCGACGTGGCTCGACCCGCCGCGATCCGGGTGCGCTACATCGACGAGAACGACGAGCTGCGCGAACTTGCGGCCGACGGGCTGCTGGCGACCTGCATCCAGCATGAGATGGATCATCTCGACGGTATTCTGTTCATCGATCATATCTCGGCGCTCAAGCGCAATATGATCCTGCGCAAGCTGATCAAGACGAAGAAGGAAGAGGGCGCGCCGGCGAAGTCGGAAGACGCCCTGCTGCGCCTCTAGCGCGCCGAAGCCGCGCGATTCGCGCATACCCCGCCGGCTCTGGCCGGACTTGGGCCCGGCCGCTACAACGGGCTCATGACGTCGCCCCTACGCCTCGCCTTCATGGCCACGCCCGATTTCGCGCTGCCGGCGCTCGCGGCGCTGCGCGCGGCCGGGCACGAGATCGCCGCCGTCTATACCCAGCCGCCGCGCCCGGCCGAGCGCGGCCAGAAGGAGCGGCCGTCGGCGGTCGCCCGCGCCGCCGCCGAACAAACGCTCGCGGTACGACATCCGACCTGGCTGCGCGACCCCGGCGAGATCGACGCCTTCCGCGCCCTCGCGCTCGATGCGGCGATCGTCGTCGCGTATGGGCTGATCCTGCCGATCCCGTTTCTCGAGGCTCCGAGATTGGGATGCCTCAACATCCATGCCTCGTTGTTGCCGCGCTGGCGCGGTGCGGCCCCCATCCAGCGCGCGATCCTTGCCGGCGATCGCGAGACCGGCGTCACGATCATGCGCATGAACGAGGGGCTCGATACCGGTCCGATGCTGCTCAAGCGCGCCGTTCCGATCGAGCCCGACGACAATGCCGGCGCCTTGCATGACCGGCTCGCGGCGCTCGGTGCGGCGATGATCGTCGAAGCATTGGCGGGCATCGTCGCCGGCACGCTGAAAGAAACGCCGCAGCCGGAAACCGGCGCCAGTTATGCGCCGAAGATCCGGCGCGCCGAAACCAGACTCGACTGGACGCAGCCGGCGTCGATGCTCGAACGTCAGGTGCGCGCCTTCAGCCCGGCGCCCGGCGCCTGGTTCGACTGGGAGGGAAGACGCGTGCGCGTGCTGCGCGCCGAATGCCGCCCCGGCGAAATCAAAGGCCCGGTCGGGACCATGCTGCCCGATTTGACCGTGCGCTGCGGTGACGGTGAAACGCTCGCTCTGCTCGAATTGCAGCGCGCCGGCGGTCGTCCGATGGGCGCCGCCGAATTCGCCAACGGGCTGCGGCTCGTGGCGCCGGTGCATCTCGCATGACGCGCTGGAAGCTCACGCTCGAATATGACGGCGGACCGTTCGTCGGCTGGCAGCGGCAGGACAATGGTCCATCCATACAGGCGGCGCTCGAAGATGCGATCCATGCGTTCTGCGGCGAGCGCGTCGTTACTTTCGGTGCCGGCCGCACCGATGCCGGCGTCCATGCGACCGGTCAGGTCGCGCATGTCGATATCGCGCGCGAGGCGACCGGCGCAACGGTCCGCGATGCACTGAACTTTCACCTGAAGCCGCTGCCGATTGCGGTGCTCACGGTCGAATCGGTCGACGCAGATTTCCACGCCCGATTTTCTGCGATCGGGCGCGCCTACCGCTATCGCATCGTCAATCGCCGCGCGCCGCTGGCGCTCGATCACGGTCGTGCCTGGCATCTCGTTCATCCGCTCGATGCCGGCGCCATGCACGATGCGGCACAGCGTCTGGTCGGCCATCACGATTTCACGTCGTTCCGTTCCTCGATCTGCCAGGCCGCGTCGCCGGTCAAGACGCTGGACCGGCTGACGGTGACGCGCGCCGGCGAGGAGATCGTCGTCGCGGCCGAGGCGCGTTCTTTCCTGCATCATCAGGTGCGCAATCTCGTCGGCACGCTGCGGCTGGTCGGCGACGGCAAATGGGATGCGAGCGATGTGACGCGGGCTCTCGAGGCGCGCGATCGCGCGAAGGCCGGGCCGACCGCGCCGTCCGATGGTCTCTATCTCGTCCGGGTCGATTACTGAGCGGTGCTCAACCGAGCGCCCGTCAACCGAGCGCCCGTCAACCGAGCGCCCGTCAACCGAGCGCCCGTCAACCGAGCATCGTGCGCGCGGCCAGGTAGTTTACCTGCGAAATCAGGATATCGAGCACGACCAGGCCAGCGGCCGTGGTGCCGGGAATGTCGAGCGCCGTCTTGGCGATGAACCAGAGATAAAAACTCAGCGCGAAGAAGACCAGCACACCGAGAAACATGCCGACACCGCCGCCATTGCCGAAAAAGAGCAGCGTTTCGACCGGAAGCAGCACGCCATACTGGATCACCTGCGACCAGTTGAGCGCGACGATATAACCGATATAGCGTTCCTCGCGGCCGAGTGCCGCGGCGATCGGATGAACGAGCACCGGGAACGCGGTCCAGGCGACGATGTAGTAGATGCCCTCGATCGCCACGATACGCGGCAATGAGGCGGTAATCGTGCTGCCCGACAGATCGTAATAGACATGCAGTGCGAAGGCCGGCAGCAGCAGGATCGCGAGCCGGAACGAACGCCAGAAACCGTCCGGCGAGCGATCGAGCCATTGCAGGCCGATCGTGTCGAGGCGCGCCAGGCGCCACATGCCATAGACGGAGCGAACGATCTCCGAGCCGGTCAGCATCGCGGCGGCGACGTGCCGGGCACCAAAGCTGCGAAGAACCGGTCGAGCAGCGTCTCGTAGATCTGCGTCAGCGCGGCAAGATCGGCCAGCGACACGCGCTCGTCGACCTGATGCATGGTCTGGCCGGTCATGCCGAACTCGGCGACCGGGCAATAATCCTTGATGAACCGGGCATCGGATGTGCCGCCGGTCGTTGAGAGCTGCGGCTCGATCCCGGTCACCGTGCGCACCGCATCGGTCAGCATCGCGGAGAATTCGCCCGGCGGCGTCAGGAACGCTTCGCCCTGGCCGGCAAACTTGATCTCGTAGCGCGGGCCCTCTTTGTCGAACAACGCGCGCAGATGCTTCTCGAGGCCAGCGCGCGTGTGACGATCGTTGAACCGGATATTGAAGGTCGCGCGCGCCGCGGCCGGGATCACGTTGCTCGCCGGATTACCGACGTCGACGGTCGAGATCTGGAAGGTCGAAGCCTCGAAATGATCGGAGCCGGTATCGAGCGGCGTTTCGATGGCGCGCGCCAGCATGAGCAGCAGACGATGGACGGGGTTGTCGGCGCGATGCGGATAGGCGGAATGGCCCTGCACGCCATGCACGGTCAGATAGCCGGTCAGCGAACCGCGCCGGCCGATCTTGATCATCTCGCCGATCCGTTCGGGATTGGTCGGCTCGCCGACGACGCAGGCATCGAACCGTTCGCCTTCGGCGTCCAGCGTTTCCAGCATGCGTCTGGTGCCGTTGACCGAGGGGCCTTCCTCGTCGCCGGTGATGAGAAAGCTGATCCGGCCGACGAACGAATCGCTCTGGCGCGCGAGAAAACGCGATGCGGCCGCGGCGAAACAGGCAATGGCGCCCTTCATGTCGGCGGCGCCGCGGCCCCAGAGCTGGTCGTCGGCAATCGTCGGCTGGAAGGGATCCTGTCGCCAGTCGGCGGTTGCGCCGGGCGGCACGACGTCGGTATGGCCGGCGAAGCAGAGATGGCGCCCGTTGGCCGAGCCGCGCACCGCGAAGAGATTATCGACCCGCGGGCTGTCCTCGCTTTCGAACGGCATGCGCCGGCAGTGGAAGCCGAGCGGTTCTAGCGCCTGCTCTAGAACGCCGAGTGCGCCGCCTTCCTTCGGCGTTACGCTCGGGCAGCGGATCAGATCGCTGGCCAGCGCAACCGGGTCGATGGCGGCGCGGGCCATGACATCAGTCCCGCAGCAATTCGTTGATCGAGGTCTTGGCGCGGGTCTTCTCGTCGACACGTTTGACAATGACGGCACAATAAAGCGACGGGCCCGGCGAGCCGTCCGGCAAATTCTTGCCGGGCATCGCGCCGGAGACGACGACGGAATAAGGCGGCACGCGACCCATATGAACTTCGCCGGTCGCGCGATCGACGATCTTGGTCGAGGCGGTAATGAACACGCCCATCGCGATGACCGATCCTTCGCCGACGACGACGCCTTCGACGATTTCGGAGCGCGCGCCGATGAAGCAATTGTCTTCGATGATGACCGGTCCGGCCTGAATCGGTTCGAGGACGCCGCCGAGGCCGACGCCGCCCGAGATGTGGCAATTCTTGCCGACCTGCGCGCAGGAACCGACCGTCACCCAGGTATCGACCATCGTGCCGCTGTCGACATAGGCGCCGACATTGACGAAGCTCGGCATCAGGATGACGCCCGGCGCGATGTAGGCTGAATGGCGCACGATGCAACCCGGCACGGCGCGAAAGCCGGCATCGCGAAAACGATTATCGCCCCAGCCGGCAAATTTCGACGGCACCTTGTCGTACCAGCCGGCCGGCCCGCGGTCGAAGCCGTCATAGTCGCCACCGCCGGGAATCGGCACCGAATCGGTCAGCCGGAACGAGAGCAGCACGGCCTTCTTGAGCCACTGATGCGTGACCCATTCGCCGCCGATCTTTTCGGCGACGCGAACCTTGCCGGCATCGAGCGCATCCAGCGCGGCGGCGACGGACTGGCGCACGTCGCCCGCGCTGGTCGGCGTGAGCGAAGCGCGGCTTTCCCATGCTTCGTCGATGGTCTTTTCCAGCGCCCCGAGAGTCATCGGCGCGATCTCCATTTGTTGTTCGTCACAGCGGCGGGGCGACAATGCAAGCGGGTCTGGCCAGTGTCAATTCGGCCCATTGTATCGACCTTGCGGCCCGTTTCAGCGATCAGTAACCGATCGCGCAGCCATCCTTGCGCGGGTCGGAACCGCCAGTAAGCGTGCCGCGCTCCCAGTCGATCCGGATCGCCTGGCCGCCGCCATGCGGATGGTCGGTCACGACGACATCATGCCCCTTGGCCGAGAGCGCGCGCCGTGCCGCTTCCGGAATGCCGCGCTCCACCTCGAGCACCAGCCCGTCATGGCTGACGCGCGGCAGATCGAGTGCCGCCTGCGGGTCGAGACCAAAACCGAACACCGAACTCACCAGATGCACATGGCCGAAGGGCTGGTAATGGCCGCCCATCACGCCGAACGACATGATGGTACGGCCGTCCTTCACCGCCATGCCGGGGATGATGGTGTGGAACGGACGCTTGCCGGGCGCGACGCAGTTCGGATGATCGGGATCGACCGAGAACAGAGTGGCGCGGTTCTGGAACATGACGCCCGTCTTCGGGCAGAAAATCCCGCTGCCGAAATGATCGAACAGCGAATTGATGAAGCTGACGGCGTTGCGGTCCTTGTCGACAACCGTGAGATAGACGGTATGCGGTTCGATGCGGCCGGGCGGCGGCAGATCGGTCATCGCACGGTCGAGCCGGATCAACGCGCGCAGGGATGCGGCATAACCGGGCGAGAGCAGATGCTCGATCGGCAGCTTTGCTTTCTCGGGATCGGCCAGAAATCCGTCGCGGTCGCGATAGGCGAGGCGGCCAGCCTCGATCTGGAGATGCAGCCAGTCCGGATGCAGCGGATCGAGTTTGCCCAGATCGTAGCCCGAGAGAATGTTCATCATCTCGAGCGCGGTGATGCCCTGCGTGTTCGGCGGGCATTGATAGATATCGACCCCGCAATAGTTTGTGCGGATCGGCGTCACATAGTCGGGTGTGTTGGCGACAAAATCTTCGGCTGTGTGCGTGGCGCCGTGGCTGCGCAGAAACGCCGCCATCGTGTCCGCAGTCTCGCCTTCGTAGAATCCGGCGCGACCCTCTTTCGCCACGCGGCGCAAGGTTGCGGCAAGCTGCGGCTGGCGATGGATGTCGCCCTCTGCCGGTGCGGTGCCGTCCGGCAGGAACACGCGCGCCGTTTCCGTGTCGGCCGCAAGCCGCTCGGTTTCCGTCGCCCAGTCGGACGCGACGCGACCGAGAATCGGATAACCGTTCTCCGCCGCCTCGATCGCCGGGTGCAGCAGGGCGCCGAGTTCTTTCGTGCCGTGATCGGTGACCAGCCGCGCCCAGGCGTCGATCGCGCCGGGCACGCTGACCGAATGCGGGCTGTAGCGGCCGATGCCGTCCGGCTCGTCGGCGAGCACGCGCTCGAGTGTGAGGCCGGCGGGCGCGCGGCCCGAGCCGTTCATCGCGATCACCTTGTCGCCACCGCGCGGCGCATAGAGCACGAAACAGTCGCCGCCGATCCCCGTCATATGCGGCTCGACGACGGCGAGCATCGCGCCGGCCGCGACCGCGGCATCGATCGCGTTGCCGCCGCCGCGCAGTACCTCGATGGCGGCCAGCGTCGCCAGCGGGTGCGAACTTGCCGCCATGCCGCCGGTGGCGATCGCGGCCGAGCGGCCGGGCTGCTGGAAATCGCGCATCGTTCAGGTTTCCGTCTGGCGTTGATCCGTGGGGCGCGCGGGCGCCGGTTTGAGCGTCGCGACCAGTGTCGCGAGCCAGTCGGCCAGATCGTCGATCACATGATGCACATGCTCGCCGTCGGCCGCTTCCTGCGCCCACTGACTGTCGGTGCGCACCAGCACGGTGGTCATGCCGAGTGCGGCGGCCGGCACGAGATTGACCGGCAGATCGTCGATCATCGCCGCGCGTTTGGCGGTAATGCGATTGCGCTCGACCATGCGCCGATAGGGCGCTTCCTGCGGCTTCGGTTCGAACTCCGCCGCGACGATGTCGAAGATGTCGGCGAAGCGGCCGCCGATGCCGAGCCTTTCGAGCACCGCCTCGGCATGCGCGACCGAACCGTTGGTGAAGATGAACTTGCGGCCGGGCAACGCATCGAGCGCCGTGCAGAGCACTGGATTGGTGGCGACCGGCGACCGGTCGATCGCATGCACATAATGCAGAAAATCATGCGGATCGACGTCGTGGCGCGTCATCAGCCCGCGCAGGGTCGTGCCGTAATCGCGAAAATACTGCTTCTGGATCTTGCGCGCCTCGATTTCGTCGAGCGACAGCAGGGTCGAGATGTAGCTGCCGATCCGCTTGTCGACCTGGTCGAACAGCCGGCAGGACGCCGGATAGAGCGTGTTGTCGAGATCGAAGATCCAGTCCTCGATATGTGCGAAGGCGCCCTGATCGGCCATGACGGGTGCGGCGTCAGCCCTTGCGCACCAGCGTGCCGACGCCGTGCGGGGTGAAGATTTCCAGCAGCAGCGCATGCGGCACGCGGCCATCGAGGATGACGGCGGCATCGACGCCGTTCTCGACGGCTTGGACGCAGGTCTCGAGTTTCGGAATCATGCCGCCGGAAATCGTCCCTTCGGCGACGAGCGCGTGCACCTGATCGACGGTCAGCTCGGGCAGCAATTGCTTGTCGCGATCGAGCACGCCGGGCACGTCGGTCAGCATCAGCAGGCGCGCCGCCTTGCAGGCCGCCGCAATCGCGCCGGCCGCCGTGTCGGCATTGACGTTGTACGTCTCGCCCGATGCGCCGAAGGCGATCGGTGCGACGACCGGGATCATGCCGTTCGATTCCAGCGCCTCAAGCGCCTGCGGCGAAACGGAGGCGGGTTCGCCGACCAGGCCGAGGTCGATCTCCTTGCCGTCCTTGATCATCATTTCCTTGCGCGCGAGCATCAGCCCGCCATCCTTGCCCGAGAGGCCGACCGCGCGGCCGCCCTCGGCATTGATGGCCGATACGATCTGCTTGTTGATGGTGCCGCACAGCACCATCTCGACGATCTCCATCGTCGCCGCGTCGGTCACGCGCAGCCCGTCGATGAACTCGCTCTTGATCGCCAGCCGGTCGAGCATGCGGCCGATCTGCGGGCCGCCGCCATGCACGATGATCGGCTGGATGCCGACCTGCCGCAGCAGCACGATATCCTGCGCAAAGACCCGTGCGAGCTCGGCGTCGACCATCGCGTGGCCGCCATACTTGATGACGAACCGCTTGCCGCTATAGCGCTGCAGATAAGGCAGCGCCTCGGAGAGCGTGCGCGCCGTCCGGAGCCAGTATTTCGTCTCGCTGAAGCTGGTCTGCGTCATGGGCCGAGAGACTAGCGGAAAGCGTCCGGGGCTGCCAGTTCCGCCAGTACCGCGCGCAGCGCCGGCACGCCAGCGCCGGTCTCGGCGCTGGTCGGCATGACCACGGGATGGGCGGCAGGATGACGCGCGATCTCGGCGGCGATCTTTGCGACGACCTGCTCGCGTTTGACGGCCGGCACCTCATCTATTTTCGTCAGCACGATCTGATAGGACTGTGCGGCCTTGTCCATCCGCGTCATCCATTCATGGTCGACCGGCTTCAGCCCGTGCCGCGCGTCGATCAGCACGAGGATGCGTTGCAGCGAGGTGCGACCGGCGAGATAGCGTTCGATGAGCAGCGTCCAGGCTTCCGAGCGCGCCCGTCCGACCGCCGCATAGCCGTAGCCCGGCATGTCGACCAGCAACAGCCTGCCGTCGAGATCGAAGAAATTGAGCTGCTGGGTGCGGCCCGGCGTGATCGAAATGCGCGCGAGGCTGCGCCGGCCGGTCAGCGCATTGAGCAGGCTCGACTTGCCGACATTGGAGCGGCCGAGCACGGCGATCTCGGGCAAAGTCGGCGGCAGAAGCTGCTCTTCCTCGGCGACGCCCGCGACGAACACGCAGGGTTTCGCAAATAGAAGACGGCCCGCTTCGAGCGCCGCTTCGCTGATCTCCGTGTCGTCGTTCTGTTCGGTCATGACGTGGCCCGGCTCAGGGCTTCACGCCCATCCGCCACATGATGAGGCGCTGCTGGGCGATCGAGAGCGTGTTGTTCCACGCCCAGTAGACGACCAGACCGGCGGCGAAATGGCCGAGCATGAAGGTGAAGACGAAGGGCAGGGCCGCCATGATCTTTGCCTGGGTCGGGTCCGGCGGCGTCGGATTGAGCCGCATCTGCAGCCACATCGTGAGGCCCATGATGAGCGGCCAGACGCCGATCGAGATGATGTTGAAGAATCCGAGTTCAGGCACGGCGTAAGGCAGCAGCCCGAACAGATTCATCCAGCTCGTCGGATCGGGCGCCGAAAGATCCTGGATCCAGCCGAAGAACGGCGCGTGCCGCATTTCGATGGTGACGAAGAGCACTTTATACAGCGCGAAGAACACCGGAATCTGCACTAGGATCGGCAGGCAGCCCGATGCCGGATTGACCTTCTCGCGCTTATAGAGCGCCATCATTTCCTGCTGCTGACGCAACTTGTCGTCGCCGAACTGTTCGCGGACGCGCTTCATCTCGGGCGTGAGCGCCTTCATCTTGCTCATCGCGCGATAGCTCTTGCTCGCCAGCGGATAGAACAGGCCCTTGACCAGCACCGTCAGCAGCAGGATCGCGACGCCAAAATTGCCGACATATTTGAAGATGTAATCGAGCGTGTAGAAGATCGGCTTTGTGAGAAAATAGAACCAGCCCCAGTCGACGCCGCGATCGAACAGCGGAAAACCCTTTTCCGATTCATAGTGATCGAGCAGGCGAACTTCCTTGGCGCCGGCAAAGAAATAATTCTCGCTGGTGCCGGTCTCGCCCGGCGCCAATGTCACCGCGGCGCCACGGAAGTCGGTCTGATAACGGTTTGCGGCGTCGCGCAGCGTGTGGCTGAAGCGGGCGGTCACATCCTGCGACTGCGCCGGGACGAGCGCGGTCAGCCAGTATTTGTCGGTAAAGCCGAGCCATCCGCCCGGGCTCTGAAGCTCGATTGCGCCGTCGTCGACGACGTCGTCATACTCGATTTCCTTGAGCTTGCCATCGAGCACGCCGATCAGCCCTTCATGCAGAATGAAGAAACCCTGCGTCTGCGGTGTACCGTGGCGCGAAATGAGGCCATAGGGATAGAGCGTGACCGGGGCCGCGCCGTTGTTCGCGACGCTCTGTGTGACGGTGAAGAGATAATCGGCGTCGATCGCGATGGTGCGCGTGAAGACGAGCCCCGCACCATTGTCCCAGGTGAGCACGAGCGGTGTTGTCGGCGTCAGCCGGTTGCCTTCGGTCTGCCAGAGCGTTTCGCCGGTCGGCACCGGCGTTGTGTCGCCCGAGGCGACCCAGCCGAACTCGCCGTAATAGGCGCCATCGCTGCCGGCGGGCGAGAGCAGCACGATGCGCGGGCTGGTCGGGTCAACGGTCTCGCGATAATCGTTCAGGATCAGATCGTCGATCCGGCCGCCGATCAGCGACACCGATCCGGAGACGCGCGGTGTCTCGATCGGAACGCGCGGCATATCGGCCAGCACTTCGGCGCGCTCGCGCATTACAATTTCTGTTGCTGCGGTATCGCTGGGCTGATCTTCCGGCGCCGAGGGCGCATCGCTTGTCGTTGCGTCGGTCGTCGATTCCACCGGCACCACCGGCGGCGGCGAGATGTAGGTGTAGAAGAACGGGTAGAAGATCATGACGACGATCGAGATTACGATCGCGATGATCAGGTTGCGATGCTCACCCATGCCCGTTCCTCGTCGTTCTTCGCTTGGCCGGTGCGTCAGCCGTGTCGATGCCGCCGGACCAAGACCGGCAGATCAGCCTCCGGCACCGGATCGAACCCGGAGCCGCCCCAGGGATGGCAGCGTGCTAGACGCCGCAGCGCGAGCCAGCCGCCGCGCATTGGGCCGTGTTTCAACACGGCCTCGTGCGCGTAATGCGAACAGCTCGGCGCATAGCGGCAGACCGGGCCGTAGATCGGCGACAGCACAAGCTGATAGCCGCGCAGGATGCCGGCGACGAAAATGCGGACGATGCTTCGTCCGTTACCTGTGCTTTTGTCCACCATCATCGCTTCTCGCTGGTTTCCGCTTCGCAGCGTGCCTTGAGCCGGTCGAGCGCCGCTTCGATATCGCCCAGCAATGCAGGAAAGGGCCGGGTGAGTGTGCCGCTGCGCGCGATCAGTACATAGTCGTGCGCCGGACAGGCGAGGCGCGTCAGGGTTTCCTGCACCGCCGCCCGCAATCGGCGCCGTGCGCGATTGCGTGCGACGGCAGAGCCGACTTTCCGGCTCGCCGTGTATCCCACGCGCAGCGTGTCGGCGGGAAGGCTATCGCGCTCGGCCGGATCCCAGCCGCGGACCTGCATGACGAGGCCCGGGGTCGCCCATTTGCGACGACCGGCGGCAACTTTGAGGAATTCGGCCCGTCGCCGGAGCCGGCCGACGGTGGTCATCGCGCGGCAGCTCAGGCGCTGAGACGCTTGCGTCCCTTGGCTCGACGCCGCCGGATGACGGTACGCCCGCCCACGGTCGACATGCGCGAACGGAAGCCGTGGCGCCGTTTGCGGACGAGCACACTGGGCTGATAGGTGCGCTTCACCGGAGATCTCCGTAGTCGGAAGTTCGTTGGAAAATGCCGGCCGGCTGTATAGGGGCTGGGCCGGACTTAGTCAACGCGCGGACGCCCATCGCTTGCCGCCCTGCCGCACAATATCAACGATTTTCCGGGCCGGCAGGTATCCCTGCGGCCTTCGCGCGACGGGCAAGAGCCTCTTCGCCGGGTACCACGGGGGCCCCCGCCCGTGTCGGGGGCGGTCCCGGGCTGCCCCGATGCCTGGTTTCCGGGCCAATCGAGCCCGTTGGGCCCTATCCGGGGTTTCGATCGTCATTTCGGCGTCTGCGCGGCCCGGCGTGGCCTTTCGCCGCACCCGTCGAACAAAAAGGCGGTTGAACTCGCTGCTGGAGGCCGTGGCGTCATCCGGGGATATGGCCGGGCGCCTGTCCCCCTGAAAAGACCGCCGGGAGAGCGGCCGGTTCCCGGCGGCATCGAACCCTGCGCGGGAACACGGTTGAATATCTAGTTATTCATCGCGGCTGTACGGTTCGATTGTCTTCCTAAGGAGCATCGCCGTGGACGTCAGAACCGCGGTTTTCAGACGATTTTTGTAATCGCGAGTTCGTGCATCGCCGCTGCGGCCTATGGTGGAGTGACGTCCATGAGTGGCAGGGGTGCCCGTATGCCGTCGCCGTTGCGAAGTCTGTCCGCGCGGCTGCTTGTTCTGACGATCAGCTTCGTCATGTTGGCCGAAGTGTTCATCTATGCGCCCTCGGTCGCCGCCTATCGCTACAATTATCTGCAAAACCGTTTGGCGGATTCGCATATCGCAGCACTCGCGCTGCTGGCAACACCCGACAACATGGTCAGTGAAGCCCTGACCGCCGAACTCTTGAAACATGCGGGCGCCTATGTCGTCGGGCTCGCGCGCGAGAACGGCAGCAAACTGATCCTGCAGGGCCAGTATGTGCTGGTCGGCATGAACACGCCGGACGACGAGGAAATCGATCGAAACGAAACCGCCGTCATGGCCGACGTCACCATTCATCTTGGCCAGGTCGGTTTCTTCAACCTGATCGTCGATGCGTTCGGGACGCTCTGGCATTCCGACAACCGGCTGCTGCATGTGATTGCGCCGTCGCCGAACATGCCGTCCGACGTCGTCGACATTCTGATCGACGAAGCGCCGATGCGCGCGGAATTGATCAACTTCTCGGAACGCATTCTCGGCCTTTCGATCATCATTTCATTGTTCACCGCGACGCTGGTCTTTTTCAGCCTGCACTGGATGATGGTGCGTCCGATGCGACGGATCAGCGAAAGCATGGTGGCATTTCGCAAGAATCCGGAAGATGTATCTACCATCGTCCATCCTTCGGCCCGCTCCGATGAAGTCGGCGTGGTTGAACGCGAACTGACCGCGATGCAACTCGCCATTCGCGATTCGCTGACGCAAAAAACGCGGCTGGCCGCGCTCGGGACGGCCGTCGGCAAAATCAGTCACGATCTGCGCAACATGCTGACGACGGCGCGGCTGGTTTCCGACCGGCTGGCGGAGAGCGGCGACCCGCAGGTCCGCCATGCGTCGCCGACTTTGGTCTCGGCCCTCGACCGTGCGGTCGATCTTTGTACCCGGACGCTCGATTTCACGCGCGAGGGCGCCTTGCGGCTCGAATGCCGGAATTTTGCGCTGGCGCCGCTGCTCGATGAAGTTCGAGCCGATCTCCTGCCGGACCGCAGCAAGGGCATCGGCTGGGAGATCGACTCCGATTCGATCGCCGTCTTTGCCGACCGCTCGCAGCTTTATCGGGTCGTCGCCAATGTCGCCCTCAACGCCCTGCAATCAGGTGCGACGCTGATCGCGATGGGCGTCCGCAAGACAAGCGAGGGCATCGAGATCGACATTCGCGACAACGGCCCGGGCCTCCCGCCGCGCGCGCGGGAGAACCTGTTCCGGCCCTTTGCCGGTTCGGCCCGGCCGGGCGGCTCCGGCCTCGGCCTCGCGATCGCCCGCGAGATCATGCGCGCCCATGGCGGCGACGTGCTGCTGCTGCATACCAGCGGCAAGGGCACGGCATTCCGCCTGACATTGCCCGCCCCGGACGATCGCCGGGGCGTTGCGCCGCGCCCGCGTTCCCATTAATTTCGCCCACGCGGCCGGTCGGCCGCTGGGAATGAAGGAACGGTCATGGGCGATGTTTCGAAATGGATCTGGTGCGGCTGCGTGGGACTGATGGGCCTCGCCGGCTTGTTCGTGGCGGCGCGCGGCGGCGCCTCGGTCGCTTATTGGGGCGGGCTCGCCTTCTTCGCCTTCGCGATCCTGTTCATCTTCTACATGATCAAGCGCGGCTTCGACGAAGCCGGGGGCCATCACTGATCGCCGGATCGATCTGATCCGCGCGCGGCCGCCCCGGCAGCAGGAACGCGACGACGAACGCGATCCCGACACAGCCGGCCAGAATCAGATACTGCTTGTCGAATCCGAACCCGAAAAGATGCAGGGCGGCGATCGCCGGCAATGCGGCCGAGCTGACGCCGAGCGACAGCAGATACTCGATCGAGAAGGCGCGCGCCCGCCAGTTAGACGAAACGTACCGCCCGACCAGCCTGGCAGTCACCGGCAGTTCGGCAAACATCATCAGCACCAGGCCGATCGCCAGCGGCACCACGATCGCGCCCTCGGCATCGGCGATCAGCAGGAACGCGACGAACTGCGCGGCGAACAGCGTGATCAGGATAACTCTCGCACCGAACCGGTCGAGCAGATCGCCGACCGGTAGTTGGGCGAACGCGGCAATCGCAAACACCAGAGCCGCATACTCCCCGACCTGCGAAAGATCGTCGGCGATGCCGGTGAGGCGCTCGTCGAACAATTTGGGCAGCGAGATCGTTACCGCGTTGAAGACCAGCCCGCCCAGCAGCGCGAAGACGAGCACGGCGGCCACGATGCGAATCTGCATCGCGCGCGTCGATGCGATCGCGGCGATCGCTTCGACTTTGCCACCGCCCGTCGCGGTATCGCGAAAGGCGATGATGCAATAGAGAATGCCGAAGACAATCGCGACCACGCCCGGAATGAGGAATGCTGTGCGCCAATCGTAGATCGCTGCGATCCATCCGGTTGCCAGCGATGCGCCGGCGAGACCGAGATTGCCGGCCACGCCGTTGACCGCAAGCGCACGGCCGGGTTTGGTCGCTATATCGGTGATCATCGCGAGCGCGACGGGGTGATAGATCGCCGCGAACAAACCGATCAGTGCGAGCCCGGTCGCAAGGCCGACAGGGCCTGGGGCGAGCCCGGTTACGATGCCGGCCAACCCGATTCCGATGAAAAAGATCGCCATCAGCGAACGCCGGCTCCAGCGGTCGCCCAGCCAGCCCGCCAGTACCGTCCCGAGCGCGAAGGCGATGACGGCCGGCGTACCAAGCGCGAGCGCCTCGCCGTACGCCATCTGCCAGTCGTCCTGGATCGCGATGACGGCGGTCGGAAAGATCAGCAGGAAATAATGGTCGCAGAAATGGCCGGCATTCATGAAACGAAGCTGGGGCGAGCCGAACATCGGGCGGGCTCCGGATCGGGGTTCAAGACGCCTGTATTTTACCCGCGCCGTGCCATAGTTTCTTTCTACATAATGACAATCAATGTCGAATATATGCCATGACCGCCGGAAACGGGCTGCGCGCCAAGGGCTGGGCCGAGGATTACGCCAAGGGGGCGCAGATCGAGCCGCACAGCCATGTCTCGAATCAGATCGTCCACGCGGCGGCCGGGGTGATGCGGATATCGAGCCGGGGCGGCACCTGGGTCGTCCCGCCGGGTCGGGCGCTCTGGATGCCGGCCGGGGTGCTGCATTCGATCGTTTGCGTCGGCGCGGTTGCGATGCGCACTGTCTATCTGCGCGGCCAGCATCCCGCCTTTCCGTCCGAATGCACCGTCTGGAGCGTATCGCCGTTTATGCGCGAACTGATCCTGCGCATGGTCGGCCAGCCGGATCCGGTCCTGGTGCCGCCGCTGCTGAGCCTGCTGATCGCCGAGATCGAAAACGTGGAATCGATGCCGCTCCATATTCCCGAGCCGAGCGATCCGCGATTGCGTCGCGTCACCGCCGCGCTCCTCGCCGAACCCACGCTCGAGCGGCCGATCGCAGCGCTGGCGAAAGACGCCGCGATGTCGACCCGCACCTTCATTCGCCGCTTTCATCTCGAGACCGGCATGACGCTGCGCCAGTGGCGGCGGCAGGCGCGACTCCTGCTGGCGCTCGAACGGCTGGGTGCCGGAGCGAGCGTGTCGGACGCGGCCTTCGATGTCGGCTACAGCAGCGCGAGCGCGTTCGTGCACGCGTTTCGCGGTTCGCTGGGCACGACGCCCGGCCGCTATTTCTCTTGAGGCGACGCGCGTCTCAATCGAGGGCGATCAGCTCGGCCTTGAGATAGGCGCTCTCCGGCAGTGCCGGGTGCAGCGGATGATCGGGAGCGGCGCCGGTGCGCGCAAGAATGCGCCCGCTTCGTCCCGCATCGAACAGACCGCGGCGCACCTGCTCGCCGAATTCATCGGCCGGCATATTGTGCGAGCAGGACGCGATGAAGAGGAACCCGCCCGGTTTGACCAGTGTGGCGGCAAGGCGCGCGAGCTTGCGATAGCCGCGGGCGCCCTGGTTCAGTTCTTTCTTCGATTTCACGAAGGCCGGCGGATCGGCAATGACAATATCGAAACGCTCGCCCGCGTCGATCAACGACTCGGTCACGGCGAACACTTCGCCGCGCCGGAACGTCACGCGATCGGCGAGTTTGTTGCGTCGTGCGGCTTCCGCGGCAAGAGTCAGCGCGGGCTCCGAGCGATCGACGGCAAGCACCGATCGCGCGCCGGCATTGGCGGCAGCCAGCGCAAACCCGCCCATGTACGTGTAGAGATCGAGCACGCGCTTGTCGCGGGCGAGGCGCGCGACCATCGCGCGATTGTCGCGCTGATCGAAAAACCAGCCGGTCTTCTGACCGCCACCGGGATCGGCGATGAAGGTGACATGGTTTTCGATTACCGTCACCGGTGCGTCGATCGCACCTTTGGCAACTCTGATTTCTTCCGGCAGGCCTTCGAGCGTGCGGGCCGACGAATCGTTGCGCAACAGGATCGTCTGTGGCGCGAGCGTCGTTTCGAGCGCCGCCATCAGTTCCGGCGTAAGCGCGTCCATGCCGGCGGTGTTGATCTGCACCACGAGCAGGTCGTCATAGCGATCGACGATCGTGCCGGGCAGTCCGTCGGCTTCGGCATGGATCAGCCGGTAAAAAGGGCGGTCGAACAACCGGTCGCGCAGCGCCTTCGCCCGGCCGATCCGGTCTGCGAGCAAAGCGGTGTCGATCGGCGTGTCGGGTCGCGAATCGATCAGCCGTGCGGCGATCAGTGCGTGCGGGTTGAACAAAAAAGTACCGAGCCTGTGGCCATCCTCCGCCATCAGCGTGACGGCGGTGCCCGGAGCCAGCGCGCGGGCCTTCGCGTCCATCGCGATTTCGTTCGAATAGACCCAGGGATGGCCGTATTGCGCGCGGCGATGGGCGCCCGGCCGCAGGCGGATCAGCGGCAGTGCCTTGTTGCCACTGGCGGTCGCCATGGCGGCGCCAGGCGCGGAGGAACGCGACGGGGGTTTGGTCATGGCGCCCTGTTAGCGGCCGGGCGCGACCGGCACAAGGTCAATCGCCCAGGGCGACGCCCTCTCGGCGCGGATCGGCGCCGCCAAGCAGTCCATTATCGGTCACCAGAATGGCATGCAGCCCGCTCGACATCGGGACCAGCCGGATCTCGTGACCGAGCGTTGCCAGATCGGGCGCTATCGTCGCGAGGCTGGTTTCGCTTTCGAGGTCCGTTGCGCCATTGCGGTTGGTGAGATGCGGCAGTGCCACGGCCTGCTGCGGGCCGAGTTGCCAGTCGAGCATCGCGATCAGCGATTGGGTCACGTAACCGATGATCCGTGCGCCGCCGGGCGAGCCGAGCACGGCATAGAGATCGCCGTTCGCGTCGAACACCAATGTGGGGGCCATCGAGCTGCGCGGCCGCTTGCCGGGCTCGATGCGATTGGCGACCGACTGGCCGGCGTCATTGCTCGGCACGAACTCGAAATCGGTCATCTGGTTGTTCAAAAGAAAGCCCGCGGCCCAGCGGCGCGAACCGAATGCGGTTTCGATGCTGGCGGTGAGGCTGACCGCGTTGCCCGCCGCATCGACGATGCTGAGATGCGACGTGCCGGATGGCTCTCGCTGCGGTGCCGGCTGGGCGAGCGCAATCGCACCGGGTGGCGTTCCGGCTTCCGCCGTGCCCATGCTGCAACGCGCGCTGATCATATCGGCGCGCTCGGCGAGATAGGGCGGGTCGAGCAGTCCCGTGGTCGGCACCGGCAGAAACCGGTCGTCGCCCAGATAGCGTGCGCGATCCGCGAAGGCGAGGCGGCTCGCCTCGGCGAACAGATGCATCGCCTCCGGTTGATTCGGCCCGTAATCCGCCATGTCGAACGCTTCGAGCATGCCGAGGATCTGCAATGTCGCGATACCGCCGGACGATGGCGGACCCATGCCGCAGACCCGATAGTCGCGATACGTGCCGCAAACCGGCGGTTTGTTGTACGCCGCATAGCCGGCGAGATCGGTCTCGGTGAGCACGCCAGATAACGGTTCTTCTGCGGCCGCCGCTACGATCGCTGTCGCGATGTCGCCGCGATAGATCATCTCCGATCCGATGGCGGCGACCCGGCGCAGCGTTTCGGCGAACTCCGGATTGCGCAGTATCGAGCCGACGGCCGGTGCCGCGCCGTCCGGATAGAAATAATCACGCGCGCCCTCAGACCAATGTTCGGCCTCGTATTCGACCAGCAAATCGTGCAGCCGTTCCGATACGGAAAAACCGTGCTCGGCGATCGCAATCGCGGGCACGAACAGCGCCGGCCAGGGCAAGGTGCCGTGCTCGCGATGCGCCAGTTCGAGCATCGCCATCAGGCCGGGCACCCCGATCGAACGCCCGCTTTCGACCGCGGTGTCAAAATCGAGCGGATTGCCCGCAGGGTCGAGGAACATGGTCTCGTTCGCGCCCATCGGTGCCGTCTCGCGCCCGTCATAGGCAAGCGTCCGGTCGTTCGCCGCATCGAAATAGAGCAGGAACCCGCCGCCCCCGATGCCGGAGGATTGCGGCTCGACCAGGTTGAGCACGAGCTGGGCTGCGATCGCCGCATCGATCGCGCTGCTGCCATTGCGCAACATTGCAAGCCCGGCTTCCGCCGCGAGCGGGTGGGCCGCGACGATCATATGCCGCTCGGCGGCGACGACACTGCCTTCGGCCGAAACGGTAAAGGCCGGCTCGGGATCCGCGCGTGCCGCTTCGGCCGCTGTTTCGTCGTCCAGCGGAACGGGTTCGCAGGTTTCGAAAGCGGCGCAGCCTGCGGTCGTCAGAATCAGGACCAGGGCGCCGACGGCCGGTCCCGATATGGTCTTGTTCGCTATGATCCCATCCCCTGTCTTTGCGGGACCTCAAGCTCCGACTAGACTGCCCGCCAGTCCACTGCCCGGCAACGGGAAATGATCGCTGCGGGAAGGCACATCCAAATATGCTGCTGGCGACAGCGATCAGTGTCGTTCTTCTCGCGACCACCATTCTTACTCATTACGAGGCGCTTCGACTGGTCTCGCGCGTACTGCCGGGACCGGAAAGGCTCGGTCTCCGCCGGCGCATGGTGCTCGTCACGCTCGCCTGTTTCGTGGCGCACGTGCTGGAGGTCCTAGTTTACGCGCTGGCCTATTATGTCTTTGCCGACGACCTGAAGCTCGGATCGCTGACCGGCGACACGCATAACCGCGTATTCGATTTTTTGTATTTCTCCGCGACCACCTTCACGTCGCTCGGCATCGGCGACATTTATCCGATCGGGCCGACCCGGATCGTCGCCGCGGTCGAATCGCTGAACGGCCTGCTGCTGATCGCCTGGTCGGCGTCCTTCACCTATTTGGTAATGCGGACCTACTGGTCGCTGGATAGCCGCGGCGACGGCGGCCCGTTGGGCAAGATCTAGGTTCGGGGACCGGAGCGCCCGGGCTTGCGGCGCGCGCGGGCTGCGCCCGAGGGCCCGGCGGATTGGTCATTGTGCATTGCACCATGGCGGCGTAGAACAAGCATCCGGTAGGGTTTCCGGCCGAAAGCCGGCCCCGGAACCTGCCTGAGAGCGCCTGCGTTCGGGAGACACCCCATGAGCAAGGCCCGATGAGCACGGAACATCGCAGCCAGCGGATCACGGTCCCCGAGCTGGCAGCCCGTAAGGGCGGCACCCCCATTGTCTGCCTCACCGCCTATACCGCGCCGACCGCCCGGCTGCTCGACCCTCATGTCGACCTGCTGATGGTCGGAGATTCGCTCGGGATGGTGCTGTACGGGTTCGACAGCACCCTGCCGGTCACGCTCGACATGATGATCGCGCATGGCGGCGCCGTCGTTCGCGGCAGCGAGCGTGCCAATGTGGTCGTCGACATGCCCTTCGCCAGTTATCAGGAATCGCCCGCCCAGGCTTATCGCAATGCCGCGCGGGTGCTGGCCGAGACCGGCGCGCAATCGGTCAAGCTCGAGGGCGGCCGCGCGATGGCCGAGACGGTCGCCTTCCTGGTCGCGCGCGGTGTGCCGGTGATGGGCCATGTCGGGCTCACGCCGCAATCGGTCAATGAGTTCGGCGGCTATCGCAGCCGCGGTCGCGACGAGATCCAGCGCGCGACGATCCTCGACGATGCGAAGGCGATCGCCGATGCCGGCGCGTTCTCGATTGTGGTTGAAGGCGTCGTCGAGCCGCTCGCGCGCGAGATCACCCAGACGGTTGCGCCGCCGGTCATCGGCATTGGCGCGTCGCCTTCCTGCGACGGGCAGGTTCTGGTGAGCGAAGACATGCTCGGTCTGTTCGACGTCTTCAAACCGAAGTTCGTGCGCCGCTATGCGGAACTCGGCGTGGCGATCGGCGAAGCGGCAGCGGCCTATGCGGCCGATGTGCGCGCGCGACGCTTCCCGGGCCCCGAGCATTGCTTCGGCGTTCCGCAGGGGACAGAGCCCCGGACGGCGCGTCCCGCCGCGGGCGCTGCGCGGGGCGCCGCGAACCGGCGCTGATCGCAATGGCGCTCCATGTCGCCGGCAAGGCGGATCTGCCGGCTCTGCCCATCCAGCGCAGCGTGGCCGAGTTGCGTCGCCAGGTCGCCGATTGGCGCCGGGCCGGCGAAACGATCGGCCTCGTGCCGACCATGGGCGCGCTGCATGACGGGCATCTGGCGCTGGCGCATCGCGCGCGGCGCGATTGCACGCGGATCATCGCAAGCCTGTTCGTCAACCCGCTGCAATTCAATGCGACCGACGATTTCCGTTCCTATCCGCGCGACGAAGCCGACGATCACCGCATGCTCGCCTCGGCCGGCGTCGATCTGCTGTTCGCGCCTCCGGTCGACGAGGTTTATCCGCCGGGATTCGACACCAGCGTCAGCGTCGGCGCACTCGCACGGCCGCTCTGCGGCGCCACGCGGCCGGGCCATTTCCAGGGCGTCGCGACGGTCGTCACCAAATTGTTGCTGCTGACATTGCCCGACTACGCGTTCTTCGGAGAAAAGGATTACCAGCAGCTTCTGGTCATCCATCGCCTCGCGCTCGATCTCAATTTTCCGGTCGAGATCGTCGGCGTGCCGACCGTGCGCGAGCAAGACGGGCTCGCCATGTCGTCGCGCAACCGCCATCTCTCGCCGACCGAGCGCGCAACCGCGAGCATCATTCCGCGGTTGCTCGGCAATCTCGCCGACGACATCGCGCGCGGCGGGGATATCGCGGAGGCTTTGATCAGTGGGCGCACCGCCTTGTTCGAGGCGGGTATCGACCGGGTCGATTATCTCGATTGTTGCGACGGCGCGACGCTCGAGCCGGTACGCGTGCTGAAGCCCGGTGCGCGCCTGTTCGTCGCTTGCTATGTCGGCAAGACGCGACTGATCGACAATCTGGCAATTCCCGCCTGATCCCCGGCCATCCGCTTCGACCGACGGATCGCGATCAGGTCTTGTGATTGCGCCGCGCGATCGGCTGGATGAATTGCGGCTCGATGTCCCAGGGAAACATGATCCAAGTGTCCTGGCTCACTTCGGTGATGAACGTATCGACCAGCGGTCGCCCGGCGGGCTTTGCATAGATGGTCGCGAAATGCGCTTTCGGCATCAGATCGCGCACCGCGCGCGCGGTCTGGCCGGTGTCGACCAGGTCGTCGACGATCAGCCAGCCGTTGCCGTCGCCGACATCGGGACGCTTGAGAATGGACAGCGCGCCCTGGCCCCGGTCGGCAAGCTTGGGGTCGCGGGGCGCAGCATCGCGATCGGCGGCGGGCAGTTCGCCGTAGCTTGCAATGCAGACCGTATCGATCAGTCGCAGATCGAGTTCGCGCGCCACGATCGCGGCCGGCACCAGCCCGCCCCGCGTGATCGCGACGATGCCCTTGAACGGTTCGCACTCGAGTAATCGCCAGGCAAGCGCCTTGCCATTGCGGTGCAGCTCTTCCCACGAGACCGGAAATTCCTTGCGACCTGTCGTCATGAACGCCTCGTCCCCACAACACTGTACCGGGGAAAAAATGCCGCGTCGCCCACCTGCAATCAGACCCCGAGATCGGGTGCTTGCGTCAACATGCAGCCGTCGATGCGCCAGCTGCCATCCGGTTGTTGTTCCATCAGATAATGCGCGATGACGGCGGTGCCGTCGGTGCCGACGACATGCACCTGTTGAACGAACCCGCTCGGCGCTTTCAGCAGATCGAGAAACTCGACGTCCTGCGGCCGATAGACTGGCGCATAGCCGGTGCGGACCATCGACATGAAGACGTCCGGCGATCCGAACTGAACCTGAAGATCCGGCGAGGCAAAGGAGAATGCGCGTGCGCCGTCGTCGGCGAGAAAGGCCTCGAACTGATTTTCGATGACGTTGCGGATGGCACCCGCCGCGGCAGAGTCCGGCGCAACGGTTGCGCCGTCATCGGCGCGCACGGCATCGACCGGTGCGGCGATCAGCATGACGGCAAAAAATCCGATCCAGAATCGGGTGAGGAACCTTGAGGCGTTGGGGGTCATGGCATGTCTCCCATAGAGGTTCGTGCCGGATCCCGAGCATCGCATTGGCGGCAATCGACGCCAATCCCCCGAGGGGGATGGCGAAACGTCGGATATCGGCAAATCCACCGCGTCCGACACTGAGAGGCGGCATGAAACGGCGGCATGCGACCGATCCCCCCGCCCAAAACGAAACCGGCGCCCTCGCGGGCGCCGGTTGAAAAGATCGAAAGTTCGCGCCTGCGATCAGCGCACGAAAATATGCACCTCGTTCGCCTGCGCGGCGCCGCTGGTTGCCGAAGAGACACTGACCCGGTCCGAAGGCAGGCCCATGCTGGCGAGCGAGCGCAGCACCGCATCGGCATTGCGCCGCGATTCATTGGCGTTGACCGCAACCTCGCCCGCGGTACCGACAGCCGGCGCGACGGCGACGACATCGAACGCGGCATTCGGCCGGCGATCGAGCGCGGCACTGACGGCGGAGAACAATGCCGGCTCGTAATCGACATTCTCGCTGTCGAAGCGGATCACGACCAGCGGCCGTCCGGTGGCGATGCCGGCACCCGGCGCGCTCGACGGCTGCATCGGTACCGAGTAGGAGCGGTTCGCGAGGCTGGTGCCGTACGGTTCGCCCGAGTTGATGGCAAGAGCCAGCACCTGGACGTTCGAGCGCTCGTTCGAGAGGTAGTTGCTCTGGCGCACGATGTCCTGGGTGAGCTCGCTCTGCAGCCGGTCGATCAGGACGACCGTCTGGTTGGTCTCGTCCTCGAGCACCCGGAGCTGCTGATGGTCCTCGTCGACCGCGCCCGAAATCGCGTAGGTCGCGCGCGCCGTATCGAGCAGATAGGACGAGAGCGATGCGCTCTGCGCCACGTCGTTCGACAACGCGCTCATCTGGTTGAGGTCGTTCGAGACCAGTTCGAGCTGGGTCTGGGCCTGGTTCCACTGGTCGACCAGGATCGGATTGCCCGGCGTGGTGCCGACCTGAAGCTTGGAGTTAATCGTCCCGACCACGCCGTGATAGGTGTTGGCGTTCTGGATGGTCTGGGCGCGGATCGACTGCAGCCGACCGTTCTGATCGCGGACCAGCCCCTGAAGCCGGGCGAGTTCGCTGCGCAGCTGTTCGACGCGCTGCCCGACGGCAGTACCGGTCGGCACTCCCGGCGTCACGCCGGAAGGCTCGAAATTGCCGGTCCCGAGCCGTTGCAGGTTTTCTGTTTCGCCGGTTACTGCTGGTGCGACGGCATTCTCACTATAGGAGCATGCCCCCAGCAACAGCATGAAACTGGCAAAGCCGGCCAGCACCGTTTTGGCATTCATGCGCGTTGCCCCCCGAAGCTCGCAAGCCGCATCGCCGGACGCGGGCCAAGCCCGGTCGCCGACTGCGAGTCGCGAATTATATCCCCCATCGCCGGCTAAGGTACTGAAAACAACCGTTTGCCTCAACCGCCAAATCGGCCTGAAAGCCGCAGAATCCGGCCGCTCACGCGCTCTTGTCAGGGTAGGGGGCCTCGTTTAAGGTCCGCCGCCTTCCGCCCGGTCCATCGAACCGGCGCGCTCGGTGCGCCCGTAGCTCAACTGGATAGAGCATCTGACTACGGATCAGAAGGTTAGGAGTTCGAATCTTCTCGGGCGCGCCATTATTCCAACCGCAATCAAGGCACAAACGGCGAACAGGTTGGACATTATCCGACGCTGAGTGATGTTTTGCGCAGCTTGCGCGCTGCGGCTGCGATCCGTCGATGCAACGACCGTCCGCGCCCCTCCCCTGGTGCAGCTCGTCCGCGGATCGGCCGACACGTGTCCGCCGGCGCGCCCGTTCGCCGCGCATGGGCCGTTTTCAAACGCGTCCGCGCAAGAAACGGACTGCCGGGATCGGCTTCGCTCCCCACATTGTTTCGATGCTTGGCGCACCCACACAAAGGCCCGCGCATGACTGCGCGGAAGAAAATCCGGAAGCAAGGGTCGACCATTTCGACCGGCATGCGCTGGCGGCCGCGCTGAACGGGTTCGGCTGCGCCGTCCTGCCGTCGTTTCTCACGCCGGCCGAATGTACGGCGCTCGCCGCGCTCTATCCGCAGGAGTCCCATTTTCGCAGCCAGGTGCATATGGCGCGACACGGGTTCGGCAAAGGCGAGTATCGTTACTTCAAATACCCGCTGCCCGGCCTCGTCGCGGCGTTGCGCACTGCGCTTTATCCGCGTCTCGCGAAGATCGCCAATCAATGGAACGAGCGGATGGGGATCGATCGACGCGATCCCGACGATCACGCCGAGTTCCTGAAACTCTGCCACGCGGCGGGTCAGACGCGCCCGACGCCGCTGTTGCTTCGATACGGTTCCGGCGATTTCAACTGCCTGCATCAGGATCTCTATGGCGAGCTGGCCTTTCCCATTCAGGTGGCCGTTCTGCTGTCCGAGCCGGATCGCGACTTCACCGGCGGCGAGTTCGTCCTGACCGAACAGCGCCCGCGCATGCAGAGCCGCGTCGAGGTGGTGCCGCTGCGGCAGGGCGACGCGGTCGCGTTTGCCGTCCATAACCGGCCGGTTCGCGGCGCCAAAGGCGATTACCGCGTCAACATGCGCCACGGCGTCAGCCGGTTGCGCAGCGGCAACCGACACACGCTCGGCATCATTTTCCACGACGCACAGTAACTGTACTGTTTCGGCATCGCCGCGTTCGCGCTCATGGGATCGTACCGGCGACGGCGCGCTTGCGCCACCGCGCGGGAATCGAATCTGCGTGCAGAAAGGCGGGCCGCTATCGGTCGGGATAGCGACGGATCTCGTCGATCAGCCAGTTGCGGAAGGCCATGACCTTGGCCGATCTGGGCTGTTCGGCCGTGACGAGCTGGTAAGGCTTAGGTGCTGGAATTGTCGAACGGAACGGCCGCACCAGCCGGCCGCTCTGAAGATCGGCCGCGGCCAGCACGGTATCGCCGAGCGCAACGCCATATCCGGCGATCGCGGCGTCCATGGTCATATGCGCGTTGGTCAGCCGCACACCGCGCGCCTGCGCCGCATCGATGCCGTTCGCGATCAGCCATTGATGCCAATCGGTTTCGTCATGCTCGTACAACAAGGTATGGCGGATCAGATCCCTGGGCGTTCGAACCGGGTTCGGCCCGTCCTGAAGGCTCGGGCTCATCACCGGGAAGAAATGGAGCTGGGCGACCAGCTCTGTGCGATAGCCCGGTTGATCCGTCGAGCCGTAACAGATCATTGCATCCACTTCGCCGCGAAGCAGCGCGCTCATGTCCCAGAGCGGTTGCAGGCTGACATGCAGATCGGGGTAAGCGGCGAGAAAATTGCCGAGACGCGGCGCCAGCCACTTCGCCGCCATCGCCGGTTCGCAGGCGATGGTCAGCTCGGCTTCCATCGCTTGCAGTTCGGCGCCCTGGACCGCGTAGTTCAGCAATTCGAAGGCCCGCCGGACGAGCGGCGACAGACGCTCGCCCTCGCGGGTGAGGGTCAATGTCGAACGGCCGCGCTGAAAGAGCCGCACGCCGAGTTCCGATTCCAGCGAGCGAACCTGATGGCTGACGGCGCCATCGGTGACATGCAGTTCCGCTGCCGCATGTCCCATATGCAGATGGCGGGCGACGACTTCGAACGTCTTGAGAGCGTTCAACGATGGCAGTCGCCTGACGGAATGCATGGCGCGTCACCTCCGCTGTCGACATGGCTGTTTTCTGGAACCCCGCGGCGCAGCGTCTAGTTAAAAGCGCGGCCGCCTCGGATATCCAAAATTTCTCGTAACCGGGCTCAAAAAAACTCCTTTGCCCCTGCTGGCATTTGGTTCCCAACTGATGGCAACCAATTGGTGGGCAATCGCAAATATATGATATATGCTCTGCCATCCACAGTGAAATTGTATTAAATTATCTAAATACACTTAAAAAGCGTAAACAAAAGAGCTTGGGCCGGAGAGCCGGATACCAGCCGGGGGGACAGCGCGATACGGAGTTGAACGACAAACCAGAGAAATGAGGGAGGCGTTAGTCGATGAGCGGGAACAAGAAGTCATCGTCCAACCGGGTCAGCCGGCGCCGGACACCCAAATCAGCCACATCGGGCCAAACGACATCGTTGAAGGCGGACCGTCGGTCCGTTCTGAAAGCCGGTGCTGCGACATTCGGCCTTGCCGCGGTCGGGTCGGTCGCGCCGAGCGTGTTTACCCGGGCCGAAGAGACGACACTCAACTGGCTGACCTGGGCCGGGCATAGCGATCCCTATGTCATCGACGCGTTCCAGGAAGAGACCGGTATCACGATCCGGGCGAAGGAATATGCCGCCGGCGATCTGGGCCTGGTGGAGCTCACACAGAACCCGGGACTTTACGACATCGCCTCCGTGTCGGGCGAGTTCGTGCCGGAGTTCGTCGCGTCTGGCACGCTGATGGAGCTCGACCCGGAGGAATATGCCGGTTGGAACGAATATCTGCCGGAGTTCAAGCAGGACATCGGCTGGAACGTCGACGGCAAGTATCACGCAATCCTGTACGAGTTCGGATTCAACGGACTCAGCTATCGCACCGACAAATTGTCGGAGGAAGATCTTTCGTCCTACGAGATCATTCGCGATCCGCGTTTGGCCGGCAAGGTCGCGTCGAACGACTGGTGGGGCAATGCGCTGGGCAGCCTCAGCATCCTCTCGGGCAACGCGCCCGCCGACGGACGCAATCCGTACATCATTACCGACGAAGAGTTCGAGCGGCTGCGCGGCACGCTCCAGGAAGTTCGTCCGCAGTTCAGCGGCTTCCTCGAATATGCCGGTCTGTTCTCCGGCTTTGCCAACGGTTCGATCTGGCTGCAACCGGGCGGCGGCGACTGGGCGACGCAGATTCTCGTCGACCAGGGCGTGCCGGTCGCGACGGCCATTCCGAAAGAAGGCGGCTATCTCTGGGGCGAACTGATCTCGATCTGCGAAGGCACAACCAAAGTGGATGCCGCGAAGAAGTTCGTCGATTACTGCCTCTCGGCGGAAGCCCAGGCGAAGTTCGCCACCAAGCCCGCCTATACCGCGGTCGCTGCCAATCAGCGAGCGTGGGAAGTCCTGCAGCGCGATATGCCGGAATGGGCGGAACGGCTGAAGATGAACAGCCTCGACGATCCGAACGCGATCACAGCGTGGCGCGAAGGCCGCATCGTGATCCGCAGCCTGCCTGCCGACCAGTCTGTGACCGACTGGGCGAATCTGTGGCAGGAATTCAAAAACATGTAAGCCTCTGACGATCGATGCGCCGGCAGTATCCCTGTGCTGCTGGCGTGTCGATCGTATTCGGATGAGTATCCGTATCGAGGCGGGGAAGGTTCGGGGTCGTGCCTGTGCGTCGATCGCTGAAAGATTTTCGCATCACCCCGTCATTTGTTCTGACGGGCGGGCCGATGCTTGCCTGGCAGCTCATCTTCTTTCTCGGCGCCGGCGTTCTCCTGATCCTGATGACATTCTGGACGGTGCAGAACTACCGGCTGGTTGCCGACTATAACTGGGGCAACTGGACGAGCATCCTCAGCTCGAAACTGTTCTACACGATCTATTTCCGGACCATTCTCTACGCCGCCTTTGCGGCCGTGCTCGCGACGGTCTTGGCGTTCCCGCTATCCTATGCGCTCGCCTTCAAGAGCTCGCCGCGGACGCAGCGCATCGCCTTCATGCTGCTGATCCTGCCTTACTTCACCAACTATTACGTCCGCAGTTACTCCTGGCGCTTCATGCTGGAGGACGACGGCATCGTCAATTCGGCGCTCTCGGTGTTCGGCTTGTCGTTGGTGGGATTCCAGGGTTCGTTCGCTCCGACTTTGGTCGGCTATATGGGATACTTCTTCCCACTGGTGGCGCTGGTTCAGCTTCTGAGCCTGATGTACATCAGCCGCGACTATCTCGAAGCCGCGAACAATCTCGGTGCCGGACGCCTCCGTTCGATCGTGACGGTCGTCATCCCGATGGCGCGCAGCGGCCTGATCCTGGGATTTGCGTTCGGCTTCATGCTGGCGATGGGCGACTATATCGCGCCGTCTTATCTAGGCAGCGGCGGGCGCCCGACCCTCAGCATTCTCATCATCAACACGATTCAGGGTCAGTCGGACTTTCCGCGCGCTTCGGTCATATCGGTAGTCATGATTCTGACGCTGATGGCGGTCTTCTTCGTCGCCTTCCGCTATGCGTTTCCGCCACGGAGCAATCCGCGATGATCGACCGCCTGATCAAACTCGGCCTCGGTTTTTATATGTTTCTGGCCTTTGCGTTCATCTTCGCGCCGTTCGTGACGATGATCGTCTTCGCGTTCAACGAAAGCCGCTTTCCCTATCTGCCCTGGCAGGGCTTCTCGCTGACATGGTTTTCGGCGTTGAGCGACCCGCAGGTGATTGGCGTCATCAAGAACAGCCTGTTCGTGGCAACCGCGTCGGCCGCCATCGCGACGCCGCTCGGATGCGCGGCCGCCTATTTCGTCAATCGCTGGGAGTTCCCCGGTAAGAATGCCTACATCGCCTTTATCGTGGCGCCGCCCTGCATTCCGCTCGTCATTCTGGCGCTCATCATGTTGATTTATTTCCGCGAACTCGGCCTGACCAAGAGCCTGTTCTCGGTCGTCCTCGCGCATGTCGTGCTGACCGCGCCCTTTGCGTTCGGCATCATGCGGCTTCGGCTCAACGATCTCGATCCCAATCTCGAACAGGCGGCGTGGAATCTCGGCGCCAACGAATGGCATGCCATTCGCACTGTCGTCCTGCCGCAGGCCAGTGCCGCGGTCGCGGCCGCCTTTCTGTTGTCGATGGTCGTGTCGTGGGACGAATTCATCGTCGCCTGGCTGGTGTCGGGAATCGAAGTCACCTTGCCGGTCTATCTCTGGGTCAAATTCCAGGGGCAGATCAGCGCGCATGTGAACGCGATCGGTACGCTCGCCTTCGGCGTCTCGATCTCCGTCGTCATCCTGGCGGAATTCCTCATCTTCCGCGCCGGCAAAAAATACCGGCAGGACTTCAAACGCAGATATGAGACCCATTGATGGCAAACGCCCCGATCATCGCTTTATCGAACGTGACCAAGAGCTACGGCTCGGTCGAAGCCGTGCGCGGCATCGATCTCGAGGTGCAGGATGGCGAGTTCCTGGCCATCATCGGTCCGTCCGGCTGCGGCAAGACCTCAACGCTGCGCATGATCGCAGGCCTCGAGAAACCCAGCGGCGGTGACATTTTCATCGACGGCAAGCGTGTCAACGATGTGAAGCCGTGGCGGCGCGACACGCCGCTGGTCTGGCAGAACTTTACGCTGTTTCCGCATATGAACGTCGCACAGAATATCGAGTACGGACTGCGAATGCGCGGCGTGCCGCGTGCCGAACGCGATGTCCGGGTCAGGAACGTGGTTCAGACCGTCGGTCTCGCCGGTATGGAGGGTCGCTCGGTGCTGCAGCTTTCCGGTGGTCAGAAGCAGCGCGTCGGCCTTGCGCGCGCGATCGTGCTCGACCCGAAGACCCTGTTGCTCGACGAACCGCTCGGCGCACTCGATGCGAAAATCGGCCGTTCGATGCAGCGCGAGCTACGGCGCCTGCATCACGAACTAGGCATCACCTTCGTCTATGTGACGCATAATCAGTCCGAGGCGATGGCGATGGCCGACCGCATCGTGATCATGAATGAGGGGCGGATCGAACAGATCGGTACGCCGCACGAGGTCTACCGCAAGCCGCAAAGCCGGTTCGTCGCCGAATTCGTCGGCGCGAACAATGTCATCGCCGGCAATGTAGCAACGCTTGCCGCGGGCCGTGCGACAATCGCTACACCGTCGGGTAACTTCGAGGTCGATCTGCCGGCCGATCGTGCGATCCGGGTTGGAGAGTCCGCCATCTTCATCATCGGGGCGGACAAGATCGCGATCGCCGGCGGTTCTCCGTCCGACAAGAACCACGTGACCGGCCGCGTCGTTGCCGCCGAGTTTTCAGGGGCCGTTGCGCAGCTCTTCGTCGAAACCGATCAGGGCGTCGAGTTTCGGGTGCAGAAGGCGAGTTCGCAGGTCGACGAAACGGCCACGACGATCGGATCGCAACTCAATCTCTCCTGGTCGAGCGCCGATACCTATCTGCTGCCCGGGACAAACTGATCGTCCCGCTTATGGTGCTTTCTGGCGCGGTTTGGCGTTCATCGCCGCGCGCCCGCGTTCGGCCGGCTCGATCACTTTCCAGGTCTCGCAGACGACCGGTAGATCGTCGCGCCAAATGATACCCAGCGGTTTGCACTGCCGCGTGTAGTACTCGTAATGCGCATCGGCCCACCAGGCGAGGCTGCTGTCGCCTTCGCCTTCGACCGCGGCCCAGGTTTCCGTCACGTTGTTGAACGGCGTCACCTCGACTTCGGTCACCTGCACCAGAAACAAGGGCGCGTTGTCGTAGTCGAGAATGATCCAGTAGTCGCCGACCTTGCGGCGCGAGATCTTGTTCGCCTCGAATTCGCGCGCGAGATGTGCCGTGCCGCGTTTCTGATTCTTGCCGATCAGACGCGGCTGATCCGAGAGATCGAGGCTCGGCACGTCGGGATCGAACGCATCCGGATGACCGAGTGTGCAGGCATGATAGTCGTTGGTGGCGATCTTGTGCTTGCGGCGGGCCTCCTGCCAGAAATTTTCGACTTCCTTCGTCTTCTCACCGATCATGGTGGCCTTGCCTTTGTGGAGCGTTGCGGGATTAGCCGGCGTTACCGTTCATGCTCGGCAGCACCGCGCGTGCCGGATCGGGAATGAGCGATGCGGTCCCGATCAAAGATGCGGCCGCATCGAGGTCCGGCTTGAAGAAACGGTCCTGATCCCATTTCGCGACCTGTTTTCGAACCGTGCCGAATACGCTTTCGAGTATGTCGCTGCTGCGCGTCGGGCGGCGGAACTCAAGCCCCTGACAGCCGGCCAACAGCTCGATCGCGATGATGTGGCGCAGGTTCTCTGCCATATCGCCGGTGCGCCGTGCCGCATAGGTCGCCATCGAAACATAGTCTTCATAATTGGCGCCGGTCGGGATGCTGTCGATGCTGCCGGGATGCGCCATCGCCTTGTTCTCGCTGACGAGCGCCGCAGCGGTCACCTGCGCCAGCATGAAGCCAGAGTTGAGCCCGCCTTCTTCGACCAGAAACGCCGGCAGGCCGCTCATATGAGCATCGACCAGGAAGGCGATGCGCCGTTCAGAGATCGATCCGGTTTCCGCAATGGCCAAAGCAAGACTGTCGGCGGCAAGACCGATCGGCTGCGCATGGAAATTGCCGCCAAACAATACATCACCGGTCTCGAGGCAGATCAGCGGATTGTCGCTGACGGCATTGAGCTCGTGCCGCAAGGTTTCGGCCGTGTTTCGGATGAGATCGAGGGCGGCGCCCATCACCTGCGGCTGACAGCGCAGGCAATAGGGATCCTGGATGCGCGGGCTGCCGGCAGCCTGTATGGCGCTCCCGTCGAGGAGGCCGCGCAGCGCCGCAGCAACCGCCTGCTGGCCGGGCTGGCCGCGCCACTCATGGATGCGGGCATCGAGTGCGCCGGCCGAACCGCGGCTCGCCTCGACGCTCATCGCGCCCGCGACCAGAGCGGCGGCAAAACATTCTTCGGTGCGGAACAGGCCTTCGACCGCGAGTGCGGTCGATACCTGCGTACCGTTGACGATCGCAGCGCCTTCCTTTGGACCAAGCACGAACGGCGCTAGTCCCGCCGCTTTCAGTGCCTCGACGGCCGGCTTCCGCGTGCCCTTGTGAAACACCTCGCCGATGCCGATCAGCCCGGCACCGAGATGGGCGAGTGGCGCCAGATCGCCCGACGCGCCAACCGACCCCTTTTCCGGAATCACGGGATGGATGCCGGCGTTGAGCAGCGCGAGGATGGCCTCGGCCAGCTCGACGCGTACGCCGGTCGTGCCCGGCAGTAACGCGGCCAGCTTCAGCACCATGATGCGGCGCACGATCTTCTCGGCCAGCGGTTTGCCGACACCGGTCGAGTTCGACAGGATCAGCCGGAGCTGCAACTCACCGAGCTTGTCGTCGGCGATGCGCGTGCCCGACAGCGGGCCGAACCCGGTATTGACGCTGTAGACCAGTTTGCCGGCGGCGAGTTTCTCGCCGAGTATTTTCGAGCCGCGTTGCATCCGCGTGCGGCCTTCGTCGGCGATCGCGACCGTGCAGGCCGGATCTTCGAGCGCACGCAGATCGGCGAGCGTCAGCGCGCCGGGCGAGAGGGTGATGCGGGCAGGCATGAGCTTTTTCCTTGTGGCGTCACGTTCGACAAGAGAGCCGGGGCGACCCGGCGCACGCGCGTCGAGGCACCGGTCTCACCCCATCGCCGGCGGCTTTGGCCTCAGGCCATCGCCACCAGTTCGAAGCTTTCGCAAACGGTCGGCGTATCCTCGCGCCATGCGACACCCCATTTCTTGCATTGCGGCTGGAAATAGGCCCGGTGCGCGTCCTGCCACCATTTCTGGGTCTGCTCGCCTTCGCCCTCGCGCTTGGCGAAGGAATCCGGCACCTCGTTGAACGGCTTCACGTACACATCGACGACCTTCACGAGGAACAAAGGCTCGTTGTCGAAGGTCGGCACCACCCAATAGTCGCCGACCTTGCGCCGCGGCACCTTGTTGCGCTCGAACTCCAGCAGCATGTGGGCGGTGCCCTGTTTCTGACGCGCCGCGACCAGCTTCGGCTGCTCCGAGAGGTCGAGCAGCGGGTCGTTCAGATCGAGGAATTGCGGGTCGGCGAAGGTGCTGACGTGATAATCGTTGGTCTCGATCTTGTGGTCGCGCCGGCAGCGCTGCCAGAATTCTTCGATCGATTTGGTTTTCTTGCCGATCATGGCCGATCTCCTCCCGAAAAAGCCGGTTGTTGCCTGGATTTGGCGACGAAACCGCGACCCCGACAAATGAGAAGATTTCGCGCCGGACCCGAGAAAAACTGGATTCCGGGCCGGGTACCGCGGAAAACTAGCAGGGTCGAAAGTGGACCTTCCGGACGGCCGGGAGGGCCCCAAGACCGGGCGCCGACCCCTGCGCGGCGGCGCCATTGGTCCACCGGATCGCCGCGGACTATCCTGTTATTGGGCCTCGCGAATCGGCCCGAGACGGCGGTGCGGCCCAATGTGGTCGACCAGATTTTCTCAGGCGCAGCGAACTATCGCTGGGGCAGGGGCAACAGGGATCGGGACTGGATGGCAGCGGAGCAGGGCGTTTCGAGGCAGACGGTTGGCGGCTTCCGTGTCCAACGGCTGTTCGCCGTGTTGAAACGCTCGTTCCTTAATCAGGCCGGCCTTCTCGCGATTATCATGGGTTTCATCCTCGCAGCGATCGTCGTCGGTGCGGCGCTCGACATGCCGACGCACCGCTCGCTCTGGGCTTATTTGCCGACCTACATGGTGCTGATGCCGCTCGCCGTTGTGTGCCTGCTGCTCGGGCATGCGCTCTACATCATCGTTGCGATCCGACCGCGACGACCGCTCCAGCTCTTCGCGCATCATCTGCGCGACCGGTTTTTCATTCTCGACCGCATCGCGATTGCGCTGCCCCTGCTGATTTTTATTCCGCGGTTTGGCGGCGCGTTCACGCTCGTCAAGGCTGCGATCCCGCGCATCGACCCGTTCACCTGGGATCCCGAATTTGTCGAACTGGATACCTTTCTGCATTTCGGCTTTCAGCCATGGGAACTGCTGCAGCCGATTCTCGGCAGCCCGTTCGCCACTGCGATCGTCGGCTGGTTCTACAGTCTGTGGTTTTTCGCGCTGTCGTTCGTCTGGACGTGGGAGGCCTTCAGTCTGCGGAACCCGACGCTGCGCCTGCTGTTCTTCTACAGCCTGTTACTCATATGGATCATCTTTGGAGTACTCGGCGCCATCTATTTCACGTCGGCTGGACCCGCATTTTACGGGCTGCTCATCGACGGTACCGATCCGTTCGAACCGCTCATGGACGCTCTCCGCTCGGCGAACGAACAGTATAGTATCGGTGCATTGGTGGCGCAGGGGGTGCTCTGGGATAACTACCTGATGCGCGACGTTCGGCTCGGCGGCGGCATCTCGGCAATGCCGAGCATGCATGTCGCGATGACGTTGCTTTTCGCCCTAGTCGGCTGGCGAACCGCGCGCTGGCTCGGAATCATTCTCTTCACGTATTTCCTGATCGTACTGATCGGCTCGGTTCATCTCGGCTGGCACTATGCAATCGACGGCTACGTGATGGTGCCGGGCGTACTACTGGTCTGGTGGTTCTCGGGGTGGCTGGCGCGACGGAGCTATCCGTGGAAACCCGACGATGTCGCAGATACTCACTGAGTGGAGCATCCGAAAGCACAGGAGGGGCCGCTGACGACATTGCCGTCGAACCGGCTCCGCGTTGTTTTCTGGGGCACCTACGATCTCGGCAAGCCGCGCACGCGAATCATGCTTCGTGCATTGCGTGAGACCGACGTTGATCTCGTCGAATGTCACACGGACATATGGGCCGGGGTCGAAGACAAGGCGCAGTCCGGGGGGCGATCGATCGCCGTCGGTATCCTTCGCTCCATCGCGGCTTACCCGTCGCTGATCTGGCGTTACTTGCGCTTGCCGCAACATGACGTGGTCGTGGTTGGGTATCTGGGTCATCTCGACGTGCTTTTTCTCTGGCTATTCGCGCGGCTTCGGCAGACGCCGATCGTATGGGATGCGTTTCTGTCGCTTCACGATACGGTGGTCGCGGATCGCGCGCTGATTGGCCGGTGGAATCCGGTTGCCTGGCTTTTGTGGGCGTGGGACTGGCTGGCGGCGCATGCGGCCGACCTCGTACTGATGGATACGCAGACCCATTCTGAATGGTTCCGCGCGACCTTCGGGCTGCGACCCGGACGCGTTGCCTCCGTCTTCGTTGGAGCGGAAATCGATATCTTCAAGCCGCTGGCGAGACGACCGGCAGCGTCACCCGACGAGCCGATACGCATCCTTTTCTACGGCCAGTTCATTCCGCTGCACGGGATCGAAACGATCATTGCGGCGGCCGCTCGAAGCGACCCGGCACGATATGCATGGACGCTGATCGGCACCGGTCAGGAAGCGCCAAGGATCCAGCGATTGCTCGATGAGCGGCCGGTTTCGAATCTCCAGTGGATCGAGTGGGTGCCCTACGCAAATCTGCGGGAGAGAATCACTAACGCCGATATCTGTCTCGGAATCTTTGGCCGATCGGCCAAGGCGTCCCGCGTGATCCCCAACAAGGTCTTCCAGATTCTAGCGAGCGCGCGGCCTCTGGTCACGCGAGACAGCCCGGCGATCCGCGAGCTGATCGGTTCCGATACACTCGCTGTCCGACTGGTGGCCGCAGGCGACCCCGATGAACTGCTCGCAGCGATCGAAATGTTGGCCCGGGAGGCGCGCAACGCTCAAAGGCTGGTTCCGTCCGCTGCCATTTGCAATCAGATCGGTTATGCCGCAATCGGGCAAAAGCTCTACAGCCAGCTTGCATCGCTTGCTTCACGTCGGGAGCGATCATGAAGCGCGCGCCTCAAGGTGCCTGTCGTGCGGTCTCCTGATTGCGGGCGCTGAGCAATCCGCCTCTGATCAGCGCAACGATCGCGCCGCAGGCCCAGATCGTCATTCCCAGACCGATCGCCAGCAATGCGCCGCGATAAGCGAAAGCTTCAGTCAGCGGTGCATAAGACGCCGCCATTGCCGCGATGCCGGTCAGCGCTCCGATCGCGGCGGGCCATTGGTGCCGGCCGACTGAAAACAGGACCTGCTGCAGACCGATCGCAAGGCTGATGGGCGTCAGAAGCCAGACCGCTTCGCCCAGGATCGTGCCGGTTGGCCGATAGGCCTCGCCGAACATCATGACGGTCAGCGGCGGCGCGAGCCACAGTCCGAGAAGGCCGAGCGCAATTCCCATCAGCGGAATGGCGGTCAGCACGCCGATTGCGGCCCTGCGCGTATTCCCGTCATTGCGGGTGGCCGATCGCGACAGAACCGGCAGCGACACCGAACCGATCAGATAAGGAATGATGTTCAGATATCCGACGATCTGCAGCGCGAGGGCGAAATGGCCGAGCGAGTCGCCGGTTCCGACCATCTGTCGATACAGCACCGTCGGCGACTGCATGAACCAGATGACGGTCAGCGTGTACAGAGCACCCGGAATCCCCTCGACGAGGAGGCGCTTCGATTGCCTGGCAAGCTGCGTGAAGTCCAGAGTGGTAAATCGCTTCGTGATGATGACTACGGCAATGGCCGATTGCAGTGTCCACAAGGCGGCATGAACCCAGGCAATCGCGATGACACTCTTCGGTGCAATCAACGACAATACGATGAAGACGGATAGTATCTCGATCGGGCGGAATCCGAGTTCTAGAAAGAGAATGTAGCGGGTATTCTCGAATGCGGTGAACACCGAGCCGCACCATAACCATATCGCCCGGCTGAAGAGTGCAATCGAAAGAACGAGAATCAAACCCAGCGCTCCCGAATCGGGTTCCGCGACCAGGGCGATCGAAACAGACAGGAAAGAAACAAACAGTGCGGCGCCGCCGCGCAGCGCAAGTGTGGAGCCGGCCAGTGCAGGTGCGTTGTCACGGGCCCGGCCGATTTCTCGGCTGAGCACCACGTCGAGACCGAGATAAGTCAGTGCGATGAACGTGAGATACCAGGAAACCCCATAATTGAGCAGGCCGTACAGATCGGGCTCAAGCAGGCGCGCGAGAATGACGACATAGAACACATGCAGGAGCATCGTGATGCCGTGACTGCTCACGAGATAGGCGGAGTTTCGTACGACCGGGCGGATGCTGGGAAGTCTCATGGCAGGAAGCTCAATTTGCCGCGGAGATTGGTAGCTCGAGGTGATTTACTGCCAACATCACCGCCAAGTGAAGCTTGCATACTTCAAAAATCTCGGTCCGTTGGCCCAGCCCGGCCATGAAATCCATCCCATACGCCCAATGCACAGGCCCAGAGCTTTGCCATCTTCCGATCCTCAAACAGAACAATGGCGATCAGAATCTCGCCCATTGCGGATAACTGATAAAGCAGCCAATGAGGAAACAGGCGGCCATACGATCCGATCGTCCGAACGGCATTTCTGAACATATAGTATTTTCGGAGCGGCTCATGATGCATGGGTGAAATCGCAGATACAGACGTCGCCCCCACAACTTTCATGCCAACATGGTGAAGTATCTCCGCTCGACAGCTAACTAGTATCCGATAGCCCGCCTTTCGTGCGCGAAGACAATACTCAAAATCTACCAAATCGATGAAATAGTCATCCCGGAACGGCCCAATTTTTCGAAATACAGAGACATTGGTTAGTGTTCCGGAAGTGATAACTAGCGTCACGCCATTTGGTCCGATCTCAAGGCATTCCACTCTTTCAAAAAAGGGAAGCCCTTTCTTTGGTCTTAGCCATCGATGCTGCCGATCGTCACTTCGTGCTTCTTTCCGCATCGAGCCGATCAATGCAATATCGTTGTATCCGCTATATTGTTGGGCTGTTGTCGTCAGCGCCGAGATGCAATCGTTGTTGACGGTGCTATCCTGATCTAGCGTAAGCACCCAGTCATAGCCCTCTCCGGCCAGCAACGCCATTCCCTGATTCAGCGCGGTCGCAATGCCTAAGTTTACGGTGTTCCGTAAAAGCGTTACTTCTTGATGCTGCGAATATTGATCGATGTAACCGAAAGTGTCGTCATTGGAGCCATTGTCTACAATCACTAGCCGGCGCACTTGTTGCAACAATTTGTCGATTCGTGGCGGCAATCCGTCATCAGGATAGTATGTAACGATCAACGCAGCGGCACTGAGTTGGCTCGACTCTTTGCGGGAACTGTGAGCAGTCATCTTCTGGCTAGCAACACAACTTCTTCACCTGAACCTTTGCTTTGAATGTATGCAATCTTAGCCGCGAGTTGATACCGGAAGGCGGCAACGATTTGCTGGGTTAAGATCATTTTCCTCATTTTATGGGTACCTTTTCGTTCAATGTCGAGGCTAGCTGCCAGCAATCCACCGGCACGAACAGGTGTTGTCCATGTTCGGCAACAAAGGAAACCCGAGCCCGTCGCAAGTTGCTCGAGTGTTTTTGGCGAAAAGATTTGCAAGTGCCGTGGTGGGTCAAGACACATCCAAGCATCTCCGAATCTTTCGTGCCCATAGCTATTGGTATTTGGCGTGGTGACGATGAACAGGCCGCCCGGTTTTAGTAGCCGATGGCATTCTTTCGCGAGGCCGGGCGGATCGTAGGCATGCTCGATGACATGATTCATAACAATGGCATCGTACGATTCTGCAGGAAGTGCGATTTCGATGAGATCGCCGGAGTACACGGTGGCGCCGGATACATGCCGGGCCAAATCTGCCGCTTTCAGATCGATTTCATGACCTGCGACATCCCACCCACGGGTTCGCATCCCGGCTAGAAACTGTCCGTCGCCGCAACCGACCTCCAGCATTCGTCCGGGCTCGATGTCGTCCAGAAACATGGTATCGATTCGTCTTCGTGCTGAACCGAGCAGGAGGAGAGCCAGCCACATTTGCTCTAGCTTTCGTACGATGCGTCGTTGCCTGCTGCCCTTTCTCACTGAGTTGGTGGCTGCCTCGCTGTTTCCATGGGTGTAATATGACGCATAAGCGTTTGGCAGGTCGCTTTCCAACGGCTTGGGATCGAGCCAGACCAGTCCGCAATCTGGACTGTCGCATAGACGAAAGCTCCATTTTCCCGGAACACCGAATAAGCGATCCTGCAACCCCTCATGCAGAATTCTGCCGGTTCCGCCGCAAAGGAAGCAGGTCCTGCAAGGGGTATCGCGCATACATGACTCCAGAATCGCCGAGCCAACTGTTCAGTCATCCAATACTAACAGAACGGTACATGGCGATCGATTTTTGTCAGCCTTCGATTGCATGCCCAAAGGGCTAAAACGCACCATTGGCGCTCCCTTGCCCCTCCGCATCCCGGCTGTTATGGCTCGACGGGGTTGAAGGAGAACCGGCTGTGGCGATGAGACGGGACGATCCGGCGGAGGCCCAACTGGCAAAGTGGGCCAGTGATTCGGCTGCGACGTGGCCGGTCCGCGGTTCGGGGCTCTTCGTTTGGTCCGACCGCCTCTTCCTGGCCGCGATCCTGCTCGCGCTGGTTGTGCAGTTCCTTCTCATCTTCCGCATCAACATTAACTGGGACGAGTTTCATTTCCTCTCCTTTGTTTACGAGCATGCGCGCGGGGCGCTGATCGCCCTACTCCAGACCCTGCATGTCCATCTCTTTGCCTGGTTGCCCGATTCCGGCGCGACAGAGATCGACGAGATCATCGCCGGGCGTCTCGTCATGGCGGCACTTGGCTGCGGCAGCGCGGCGCTTCTCTATGCAATCGCGCGGCGCTTCCTGTCGCGCACCGGCGCGTTGTTCGGCCTGGTTGCCTATCTCTCGCTCGCCGCGGTCGTGCACCATATGGCGAGTTTCCGCACCGATCCGCTTGCCACGTTTCTTTGTCTGCTCGCGCTTTTTGTACTGTTGCGCGGTCTGCCGCGTCAGTACGGAGCGGGCAGTCAGACGGACACAGCAACCGGATCGTCACCCGCCGCGCTCGATGCGATGCTGGCCGGCATTGTCATGGCCGTCGCGATGCTGGTCACGGTCAAGTCCGTCTTCTATCTCGTCGCAATCGGCCTTGCCTTGCTTTGTCTCGCGCGAGGGCCGGGAATGGTGCGGCTGCGCGTCCTTCTCCGTCTCGCATTCTCGTTTAGCGTTCCGTTCCTGATCGTCTTTGCAGTCTTGTTCTGGCTGCACGGCATGGCGCTGGCGCCGCGCCTCGCCGACGCGGCAGCACCGGGCGCCGGATGGGCAGGCGCATTCGACATCATTGCGAACTTCCTGCATCGCACCGGCCCCAAGATGTTCCTCGAAGATGGCTTGTTTCCGCGCTGGCGCGAGATGCTCGTGAGCATTCTCAGCAATCCGTTGTTCTGGATCATGACGGTATGGGGCGCGCTGCTCGCCTGGCGCGGTGCACGGGCTGGCACCATGCGCGACGGCTGGCTCGCGCTCGCGCTCGCCTTTCCGGTCATCGTGCCGCTCTTTTACCGCAATGCCTTCGCTTACAACTTCGTCTTCATCCTGCCGCCGGCTGCAATCCTCGCCGGGTTTGCCTTCGAACGGATGCGCGCGCGCGCTGCCGAAAGCGGGCGCACCGCCACTCGCCTGTTGTTCGCGACGATTGCGCTCGGTCCCTGCGTCTTTCTGGTTGCCGGCATTGCCCGCGACATGCCCGATGCGACCGAGCCGCAGCGCCGACTGGTCGAGGCCGTGCATCAAATCTTCCCGGACTCGGTGCCCTATATCGATGGTTATGGCGTCGTTGCTCGCTTCCCCCGTGTCGGATTCTTTAACTCGAGCTGGGGCTTGGATCGCTACCGTGCGACTGGCCAAGATTTTTTCCCCGATCGGGTCGCCGAAACGCAGCCACCGCTGCTCCTCGCCGATTCGCCGGCGCTGCATGCGGCGCTGCTCGAGGAGATTGAGGTGCCCGACGAGATCGCGCTGCTGCCGGAAGACGCGGCCTTTCTCGCCGCGCATTATTTGCAGTATTGGGGTATGATCTTTGTGGTCGGTCAGAGGCTGAGCGTCGCGGAACCGGGCGAAACTGTGGGCTTCGACATCGTCGTCGCCGGCGATTATCGCCTTGAGGCTGAGGGCCCGGTCCGGTTCGACGGGGTGCGGTTGCAACCGGGCGAATCCGTCCGGTTCGAAACGGGCCCGCACGAATTCACCGCGGGACCGGGGATGACCGAGACGGTCCTGCGTTGGGCCGATCTCGGAGAGGCACCCGACGCCGAGCCGGTCGGGCTGCTGGAGTTTTTCGGCGTCGAGCCGTAGCGCGGTGCACGCGGCACAGACGCATATCCGGCGGAGATTCAAACGCTTCGGGCGCGGATCGGGGGGCGGAATTTGAAACTGATCGTCCAGATTCCCTGCTTCAACGAAGCGGAAACGCTGCCGGCGACGATCGCCGCCATTCCGCGCCGCATCGCCGGGATCGATCGCGTCGAGATCCTGGTAATCGACGACGGTTCGAGCGACGGCACGTCCGATATCGCACGGGCGCATGGCTCGGAGCATGTCGTGCGCCACGCACGCAATCGCGGGCTGGCGGCGAGCTTCGCCACGGGAATCGATGCCTGCCTGAAGCAAGGCGCCGATATCATCGTCAACACCGACGGCGATAATCAGTATGAGGGCGCCGATATCGCCTTGCTGGTGCAGCCGATCCTCGAGGGCCGTGCCGATATCGTCATCGGCGATCGCCAGACCGCCACCGTTGAGCATTTTTCGCGCACCAAGCGTCTCCTTCAATCGCTCGGCAGTCGCATCGTGCGCCTGCTCTCGCGCACCGACGTACCCGATGCGGTTTCCGGCTTTCGTGCCATCTCGCGCGACGCCGCACTCCGGTTGAACATCGTTTCGGGCTTCAGCTACACGATCGAGATGCTGATCCAGGCCGGGCGCAAGCGCATGGCCATTGTCTCCGTGCCGGTGCGTACCCGGGCCGTAACCCGCGAATCGCGCCTGTTCAAGACGATCCCCGGCTTCCTGCAGCAATCGCTCGCGACCATGCTGCGCATCTATGCGATGTACCGGCCGCTCAAGCTGTTCGCATTGGCGGGTGCCGTGCTGCTCGTGATCGGGCTCCTGCCGATCCTGCGCTTTCTCTGGTTCTATGCGGAGGGCGAGGGCGGCGGGCATATCCAGTCGCTGATTCTCGGCGGCGTGCTGGTGACAATCGCCGTGTTCGTCTTCCTGATCGGCCTGGTCGCCGATCTGATCGGTTTCAATCGGCAGCTCCTCGAGGCGACATTGGCCAAAGTCCGCGCGCTGGAGCTCCAGCTCGCCCGCATGGAGCAGGATGCTGCCCGGGATCGGCCCGTTGCCGCGCCGGGCGCCGTTGAACGCGACCGGGTCGGACAGCGATGAGCCGTCGCGACATTTTCGATCCGGCGCTCTTCACGGGACCCGCGACCTATATGGGCGTACCCTATTCGCATGATCTGTCGGATGCGAAGGCCGCCATCCTCGGCGTGCCGTTCGATTGCGGGCGACATCCGACGCGGATCGGCTCGCGCTCCGGTCCGGCTTCAATCCGCCAGCAATCGCCGCTGGTGCGCGAACTGTTGGACGATGCCGGGCTCGATCCGCTGGCAGAGCTCGGCGTCGTCGATTGCGGCGACGTGCGTGTCACGCCCGGCGTGATCGACAGTTCTTTCGCCAACATTGAAGCGGCGGTCCATCGCATCGCCGCGGCCGGGGCGGTACCGGTGACGATGGGCGGCGATGGCGCCGTCACCTTGCCGCAACTGCGCGCGCTGCATCGCGTCCATGACGGGCTCTGCGTGCTTCATTTCGATGCGCATACCGATACCTATGCGGGCGCGGGCGACGATACCTACAACAACGCGACGACCTTCACCCGCGCGGCAGAGGAAGGCATCGTCGATGTAGCCCGTTCGATCCATGTGGGCTGCCGTGGGCCGGTCGATATCGACCGCATCGCCGCGCAAACAAACGGTCACGGCTACGAGCTGATCGATGCGCGCGAGTTCTTTCGCCGGGGTGCTGCCGATGTGATCGCGCATATCAAACAACGGCTTGCCGGCTGGCCGGTCTATCTCTGCTTCGACATGGATTTCTTCGATCCGTCGGTCGCGCCCGGGGTCTGCACGCCGACCTGGGGCGGGGCGACGGCGCGGGAAGGGATCGAATTGCTGCGCGCTCTGTCGGGGCTCCGGATCGTGGCAGTCGACGTCAACACGGTGAGCCCGCCGCACGATGTCAACGGACAGACGGCGTTTCTGGCGGCCCAGATGATGCTCGAAGCCTTGGCGCTGATCGCGCGCGGCCGGCGGAATCAGCCCCCGGCCTGATCCGGCCGGCTCGACCTGGGGGCCGTGTCTTTCTGGCGCCCGGTTTGACCGCTAGGATGCGGCCACGCGGGCTCCGAAAAAAGCCCGGCGATCGGCAGCGAGGGGATAGACCGGGATGCAAACCCATGCGCGCGTGGTGGTGATCGGCGGCGGCGTGGTCGGCGCTTCGGTGCTCTACCATCTCGCCCGGCGCGGCTGGCAGGACGTCATGCTGATTGAGCGCTCGGAGCTGACCTCGGGCTCGACCTGGCACGCGGCCGGCGGCATGCACACGCTGAACGGCGACGTGAACATGTCGTTCCTTCAATCCTACACGATCAAGATCTACGACGAGATCGAGCGCGAATCGGGCCAGAGCTGCGGCATCCATCGCGTCGGCTGCCTCTATCTCGCGTCAACCGACGCGCGCGCCGATTTCTTCAAGGCCGAGCGTGCGAAAGCACATTATCTCGGCCTCGATCTCGATTTCATGCCACTCGACGAGGTCGCAAAAATTCATCCGCTGGTCGACCTCAGCCATTTCCGCACGGCGTTGTTCGACCCGAATGACGGGCATGTCGATCCGAACGGCGTCACCAACGCCTATGCGAAGGCGGCACAGAAGCGCGGTGCGAGTGTCGTATTGCGCAATCCAGTCAAGGAGCTGCACCAGAAGCCGGACGGCGGCTGGCGGGTGGTGACCGAGCAGGGCACGGTCGAAGCAGAATATGTCGTCAACGCCGGCGGTCTCTGGGCGCGCGAAGTGGGGCGCATGGCCGGCATCGAACTGCCGATCGTGCCGATGGAACATCAATATATCCTGACCAACGATCTGCCCGAGATCGAGGCGCTCGACCGCGAGCTGCCGATGGCGATCGATTTCGAGGGCGAGAGCTATTCGCGCCAGGAGCGGCGCAGTTTTCTCATCGGCACCTACGAACAGGATGCGCGGCACTGGGCGGTCGACGGTACGCCGGCCGATTTCGGGCATGAACTGCTGCCGCCCGATCTCGACCGCATCGCCGATCTGATGGCGATTGCAATGGAACGCTTTCCGTTGCTCCGGAACGGCGGCATCAAGCGCGTCGTCAATGGCGGCATGGTGTTCGCACCCGACGGCAATCCGATCATCGGGCCGGTCCGGAGCCTCAAGAATTATTTCTGCGCCTGCGGGGTGATGGCCGGGTTCAGCCAGGGCGGTGGTGTCGGCCTTGCGGTCGCCAACTGGATCGTGGACGGCGAGCCCGGCATGGATGTGTTTGCGATGGACGTCGCGCGCTTCGGCGAGTTCGTCACCCGGGATTTTCTCCTCACCAAGACCGAAGAGAATTATCGCCGCCGCTTCATGCTGACTTTTCCGAACGAGGAACTGCCCGCCGCGCGGCCGGGCAAGACGACGCCGGTCTATCCGAAACTAAAGGCGGAGGGCGCGGTGTTCGGCATGGCGTTCAGCCGCGAATATCCGCTCTGGTACGGCAAAAAGGGCGAAACCACCGTCGAGACGCCGTCGTTCCGCCGCTCGAATGCATTTCCTTTCGTCGACGAAGAATGCCGCGCGGTACGCGAGGCAGTCGGCATCTGGGAGACCTCGACCTATTCCAAATTCGAGATTGCCGGGCCGCACGCGGCCGAATGGCTGGACAATCTGGTCGCGAACAAATTGCCGTCGCGCCCCGGTCGCACAATTCTTTGTCCGCTGCTGACGCCAACCGGTCGCGTTGCCGGCGATTTGACCGTCACGCGCCTGGAAAGCGAGCGCTTCCTGCTGGTCGGTTCGGGCAGCGCCGAGGAATATTATCGCCGCTTGTTTACATCGCTGCAGTCCGATCTGTTGCCCGGCCGCAGCGGCATCGAGATCGTCGATGTCACCGAAACATTATGCGGTTTCTCGATCACCGGCCCTCGCGCACGCGATCTGCTCGCCGCCGTGACTCAGCACGACATGTCCGATCACGAGTTTCCGTTTTTATCAGCCACGCTTTTGGCGATCGGAAATGCGCAGCCTCTGGTCGTGCGGATTTCGTTCACTGGCGAACTCGGTTACGAGCTCTACATGCCGGAAGCCGAACAACTCGCCGTCTATCGCGCGCTGGTCGAGGCGGGGCGCGAATTCGATCTCAAGCATTTCGGCGTGCGCGCGCTCAATTCGCTGCGGCTCGAAAAGGGCTATGGCTCCTGGGGTCGCGAGTACACGATGGATTACACACCGTTCGAGGCGTCGCTTGGCCGTTTCGTGCGGCCAGAGAAGGGCAGCTTCATCGGCCGCGATGCCGTGCAGGCGATGGATGCCACAGCGCCCGCGCGCCGGCTCGCTTTGTTCGCGATCGACGGCGATGAGGCTGACCCGATGGGTGGTGAACCCTTGTTTCATCGCGGGCGCTGCGTCGGTCGCCTGACCTCCGGCGGCTACGGCCATTGGGTCCAAAAAAGTCTCGGGCTAGGGTATTTGCCATCCGAGGCCGCATCCGACGGGCAGGGCTTCGAGGTCGAGATCCTCGGCCGTCGTCGCCATGCTGAACTGCTCGACCGCCCGCCCTACGATCCAGACGGGTTCAGATTGCGGAGCTGATGCGCGTTTCCCTCGACAATCTCGGCACGATCCACGATCCGGCCGCTGGCACCGCGATGCGCGGTGCCGGAATCGCGGCTGCCGTCGCGCGACGAACGGGAACGCTGCGGCGGCTCGGTGTTGCCCCCGGCGTGATCGTAGTGATCGCCCATGGCGGCAGCGCGCATTTTTTCTCGGACCTGCTCGCGGTCTGGCAGGCCGGCGGCTGTGCCGCCTGTGTCAACGCAGCGCTCACGCCGGAAGAACTTGGCAATGTCGTGCGCTTCACCGACGCACGTCTCGTGCTGGTCGGCGACGGCTATAAGGGCGGCGAGCCGGGCGCACTCTTGATAGATACCCGTGCTGAGACGGACGAGCCGGAAGCTGCGGACGATCGCGCATCGCTCGACGATCCGGCGCTGATCCTGTTCACCAGCGGTACGACCGGCGATCCCAAGGGCGTCGTGCATACCTTCCGCTCGCTACTGGCGCGGCTCGCGCTCAACCGCGCCGCTCTTGGCGCCGCAACGCTGGCGCGCACGCTCTGCGTCCTGCCGACCCATTTCGGCCACGGGCTGATCGGCAATTGCCTGACGCCCTGGCTCGCCGGACACGATCTCTATCTTTTCCTGCAGCCGGGCGTTGCCGGTGCGGCGAAACTCGGCGCGCTGCTCGACGAGAATCGCATCAGCTTCATGAGCTCGGTGCCGAGTTTCTGGAAGATCGCGCTCAAGATGGGCAAGCCGCCGCAGGGTCGCAGCGTGCAGCGCATCGGCATCGGCTCGGCGCCGTTGTCGGCCGATCTGTGGCTGCGCGTGGCCGCCTGGAGCGGCGCACCGGTCGCCAACATGTATGGCATCACCGAGACCGCGAACTGGATCGGCGGCGCGTCGAGCGACGAATTTGCGCCCGAGGACGGGTTGATCGGTCGGCTCTGGGGCGGCAGTGCGGCCGTGCTCGATGGCGAGGGCGCGATGCGCTCGACCGGCGAGGGCGAGCTTCTGCTCCAGACGCCCTCGCTGATGCAGGGTTATTTCAAACGGCCCGACTTGACCGACCCCGTGCTCAAGGCCGGCTGGTTCCATACCGGCGATATCGGGCGCATCGACGAAGACGGCACGATGCGGCTGGTCGGCCGGCAGAAGGACGAGATCAATCGCGCCGGACAGAAGGTGAATCCGGCCGAGATCGATCTCTTTCTCGAGCGCCACCCGGCCATCGCCGAGGCCTGCTGCTTCGGCCTGCCCGATGCTGTCAGCGGTGAGATTGTCGCCGCCGCCGTGCGCCTCACCGACGGCGCGCGCGACGATGCGACGGCCCTGCGGGCCTGGGCAGCGGACCGGCTGCGGCACGAGCTTGTGCCGGAGAAATGGTTTATCCTCGCCGACATTCCGAAAACCGATCGGGGCAAGGTGAGCCGCCGTATCGTCATGCAGGCCTGTCTCGATAGCGTGAAACGATGAACGAACCGAAGAATCCCGGCAATGCGCTCTCGTTGCACCAGCTCCGCGCCCGCACGTTGGGCGGCGGCAACCGGCCTGCGGCCAATCAGCAGGGCGCGCAAGGCGGGGAGCGCAAACCCGCACAGCCAGGCCAGCCGCAGGGTGGCCAGCAGGCTTCCGCGCAGAAGCGCCCGCAGAAGCGCCCGCCCGATCCGCCGATCCGGCTCGAGACCGAGAATTACATCGTGCGATCGATGACGCATGACGACGTCAACGAGGATTATCGGGACTGGACCCACGATCCTGAGGTCATGGCCGGCGTGAATTCATCGCCGACCTCGATGACGATCGAGGACATGCACAAATATGTCGACCGGTTCGACAATCGCAATTCGTTCCATTTCGGCATTTTCGACAAGAACGCCGGCAACAAGCTGGTCGGCTTCTATGTCATCTATCGCGACCGCCGGCATAATCTCGGACAGACCAATGTCGTGATCGGCAACAAGGAGTATTGGGGCAAGGCGATCGTGCTCGAGACGCGCGCCGTCGTGCTCGATTTCATGTTCGACGTGGTGAAGGTCGGCAAGGTCTGGGGCAACCCGATGGTGCGCAACATCCGCTCGGTGTTCAACTACAAGGCCCAGGGCTTCACCGCGGAAGGCATGCTGCGCCGCCATCGCATCGACCCCGACGGCAATCGCGTCGACCAGGTGATGTTCGGCCTCTTCCCCGAAGAATGGGCGAAGCGTAAGGCTGAGTTGCGCAAGCATGGCAAGGGCTTCAGCAAGATCGGCAAAAAAGGCAGCGCGGCATGACCGATACAACGACCGCCGCCCGCCGCATGCTGGCCGAAGCGCTCGAGCTCGATCCGGCGCAACTGCCGGACGACGCCTCGGTCGTAACCATGCGCGAATGGGACAGCCTCGCGCATATGCGTCTGGTCGAAGTGATCGAGCGGGAACTCGCCGCCGAATTGCCGGCCGATTTGCTGCTGTCGATCGGCTCGCTCGACGATGTAGCGCGCGTCCTGGCGGCACAGAAAAACGGGTAGGCGTTGCGATTGAGCCGCCGCGGCGCGATACCCATATATGGGTCGCGCAGGATCTTCAGACCAGGAACCGACAATGTCCGAAAAGCCGACCGACGATGCCGCCCAGACGGTGGTGATGGTTCGCCGCCGCGAGATCTTCGATAATATTCAGCGGCTCGATCTGTTCACCGGCATTTCGGACCGCACTGCCGGGACTCGCGCGCTCTCGATGTACAAGGTCGTGATGCCGCCGGGCGGTGCCGCGGAACCCCATAGTCACCGCGACTACGAAACCGCGATCTTTATCCTCAGTGGTCGGATCGAAACCCGCTACGGCGACGGGCTGAAACAATCGATGAAACACGAGGCCGGCGATTTCGTGTTCATTCCTGCGGGCGTCCCGCATCAGCCGGTCAATCTGAGCGATACCGAAACGGCCGAAGCGATTGTCGCGCGCAACGATCCGAGCGAGCAGGAAAACGTCATCCCCTACCAGGCAGAATGACGTCTATGCCCGGCGCGCAGGCACGATGGTGATGAGCGCGATCGCGAGGCAAACCAGGACGAGGGCTGCGATCACGTCCCAGCCGATCGGCTCGCCGAGCATGAGCGTACTCGAGATGACACCGGCAACGGGCGTAAGCAGCGTGCCGAGTGTCGATATCGACGCAGGATAGATCGACACCACGCGATACCAGGCCCACTGACAGAAGACCGTCGGGATGAGCATTGCATAGACCGCGGCGACCCAGGCACTCGTGCTGATGGTCGACCACTCGAAATCGCGTTCGAGTAGGAACGCGCAGGCGAGCACCGGCAATCCGCCGATCAGCAACTGCCAGCCGGCGAGCGGAAGGATCGACAGGCTCCAGCGCACCCGCTTGAGGCTGATCGTGCCGGCCGCCCACACGAAACCGGCCAGCGCCATGAAGAGAAGGCCGAGCGGGGCCGTTGCGAGACCCTCGCGCACCGGGATCAGCAGGCAGGCGACACCGCCCATGCCGAGAATGAGCGCCGCGATGACGCGGAAGGTCAGCCGCTCGCCCAAGAATGGCACCGCCAGCAACGCGGTCCAGACCGGCATCGTGTAGGCGACGATCGAGGCACGTCCCGCTTCCATATGGACAAGGCCGAAAGCGGACAGGATTTGCCAGCCGGTGACGTTCACGATGCTGACGATGATGAGCGGCTTCAGTTCTGCGCGGGATAAAGCGAGACGCTGGCCCGTGAGACGCGCCATCAACAGCAACCCGGATGCGCCGCCGATCACGGTCATGGCGCGAAAGCCGAAGACCGGAATCTCGGTCAGCGCGATCTTCATGATCGGCCAGTTGATACCCCAGAAAAATGTAAGACCGGCAAGCAGCGCAAGGCCGATGCGGGAATCGGCCAGCGCCCGGGGCGGCGCAGCACTCATACCGTGCCGGCGCGGCGGCGACCCTGACGCAAATCGAGCTCGCCGAGCAGATGTTCTTTTTGCTCCGGCGTCATGATGAGCCAGTCGCGAATTTCGCCGAGCGTGCGGGCGCAGCCGAGGCACCAGCCGGTCTTGTCGTCGATCGTGCAGACGCTGATGCAGGGCGAGGGCGGGCCCGAACGCAGCATCCGCAATCGTTCTGCGCGCCGCTCTTCGCGATCGGGCCGGCCACGTATTTTCTGATCGTCGGTCATCGTTTCATCGCTGTGTCGCTCGATCCGTCGTCATCGGCGCGTATCGCAGCGCCCGAGCGACCGACCAGCTTTTCGTACAAGGCGGGATCGGTGTCGCCCTCGCTGCCAAAAATGAGGATGCGGGAAACCTTGCGCAAGCCCAGCGCCTCGCGCAGCGTCGGATCCGCCGCGCTCGCCAGCAGCCCAGCCAGTCCGCCGACGCCGGCTTCGCCGCCGACGACTTTCTTGTCGCCACCGACACCGGCGGCGAGCGCCTGCATGGCATGCACGGCCGCCGCATCGGGCAATGTCATGTAGGCATTGCTGCCGGGTTTCAGGACTGCCCAGGCGAGCGGCGAAACCTCGCCGGCCGCAAGCCCGGCCATCAGCGTATCGAGATTGCCCGACGATTTCGCGAGACGGCCCGCCAGCGCGGTCTGATAGACGCAGTCGGCAAGATCGGGCTCGACGATCACGACATAGGGCCGCGCATCCTCGAGGCGTTGCCAGAGGCGCGCGATCACCGCGGCGGCGAGACCGCCGACGCCGGCCTGGATGAAGAGATGCGTGGCCGGTTGGACGCCGCGCCGTTCGAGCGCGTCGAGCGCCTCGTCGACCATGACGCCATAGCCCTGCATCACCAGCTTCGGAATGTCCTGATAGCCGTCATAGGACGTGTCGGAAATCACCTGCCAGCCGTTCTTCGCGGATTCCTCGGCGCAGAGGTGGACCGAATCGTCGTAGTCGCCATCGATGCGCCGCACCTCGGCGCCGTATTGTTCGATTGCCGCCTTGCGACCTTCGCTGACCGTTGCGTGGATGTAGATGATGCAGCGGCAGCCGAGCAACGAGGCGCCCCACGCAACCGAGCGCCCGTGATTGCCATCGGTTGCGGTCGCGACGGTGAAGGTTCCGGCGATGCCGCGATGCTTGCCGCTCAATAATTCGGCGCTCGAAATTTTTGTGCCGGTCTTGGCGCCAATGCGTTCCGCGAGCCACCGATAGACAGCATAGGCGCCGCCGAGCGCCTTGAAGCTGCCGAGGCCAAAGCGATCACCCTCGTCCTTGTACCAGACCGCCCCGACATCGAGCGCCCGCGCGAGGCCGGGAAGATCGTGCAGGGGCGTCGGCGCATAACCGGGCCAGCCGGCTATTTCGGTCCGGGCGGCGGCGAAGGAATCGCCGCTCAGGATCGGCTCGAGCGCGACCGGATAGGGGTCGTCCGGCAAAGCGGCGAGGGCGTTGGGGATCAGGCGCGTGGCGAAGCGCTGCGGTTTCCAGTCCGGCATGGCGGTGTCTAATATCATGTTTTCCCGGCTGCCGCCCCGGTCTTGCGACCGGCTTTTCGGCCCGGCCCCAGCGGATGCGCCTTTGCCGATGCGCCCAGCCGTGACTATTCGCCAACTCCGTCTCTGGTCCGGCCTGGTGCTGCTCGTCTATCTGACGAGCCATTTTCTAAACCATGCGCTCGGCCTCGTGTCGCTCGACGCGATGGAGGCCGCGCGAGAGCCGTTCGGCTGGTTCTGGCGCGGTATCGGACTGCCCTTCCTGGCCGGCGCGCTGCTGGTCCATGTCGTGCTGGCGTTCGTTTCGATCTATCTGCGGCGCAGTTTTCGCCTCGCGCGCTGGGAATGGTTTCAACTCGTTCTGGGTTTCTCGGTACCGGCGCTTCTGGCCGTGCATCTGATAGCCACGCTCTGGGCATCGCTCATCTTCGGTATCGAGCCGACCTACGAGTTCGTGCTGTTCGCAACCTGGGTGGGCGGCGGGTGGCCCACGGTCCAGCAGACGATCCTGCTGTTCGTCGCCTGGCTGCATGGCTGCATCGGGCTGCATTTCTGGCTTCGCCTGAAACCCTGGTATGCGCAATCGCAGCCTTACCTGTACGCCGTCGCGCTGCTGCTTCCGGCCCTTGGCTTTCTCGGCTTTGCATCGGCAGGGCGCGCGGTGGCGATACTGGCAGAGGATCCCGCATGGCTTGCCGCCATGTTGGCGCGGGTCGGCCCGCTGAGCGACGCGCAGATCGCCGATATCTACGCGCTCGAGAAATGGGTGTTGGGTCTCTATGTTGCGTTGATCGCGGCGGTTCTCGCGGCCCGCACGGTTCGCAAATGGTGGCATCGGCGGCGTTCGATCCGTATCGATTATCCGGACGGGCGCAGCATCGAAGTAGGGGCGGGTACGAGTATCCTCGAAGCGAGCCGGCTGGCGGGTATTCCGCATGCCAGCGTGTGCGGCGGTCGCGGCCGCTGTTCGACCTGTCGCGTGCGCGTGCTGGCGGGGGCCGAGCAATTGCCGCCGGCCAGCGCATCCGAGCGCATCGTATTGTCGCGTGTCATCGCGGGCGAGGGGGTACGTCTCGCCTGCCAGGTGCGCCCGACCGCGCCGGTGACGGTGCTGCCTCTATTGCCGGCGGGTGCGAGCCCGCGCGATGCGCAGCCGCGGCCCGGTTATCTGCAGGGAAAAGAAGTCGAGATCGCGATCCTGTTCGCTGATCTGCGCGCCTTCACGGCGCTTTCCGAACATAAACTGCCCTACGACGTGGTGTTCATTCTCAACCGGTACTTCCGCGCGATGGGGACCGCGGTCGAGGCGGCGGGCGGCCATATCGACAAATTCATCGGCGACGGGGTGATGGCGCTTTTCGGTATCGGTGAGAATGTCGGCGAGGGCGCGCGCTGCGCGCTCGAGGCCGCTCGTCAGATGGCGCGCAATCTCGAAGACGTGAACCGGCTGCTGGCGCATGACCTCGACGAGCCGCTGCGGATTGGCATCGGCATCCATGCCGGTGCCGCGATCGTCGGCGAAATGGGTTACGGTCGCGCGATCTCGCTGACCGCGGTCGGCGATGCGGTCAACACGGCAAGCCGGCTCGAAGCGCTGACCAAGGAGTTCACGTGTCAGCTCGTTCTGTCGGATGCGGTGGCGCGCGCAGCCGGCCTCGCCTTCGCCGATGCACCGCGCCATGAGCTGACATTGCGGGGGCGGGCCGTTCCGCTCACCGTGATTGCGATCGAGAACGCGGCGCTGCTGGCACTGTCCGATACGGAGCGGTCGGCCGAGCCGGGGCCGGCCGCCGAAGCTGTTCTGGCCGATGAAACGGTGGCAGCCGCCGAAACTGTGTAGCGACGCGGCGGGTCAGCTCAGTCCGTGGATGCCCTTATACTCTTCGATTTCTTCGAGGAGGTCTTCGTACTCCTCGCAGTTGCTGTTGCACGCTGCGGCCAGCACCGCGAGCCGTTCCTCGGCCTTCGGCAAATCGTTCATCAGCAGATAGAGTTCGCCGAGATACTCGTTGGCGCCGAGATGCTCGGGTTCTTCCGCCAACGCCGCCATATAAAAGTTCAGCGATTTGTCGTAGTCGCCGAGCTTGCGGTGGCTGTAGCCGAGCCAGTTCAGCACGTCGGGATTGTTCGGCTCTTCCGCGCGCGCCTTTTCGAGCAGCGCAATCGCGTCGTTATATTCCTCGTCGTCGATATGATCCTCGGCATCGTCGATCATGTCGGCGACACTCGGCGTGTCGGTAGAATCCGAACTGCCGGCGCCGAACGCGCTGCCGCTATGGAGCATCAGCGCAAGCGCCGCAACGAACAACAAAGCGGCAAGGATGCGAATGGCATCGGGGGCAAGTGCGCGTGTCTGACCGGTGCTGCGGGAAGGCTGCGACATGGGAAAAGATCTCCTCGATCGTTTCGCTTCGATGAAGCCAGGGTCGAATGCTAGCGCCGATTTATGGCATTTGTCAGGCCATCCGGGCTGCCGGCGGACGGGTTCCGCTCATTGTGATGCAACCGGCGGTGCGCCGTCGGGTTGGTTACCGCATGGTGCCCAATATGGCGGGATCGGCCCGGCTTTACCCGTCTGCCGCAATCATTCCCGTTCGACCGCCACTCCTTTGGGCGCAGGGGCGGCCGAGAGGCCCGGCGGGCTAGAGGATATCCAGTGCAGCCTCCGGCGGCCGGCCCAGCGCGGCCTTCTTGTGGCCGCGCTTCTCGACCACCACGATCGGGCGTTCGATCAGGATCGGGTGCTGGACCATCGCGGCGATCAGTTGCTTGCGCGTCAGCGCCGGATCGTCGAGCCCGGCCTCCTTGTAGGGTGGCTCCTGGCGGCGCATCAGGGCGCGCGGTTCGAGATCGAGAAGTTTCAGAATTTCATCGAGTCTCGCGGCGCTCGGCGGTTCATCGAGATAGAGCCGGATCGCGGGTTCGATGCCGCGCGACTGCAATAGTGCCAGAGTCGTGCGCGATTTGCTGCAGCGCGGATTGTGATAGATCGTCACCGTCATCGCACCGCCTCCAAGAAAAGGGGTCGCGCGGCCCGCGATCGCCTGCCGCTCATGGAACGCAGCGTGGGGGTTCGCCATTCTACCGTCAATCATGTTAGAATTCACGGATGCCTTGCACTTTTTCGTTCGATAAGGCGCGGCGATTCGATGAGACGTTGCCGCTCGATCTGGCGCGGCGATGGCTCGGCCGGATTGCGCGCGCACTCGTCCTGACGATACTCATCGGCGCTCTGCTGCCGATGGGCGGTGCCGTGGCGCAGGACGCGACGCCGGAGGGGACACCCGACACGTCATCCGACAATGCCGGCCCGGACGCGGGTGGGGCGGGGGCGGGCAGCGATGCGTCGGCACCCGATGCCACAGCGGGCCAGGATCTGCAGCCTGGCCTGCCGATCGTCGGCGACGTCGATCCGACAATTTCGCGGCCGGAATCGCCGGCCGGCGCCAGCGCGGAAGCCACGCCGCACTACGACAAGGCGACGGCAGATTCGGCGGAACCCGCCATGGCCGATGTCGAGCGCCTGATCGAGGTTCTTGAGGATCCGGCCGAGCGCGAGAAGCTGCTCGAATCGCTGCGCGCGCTGCGGGCGGTCGAGGAAGAACGCGCGGCAGAGGACGAAGCGGGGCTCGGCAGTGTCGTGCTCGGCGCCGCTTCGGAACAGATGGAGCGGTTCAGCGACGGCGTGGTGTCGCTGGGCGCGGGGCTCGCGGACCTGCCGGCCGTCGTCGAATGGTTGATCGGGCAGGGGCGCGATCCGCTGGCGCGCGAACTGTGGATCGAAATTGCGCTGCGGCTGGCGACGATCCTCGGCGCCGCAATCGCAGTCCGATGGCTGGTCGACAAACTGCTGGCGCGGCCGCGTCGCATGCTTTCGCCTGGCGAAAGCGAACGAATCTGGATCCGCATTCCGATGCAGCTTGCGCGATTGCTGCTGGCACTGATGATACCGGCGGCATTCGCGGCAACGGCCTATGGCGTGCTCTCGGTCCTGCATACGAGGGAAACGGCGCGGCTCGTCGTGCTCGCGGTCGTCAATGCGTATCTGATCGTCGCGGTGATAACGGCGATCGTGCGGGAGCTGCTGGCGCCGGATTCTGCGTTTGCACGGATGCTGCATGTTTCGGGCGAGAACGCCGAGTATATCTGTCTGTGGGTGCGCCGGCTGGCGATCGTCTGCGTCTATGGTTACTTCGGCTGCCAGGCCGCGTTCCTGCTTGGACTTCCGGCCGGCGCCTACGAGGTGCTGCTGCGGCTGGTCGGGTTGGTATTCGCCGGTCTGATTGTGGTCATCGTCCTGCAGAACCGCGCCGCTGTGGCGCACCGCATACGCGGCGCATCGACCGGCGGCGTGCGCGCCCGCATAGCCGACATATGGCACGTTCTGGTGATCGTCTATGTGATCGCCTGTTTCATCGTCTGGGCATTGGCGATCGAAGGCGGCTTTGCCTTCCTGCTGCGCGCGACGATCCTCACGGTTCTCGCCATTGCGCTCGCCTTGGCCGTGAGTCTCGGGATCGGCCGGCTTATCGACCGCGGCTTCTCGCTCGCACCGGAGGTCAAGGCGCGTCATCCCGGCCTCGAAGCGCGCGCCAACCGCTATCTGCCGCTGCTGCGGCGCTTCCTATTGGGCGCGGTCTATGTCGCGGTTGCGGTGGCGCTGTTCGAGATCTGGGGTTTCGGCACGCTGACCTGGCTGGTGTCGGAATCCGGTTCGGGCCTGGTGCATACTGTCGCGACCATCCTGGTGACGGTGCTGCTGGCGCTGGCCGCGAGCGAGGCGCTCGGGCTGATGATCGAGCGCTATATCCGCCGGCTGGACAGCCAGGCCGGATCGGGCGGAACCCGCGCCCGCACTCTGTTGCCGCTGCTGCGCACCGTGTTCCGCATCGTCATTATCGTGCTGGTTGTGATGATCGTTCTTTCGGAACTGGGCATCGACATCGCGCCGCTGCTCGCCGGTGCCG